>Ga0155009_112_pt1 | contig 1481 bp, 3 predicted proteins | sample RifCSPhighO2_01_FD_105977 | JGI IMG/M metagenome (GOLD analysis project Ga0155009, IMG submission 105977) | Candidatus Ryanbacteria bacterium RIFCSPHIGHO2_01_FULL_45_22 | reverse complement strand
TAAAGCGTTCCCTGCGTTATCTTTACGTTCTTCAGCTCTGAAAGCATCTTCATTATCTCGTAGCCATGGGTGCTCTGCCTCTTCAATATCCAAAGAATCTGCATCTGCAGCAGCCCAAGCTCAATCTCGCTGATATTGCTTCGGCCGAAGATCTCCTCTTTTGTAGGCGCGGTAAACGCTATTTCCTCAATATGTCTGTCAACTGACATACACTATGTCTGTTAATCAACATATTTAAATTAAACTATGCTGTATTCTTTTCCATACACGAGTCATTTATCTCTATTTTTCATATCGGGTGATTTTACGGTTGTTACGTCAAGACCGTCAATTTTCATATTTTGTATTATTTCATAGAGATGCTTGCATACAACTTTATCTTTTTCGACATATTCTTTATATAACTCTTCAAAATTAACTCCTTTTTCGCTGTCTTTGGGGTCTGGTATTCTTGCTTTGCCAGATATATCTATTATATGCTGATTTACATGGGCGAAATAATTGCGAATAGTATTGAGTCTATATAGAGGTTCTAATTCCTTACCACTTATTTTTAATCTTTTCAATATTTTAAATAGTATATTCCTTCTTAATGAAAAAGTAAAGTTTTCGTCATAAAGTATATCAAGTATAAAATTTTTATCTAATTTATGCATGTAGTAATTGCATATTATAGAATTTATCATAGTTTCTAAATTTATAAATCTCGTAATTACTTCAGTTCTATGCTGTGCAATATTAGGGTCTATCATTCTTTACAACTTCAAACTCCCGTTTAGGATATAGTTTCTTATTAATGCCAACATATTTATTCGCTTCTTCCGGTATGTCAAATTTAAAAGACGTTTCGATTATGCTCAATGAGTACAGATACGCAAAATTGTTTTATCTGCCTATAAAATCAGTATCTGGCAGTCAGGGGGACTACTATTTTAGCCGGTATTTCATTTTTGATTGTGGTGGCTTTTATAACAAACCCTATTATTACGCCATGAGGCGTCATTCTCACTTTAAAGGTGGCATCGCTTATATTTTCTAATATACTTTTTTCTATATCAAATTCTTTGAAGAAATACGAAGCGCTGAATATTTGTATGCCAACCACCCTTTCTTTCGTAGAAACATCCAAAATTAACTCGCCTAAATCTATATTTGCCTTGAATTTTTCCCCGTCTTCAAAGCCTTTGTGCAGGAAGAGCGTGTCATTTTCTTTGTCGTAATCAGTTCTTTTTTTCATTGTTTTTGCCTCTCTTCTTGATAAGACTTTGCCACTTTCTATAAGTCATTATTATCCGGATTTAACAGGTTGTTGACAACATCTTTCTGGTCGCCATCCCTATAAATCATGTTTACTGTAAAACGAGGTTCGTTATATTCTATATCTTTCTCTTCGTAAGTTCTGAGTTTTTTCTTTATTTCTTCTATATTGTCTTCCCTTACCCGCCCATTCGTATTTTAAGGCCTCGCATATTCAAGCGCTG
>Ga0155009_118_pt1 | contig 4112 bp, 4 predicted proteins | sample RifCSPhighO2_01_FD_105977 | JGI IMG/M metagenome (GOLD analysis project Ga0155009, IMG submission 105977) | Candidatus Ryanbacteria bacterium RIFCSPHIGHO2_01_FULL_45_22 | reverse complement strand
TTATTGGTTTAAGCAAGATAATAGTGATACAGTCGACGATGCGGTTATTCTTAGTCAGCCGATTATAAAATGGCAAGAAATAACCGTTGCAGAATTTAAACCCAAAATAGCTATGCGCATAAATGCGCCAAGAATAATTATTCACAGCAATTATCGTGTTGACAATGAGGTCAATCGAGCGATACAACAACATATAGAATCAATTAAAGATTATTTTATAAATGTTACGACCATGGTGGCGGAAGATAATGACGAGACAAATATTTTGAATATTGAAACAGAAGTACTGCTTGTCACCCCGAGATTAATTTCTCTTGCTTTTACGTCAACTGAAAGATTTGCTGGTATTAACAATAGAGAAACGGAACGAACATTTATGGTTTTTGATCTTGTAAATAACAAGATTATGATTGAGGGTGGCGAATTGTTTCCAGACGCTTTATCGTGGTCAAGAGCCGTAACAATAATGAAAAAAAACTTACTCTCTGATTATAAAGGGGACCCGAGTTGCGATCTGTCATTCGCGCCCAAACATAATGGCTTTGCCGCGTCTTGTATTGGCGTGGATTGGAGTCGCGGAGGGAAACATCTGTCTGTTATGGGAAATATATCAATGTCCGTACTTCAAGAATTTCTCACTCCGTCAGTGTTGTCCGATATGATGCAGTAGACATTAGTTATCCACAGTTTCGTCATAACGACACGGGGTGTCGTTAGTCCACAGTGGACAGGTTTTTCTTTCGGTGGTTAAATTTCAGATATGACTCAAGAAACTGCGCTTTCAATTCTAAAAACTGGCGCTAATGTTTTTCTGACTGGAGAACCGGGATCAGGCAAAACCCACGTAGTCAGTTGTTTTATCGCCTACCTTAAAAAATATAGCATCGAGCCGGCTATTACCGCATCTACGGGAATCGCGGCAACTCATATCGGCGGCACGACCATTCATTCATGGAGCGGAATCGGCATAAAGAAAGAACTATCGCCTTCGGACGTCAAGCGCATTAGCTCCAATAAAAAAGTTTCAGCACGAATCAAGAAAACCCATACTTTAATCATCGACGAGATATCTATGCTTGATGGGAAAACTCTAATAGCTGTGGATCAAGTTTGTAAAGAAGTCCGAGGTTCGGCTGCTCCATTCGGGGGGATTCAAGTCGTATTAGTTGGAGATTTCTTTCAATTACCACCAGTCGTGACTCGTGATAATGGTCCTGCGACTACCCTGTTCGAGAGTGAACCCATGCAGTTTGCTTTTGATTCGCCGGTCTGGACCCTTGCAGACCTTTCGACCTGTTACTTATCTGAACAACATCGACAATCAGAAAGAAGTTTTCTCGAATTGCTATCGGCAATTCGATCAGGTTCGGTCTCGACAGAGCATCGTGAATGTCTTAATCAGCGCTTAGTCACTCTATCTTCAAGAGACGCAAATATTACCAAGCTCTTCACCCACAACGAGGATGTTGACCGAATAAATTCCGCGGAATTAGGAAAACTTGACGGAGAACTTAAGTCCTTTGATATGGAAGAAAAGGGTAACGATGTCCTGGTCAAACACCTCAAGCGCGGCTGTCTTTCTCCGGAGCACCTTGAGTTGAAACTTAACTCGGTTGTAATGTTTACAAAGAATAACTCAAAGCTTGGATTCGTAAACGGAACATTGGGCACCATTGCTAATTTCGATGAGGATGGTGGTTTTCCTGTCGTTGGAACCAGAGAAGGTGGGATAATAGTTGCCGGGCCAATGGAGTGGTCTATCGAAGAAAACGGAGAAGCGGTAGCCTCAATAAAACAGGTGCCTCTCCGCTTAGCCTGGGCAATGACTGTCCACAAAAGCCAAGGCATGTCTCTGGACGCGGCTTTTGTGGATTTGGGCGGGGCTTTCGTTGAGGGACAAGGATATGTGGCATTATCGCGCGTTAGAAAACTGGATGGTCTTTTCTTAGCTTCGTATAATGACAAATCTCTTACTGTTCATCCTATCGTAAAGGCCAAAGATTCTGCTTTTCGACGGGCATCAGAAGAATTAGAAACCAATTTCTTTAAATTATCTAAAGAGAATCTGGCAAAAGTACAAAATGACTTTATAAAATCTTGCGGCGGCAAATCCGCCTCGACTCCCGCACCAACAGGCAAAGCATATTCAGTTGAGACAATCAGAGCCAAGCATTTAAATGCCTATAGTCCTTGGGGTAAGGAAGAAGAACAGGTGCTTTTAAGACATTATGGCAATGGAAAAAAGACAAAAGAAATTGCGCACCTCTTGGGACGACAGCCGGGAGCGATAAGATCACGTCTTAAGAAACTCGGCGAACTATAAGTTATCCACAATTTCGTCATAACGACACGGGGTGTCGTTAATTGTTATTTGTGTTTGCGGATGAGGATGTTGGCTTGGTGGAGGGAGTCGAAGGTGCCGGCATCGACCCAGAATTTTTTGGCTTTGAAGTGGTCCATCGTGCCTTCTTTTATATACCAGTTGTTCACGTCGGTAATTTCGTATTCGCCTCGGGCGGACGGCTTGAGGGTTTTGATGACGTCGAAGACGCGGTTGTCGTAGAGGTAAAATCCGGTCACGGCCCAGTTGGTGGCGGGATTTTTTGGTTTTTCGACAACGTTTTTTATGCTGCCGTCTTTGCGGAAGGAGGCCACGCCGAACCTTTTCGGGTCGGGAACTTGTTTTAAAACCACCAGGCCTCCCCTATCTTTTTTGGAGAATTTTTTAACGGCGCCGGACAGGTCGTCGCCAAAAATGTTATCTCCAAGAATAAGGGCGACCGGCTTGCCATCGGCGAATGGCTTGGCTAAGCCGAGACCCTGGGCAATGCCGCCCGGCTCCCGTTGGATTGTGTATGAGAACTTAACCCCGAATTCTTTTCCCGAACCGAGCACTTCCATGTATTGATGAGTGTGTTCCGAACCGCAGATTATTAAAATGTCTTTAATACCCGCATTCTTGAGCGTCATGATTGGATAATAGATCACCGGCTTGTCGCCGACCGGGAATAAATGCTTGGAGACAACTTTTGTGATAGGCCAGAGGCGCGTGCCGCGTCCGCCGGCTAAAATAACTCCTTTGATCATATTACGTGGTAATATACAGCCTTATCTTTGTCCTTTGAGGACTTTTTAACAAGACCGCCGCTCACAAGCTCTTTGAGGTTTCTTTTGACCGTCCTTTCCGACAGGACGCTGAATTCATAAATTATGTCTTTGGTGCGGGAATCCGGAGAACGCTTTATGTAGTTGAGTATCTTTTCTTTATTGCCGCTCAAGTTAATTTCTTTTTTAATTTTCGGCGTGACAGGAGAAGCTGCCCTTTCTTTCTCAATGATTGGCTGTCCGGGCTGAATACGAATTAACTGGAGCTTGAATGCGAACAAACTCCTGCGGGCATACAAAAGGGGAGTGGCAGCAGTCGTTTTGCTGTGTTCGAGATAATCCAGAAGTTCCAGCAAAGAGTTAGTAGTAGTTAAAAGAGTTGTGCTATATTGTGCGACATTGTCTTTGGGGGGCAGGGAATAGACGGATACAAAATCCGACAACTTATCGTAAAGTTTGCGCGCCAGAAACTTATCTTTAAGACCCGAAAAGATCCGGGACACAAAAATAACCGTATTTATGAAATTTTTAGTCCTCTCTTCCACCTCTGGCATAAGTTATTTTATTACCTCAATTTTATTTATATGTATAACAGGGACGCATTTATTGTCAAAGACAGTAAAAGGATGGTCGGCATCAATACCAACCCAATCTCCGGATATTTTTAGAACGGCGTTATCCTGAAAAAACTCCGGTCCGAATGATTCCGGATAGTATCCGGCAAAGCGCGGGTATTTTTTATCTTCGGGAACTCGAGTAAAAGAAGCGCCCTCGCAACTCACCAAACATCCGTCCATCCTCGCGGTCCAAACGATTGGAATTGGTTTTTCAAAATCTTCGACTTCGTTGTAATTATCACAGAGCTCTGGTCTTACTACTGAGGTGAGTGTTGAAGAATTATATTTAGCGGGTACATTAATTCCTAAAGCCACGAAGCTTATCGCTATAACCATGAAGAACAAATTTTTGTCGAGAAGGTTATGTATAAGCAAAAATATACTACAACA
>Ga0155009_104_pt3 | contig 5004 bp, 10 predicted proteins | sample RifCSPhighO2_01_FD_105977 | JGI IMG/M metagenome (GOLD analysis project Ga0155009, IMG submission 105977) | Candidatus Ryanbacteria bacterium RIFCSPHIGHO2_01_FULL_45_22 | reverse complement strand
TCTCTAAAAAGAATAAATGGTATATATTATACATACCATTTTTATATTTATAATACAACAATATTTTATAAACAGTATTTTAAAAGATATGTATATATTTTACAACTTTATAAATTTCTTGTATAATACATGCGAGATAAAAAACGTAGTTTGACAACAAAAGAAAGGAGGAGTAAATGCGGTTCAATGTATTAGAAGCGTTTTTGGGTGTGAATGGCGCCCTTGGGGAACTGGAACTCGCAATCCACGAGAAAGTAGCGGAGCTTAGCCCGTCCTTACCTGAAAGGGAGGCAAAAGTACTTTCTCTGCGCTTGGGTATTGGGGCTTTTGTAGAACCTCATACACAGGGAGAGGTTGCAGATGAACTCGGTATTACGCGAGAACTTGTTAAACTCTTGGAAAGAAAAGCTCTTTCAAGGTTACTGAAAGACATAAGGCCAGAAATTATTAACCACGTTGAACGGATGCTCACAATACCAAGTTCTCGAGCAGAAAAGCGAAGCTCTTAGGTAAGGCTACAAGAAAGGAGGGATTATGGCAGAGAAAATGACCGACCAAGAACTGGACGAGCTAACCCAAAAGGTTCTGGCAACCCTCACCCCGCGCGAAAAACAAATCCTTGCGATGCGGTTCGGTATCCAGGGTGATAAGGGTGAGATTGAAATGCAGATGCAGGAGATAGGGCGAAGGTTTGAAGAGACTCATAAGAGGGTCCGAGAAATCGAGGAGAAAGCCTTACGGAAGATCAGGAGGACAAAATAGAATTGTAATTAGAATACTTTGAATAACGAAATATAATGACATCCGATGACCGCCGCGCGAATTGCTAGAGAATTGAGCGATGGCATGTTATAACATAATGATATATGCATATGTAAATCAATGTGGAAGTCATCGGATGTCTATTTCGTTATTCAAAGTGAAATAGCACATCGAACACTGCGAATGCCACTCACGCAGGAACCCCCCAACGATAACACGTCGTTGGGGATTTTATTTTTTCGCCAGATTCTCCAAATCTGGGCGGTATCTTTCAATGAATTTTTTGGTTGACTTCAAAATTCCCGTATGTTCCAGAGTTTGTTTTTCAATTTTTCTCCTTACAACTATTGCAAACCACATAAAATATTTCTCCAAGTCAGCAAGCGTGGTCCCATATTGTTTCTCGCCATATACCGCGTCGCAAAATATCTCGCGCGCGCGGACAATTTCATGGAGACGCCGCCCCTTAATCCAGCGCTTATCTTCCATTGTTAAATCAAACAAATCAAGCGCCCGTTCCACCGCCGCCCAAAACCGTTGCTCGTTCTTCCCTTCCGCGCGCGAAGCCCGCCCCACCTCACTGCCGATATTGCCCAACTGCTCCCCAAGCGACATAGAAAACCATTTCCCTTCTGCCGCTTCTTTATGTATAAAATTTTTCATTGCGTTACGAGCTTTTCTACAACATGCTTAATTTTTTCGCGGATTTCTTTGTCAGCAACATTTCTGGTACGATTTCCAAATGCCGGTTTTAAATTGATCATGGAATCATATTCAATAAAATCGTCTCCTTGGGAATCTGGGTACAAATTTATACCCCAGGTATATTCACGTCGCGCTCCCTCCTGCTCCATAAGAACCACTTCTCCGTCCGCGTGAAATTCCCCTCCGACAGCCATAATTTCATGTTCCAAATCAACCACCGCTTTTACCATGTCTCCATATTGTTCGTCCGCGATATGGTTTAATTCACTCCTGGATATTGAATTTTTTACGATCGTTATATCCATATGTTTAGGCAATACGCGTGCCATCTTTCTCGCTCCCAAAAAACATTTCTTTGTCTTTCATCCATTGGATTATTTTTTCTTTAAGCAAAACTGGTAGGACACGGGCTTTTTTAAATTCTTCAAGCGACACCCATCCGCTCTCAATGTGATCTTCCATGTTTTTGATGTCCGACGAAGCAAGTTTTGCTTCAAAAAGTAAGTTTAATTCATGTTTTTGCTCCGGTTGTTTATGAAAGCTGTTCTGAAAAAAGCTATTTTCCCACACACCAATAAACCGTGTTTCTGAAACATCGACATCTGCCTCCTCCTTCAGTTCCCGCTTGAGCGCAGTTACACTGTCTTCATCAAAATCCACATGCCCGCCCGGAAAATAATAATAATCCCCCGCTTTTGGCCTGCAAAGCAAAATAGCATTGTTATCTATAACCACCGCGCGAGCAATGAGTTCAATGTGATTTTGTTTATTTTCTTCCAAAATATTTCATTAATGCCTTATATTCTTCGTTATCATTAGAAAACTGATTTCTTCTGAATGGATACGTTTTTGGATTAAGCCATTCAAAACTTGTATGCTCATGAGAAAGTTTTATATCCCCACCTCTATATATGGCTTCATATATGGTAATGAGATTGTATATATCCCGAGAATGTATAAACCTTCGAAACTGTACTGCTGGCAGTCCAAGATCATATTTCACTTTCCTGCCTAATTCTTCGCGTACTTCCCGCGCAAGAATTTTTTCAAGCGGCATCTTCCCTTCAACATTATCTATTCTTCCTCCGGGCAAATCCCATTTTCCATTTTCATCCTTTAAAAACAATATGTTTCTGCCCTTTCGCAAAAAAATCTTTAAGGCAACTTGGTATGTGGCATAATCACGCTTCATAGGAATAAGTTTACAAAATCAGACCGTTAATTTCCACCCCCCCACGCACTCTATTTCCCCTATCCACACGTTTATTGTCAAATATTGTTGAAAAATAAGGGTAGTGTATAATACTCCTATGGTCGGTCGAGCCAGTAGACCTGTTCCCTCATAATTTTTTGTGTGAAATTTCAGGAATTTTTAGCCGAAAAATTATAAGGGAACAGGTCCAATTATCCGTATTACAAGTTTTAACAACCACATATGAACAAGAGCGATCTCGCAGATGCTGTATTAAATAAGATAGGAGGAACCAAAACCGCCGCTCAAGACGCAGTGGACACTGTTTTTGACACCATCGCATCCTCCCTCAAAAAGGGTGATGAAGTGAGTGTTGCTGGTTTTGGCACATTCCTCGCCAAAAAACGCGCGGCGCGCGAAGCACGCAACCCGCGTACGGGCGAAAAGGTGCACGTGTCGGCAACAACAGTACCAAAATTCCGCGCAGGCAAAGGTTTGAAAGACGCAGTAAAGTAAATTTTGGCGAGCCGAAATTTATCCCGCACATGATGCGGGATCCATCCAAAAGAATTTTGTTTCTAGAAACAAAAAAAACGACCCCTTGGTAGACAACCGCGGGGTCGTTTTTCGTTCTATGTATATATCAAACGTGTAACAGAATAAACACCTGAAGGCGTATGGGAAAATTAGGTAGCACAAGAATTTTATGCTACCATACGACTATTATTAGCTAATCTGTAAAATTTATGGCATCTCCTGAACAAGTATCCGTGACCGCAAGCGAGCTCAAAGAAGATAAAGACTTAGCAAAAAGAAGTGAGCAGAGAAAAATAGAATTAAACAAGTTGACAAGTGAAGAATACTGGAACGACCATGAAGCCATAGAAAAACAACTTGATTTTTCTAGTGATACTTTTAACAAAATGAGTTATATCAATGGCCAGTTGCAAGGACTTACTTCAAACGCCATGGAAAGAATTTCCAAAGCTGCAAAAGAGGGGACTTTAGAAGAAATACAAAAAGAGCTTGCTGAATTGGATGAAACGAAGAAAACGTTTGATACTATGAAGATGCATTCCCCCATGGCTCTTGAGATTACCACGGGAAAGGTGAAAGACTTTCTTAAAAAGTTTGGATTGGAGAGGTATATTGTTTTGCATGAGAGCATGCTAGCAGATGATATAAAAAGAGCAATTGAACTCGGTTATGAGGCAAGAATGTGGGAACTGACAAATGATTTAGAAGACTGATTAAATACGCCTATCCTTTTTATGCTCAATTTAATAAAGGATTCTTTGGAGCGAGTAGGGGGAATCGAACCCCCGGCGCCAGTTTGGAAAACTGGGGTATTACCACTATACGATACTCGCATTATTCTTTGTTTGTTTGGTTTAATACAGCTTCTATCCATCCCATAACTCTCCGATGCAACAAAACTCCATGTTGCGCATTTCCGTTGACCTTAATACTAATATGAGCCGTTCCGTAAGGCAACTTGCTTTTTTGATAGCAAAATCCCCCTCTCTGCCAGTTGGCAAAAAGGGGGATTTTGAATTACTACATCATACTGCCATCTTCACCAGAGCCCTCATCACCTTTAGATCCGTCACCATCCTCCATTGGCTGTTCTTCGGTAGGCATACCCTCGTCTTCCATCGGCTGTTCGTCTTGCATAAAAATACTATAAGCCATAAAAACAAATTAAAAGCTGATATTGAGACCTTTCTGCATTGGCTTAACTTGTGTATACACTAACACATACTTACATAAAATCAAGGAAAATAGGCTAAAAATCTAAAAACTAAAGACAATTCTGTGGATAACTTGTGTCTTCTGTGGATATATAGGACATAAAGGACATTGTCTTTTATAAATATTGTCCATTTAATAAAAGTACTGTTTCACGTGAAACACAAAAATTATCAATATATGATCATAATGTTCCTTGTACTGTATAGCGCCGCACAGATGTGCGGCATCCTACAAAAACATAGTCGCTACGTTCCTTGTTTTTGTGGACTCACCGGGAATCGAACCCGGGCCTCGGCAATGCGAATGCCGCGTAATACCACTTTACTATGAGCCCATCTACGGCACTTTACTGTATGTCCATTTGTTTCATGTGAAACATAATAAACTTGTCGGGCTGCTGGGACTCGAACCCAGTCTGCCTGCTCCCAAAGCAGGTGTACCACCATCATACGCCAGCCCGTACACTATAACCCCAAGACATGTTTCATGTGAAACATGTCTACATTATTCTAAATAACTGTGAATTACAAAACACATGTATTCCTCTCATCTGATGACATCCACTTGATTTGCATACACAAACACACTATAAC
>Ga0155009_114_pt1 | contig 6376 bp, 5 predicted proteins | sample RifCSPhighO2_01_FD_105977 | JGI IMG/M metagenome (GOLD analysis project Ga0155009, IMG submission 105977) | Candidatus Ryanbacteria bacterium RIFCSPHIGHO2_01_FULL_45_22 | reverse complement strand
GTTTCCCCACACCACATCTCCAATGTGGCGCACTAGACCGCTATGCGAACCCTCCGTAAGCCGCATTATACAGAAATAGAAATTACTTTGCGCGCTGTTCGCATTATGCGCGTCTTTAAATAAATCTTCACCTAATCCTCAGTTCTCGGTTGTTACGCTTTTAATTGTTTTGGCGTGTGGCTCTTTGGCTGCATTCCAAAATTAATAATAAGAAATTTATTAATTTCAAGATTTTGTCTATTACTATGAAACCAATACCAATATCTCATCGTCTACTCGCATTTCTTTTAGTCGGAGCTGCAGTGTTCGGGGCAGCATCAATCGCGAACGCACTTCCTGTCTCCGGCAGAGATTTAGCGCAGAGCATTATCTGTAAAGTATTCGGCGATCTGCAGGCAAGAGGACTTTATAACAGAAGCCTAGCAGCCAGATGCAATATTATTCCGCCTCCGACAACGGCAAAATTAATTGTGATAAAAAATGTGCAAGGCAGCACAACTACGCCATCCGCCTTCACGCTGCAAGTTGTGTCGGGAAGCTCCACGACAACATTTTCCGGCAATGCTTCCGGAACGATACTGACTTTTCCCGGGAATAGTGCGTTTACTGTAGCAGAAAGCCCGGCGACCGACTTTTCTCCAAGTTTCTCTTCCGGATGTTCCGGTACTCTACTTCCCAACAGCACGACAACTTGCACCGTCATGAATACATTCACGGGAACTACGACACCAACCACCACTCCCAGTTCTCTGAAAATTATAAAAATAGTGCAGGACGGAACAGCGACATCTTCTGATTTCCAGATTCACGTAAAAAGTGCTACGACATCGCTTGATATTGCGGGCTCTCCTCAGCCTGGCAGCGCCACAGGCACTACATATAGCGGACTTGCCTCAAGCACATATATAGTGAGCGAAACTGGGCCGGGAGACCATAGCGTTACATTCAGCGGCGCATGCGCAGGTACGAGCACAATAGTGCTAGCAGGGAGCACGACAGTCACATGCACAATTACCAATACGTTCGTCGGAACGACAAGCTCCATAACGGTAACCAAAATCGTGCAAGGCGGTTCAGCCACTTCTTCAGACTTCAGCATTCATGTTCATAAGGTAGAAGGAGTTAACCTGATTGACGTTGCGGGTTCGCCACAGCCGGGCACAGCTTCCGGCACGACCTATGGCGGACTCTTTGCCGGCACATATCACATTGCCGAAACGGGAGGGCCGTCGGATTACTCGCTTTCCTATAGCGGCAATTGCGACACGAATGGATTTATCGTGCTCGCCTCAAGCACTAGCGCAACCTGTACCCTAACAAACACATTCACAGAAACGACTACACCTACTACGACGCCAAGTACTCTTACGATCATAAAAATGGTCGAAGGCGGGACCGCAACACCTTCTGACTTCCTAGTTTATGTTAAGGAGAACAATGTTGACATTGCTGGCTCGCCGCAAGCTGGCTCAAGCACTGGGACAATTTACGGCAACCTTGCGTCGAGCACTTATGTCGTGAGCGAAACTGGGCCGGCAGACTACAACGCAGCTTTCAGTGGCGCTTGCTCCGGGACAAGTACAATCATGCTTGCGGGCAGCACAACTGTAACTTGTACTATCACGAATACATTTACTGGCACCACCACTCCCACTACAACCCCGATGGCAGATCTCACAGTCTTTAAGATTGTTCAGGGAACGACTACAGCAACATCATCCAATTATCAGATACACGTAAAAAGTGCGACTACTACGCTCGACGTCACAGGATCTCCGCAGCCGGGAAGCGAAGCGGGAACAACTTACTCATTATCATTCGGTGATTATGTCGTATCGGAAACGGGGGACCCCGAAGCGGATGACATCGTCTTCAGCGGGGCATGCGATGCTAACGGCCAAGTAAATCTATCAAGCACCACGACTGCCTCCTGCACGATCACGAATGTTTTCAACGAGCCATAAATCCCGTCGGCTCTTCTTACAGTTGAGAAGTTGGTTGTTCGGACTGCGCACGTAACGCTAGACCCATTGACACTGCAAATTTAGGTCCAGCCTCGCACAATACTGGCTCCAGTATCATAGGCACGCTGGTATGATCGAATGGATTTCCAGCGCTGGTGGGTAGACCAAGTTTATTGGATCCATAGGGAATGATGCCCGGCATGCATGCGCCGCCGCCGATAAAAACTGCATTTGAAATCCCAATTTTGTAGTCACTATTATAAAGATCAATGATTTTCTTAGCTTCAAAGAAAATTTGGTCAACATCAGGCTTGATTATTGATGCAATTTTAGATTTTTCCGAAAGTCCGTCTAGGCGCTTAAGTTTTTCCGCTTCCGAAAAGTTCAACGCCATATCTTTCATGATTTTCTCTGTCATTTTTTGCCCCGAAAGATCAAATGTGCGAGCCGATCGGGTGAAGTGGTCACGCGAGGAGATGCAAATCTTCGTTGTGCTTGCGCCTAAATCTATGAGAATCACTGGCCCGTTTTTAGTATCCGCCGCAGATCGTATCGCGCTAAAGCTTTCAATCTCATAAAAGGCAATTCTAAGATTAGCTTCTGAGGCGATTTCTCTGTATTCTGCCAGCGCTTCGTTATCTGTGGCGGCAATAAAAACTTTTTGCAGCTTGATCGTGACCGGGACTTTTGAAGATACCCTATCAAAAGCGCTTTTTGTAAATTCCTCATCAGGTATGGGAAACCAGTCGAGGGTCACTTGATCAATAGCAACTGGAATAATTTTTTTTGCATCGGCGCGTATTAGCCTATTCATCTGCTCGGGATCTCGCTTCGGAAGGTCGACAACTGAAACGAGACTTGAAGATAAAGCCACGGCAACGCCTCCCCAGCGGGCTTTTGCTTCGACTTCGTGCAGAAGGTCAACAATAGCCGCGGCATTCTTTACGGAAGACAAACGAACGGCCTCTCCAGAATTTGCATTTCCGTAAGGTCCTAATTCGATTTCGCCATAAGTCTCTAATACCGGGCGCTCTTTATCGCTTCGAATTTGAACAATTTTTATAGAAGATGTGCCAATGTCCAGCCCTAGAACGCTTTCGGCGCCGAGGGGAGCGAGTTTTGCATCAAGCTCTTTGCGAAAATCACTTAAGAATGGAAAAGCCATGAATGTAATTTTATCACGGAGCATCGTTAAATTGCCGTGATACAATTGTCCAAACGGTAGATTATGCCCGCACACTAAATTTGCCGTTGCATTTTATGAAATCAGTCATCATTGGTATATTTGAAACAAAGAGACAAAGACCTGATAGTATCTGGAATCTTTTCGGCACAGAATTACGGCAAACTTAGTGTGCGGGTATGCCGCCGCTTAATGTGCTGATGGTTACGAGTGACGCGAATATCCTTCGGCAGGGGACTGCTGCAAGAAGCATTATTGAAGAATATTCGCGTCTCGCAAAGAGGCTGGTTGTAATCGTGATAAACCGCGGAAGCGATCATTATCAGCCGCAGAAAGTTTCCGATTCTCTTTGGATATTTCCGACGAACGCACAGCTTTGGTTTTTGGCACCTTGGATCGCCCATCGCATAGCCCGGCGAGAATTGTTCTTTCAAGGCAAACTACAGGTCGATTTGCTCTCGGCTCACGATCCACTTTTAGCTGGTCTCACTGCATTCTTAATCGCGAGATCGTTCCAGAAGCCCCTAAATATAGTTATCGAAGAAAATATTTTCTCTTCTCACTATGAGGAATCATCCATTCTAAATGAAGTAAGGTCATACTTCGGCCGCGTTGTTCTAAGACGTGCATCATCAGTCTTGGCTGCGTCGGAAAATATTCGGGCATCGCTCGCGGATATAAGCGCAGCTGTGGCGGACCGGACAATAGTTGCTCCCACATTTATAGATGTTGATTCATTCCAGCGCGAACCAGTAAAGGTCAATCTTGCGGCAAAATATCCCCAATTTAAATACATTCTGCTTACCTCGGCACCCCTTTCTCCGTCTCAGAATTTAAGCCTTGCTATAAGCGCTTTTAGGACGATTGACACACAGTATCCGCATGCCGGCCTTATTATTGTCGGCGAAGGATCGCAGAGAAAAAAGCTTGCGCTTCTTGCTGCACAGCTTGGTGTCGGAGGGAAAGTCATATTCGAGAAGTGGAACGCCAATATGAATTCATATTATAAGACTGCACACGTCGTTCTTTTCACGTCGCGAAATGAGGAATATGGGCAATCGATATCTGCTGCAGCGGCTTGCGGGGCCGCGATAGTATCAACTCGAATTGGAATGGCACCGGCGATAATCGAGCATGGAATCAGCGGCTTTCTTTGCGACGCATCTGATCCAGCATGCTTTATCACAAGCGTAATGAAGATGATTAAAGATCCCGCGCTGCGCGAGCGAATAAAAGTAAATGTCGCTCAATTTTTAGAAAAACATGTTGGTACAAGCAGAGAGGAATCCCTCAGTCGCCTAAGAGAATCATGGAATAAGGCTGTTGAGCACGACTTACATTCGGCAAATGCGGTTTTCGGCGCACGATGAATATGCCCAGACACTAAGTTTGCCGTTGCCTCTAATGAATAAAATCACTGTAGATAAATTTGCAAAAAAGGGACAAAGACCTTATGGCATCTGGAATTGCTTCGGCGTGGAATTACGGCAAACTTAGTGTATGGGTATGGAATTGGCACTTCTCCGAATAACTGCGGCGGGCATCGCGACTTTCATCATCGGATACATCTGGTATCATCCAAAATTATTTGGCGGTATTTGGATACGCCTGTCCGGTCTCTCCCCTGAACTTGTTGAGCGAGCGCATAAGCGCAAACATTTTGACTCGATTCTTTCTCTTGCCGTGAGTGTGATTGCAGCATATGTAATGAATTATATTTTTGTTCTTTCCGGGATAGAAGATGCTTCTTCGGCTATCCGTCTTGCACTTTTGATCTGGATCGGATTTGCTGTTCCGGTTTTATCGGGCATTGTACTGTGGGAACAAAAGCCGCTGTCACTATATCTAATCAATATTTTCTACTGGCTCATTGCGCTTCTTGCGATGTCTGCGATTCTCACCGTATAAATTCTCATCATGCCGATTTTGAAAAGAATTGGGTATTTCATCTACGCAATTGTTGCCACGACTTTACTGATCGTGGGCTTAGTCGCATTTTGGAATATCCTGGTCTCTACTGAAGTTGCTCTTGTTCCGGCTTCAGGAGTCAGCACTCCAATTGTGATCCCGACTTTTTCGGAGCAAAGTAAATCAACAATAATAATTGATGGGCATACCATAGAAGTTGTCATAGCGGATTCCATGGAAGAGAGAGCGAAGGGCCTCGGTGGGCGAGATTCCCTTGCTGAAAACGAAGGAATGCTCTTCGTTTTTGAAAATGAAGAGTTACAGAGTTTTTGGATGAAGGGCATGCTTTTTTCTATTGACATATTATGGATTTCGAGCGGTGGAAAAATCGTCGATGTCAGGAGAAATGTATCTCCGTCGACGTATCCAGAGAGTTTTACGCCTCGCGCTCCGGCGAGATACGTTTTAGAGCTTCCGGCAGGGTTGTCAGAAGAGTATGATGTGGCGATCGGAGGTGAAATAACGATGTAGGTCGTCTGAAGAAGTTGTCCACAGTTCCTTTCGAGAAACTCTCCCAAAGGTGGGCGTTAAAATAAACGTCCCTAATAAATTATCACAATTTTTATGCCCAGACACTAAATTTGCCGTCGCCTCTTATGAATCAAATTACTTTAAATAGATTTGGAACAATTATTAGAAAGCCTAATAGTGCTGGAAATGTTTCGGCACAAAATTACGGCAAAATTAGTGTATGGGTATGCGCATGATAAACCAAACAGCTCATAGGAATCGCGCCAGTGCGGGAGCGGCGATGCCAATTGCGCCTAAAGCATCGGCGAATCAGCCGGCGCTTCGAGTTTATAAAAAATATCTTCCAAATGTCCAAAAACGCGACGGAAGAATAGTGCCTTTTGAGTTCGACAAGATCGCAAATGCCATTCATAAGGCAATGCAGGCGACGAATGAGGGATCTGAAGGCGAGGCGGTAGTCGTTGCGCATAAAGTGGCCGGCGAGATGATGCGCATTGCCAAAACTTATAAGAATTTCCTGCCGACCGTTGAAGGATGCCAGGACGAAGTGGAGCGCCAATTGATTCTTTCCGATTATGCGGCTGCCGCGAAAGCCTACATTCTATATCGCGCTGAACGAGCGAAGATCAGGCGAGAACAGGGAGCTGTTCCCGAACATGTCCGCAAACTTGCCGAAGAAAGCAAAAAATATTTCAAAGAGAATCCTCTCGGCGAATTCGTTTATCTACGGACTTATGCCCGCTGGATCGAAAGCGAACAGCGCCGCGAGACTTGGATAGAGACAGTGGAT
>Ga0155009_112_pt2 | contig 7451 bp, 9 predicted proteins | sample RifCSPhighO2_01_FD_105977 | JGI IMG/M metagenome (GOLD analysis project Ga0155009, IMG submission 105977) | Candidatus Ryanbacteria bacterium RIFCSPHIGHO2_01_FULL_45_22 | reverse complement strand
TTAATGCGTTAAGAACGCTTTTTCTGTTCCTTTCGGTGCTTCTCGTGGTGGCCGCCACCGGAAACTTTTACATGCCGTCTCCTGCTACGGTAGCGCTTTTATTCATCGCCGGACTGTCCGGAGCTTTCCTTAGCGCATACCTGCGATATAGGGCAATGGAACTTATAGGCCTTTCAAAAATCGCGCTGATAAGGGCGCTGGATCCCCTCGTTATAGGCACATATTCGTTCTTCCTGCTTGGAGAAGTTATGATCGGTGCCGAACTGCTTGGAAGCTTCGTGGTGTTTGCAGGATTGATGGTATTCATGTTCGGGAACGGAAAGTCTGCCGTTATTGCAGCGTGATTTTATGGCCCAAGGAAAAGAACCGGAAAACTATCTTCTTGAACTTGCGGAAATGAAAGGGAGAGGCGAAATCAGCGATGAACGATTCTTTTCGTTGGCACTTCTTGGTTTTTATGATGCCATGAATCCGGCTCTAACCGCAGCGGACGGGCACATGATATACAGGCTCTCCGATTTCGTGCCTGAAGATAGGAGAAGAACAATGCGCATTTATCCCTGCAGAACCGGCTCTATTATAATGCCTTCTGATGAAATCTTGGATGCTTCAAAACATCCGTATGAATATGAATTAGGCGGAGGCCCAAACAACTGGGATAGTTTAGAAGATTGGAGAAAACAATGGGAAAGAATACATCGCAATAACATACCGGAAATGCATAGCCCGTATCGGCTTGAATGATTTTAAGCGTCCACGAAAATGTCCTCGCCTTCTATTTTGACAATATACGCCTTTACGCCCACGGTTGCCGGCGGGGCCTTGACTTTGCCGTCTCTCACGTCAAAACGCGCCATGTGGCACGGGCAGGTTATTTCATACCCGTCCATGAAGCCGCCTGAAAGGTTGCACTGCCTGTGGCTGCATATATCGTTGATTGCAAATATATTTCCTGCAACGTTGGCAAGCATTATCTCGCTGCCGTTCACGGTCACGGACTTTGTCTCGCCTTCCGGTATTTCCTTTTTCTTTGCCACTTTTACAAATGCCATTATTTTACCCCAAATACTCGTTGCCGCTTAGAGATTTTCCCATAAAACCATATAAAACCAGCTTGAAGACCTTCAGCCCGAGAAGGGCACACTTCAATCTGGACGCTGAAACGGGTATGCCAAGCAGTCCAAGCATGTCTTCTTTTGAGAATCGCGCAGCTTCTTCGGCTGGCTTGCCCTTGACCGCTTCAGTAAGCATCGACGCCGACGCCTGGGATATGGCGCATCCCTCGCCGGAGAACATTATTTCCTCTATCTTGCCGTCCTTTATTTTTATCCCCATGCCTATCTTGTCGCCACAAAGGGGGTTGTAGTCTTCCGCTTCCATGTCCGGCTTCGCCAACGAACCAAAGTTCCTCGGCTTCCTGTAATGCTCAAGTATGTTTTCCTGATACATGTCGTACACGTTTTCACCAGATGAAATGCAGTATCTCCGCGAATACGGCTATCACAAGGCCGGCTATGCTGAAGTCTATAGGCGTGAAGACTACCAGTATAAAATAGAACGGTATCATAAGCGGTATAGGTTTGCTCATAGTATCCCCTTCATATAGCCATGTGCAGTATGTCCACGACGGCAGCGACTCCGAGCCACAACAGCTCAATATTCACGCCGCTCATCAGCGCGAGGATTATGTACATCGGTATTGCCACCGGAGGTTCAAGTCCCATTTATTTTGCCTTGTTTCTTTTTAAGATGTTCATTATGTCTTTTAGCGAAGCCGAAAGCTTCTCTATGTCTTCTTCATCGTTATAGACGTAGAAGCTTGCCCGCGCCGCGGAAACTATTTCCAAGCGCTTCATCAACGGCTGGGCGCAGTGATGACCGGAGCGCACGGCTATGCCGTTCTCGTCCAGCATGCTGGCAACGTCGTGCGAATGCAGGCCTTTTACGTTGAAAGCCACAACGCCGCCTCTTTCAGGTGCACGGCCGTAAGTTTCCACGATTTCCAGATCCTTTAACGCGCGTTTCGCCAATTTCTTTTCATGCCCGCGCACGTTTTTCATTCCTATTTTGCCAAGATAATCCACTGCTGCGCCAAGACCTATGGCGCCGGCTATGTCCGGAGTTCCGGCTTCAAACTTATAAGGCACGCCATTGTATATCGTGCCTTCAAGACTGACGTCCTTTATCATGTCACCTCCGCCCATGAAAGGCGGCATTCCGTCCAGAAGGTCGCGCCTCCCGTAAAGGCATCCTATGCCAGTCGGGCCAAGCATCTTGTGGCCGGAAAATACAAGGAAATCCGCGCCTATGCCTTTGATATCCACCGGCATATGCGGCACGCTTTGCGCGGCATCCGACAACAAAAGAGCGCCATTGTCGTGCGCGATTTTCGCTATTTTTTTTACATCGTTAATCGTGCCAAGAACATTGGAAGCATGAGTAACTGTTACAAGCTTAGTCTTCTTTGTTACAAGTTTTTGATAATCATCCATTTTTAAAGTTCCATTATCGCTTATGTCGACAAATTTGGTAATTACGCCCCTATCCTTCAGCATCTGCCATGGCACTATATTGGAATGATGCTCCATGACTGAGGAGACTATCTCGTCGCCTTTGACAAAGCCAAGGCACTGCGCCACAAGGTTTATGCCTTCGGTGGCATTCCTTGTGAATATCATTTCATCCGGCTTTGCGCTTACAAAAGCCGCGATCTTCTTTCGCGAGCCTTCGTACGCTTCGGTTGCCTCTTCGCTTAGCTTGTGGACTCCGCGGTGGACGTTAGCGTTATGGTTCTCATAATAATCGGATATGGCACCTATGACTTGCATTGGCTTCTGGGAAGTTGCTGCACTGTCAAGATAGACAAGCCCGCGTCCGTTCACCTTGCGGGAAAGGATGGGAAAATCGGACTTGATTTTTTCAACGTTCATCATAACAGCCTCTTCCTTATCATGCCCATCATTTTTTCCCTGATTGCAGGGGAAGGTATTGCGTTTATTATCGGCGCATAGAACCCTTCAACTATCATGGCTTCAGATTGCTCCCTGGAAAGGCCCCTGCTCATAAGATATAGCATCTTTTCCTCGTCCACCTGACCGGTTGACGCCGAGTGGGAGCATTGCACCTCGCTATTGTCTATCATCAGGCTCGGTATGCTGTTTGCAACGGCATTCTCACCCAGCATTATCGCATGATCCGAAAGATACGACGACGTTCCGGGAGCGGTTTTTTCTATCTTTATCATGCCTCGGTAGACCTCGGAAGCGCCGTCCTTTAGCGCCCCTCTGACTATTATATTGTTGGAAGTATTCGGCACGCTGTGGAACGCGTTGGTGGACAGGTCCATGTGCTGCTTTCCTGTGCCGGAGAACACACAGACGGTATTTGAATGCGCGCCTTCGCCAAGAAAGAAGTTGTCTACTTTTATGCGGCTAAGCAAGCCTCCGAACTGCCCGACGTTCCAGTTTACCGCGGAATTCCTGCCTATGTATGCGCGCTTGTATGAAAATTCGCTTACAGCATCCGCTACGTCGTGGACGGAGTAAACGGTAACTTTCGCGTCCGCCGGGGCGTGTACCTCGGTAAAATTTGAGTTCAGACCGCGGCCGCCGGCCACGTGCTCTATTATTTCTGCAGAAGAATTGGCGCCCATCATTATGGCGTTCCTTGTTATGCCGGATTCAATGCCTATCTCAATCGTTCCTGCGTTGATATTGTCTGGCACAACAACAAGATAGCCGGAAGTCCAGAACGATCTGTTGAGAAAATCAAGCTTGTCAGGCACGGCCTTACTGCCGCTTAACATCGCCCCAAGCATTTTTTGTTTTTCCTTTATGACATCCTCCATTCGGGCCACGAACGGGCTGGAGAACTTTATAGCGGCTTTGGAGGAGCGTAAACCGGCGAAGTCAAAGCCGTCTATGGCAGTATATCTCCACGCTTCCTCCCTTTCAGAAGGCGCAACGCAGGAAAGGAACGCCTTGGCCGCCTCTTTTCTTGACAATGCCGCCCATTGGGGCTCGCTTGCGGCGATCCTTGCTGATTCTACCAAAGTGAACATCCAATCACCCGACTGCCCCTGTCATTTCCATCTGCACGAGACGGTTGAGCTCAACAGCGTATTCCATCGGCAGTTCCCTTGTGAAAGGCTCTATGAATCCCCTTACGACAAGCCCCATCGCCTCGCTTTCTGCAAGGCCACGAGCCATCAGATAGAACAATTGCTCCTCGCTTATCTTGCCAACGGTCGCCTCGTGGGTTATGCTGACGTTCTTCTCGGCAACGTCCATGTAAGGCACGGTGTCTGAAGCGGACTTGTTGTCCAATATAAGGGCATCGCACCTGACGTTGGATTTTACGCCGGTCGCGCCTTTTGCCACCTTGAGGAGGCCGCGATACGTTGTCTTGCCGCCGTCGCGGCTTATGGATTTTGAAAGTATAGTTGAAGACGTGTTCTTTGCCATGTGTATCGCCTTGCCTCCGGCATCCTGATGCTGGCCTTTGCCGGCATATGCCACGGACACTATGTTCGCCTGCGAACCTTCGCCAAGCAAATAAACGGACGGATATTTCATCGTGATCTTGCTGTTGTGCACTATTATTCCATTAGCTATGAAATTATGAGTCCCATCAACTTCTATATCATAGGTTATCCTATTTCCAGATGGCTCTATAGATTGGAGCTTGGAGAAGTATACCGGCTGCGTCATGTGGTTATCGCTAAAATATAGGAAATAATGTTCATACAATTTTTCTTCTATGCCAAGTGGTTTTCTCTCTCTTCTTGACCATTTGCTTATCTTCATGGGATTCATGCCGCAGGACATAGCTAATATCTTGATATCCTCCAGCAACTCTTTGTTGACGCTTGTTATCGAAACATTTTTATGCCCTTTTCTGGTGTGTCCATCGGCATCTATATAACCCTGTATAAATGCATTTTTTTGGCTTTCCGGTAATTTATTTATCCACTTCGGCACCCTTTTTGTTTTTGCGTTTCCAGTCATGCCCATGAATTTGAAAAATGCCACAAGATCTACGGAGTTCGTTCTAATCACAACGCCTTTTTGCTCGAAATCCGCGCCAAATGTTTCTTTCAATATTGACTTTACTTTGACGTTTGATTTGTCATTTTCTGGCACCGCAAAGTAAAGCCGAGAATGATCTGTATATCCATCACCCACATAGAATCCAAGAAGCCACATAAATTCATCGTCCGTCTGTTTTGGATACATTATAGGCTTCTTCCCTTTCTTTTCGTTGAATTCTATTTGCATAGGCTTACCGGTGTCTGGCATAATGCCCGATAATCCAATAAGGTCATTAGTTTCTATTTCATCAAGTTTTTTCCATCTCATTTCTAATAGGTTTCCATGTTTTGACATCACAAGAAACGGATGATTGGCCGTGGCTATAACTTCCCGATGGTTCATAGTTCTTAGCTTATATACAGGCATTTCCGGATTTTCCTTTCGGGCCAAGACTTTTTGTCTTGTTATTTTGAAGTCGGGGTCAAGGGAATATACAAAGTCTCCTTCCTTAACGTCTTTTATTTCTTTTATGTCATTGTTTGTGAAAACTTTCGTATCCTCGACAAGGCATCCCAAATTCCCGTCAATCCACTCCACGACTGCGTTGCGATGAGCGTGAGCCCTTTTCGTTACAAGATTATAGACGTTATTGGACCAGTTCTGTATCGTTGTGTAGCGCAGCTTTGAATTCTCCTTTGCAACAATCTCAACTACTGCGGCATGCAACGAATCCGTCGAATATGACGGGGCAGTGCAACCCTCGGTATAATGTGCCGAAGAATTGGGTTCTGTGATTATGAGAGTTCTCTCAAACTGGCCCATGTTCTTGGCGTTTATGCGAAAGTATGCCTGAAGCGGCGTGGCTACTTTCACGCCTTCGGGAACGTAAACGAAGGAGCCGCCGGACCACACAGCGCTGTTGAGGGCTGCGAATTTGTTGTCTGCTGCCGGTATTATCTTGCCGAAATGCTTCTTCACGATCTCCGGGCATTCGCGAAGGCCGGAATCCATGTCAAGAAATATCACGCCCTGCTGCTCAAGGTCTTTCCTGATATGATGATACACGGACTCGCTTTCGTATTGAGCGCCAACGCCGCCTAGGAATTTCTGCTCGGCTTCGGGTATGCCCAATCGGTCAAATGTGTTCTTTATTTCCGGGGGCATGTCGTCCCATGTCTTGCCCTGTTTTTCGGTAGGCCTGATATAGTAGAATATATTATCGAAATCTATTGTAGAAAGGTCCGCCCCCCATGCCGGCATGGGCCTAGAAAAAAATATCTTCAGCGCCTTCAGCCGGAAGTCCGTCATCCACTCCGGCTCGCCTTTTATTGCAGATATTTGCCTTACTATTTCTTCGCTTAGGCCTCTTTTCGCCCTGAAGGAGTAGTTTTCCGGGGCGCTAAAGCCGTACTTCTGCTCGTAGCCTTCCTTTATCTCAAGAATTTCTTTTGAAACTTCGGCCATGATTTTATCCCATAGAAGCATATCCGCGGTCTTCCACTTCCGCGGCAAGTGCGCCTTGCCCCGACTGTACTATCTTTCCGTCTGTCATTATGTGGACGAAATCCGGCTTCACCTGCTTGAGTATCCTGTTGTAATGCGTTATGAGCATCACTCCCATGCCGGTCGAGACCTTTATCTTGTTTATGCCGTCCGAGACAACGCGGAGTGCATCCACGTCCAGTCCTGAATCCGTTTCGTCAAGAATGGCCATCTTTGGGCTTAGCACTGACAACTGCAAAATCTCGCACTTCTTCTTTTCGCCGCCTGAAAAGCCCTCGTTCAGGCCCCGTTTTATGAAATCCGGCTTTATTCCAAGCATCTCAATTTTCTCCTTCACAAGCTTCTGGAACTCCAAAACCGGCATCTCCTTGCCTGACACGGCATTGTAAGCGCTTCTAAGGAAGCTCCCTATGCTTACTCCCGGCACTTCCGCCGGATACTGGAACGACATGAACAGCCCCTTCTTGGCGCGCTTGTCAGGCGAGAGCGCAAGGATGCTCTCCCCGTCCAGCCTTATGTCGCCTTTTGTCACCGCATACTTCGGGTGCCCCATTATCACGTATGAAAGCGTGCTCTTCCCCGCGCCGTTTGGCCCCATTATGGCGTGGATCTCGTTGCTCTTTATCCGCAACGAAACGCCCTTCAATATTTCCTTGCCGCCTATTTCGGCGTGAAGGTTGTCTATTACAAGCTCGCTCATTTCTTCTCACCTATGCTCACGAGGTCACGGGTCACGCACTTGCCGCAGACGTAATCGTGGAATATGCCGAAGAACGTGCGCGTGAACGACGCGCATGCGTTGTCCAGCGTCTTCTTGCCATCGGCTGTAATGTCGTACATGATTTTTCTATCGTCCTCGCGCCTTTTCACGTAACCAAGGCCTTCAAGCCGCTGCATGGTCGGATAAAGCGTTCCCTG
>Ga0155009_109_pt1 | contig 9765 bp, 9 predicted proteins | sample RifCSPhighO2_01_FD_105977 | JGI IMG/M metagenome (GOLD analysis project Ga0155009, IMG submission 105977) | Candidatus Ryanbacteria bacterium RIFCSPHIGHO2_01_FULL_45_22 | reverse complement strand
AACGGCAACTCTTCCGCAAGAAAACATTTATAATCATTCGTTTCCGAATCATGTATCGCAACAACTGCAATCTCAAGCCCTGCGGGGTCGTAGCCCGTTTCAGTAATCCAATTCGCTGTTTCTATGTCGAATGTAACGATTCGCATATAAATGTGCCCAGAGTCAGACTTGCACTGACCACCCTTCCCTCTTCAGGGGAATGCTCTAACTACCTGAGCTATCTGGGCCCTACTTCGCTCCGGCTTCTGCCGGAGCTACGAAGGGCAATGGGTCCACCTGCTTGCCCGTCCGTAGCTCGTGCGCAAGCGGAGGCGGGAGCTATCTGGGCAGTCCGAACAATTTACCATAGGCGACTCAATTCTGGAATTGCGATTGGAACTTTTTGAGGACGTCTTGAAAACCTTGGAATTGAGCTTGAGCTTTTACACTAGTTCCCTGTACTTGGTCTATCGTCTGCATTGCCTGATCCAGAACGGGTGAAAGATATGTGACATAAAGCCACAATGGGGCAATTACGAGAACTAGAATATAGAATATAAATTTTACAATCCCACCTATAAAAGCATTACGGCGCATTCTATGCAGAATTTTATTATTATCTTTCGTCAGTCGATATATTTCTTCTTCCCTGTCCATGGTTTTATTTTAGCATCTTTAATGTACAGTAATTATTCGCCCCCGTAGTTCAACAGATAGAACAGCCCCGTCCTAAGGGGTTGATGTGGGTGCAATTCCTGCCGGGGGCACTAAAGTCCAAGAATTGATCTTAACTGCTCCTCATCAAAACCAATGACTAGCTTGTCATTTATATTAATTACCGGTACTCCCATTTGGCCGCTCTTCTGGACCATTTCCTGGCGCTTCACGAGATCGCGCGCGACGTCATACTCAGTAAACTTGACGTTATTCTCATTAAAGAATTCTTTTGCCGCGTGGCAGAAATGGCAAGTCGGGGTGGTATAAATTGTAACTTGAGGTTTTGCTACTGGCATATCAATAAATAAATATAAATAATTTTATAAATTATATCACAAGCACTATCTAGCGACGTGTTCGCGGCCAACTCGCAGAGTCTCTGCCCACCAAAGCAACTGCTTAAGCAGTCCTTCTGCAGATTTTCCGTAGGAATCGAGTGCCCCGGGCTTTAGCGATCCATCTTCAGCTAACAATTCCCATGGTGATTGTATGTGCACCGCACTTCGAATCGGCGCCATTTGAAGTTCGACGGCAACTTGGCGAAGCTGTTCAACCGCTCGGCCGCCTCCGACGCTGCCATAGCTGACGAAGCCAATAGGTTTGCGGTTCCACGGGGCATAAACATAGTCGAAAGCATTCTTAAGGACTGCAGAATATCCATGATTATATTCGGGTGTGATTACAACATATGCGTCGGCCTCCTCGATCTTCCGTCCCCATATATTAACTAGATCATTCTTATATTCGCCCACTTTCATTTGCGAGGGTGAGACCGCCTCGTCGTAATAAGGCAAAGTATGGTCGCGAAGATCCAACACTTCGACATTAAATCTTGGCTCCTTTCTGGCGATCTCGAGAAACCACTCTCCCGCCTTTTCGCTGAAACGATTCGGCCGCGTGCTTCCGATAATAATTTTCAGTTCGGCTTTCTTATCATTCATGCTTTACACTGATTAATTGATATTACCGCAGTATAGCTATATACTTTACTTTGTAAAGCTTCAGATTTATATGCTAAACTGTGGATAATTATGCTCGCACACTAAGTTTGCCGTTGCCTCTTATGAATCACATCGCAACAAATATATCTACCGCTCCAGCACAAAGACCTGATGATATCTGGAATTGCGTCGACGCGAAATTACGCCAAACTTAGTGTACGAGTATGCTTCGCACCGCTAAACAGAGAAAAGAATTATGCGCGGAGTGTCCGGTCGCGCGAGTTGCTAATGTGCTAGGCGATTCATGCACACTGCTTATTCTGCGCGATTTACTTGAATCACCCCGCAGATTCAGCGATCTAGAAACTTCGCTCTCCGGGATCAGCACCCGCACACTGACAAATAAGTTAAAACTATTAGAACGCGAGCACTTGGTGCAAAGAAGTGAATCGCGAACGAGCACGTATGCTCAATACGTGCTGACCACAAACGGCCGCGGTCTTCGGAAAATCATTGAGGCAATGCGCAAGTACGGAAAAAAATATCTATGATTTCCATGTCTTAAGAATCTTCTTTATCGTTCGACCGGAACGGGCGGTACTTTCTTTCCTTTTTTGCGAGCTTTTGATAAGCCGATTGCTATAGCTTGCTTGCGGCTTTTCACTAGTCGTCCGCTGCGTCCGCTGTGTGCTCTGCCACGTTTGTATGCATGTATTTCCTTTTCGACATCTTTTGATGCACCTCTTGAATATCTTCTAGCCATATTTTTGATGTTTTATTATCTAATAATACTTCTCTGAATTTTCATTATGTTAAGCGTAACGTGAAAGACTTATCAAGCTCAAACCTGTGCGAGCGGCGGGAATCGAACCCGCAACTAATGCTTGGGAAGCATTCATTTTGCCACTAAACTACGCTCGCAGAAAATACATTATAAATCGCCAAATTTCACTACCGGGCTTAGGAAGCATCTGTTCTGCCACTAAACTAATCTCGCGTACTGGGAAGTTTACCCCCGTAGGAATTGCGGAGCAATTTCCTGCTGGGCATCCCTGCCTGCAGGCAGACAATGTTCTGACAGGGACTACACCCGCCTTTCAATTACTATACCGATGATTTTAAATGTTGCCATAAAAGCGGCGCGTTAAAAATTATCTCCACCATCTGAACGCTCGGTTGAACCATTGCATTACTGTCGACGTTGCCTGCGCGGACTGAGATGCAGAGGGTTCAACTATGATTATTAAGCCTTCGCCAGATTTGGCTAATCTGTATTGTTCCCGCAGGGCTTCTTCCATTCCGCGATTAGTGTTTAATTTAGCTATATTTGCTTCCAGTTGTCCTTTGCGAATCTCAAGATCAGCAAGTTTAGTTTCTGCCTCTTCTCTCAGACTCCGCGATTCGCGCTCTTTCTTAAATATTCCCCAAACTCCTGAAAGTGCCGCAATAACCAGCGCTAACAAAGACAGAAGCACTAGCCTCTTCCCAAGTAAGCGGAAAGGATATCTTTTTTGACCAAACGACTGCATCCCATGATTTTAACATTGCATTTTCCCTCTATACGCTATAAGCTATAAGCTAGTTTTATATGAGCTTCCTTTACAGCCGTAGAACGAAAAAAGTGGTCAAGTGGCTTTGGGGCGTTATTGCAGTTCTCGTGATAATCAGCATGGTAATTTTCTTTGCTCCGGGATTAGTCAACATGATAACCGGCTCCAACGCTTTCTAGGGTACTCAAGATTCCCTGACTACTTTAAGAAATACGTCGTGAGGGATATCCACTCTGCCTCTTGCAAGCATTTTCTTCTTTCCTCGTTTCTGTTTCTCGAGGAGCTTCATTTTTCTTGTAATATCCCCGCCATATAGATAACCAGTAACATCTTTACGTAACGCAGACACGCGTCGAGCCGCGAGAATACGGCCCATCGCCTTTGCCTGTATTTTTAAAACGAACATCTGGCGCGGCAGTAACTTCTCCAATTTTTCTACCATTGCCTCTGCTTCGGTACGCACGCGCCTGCGGCTTACGATACGAGAAAAAGCCGGAACGACTTCTTCAGCGACAAGAACATCTAATCTCACGACATCCGCATCTCGCAGTCCGATAAGTTCATAGGAAAGGGATGCAAATCCCGACGAAACGCTCTTTAATTTATCAAAAAAGCCTCGCATCAGCTCTCTCAAGGGCATTTCTGCGGATATCTGCACTTTCCCATCGGGCAAGCTCTCCGTATCACCTATAACAGCTTCATGTTCGTAAAGAAGTTGAGTAACTGCGCCAACGTACGCCGGGGGTGCTATGACGGCGACCTTTGTCCACAACTCGCGCACACGTTTTGCCGCTGCCTCATCCGGCAGGCGAGCTGGAGAATAAATTTCTTCTATTTTGCCGTTTGCGTGAGTTACTTCATATATCGTAGTCGGCATTGTTACAACTAAATTCAAGTTAAATTCGCGCCGCAGGCGCTCGATAATGATCTCAAGATGAAGCATGCCTAGAAATCCGCACCGAAAGCCCTTGCCCATTATTCCGGAAGACTCCTCCTCATATGAAAGCGATGAGTCAGACAGTCGCAATCTTTCCAGGGATTGCCGCAAAAGCACAAGATCATCCTGGCTTTCGGGATAAACGCTGGCCCAAATAACAGGAGAAGGCGCTCGATAGCCATGAAGGGCCTGTGCGGGCATACGTGCCGTCGTGACAGTATCACCGACGGATGCGATGCCGGGCTTTTTTATTCCTGTGACTATATATCCGATTTCCCCTTCGGAAAAAGCCGTGCTGGGAGTTTCTTTCGGTGTCAGCCAGCCGACTTCGATAGCCTGAAAATCGGAACCAGCCGCACAAAATTTCAGCGAATCGCCTTTTCGAATAGCTCCACTGAAAACTCGCGCATAGACTATTACTCCACGATGATCAGAATATGCGAAGTCAAATATTAATGCTTGTACACCACTAGCATTCGACTTTGGAGCCGGAATTCTTGACACTACGGCGTCTAATATTTCGGGAACGCCCTGTCCAGTTTTGCCTGATGCCAGGAGTACTTCAGATTCGCTGCACCCAAGCAGTAATGCCAGCTCGCTCGTTATATCCGCGACTCTTGCATTTGGCGAATCGATTTTTGAAACAACGGGAACTATTGATAGGCCTAAATTTTTTGCGACAGAGAGAACTGAAAGAGTTTGCGCCTCCACCCCCTGGGTTGAATCGACAAGAAGTACAACTCCCTCGACCGCTGAAAGCGCTCGTGACACTTCATAAGAAAAATCGACGTGACCAGGCGTGTCTATTAAATTGAGAACGTATTGCTTGCGATCAGAGAGATTTTTCTCGAGTTGCGGCGTCCAAAGCATTCGAACTGGAGCCATTTTTATGGTTATACCTCTTTCCCTCTCAAGCTCCATGCGATCGAGAACCTGTTCCTGCATATCCCGAGATTCAATAGTATCGGTGAGCTCAAGCATTCTATCAGCCAGAGTGCTTTTGCCATGGTCGACATGAGCTATGATGCTGAAGTTTCGAATATTAGACGACATAGTGATCAACGCCTGCCCCGTAGCCAGCGCGTAGCGCTGTGGTACTGGGGTACGCAATTATTGAGAAATTTCGAATTAATTGTGACATATTTATTTAGTCTCCGTCGCGGGCAGCATTCCAACAACTAAGTGATAGCCTTTACTTTAACTCTGTTGCTTCTTCCGCGGAAGCGACCAGCGTGACGCCGCTTTCCGACTTGACCGTGCCCCGCCATAATTTTGCGTGAAGTGCTCCCGCAGTTTGCAGATATTCCGAATTATGAAGTAACCTGTAAACAATCGCTGCGGCAATTATGCCTAGTGCCCCCGCGCTAAAGCCGCGTATAAAAACAGAAAGAAGTGTAGAAGTTAGTGTAAGCGGTCCAATTAAATAGAGAGTCAAATATGCCGTGACTCCTGCAGTAAAAGCGGCGACCATACTTTGAGCCAGAGAGCGTTTTATTCCTCGGAAAAAGCCAGCAAATTTTCGCTCAAATAGAATTGCAAGAATTACTGTCCCTACAAACGTGGAAAAAGCATAAGCAAAAGCCAGCGCCAGAACATTGCTCCCTGCGGCATTCTCTACTCGCAGAAGAGTTTCCAAAAATGGCAGCGCAGCCGGATTTTCAAAAAGAGCCAGCAGTGCGACGCCCAGTCCAACAGTGCCAATAGTTATCAAAGAAGACACAAAAAGAGGAATAAAAGTCCTGCCTGCCGCATAATATCCGCGCACCAATAGTAAGAGAAGCCCCTGAAAGACGAGCGAGAGCGAAAGGATCGCAAATGCAGCGGCCGTCAATCGTGTATCGGTCCAATCGAACGCTCCGCTTCCGAGAACGACTCGCACGATATGCGCTCTCAGCACGATAATAAGCGCGGTAGCCGGCAAGGACCAGAACAAAACATGCCGAGCAGCCGTAGCTATATGAGCTATGAATTCATCGCGTCTTCCGTTCGAGAGGGACAGCGCCAACGTCGGAAAGGCTGCCACAGAATAAGACGCGCCGATTATTGCAAGTGGCACCGCCTGCAGGTTGAATGCGAGCATAAATACCGCGATAGAGCCTGCAGTTAGAGTACTGGCAAGAACAGTCAATCCAATGAAGGTAATCTGGTTCATCGACAAGGCAAGGGCCCTGGGAATCGAGCTGGATACGGTCCTTAAAAGCGCATGCGGCTCCCTGAATCGCGGAAAGGTATTTAAAAAACCATCCCGAATTATCGGCGGGATTTGTATGCCGGCATGCAGTGCGGCGCCAAAAACCACGCCCCATGCGAGCCCAGGCAGGCCCCATAACGGAAAGAAAACTGTTATACCCAAAATTATTCCTACGTTGTAAAAAACAGGAGATGCGGCATAAAGGACGTATCGGTAGCGGGTCTGAGTTATCGCCGCGAATATGTTGGAAAAACCGAGTATAATCGGCTGGAATAGCATAATTCTAGTCAGCATTGTAAGCGTATCGAGAAGACCCGCTTCGACAAATTTTGGAAATAGAACAGAGAGAATTTTGGGAGCAAGAACTACTGCAAAAAGCCCGATCGCAACAGCAATGAAAGAAAACCCGATAAGGACAGTGTCTATATAGCTTTTCTGAGACGAGCTGTCACGCCGCGTTAATTCCGGAATGAGCATATACACCGATACGAGAGCCCCCAGAGCGACGAAAAGAAAATCCGGAATTCTAAAAGCCGCGTAATAAAGATCGAGCTCGACTCCCGCTCCGAAATGAGACGCCAAAAGCCGGTCTCGGAAGAGAGCGAGTAAAGAGGAGAGGAACGCAAAAGACGCAAGAATATAAACCGCGGATTGAAGCCCTCTCACCTCGGAGGAAAGAAGCCGGAATCCTGCGCTAAATTTCGGCATACCAGGTTAAAAAAATGCGCCTTTGCGCGCGAAGCGTGCGGCGAGATAGGAAATCCTTTCTCGGCCATTATTCGGGTATATATTTATGTTGATCATTCCTCTATCTGCCCGCCTCAGGCGCATTAAACTGCCAGGCATCGCTACATTTTGCCACAATGAGAGCGGGATGCATTCACGTAAGCTGCCCGAAAATGATACTGCTGTTCTACCTCGCGGAAGCCTCGTCAGGAACAGGGGCCTCCCCTCTCCGCAGATTAAGAAGCGCTTGCAGAACTATTTCCTGGTTTGGATTCAGCTTATTCAGATCTTCGAATATTTTTATCGCGTCCTGCGTACGATCCAATTTGTAATAGGTAAGGGCCAATACATACATCGCGTTCGAATACTGCGGCTGTCGCAACAGTGCCTGCTCAAGAGCAGCCGAAGCGCCCCCGTAGTCACCGCTGGCGTAATAGATAGTTCCGAGGTTATACCATCCTAGAGGATCATCTGAGGCCGATTGGACAGCACTCGTAGCTGCGGGAATTGCATTTTGAAAATCACTATTTAATGCATATATTTGTGAAGCCAGATAATATGCTGCGGCAAAATCGGGCTTCAACTCTACGGCCGAAGCTAGGTATTGCAATGCGGCATCAGTTTTATTTTGGAGAAGTTCAAGTTGAGCGAGCTGAAGATACGGGAAAGGATTGTTCGGATTTTCTATCTGTGCGCGCGAGTATGCGTTTCTAGCATTATCGTAGGCACCTTCTATGTTCGCCCCCGCAAGCTGGCCATATAAAGCGGCGAGCTCGAGCCAGTTCTGATACGCGCTTCCGCCGCTGGAAACTGCGTCGAGGCCGTGTTGAATCGTTTTCGAAATCGTCTCCTGAAGAAGTTTTTTTGCATTTTCGTCGGAAGGATCGGCGGTGGCGACCAATTTTTGAAGATGTAATAGCCCCAATTGCACTGCGGATCGCTGGGCTCTGTCATTTTGAGGTGAGATGGCAATTGAACGCGAGACGAGTGACGATGCTTTCTCAATATCGCCCGTATTGTTGAATACTACGATGCCTCGATTCAATGTAAGATCGGAGAGGAGTGCACGCGCCACCCCCGCCCCCGCAAAAACAAAAATCAAGCCGAAGGCCACGATACCTAGCATCCGAACTCGTCCTGTCCAATCCCCTTTCAGCTCAAATGACTGCATGGGTATCAGATTCGCGGTGGCTGCAACAGCTAGAAGCAGTCCCAGCATTAGAAAGGCAAAGATACTCAAGGCTGGACCGGGTACATAAAGAACGTAGTACGCAAATAGGAATAGAACCCCTAACACAAGCGGCCCGACAAGCCGCGATAGAGGTGAATTTTCTTCCCGGAACGCGAGCTTGTATGCAAGCCATACAAGTGCAACAAGAAGGGATAGCCATGCTAGAAAGCCCGTAATTCCCACAGTCACAAACGATGTGGGAATTGAACCGATTCCTGTGCTAAAGTCAGCATTCCAAAATGGTGTCGCATTTATTTCGATCGGCTTATGAAGACCCCACTCTTTTGTGAAAGTATTCGGCCCAACACCGAATAAGAGCGTTTTGGGGCTGACGAGCGCTTGCTTGCTTATCTGAAACGTACCAAGCCACGAAGGGCGTGCTTCAAAATTTGCGACCTTCAAAGGGTTTGGCAGAACGTTATTTACGTAGCTCCCAAAAAATGCAAAAAAAACAGAAATAAGTACGAGGGCGATCAAATATTTTTGCGCCCTGAAATCGATGGCAAATCTGCCGCTTGTGCGCCGTCTTTTAATAAGTTCCAGCAAAAGAAACACTAGTGATACTACGCCGAGGGCAACCCAAACATCAAAAAGGTTGGCTACTATAAGAAGCAATAGTGATATTGTCGAAACAGTTAAGTAAAGATAGCGAGTGTTACCCTCAACGCCGCCCTTTATTAAAACTGCTGCTCCAAGAAATACGAAAAATCCGAATAAGATACCGAGGTCGTGCCAACTCCCGAAAGCATTTCCTGTTTGGCCGGTTAAAGGCCCTCCTAATGACAGAGCTGAAGGAAAAAATAAATGCAACGCCTGTAGAACTGCGAGAATTAGGCCACCGATGAAAAGTGCGTGCAGAGCTGAAACGCTTCTATGAGCACTCCCTGAGAAAGCTGCAGCAGCAAGTATAAGCGTTGCAAACCAAATTAATGCAGCTGCTAGCGTGTCCTGCTCAACACCTGTTCCAACCAAAGACAATGTCGTGGACCCGGAAACAAGAACCGAAATCAAATACGCTATAGGCAGCAATGAGGCAACCGTGATGATTATAGTTGCTGGAACTCTAAACGTGCCGTCTATTAATCGCGACACGATCCATCCTAAAGCAGAAAGAACAAGAAGAACGCTCATCAATGCCACCTTGCTTTGGGCGATGGACGCCCAAGGAACCGGTATAAAGAAAAATGGAAGAAGACCGAAAGCAAAGAGCATGGCCCAATAAGCCAGAGCGTCGGAGGCTACACGTAATTTCGTCATAGTGCAAATTCATTTAAAACTAATATATTTTTGTTGTAGTACAACTCTAGCATACATATAAAAGAGACAAATTTGAGAATATTGTGTAATTTTGATACTATATTTGCCTGCGTTAGGCAGTCGCCCGACACACTAAATAAGTGTGACGGGAGGAAAGTCCGGACATAGCCAGCATTTAATGTTGGAGCATGGTAGTGGGTAATACCCATCCGCAGAAATGCGAGAGGTGCGAGCAG
>Ga0155009_104_pt2 | contig 12388 bp, 14 predicted proteins | sample RifCSPhighO2_01_FD_105977 | JGI IMG/M metagenome (GOLD analysis project Ga0155009, IMG submission 105977) | Candidatus Ryanbacteria bacterium RIFCSPHIGHO2_01_FULL_45_22 | reverse complement strand
TGACCAAATTGGGTCATCGCAAGACGTTATTAATTCGCGTGACGTTCATCGGATGAGGGTGTGTTTCGTAATTCATGGCAAATAAGTTTCATGTGAAACTCAATAATATTATCAACCTCTCTCCAATAAAATATTCTCAATTCTACTAATATAAGCTATTTTTTTATAAAAATCCAGTAAAACAGACATAAGGTCAATTTGAAATTCTGGGATATCTTCACCATATTTATCTGCTAAATATATCTTTATTATCTTTGAAAAACTTGATTTTTTCTTGTTTGTCATATTCCAAACCGGATTAAATATAGCATCATCTGTTTCATGTGAAACATGGTCTAACCCAGATGAAACACTTATTTTCCAAGATTCGGCTCCATTAGTATCTATGAAACCATTAAAATTCTGTAAAACAGAGCTTTTTACTTCTATAAAATATATCTTATGTGATTTTTGTGCAACAATATCAATTTCGCCCAATTTTTTTAGATAATTTTGATCGAGTATTTGGAACCCTATATTTTTAAGATATAAAACCACGATTTCTTCCCCAATATTTCCTTTTTTCCTCTTTATTGAATACATTACCTGTGTTTCACATGAAACAGTCTTATATTATACGCAATGTCTTTTATCTGTCTTTATGTCCTTTATGATGTCCTATAGAATGTCTTTTATACCAAATACCATGTCCTATAGTAAAACATCTTCAGGATGCCACCATGTGAACAAGTATTTCTACCATCATATCATGTGTAGGGTATAATGAAACCATGCGTGGCTTTACTATTATTGAGTTGTTGCTGGTTATCGCAATTGCGGTCATCCTTCTTGTTATTGTATTAAGCGGGTTTTCTAACTTGCGCCAGAGTTCTGATTTTACTCTCGCAGTAGATGAAGCAGTCTCTTTTTTACAGGAAGCGCGCGCGAAAACACTCTCATCTGAAAACGATTCCGTTTACGGAGTTCATTTTGAAACGTCCCAATTTGTGCTTTTTACAGGCGATACCTATAACGCGGCAAGTGCTTCAAATAAAGTTCGCGCACTTCCTTCGTCTGTTGAAATAAGTTCCTTTCTTCTAACCGGTGGAGGAGACGCTGTCGTATTCAAACGACTCACGGGAGAAACCGCCACCTATGGAACAATAACCTTTCGACGAACAGATGATCCGTCTATCACAAAAACCATTGAGGTAGTTTCCACGGGACTTGCTGGTGTACAATAACGACATGGGGAAACATATAACGCAAAGAGGGTTTAGTATTGTGGAGGTGCTTGTCGCTTCTGTTATTATTTCTCTTGTTCTCGTGGGCTTACACGCCAGCACCGCTCAAGCGCTCCGATTAGTTCAGCAAAGCACCAAGCGTACACAGGCATCTTTTTTGATGGAAGAAACAATTGAAGTATTGCGGTCAAAACGAGACGCCGGGTGGGCATCATCACTAGGCACCCTTTCGGCGGGAACACATTATTTTTTGAATTTTGATGGAAGCAACTGGAGCATAACTACCACCAATGTTTTTGTTGACGATCTTTTTGATCGCAGGTTTTTTTTGGAAAACGTGTATCGTGATGGAAACGACGATATAGCCGCAAGCGGCACCATGGATCCGGACACAAAAAAAATTACCGTAACGGTTTCCTGGCACGCGCAAACAGGTACGACAACACAAAGCATGAGCACATATATTACAAACATGTTTGGAAATTGACCCTGCTATATGGCATGGTCATCCCACACTTGATGCGGGATCAAAAAACGCAAAACATGAATCTTTCCATAAAAAACAAAACAGGATTTACCTTAATTGAAATACTCATTTACGCATCACTATTGGTGTTGCTTATCGTGCTTATGGCAAATGCAGTTGCGTCTCTTTCACACATTATTGTAGAGGCAAAAACAGAGCGCGCGATCCGTTCATCCGCGGAAGCCGCGATTGAACGCATTACGCGCGAAATACGTTTTGCTCAAACCGTAGACACGGGCACAAGCTCGTTCGGCACGCACCCGAGCACGCTGGTGTTAACGTCTATAGATCCGTTTACTGAAGCCCCGCAAACAGTAACAATTTCATTCGCAAGCAACCAAGTTACCATCAAAAAGGGTACGGGCGCGGTTGAAACCCTGACATCAGACAGCGTTACCGTTACTAATCTTGTTTTTCGACACATAGTAAACGGCGCGACATCGGAAAGCATTCGAACAGAACTCACTATAGAAAATAAATCCTTTTATACAACGACTGTTCTGCGGAGAAGCTATTAGATCATGGAACACATGCCATATAACATAAAACACAAAAGGGGAAACAATCAGCGCTCCATGAATAAAGGGCAGGTTGCTCTTACCGCGGTATTGTTCTTTTTAGTCGGCGCCACCGCAATAGGCATCGGATTTACGTCATTTGCGTTTGAAGAAACATCCGCAACCCGTAAACAATTGCGCGCAAAACAGAGCTATTTTCTGGCGGAAGCAGGCATAGAAGATGCGGCCTATCGCATCCGCGAGGGAATGACAATCGGCACAAGTGAAGTGCTGAGCCTTGATGGCCAAAGCCAAACCACAGACATAGTTACCGTAGGAAACAATAAAGAAATCACCGCAAATGCCACTTACGCCGCCAGTGTGAGAAAAATAAAAACTATTCTTAGTCCTTCAACCTCCGACGGCACGATCAATTATGGTCTTCAGGTAGGATATCTTGGTCTTGATATGAAAAATAAGGCACGCGTAAACGGAAACGTAAAATCAAATGGCAGTATCCGGGGCGTGGGTTCCGGAGAAGTACTTATTACCGGCGACGCCTTTGTGGCGGGGGGAGTCGGAAACACACCCCATGCGTCTCAAACAAGCGGCAGTCACCATTATGACCTGCACAAAACAACTTCCCGGCTTGATGTTGCCCAACGATTCAAAGCTGCCAGTACCGCAAAACCAAACAAGGTTACTTTCTACATAAAAAAATTTGGCACCCCGGGCAATTTAGAAGTTCGCGTGGTTGCCGATGATAATGGCGACCCTGATTATCACAATGACATCGGCTCCGCCACCATTGCCGCAACCGACGTAAGCTCAAGCGCCTATGACGCCGTGACGGTATCCTTCAATTCAACCGGCATAACAAAAAAAGATTTTTATTACTGGATTATAATCGGCAGTTCATCTTCAGCAAGCGCCACCAATTACTATGAATTAGAGGGGGAGGGCGCCTCATCCTATACCGAAGGGCGTGTGCGCTATACGCAAGATTGGACTAGTTCAGGCGCTGTGTGGGCAAAACATCCTGATAATCTTTCTGACCCCGAAAATTTGAGATTTGCCATCTACATGGGAGAAGAGACTACATACATAGAAAAAATAACCATAGGACAAAATCCTCCAAGACTTTCAAAAGCATGGGCACAAACGCTAAACGATGTTGTTGTGCATGGATTTGCTTCCTCCACTGAAATAAAAGGCGGGTCAAGTATTTACCGGGAAGCTACCTGCGACACTCTTACAAGTGGAAGCGTAGACACGGAACACGGAAGTCCCAATTCGCCAAACTGCACTTGGGACATGGCAAGCCCCGCGCCTTCCACTGAAAACGATCCCTTCCCAAGCGCTACTCTTATTGAATTGAAAAATGCGATTATAAACGGTGAAGATGGATGCACGACTTATAACGGAGATTACGCACTGAGCGCGGATGCCACCACCACCATGGATTGCATGGCAATTAACGGGGATTTTGACATGAGCAATAAAGCGCGCGTGCTATTGCGGGGAAACTTGTACGTATCAGGGGTTATACGAATGCAGAACTTTGCTCAAATTCATATGGACCCCGCGAGTTTTGGTTCCAGTGACGGATTCATTATTTCGGATGGAAACATAGAATTAAAAAATGACGCACGTTTGCGAGGGAACATAGGAGCAGAAATTTATCTCTATCTTATTACATTGAGCACCAACACCGGCGCTTCACCTTCCGCTCTTCTTATCCAGAACGATGTAAACACGGATGCTATATATTCCGCGTATGGATTTGTGGAGATATTAAACCATCCCATAATAAAAACAGCCTTTGGGCAAGGTCTTAATATTCAGAACGACGCAGAGGTTAATTATGAAATCGGCATTAGTAATGCCAATTTTACAGGCGGCCCGTCGGGAGGGTGGGGAATTACCACATGGCGCGAAGTGCAGTAATGAGGTATAAGAGATACAGTAACGGGCTGGCGTATGACGGTGGTACGCACGCTTCGGGTGCGTGTAGACTGGGTTCAACTCCCAGCAGCCCGACCATTCAAACTTAATTGCCGCGCTCCGCGCGACGGGAACTGAACGCTCGGGCGGGCAAAAAGTCGATGGATTATTTTATTAACTATCATGTATAAACACATATGCTACAAGTTGTCTTGTTGTTCATTGGTATAGTGGGATTGTTTAAGAGAAAAATAAAAATATCATCAAAGCGAGAAATATCAGGTATCCCTGTAATTTTACTATCCTGCTTCTATCTTTTGATGGCTGGTATCAGCCTTCTTTTCAGTTTTGATCTTGTAATGGTAGGAATTATCGGCTTTGTTACTTTATTAGTTGTTATATTTGCAAAAGGACAGCCAGTTACTTCGGCATAGGTTGTAAATCAGAAATAATATGCAATCAGAGAGTCAAAATTCTACCAGTCCATCTTGGGATGAAATTTTCCAAGAAATCGGAAAACAGCTTCGGGCGCGAAGTGAGCTTTTAACAAAAAGGGTTTTGAAAATTTCCTTGCCAGCTTTGGCGATTTTATTCCTTATTCAACTTTTCGGAAGACTATCGCAATTCAATACAAATCCCAGTGAGGCGTTTCTACAATTACAAATTTCAAGTATTTTATGGGGCAGTATTACCCTAGTGATTGTTATCGTTTTCATGATTATTTTCATGACGATTTTCAAAATTGAGGAAGCTATTTGGCTTGATTCATATTTTGATAAAGTAAATTTAACACCGGAAGAAAGTCAAAGAATTTCTAAAAGACTCTATGGTGGTTGGTGTTCTCTGCAATATAAAATTTTCTATAGATATTACTTGTGGGTAATTTTAGCTATTGTGGCCCTACTCTACTCGTGGATTTATATTATTGTAATTTCAGACTTTGGAAAATCACTGCCTCCAGAATTTACCCAAATATTATCTTCAACTTTATTTATAGGTGGTGGAATAGGAATCATTTTTTGGATAAGATATTTAAAAATTAAATTAAGCTATGTTCCTTTCCTTTTTCTAGATAGGTATGACGCAAACTTAGCTGGCAGTTCAAAATTTTGGAGTGAATTTTTTAATGAACTTAATCAACTCAATATTGTAAGTAAAGGAAATTCCTTTAAGAAAAATGTGATGATTGAGCTTGGTGGAGACGTGGCGATGACTTTAGTTGAATACATTGCTCAAAGAATTCAAATTGGTTTCAATGTTGCTGGTTTGGCATTATCAGGCGTTGCCGGAGCTGTTGTTGGCGCGTCGGGCTACACAGTGACTCGTGGAGCGGTAGAGGTCGCCCAGCGAGTAATTATGTTTGCAAAACTTACAGGCAAGTGTGTTCTCTATCGTTATGCGTACAAAAATATTCACGGCGAAACACATCATATAAACGAATATGTTTATAGTCTGAAATAAATTTCATCGAGTGGGAGCAATCACCACCGTTTTATAATTTCTCCTTTGGCGATGCGCGATACCTACAGGCAACGCGGACCAGCCGATACCGTAACCTAAAATATGGGAACCTTAGCGGGGTATCCAAGGTGAGACGCCACCTACAAAGTATAAAGAAAAAAATGTACACTACTGGCAATACTATGACACTAAGGGCACTCCATAGCCCACCCCCTATTGAAAAACATACTCCTCTTTGAGAGAAAAAACTGGCTGCGGTGAATTATCTTAGTCCTCAGTTCCAACTTTTACTTCCATGTCCCTTTTGGTTCTGCCGCACGAAGCGCGGCAATCAGTCGGGATTTTGTTCAAAAAATATTCGAGCGGCGTTCAGTAATCTCGACACATTACTTCACCCAGTGTTTCTTTTTTATATCGCCCACTTCTTGTTCTTCCAAAGCAATTGTTTTTTTCTTTGCGTCTGACGCAAGTTTTTGCAGTTCTTCGTCGGTCATTTTGCCCAATTCTTGTAGCCGTTTTTCAAGTTTTGGTTTTTGATTCAACGAAGGATCATCAATTGTTTCTTCTAATAAAATATTGAGAAGAAACCCCACGTTCGGGCCCGGTTGAATTCCTGTGATCCTCATTACGTCGTCTCCCTTCACGCGAAGCATTTTTACCGACACCGGATCGCGAGAAAGTTTTTCTACTAAAAACCTGAAGTGCCGCAACTTGTACGGTTCGGCTTTCGGCACGCCTGAACCAATGCGATCACAAATCCGTACCTGAATTAAATCCTCCATATCTTCCAAGCCAACACGCGCGATAAGCCGGCGCACGGATGATTCCGTAACTTCATCCACGTTGTAATAAAACAAATGGTACCGTACCAATTTTGCAACCTTTTCTATAAACTGCTTCGGATACTTGAGCCGTCCCAATATCTCCATTGCCATACGCGCGCCAACTACGTCGTGTCCATAAAACGTGGAATCGGGACCGTCTCCTTTTTTACATCGCGGCTTTGCAACGTCGTGCAAAAGAGCCGCCATGCGCACTTCCAAAGACCATTTTTTTTCGGCAGCGTATTGCACCGCGCGTAAATTATGCTCCCAGACTGAATAGATATGATGTTTGTTCTGCCCTACACCAACTCCCTCCGCCAATTCTTTCAAAACAAATGGAAGCAACTGCAATTGGCGTAAAATTTCAAAACCCCGATCGGGCATGTCGCTTGCGAGTAATTTTGAAAGCTCGTCGCGTACGCGTTCGACGGCAACAAACCGCAATAACCCGGCATTTTTCGCAATAGCAGAGGCGGTAATCGGTTCTATATCAAAATCAAGCTGGGTTGCCAATCGCGCGGCGCGAAGCAACCGCAACGCATCCTCCTTAAAACGCTCGTCCGCGTTGCCAACCGCGCGAATTAATTTTTCTTTACTGTCCTCTTGCCCTCCAAACAAATCCACCACTTGTAATTCTTTTAGATGTATCGCGATTGCGTTTACAGTAAAATCACGCCGCTTCAAATCTTCTTCAATATTACGCACAAATGAAACTTCGTCTGGATGACGCTTGTCGGAATAGGAAACATCCGCGCGATATGGGGTAATTTCCACATGCTTGAGAGAATCTTTTTTACTCTCCGTAACAACCGTCACTGTGCCGAATTTGTTTTCATAAAAACTATTCTGAAACAAACGCTGAATATCCTCCGGGGAAGCATTGGTAGTAATGTCCCAATCGGCAGGAGCGCGCTCTATGAGAAGATCCCGCACGCATCCGCCCACCGCGTACGCCTCAAAACCCGCATTTTGGAGAACGCCGCCTATTTCGTGTATTTCTTTGGGAATTTTTATTTCCTGTCTCATGCCTTATGTGCCTATCCTAGCCATTTCAAAGGGAAAATGCTATACCGAAACTAAACGTTGCCAAGGGAGGGGTTTGTATGAAAAAGCAAAAAAACACGCTTTGGGGAGTCACTATTTTGAGCTTCTGTATTCTCATAAGTCTCTCGTTTCATCTGCAAAACGAAAAAGAACTGCGCCAGGTGGAAACCGAAACAGAGAAGCTGTTGCAAAAAGATCTTGAGGACTACATTCCTTTGTCATACATAGAAACGAACGAAAAATTCGGCTTTTACTATGTTTGGTTCTACTATGAACGTGCGGTATATCCCACACAAGGTTTCTCTGTAGAAGTCACAAAAGAGCAACTTCAAAGTCTGTCTATGCTACGGCAAATTGTGACGGAGACAACCATTCCCTTGAGCCTCACAGACAATCTAAAAACGATTTTTGAAAGTAAAATAATCGAGCGGGTTACCATAGAGGCAACCTCCGGTATATGTGCTGCGCGCGCGTTCGTTAAAAGAGACGGCAAGCTGACCGAAGTGATTTGCCTGGAACCCCTGTCTATGATTAACCTCTTCATCATCCTCGTGTATCGCCGCGACCCTATGCCAGATTTTTATGCAAAAGCGTCTCTTTTTGAAGATATAAAAAGAGAACAGTTGTTCTATATAAGCGAATAACTACCCACTTGCCCCGCAGGTGGGATTTTTTATGATTGTGCGCCCATCAGGACTCGAACCTGAAACCTTCTGCTTCGAAGGCAGATGCTCTATCCAATTGAGCTATGGGCGCATTGATTCGTTAAACAAACTTTCCCACGTCATAACTTTCAACCACGGAGCAACTTTTCCTATATCTACCCTAAAACATCCTTTATAATTGGGGTTCTTTTTAATTTTATGAGGTGTGGGCTTAAAAATAGTACGACTAAACTTTGCTTTTGATACTCCTATTTCTTTTTCCCAGTATTTTTCGCAATGTTCATGTTGATAGATTTTGTGAATGTATAACCTGAGCCCCAAATCTTGCTTTGGTATTTTAAGATATATTTCAACCCATCTTATCATAAATTGAATGATTCTAGTATCAGAATTCATAAACTGGAAATGGCGTTGTGTTTTTGCACCTTCTGCACAGTATAGAGCAAGTCCAAAAGTAAAAAATGGATCTTTTTTATATAATTCAAACTCCATTCGTGCAACCTTCGCTATCTGTCCATCTCTAAGCTCCCTATTTTTTCTATTGGTAACAATAGACTTAAAACGAGCGCGATCTCGCCCCAATTGCATATTTTTTTCTATGCGTGCAAGTTGTGTTGTAGTAAGGATTATCTGATTACACCAGTCAGAAAGCGTTCCTTTAGAAGTTATTGTTGGTATCGCCTTCATGATTTCTTTATAGGTGTACCCCTTCTTCCGTAACTCAACTGCCCTTGCCTTTTCTTGAACCTTAGCCATCTTGGTACTTACATTGTATATAAACGTTCTCTTTTCTGCAAGCAAAAAAGAACCCGCGTACGATTTTGTGCAGCTGCTTGCTTACACAAAACGTACGCGGGTTAGTTGACTCTCTCGTGCTCACGGCACGCACGAGAGTTTTGTAACTGCCCAAAGACTGGGGATGGATTTCTTTACCTCAATGAAACCCTTCCAGTCTACTCTCGTCCCAGCGCGGTCCAGATTTATCCACGCCGGCCCCCCTAGGTACCCAGAAATTTGCGGAGATCCGCTAACCTTCTGGAAGAATGGCATCATACCTCCCCCGCAGGGGTTTTTTTCTATTTTCACAACACCCCTGAAATCGTGTTGTTCAAAATAGAACTCCCTGCAAGCACTTGCAGTTATCATCGTAGTTATAGCCCTTGTACCAGACAACACGCTGTCTTCGTGCTGAATCTGCGTACACTCGGGCTTTGGGGTGGATGATGCAGCTGTCTCGGCGGCAAGCTCTCGAGCTTGTTGGGCAATGCTTCGCCGATCCCCATTCCATTTTTGAACGACACCAAATATCCCTTCCCACCACGGCTTTATTTTCTTCGCCTGCTCCGTTGTGATTGGTTCCAAAGGCTCACCAGTAGCAGGGGAAAACTTTTTGGTTGGATTATAAAAGGTATTCCCCTCACTGTCTATTTTTGCAAGAGGTGCACCAGTTACCGAGTCAAACAAGGTCTTCGGCAAAAAGATGCTTGCCACCAAAAGCAGAAACGAAGTAGCAAACAAAGTCCGCCACACCGCTTTTGCAAAAATTCCCTCTGTGTCAATTATCCACTCAATGAAAGGCGGCAGCGGAAAAAGACACAATGCCACCACCACCACGCTCATAAACGCTCGGACGCGCGGGGAAGCATCAATCCCTGCCCAGAGCAAGAATTCGTTGCTATTCACCCATAGCACCGCCTGGATGAATAGCACTATGAACCCGATCACCAAGATTATCTGGAAAAGACCCCAGACAATATTGTTGTCCCCGAGCGTGTTTATTGTTGTTGCAGGGTATCGCAACACCCAAGCTACTACCCCAACAACAACCGCCACCACAACTATAACCTGCGCGTATGGTGCTATGGATGACGCTGCGGAAAACACTCCTCCGAGCAGCAACCAAAGCAGCCATACGGCGCAAGAAACTCCTGCGCCAATCCAAACATACGGTCTGATAGTATTCATTTACGACCTCCTTCTTCGTCCGCCCACAAGTCCACGAGCGGCATCTGCCACTCCTTGGACAACCGCGGAAACAGGATTTTGATCAGTTTTGTCTTCTGCTTCATCCCCGCCATCCTCCTGCTTCCCTTGCGGTTTCTTTTTTCCTTTTCCACTAGGTCCGCCACCAGCCAAGGCATCAGCAAGAACAGTCCCGACAGTTGCGATAGCAAGCGGATAATTATCTTTAAACGCTTCCGCTTCCTTTATTCGTACTTCCGCTCGCGCAAGCCCATGACTCCTAATTCGGGCAGCCTCGCTTTTTGTTGTTTCCGTAAAGTCGTAAATTTTTACACCTACGACCTTAAAACCATACTCAGCAAAATCATTTTTGAGTAAGGTGCGTGCTTCCTCTTCCAGTTTCTCCTGGATCTTGTTAAGAGCTTTGAAGCTCCGTTTCCCAACTACTGTCCGAAGTTCTGCGGCCGCCATTTTTTTAAAGAGACCCATTGTCTCTTCAAAATCACGCGTTAACCGCAATGCAGCCTTTTTCAGATCATCATCTGTCTCGCCCAATCGGACGATAACAAGAATCCCTCCTCCAAGATCAGTTTCTTCACCTGTATAAAGGGATTCTTTCGGCAAATCCACTTTTATATCTTTCCCCGGTATGTGAAAACAATCACTGAACCCCCAAATCGGAAACTGCCAACCACGATCCACAGAACCAATATACCGCCCGAACTGCATATGTCCGGCACGGTCCGGTTGAACAACCTCAACACCAGTGCCCGCAACTACCGCGAGCGCTCCGGCAATACCACCGAAAACCCACGCGCCAGAGTGCAAGAATCCAAGTACGATCCCTGCAACTAAAAAACCAAAAGCGATATACAATCCGTCATTAATACGACGGACTGGTTGCGCCGCCGCAACAGGCACGGCAGGCCGACGCTGAAACAAACGACCAACCAAACTAAGCAACATTCTTAAAGCACCCATAGGTACCTCCTTTTTCAACGATCATATTATCAAGCGTTTCTACTATGACAAACACAGTCAAAAGCGCTTGATTTATTAAGTCACATTATACACGAAAAATAGCAAAAAGTCAATATTTGCAATTCGTACCAAAATGATACGAATATGGAAAAAAATAACAAAAAAACAAGCACAAATATTGAAACTTTTCTTAGAATTCGGCCATTTGAATTCCTCAAAAGTCCACCATCTACTTACCCAAAAATCTTCATTGACCAGTATGTATTCGCCGCGGAAAACTACGCGATAAAATAAACAAGAATCATTTTTTCTCCCTGCGCCTGCCATGAAATGCCCTATGCACCTCCTGAAGCTGTTTATCTGTTATGTGCGTATAAATTTGCGTAGTTGCAACGCTCGCATGCCCTAGCATTTGCTGAACCGAGCGGATATCCGCGCCGTTTATAAGCAAATCCGTGGCAAACATGTGGCGGAGCGTATGAGGCGTTACTTTTTTTGAGATACCCGCCTTAATGGCGTAGTGTTTGATAATGCGTTGCATGGTGCGCGGAGTAAGACGTGAAGGCTCTTTCATTTTTGCCGAAGCCGAAGAACCGCGCGGCACGCTGACGAAAAGCGCAGGGGACACATCGCCTCGCCTGTCCAGATAATCCTTGAGCGCGGCGCGTGTGTTTTCAGAAACAAACACTACCCGAATTTTTCCGCCTTTTCCGCGTATGGAAAACTCTGTTTTTTTTGGGTTTACTGTATCGCGATCAAGCGAGCAGAGTTCCGAAACACGCAGACCCGTGGAAAACAAAAGTTCCAACAGCGCGCGATCACGCAGAGCTGGTGTTGCATTTCCATCCGCAGGCGCTTTCAATAAACGGTCAAGATCATCCGCATCAACCATATCAATATAACGCTCTGTGGTTTTCGCAAGCTCAATTGCCTCGGGTGACAATGCTTGGATACCGCGTTTTACAAGATATTTCAGAAAACCACGGAGAGCTATAAGGTGATAATTTTGAGTGCGGCGGCCTAGATTCTCCCTGTTCAACCATAACCGATACCTCCGTACAACTTCATCCGTTATGTGGTTAGGTTCCGAGACAGCGGAAAACTTCAAAAATCGCCCCAAATACCTGCCATAATTATCTATCGTTTTCTTGCTCCGCCCCTTCTCGATTTCGAGATATTCAAGATATTCATTTATATGCTTCATGTTTCACGATTAGAACTTGTGCGTTCGTTTCCGGTAATATAGCGTCTTGCGATGACG
>Ga0155009_105_pt1 | contig 18949 bp, 18 predicted proteins | sample RifCSPhighO2_01_FD_105977 | JGI IMG/M metagenome (GOLD analysis project Ga0155009, IMG submission 105977) | Candidatus Ryanbacteria bacterium RIFCSPHIGHO2_01_FULL_45_22 | reverse complement strand
TCTTTCTTAGCGATTTTTACGTTTGGCTCAAGCTGGATATTTGCTGGTCCTTTTTCGTTATCAAAAAATCGCCACCCCGCTTCTTCAAGCAGTTTGTTTATTTTTATGCGCGCTTTTGCTTCTTTAGAGTTTGCCATAATTATTTGAGTAAATCGTCAACGCTTACCTCAAGCGCATTGGCAATTTTCGTAAGTGTTCCGATGGTTGGATTCTTATTCACGCCGGACTCAAGGCGTACTATGGTATTCAATGAAAGATAAGCAAGACGGGCTACCTTTTCAAGAGAGTAGCCCTTTTGTGCCCGCAGTTTTTTGAAATTGGATCTGATTTTGTTATTTGACATTGCTTCGTTTGCCATATACCATTAAAAGGTATAAACTAAATAATACATCATGTTTGTTAGCCATTTTATGATAACTTATTCTTTCGCGTTTGGCAAACTCAAAGGGAGTTCCGCTTTGTTGCGCGCGCACGGGAAGGGTGGGCAAGCGCAACTATTCTTCTTTCGGTCCCGCCGTCCGAAAAAATCGCTTCCTAATGTAAATGCAAAAACCCCGTAGATTCTCTCATACTGGGTGTGGGGAGGAATTCCGCCACGCCCGAGCCTGCCTGTCCGGCAGGCAGGCGTTCCGCCGGAGCGAAGCGGAGGCGGTCAGTTCCGTTCAAAAAATGTTCGAGCAGAGTTGTATAATTCCACCACAATTAAACTTTCAGGAATTTTGCCAATAGATTTTGTCGCGCAAAGCACGTCCCGCATTTCAGCTTCTCAAAAAACCTTTACAGATCATTGCGGAAGCGGGAGGATTTCCTACCACTTCGTTCCAGGATAGACTTCTCATCCTCTCACCAATGTTTTTCTATCCCTCTTACGAGGGGTAGATCATTGCGGAAGCGGGAGGATTCGAACCTCCGATGGAGTTGCCCCCATACCGCTTTTCGAGAGCGGCCCATTCAACCACTCTGGCACGCTTCCATAAGAACAAGTATATTCTACACAAAATGGCTTGAAAAACAAAGAGTTTTGTGGTAAAAAGAAAAGATGCAAATTGAAGTTACCAAAAAACCAAAATCAACCGTTACCATAAAGGGGTCGCTTTCCGCGGACGAGTTTAATGTCCATATTCAACATGTGACGCGGCGTTTTGTGGAATCAGCCGAACTGCCCGGGTTTCGCAAGGGCAAAGCCCCTGAACGCATGGTGTTGGAAAAAATCGGCGAAGGCACCCTTTTAGAAGAAGCGGCAGAAGAAGCACTCCGTACAGCCTACCCCGTCATACTAAAAGAACACTCGATTGATGCTATCGGCCGGCCGCAGGTCCGTATTACGAAACTTGCACGCCAAAACCCGCTTGAGTTTGAAGCAGACATCGCCGTGCTCCCCGAAGTTTCTCTTCCTGACTACAAAAACATTGCAAAAACCCTAAACGCAAAACCAAAAGAAGAAATTGTTGTCTCCGAGGAGGAGCTGGAAAAATCACTGGATTGGCTCCGAAAATCGCGCGCTAAAAAAACAGCTCCGCCAAACGATGAAAAAAACGCCGAAGAAGCGTCACTTCCCGAGCTTACTGATGAATTTGCGCAGTCTCTTGGCGCGTACAAAACCGTGGAAGAATTGAAAAACGTTTTGCGTGAAAACATAAAGCTGGAAAAAGAACAAAAGGCGCATGATAAACGGCGGATGGAACTTTTGGAGGCAGTATCGGAGGCGTCCACCATGGAAATATCGGATATGCTGGTGGAATCAGAAAAAGACAAAATGTATTCCGAGCTAAAAGCGCAAATAGAACAAATAGGAATGCAGTGGGATATGTACCTTACGCACATCAAAAAAAAGGAAGAAGAACTGAGGAATGAATGGCAAAGCGACGCCGAAAAACGAGTTAGGAGCGCTATGGTACTTCGAGAAATTGCCAAAAACGAGTCCATAGAACCGACGGAAGATGAGCTAAACGCCTGGGCATATCAATATCTTGCACAAACGGAGGAAAGCGAAAAAAAGAATCTTGACTTGGAACGCGTAAAAGATTACGCTTATGGTGTTATACGAAACAAAAAAGTATTAGAATTTTTAGAAAATCAATAATATGCTTATTCCAACTGTAATAGAAAAATCATCATTCGGTGAACGCGCCTATGATATTTACTCCCGCTTATTAAAAGAGCGTATTATATTTTTGTCGGGCGCAATTAATGATCCTTTGGCAAACACGGTTATTGCGCAGCTGTTATTTTTGGAATCGCAAGATCCTAAAAAAGATATACAGCTCTACATAAATTCCCCGGGTGGATCGGTTTCTTCCGCGCTTGCCATCTACGACACCATGCAGTACATCAAACCGGCAGTCTCTACTATTTGCATGGGACTTGCGGCTTCTGGTGGCGCTTTGCTTTTGGCCGCGGGAGCAAAAGGAAAACGGTATTCGCTTCCCAACGCAGAAATTATGATCCACCAAGTAATGGCAGGCGGCATTGAAGGACAAGCAGTTGATATAGAAATATCCGCGCGGAATGTTATGCGCTTAAAATCAAAACTGAGCCAAATTCTTGCGCATCACACGGGAAAATCTTTAAGCCAAGTAGACAAAGACACCGACCGCAACTACCACATGGACCCGGAAGAAGCAAAAAAATACGGCATCATTGATGAAGTAATTAAGAGGAAGAACGGGAAATAAGTGAGTCGCCAAGGCTTATCCCGATCATCTCTCCTGGTTTTTCGAGCTCCATATATTCAAGGATCGTGGGCGCTACGTCCGCCAAAACACCGCCTTCCGTGCGGTATTGTTTTTTTATTTCTTGTTCCGTGCGAGGCTCTCCGCGACGGCAATCGCGCGCAATCAAAAAGAAAGGCACAGGATTCGTAGTATGCTTTGTGCGCGGCTCGGCTGACTCACGGTATCGTTTTTCTTCCGCATTGCCATGGTCTGCAGTTATAAGCAAAACGCCGCCTGCCTCAAGCACCGCTTCCTTCAGGCGACCGAGCTCGGTATCAAGCGCCTCAAGCGCTTTCACTGTTGCATCAAAATCACCCGTGTGCCCCACCATGTCACCGTTCGCGTAGTTAGCAAGAATAAAATCATACGTGGAAATCCCTGTAAGAATTGCATCCGTAACGCGAGAAGCGGCCATTTCAGGATGTGTTTTTAAATCTGAAGAAGGAGGTGAAGGAATAAGTCTGCGTTCTTCTCCGGAAAATGCATCTTCACGCCCGCCGTTAAAAAAATAGGTAACATGCGCGTACTTATCGCTTTCCGCCACATGCAATTGGGTACGCGCCGCTTCACTTATCACACGCGCGAGCGGCCAATTTACTTCAAGCGGAGGAAATGCCACCGCGACGGGATAGGATTTGTCATACTCGGTCATGGTTACAAAAAAAAGATTCTGAACATACTTGCGTTGAAAATGGGAGAAGTCATCCAGTACAAATGCTTGCGTAAGCTGGCGTGCGCTATCTTCGCGAAAATCCCAATACACAACCGCGTCCCCTTCCTTGATGCGACCACTAAACACTCCGCCTTCCTTTGCATAAAAACACGGCTCCATAAATTCGTCCGATATGCCCTTTTTGTATGACTCTTCTATATGCGCGTCCGCATCAGAAAACGGTGCACCCGTTCCTTCCGTGAGTAGATTATATGCACGCTCGGTTTGACTCCAATGGCCACTGCGATTCATGGCAAAAGAACGACCCATGATACTACCCAGTATTGCGTTTGGATAAGACTCGCGCATTATTCTTGCAAGTTCCACTATGTCTTGCCTGCCTTCATCGGGAGGCGCGTCGCGCCCATCGGTAAAGGGGTGTACTACCACATGCTCTATTCCCCCACGTTTTGCAAACTCCAACAACGCATATACATGATCCATATATGCATGCACCGATCCGCTTGAAAAAAGCCCCATCAAGTGTAATGTGGAATTATTTTTTTTCACGTGTTCCGCGGCGTCCTTAAGCGCTTTATTTTCAAAAAAAGACCCATCGCGGATTGCCGTAATAATGCGCGGTAAATGATTATAAACCACGCGACCCGCGCCCATGGTAAAATGTCCCACCTCGCTATTTCCCTCCTCACCCCAAGGCAACCCAACAGCAACCCCCGACGCGCTTAATGTGGTAAAAGGATAAAACTGCTCAAGCTCATGGAACGTGGGAAGATGGGCTTCCGCAAACGGGTGCCCCACACTTTCACGTTGTGGAATACCCACACCGTCAAGTATCACTAAAACTACTGGTTTATATGACATTTGCTTATTCTACCCTATCCTGTAAGATATAAAAAGAAATACTCTTTGGAGGTGTATTATGATGTACGATGAAAGAGGCCGTGTGATTATATCCCCAGAACGGGCTGATGAGATTGTGCAGGAAACTGCCCAGCGCATCAGAACAATCGTTGTAGAAACATTGGTAGGCCTTACTAAGCGTATCACTGAGATTTACGCCACCACAGGTCTAGACTCCAAAATCAAGGAACACATCGACCCAAGTTCATTAGAAGAACTGGATGAAGCTGAAATCATGGGAGAAGAAATAGCTGAAGTATTGAAAGAAGGTTTCGCTGAAGACGCCAGTAGTCGATATCACGTAAAAAGTGAGTAAACGAAGAAAAACCGTCCGTGGGAACCCCACGAACGGATTTTTTATGTACTAGAAATTATACAAGAAAACTCACCAACAATAACGCCACAATGTTCACCACTTTAATCATCGGGTTTATCGCGGGCCCTGCCGTGTCTTTGTAGGGATCTCCCACGGTATCGCCAATAACAGCCGCCGCGTGCGCAGGTGAGCCTTTGCCGCCATAGTTTCCCTCTTCAATAAATTTCTTGGTGTTGTCCCATGCGGCGCCTCCCGATGTCATGGAAAGCGCTACAAAAAGACCCGATGTAATAACGCCGACAAGAAGCCCCGCAAGACTCGCCGGACCGAAAAGAAACGCGACAAGTATGGTTGCCCCGATGGGCAACAACGCAGGCGCTATCATTTGTCGGAGTGCGGCTTTAGTAACTATATCAACCGCGCGTGCATAATCTGGTTTCGCGGTACGTTCCATAATACCGGGAATTTCGCGAAACTGGCGACGAACTTCTTCCACAATACTGCCTGCCGCTTTACCAACTGCGCGCATGGCAAGTGAACCGAATAAATACGGGAGTGCGGCGCCAAAAAATATACCGATAATAACAAGAGGATCCGCCAACTCAAAAACCACATGAGCGCCCGCGGCCACAAGCGCTTCTGTATAGGTCGCAAACAATACCAATGATGCAAGTCCGGCTGAGGCAATGGCATAACCTTTCGTAACAGCTTTTGTGGTGTTGCCAACCGCATCCAAAGCATCCGTAACCTCGCGCACCTCCGGAGGCAACCCCGCCATCTCGGCAATTCCCCCCGCGTTATCCGTGATAGGACCAAACGCATCTATCGCCACGATAATTCCCGTGAGCGAAAGCATGGCAACGCTTGCAATCGCGACACCATAGATCCCAAATAATCCATAAGCAAAGAACATGCCAAGCGCGATAATAATAACCGGCAGAACAACCGCTTCCATGCCCACCGCAAGACCCATAATGACATTCGTGCCGGCCCCCCCTTGGTTAGAAGCGTCTGCAATGGAACGTACGGGCCGAAAACGTTTTGATGTATAGTATTCCGTGATAAGAACCATAAGCACCGTTATCACAAGACCGATAAGAGTAGCATAATACATACTGCTCCACGCGGCAGGAATATGATCAGTTATGCCAAAATAATTAGCATCAGCCACTTCACCCGGAATAACCGCCACAGATCGCGTCACAGGAATAAATAACAAGGCAGATAGAATAACGGCAACCCCGAGCGCTTTGTAAAGCGCACCCATAATGGACCCATTCGGAGACATGCGCGCCGCGAACGCGCCCAAAAGCGAGGCGAGAATAGAAACAGAACCCAACAAAAGCGGATACATCATGGCGCCCTCAATACTCCCATAAATAGAAGATCCTAAGATCATGGCCGCCACCAATGTTACTACATATGTTTCAAAAAGATCGGCCGCCATGCCAGCATCATCCCCCACATTGTCCCCCACATTATCGGCAATAACAGCAGGATTACGCGCGTCATCTTCCGGAATGCCAGCTTCCAATTTCCCCACTAAATCAGCCCCCACATCAGCGCCTTTGGTAAAAATACCGCCGCCAAGGCGCGCAAAAACAGAAATAAGAGAACCGCCAAATCCTAAACCAATAAGCGCCGGTATGCTTTGAGAATATGCCCAAACCCCTGCCACACTGAGAAGCCCAAACCCCACCACCAAAAATCCAGTAACAGCGCCTCCCTTAAACGCCAACCGAAACGCGGAACGCACTCCCGCCCGCGCGGCTGAAGCAGTGCGCACATTCGCCCGAACTGCCGTTGTCATACCCACATAGCCGGCAAGGGCGGAAGCAACCGCGCCCAGTAAAAAGCCACCCGCCACCATACGGCCTAAAAACATTGCAAGAAAACCAGCTATTACAATCGCAACAACAAACACCACTTTGTATTGACGTTTTAAGTACGCGCGCGAACCTTCTTCTATAGCCCGCGCAATCTCTTTCATATCGTCAGAACCAGCATCAGCAGCCTGAATAGACCACTTAAGCAAAAAAGCATAGAAGATGGCAAGTAAAGAGATGCTTATGGCAAATGTCTCAATCATACAATTATAATTAATTTCTAATTATTCTTTAACCTCCGTATGTTCCTCAAGTTCTTCGACAATAGGCTCATCTGTTTCCCCGGATTCAGCACCCGTGCCCTCGTTCTTTGAGCGCACATCAATCCGCCAACCAGTCAATTTTGCGGCAAGCCGCACATTTTGCCCTCCTTTACCAATAGCAAGAGAAAGCTGATCTTCTGCAACAGTAACACGCGCTTCTTTGCGTTCCGTGTTTATTTCCACATGAACCACGCGTGCGGGCGAAAGAGCATTCGCGATAAAACGCGCCGGGTCTTGGTCCCATTCGATGATATCTATTTTCTCTCCGCCAAGCTCCCCAATCACCGTGCTTACGCGCACACCTTTCTGCCCCACACACGAGCCAACCGGGTCCACTCCTTCTTCGTGCGAGACAACAGCAACCTTGGAACGAGATCCCGCTTCGCGCGCAAGCGAACGCACTTCCACCACCCCCGTTGCAATTTCGGGAACCTCAAGCTCAAATAGTTTCATTACAAAACGGGGATGAGAGCGCGACAAATGCAATCCCAAACCGCGCGGGTTTTTCTCAACCGAAAGCAAGAGCGCTTTAACGCGTTCCCCTATGCGATAACGTTCAAAAGCAATCTGTTCTTCTGGCGGAAGAAGCGCCGTAGACCGACCCACGTCCACAAACACATTGCGACCCTCCACCCGTTGCACGGTACCAGAAACAATCTCGCCTTCGCGGTTTTGAAACTCATCAAATACCGCCTCGCGTTCTGCTTCGCGAATGCGCTGAATAATTACCTGCTTAGCTGTCTGCGCGGCAATACGTCCAAAATCCTCATGAGATTCCAAAGGAAACGCGAGTTCTTCTCCTGCTTTTACGTCTTTTTTGATTTCACGCGCTTCCGCAAGCATAACGTGCCGCTCCGGATTATATCGAACTTTCTGCGGCTCGCCTTCTTCACCCACGACTTGTTCTTCTTCATCCTCCTCTTTTTTTCTCCGTCTTTTAGGAAGCTCCTTTTCACTTTCCATTACTTCCGCTTCGGCTTGCCGAAGAGTTTCTTCCGCCGCCAGTTCTTCGTCTGTTTTTATCATCGTTTCATCCACCACCATCTTTATCTGTGAAAAGGAAACATCCCCTATCTCCGGGTTAAATACCGCTTTTACCATTTGACCTCGTTTTCCGTATTCTTTTTTGTACGCCGCGGCTAACGCCATTTCTATGGTTTCCATAACCTTTTGGCGCGCGATACCTTTTTCCTCGGCAAGCTGTTCCAAGGCGGAATGAATTGTTTTGAGATCCATCATAGTATAGTAGTGATAAGTTATAAGTACTAATCAGTAAGTTGATAAAAAGCTTATTTTAGTGAAAAGGTTCGCCCCCGCGGCGAACCTTTTCAATCACAACTGAATATGCTTTAGGATATCAAACCATATACCATTTTGTCAATGCGACAGCTAGACCTTCTTATGTGCGTTCATTTGCCAGATTCAATGCCAAGCTTCATCTCAACATATTTTACACGAGCCATCAGGTCTTCAAATTCATCTTTATACACCAAATTGCCGCGTATCTCCGCAACATCGGCTTCTATTCTGCCTAAGCGCGCGTCCATGTGATCAAGACGTCCGTCAAAACGATCCATGCGCTCGTCAAAACGATCCATACGCTCTTCAAAGTGATCCATGCGACCGTCTAATTGTTTGATATCCTCTTTCGTTGCCGTGTGTTCAAACCCCCGAGCTACCATCTCGGCTGTGGGAAACACATCCTTCATCGCGTCTATCAATTTTTTGATATCTTTATCATTCATAGTTTTATGGTATCACATCCAAACTTGCCGTTGCAACGGGATGTTCAACAATCTGATCCTCTGCAGATTCTTCAACGTCTGTCGTTGAGGAGGAATCATCAGTGTACTGAGCGGTTGAACCGCTAAGTACGTTCAGTCTAGTAATTACTTACTGACTATTTTACTCCACAGGCGTTTATGTTTTTACTTGTTGCGGTTCAGATTAGAACTTAAGCACCCTGTAAAGCTACCTCTAGTTATGGATTCTGTACAGTGATAATCAGGCTATCAGGCGAGCTCATATTTCCATTCATATCAGATGCAACTGCTTGCATCTGATATGTTCCATTGAGAAGTGTTGCGGTATCTAGTTCAAAAGTGAATGGCGAGCCTGTGTCACGATTTTCCGCTCGAGTTACCGAGAATGGCAATGAAGTAAGACCAACCCGTCGCCATTCAATCTCGATGAGTTTAAAATCAACATGCTTTAGCGCGTTTTGATTATCGCTCGCCTCGGCAACAATCGTTGCTTGGTCACGGAACACAGGCGCTCCGGGTACTGGTGTGGTACGTGGAGTAAATAGATATTGACTTCCCAATATCCTGGGGGAGACCTCAAGCAAAACTGTGGGTGGAACCCGATCATTATCAAGCCGTATTGGGACGCTCACCGATCCATAATGCCCTGCATCATCATAGGCAATCACTTTTAAGGCATAGGGTAGATTCCGAAGAAAAGATGTAGGTGATCCCGGAATAGTGACCTTATTTGTATCCCAAAGAAAATGTCGAGAGACAGTGCTATCCTTAGACCTTCCGAGAATGATATCACCAGGATTTGTGACATTAGAAATCCCAGCCACCAAACCGTTTGGATCAAAAATAAGTTCAGGGTTTGTAATCGCATAAACAACTGTTGTCTCTCCCTGATTGCCAGCAAGTGTTACATCTATATCTACCGCTCCGTTGAGCACAGCATTGGCAGATGGATTTTTCAGACTTACTGTAATCGGAACAGATTGCGGAGAGGTGGATTCAAAGGCTTCTAAATCAAAAAATTCTAAAATCCCGACCCTGCAAATTGTAGATAATCTTCTATCTTTACAACTCGAGAAAGAGGCTTTCTTATCTTCTAAAATAGCCGTATAAGCCTGCGTTTCTGTATCATGCAAAGCAACGATGGTAGCGGATTCTTTCTTACTCATTCCGTTAATCATATTTCCCGCTAGTCCATCACGCATTCTCTGGATAATACTTTTATCCTGCTGCATGAAATCATCGTTACCCCCAATTTTGGTCTGTCCTTTGAAAATAGAAAAGAGAGGATCTTTTATCGTGGAGAATGATGCATTCATACTCTTCCCCCTGCCTCTTATAAGGAAGGAACGAGATCCGGCCTGTTTTATCAGACCTCCGATCATTTGCTCGCCTCCACGCCCCACTAAACCTCTCCCCGAGACATTCACAAGTCTTGCATCGGGTGGAAGTTCACCAAGATACCTCTTTATGTCGAACAATTCAACAAGCCCTACACCCTTGTCTTTGTCTGCGGAAACTAAATGAATAGTATATGACCCGGGTGCTAGATCCATCGCAAGCGCGGACTCCTTGGGATCCTGGGGACGAAGTGCGTTAAGCAACGGGAGGGCGGATGTTGTGAGACTATGATCATCATTTGACGCAATAACACTCCCATCCTTAAACAGAACTATGCTTGGATTCTTAATACGATCCCCCACATCTGGAGGCAGAGATGGCCCTTGGGCACGAATAAAAATAGGCAGAGGTTCTGACCCTTGAATGGTAAATCCTTGAATAAGCGTTCCCGCGTCTGTTCCCACAAATCCACGTATGGAAAAACCTATACTGTCCCCTATATTTGCTTTGTATTTCTGGATCTCCTCTTTGACCACCTGGTACGGCCCAAAATCCCAAAGAGCTGTTGGTTCGATGTCGCCAGCTCTTTCTTCATCCCACCCGTCATCGGGAGGGGCAAAACCGTTCCAATACGTCAAGAAAAGGAAGATCGGCTGTAATCTACTTGCTATCTTCATGTATTCTCGAAATGTATTCCCTCGTTCTCGAAATGCGGCGTCTGGCGTTTTTTCCTGCAAATTGCCCCAGCTACATTGTTCGGCTCCCCGAATAGTAGCGCATGGCGGGTTTAAACCTGCCTGCATATTTACTGCTTTGCCCCGACCAGGGGACGCGGTAGCGGCGGTGAATGCTTCGACTCTCTTCCCGTTCTGATGCATCACAAAACTTGGTTCATAGTAAAATGGCGCTCCTGGCTTTAAGCGATCAATCCAGGTCCAGAATCCAAATTCTTCCCTCACTTGATTGCTTTGTGGCTTACGGAGATGCGGTTGGTCGTCAATAAAACCCGCCATCTGCCGGAGTGTGAGACGCCCGGAAAATCCCTTCGCCTCAAAAAACTCTCGCGTCTGTCGCCACCAATCATTCCCTACTGGGTTTATATCTTGCGGAGCACCGTGATAAGTTACCACCAAGGGCTTTCCATTATAGATAACATTCAGATCGGGGTAGAGATTAACCAACCCCTCGAAAAACTCCAAGGCAATTTCTGTTCCTGATTTTTCGGGAGACGTACGATCAAGTCCGCTACCTTCCTGCGCCCCTATCAAAGGAATAATTTTTAGCCGCGATCCGTTCTGTTTACGGATCAAATCCATCTCCTCATATAGTGTGGCGATATTGTTTTGTATGTATGCTACGAGCGCGGCATTGCCGCCACAATCTTTTTTACTCACAGTAAGACACGAGAGCCCATTCGTAAAATCAACCAGTAATGCCTCTACCCCGAGAGCTTGGATCCATTGAACGTGCTGTCGAATAACTTTGCGATCAGAAGAGTCATAGCCCTGTGATACTGAATCCGATGTGAGGAGGGGGGTCGCGGGGCTCGTCGAAAAACTGACAGCTTGCGATCCGAACCACGGCATGTATTCCATCACTACAATATGAGATGTTTCGTCCACCACCAGAGAATTTTCTGTCGCCGACAAGTTTTGTACTTCGCTACCGACTTGTTTGGCCGCAAATCCTCCTTGCAATGTACCCGAGCGGGAAGCGAGAAAACCAAAAGCCGCTACTGCTCCCACCATGAACATGCCAAACAAAGATAACGCGAATAACGACACGCGTCTTTTACCTACCACTACAAAATCTCCCTTGAGAAGGTCAAGTGAACGTTTTACCAGTTTGTCCGCGGGGCGAAGGGGATCCATTGTTTACATATAAAAACGCACTTCTTAGTACATATATGATAACACGAGAGATGGATGTATAAAAGATAATGTATATCTGGGGATAATGCGAGTAGTAAGTTCTCTAAACGTGTTATACTTGCGATATGTTCCAGGAATTAAACATAAAGGCGCAATGCGACAACTTGAAAATGCATTTGTGGGAATGTCCGCATTTTCTTTTTGTAGTAATGGGATTTGTTATCATTATCGCCATACTGGGAATCAACACAGCCGCTCGCTACTATACAGATCCTGAAGTGGCGGCATTAATTGTTATCGCCGTAACAGGATTGCTGCTAATAATAAGCCATATCATCGTGGGTGCGTTTGAACGCGTCGCGGAAGCATCCCGCGCGCGCATGGAATTTGTAAGTATTATATCGCATCAATTACGCAACCCCCTTTCTTCCATTCGCTGGCAATTAGAGATATTGCTTCGCGACAAAACAATCGACCAAAAAACACACTCGTATTTGGAAGGGGTAAACGAATACAACAACCGCATGGCAAAACTCGTCAATGATCTCCTTACCGTAAATAGAATAGAAAGCAACCGCCTGATACTCACCCCTGCATCATTTTCTTTGGTTGATCTTATTAAAAAAGTAATCACGGATACGGCATTTTTTGCGAACGCCTCTAATCTTACAGTTACGCTTGAAGAGAAAAAAAATATACCCTTCGTATACGCTGATAAAAACCACATTCAATGGGCGATGGAAAATCTTTTGAACAACGCAATTCGATACAGTAATCCGCGCACCGTTATCACCATCACTATAAGCAAGCAAGCCGCACAAACGCGCGTCGATATTTCCAACCATGGCACACCCATATCATCCGCTGATGCCGAACATATTTTTAAAAAATTCTTCCGCGCCAAATCTGCACAGCGCGCCCATACCGATGGATCAGGCCTTGGTCTTTTTATCGCAAAATCGGTTGTGGAAGCGTCCGGTGGTTGTATTGGATTTATTTCGGACAACTCTGATAAAACTACATTTTGGTTTACGCTACCGCATGCAAGAAAATCAGGTTTATCCACTAATACATAAGGTACTATCGTATGGCAAAAAAAATACTTTTTATCGAAGATGAATCAGCGCTCCAGCGCACAGTCGGGGATCTCCTTACATCAGCCGGTTACACAGTCATACCGGCTCTTACCGGAGATGACGGCATACGCTTGTGCATAAGCGAAACACCGGATCTGATACTTTTGGATCTCATTCTCCCACAAAAAGACGGATTTGAAGTGCTCACAAAAATTCGAAGCACCGACGAAACAAAGAACACGCCTGTAATTGTGCTCACCAATTTGGAGGGCTCCGAAGAAGTGGAGCGCGCATTGAGTTTGGGCGCTCATACCTATCTTATAAAACTCCACTACTCGCTCGACGAAGTTTTGGAAAAAATAAAAAAAGCGCTTGGTGATTAACCGGTTCTGGAATTTGCATGCCTTTTCGCATAGAACCCCAACAACTAAAAGCGTTCCTGCTTGATTCCGAACTTGTCTCCAAAACGGATATCGAGACAGCTGAATCCGAAGCAGAAAAGTCCGGCCAGCGGCTAGGCGATGTTCTTATTTCCAAAGGCATCATCAAAGAAGACGATTTTCTGCGCTTGCAGGCCTACATTCTGGGCGTTCCCTTTATAAACCTGGAGAAAGAAAAAATTGATCCGGATACTCTGCGCATCATTCCCGAACCTATCGCGCGGAGACACAACATTATCGCCTTTAAAAAAACAGGCAAAGATCTCGAAGTCGCCATGCTCGACCCGGACGATTTTGGCACCATTGATTTCATAAAAAAACAGTCAAACCTTCGCATACTGCCACGCCTCACAAACACGGCATCCATCAAACAAACGCTTCAGCAATATCAAAAGAGTTTGGAGGCTGAATTTGGCGAAATCATAAAAGAAAAAACGACGCAATTTATCACATCATCGGAAAAAGCAGAAACTAAAGAAGAAGACCAGGATCTGAAAAAAATTGCGGAAGATCTTCCCATTGTAAAAATAGTAGACACGCTACTCCGGCATGCCATTCTCCAAAAAGCATCCGATATACATATCGAGCCGCTGGAAAAAGAAGTCATTGTTCGCTATCGCATCGATGGAATTTTACGCGAAGCAATGGTGCTTCCTAAAACCGTGGCGGCGGGAATTGTAGCGCGCATAAAAGTTCTTTCAAATTTGAAACTTGATGAGCATCGTCTGCCGCAAGACGGCCGTTTTAAAGCGGAATCAGAAGAGTACAAAGTTTCATTCCGTGTGTCCATTCTGCCGATAACAGAAGGTGAAAAGGTTGTCATTCGGCTTTTACCGGAAGGAACAAAAGGGTTCACTCTTGAAAAACTTGGGTTTCATGGAAAAGGATTGGAAATTCTTCACGCAAATATCAAGCACCCTACGGGTATGATTTTAGCTACGGGGCCCACCGGTTCGGGAAAAACCACCACCCTGTATACTATTATGGATATTTTGAACACGCCGGATGTAAATATATCCACTATTGAAGATCCTGTCGAATATCGCATGCCGCGTATCAATCAAAGCCAAGTAAAACCAGACATTGGCTACACGTTTGCGAATGGTCTCCGATCACTTCTGCGTCAAGATCCCGACATTATAATGGTAGGAGAAATCCGCGACACGGAAACTGCTTCACTCGCCATTAACGCCGCGCTCACGGGGCATTTAGTATTTTCAACCCTGCACACCAACTCCGCGGCCGGCGCTCTCCCGCGGCTTCTTGATATGCACATAGAGCCGTTTCTCATCACATCCACCGTGAATGTTATTATCGCTCAACGCCTTGTGCGAACACTCTGTAAAGAAAAAACATCTTACACGCTTTCCAAGGACAACCTCGCCGCGCTCGAAAAAGAAGTTGATCTTGATCGCATCCACGCGTTTCTCGAGGAAGAGAACATTATTAAAAAAGGGACCGCGTGGAAAGATATACCGCTTTATAAACCAAAAGAATCAAGCGAGTGCGCCGATGGCTACCATGGACGAATTGGTATTCACGAGGTGCTCGAAATGAGCGCCGCCATAAAACAGCTCATCATGCAACATGCGACCGCGGATCAAATTGAACTTCAGGCAAAATCAGAAGGAATGATGACTATGCTGGAAGACGGCATAATAAAAGCCGTGCAAGGCATAACCACCATTGAAGAACTGTTGCGCGTAACAAGAGAGTAATGATATACACATTCAAAGCAAAAAAACTTTCCGGTGAAGAACTAAACGGCGAACGGGAAGCCCCGCACAAACGCGAACTTGCCCGTTCCCTGCGGCAAGAAGGATATACGCTTATCGCCGCCACGGAAAAAGGGGAACTTATCGCAAAAGGTATTCATATGCGCCTGCCCGTCTCGGCAGGAATTACGCGCCTGTTCGGACGTATTTCTCTTACAGAAAAACTCATGTTCGCGCGCAATTTGAGCGTCATGATAAAAGCCGGATTATCACTGACACGCGCCTTGGACACATTGGAACGCCAAACAAGATCATCCGCGTTTAAAATTGTTATTCATGACGTGATTGAGAATGTTAAAAAAGGAATATCTTTTACCGAGAGTGTGCGTAAACATCCGCGCGTGTTTTCCACCCTTTTTACCGCCATGATATCCGCGGGAGAACTATCAGGAAAATTAGACGAATCACTCATTATTCTTGCCGAACAAATGAAAAATGAACACGAGCTCCGCCGTAAAGTGCGCGGCGCGCTTATTTATCCGGCTGTTATTCTGTGTGTTATGGTTCTTATTGGAATTCTTATGCTCATTTATGTAGTACCCACGCTCACCTCTACGTTTAACGACCTCGGCATTGAACTCCCAGCTTCTACGCGCGTCATTCTTGGCATAAGCGGGTTTCTCCTCACTCACGGACTGTTCTCTTTTACCGCGTTCGTAGGATTCATTTCCGGATGCTACGCTTTTATGCGCACGCACATCGCGAAACAAGGACTCGACATATGTATCATCAAACTACCGCTTATAGGAAAAATTGCCAAAGAGGTAAATTCCGCGCGTACCGCGCGTACCATGAGCTCGCTTATACAATCAGGGGTCTCCATACTCGAAACGCTTGCTATCACGCAAGATGTGTTGCAAAATCATTTATTTCGCAATGTGCTTGTTGAGGCCCGCGATAGCATCCAAAAGGGAGAAACCATGACAAGCGCTTTCAACAAACATCCGGAACTCTACCCGATATTGGTAAGTGAGATGATTGCCGTAGGAGAAGAGACGGGAAAAACAGCTGAAATGCTTGAACGACTCGCGGAATTTTACGAAGGAGAAGTTTCCGCGGCCACCAAAGATCTCTCCAGTATTGTAGAACCGTTTCTTATGGTACTCATTGGCGCGGTAGTCGGGCTTTTTGCCGTCTCTATGATACAGCCGCTCTATTCTTCCATGTCGGCAGGGTTTTAATCACATACCAGAGAATAATAAAAAGTTACGTGTTCCATGTTCCGTGTTCCATGATATACTAAGCGCATGTCCTTCTTTTCTCGTTTACTACAACCTCCGTCCTATTTGAGCCTGCCTGTTTTCGCGCTTGATATCTCTGATAGATCTTTTAAGTACATTCAATTTGAGAAAACGCCACAAGGCCGTCGCGTATGCACGTTTGGATCCGGCGCCTTTCCGGACGGACTTATACAATCAGGCGTTATAACCGATACGTCAAAACTTGCCGCCCTGCTTCGGGAACAGCTTGCAGACAAAAAATTCCGCTATGTGGCGCTCGCTTTGCCGGAAGAAAAGGGATTTGTGCGCAGTATTCGCATGCCACGGGTAGCGCCAGAAGAATTACGCGAAGCGATTGCCTTACAATTAGAGGAATACGTGCCCCTACCACCGGAAGAAACTTCTTTTGTATATCACGTTCTTCCCGAAGCCACCCCGACCACCATGGAGGTGCTTATAGCCGCTTATCCCACAGAACTTATCAGCATCTACCGCGATGCCATGGAACAAGCAGAATTTATTCCGATATCTCTTGAAATTGAATCGCAAGCGATAGCGCGTTCCATCATTCCAGTCATGGAAGAAAAAGATGCAATCCTCGTGATAGATATCGGCCTCACACGCACCAGCTTTTTATTTGCAAAAAATGGCTACACGCAACTTACCTCCACCATACCCATCGGAGGTAACACTATGCATGAATCCATTATGAAAGCCCTTTCTGTCCCGGAAGCAAAAGCCGAGCAACTAAAAAAAGACTACGGCATGGGACACTCCAAAGAAGGTAAGCAGGTATACGACGCACTACTTCCTTTAATAACCTCCATGCAAAATGAAATACAGCGCCGGGTGGAATTTTGGCGAGAAGAAATGCACAAAGAAAAGAAGTCAAAAGAGACCTCCGAACTCAATCACATATATTTGTGCGGACGAGAAGCAAATCTTATAGGACTCCCCCAATACCTTTCCACCCAACTGCAAACACCCGTATCACTCCCGAATGTGTGGATAAATGCCCTCCCGAATCAACAGGTAGTGCCTGAAATAGAATTTCGGGACTCGCTCGGCTATGCCACAAGCATCGGTCTTGCGCTGGGCGCAGAAGAATAGACCATAGTAAAACACGCACCATGACATCTACACACTCACTCAATCTCCTGCCACCGGAAGACAAAAAACGCATTGGCTATCAGCGCCTTATCCGTTTTTTCGCTTACATGAATGTCAGAAGTATCATCCTTTTGGTTATAGGAAACACGCTTCTTCTGCCTACCTATTTCTTTCTTTTTTTTCAAAACCGCGGCACTCAAGAACTGCTCGCCGCACAACAACGAACCGCGCAAACAGAACAAACGCGCGAAATAGAAAAACGTATACAACAAACAAACACTACTCTCAACCACTTAGAAACAACGTATACCATCGCACAAGACTCTCTCACGGCATCCATAACAGACATTATTAAGGAAGCCCCCTTGGGTATAACACTTACGTTCCTCTCTTTCGAAAAAGAAACAAACCACGTATCACTGCGTGGTCATGCCGCAACCCGAAGCGACCTCTTGCAATTTATCTCCGCCATGCGTGAACATCCATCTTTTCATGACATAGAATCGCCTGTAGAAAATATCTTGCGAAACAAAAATATTTCATTTACGTTTTCCTTTACCGTTCATAGCGGAAAAAACCTATGACAGAAAAACAAACACTCTGGCGCGTACTTATAGGGGGTCTTATCGGCAACCTCTTCCTGATAGGCACGGGGTTTTCATTTTATTTCTTTTTTATTCAACCGACATTTGTTTCTCTTGCCAACGCAAGTAGAGAACTTGCCTTACTCGAAAAACGTGAAACATTTCTGCAGGCTTCCGAGCGTGAAATAAAACAACGAAGCAATGATCTTGGTACCCTGAATGCCGCATTTCTTGACTTGGAAAACGCAGTGCCCTTTGTAACACTTCTTGAAGCAATAGCCGCACGGAGCGGTGTAACTATTTCCATCCAAGCAAATTCAACCATCGACCCTGCCGCCAAACAAGCTGAATTTAATATAACCGCTCTGGGGACTCTCGCGCAGATTATGCAATTTATCAAGCAAGCGGAATTGATACCTTATTTCACAGACATAACGTCTCTGACCATTTCTACGAAAAATAGCCAAATACAAGCAACTATGCTCCTTACGGTTCTTACATTATGAAAGATTTTTTCAACACCCTATCGGCAAAAGAGAGGCGTCTTCAACAAGGCGCGCGGACAACATGGCAGACCTTCCTCTTCATGCCTACCCGTTACTGGAAGATCACGCTTATTGTATTTGGATCAATTATCCTTATAATTCTCCTTGGGGATGCGTGGTTGTTTTGGCGATTCGCCCATGCGCCGCAAAAGATTCCCGATGAACTTACTTCTGAACGATTCACCTTAAAACGCAATGAATTGGAGTCGGCGCTTCAGCTCCTGCGCGAGCGTGAAATAAAGCTCCTGCAAAAAAATGAAGAGCCTCCACTAAGAGAAATATTCGGCATGCCGCCAGTTCCTCCTTCCACAGAGTAACTATGTTCCTCCCCCTGTAGTTTAATGGATAAAACTGCGGACTTCTAAGCCGCTGATCGAGGTTCGATTCCTCGCGGGGGGACCATTACCTTCCATTTTGTTCGCAAGTAAACCACTCTGGACTAAAGTCCAGAGCATTATGGGGAAAGCTCCCTGAG
>Ga0155009_102_pt2 | contig 32696 bp, 29 predicted proteins | sample RifCSPhighO2_01_FD_105977 | JGI IMG/M metagenome (GOLD analysis project Ga0155009, IMG submission 105977) | Candidatus Ryanbacteria bacterium RIFCSPHIGHO2_01_FULL_45_22 | reverse complement strand
TTTAGAGAGGAAAACTCCGGACTTTAGTCCGATGCTTTCAGCTTGTACGCGGTTCAATGCTAGAATGGGGACATGGCAAGCCAATATCGCCACACATCTCATACCACCTATAGCTGTTTGTATCACATTGTCTGGATTACCAAATATCGCAAGAACGTGCTCAGTGGCGATGTTGGCTTGAGGCTTCGAGAAATCATCAGACAAATATGTAACCAGGATAAGATAGAAATACACAAAGGCTCTATAGGACCAGACCATGTCCACATTCTGCTGAGTATTCCACCCTACCTCGCGGTCTCACGCATAGTGCAACATCTGAAAGGCGAAAGTTCTCGAAAGCTTCAAATGGAATTCCCCATCATGAAACGACACTTTTGGGGACAACACTTTTGGCAAATAGGATACTTTTGCGGGACGGTCGGCAACGTGAACGAAACCACGGTACGAGATTACATAGCTAATCAAGGCAAGAAGGAAGAAGACGAAGACAGAACGTTTATCGTTCTTGGTTGACTTTCAGTCAACGGGAAAGCTCAGGGAGCTTTCCCCATAATGCTCTGGACTTTAGTCCAGAGTGGTTTACAGTATATCATGGAAATTAAAGATGAATTAAAAAAAGTTGGATTAACAGGGCAGGAGATAGTCATTTATCTCTATTTGCTTCAGCAGGGTAGTTCGAGTCCCCCTCAGATTTCTAAAGGAACGGGCATTTTGCGGCCGAATACTTACGCCACTATTCGGGAATTGGAGGAGAGGGGACTTGTGGAGCACCAAGAAAAAGGCAAGCGTCTTCTCTATACGGCGCGGGACCCTTCGGCCATCCTTGCCAACTTAGAAGCACGGCGTGACGCCATCTCACGCATACTTCCCGATTTACGGTTGCTCTATAAGGCAACAAAAAACAAACCCACGGTAAAGTTCTATTACGGCTTGGAAGAAATGAAGCATATTTTCAGCAGTATTGATGGCGCAAAAGAGATTTTATTCGTTATATCTTCAGATAAAATGTTTAAAACGTATCCTGCTTTCTTCGAACGTTTCCGGCGGTCCATCACCAGCCAACAGATTTTTGTGCGCGACATCCTTACACAGCGCTCGAGTATTGCCGTTGCCACAAAAACAAAAGAAATTATGAGAGGATATTACGACTTCCGGCTGTTCCCGAAGAGATACGAAGACTTGCCAACTACTATTCGCGTGTGGAACGACAATGTTGCTTTTGTTATTCTGGATGAGCCAGAGCTTGGCGTGGTGGTAACCAGCAAAGCGTTGGGCGCTACATTTAAGGTGATGTTTGAGACTATGTGGGAGACTGGAGAAAAACTTTAAGTGAGGTGGTGGGGATGTACTTACGGACTTAGTTGACAAAAGTTTATCTTAAGTTAAACTTACGTATATGAGCAACATAGTGGGTCTTAAGGAACTGCGTCAAAACGCAGAAAAGTATATAAAGGAAATCCAAAAAGGCCGCTCCTTCCTTGTTTTTCGGCGTTCTCGACCTGTGTTTAAAATTTCATCTCCAGAAGACGATTCAGAAGATATATGGGAACCTATAGTTGATTTTACGAAGATTAAAAAGGGGGGAGTCTCGATTAAAGAACTTTTGTCGCGTCTCTAAGATGGACAAGATTGAGAAAGTCCTCAAGAGGCTTTCAGAGCGGGAGCGTGATGTTATTAAACAAGTTCTCACGAAGCTTGTTACGGGCGATACGAAAGACTTACATATTAGAAAGTTGAAAGGGCGGGAGGACATTTTTCGCGTTCGGAAAGGCAACATTCGCATAATTTATCGCGTGGAGAAGGATAGTGTATTTGTTTTGAAGATTGATCGGCGGCGAGAAGATACTTATAAATTTTGAAAAATAAAATCCCCAACGACGTGCAATCGTTGGGGTTAAGATAAGATGTGGACTGTCTTATGACTTTCGGGGTCCAGAAGCTCCGGTTTTTATCTATCATAAATGCGCAATTGCATCCTTATAATAGATTTTAGTGGTTGTCTCCACTAGGAGGATCAGGAAATGAGGTCGGCGAGTACTTTCCCCCAGTCCTTGCGCTCATACACTTGTTTGTCAAAGCGTGTTGTGCCTTTGCACTGTTCGCACTTGCCAATGTCTTCTCGACACATCACGCATTCACTCCCTCTGTGCTTGTCTCTTCCGCTTCCATTGCAAGTGGAACATACACCAGGCCTTTCTTCACACCAATCGCAAGGCACATCCTTTAAAATATCCTCTAGGAATGGCGCATGCACGAACATCACTTTGGCACCATTGATTACAAAGTTTGGTTTGAACCCATCTTCGTAATATCCACCACCAAGGTAATCCAGAGCCGCGCTCATTGTGCTTTTATGATGGTTAGTGTCAGTAACCATCGCCACATATTTAGCGCCGCACAGGGTTGCCTTTAGTGCAATGACGAAGCCGTAGGGCACCTGTGTTTTTGAGTTACGGATTTTGATTGCGTGACTATCCGTGTCCTCGGGCATCATCATGTCAGTCAGTACAACCTCGAATGAAAAGGGGATGATTGATTTCTCCTGTGCTTCATGGCGCACTTTAGAGTAGGCGACGTATTGTTCGTGATCATTTTTCCAATCTGGTTCTGTCGGAAAACCTTCTTCTGTAAGGAGACGTTGAACATTTTTCTCATCGATTCTTTCAGACATGAGCTCCATCGCTTCGTCGAAAGACTTAGCGATAGTTACATCGTGCCGGGTCAAGGTTTCCTGGGCGGATTTGCGATGCATTTCTTTATCCTCAATGACTAGAATGCGCATATTTTCTTCCTCCTTTTTGGTTTTCAAATCTGCCATAAGTATAGCATAGAAATACTATAATGTCAATATATATTGATGATGAAAGTATGATACTATATTATTATAAATAAATACTATTTTATATAAATATCAAAAATGTTTGATAAAAAAGAAGAATCAAAAATTTTAGATGGCTTACAGATGCTTGGTTTGAGTGAAAAAGAGGCGGCAGTGTATGTGTCGCTTTTGAAGTTGGGAGAGGGGGGATCCTCTAAGATTATTAAAGACGCCGAGTTGCATGGGCAGTATGTGTATCAGGCGTTGGGGAGTTTGGAGGAGCGGGGGCTTGCGCAACACGTAATAAAAAACGGGCGCAAAAAATTTAGTGCAAAAAATCCGCAGGTTTTAGCGCGACTTATTGATCAGCAAAAAGTGGTTGCAGAACATGTGGCATCAAAACTGCAGGAGATGATGGTACTGCCACCCGATCAGCGGTTTGAAGTGTTTCAAGGGAAGGAATCCTGCACGGCGCATGAATTTGAGATGCTGGAAAAAGCTCCAGAAGGATCAGAGCTTTTGGTAATAGGCGGCACGGGGGATAAATTCAATGAAACAATGGCGGAGAGATTGGGGGAGTATGTATCTTTGCAAGTTAAAAAAAATATCCGCGTGAGATATATCGGTTCTGAAGGTCAGCGAGCGACCATGCCCCAAATGCATGGCAGACGAAAGTTATTTGAGGCGCGCTATTTGCCCGGCCTATTTACCGGACAGGTAAACACGAACGTGTGGCCAGACTCTATTGGTTTTAATATTTTTGGCGAGCCCGTAACTCGGTTTACCATCTGGAACCCGGTGGTTGCGGGCGGTTACCGCCAGTTTTTTGAAACGCTTTGGAAGCTGGCACGACCATAATTTGTGTATGAGGACATTATAAACTTAACAAGCGGTCGCACGGTAAGTTTATAATTTATTTTAAAGGACGAAAGAAGAAAGAAACAAAAAGCCTCCACGTGGAGGGGAGGCATTATCCTGTTTATGTTTTTAGAATTTCAAGGAGTTCGTGTATGTCGTGAATTACATGATCGGGGTTATGTTCCGTGATACGTTTACCTGTAAAACCGTACGACACGGCAACTACCGTGTTCATCCCCGCTGCTTTGCCTGCCTCGATATCTTCCCGCATATCTCCTACCATAATTGCGCACGAAGGATCGGTGTCCATGTATGCAAGTGCGTCAAAGAGCATTCGCGGGTGAGGTTTTTGCAGTCCGCCCGCGTTTTCAACATTGCGCACTGTTTCAAAAAAACGAGCAATATCAGTGTGTGCCAGTGTTTCGTGAACAGCGTTGCCTCGGTTTGTGACAATAGCCATACGGATACCACACTGTTGTATGCGTGTGAGGGTTTCCCGCACGCCTGAAAATAAGCCGACCGCGCGCGCATGTTCATTTTGAAACGCACGGTGTGTTTTACAGAGATCCTGAACATTGTCCCGACCAGTAAGCGCTTGGTATGCTTCCACAAGCGCCGTGCCGTGGCATGTTTCCAGAAATTCTTCCCATGAAGGGAAGGATAGATTGTGTGTCTCGAGCGTAACGCAAAACGATTTATGTATGAAATTTTGCGAGTCGCACAGTGTTCCGTCAAAATCGAACAGTACGCTTTCAACTTTTTTCATCATGTCCTCCCGCGGTGTGTATTTGTTTTGAGAATACTGTAGCAAAATATAGTATACTATGTCTATATGAGCTTTTTATTTCCTATTGTAGCCGCGATATTGCAAACGGTTTCTTTCACGCTTGATAAAGTGGTGCTTTCGCTTAAGCGGGTGGATTTCCGTACGTACACAGGAGTAAGTTTCCCCCTTTCATTTTTAGTAAACCTGGCGTTGTTTTTTCTATTTCGCCCGTCATTTCCCATAGAGTGGTTTAATGGGTATTATGGCATACTCTTTATTGGAGCCGTGGTGATAGCGCTTTTAACCAACATTCTTTTTTACCGCGCGTTGGATCATGATAAACTCGGTGAAATTGAAACATTAAGTCTTTTGAATGCTGTTCTGGTGATTATCGTGTCGGGTATTGTGTTTGCCGATGAGCGTAATTTTTCTATTATGGTTCCTGCATTTATTGCATCTGTTGCCGTGGTGTGGTCGCATTGGGAGCGTCATCATATTAAAATTGCCCGTGATACGTTGCCATATGTTTGCTGGGCGCTTGTAATGGCGCCAATCTCCGCGCTCATTTCAAAAGAGCTCCTTGTTGTTTGGAATCCTATCGCGCTTGAAATGGCGCGTACGGGCATACTTGCGGCACTATTTCTTTTTATATTTCGCGACGCCATTACCAAAGTGCCCCCCCGCGCGCTTCGGTTGCTTATTGTTACCAACGTGCTTACTACGGTGGCGATTGTACTTTTCTATTTTGGCTACCAGCGGCTTGGTATTGTGCATACACTGCTTCTTTTTTCACTACAGCCATTTTTGGTATATCTTGCATCCATTTTTATATTGAAAGAGCGGCCTTCATGGAAACGATCTCTTGCATTTGTGATTGTGCTCGCATCAATTGGTATAGCAGAGTGGTTAGGAAGCGGATCAGCTTGAATGAATAAAAAATAAAGCGCAAAAAGCCTTTAAAAATAAGGGTTTTTTGTCATATGGCGACTATCTAGTTTAAGCCATGCCATGGGCTATTGACAATTTTATTACAATCTGCTATAATACTCGCAAGATTAAGAACGGAAAAAAGTTGTGGGTGTCTTTTCAGCCGTAAGGCTGATCCGCCAAATGCGGAGAGGAGAGAGGCAACTGCAATCGAAATGCCATATAGCTAACTTTATTTTTGGATATATGGAAAACGGTTGTAAGTTATTCTTCTTTAAGACTAAAAGGAATAAGACTTACAACCGTTTTTTGTCGGTTAGCTCACCAACGTTTCACGACGGGGAGTTGGGATGGGATGAGAAGTAGGCTCATACAATCATAATTGACGAGCTTTCTACATTCTCCTTCCGTCTCGGCTTCAAGTGGAGTCGAATGTTCTTTGAATGAAAATAGTATATTCCGGTTGTGAGTTAGGTTTTTAGGGAAGTCGTTCTTCCTCTTGGAAGTGCGACTTCCAACTATTGAAAAATCTAACTCGCAACCGGACTCACGCACCAATCAAGGTGCGCGAAAGCCCCGCGTTGCAAAAGGAGTTCACATGAATACCGCCATTGCTACTGCGTCGTCCGCCACCCCCCGCCCCCGGTACGCGAAGGTCGAGGGAGTATGGGTGGAGCTTCCGCCGTTGCGCCCGGCGACTCGTTGTTCGGCAAACATTGGTAAGGGAGGTATGTACCGCACTTGCGGTACATACCTCCGGAAGAATGGTGGTGGGTGTCCAGATGCCCATCGCCACGTCGCTAGCTAAAAACTAGTGGCAAATAGAAGCCACTGCACTGGCAGAAAAAGTGCAGCAAGTATTCCGAAGAAAATCGGAACGGGTTGGCAAACCGAGTACATGCCATACGGAGCCTGCGTGGCTCTAAAAAAAAGAGAACAAGTATTGCACGATGTTTGTTCTCTCCTTACCTGAATCTTTTTCCCATAAAACCGGAAGAAGGTTCAGAAGAGGATTGTTCTTTAAATAAAAAATTAAACAGAGTTTATTGATAATGATTGTTAATATCAATAATCTCAACGCGATTACTGCCCCGATAGATAAAAACAGCCCGATATTTTTGAGTTATACGGAAGCTGTAGATATGCAGATGATGGGGTTCCAAAACTTCCGTGTGCAAACTCGGATAGAATGGACTGGTTTCAAACAAATTTTTTTGTTTCTCGAATTTCCCTTTAATGCCGTGGCTTACCAAGTATGTCAAAAGACGTTTGGAAAGTGGAAGTATCTGCATATGAGCAGGATTATTTTGAGAAATGAGAAGATTCTTTCAATCCACGGCCGATGCTCTGGAGAAAGGGCTTTGTGTAGCGTTTCGTTTTCCGAAGTTCTTTTATAACTTCCGCGGCGTTTTTTGTAGGAGGCTCGGCAAAAAAATCAGATTCAACAACTCGTTGTATTGTTTCATAGCGTCCCGCGATCTGTTTCAATCGCTTGTATTCAGTTTGTGGAATAGTAACAGTGTTCATGTTTGCATCTTACGATATGTCTGAATAAAAATCAAATACCTGCTCGTCCGATGCGTGTCGGACCTGATGAGTCGGAAACGACGAAAGCAGAAATGAATGTTCTTTGAATAAAACAAAATAACCCAGCGCTAAGTTCTGCGAGAAAATTCCTGACGGTAAACCTATTTTAAATTGTGACCGCATTTCAGACGTGTTTCTTGTAGACCTTAGTGTTGGGTAAAAAAAACGTTCCTCGGTGACTTGGAGTCGCTGGGGAGTAACTGGCCCGCCTGTGCTCTATGAGCTATGGCGTGGCAAGGAGGAAGGAAGATGGCATATAAATTTGTGATTCTGGATCCCCGCAACATCCCGGCCGCAACGGCGGCCAATGACGCGGTATTCGTCGCTGGCTCTGTGTATGGGATTGAGGTCACGGTGCCAGCGCTCGCCAGCCGGTGCACGTTTAACCTAGACCCGCAACACTCGGGAGGCGACGCAAACCGCGCGGCCATCGAGGACGCGCTGACAGCCGAGCTCCCGCCCGAGGGTGGAACCCTCGCGACAGTTCGCGCCGATCTTGACAGTGTCGGCGCGATGGCGATTTTCTCCCTGCGTGAGCGGGGGGCGATTTCTCTGCTCTTGGAGGACAAGAGCGCGAAGGGTTATTGCCCTGCGTGTGGGATGGGGAATGAGACCATGCCTGGGTGTTGCATGGTTTGCGGGTATCGTGAGGGGAGTTGGTACTTCTCTTACGAGTTCATGCGGCGGCTGTTCAAAGTCGCCGCGTCTGACAAGTTCGCCCGCGGCGGTTACCCCGGTCCAAAGCCCCTTCCGACCCGGGACAACCCGTGGGATGAGAGAACTGCTTCGGCCGAGTCGTCCCGCCCGCTTGCGGCAATCGCGGCGGCGGTTGCAGAATTCAAATTGCCACTCGATCAGCGAGTGGCACTGATGGAGAAATGGCTTCTCACCGGCGAGGAGCCCGAGCAGTACCGCACCCAAGTCGAGAAGGAACATCTCGACATGATCACCGCTCTGGAGAGCGGGGCGATAAAGTACGAGACCCGGCGGATCCCGTATGGGAACTGCCCAGGGATGATTCAGGAGTTCTCTGGTGTCCTTCGCTGTGACGTCTGTATGACAGAGCAGCCGGAGGAGGTAGGATTGAATCAGCCTTGCGGGGCCTGGTTCAGGACGGTGGCAGTGGTGGAAAGCACACACCGGGCGGCCACCAGCGTAGGGTACTCCCTTGCGCCGGTCGTCATCGCTCGCAATCCGGCCTTCAAGCTGGGTGGCGGGGAGGCGCATGTGAAGTACACGGTGTGCGCCTTCGAGCCGAAGTTCGCGGATATCAAGTCCGCACTGGCTGAGCTCGCGACGCTCGAGGCCGGTTGGGGCGGTTCCCCGACCATCGGCGGCTCGCCCCAAGGGGTAAGCTCCATCCTCACCGTCGACCAAGTGGTCGCGGTGGTTGAGAAGCACTTGAAATAGTTCTTTAAATCCCGTGCCTATCCGGTCTGCTCCGCAGCAAGTTGTGCGGAGTAAAAATAGATAGGCAAGCACGCAGTCTGCACGACTGCAAAAATTGAGAGAACAGATGTTGCACAATATTTGTTCTCTCCTTCAACTCCGAGCATTAGGAATAGTTTTAATGCTTGGTGAGAAGCATCCCGTAAAATCCGATGCAGATCGGATCACGGGACAAGAGTTCTTTGAATTAAAAAAAGGAGACTACAATGGGAAAGGTTTTCCTTGTTCAAGGTGAGTTGAACCATACCCCAGTTAAGTGGGGCGACCCGCATCGCTACGGCGTTTTCGCGCAGGTGACCGAGGTGGAAGAATAGTTTTTCTATCCCAACCCCCACCGCTTGGTGAAAGCGGGAAAAGTTCAAGGAGGAATCATGAACACAGAGGAAGTCAGTCGGGTGATCGGGTGGTGGCAAGTGTTGGTGAAGGGGCGCACCACGCTCCAAATATTGCGCCAGTATAGGGCGCAGTGCGACAAAATTGCCGACGAGTTGGCGTCGGCCGCGCGGATTGCCAGTGGGGTTATCTTGGTGACGAAGAGATTCGTCGAACCAGGAAATTTCAAAGTTTTCTGCGCGGTGGAGATCAATTTGAGCTCCACTGCCATCTGGGAGAGGCGGAAGTGGAAGGACGTGACCGCGATGTCCTTCTCCCCGACTTCTCCCGAAGGGGAAGAAGTCGAAGTCTGGCTGGAGTGGCGGGGTGAGGAGCTTTTTGCTCTCCTCCGTGACCCGACTGACGTGGATGATGTGGAGGAGATGAGGGTGGATCCGAACACTCTGACTGCGGACTTTCGGTAATTTTCTCTCCTCCCGCTTGTGAGGCATGCGGGTGGGAAGTTGCAAGGAGAAAATGAAGTCTGCACGACTTCGAACGGTCCAAAGGGTACCGGATTTACACAAATCAAAACCCTTTCTTCAATTCCCCGCGCTAAATTGGTTAGTGCTGGGTGAGAGGAAAATTTGAAAACTGAATAACAATAAGCCTTGTCGATATTTTGATGAGGCGATGGAGGAAGAAATGGCAAAATTCCGCAAACCGTCTCCAGAGATGGAGGCGGCATATCAACAGATCCTCGCCCTCGCGGGTGAGGGCGTGTGGGTTCCTGCCACCTCGAACGGTGGCCTCCTCCAACTCCTAGCGGAGTTGGAGGCACGGGGGTGGAAAATCATTCCACCCGAAGAAAAGGAGGAAAAGAAGTAGTTCTTTGAATGGGTTCCGGCATCCCTGGCGAGCACTCGCCAAAAACCGGAAAAGCTGGAGAACAAGATTGCGCATTTTGTTCTCCAGACTTCAATGAGGTTTGCGAACGTTGTGTTCGTAAATCTTGAGAAGTTCTTTGAATTACATATCAGTGGAAGATTCTTCGAAGTTTTTCGTAGAAATTTTCACGGGTATGGGCAAAGTGAATGATGATAAGTTTTTTCTCATCATCAATAGTATAGGTGGCTCGATACGCGGTGTTATTGACTTTGAAATGGAACGAGTAGAGGAAATGCAAAGGCCCGGAGAGTTTTTCTCCGGCATAAGGATTTTTCTCAAGAAGTTCGGTTTCTTTGACCAACGCCTCTCTTATATCTCGCGGGAGTTTTTTGAGTGACCGCTTCCCGGAAGGAGTAACAAATCGCTTGTACATGAAATATTACTTGAGAATACGCTCAATTGGTTCTAACTTTCCTTTTTCCATCTCTTTGAGGCTTTTTGCAAGATGCGCCATAAGTTCTTTGTCCATGAGCAGTTCAAGCGTTTCCTCGTCCCGTGGCATAAGAAAGGGCTTGAGTGTTTTTAATTTAATTACTGCCTCTCGCGCTTCCTCAAAAATTTGAAACCGCGCGTCAGAGACATGAGACATATTATTTTTTACTGGTATTCGTGTAGACATGTTGCAATGCTACCAGAGCAAACGATAGTTTGCAACTTCAACTCCGAGCATTAGAAATAGTTTTAATGCTTGGTGAGAAGCTTGCCATGAGCGCAAGTCGAACGGTTCTTTGAATGAAAATTATCCTGAACCCCGACATTCCAGCTGTTTTCGTGGTGAGTTTTAAAAATAAATCATCACAGAAATGGCTGGAATGGACTAGCCCAATAAATTTTCCAAGGAGGAAAAGATGGCTATTGGTGGTATTTGGCAAGTCAAACACTTAGTGTCTGACAAGTGGCGGGTTCTACGAAGTTGAAAATCGGATATATTTTTCCGGGAAGTCTTCCGGTAGATATGGCTGGCACTATGTAATTCGGAATATAGTTCTCCTCAACCGTATTCTGACTAGTGCCGGAATTTACATATCTGCCGGAAGACTCTCTGGAATTAGTTCGGAGAGAGTAATTTGAAAATTGAATAAGGAGGAAAGGTGAACGAAATGAGCGAACGAATAGTTAGTGGCAATGGTTGGGCATTCGTGCCCGCCGAGCGCGAGCAACGCATTCCCGTGGCGGAGTTCACCATGATGCAAATACGCCAGCAAGTTGTTGACTTCATCGTCAACAATAAGCAGGGCGTGCTTGTGGTGGACGTCCCGACGGGCGGCGGGAAGACGTATGGTCTTCCGCACATCATCAAGAATGATGTGTTGCTGTTGTTGCCCAAAACGCGTACCGTCATGCTGGAGGTGCTTCGTACTGTTACGCAAGATGTGCGTAAGCACCTTGCAGGCGATGTGTTGGAAGAGCCGGTGGGGATGAAGCTCGGCCGCGATGAGGGAGTTAACTATCGTGGCGAACGGTTCACTATCGGCACCACGGGCTCATCGTTTGCGGTGGTGCGCGAAGGCGGGTGGTCTATCATTATTCTGGACGAGTTTGATCTTGACCAGAATGGCGATGTGGCCATTATGCATAACCGTCTCTACCACATGCTCAAACACGCCGAAGCGCGTAATGAGCGATTGGTGGTTGTGTTGCCATCAGCAACTCCGGACTTGGAAAATGCCCGGAAGTTCTACGGCGAGTTCCCGTTTGAGGTGCTCACCGTAGATGACCGGATGTACGATCCGGATACTCTTGAAGTTGATCTTGGTAGTGCCGAGGCAACTTCATTCAAGGATATCTTGGATTCGTATGTCTCGGTTGTTTCTGCTTTATGCTCTGAAGATGGATACAAAGGCAGGAGTATTCCAGCGGGTAAAAACGTTCTTTGCACAATTCCTTCACCCGCTCATTTTGAGGATCTGGAAAAAAAGATTCTCAAGAAGGTAGATAAAAATCGGGTGGAGGTGGCGAAGGTGTGGAGCCGATCAACTCCGGCCGAAAAAAAGAAGCTTTTCAGTGGAGGTGAGGAAGGCAAAACGACGATTTTCCTTGCTACGGATTTAATCCGCCGTGGCGGCACTCCGGAAATCTTCGCCGCGTTTCCTTCGGGCTGGCAGGTGCGTGATTATTGTGACGCGCACTCCGGCATTGAAGGAACGCGCGAGGAGAGAGCGTCCCGGGCCGACTATCGGCAGGACGAGGGCCGGTGCTCCCGCAAGGAGCAAGGACTTGTCATTCGCTCGCTTGATAACAAGCGGCCGATGGCGGGGCTTACGTTCCTTGAGCGAAAGCCACTCGAGACGTTTCTCCTGAACCTTATCCATCACGAAGACCTTCGGGATTTTCGGTGGTGGGGAGATGTTTCGGAAGAAAAAATCGCCTCTGCGGTTGCGGAGCTCAAACGCTTTGGCGTGGCAGAAGAGCGGGAGGGTGGACAGCTGGTTCTTACCTCGCTTGGCCGAGCAATGCGCGGGCTCTCGGGTTCGCTTCGGTTACGGTCCATGGTGTTCTCGGCCGACAAAGCCGGAATTTTGGCAGAATTTCTGGTCATTATTGCCGGTATGTCGGTGCAGGGTGGTCTCTTTGCAAACGCAAAGGGGCGGCCGGAGATCGAGGAAGCGCAAAAGCCCCTGCTTCACCGGACGAGTGACTACATGACCACTCTTCGGGTGTGGCGGGAAATTTCCAACGCGCTTCTGCCGCATTTGGACGAGGCATTACGTGCGGCCGATCGCGCCGTAGAAATACGCAAAAATGATGCGCAAAAAGCCGCCAACGCGCGCCGCAGACGCCTTGAGAGCGCGCAAGGGTTGAGTAGAGATGCCCGCCGCAATATCCTCGAAAATATTGAAGAGGAGCTTGCCGAGCGTCTTTTACTCATCGAGATTACTCGCAAGAGTGAGCGCGAGGATGCGGTTGAAGAAATTGCGCGCCGTGCCGCTAGTAGTCTGGCGTTTCGCTTCGGACTCTATAAAAAAGGGCTTGAAGGGTTCGTTCGGACTATGATTCAATCCGCTTCATTTCTTAACGGAAGGCGATACCGGATGAATGGTTCACCTGAACGGACGATTGAGCTCGATATGGTTGGTTTGCTCTCCATGGGGCCGGAAATAGAGGTGGACGAGCCGCGAATTGAGGAGCTCGTGCACAAGGTTGTGTTGGGGGGCTTCTCGGACTTTCTGTATGAAAATGTTCCCTTCAAAGGAGATTTGGGATATTTTTATCGGAAAGTCGGGACGAGTGATGATTCTGTGGCGCTTTTTCCGGGGTCGGCGACGTTTGACTCCAAAAGGAAGTACCTTATTGGGGTACCGGTGGACCACAAAGGCAAAAATTTTTTGGAGGATATTGTCATGTTCTCCAAGGAACAGATTGCCGCATGGTTGCCGGAGGTTGCCCCGCAGATAGTTTTGGTGGAAGTGGGGCTTGATCCGAAGTATGACCCCGAAAAGGACTCTATGGTTTCTACAAACCGCGTGTCCTTAAAAGGTGGAGCCGTACTGAAGGAAGAGTGCGTGGTGTCGCCCGAGCACAAGCAGGCGGAAGAAGCACGCGCGAAGGTTCAGGAAAAACTGGATGCGTTGGCTGCCGAACGGCTCGAACGGGCGGAGTATGAAGTGGTGCGTAGAACTGCCGAGAGCGTGCGCGAGGAAATCGGCATGCTCTATAAGCAACATGGTAATAACCATGATTTGCCATATGAACTGCGGCACAAAATCAGCGCTTGTTATCAAGCATCCCTTCCTTCGACTTCTGCCGCATTGAGGCAATGGATTTCTGAAACTAAGGCAATGATTCCTGAGATTATTGCTGAAGTTGAAGAATTTATTGCGGATGCAAAAAAGCGAGTGGAGGAGAAATTGGAAAAACTTCGCGAGACCGAGGAGCGCGAGCGGTTGAAGCGCCAACGCGAAGAAGCCCGTCGGGCAGTTTTCTTGGCCGAACAGTCGGCCAGAGAACGGGAGTTTGCCAAGACAGGTGTTTTGGCGGACGAAGCTTCTACTGGCTTCAACTCCTTCGCGACTGCACTCGCCAAGGCAAAGCAAAAGCAGAAAAGGTAATAAAACTTTTTCCCGCGAGCCCGACGGGAGAAAAAGTAGAATAGTTCTTTAGTCTTTCCACCGAGACATGTACAAATTGCAGGAAGGAGTGGATACCTGCAAAACAGAGGAACATTGGTTCGCATAACTGGTGTTCCTCTCTCAAATTGAGTTTTCCAAATACCGCCGGAAGGCTCTGATGAGAAGTTCTTTGAATATAAAGTATGGGTTATTTCTTTCTATATTTTGTGAGAAGGAATTCAGTCGCAAAGCTTGTAACTGAATTCCTTCTCGCAAGAGAAGTCTCCAAATCATCCCTTTGGGATAAATTAAAATTTGGAGAAGGAGAGAATCATGAGCAATGCCTACGCCATTAACCGCGGAAGTAAAAAGTTCTTGAGCCCCTGTGGGCTCAGAACGCTCGAGGAAAACCAGCACGTTCGGGGATTCATCGTGAATCCCGATGCGGGGGATGAGGAAATCCTTCTCGACTGGCGGATAAAGGACTACACTCTTTACTTTCGTGAATTCGCCGCTGTTTTGGAGAAGGTGTCGGAGATTTTGGGAGGAGGGGTAAATCCGGACAATAAAACGGTTGTTCGGCGGACATTCCGGGACTGGATCGGCCACCCCCCGGCTATGATTTTTGAGTTCGGATCGGGGGGGCGGGTCTACATGACCTGCATATGCAAGTTGTCCCCGGAGACTGGGATCCTCCGAAAGGATCTCGGGGCATGGCTGAAATTTACTGAGCTGTTTGGAAATGTCCGCTGGGATACTTTCCAGACGCCTGAATTCCAGGCATTCTGGGTGGACGACAACCAGGACACTGAGGGTTGGGAGGAGGTCACGGGGTATACGGAAAAGGAAGGGAAAAGAATCCCCTACCGGTTTCTCATTCCCACCCCCGGGAAAACAATTATGGTTGACTTCCAGCGGTTGGAAGTCATCACGAAGGAGGAATGGAGAAATCTGCCCTCAGGCCGGGTGTATTTCTCCACCGACGGTACACCGACGTTTTCTGTCGGTGAGGCAGACACGGACATTTACGTGTTTGTCCGGCTTGATCGGTAAGTGTTAAAAGGGAGAGAACATGATTCTTGCACGGAACATGTTTCTCTCCCAACTTCAATTTTCCGGTGTTCATGTACTCTTAGCGGTTCAACCGCTAAGTGGCGGAGAAACCGCTAAGGCGTGAAAACCGGAATGAGAAGTTCTTTGAATAAAATATTTCTAATATTCCAGCCGTTTTCGTGATGAGTATGAAAGACTGGTCATCACAAAAACGGCTGGAATGGGTCTGGCCGAATTAACACGCTTCGCCCATGTTGATGGGGTGAAGGAGGATTAAATGTGTTGGTTATGTTACAGGGTGAGGCCGCAGGATGGGCCATCTGAGCTCCGTATTCCGGATGACTTCGGGTGCGGGTATTTGGTTGAGAAAACGCTCTATACCCCTCGCGAGGATGGGTGGAAGCGTGACTTCACAGTATTCCCCCCATTTAGTACGGAGGCATTTGTTGCCAAAGAGCTTTCTTCCAAGGAAGCTCAATGGTATGCCATCTGTATCCAGATGGCTGACCCGAGTCTGTGGCCGCGATTTGTTGCTTACGAAAATAACAGATTGTGGTTTTACATTGTTTTGCGGGGAATTTGGACCTCCCCGTACAATGGGCGGAATGCCACGGAGAAGTATTTGGTGGATGGCAGTGTCCCTATAGCTGACTGGAAAGGCAGGCTCTCCGCTGGAGAACCGGTACCAATTTGGCGAATCCCAGATTTCAAAATATCTGGGGCGAACAATTCGTTTGTTCGCGCGCAGGGAGAAGTCCAGGAGTTTGGGTTGGCTCTCCGTGGTAAGTTGAGTGAATGGTAACGTTCAAGGGAGAGAGCATGATTTCGATCGCACATCGGAACATGTTTCTCTCCCAACTTCAATTGAGTTTTTCACAATCATTGTGGAAAATTCAAAGAAGGGTTTTCTACAGAAACAAATTCTTTCCAAAAGGCCGTATGGGGGATGATTTGCAAGCTGGCTTCGCATACGGCATTTTGGGAAGAATATAAAAGCACTCTCGTGTAGGAGGGTGTTTTTTGTTTTCATTTGCTATAGTAGTTTTATGAATGAAAAAAGGTTAGAAGCTATGCAGTTGTCCGCGGAGGAGATGTCCGAACAAGAACAAAGTGATATTCGGGAAATTCCCCCTGCTTTTGCCGCGCGTATGCTGGAGAGCATACCAATTTCAGATCGGCCCATACAGGTTCAACATCTGGCAGAGTTTAGAGAGCTTGCTCAAAATCTGCGTAATTCAGGGCGCGGTAATTTGGCGGAAGGGGCCGAGAAGATTATTAATGCGTTTGGTGAAGCGCGCGCGGATGTTGAACTTCCTTCCGGGAAATCTGTTTCGCGTAAACCCCATCTCGTAATTGCGGGCGGTTTTGTGCGAGACACACTTATGGGAAAAACGCCGAAAGATATTGATTTTGCAACAAGTCTCGATTATGCATCAGTGTACGCGGCGCTTAGCAAAAAATTTGCGAAAGAAATAGAGCAAGGAGAAATAGCGTTAGTTGAAGAGGCGGGGAAAAATTTCAGTGTTCTTATTGTGCGGTTTAACGATTTGGATGAGGAATATGAAGTGGCCGCGTTTCGGGTAGAGGGTGATTATCGCGATGGCCGGCGGCCTGATACTGTTATGCCAACCCGCTATGCGGGAGTTGATGCGGAACGAAGAGATCTTACTATCAACGCTCTTTTTTACAACCCATACACGGGTAATGTGGTTGACTATGTAGGCGGGTTCAAGGACTTGGAAGAAAAAAAGCTTCGTTTTGTGGGGAATGCCGAAGAACGCATTCAGGAAGATCGGTTACGGATGTTGCGATTCGTAAGATTTTTAGGAAAGACCGGATTTACCGCGGAAGTAAGCGCGAAGGAGGCGATCCAGAAAAATGCCAGCCGTATAGGGGAACTTCCCGCGGAACGTTTGCATGATGAACTTGGCGCGGTGCTTGGCACCGGGCCGGCAGGTGATGCGCTGGATCGGTTACGGGAATACGGGCTTTTACGGGAAGTGTTACCCGAAGTTGAAGCGTTGGGGGATTGCGCGCAAGGCCCGCCATATCATATGGAGGGAGATGTATTCAAGCATACGGTTTTAGTGGCAAATGGTTTGCCGGCTGAGGCATCATCAATACTGCGATGGGCGGCGGTATTTCATGATATTTCAAAACCCGAGACGCGCGCGGAAGAGAAAAATCCGCAAGGCGATACAAAAGTAAGTTTTCATCGGCACGCGGAAATAGGTGCCGAAAAACTTATACCCATATTAAATCGGTTAAAGTTCTCAAATGAAGAAAAAAATGAAATAAAATGGTTGGTGGTAAATCATATTCGTATGCTCGCAGAGTTTAGAAATATGCGGGAAAGCAAAGCGCGAGAATTGGCGCTTTCTCCCTATGCGCTAAACATTATCGCTCTTGCCCAGGCTGATACGCGGGGAGCCATACCGGCAGACCCACGGATTAAAAAAGAAAACGAAGAAAATTTGGTTTTAATGCGAGAACGGTACGCATCAATTCTTGCGCATGAAGCAGAGAAGAAAACAGAGATTGATACTGTCTTGAAAGCCGTGAACGGGCGTGAAATTATTTCTGCATATGAAAAGCGGCATGGTCACAAACCGGAAGGTAAGACCATTGGCGTTCTGAAAGCGCGGATTTTGGAAGAAATACATGATAACAAGGTAAGCAACCCAGAGGAGGCACGCGCCATTATGGAGCGGGTCGTTGCTGATACTAACTTTGAATAATATATGAGATCAAGAGAATTTTTTCGTGTAGATAACACATCGGAGGATTCTGAATTGCAGAGTGCGCGCGAACAGGAAGCTGGAGAACGAATCGCGCGGGAGAAAAAAATACCCGAGTTTGAGGACTGGCTGGACGAGGTTGATTTCGCGGTACTAAAACAAATAAATCTATCAGAAACCAGTCGAAAAAATTTAACATAGATAAAAATATAATGTTTTTGAATGCGTTTTTACATGAAGAAAACCATGCAGTACCACTAAAAAAGCAACTTCATGCGAGGCCCTTTACCGCGCGTATTCGATGGCGCGCATTTCACGGATGATGTTTACTTTTATTTCACCCGGGTATTTTAATTCCTGTTCAATGCGGTTCGCGATGTCGCGAGCCATTTTCTTTGCTTCCAGATCTGAAATATTTTCGGGTGTTACGAACACGCGGATTTCGCGGCCTGCCTGAATGGCGTATGATTTTTCAACGCCGGTAAAGGAGTTTGCAATGTTTTCAAGATCAGCCAAGCGTTTGAGATAATTTTCCACGGAGTCACGACGTGCACCCGGACGGCCCGCAGAAATGGCGTCTGCAACTTGTACAATGATCGACTCCAATGTTTCGTAGGGATATTCTTCATGGTGCGACTGCATAGCTTGAATAATGCGCGTGTCGGCGTTGAACTTTTGCAGAATGCGACGGCCTATTTCTACATGCGTGCCCTGCACTTCGTGATCCACCGCTTTGCCTATGTCGTGCAGAAGCGCGCCTTTTTTTGCAATGTTTACATCTCCGCCTAGCTCGGAAGCAAGCATGCCCGCCATGTGCGCCATTTCAATGGAATGTTGAAGCACGTTTTGACCGTAGCTGGTGCGGAATTTCAAACGTCCCAAAAGATGCAACAATCGCGCATCGACATCAAACACACCCACTTCGTATGCCGCGCCCTCACCGGCATCTTTGATAATTTTATCAATCTCAAGTTTCGCTTTTTCTACCACTTCTTCAATGCGGGCAGGTTGAATGCGCCCGTCGGTAAGCAAGTTTTCCAATGCCATCTTGGCGACATGACGGCGCACGGGGTCAAATCCTGAAATTATAACGGCACCCGGCGTATCATCTACAATTATTTCAACGCCTGCTGCGCGTTCGAGCGTACGAATGTTGCGGCCTTCCCGCCCGATGATTTTCCCTTTAATTTCCTCGTTGGGAATAGTAACGGTGGTAGTGGTGAACTCGGAAGCGGCTGATGACCCAAGACGATGCACGATTGCAGCCAAGATATCTTTTGCTTTTCGTTCAAAGGCTTCATTGCCGGTGCGTTCCAGTTTTTGGATGCGCGCCAAAATATCCTCCTCATATTTTTTATCGAGGCTTTTTAACAGTTCTTCGCGTGCGACTTCTTCAGAAAGTCCTGCGACGCGTTCCAATTCTTTTCGTTTTTGATCTTCCAGTGCGCTGATGCGTTCTTTTGCTTCACGCACTTTTTCCGCTTTTTCTTTCAATTCATTCGCTTCTTTGTCTAGGTCGGTATATTTTTTGTCGATCATTTCTTCGCGCCGCGCTATGCGTTCTTCCAGTTTGCGGATTTGTTCTTCCTGTCGTTTTGCCTCCGCGGTTGCTTCTTCGATTACTTTTACCGCTTTATCTTTCGCGTTGAGCAAAAGTTCCTGTGATTCTGTCTTGGCATTCAGAAGAAGTTGCTGGACTTTTAAGTCCGCTGAGTTTTTACGTTGCTGAATAAGAAGCTGGCGGATGAAATATCCGGCGCCTCCGCCTAATAACAACGCACCAAGTCCTATGAGCGCTACATATGCTATGTTCATAATAATGGGCCGATTTCGGACGCAAAAAGCAAGCTGAGCAATCAGCCGCACATACCGTTCAAGCGGATGTTTGAATGCCTAAATTGTTCGTAGCCTTATGCCACGCGTGTAGAGATAAATGTGTTGTATTGCGCTTGGGATAAGAGTCATTGAACGGTACTATGCTTGTCGAAAAATCGGAATTAAAAAATATGTTCCAATAATCAATAAAACGAACGTACGCGCATTGTAGCAAATGGAGCTTTCGATGTCAACAAAAGAACTCCCGCATGGGAGCGGGAGATTACAGACTTATATTGGTGACCTTTCTTCTGCACCTATATAACGCGAGAAAATGGGGAAAGGTTACTTTGAAGCATAAATGCGCGGATCGCGCGAAGGGCGTCACGGGCAAATAACAAAGCTATCAGCAGGGACCCCAGCATAAGAAATTGCACGGCACTTTCTGTGCCAATAAATGCGCGGAAGAAAAAGTCTATCATCATAACCGGCGAGCGACTAAATGTGTGTACGATAGCATTTTGAAGCACGTGGTTAAAGAAAATAGACTCGGCAAGTTGGCGCACGATGAGTGTTACAGCTGCTGTTTCCAATACAAGAAGAGGCAATACGCGGCGTGTGAACCAAATGACATGGACCCTTCGCATTATGATTTTTTTGATGGAAGGGGATAGGGTTATATCCATATTTTTATATAACTGAATATTATTTATATAAACTGTTTTAATATTTTCTTTGCGCGAAACAAGCGCATTTTGAGAGTGGAAAGGGGGACTTGTTCTTCGGCGGCGATTGTTTTATAGGGCTTCCCTTCTAAGTAGTGGGCCTCCATGATACGGCGAAGATCTTCGGGTAGCTCTCCTAATAGTTCTTCTGCGAACATGCGCGTTTCCGATTCTTTTGCGATATCTTCAGAGTCTGCCAAGTTCTCATATATTTCCGGATCAAGCGGCGCAGAACGCTCATACACGCGCTTTAATTTTCGGTAATGGGAGATAGCGGTGTTAATAACAATACGATACCCCCAGCTTTTGAACGAAGCATGTTCTTGCTTTTTGAACTTGCCACCATTGAGATAAATACTGGTAAATGCTTCTTGCAGTATATCTTCAGTTTCCTCCTTTTGTCGTACTACACTATAAGCGGCTCGGAAGAAGGCTTCTTGGTGGCGGTTTATGAGGAGCATAAAAAGGTCTGGATTTACCAGGGACGCCTGCAAAAGTTCCTCATCAGAAACTTCTATAGTATCCGGTATTCCATGTATTGCTTGTGGTGCCATAGGTATTTTCTACTGTAATCTGTTAACGGGTTCCATTATATATTACGCAGTAGAAAAAGAAAAGGTAACGTTACCTCCATCTCTTGACTTATATATTGCATAACAGTATACTTTTAACCATCATTCTTTTTGCTCTTTATAGTTTGTTTCCCTAGTTCTTTCCTTTGCTCTTTGTTTTCTATCGGACATTTTGGTTTTATGTCCTATAGAAATATCATTTTGTGTCCTTTATAGCCGATCGTACGTAAAAACCGTTAAAAATCTCTTATTTTCTAACCCCTTTTCAGCCTATATGGCGAGAGGGTGGTTTTTATTGCCATATGAAATATATTACCACAAAGCTCATTATAAGCATTTTTGTATTTGCAACAGCCTTTTTTGTGATGCCGTCGCTCTTCGCGCTTGCCAATAACAACACCGCTGAAGATCCTAAGACGTGCGAAACATGCGAAAAAGACCCAGAAGGCAACGTCTTAGAGGTAGTTGTTGATGAAAGCGTAACCGTAGACTTCAACACAGATGTTCCAACATGCGTTGGAGATGCTGATTTGTGCGCCTTTTTTAAGTATGAAAAACCGGATCCGTCTGATCCATCAAGCTGGAATGCCATTTTTGACCTTGGAGGAAAGCGTTTGTTGGTAACAAACAATGCAACCATCAGCACAAAGCGCTTTCCAGAAGGCGTGAGCACGCAACATGCTCCCGGCATTGATATTCGTACCACCTGCGACATTGTCGTAGAGGAAGGATCATCCATAACCGTAAATCCGCGCAATGCCGATGGCGGAGATATTTTTCTCATGGCAGGACGAAGCATGACCATCAACGGAACTATTTCCAGCATTGTTGATGCTACGCAAGGAGTGCCCGGACATATTACTCTTTCTGTCTGTTGTGGCACTCTTACCACGGGTTCTGCTTCACGCATTATCATGGGTGGTAATGATTGGGGAGTAAGTCCGGTAGATATAGTGGCGGAAGGAAATATAATTCTTACGGGTCTCATAGACTCTTATCAACGCGGACGCGCGGTACCCGTTATTAACGTAATTTCTTTCGGCGGAACTGTATCTGTTGATGGAACAGCTGATTTCGGCATTGAAGATGATACGCAACGCCGCGTTTCGGGCGGCATTACCGCCAGGTCTATCCGTGATAAAGAAGCCGGTGAAATAACTATTCGCGCCAAAGGTGATGTATCGGTAATCGGAAACACGTTGCTCCCAGATACGCATGCTCATTACGGCACTCTCGCGGTAAAAGGTGATTCCAATTCTGCTGAGGGTGGAGTTATTGATGTGCGATCTTTGGAAGGATCCATCATCGCCGAGGATCGCGCCTTCGACAATGCCAATCGTTTTAATGGCGACGCCTCCATCACATTGCTTGCCCGGCATGATGTTCATCTTTCTGTAAGTGACTCGATAGCAAAAAAAGTTGTTGACTCGGATGGTGGACAAGATCAAACCGGCGGCACAAACACCATCCGTTCTTACGGCGGCAGTGTTGAGGTGGATACAGGAGCAATCGTTTCCGCTTCTCTAAACTCCCTTATTTCCTGTTCTGGAGTGAACGCGCAAGGTTCTGTTGTTCCTGCGGATGCGGTACAGAGCGATGATAGCGGTGCCTGTTCTCCTGTTCGTCCTCAACCAAGAACAAGCGCGTCCCAGACTGCTCTCGCCGAAAAAATTCAAACGTATAAAAATGGCGCTCTCGTAATTTGTTTTGGAGAAGAACCTCCTCCGGAAAACACGCAACCTATTATTACGGTATTGGGCTTAAACCCCCTCATCGTTATAGAAGGCGATACGTTTACTGATCCCGGCGCGACCGCGGATGATGAAGAAGATGGTGATGTAACGAGTGATATTGTGATAGGCGGGGACACGGTTCATACGAATATCCCGGGAACGTATGTTATCACATATGACGTGGCGGATTCTCAAGGTCTCGCGGCAGATCAAAAAACACGCACGGTTATTATAGAGGAAAAACCAACCCATCCCGCTTGTTCTGACGGTAGTGATAATGATCTTGATGATTTCATCGATCAACATGATCCCGCGTGCCACACGGACGGAGACCCAGAACATGAAGAATCGTACAACCCCGATACCAACAATGAAAATTCAAAACCGGTCATAACACTATTGGGAGCAAATTCGCTTGATATTGTTTTGAACGGAACATACACCGATTCGGGCGCAACGGCTTTTGATTCGGAAGATGGAGACATTACGCATAGTATAGCGGTTGGGGGAGATACTGTTGCTGTGGATGTTCTCGGCAATTATCTTGTGACCTACAATGTTGTCGATTCTTTGGGTGTTGCGGCAGACCAAGTTACGCGGACCATACGCATTATAGAAGAGCCGCCAAAACCGCAATGTTCCGATACTCTTGATAATGATGGCGATGAAAAGACCGACGCACATGATCCCGCGTGCCACACGGACGGAGATCCTGAACATGAAGAATCGTACAACCCAGATACCAACAGTGAAAATTCAAAACCGGTACTCACGCTTCTCGGCGACAATCCGCTTACTATCTCAACTGGCAATGGTTATTTGGAATCGGGAGCAACCGCATTCGACCAGGAAGATGGCATTATTCCTTCCGAAGAAATTGTGGCGGGAGGTGATACGGTTAATCCAACTATAGTCGGCTCCTATATTCGTACTTACAATGTTATGGATTCTCAAGGTCTCGCGGCAGATGAAATTACGCGCGCTGTATATGTTATTGAAAAACAAGCAGTTTGTTCTGATAATCTTGACAATGATATGGACGGGAAAATAGATGAACATGACGCGGGCTGTTATACCGACGGCGATGTGGATAATCCAAACTCGTATGATCCGGCCGATGGAGATGAAAATGCAAAACCGGTTATAACTATTCTTGGTAGTCAAACGGTATCTATCACAGAAGGTGATGGCTATACTGATGAAGGCGCAACAGCTTTTGACGAAGAAGACGGTGTCATTACGGAGGATATTGTTATGGAACATAATGTAAATACAGGAACGCCGGGCGCATATATAATTACCTACAATGTTGTCGATTCTTTGGGTGTTGCGGCAGACCAAGTTACGCGCGCTGTTGCCGTACAGGCAAGACAAACTACCGGTGGCGGCGGGGGTGTAAGTTCCGGTGGAAATGAAGGGGGAAACGGAGGTGGTGGTACAACTATTTTTCTTGAGATAACGAACGAAAAAATAACTCTCAATGAAGAAGGAACCGCTGTAGTAACATGGGATACGAATTTACAGGCAACAAGTATGGTGGTATATGACTTTGTATCTCATGGAACGCCGGCTTCTCCTGCTACCCATACCGACTACGCGTTGGCAACATCAAAATCGACATCATTTGTAACTTCCCACAGCGTAACAGTATATGGGCTTCTGGCAGGGCGCGCGTATTACTTCCGCCCTTATTCAGATCGCTCGGATGACAACGAATTGGGAATAGAGCTTACCATAAACCCCCCATCCACCGTTGAGCAACCTCAAGTTTCAAACATCGTTGGTGCTCCTGTTCCTTGTACGGAATATCTCACAAGTTATATCAAGCTTGGCGCGGCGAATAATTCGGATGATGTGAGAAAACTTGAAATGTTTCTTAACACATTCGAAGGATTTAATCTTTCTGTTGATGGCAGCTACGACCAGCAGGACTTCGAAGCTGTACGCGTGTTTCAGGATCGTTATTTCGATGACATACTTGCTCCGTGGGGACATACCAAAACAACCGGATATGTTTTTTATACCACGCGCAAAAAAATAAATGAGATTTATTGCAAGAGCGTGTTTCCGCTTACGTCTGAACAACAGAATGAAGTGGATGAATTTCGCGCTTTTTTGGAGCAGTTTCAGCAAGGAGGCATACCAGGAGAAGTTGATACGAGTGTAATCGGACAGGAAAAAATTGAGGAAGGCTTGGAAGAAAAAAAGCTCGCAGGTTTGCCGGATGCCCCACTAACCAAACAACCTGGCATTCTTGCTCAATTATTCGGCGCGTCTTTCGGCGATCGATCACGCGTGATCGGCATAGTCCTTGTAGCATTCGCAGGAATTATTGGGATAGCGAGTATTTTGCTTGTATCTCGAAAGTCAGATAAGTAATTGGCTATAAGAAAAAGCTCCTGTTTCCAAGAGCTTGCTGTTGTGTTTGGTGTGAGTTGCGGGCGAAAATCCTCCGCGTGCCTCCTCCGGCGTACGAGCCACGCGCGGCTTGTTTACTTTTCATTCCCTATATAGTAAAAATAGCGCAACATCTGATCTTTGGAGGGAGTATATGCCTAGAGAAACGTGCGTCGTGAAAATGGCAGAGATTATGAATAAATACACTGGCGCCGACCCGGAGCGAATAAAGCTCTTTTGTCTTGGCTTCTGGACAGGTGCCTGTGAGAAAGTACGAAAAAATCCGCCAGCCGCCATGTTTCGGCCTTCGCTTAAGCAACACCCGTGGGCTCTTGAGGGGATACGCGATGTCGCACAGGCGTTTGGGCTTGTCACCATATTGGTCTCTTATCGGGAGGAAAGCCTTTTTCCTTGTTTTACTCTTGTATTAAACGACTCAGTCGTCGCAAAACGATCCATTCAGGAATTTATAAATGAGAACGGACGGCACCAGGAGCTCTGGGTCTCACGGCCTGGTAATGTTGCCAGGATAGAAGCTCTGAAGTCCTTACCGGTAAATAGCCCCGAGTGGCATCGCGAGCGAGGATTGCTCTGTGGCATCCCGGAAGATGAGATTGATCCAGAATTTCATCTGCGGGAAGGATATGGCAAATTCGCCCACAATTATTATCCTGAAGAGAAGCAAGTTTAACCCGCTTCCTTTTTGTGAAGCCGCCCCCTGGCAGAAATGGGGGCTTTTTCTTTCTAACTGTAAAAACTGCAAATTTTATAAATTATCCACATAATTTGCTGGAATAGTAAGAAATATGCTAGTATTGTAGGATAATTTATGGGTAAAAACTTTGCAAAACTAAGAATAGGGCTTCTATGCGGGGGTTCCTCTCTTGAGCGTGGTATCTCCCTAAATTCCGCGAGGTCAGTAATGGACCATCTCGAGTCGGAGGAGGCAGAGATAGTTCCCATCTATTTCGATTCGAAAAAGAAATCATACCGAGTTTCTAAAGCCCAGCTTTACAGCAATACGCCGTCCGATTTTGACTTTAAGCTCCAACAAACGGCACTGCCGCTCAATGAGAAAACGTTGGTTGGTTTACTCAAAACAATGGATATTGTTTTTCCGGTCATGCACGGGCCATTTGGTGAGGATGGAGAAATCCAAAGTTTCCTCGAGAAACATGAGTTACCTTTTGTTGGTTCAAGATCGGAGGCGTGTAAAAAAGCGTTTGATAAATTCAACGCAAATGAACGTATCAAGCAAAACGGCTTTTTTACTCTGCCGTCCGTGGTACTCAAAATCTACCATTCCGACCATAAAGAAATTCTTGAGAGGTTTTTCAAGGAAAACAAAATAAAACGAGCGATTGTAAAGCCTGCAAGCGGAGGTTCAAGTATTGGCGTTTTCTCGGTATCGAATGTCAGAGAAGCGTTGGAAAAAGCGGAACTTCTGTTTTCAAAGCGAATGGATACGCGCGTCGTCGTTGAGCCATTTGCAGAAGGAGTAGAATTCACGATGATTATTCTCGAAAATCGTTTCGGGCTTCCCGTTGCCTTGCCTCCCACGGAAATTGAAACGGACTATACCGAGCATCAAATTTTCGATTTCAGGAGAAAATATTTGCCGACACGCCAAGTAACATGGCATTGTCCGCCGAGATTCGATAAGGCAACTATTGAAAAAATCCAAGCGCACGCCGAACAGTTATTTGCTTTTTTTGGCATGCGCGATTTCGGCAGGTTCGACGGGTGGGTATTACCAAGCGGCGACATTTGGTTTTGCGATTTTAATCCGGTAAGCGGCATGGAGCAAAACAGTTTTCTTTTTCAGCAAGCGTCCCGCATAGGAATGACACACAGCGATATCTTGCGCCATATCGTAGAGCGAGCTTGCGCTCGGTATGATATACCTTTTCCGAAACCTGTTCAAAAAGAAGACCGAGCGCGCAAAAAAGTGAACATCATAATGGGCGGCGCTAACTCTGAAAAACAGGTTTCGCTTATGAGCGGCACTAATATCTGGCTCAAACTTCGCTACTCGAAAAAATACCAGCCGCAACCATATCTGTTAGATCCAAAAGGCAATGTATGGCATCTGCCCTACCACCTTTGTCTCAACCACACCGTAGAGGAAATCACCGATAATTGCGAAAACTATCAAAATGCCAAAACGAAACTCGGCGAGTTTGAGGAACGCGCCCGACTGCGCTTGGGCTTGCGGGAAGCAAAAAATAAAGAGGAATTTTTTGAGCCGAGAAAACTCACGCTCAAAAAGTTTTTCAATGAGTCCGACTTTGTTTTTATCGCGCTTCATGGCGGAGACGGAGAAAATGGAAACTTTCAAAAAATACTCGCGTCAAAAGGCGTGAAATTCAACGGCCCCGATGAAAAGGTATCGCGTCTTTGCATGGACAAATGGGATACGTCAAGATTTATTGACGAACTGAATATTCAAGGCGTAAGCGCCATACCGGGAAAAATTGTCAAAACTGATGCGATGTATGCATTCAACGATTCTGACTTCAGATTGTTTTGGAGAAAAATCCGAAAAGAACTCGGATCGGATACGTTGATTGTAAAACCGAGGGCAGACGGGTGTACGACTGGGGTTGTCCATCTGTATTCGTCGGGCGACCTAAAAAAATATGTGAAGGTAGCGCGTGATAAAGCCCCATTTGTCCCGAAGCAAACATTTGAGGGACAGGTGGACATAATAGAAATGCCGTCCGTGCCGCTCTCCGAACTGTTGTTTGAAAACTTTGTGGAAACGGACACATTGCGTGTCAAAGCAAACAAACTGAAATACCAACACAAAACAGGCTGGGTTGAGATCACTGTCGGCGTTGTAGAAATAGATGGAAAAATAAAATCACTCCACCCAAGTATCACGGTGGTTGAAGGGGAAGTTTTGACTGTTGAGGAAAAATTTCAAGGCGGTACAGGCGTGAATATCACACCACCGCCAAGCAACATAATGAAACCGAAAATATTGGAGATGGTAAAAAGTCGTATTGCGGAACTCGCGGAGGGAATTAGCATTCGTGGTTATTCGCGAATCGATGCGTTTGTAAATGTGCAAAGCGGAGATTTGCAGATTATTGAGGTAAACACGTTACCCGGTTTAACCTCATCAACTGTTTTCTATCATCAAGGTCTTGCGGAAACTCCGCCGATTTTTCCGCGTGCGTTGCTTGAATTGTTAGTCAAAAACAAAGGATTTTAAGAGCGATGGTGGCGCGGGAATTCCTTTTCTCCCCCAACCTCCTCCTGTGCTGTCCGAGTTCCGTATTTCGCCCCACCACGCGCGGAGCGTGTGGTGGTTTGAAACTGCCTCGTACGTTTCGATTACGTAGTGATGCGAACCAATGCGCCTCGGACATGTTTGCGTGTGCAAAACCAAAAAATTTTCCTTACCTTTCTTCTCTTCCTGCTAACAATTCAACCAAATAGGAACGGCGTGAAACATCTTCAGCTTGAAAGATATGTAAATTTTTATTTTTAAACAAACCAATAAATCTACTAGAGGACAGATAACTATTCCATATGATATTAACCCTTTGTCCAGCGTGCCTATTTGTGAACCAGCAGAAAAAAGTAAGTTGAATTTTTTGGAAAAAGTTTTTGTAAGTTTCTTCAACTACAATTACCTTTGATTTTGAAACTCGACATAATTCTTCAAAAAGAGCTTCTGGACTTTCTGCGTGATGAAGTGTATAAGTGCAAATAACTATATCAAAAACGTTTTCTAAAAATGGAATCGTTTTACCATCATATGTTTTTACTTCATTTCCATTTAGCGAATCGGGGTTGACGACAATATCTAAGCTAGAGATATCTTTGTTGAAAAGTTTTATAAAATAAGATGCAAAACCAAGACCATAACCCACTTTCAAAACTTTTCCTAATATGATTTCTTTTTTGTATTTCTTAAACCAAAAATAATCATCATCGTAGATATACTCTTGTTTTTTTCTGTGGAATTTTATTGGTTCTAAAACATACAAGTATGCCTTCCAACCGTTGTTTTCTTCCTCTTTGAAGTTTTTAATATAAAGTTTATTTTCGATAAAAAGAGTATTAAGTAAATCTAAATCACCAGTATTAGAAAATCCTAAAACTATTTGTCCATTATCTTTCAGAAAACTTTTTGCATTTTTGAGAAATAACCTTAAGGCTCGGTATTCTGGATCGGAAACACCGTATTCCAAAATATCTTTCGGCTTACTTCCATGATAAGGAGCGGCGAAATTTATCGTATCAAATTTCCCTTCTACTTTTTCAAAAACGTCCGATTCAAGAATATTAAAATTTTTGAGATTATATTTTTGGAAATTGGCTTTCGTATTTTCAATAGCGTTTGGGTTTATATCTACTGCAACAACTCTTTTTGCTCCTTGAAATGCTGCAAAAAGAGCTAGTATCCCCGAACCACAACCAATTTCCAAAAATTCCTTACCTTTTTGGTTCGGCATATTCTCGATATGAAATCGGGGAGACCAATCATATTTAGGCGACATAACATTTGGATATACGATAATTTCTTTGCCTAAAACTTCCGTGGTGTATGCCTCTTTGTGGGAACGGACGCGTTCTAAATATAGATTGGTCGTATTGTGTAATTTATATTCCATGGTTTTATTGCCCATATTCTCCTTGGTGGCTCTGATCTAAATCGTACGCTCGGAGAATGTCCTGCCACCGCCTCACGGACTTGGCGGAAACTCCGCCGATTTTTCCGCGTGCGTTGCTTGAATTGTTAGTCCGAAACAAAGGATTTTAAGAGCGATGGTGGCGCGGGCTTCGGCTTTCTTTTCATCACCTCCGCTAAAATGTCCTTTGTCGTGTTCAATCGGGTGGTGTTTGTTTGAAAAAGTCAGAACCCATTTTGCGGAGAACCCCCAATGACCGCCTCCGCTTCGCTCCGGCGGAACGCTCGGGCGCGGCGGAATTCCCCCCACACCCCCCTTCCGCCGCGCCCTCGCTTCTGGCATTTCGGCGAAAAAATCCGGCGGCTACAATATTGATTCTACCTCGGACTTCATCCGATTAAAAATTTTAACATGTCCTTTCGTGTTCGGATGAAGTCCGTCAATAAGGTCGTCATTTCCAACGACATTCTCCATTGATATGAATTTCAACTTTTTATCCTCGCAAAACTTCCTAATGGCATTATCAAGCCGTTTGATGTTTTCGTTGAAATAAGATTTATCGGGTTTCCACAGGCAAGGAGTAGTTTTTGACTCGTCCACTTTCGTTAAACCAACGAAAGCAACTTTGTCGGAAAATTTCTTGGCGATAGAAAGAAGTTTTGCGAGATTTTGCTGAAATTCATCAAGCGAAACGCGCAAGCCGTTTGTAGAGTGAATAAATTGAGCGTCATTGATTCCAATAGCGAAAATTATCAAGTTCGGCTCGCGTGATTTCGCTTCAACCTCAATCCGTTCGAGCAAGTCGGCTGTGGTATCGCCGGAAATACCAAGATTGTAAACATCTGTGTCATTATCTTTCTCTTCAAAATAATTTCGCAGACGGGTAGCTCAGCCGCCTTGCTCTGGATCGTATGCGCCCCAAGTTATGCTGTCGCCAAAAATTAGGATATTCATAAATTTATTTCAAAACTTCATAATGAAGTTGGATTTCATTGTCGGATATTTTCTTTTGGCTGACTAATTTTAGATTGCGCTCAAAATTTTTGTCTCTGAAAAGTGGAATGCCTTGACCCAAAATAATCGGCTCAATATCAATAAAAATTTCATCAATCAAATTTTCTTCAACAAAAGAAGCGTTGAGTGTGCTGCCGCCGGCAACAACTACTTTTTCAAAATCACTCAACAGTTTCAACGCTTCTTTTGGCGAATGAGCAACCAAATGATTTTGAGCTAAAGTTTGAAAATCATCTTGAGCTACGATGATAAGTTTTACATCTTTGAATTCCGAAAATTCCGGCTGTTTTGTAAGTATGTTGTAGGTGCGATGCCCAACGATAAGGTTTCCGGCAGTTCGCACGGCTAAGCTGTAGCTGTCCCATTCTTCTTTTGAAATCCAACTTGTATCGTCGTCGCTTTTAGCGATCATGCCGTTTAAACTTATTGCCATGTATAAAATTACTTTCATAAATTTATTTTTGAATGCAATGTTGCATAAATACCATAACCAAATTTAAAACTAGGCGAGCATTTTTTTCATTCGCATACTCTTGTTTTGGATGAGCATCTCCAGTTTTACCTCGTTCTCGCATAAGGATAGCATCTAAATTCTTGAAAACTTCGGAAGAAAATTTGTCTACCGGTATAGCGCTTTTTTCTTGCGCCTTTTTTACCAAACTTGCAATTCCTTCAGAGCTACCTGATTTGCCGTCTACAATAATTTGCAAAAAGGCCTGCAAAGCAGCTACTGCATGGGTGATTGAATTGCTATAGCCTTGGTCGGTTTTTTCTTGATATGCCTTGAATGCATCTCGTAGATCGCGATTCACTGATGCCCAGTTTTCTGTAGATAGAAACTGTAAAACCGGTATATAGATTTCTTTTGTTATCTTGTCGTCTTGTCGTGGAATAAAGCCTTGTCGGGTTAGTAATACATTTACGCCGTAATGCTCAAACACATCATTTAGTCTTTCTGCAAATTTATCAAAGTCCTCATGCCGATATTCGTTTAGTCTATTTTTAAATTCTTCGTCTGTTTCATTACTGGATTTGTACAGTGCTTTATCGGCCCTTTCTACTAGAATTGCCCGGCAAAAACATGAGAACAATTCGAGAAGAACATTCTGCGATTCATTTCTAAAGATATGTTCAAAATCCATTCTGGCACTTTGCTCTGTCTGGTCATGCAAAAAGTGTTTTCCGTATGATCTATATTTATGATTTTCATTTAAACAATAAATAGCGAAAAAGGTTCTTAGATTTTCATCCGAAAAATAGTTTTTCAAATAATGCCAAACATTATCCTTTTCTTGAGTTGAGAGTTCGTTCCAACTTCTGTGGCCAAGTGTTGGATGCAACTCTTTAAGTGCTTCTGCTTGTGTTGCGCTCCAAAACTTAAACATTGGTTTACTCATAAGTTACTTCTTTAGCAAATCATCAACCGAAACCTCAAGGGCTTTCGCAATTCTTTGGATTGTTTCAATAGTAGGATTGGGGCTTTCGTCTAGCTCTATTTTAACCACTGTATTAAGTGACAAATCGGAAAGTTTAGAGAGCTTATCTTGCGAAAGCCCTCTTTCCTGTCTGTATCGTTTGATGTTCTTGCCTATCGTGGACATAGTAGATTATAATGTATGGAAAGTGATATAATACATTTCATGACTTGCAATAAAATCATATCAACTTTCCATTCTTTTTTCAATGTAGCCGCCGGATTTTTTCGCCGAAATGCCAGAAGCGAGGGCGCGGCGGAAGGGGGGTGTGGGGGGAATTCCGTCGCGCCCGAGCGTCCCGCCGGAGCGAAGCGGAGGCGGTCATTGGGGGTTCTCCGCAAAATGGGTTCTGACTTTTTTGAAAAGACACCACCATTTCAGATTTGCCAAAGAAGTTGCCTCGGGGCTTCGCCCCTCGGCATTAGTTTCCGCCAAGAAATTCCAGGGGGTTTTGAATTCCGCCGAAAGAATTCCCACCGAAAGTCGGCGGTTCTCAAACGAAGTTTGGATTGCGCTTTCAACGCAAGAGCCAATGAGGAGAGAATTTCAGAAATTATCGGTGTAAGTGCGGTGCAATTTAATCACGCAATTCTATGATCAAATACTTTATCTATTGTCGTAAATCTAGCGAAGACGAGGAACGCCAAGTTTTGAGTATTGAGGCGCAACTTCAAGAATTGCGTGATTTCGCCAAGCAAAACTCTCTTTTCGTTGTCAAAGAATATTATGAAAGCAAAACCGCCAAAGAGCCGGGCCGAGAAGTTTTTAATTTTATGATATCGGAAATTGAAAAAGGTAACGCTTCGGGAATTTTAGC
>Ga0155009_115_pt1 | contig 48758 bp, 42 predicted proteins | sample RifCSPhighO2_01_FD_105977 | JGI IMG/M metagenome (GOLD analysis project Ga0155009, IMG submission 105977) | Candidatus Ryanbacteria bacterium RIFCSPHIGHO2_01_FULL_45_22 | reverse complement strand
GTTGAAAACGAGGAGGGTGAAGAAACCGAAGAAACTTTTTTCCAGCGCGATTTTGAGAAAAAATTCTTTTCCGACAAAACAAATCAGGTATTTTGCAAATCCATTATTGAAAATGCCCTCAAAGACCCGATAAGCGGCGAGATGGGCAAGACGCTTATTTTTTGCGTCAGCCAAAAGCACGCTTCCAAGATTACGCAAACCTTAAATCAGATGGCGCACCTTGTATGGCCAGATAAATACAATTCCGATTTTGCCGTTCAAATCACCTCAAACATTCAGGACTCTCAACAAATGCCGATTAACTTTGCCAACAATAATCTCAATGGCCATACAAAATTTTTGCCCGGCTACAAATCAAGCAAGACAAGGGTATGCGTTACGGTCGGCATGATGACAACTGGCTATGACTGCGAAGATATTTTGAACCTCGCCTTGCTTCGCCCTGTTTTTTCGCCGACAGATTTTGTGCAGATGAAAGGGCGCGGTACCCGCAAATTCACGTTTGAATATAAAGACGAGGACGGCGAAGTGCGAAAAGTCGTCAAAGACAAATTCAAGTTTTTCGATTTCTTCGCCAACTTTGAATACTTTGAAGAAAAGTTTGATTATGACGAAGCGCTTCGCCTTCCCGTTATTAAACGAGGAAATGATATTGACTTGTCCGCCGAAGCTTTAGCGAAGGCGGATGAATTTGAAATTTTTGACCCCGACAAAATCAAACAATTGACGGAAACACCAATCGGCACCGAGGGCATGAAGGTTGATCGCAAGCTGTTTGAAGAAGCGAGAAAGAAAATCCAAGAAGACGGCGAAGTTAAGCAGGCGGTAGATCAGGAACAATGGGAAAAAGCGGTAAAAATTCTGCGCGACAAATACGAAGATAAGCCGGAGCTATATCTCAATCTTGAGAAAATTCGCAAAAGCGAAAACCTTGATCGCCGTTTATCATGGCGCGAGTTTCTGGAGCGTGTTTTCGGCTTGATTGACGCCTTCAAATCTAAAGACGAAAAACTGGAAGATGAGGTTGAGAAATTTATCTCAATCTACAAGCCGGAAAATAAATACGTGCCACATATCCGCAACTATTTGAAAGCGTATGTTGCCGATGAGCGTTTTCGCGACATCATCAACAGCAAACACTTTGCCGAGCTGAATGTGTATCCCGGATTTTCCATGCAGGAATTTAAGGCATTAAACGGCTGGCGCGACACCGTACCGGAATATGTAAAAGATTATGTGCCAGTTAATCAATATATGAAGTAAATACTACTATGGAAATTTTTAATGTAATTGTTATATATTTTGGCCTAGCACTGTTCTTTGTCGCTACTTTACCGATTTTAGGAAGACTGAATTTTATTTCTAGAGAGTTCTATCATAACATCATTTTCGTAAAAGACTTTTTCTCTTACAAACAATACCTCTTTTGGATATTATTCTTTCCTTTTAGTTTGTGGCTAGTTTCTGTAGCTCTATACGCCCTACATCTTGACTTTCTTGTACAGAACCTATGGATAACATCCCTTATATTTTGGGTCATTCTATATATTTATATAGTCTTTCTTCTTGGCAGAGGAATGCTACTCTCTAGGAATAATTTTTTCACCATCGCGCTCCTATCTATATTCATAACATTCATCTTTAGTTGGCTATTCTACAGACAAGGCATAGAGGTATTACTCCCTCAGAATAGTATATGGTTTTGGACAATAGTTTTTACTTTTTTGATTTCTTCTTTTTGGTATAAACACACGTCGGTTATAGCAGAAGATTCAGCTAAAAGAGTGGAAAATTACACAAAAACAAAGTTGGCTGAGTTTCAAAAAAAGTATACAAAAAATTTGGCTAACTTATCTGATTGCCAGAAAAAAGTATTGTTGGCAATTCTTATAGTGGAAAATTATAACAGGCCAAAATTTATAAGAGTTTTTGAGAGACTACTGTCATTTGTTGGCCTAGCTAAAACTACAGGGTTGGCTCAAATTTCTCAAAGAGGACTTTCAGACTATGATAGCGTGTGCTTATTAAAAGAAAAAATTCAAAGTGAATACCAAGTGAACGATTTTGATCTTGAGAAAGTTCGAGAATTTGTAAGGAATTATAATGGCAATAATTACGATGATATGGTCTTGGCTGTATTACAAAATTTAGATAGCAGATTCGTGGAGCGATAGTTGAAACATGCTAGACGCAACCACAAAACGAAAAATTGACTCGGCTCGACAAATCCTTGTCGGCAAAGTGCCTGACCCAAAGGCGCAGGTGGAGCAAATCACCACCGCGCTGGTTTATAAGTTTATGGACGACATGGACAAGGAATCGCAGGAGCTCGGAGGGCAAACAAGATTTTTCGCCAATGGTTTTGCGAAATACAGCTGGACCAAACTTTTGGACAAACGGCTTTCCGGCGCCGAGCGGCTTGATCTGTATGTGCAAGCCATTACGAATATGTCCAAAAACCCACATATCCCCCAGCTTTTCAAAGATATTTTTAAGGGCGCGGCGTTGCCCTATAACGACGCCCAAACGTTAAACTTATTTCTGAAAGAAATTGATGGGTTTGCTTTTGACCATAGTGAAGATTTGGGCGACGCGTATGAATATCTGTTGAACGTTGTCGGCACATCGGGAGAAGCGGGGCAGTTTCGCACGCCGCGCCACATCATTGATTTTATTGTTGAGGTCGTTGCGCCGAAGAAAAACGAAGCGATTTTGGACCCCGCTTGCGGAACGGCCGGATTTTTGATTTCGGCGTACAAACATATTTTGCGCCAGCACGACGGCAAGAATGACCAAACCGGAGAGCCAACGAGCGCGGAAAAACGCCTTTCGCCGGAAGAAAAGCAAAAGATGATGAGCAACTTCGTTGGTTATGACATCGATCCGGGAATGATGCGAATCGCCATTGTGAATATGTACCTGCACCATTTCCCCAATCCGAAAATATACGAGTACGACACGCTGACGTATGAGGATCGCTGGGACGACACTTTTGATGTAATCCTCGCCAATCCGCCGTTTATGACGCCAAAGGGCGGCATTCGCCCCCACAAGCGTTTTTCCGTGCAAGCCACGCGCAGTGAAGTGTTGTTTGTTGATTATATTTTGGAGCACCTCAACATCAAGGGACGAGCCGGTATAATCGTGCCGGAAGGAGTGATTTTCAGAAACGATTCGGCGTATAAAGAATTGCGCAAAAAATTAGTTGAAGATGGTTTGTATGCCGTCGTATCACTGCCTCAAGGCGTGTTTGCCAAGCCCGGCGGCAAAGGGAATGTAAAAACGAGTATTCTCTTTTTTGATAATCAGCTTGCCAAAAGGAGCAATGAAATTCTTTTTGTAAAAGTAGAGAACGACGGCTTTGATCTGGGCGCGCAAAGACGAAAAATTGATAAAGATGATCTACCGGAAGCGTTGGCAATTTTAGACGCGTGGAAGAACGGCAAAAAACAATCAAGCGATCTTGCGCTTTGGGTTAAGAAAGAAAAAATATCCGAAAATGGTTACTACAATCTGACCAGCGAACTATACAAAGAACGCGAAGTTAGAAAAAATCAGAAATGGCCATTGGTAGAAATAGGCGCTATTGCTGAAATCTTGAATGGGTATGCTTTCAAAAGTAATAATTATGTGAATAATGGCATTCGTATTATTAGAATCACGAATGTTCAAAACGGAAGAATAGTAGATGATAACCCGAAATTTTATCCTGAAAATACAAAGGAGCCAATCTCAAAATATGAACTTAAAGAAAACGACCTGCTTCTTTCTCTGACAGGAAATGTTGGACGAGTCGGTATTTTACAGAAGGAATTTTTACCTGCCACCCTCAATCAGCGTGTTGCCTGTTTGCGACCAAAGAAAGATAAAATTTTGGCAAAGTATCTTTTTTATCTACTTAACCGCAATGTCTTTGAGAAGGATTGTATAAAATCTGCCAGTGGTATTGCACAGAAAAATTTGAGCACAATCTGGCTTTCAAAGTACAAAATCCCACTCCCACCGCTTGAAGTTCAAAAAGAAATAGTGGAGCAGATTGAAGTCAAACAAAACGCTGTCAACCACGCCAAAGAAATTATCAAAAATCTAGAGAGAGAGAGACGATATTTTGGCCAGTCGCTTAGAAAGCTAAAAGATGTTGAGATGTCGAATCTTGGCGATATTTGCGAAAATATGGACTCAAAACGGAAACCTGTTACAAAATCAGACAGGAGTATCGGAAAATATCCCTATTATGGAGCGTCGGGAATTGTCGATTATGTTGATGATTATATTTTTGATGGCGAGTACCTACTTGTTTCCGAGGATGGAGCAAATCTTCTCGCTCGGTCTACACCTATCGCGTTTTCAATTTCTGGCAAAACTTGGGTGAACAACCATGCTCATATTTTGAAATTTGAAAATTCCGAGACACAAAAGCTTGTTGAGCACTATTTGAATAGCATTGATGTGAAGCAGTATGTTACCGGAACGGCACAGCCCAAATTGAATCAAGAGAACCTCAACAAAATACAAATCCCGCTTCCACCAATTGAAATCCAAAAACAGCTCGTCGCCGAAGCGGAAAAAGAAGAAGAAATCATCGCCGCCAACCGCCGCTTAATTGAGTTGATGGAAGGAAAAATCAGTCAGGTTTTGGCTGAAATCTAGGGTGTGCCTGCCTGCCGCGACGAGCACGGCGCAGGCAGGTATAACTTCTTTACATTCCTATTGACAAGAAAACCTGCATCGCCTATACTGGTAATATATGGCGAACTATCATGTTTCAAAGCGTGGCAGTGGCGAGTGGCAGGCAAAGAAAGAAGGCGCAGATAAGGCGGGCGGAATTTTTGATACCCAGTGGGAGGCCGAGAAAGCGGCGAAAGAATTTTCCGCCAATTCCGGCGGTGGTGAAGTAAAAATCCATGGATTAGACGGTAAAATTAGAGACAGCGATACCGTAAAACCAGCAATAGATCCAAACCCACCAAAAGATAAAGTGCATTAAATTATGTTTGGAAAATTTATCCAACAGCAACGTGCCAAGCGAGACATGACGCAGGAATATCTTGCGTCAGAACTTGGTATTTCTCGTCCAACCTATATGCAAATTGAACATGGGGAGCGGGAGCTTACTATACCTGAGGCCAAGAAGCTTGCGGCTCTTTTTGATATGTCGTTGGAAAATTTCCTTGCGGAGAAAGACGTTGAGTTGAAAGTAACAATCACGAAAGTAAAAAAAAAGGTGGCTCAAAAAACGAAAGAAGAAATTCGTATCAGCGTGCCGCAGGAAAAGGCAGAGAAATTTGAACAGGTATTGCTTTACATTCTTTCAAAAATCGGCGGCAAGCCGAACATTGGGCAAACGGTGCTCTACAAATTACTGTATTTTATTGATTTTGACTATTACGAAAAGTTTGAAGAACAACTGATCGGCGCAAAATACATCAAAAATCATTATGGCCCCACCCCCGTGATGTTTGCCAAGTTTATTGAGCGTCTGGAAAAAAAGGGCAAGGTGGAGAAGATCAAGAGCAAGTTTTATAAACATGAGCAAACCAAGTATCTCGTCAACCCAAACGAGCCATTAAACCTGTCCGCGCTTTCCGCGCAAGAACTTGCGCATATTGACTGGGAAATTGACCGTCTTGGTGATCTAACCGCAACGCAAATTTCCGCCCTGTCTCATCTTGATACCCCCTGGGTTGCTGCTAAAGATAGGGAGCCGCTGGAATACGAACATGTATTCTATCGACCGGAAGAAACCTCTGTAAGAGAATATGAACCGCTTTGATGCACTTGCAGAATTTGAAAAAGAATTTAAGCGGCTTTTCAAGAAATACAGGACGCTTGATGATGATTTGGAAAAGTTTAAAAAAATTCTGGTAACCACTCCAACCGGTATTGGGAAAAATTTTGTCATCGTATATTCTTCGCAAACTGTAAAAATTGTGAAGGCGCGTATGGCCTGCCGCGCGCTCCGTGATCGCTCGCTTCGTATTGTTTATTCGCATATTGAACAGGAGCAACGCTTTGATTTTATTGAGATATACTTCAAGGGCGAAAAAGAGAACGAGGATCGCGAACGAATCAAGGAGTATTTGAAAAATTAAAACTCCACCCACCACCCAATTTGATGTCCCACCGTCCGAAAAAATCGCTGGGGGTTTCCAGCAGGTGGGCAAAAAGAAAGGACAAGGGGGGGGAATGCCGCTTTTCTCTTGCCAAATCAAAATGAGGACAGCCCCGCCACTTGCTTGAATATTTGGAAGGCAGGACACCACAGAAAAATACTCTTTTCATTAGAAGAAAAAGAAATCCGGCGCGCGCAAAATGAAAAGAGCAAAGAGTATTTTTCTGTGGTGGTGCGAGCGGAGCGAGCAACGGCGGGATCGCTTCTTCTTTATTACAGAATTCAGACCCGGACGAGTTTTTAATGGGTCAGAATCTGATATTTATCAAATATTGCTGGCACTTAGAGATTTTCAGAAAGCTGCGAATGATTTTGATGTAAAAGATACCCATAAACAAAAATCATACGAACCTCTGATTACAATATTCGGCTTATTGAATGGGGTGACAAAAGATCAGTTATCGAAGAATCAAATAATTTTGATTAAGGAAATCATTGAATCTTTGAAGAGAAATTATGATGCGATTCCTGAAACAAGATATGTAATGAGTCATGGTGATTTTGCCCTCTTCAATATTATCTTAAATGGTGAAGAGATTGTTGGTATAAATGACTTTGATAATGTAGCGTATCTGCCACTCATACATGATTTAGCGGAATTTCTTGTTTCGGCAAGTATCGTGCATTACCTTGGTCCAATTTCTAATTTACGTTTACCTGTTTTTACACAGCCGCACCAAAGAGTTTTTAGTCAAATACTGACTTTCTATAAAGAGAACTTCTCGCTTACAGCTGAAGAAATTCGACTGCTTGCTGTAGTTGTTGAGATGGTATGGCTCGAAATCTTACTACTCGGAGTACTTAAGGGGGATTATAAACTTGCAGATATTTCAAATGCGGTTAACGAAATAGGAAAAAGAACGGTGCAGTCAAGGGTACTCAAAGAATTACAATCTCAAGAAAAAAATATTTTTATTTGGGATTTTCACGGCACTCTGGAAACCGGAACATTATCCATTCTTACAGAAATAGCAAATACTCTCTTGAAAGAAAATGGTAGCAATAAACAGTATCTCGCCGCCGAACTCGCGAGCATTCCCAGTTTCTCTTGGAATACCTTTTTTAGGAACCATTTCCCTAACTTTTCTGAAAAAGAAATTGAAGCCATTGCACAACAGGCATATGATGAAAAAAGATTTGCGCCACTTTTGGAAAAATATTCGCGCCCGAATGTCGGTGCAGAAACAATTTTACAAGCCGTTAGAGATGGCGGTGGAGTGAATGTTGTTGTGTCTCATTCCCGACATGACAAACTTGGTCACTATATCAATAGATTAGGATTAGATCGCTTTATAGATGAGTACTACGGTATTGATGATGGAACTATTGTATCTAAAGAAGATGTATTGAAGAAAAAAACCATGGTCATGCGAGATATACTTAATCAATACGACAGTTACCACAGTTATGCTGTTGGGGATACGGATAAGGACTTCAATGCGGCGCGTTCGGCGGGTATCAACATGTTTTATTGGTTGTTACCCACCAAGAACAATGGGTTAGAAAAAGAACTTTATAAAAGGATGTTGTCACAGAAACTTAAATTTATTAATCAATTAAATGAAATATTACAAGATCTATGAAAACTAACAATTCAAAAATAATTTACTCATCTGGTCCAGTCTCTCTCATAGAATTTGAGAGTGTTCGTGGTAAACGGGTTTTACTTGATATGGGAGGCGATGCTGTGATGATAGTGCCCCGCACAACACGTAACACATATGTACTTACCGCTCAAAAAAGAGTCGGAAGCGATGCGCTTGTATACGAATTTCCTTCCGGAGGAATAAAGGGGGGAGAAAGTCCAGAAGAAGCAGCTAAAAGAGAATTACTAGAGGAGACGGGGGCTACAGGCACGTTTAAATTTATTACCAAAGTTGAACCGTTGTCAGGGTTGGTTAAATTCAATCTATATATTTTTGCGGCTCAGGTTGATGGTGTTTCAGAAAGCGATAAAGCGCTTGAAGAACATGAAGACCTATCGACAGTCGAGCTTACTAAAGAACAACTTATACAGAAGATGAAGACTTTGGAAAAAGTAGATGGGTACCTTGCGCTTGGATTAGGAGCACTCGAGTTGTTAAGTTAAACAGAAGATGGTGTATAATTATATATAACATGAATCAACAATCTGAAATTTTTGGATTAAAAGAACTCATCGATCCCTTTTCAATTAATGAATTTATTGAAAGGTATTGGATTCTCAACGAATGGTTACATGTTGAAAGTACATTAGAGAGGTTCAAAGATTTTCCTTTTTTATCTCAACTTTCTTCTCCAAGCTCATTTGTCAAGTTGTATAGTGGTCGGGTTTCTTTAATTCACAAAGACCGTCCGCTATCTTTTCATTGCCGCGCACAGGAGGAAGCCGGTGCAATCCCTCGTTGGTCGTTCCTCAACCGCTTGAAAGCGGTTGGGCGACAGGGTTAGGGAGTGAAATGCCGGCTCCCGCCTCTACACTCTACCAAGATTTTTGAATTTTCCGCCCAGAGAAAGAAAACAAAATCCCAGCAGATTCTCTCATACTGGGTGAGGGGGGAATGCCGCTTTTCTCTTGCCAAATCAAAATGAGGACAGCCCCGCCACTTGCTTGAATATTTGGAGGGCAGGACACCACAGAAAAATACTTTTTTCATTAGAAGAAAAAGAAATCCGGCGCGCGCAAAATGAAAAGAGCAAAGAGTATTTTTCTGTGGTGGTGCGAGTGGAGCGAGCAACGGCGGGGTTGGCTTCCTTAGTGGGGGTTTTGCTCAAAGAATGTTCGAACTTCGTCCAAAAAACACCGCCAATGATCTGTACCCCAAAAAGTGGACATGGGGACACAGAATCCAAAAGGGTTTTCCACGCTCCGCGTGGCTCAAAAAGTATTGAAACATGAAAATATTTTTCTCTAAAAGCATAGGCTGGCTTAACGCAAATCGGAATGAGATGGTTTTTTTAGTTGTTGGTCTTGCGATAGGATTTTGGCTTTCCGTGGTTCAGGAGCGGGCATTAGAGCTTGATCGTTTCAGAAAAACCGCCGGTCTTGTGTATCGCGAGATAGAGAGCAACCAGGAACTATTCTTGCATTCTTTAAAGCCCCATGCCGATCGTATTATAACATCAGACACAGCGACCATAGCCGATAAAAAATCAAATCTTGAACATGTGTCTGCCATGAAGCGTTTTTCAGACAGCGCGTTTCGTGAGCTTCTGTTACTCCACGCTGAACTGCCACAAAAGGAACAGCAAGACAGCGCGCTTGCCGAGCTTGTCCTTTTGTATGATGCGTACGGCGCAATAAATCGTGGGGCTGATCTTTTGGAATTGTCAGTCGTTGGGTCGCTTCCATTTAGAGCTGATATGTTTATACATTACATTGATCCTACAAAAAAGAATTTGGAAGGTCACATGCAACGATTAGAAGATATTGATACCAAAAAGATATATATGATTTTGAATGCCATGAAGAGTGGCAGATACTATGATATAAACCCCACTATAAAAAATGCCTTTTTGTCAAGAGTTCCCAATTTCTGAAACAAATTCTTTTTTTGGGTTATAGTATATCCATGTTTGAGTTTACCATTCTGAAAAAATCTAAAAAGTCGCGCGCGCGGCTTGGTTTGCTTACCACTACCCATGGCGCGGTGGAAACTCCCGCGTTTGTTGGCGTTGCTACGCAAGCGGCGGTAAAAACTCTTTCCAGTGAAGAAGCGGAGGCGATGGGATGCCAACTCCTGATTTCAAATACGTATCATCTGCATATCCGTCCCGGCGAGAATATTGTACAAGCGCATGGAGGACTTCATACATTTATGAACTGGAAGCGCCCGCTCATGACCGACTCGGGCGGGTTTCAGGTATTTAGTCTGGGCTTTGGAAAAGACTTGGGTATAAGCAAAATGCTCAAACGTGCCGTTGGCAAACGAGAAGAGCTTGACACGAACGCAAAACCTTCCTCTCTGCGCATTACCGAAGAGGGCGTGGTGTTTCGCTCGTATGTGGACGGGAAAGAAATTTTTTTGGGACCGAAAGAGTCTATGCACATTCAGGGAGCATTGGGCGCGGACATCATTTTTGCGTTTGACGAATGTCCGCCGCCGGTTGCGGGGTATGAGTACATGAAGCAATCGGTGGAGCGTACGCATCGCTGGGCGGAGATTTGCCTGCGGGAAAAAAAGAAGACACAAGCCCTGTATGGTATTGTGCAGGGCGGCAAGCACGCTGATTTGCGTACTATGTCTGCCGTGTTTTTTGCTTCAAAACCATTTGATGGCTACGGCATAGGCGGAGAGTTTGGCGCGGGCGGCGCGGATCGTTCGCGGATGTTGCGTTTAATTATAGACGCATTACCTGATGAAAAACCTCGGCATCTTTTGGGCACGGGGTACATAGAAGATATCGCGCGGCTTGTGAAAGAAGGCGTTGATACGTTCGATTCCATTGTGCCAACGCATTACGCGCGGCATGGTATGGCGTTTACCAGCGCGGGCAAGCTCGATTTAGGCAAAAGTATATTTTTGAAAGACACATCTCCGCTCGATCCCGCGTGCGCGTGCCCCACATGCGCGCGTTATTCACGGGGATATATTGCGCATTTGCTCCGCGCGCATGAAATAACGCCATTGAAACTTGTAACTATGCACAACGTATGGTTTTTTAACGCGTATGTAGCGTCCATCCGCGAACAAATTAAAAAAGGACAGATGTGAAGTATTCATGGAAAAACTTTAGTATTATTATTCTTGTACTAGCGGTTGTTTTTGTGTGGTACGTAGTGTTTGTGGAATCTCGGAGCGGACTTTTGGTCTATTTTTTTGATGTAGGACAGGGGGATAGTATATTTATCCAAGCGGAAAACGGCAATCAAATTTTACTAGACGGCGGCCCGGGAGACGCGGTGCTTGCGGAGCTTGGCGGCGTACTTCCGTTTTATGACCGTACGCTTGATATGATTATACTTACTCACCCCGACGCGGATCACTTAAACGGGCTTGTGGAAGTGGTAAAACGGTACAAGCCAAAAATGGTATTGGAAACAGGGGTACTGCATGATACCGCGCAATATGAAGAGTGGCGGCGGTTTTTAGATAGGGAGCATATTCCGATTGCGCGCGCAAAAGCGGGGGAAAAATTCTTGATTGCCGACGGCGTTACGGCAACCGTGTTGTTTCCGTTTCGCGATCAGGAAGGACAAAAACCAAAAGCGGTGAATGAAACAAGTATTGTGTTGCGGTTGGATTACGGCGAAACTTCGTTTTTATTCACCGGGGATATTGAGGCAAAAACCGAGCGCATGCTTTCGGTAGCGCAACGCGAAGCAATTGACGTAGATGTGCTGAAAGTTGCTCATCACGGTTCAAAAACATCAAGTATAACGGAGTTTCTGAAAGTGGTGTCGCCGGAAATTGCCATAATTTCCGTGGGGCGGAATAACCGGTATGGCCATCCATCGCCGGAGGTAATTGATCGTTTTCGGGAATTTGGCATTCCGGTGCGCCGAACGGACATAAGCGGTGCAGTGGTGCTGCATGCGTTTGTAGATGGAACGTATGAGATGGGTTCTAGATAGGACTTGCGTCAAGAAAAAAAATACGGTACTGTGTTGATACGTATGGCAAAGAAAAAACAAACACAGGCGCGTTCACGGCGTCCCGAAACAATTGAACAGACATTAGTGGTAATTAAACCCGACGGCGTACAACGAGGGCTGGTGGGTGAAATTTTACAGAGGTTTGAAAAAGCGGGGCTCAAGATTGTGGCTATGCGGATGCGCTGGGTGGATGAAACGCACGCAAAAAAGCATTACACGGAAGATTTAGCAAAACGCCGCGGTCAGCATGTGCGCGATGTTATGGTTGATTTTCTCAAAAGCGGGCCGGTGGTCGCTTTTGTGGTCGAAGGGGTGGATGCCATTGAGAACGTGCGGAAAATGATCGGGTCTACCGAACCCAAAGCCGCGCTTCCGGGAACCATTCGCGGGGATTACGCGCATGTGGCGTTTCGGCACGCGGATGCCCAAAAGAAGGCAGTGGGGAACTTGATTCATGCCTCGAGCGACGCGACAGATGCTTATAATGAGATTTTGGTGTGGTTCAACGAAGACGAACTATTTGATTACAAGACGGTTCACGACGCATTCACCTTATAAGATGAACGTGCGTCCGTCAGCATGGTCGGTTTTTGCAGGGGTGCTTGCTATTTTGTGCGCTCACATACTTTCTGTTTTACAGGGGTGGTATACCACGTATACCTGGATTGATATTCCGCTCCATTTGGCTGGCGGCGCATGGACTGCGCTTGCCTTTTTTTATCTCCAACGCCAGTATGTGCCGTTATTTTCCGCGTTGCCGTTTTGGTTTTCTCTTATCACGGCTGTGGGAGTTGTGATGTTAGTGGGGGTTGGGTGGGAATGGTTTGAGTTCGGGTTTGATTATATATTTGTGCCGGAACATGCCGAATGGCGGGCGCAATTGGGGCTTGTCGATACTTTGGGAGATTTACTGGTTGACTTATTAGGCGGTCTTTTGGCGGGGGCGTATATGTTGATCCAAAAAAGAGGAATCATGTTGTCTCCAAATTCTGATTTAAAATAAGGATGTAACATAGTAGAAAAGGCTTATTTGTAAAGCCTTTTTTCATACGAAAAAAGCTTGACAAAATGAGTTTAACTTGCTATAAGTATCGCAAGTTTAATATCCAAGCTCGTTGATAATTACATCAACTAGAAAAGGAGGTAGCTATGTCTAAGTGGACAGATTTGCTTTCGAAAGCGGCGGGTGCGCTTGAGGCTGTTGGCCTTGTTACAGTGGAGGAGGTTGGAGATGGTTCTTCACCTACTGTTCCAGTAACGGGAGTTCCTCTAGCTGTTTTCCAAAAAGGGTCACGAGACGAGGAATCGTACCAAAAGGTTTTGGAGTTGCTTCGTTCAAATGTAATCGTGTCGAACTCTCCATATGGCCAGTTTTGCGCTCAACGGGATACGCTTCGAGAATTTATTGGCGAAGAAGCAAGGTTGGTCCAGGCGGCTTTAAAAGCATCTGGACTTACTGCGCCGGCTGTGTTGTCTGCCTTAGGGACTTGCACAGCCAGTCTTGAGGAAGAGAGCAGAGAGTTCACCACTGCTCTTGAGCAGGAGCGAGCAAATGCTCTTGCGAGCCTTGAACGGGAAGCGGAAAAACTCAATACAGAAGCGAGTGACATTAGTCAAAAACTGCAAGAGTTGCAGACCAGACTAAAACAAATTGAGACGCAAAAAGGAGAAAAGCAGGCGGAAATACAACAGCGCCAACAAATGTTTGTTCAAAGAGAAGGAGAATTCGGAAGCGCCAAAGAATCCCTGTACAACTTATTGGTGTGTGACAAACAACTTTTGGGCAAGTAAGTCCAAAGAAAGGAGTAGTGTGATGGAAAATCTTCCTAGCATTTTTCAAAACATGAACCCATTTGATAAGCCGGTTTTCAAAACCGGCGACAAATGGGCATTCCTCACTATTTTGGCTGTTTTGTTTGGTGGACTGGGGCTTGGTTTTCTTTGGTATTTACCGACCATCCTTAGTTTTCTGATTTGGGCGGCGGCTAATACCATATTAGCAATCGCGCTTATTGTTGTTGCGGCGGGTTTGCTTACGCTTGTGAGCAACGGGCAATTTCGCACCTCGCTCCGATATAAGTTTCGCGGGCTTGCTCGTGTGCTTACGCGTATTTTTGTTCGCAGTGATCCTGTGGGCGCAATGCGTGGGTACTTGCATGACTTGGATGGTCAAATAGATAAGCTTTCTATGCAAGAACGTATCGTACGCAAAAGGCTTTTGATTCTTGGTGATAGGATACGTGATTGGGTTACAAAGTTGGACACCGCAGCTCGAAATTATCAGCACGCTAGTAAGGGAGCTGATAAAAATCGGCAGTTTGTCCAAGGCCGGCAGGCAGACCGGCTGGAGAATTCTCTCCAGCGGTTTATACGGCTTTGGGTCGGACTCAAACGCCTGTCACTTTTTTTGGTACATGCCGCAGAACGCGCGAAAACTATTCGCGAGGACTGCGGTAATCAGATAGAAGTCACAGAAGCTGAACTTCAGGAAGCCAAAGCCGCATCCACTGCCGCTCAATCCGCATTTCGCGTATTACGCGGTAATCCGGATCAACGAGCTATCTACGAAATGGCGCTTGAAGAAGCTGCTGGCCAGGTCGGCGCAAACGTAGCTGATATGCGATATTTCATGGACGTATCGCAGAATATGCTTGATGCCGCAGGAACCGACGATACTGCGTTGGCTGAACGAGGTGTCAAACTTTTGGAAGACTGGCAAAATCGCGGTGCGTCTTTCGTGCTTGAAGCACAGTTTACCAAAATAACTGATGCTGATTTTACCGAAGACCTTGCCGCGCTTGGCATCAACCGGGAACAAATCGGAACAAGTGGAGGAAAAAAACCATCTGCATACAAAGAGTTGTTCGGTAGCCAAAAACAGTAACCCAAACGAAGAAGGAGGTCTGTGAATTATGGAAAAGATGCGAACTACTAAAATCAATAAGGGACCAGTGTTCGTGCTGTTTCTCTTGCTACTTGTGGGTGGATATTGGCTGGCAATGCGGTATGAAATCATACCGCAGGCCCAGAAAGTGGCGCCGTCTGTTCCGCCTGTTGCAAATCTACCAAATGATCCCATTCCACAACCCAAACAAACTACTACTCTGACTACGCCAGTTGCCCCCGTACCTATTTCTACAAAAACCACATCTGCCACAAATAACATTGTGGGCGAAATCTGGGCATGGAATGCTCAAAGTGGTTTACTCCTTGCCAACGGCGGGACCCAAACAGTATCTGGCAGCCTCATGCACCGGCATGGTGTGAATCTCACACTGCGTCGTAATGATGACGTGCCGCAAATGCAGGCAAACATGGTCAAGTTTGCGCAAGACTTTTGCGTAAACAATAGCCCCAATCCGTCCGGCATCCATTTTGTCATCATCATGGGAGATGGGGCGCCATCATTTTTGGCAGGATTGAATCCCCAACTGGCTAAGTTTGGTCAAGACTGTATCGCTGAAATTATCGGTGCGGTTGGATTCTCCCATGGGGAAGATAAGTTTATGGGGCCCATTGCATGGAAGCTTGATCCTCAAACTGCGCGCGGTGGGTTGGCAGCCGCATATCTTCGTGATGGTGATTGGAACATCGCAATGAAATGGCTGGCCGACAATGGGATTTGTAATAATCCGAATGAAAAAACGTACGACCCCAATTGCCTCAATTGGGTTGCCGCGGACAGCTACATTGATGCAGCACAAAAGTATGTGAGTGGATATTGTGAGACTCGATCGGTAGTCAACGCTGGTGTGCCCATGCTTCAAAGTAAAGAAGTTTGCGTGCAGGCAGTTGCTACCTGGACTCCCGGTGATGTGACTGTTGCCAAAAAGAAGGGCGGTCTTGTCTCCATTGTGTCCACAAAAGAATATCGTTGGCAGATGCCAGCGGTGGTGATAGCAAACAAACGGTGGGTAGCTACCCATGAAGACATGATGGCCGAAATGCTTGCTGCAGCATTTGAGGGTGGGGAGTTGGTCAAGACAAATTCTGCTGTGTTACGCAAAGCAGCAGAGATTAGTGCTGAAGTCTATAAAGAGGAGACGGCTGAATACTGGGAAAAGTACTTCAAGGGGGTGACAGAGAAAGATGCTCAGGGTTTGAACGTGGAGCTTGGTGGTTCGCGTGTCAACAATCTAGCTGACAACCTCCACCTTTTTGGACTGGAGTCGGGTGGGAATAACATCTTTGCTGCTGTCTACAACGTTTTTGGGAACATTCTGGTGCAACAGTATCCTGATCTTGTGCCATCATATCCGCCAGTAGAAGAAATTTTGAACCTGCGAATTCTGCAGAAAATTGCGGCAAAAACTACTCCAAACGTTTCTGCCGACCTGCCGGAGTTTACACCCGTAACAGGTGTAAAGCAGATTGTGGCCAGAAAGTCTTGGAGCATCGGCTTTGAATTTGGTAAGGCAGCGCTTACCAAAGAAGGTGAGCGAACGCTCGAGGAGTTGTTCGATCAGGTTTCGGTTACTAGTTTAGTAATCGAGGTCCATGGCCATACAGACAACATTGGGAAAAAGGCAAAAAACCAACAACTCTCTGAAGAGAGGGCGTTTGCGGTAAAAAGCTACCTCCAACAGCTTTCAATCTCCAATTTTCCTGATGCGCGCTTTGCGCGTGTTGCGGGGCATGGAGATGAGAATCCTGTGGCACCAAATACAACTGAAGCGGGGCGTGCTAAGAACCGCAGGGTTGATATTGTGTTGGGAACTGCTTCGTAAGTTCGTTTTCGTAGTTGATTGTTAGCATGGTCAACGTGTGTGGCCCAACTCTTTCCATGGGTTGGGCCTTTTTCTTAACTTGGATGGAGGAAAGTATGAGTGAAGAACGCTTAGCTGTGTATGGCATTTTTAATGTGCCAAGCATGCAGTCACTTTCCGGATGGAATGTGGTTCGCAAAGCATTGAGCCCAAATCAGGCGTGCTCAAAAACGGAGCTCGGAATTATCATAGGCGCACAAGTCATCTTTGCATTTTTATTTTGGATCATCTGGGCACCGCCCATTGTGCCGCGTCCACTCGAAGTTGTTCACGCATTTCAAAAACTTTGGATGCGTGATGGTCTTGGAGTAGAGCTTGCCATGAGTTTCATGGTAAATTTGGAAGCTCTAGCAATAAGCTCCATTATTTCTTTGGGGCTTGCCTATCTTTCCGTAACACAGTTTGTCCGCATTATCGCGTCAGCAGCTTCCAAGCTTCGTTTCCTCGGGCTCACGGGTCTTTCGCTGATGTTTACGTACCTTACTCCCGATGGCCACTGGCTCAAGGTTTCACTTCTTGTATTTGGTATGACAGTCTTTTTTGTAACTGCTATGGCGTCAGAAGTGGCAAACATACCAAAAGCAGAATTTGATCACGCGCGAACTCTCCGCATGAGCGAGTGGCGGGTGGTTTGGGAAGTTGTGGTTCTTGGAAAGATGGACGTAGCCATTGAGACAATACGGCAAAACGCGGCAATTGGCTGGATGATGCTCACCATGGTGGAAGGCATTGTAAAATCAGAAGGTGGTGTGGGAGCAATGTTGTTAAACGAAAACAAACATATGTTGCTTGATGCAGTATTTGCTATCCAGCTAACAATTCTCTTGGTGGGTCTTTTGTTTGACTACATCATCGGTGTTAGCAAGAATATTGCATGTCCGTGGGTGAGTCTTAGTTTGCAACGGAGGTAATGTATGCAAAATGGTTATGAAGTTGGAAAGGTTCTACTAAAAATTGAACATGTTTCATTCACCTATCCAGACGGCACATTAGTGTTGCGGGATGTGAATGCGGAAATTCGAAACATAACGCGCCCCGGGACGGGCATTAAACAAGGACAGGTTGTTGCTTTTTTTGGTCCATCGGGCATAGGAAAAACAACATTGTTCAACTTGATAGGAGGCATAGAAAAACCAACATCAGGACAAATTTTTATCGGGGAAAACAATGAACCAGTACGAACAGGGGCTGTTGGTATAGTATGGCAAAACTATCCTCTGTTTCCACACAGAACCATCTTGAGCAGTCTTACGCTTGCCGCTAAACAGGGTGGATGTCCCAATACGAGCGAAGCTCGGGACAAAGCGCTTGGTATGATGCAAAGTTTCGGTTTGGGAGAAGTTGGGAATCGTTATCCGCCACAGCTCTCAGGTGGGCAGAAACAGCGTGCATCTATTCTAGAACAGCTTTTATGTAGTGAACACTTTCTGTTGATGGATGAGCCATTTTCCGGCCAAGACATAATTGCTAAAGAAAAGGTGTGTGAACTCATCCGCGAAGTTTCCACATTTGCTGAACAAAACACCATTATTGTGGTAACACATGATATTGAACCAGGACTTTTGATTGCTGATAGGGCGTGGATGATGGGTCTTGAGCGCGGTGAAGACGGTACATTCTTACGTGGCGCCCGGATAATTGAGTTTATTGACCTTGCTGCTGGGGGGTTTGCCTGGCGGACAGATTTGGCAGAGTCGCTTGAATTTCACGAGCTGGTACTCGAAGTAAAGCGCAAGTTTAGAAAACTCAAATAAAACAGTTCTTTTAACACATCACACCAAAGCTTTGATCTTCAAGCTTTGGTGTTTTTTGTTTATGCCTGATTTATAGTTGGGGTGTGCTATACTGATTCGTATGCCAAAACTTACATTTTATGGCGGGGCGCAGGAGGTTACGGGCGCTTGCTATTTGTTGGAAACCGAAAAAGCGCGGTTGTTGGTTGATTGCGGTCTTTTTCAATGTCCGCGTATTTGCGAAAAGCGGAACCGCGAAGATTTTCCATTTGATCCAGCGACTATAGACGCCTTAATAGTAACCCATGGGCACATTGACCACATTGGCCGCATTCCAAAATTGGCGCGACATGGATTTCGCGGCAAGATTTACTCGGCGCACCCCACGAAAGAATTCGCGGATCTTATGCTTCGGGATAGTTTGGATGTGCTGGAAAAAGAAGCAAAATCGGATGAAGAAAAAGTTTTTTATGATGAAGGTGATATTGGTTCGGCCATGGCTCTATGGGAAGGAAAAGAATATGGCGAAGAATTTACAGTAGGGGATGTTCATATTCGTTTGCAAAACGCGGGGCATATTTTGGGTTCCGTGGTGGTGGTTATGGAGGTGCCGGGCACCGGGAGGTTTGCGTTTTGCGGGGATCTCGGCAATTCACCCGCGCCGCTCTTGGGGCCGTTTGATCAGGTAGGTGATATCGCGCATATGGTGATTGAGTCTGCATACGGCAACCGCGTGCATGAAGGCGTGGAGGAGCGAAAACAAAAACTGGAACGCGTGGTGGAAGATACCTGCGCGAATGGCGGCACGCTTATGATCCCCGCGTTTAGTTTAGAGCGCACCCAGGAATTATTATATGAGTTTAATGAACTTGCCGAACACAAGCGTATTCCGCGCGTACCGATTTTTTTGGATTCACCGCTTGCAATTAAGGCAACGCGGATTTATCGGGCGTATGGGCGGTATTTTAGCGCCGAAGCTCAAAAACTTATCAAAGAAGGAGACGACTTGTTTCAATTTCCCGGTCTGCAGTTTACCGAAAGCGTGGATCAATCTAAAAGCATAAATGAAGTTTCGGGTCCCAAAATTATTATTGCGGGCGCGGGCATGATGCAAGGGGGGCGCATTTTGCATCATGCGAAGCGCTATCTTCCGGATCCCAAAAGCACGCTTCTGTTTATTGGTTATCAGGCGGCAGGTTCCATCGGGCGCCGCATATTGGACAAAGCCCTTGATGTGCGCATTAACGGAGAAACAGTTCCGGTGCGCGCGAGTATAAAGGCAATCGGGGGGTATTCAGCTCACGCGGACTCGGATATGCTCTATGAGTATGTGGCGCATTCGGCTGACAGTCTTCGGAATGTATTTGTGGTGCAGGGCGAACCGGAAGCATCGCTTTATTTGGTGCAACGGATACGAGATAATTTGGGATTACAGGCGGTAGCGCCGAAGTATGGCGAGAGTTTTAGTCTTGATTGATGTTTTGTATGGTCGGCAGGTAGTATATAGGGGGACATCATAGAACACTTTTCTTGCGTGTAGGGTAGAAAATCTCATAATTCATAGTATACTGTATATCATGGAACCATCTTCCCATTATCATCTTAAATACAAAATTTGCGTCTCGGGCGCGGCGGAAACCGGGCACTGTTCCAAAGACGCTTTGGATAAGGCCAAAGAGATAGGGTTTGAAATTGCAAAACACGGAGCCATTTTGGTAACGGGCGCTACCACCGGGTTTCCGTACTGGGCGGCGCATGGAGCAAAAGAAGCAGAAGGCATTTCGATTGGAATATCACCCGCATCCACAGAGAAGGAACATGTGGAGAAATTTGAATTGCCCTTGGATTATATGGATATGATCGTCTATACCGGTTTTGGATATCCCGGGCGCAACCTTATGCTTACCCGCGCTTCGGATGCCGTTATTATCGGGTGTGGACGGATGGGTACGCTCAATGAGTTTACGATTGCGTTTGAAGACCGAAAGCCGATTGGCGTGCTCCTGGATGCAGGGGGAACGACCGAATGGATTGATGAGCTTATTCGAGATTCCCATCGCGGCGGCGATACGCCCGTGGTGTATGACGCGGATCCAAAAGCGCTTGTAGAAAAAGTCATTGATCTTATTAAAAAAGAAAAGGTGGTGAAGGTATGATGACAAGAACATTCTCGAGTTTGGGGCTTATGATAGGCACGATCATAGGCGCGGGGATGTTTGCGTTACCACATGTGATAGCGCGCGCGGGCTTTTTTTGGGGACTGTTTCACCTCGTTCTTGCGTTTTGTGTTGTTACATGTATTCATATTTTTTATAGCGTAGTTATTGCGGCAACCCCCGGGAAACATCGCCTGCCTGGGTATGCGCGGATTCATTTGGGGGCGGGAGCGGAACGTTTCGCGTTTTTTTCTGCTTTCGGCGGTTTTTATGGAGCGTTGTTAGTGTATGGAATTCTCGGGGGCATGTTTCTGTCTCAGCTTTTTCCGTCTTTTGAGGGCGGAGCGCGCGTGTTCACATTTCTTTTTTTTGCGGTAGGCGCTTTCGTGCTTTTGTGTAATCTGCGTCATGTGGGAGAACTAAATTTCTTTTTGACGTTTATGCTTATTGCAGTTGTGGCGGTGTTCGCAGTTCTTTTATTGCCGTATATGGAATTTTCTAACTTTAAAATTATACCCGACAAAACAGCATGGTTTTTACCATACGGCGTTTTTTTGTTTGCGTTTGCGGGCGCTTCTGCGGTTCCAGATGCGGCTGAGGCCTTTTATCGCGGAAACAAAGCTCCGAACGGTCGTTTTAGGCGTGTGCTAGTGTTCTCTACTATTATTCCTCTTCTTGTATATCTTGTATTTATAACAAGCGTTGTCGGCGTATCAGGGCAGGCAACATCAAGTGATGCTATTTCAGGCTTGGAAAATTTTTTGGGAAAGCCTGCTATTTTAATAGGATCCCTTATAGGATTTCTTGCCGTGTTTACGTCGTATCTTGCGTTGGGGCTTGATCTTAAAAACATCTTTCGTTACGACACCCAAACTTCCGCCTTAGCTGCTTGGGTGGGGGTAATAACAATCCCTCCGATTTTATTCCTGGCCGGCATAAACGATTTTGTAAGCCTTATTGGTTTAGTGGGCGCGATCGCCATTGGTATCGATGGTATTATTATTCTCCTTTCCGCGCTTCGCGTTTGTCGCACTGGTTCCCAATGTATCATCGGCAGTGTTTCATTTCATCCCGTGTTTCCCGTTCTGCTTATAGGAGCGCTTTCTCTCGGTGTGGTGTACGAAGTGTTTATGATTTTGTCGCGAGTTCTGTTATCTGTTTGAAAACCGCGGGGTGGTGCTCAGCAAGAGTGGAGAGAATTTTGCGGTCAAGTTCGACATGTTTTGTTTTGAGAACGTTTATGAGCTTGCTGTACGTGGTGCCGTTTATGCGCGCCCCCGCGTTTATTTTTATGCTCCACAAGGTGCGTCGTACGCGCTTTTTCTTTCGGTTGTCGTTAAAACGGTGTACGCCCGCGTGCAAAAGCCCTTCGCGCGCTTGGCGTTCCTTTGACTTTCTTCCCCAACGAAATCCCTTTGTCTGTTTTAAGACATTTCGTCGGCGTTTTACTGAAATGGTGCCTCGTTTGACTCGTGTCATATCCTTATGCCATATATCGGCTTGTAAATTCTTTACCAAGATTTGTGAAAGCGACGGTGCCTTTTTTATTCAATTCCGCGGCGCGGGACTTTTTTGCGCGGAAGTGATTCTGACCTCCCTGGCGTCGCAGAACTTTCCCCGTGCGGGTCGTCTTTAAACGCTTTGTTACTGACTTATTTGTTTTTGCCATTGCCATAAGAGATTATGATTCTTTTTCCAATACAAGTGTTAAACCGCGTGGTCCTTTTTTAGGTTCGCTTGTTTTTCGGAAGGGTATGGTTATTAATGCAAGAAATACGTGCAATCGGCTTTGGATAAAGTTTCGGTCTAGATATTTCGCGCGTCCTTTTAGAATAAAATCAATTTGCACGCGACCTGCCGAAAGAAGGAGCTCGTTTGCTTTTTTTGCACGCAGTTCCATGTCGTGGGGGGAAGCGTTAAATCCTACGCGGACCGCTTTTAAGTCGACATTTTTTTGCTTCTTTCCCGACTCCCGCGCTTCTTTTTCCTTCTGATATTGGTATTTGCCGTAATCGGCAATGCGTGCCACGGGCGGTTGAGCTTTTGGGGAGACTTCAATAAGATCAAGCTCCGCCTCAGCCGCTTTCTTACGAGCTTCTTCAATACTCACTACGCCGATGTTTTCACCGTCTTTACCAATTAAACGGACTTCGGAAACGCGTATTTGGTTGTTAATGCGAACGTGTTGAATGGAAGTAACAATAACATTATGAATAAATTGGCAGCTGCGGGTGGAGATGAGGAGAATCGAACTCCTGTCCAAACGTATCCAGCTATGGGTTGACAAGTTTAGGATATGCTCCTTTTTTAACAAAGAGGTCGGAAGCATGCCTTCTTTGCGATCCTGATGATATAGCACCGGTGATGCGCCGCACAGGCGTTAGCACAGCCGATGCCCCGGCATATTCGCTAAAGAGCAAATGATGCTGATCGGGGAAGCGTTCTTACGCCAATGCCATTGCTGGCTGAAGCGAGAACGCTTTTTTGAATAAGTTTGCACTTATCCGGTTGGGCGTTTTAGGAGGGAACCCATCTCCACCTGAACCATAGTTTTCAAGCGTCTGTCGATGCCTTATGCATCCCCTTATGTGGAACTATCACCAAATATTCTTTTTTGTCTATTCGGGAATATTTCCTTTCAAAGTGCGGTCTACACTGCGTTTGCTTTCGCGGGCCTTGATTGTTTGGCGTTTATCAGTGGTTTTTTTTCCTTTTCCTAAGCCCAATGAAAGCTTGCAAAGACCGTGTTTAGTGTACACCTGTAGTGGAACCAAAGTCAAGCCCTTTTCTGCGGTTTTGCCTGTAAGATACGAAATTTCTTTTTTAGTGAGAAGGAGCTTTCGGGTGCGGTCAGGATCATAATTATGGGGAGTGTTTGCCGTTTGGTAGGGCGGCACATGCATGCCAAGAACATATGCTTCATTCCCGCGGATGATGGCGTAGGCTCCTTGGATACTGCTTTTACCGGATTTTATGGATTTTACTTCATGCCCTTCCAATACTAACCCTGCCTCGAAGATTTCAAGGATTTCATAATCGAAGTGGGCTTTTTTGTTTTCCGCAAGAGATGACATAGCGCCAGTATACCACATATGATATCTTGGAATATAAAGAGGGGTTTTGATTATGGAGAAAACTATCTTTCGCGGTGACATATTTCGAAGATTTTGTAAAAGGTATACAAAAATTTCTTGCGGAGAAAAATGAAGCGTAATATGGACTTAAAAGATTTAAAATTAAATGCATTTGGAATTGACAAGAAAAAATTTGGCAGGATTTTTTGTTTTGTTGACTATGGCAATGTTAATTATTGGTATGATAAAGACAGACGTAGTGGGGAAGGTAATCAATTAAACAAATACCAAAGATTAATTGTCGACATTGAAAAATTGGCGTATTTTGTTTCCGGTTTTGCGGAACAAAAAAGATTTTATTATGGATGGAATCCGCGAAACAAAACAAACTGGCATATTACCATAAAGGCCGAGAAATATGGTTTTGTTAAGATAACAAAACCAATGCAGTTTATCAGACACGAAGTCGGAAAAGGTATAATAAGTCATGATGGCAAAAAAGTTCTCAAGGATGATGCGGGAAATTATTATAGAAATTCCAAAAAGTAATTTTGATGTTGAGATAAGCGTGGATGCAATTCGTATTTTTGATAGATATGACACATTTTGCCTGTTTTCCGGTGATAGTGATTTTGCATATCTTTCCCGATTTTTAAAACGAAAAGGTAAGCATGTTATGGTTATTGCTTCCGGGCAAGTTTTTCATACACTCAAAGAAGTCGCGGATTTATATATCAATGCCCAGCAGATAAAACATGATATTTCATCTGTAAAAGAAACCACGCCCCATGAGGGGCGTGGTTTGGACATCGGATCCGCCTCCGGCGGACAGGGTAGCCAGAATTGACTACAAATCTAGTCTAGCAAAAATAGGTTGAAAAATCAACAAACTTGTAGATAACTTATAAATATGAAATCTATGACATTACGCGATATATTGAGAGAAAATATATCACAAGTGATTGAAGGACTCGCGGGCAGTTTGGGTGTGCCTAATTTTTCTCTTGAAGTGCCGGAAGTTGCAGAACATGGCGATTACGCAACTAACGCGCCTTTGATGCTTGCGAAATCATTAGAGCGCAAGCCAATGGACATTGCGGAGGAACTTGCAAAACCGTTGGCGGATGAGCGCTGGGGGGTTTCGGTTGCCGCGCCCGGGTTTTTGAATTTCACGTTTACGGATGATGTACTTGTTGCCGCGCTCAAAGAGGTGCTTGAGGCAGGTGATGGGTGGGGCACAAGTACTGTGGGCAAAGGAAAAACGGTGATGGTGGAGTATTTTCAGCTTAACATCGCAAAACGGCCGCATATTGGCCACTTGCGTTCGGCGGTTATCGGGGACGCGCTTAAACGGATTTTTTTGTCGCAGGGGTATCACGCGGTTTCTGATACCCATGTGGGAGATTGGGGCACGCAGTTTGGAATTTTGCTTTTGGGATATAAGGCAGCGGAACAAGAACAAGTAAAAAAAGAAATAGAAATTGATCCCTTTGCATTTTTGGAGGACATTTACGCGAGAGAAAATAAAAAAATCGAAATGGATCCGGAGCGTCGTACGCTTGCAAAAGAAGAATTTGCAAAACTAGAGCGGGGGGATACAGAAAACCGAAAAATTTGGGAATGGATGGTGGATGTATCCATGAAAAAACTGGAAGAAAGCGCGGAACGATTGGGTTTGCTCCCGTTTGATGAACACAAAGGCGAGTCTTCGTACGAAAAAGAGATGCCGCCGATTGTGGAGGAGGCTTTACAAAAAAATGTGGCAACACATAAAGAAGACAGCGCGATTGTGATTGACTTAACAAGCGAAAAATTGGACGAGGCAGTGCTTATAAAATCAGACGGCGCCTCTACTTATTTACTTCGCGATTTGGCAACCATCAAGTATCGGCAAGAGAAATGGAAGTTTTGGAAAAATATCTACGTGGTAGATGTAAGGCAATCGCATCATTTTCGGCAGTTGTTTCGCGTTGCAGAACTTTTGGGATATGAGGGAGTGGGCGCGTCAGAACCTGCCTACCGGACAGGCAGGCATATAGAGTTTGGGTTTATGAAATTGCCGGAGGGCGCCATAAGCACGCGAAAAGGCACGGCCATCGCGCTTGATGCCTTGCTTGATGAGGCCGAAAAGCACGCGCTCGCTGTCATTCGTGAAAAAAATCCCGAGTTGCCGCACGCGGATATCGTTGCCAGACAAGTGGGTATGGGCGCGGTGAAATATTTTGATCTTTCGCACAATCGGAAATCGGATATTACGTTTGAATGGGAGAAAGCTCTTTCATTTGAAGGAAACACGGGGCCGTATCTTCAATACACCTACGCGCGGTTGAAAAGTATTTTGCGGAAAGGAGGTGATAGCCTTGATGATATAAAAGAAATTAAAAATGTTTCACTTGCCGATGTAGAGCATCGGCTGATATCTCTTGTTTTACGCTATTCCCTTATCATAGAACATGCGCTCCAAGGATGCGCGCCCCATATTCTTGCGGCATATCTGTATGAACTTGCGAGTGTGGCGAACGAGTTTTACCATGCGCTTCCGGTGTTGCAGGAGAGCGATGAACAGAAACGGATGTTACGGATCATGATAATTACTGCAACAGCACTCACGCTCAAAAACGGTCTTTATGTTCTTGGTATTGAGGCGCCGGAGGAGATGTGATGTTCTACGTTTTTTTTATTTTACATGAGGTGATAGTTGACGTTTTGTATTTGCTCGCTTAGAATACAGAAAAATCTAGTGTTATGGGGAGGTTTTATGAAGAAAGCTTTTTTGGCGGTTGTGTCCTTATTATCCGTACCGTTTTTGACATATGCCCAGGATAGCAGCGGACCTGTCTCGGCAGCATTTTTTGTGAATTCTGCTTATTGTGAAATTATGCATCCTTGCGGATCTGTTGGGGTTTATATTGAGAACGAATCTGATTTTACTGCCGTAGATGGAGAATCTGAAAATGAACAATCTTCTTTTATGGAAATCTACTGGGACAATTTAGATTGCGGAGAAGAGCAATTTACCATCCGATTTGCTCCTTTGCCGCAAAAAGCAAAACAAGTTTATAAAACCAATCCTTTTGCGCAGAATGCTAGTGTTCGTTTTCATAATCTTAGAACAAAAGATCTCACTACGAGAGCTACGCATGTACTTGGTTTTGTTGATGTTTTTTGGGAAGGCGGTATTCCAGAATTTAATACTTCCTACAAGGCAGGTTTCCCCGCAGAAGTATGTAGTTCGTACCTTGTGACAAATTCTTTAGCAAGGCTTTCATTAAGGCTAGATGGAGAAATTATTGCGGAAGATGCATCTTGTGATGTGGCGCTTAGGTTGGATATCTCTTGTGCATCTTTCTTTCCTTAATGATGTTTTGTTTTCTAAGAAACACTTTATATAAAATGGTTGCCCATATAGGTAACCATTTTTGTTTGAGTGTAGGAGTGTGGATAAAAATATAGCTTTCTTTTTTAATGGTGATAGTATAAAAACATTATTTCTTATGCCTTTATCATGAATAACACTTCCAGCAGTTTAAAGATTTCTGTTTTTGTGATTTTTATGTTTGTAGTTAGTGGAGGATATATAGTTTTTTATCAAGAAAATTTACTTGGCCAAAATTTTTCTCTAGCGACTGTTTTTGCTTCCATTGGTAAGAATGTTGAAGAATGCAGTGATGTACCCCTTTTTACTTCTAGAGATGATATTGCAGATGATAGAGTAGCACTTGAGGGTAGTACTAACACAGTTACTGCTATTAGAGAAGAAGTTTTGTCTCAAGTAAACGATAATGTGTTGGTTCAGAGAAAGAGAAGTGAACTTCAGCAAGTACTTAAGAATCGAAAGGAACTTTTAGTAAAAAGAATGAGATCAGATCCTGAAGGGGCATTATATCAGGTGTTAAAAGATGATGATATTGAAGCCGCGCTGGTTGTAACAAGAAATTGTGTCGAGACAAAAAAATTTGTTGAAGGTATTTTTTCTGTAATACACATTGATGACTTTGAAAAAGGTACATCAATAAACAGTTACTATCTTGATACTAACAATAAAAAACGCATTATTTTGCATCCAGCAGGTGGTGTGCCAGCATCCATTTCTGCTGGTTCCCGTGTAAAAATTGGTGGATATATAATAGGTGATGAGATGCTCTTTGATGGAGGTATTGCGATAGAGGATCTTGCTCCAAATGAGATGGGCATCTCGCTCGCTGTTGCGCAAGCTGTTGTCGCTCCTCTCACAGAGAAGCGTATTGCGGTCTTGACGGCTAAGTTTCAAGATCAGACCACTCCTGCTCCATCTAATGATAGTGCCAGAAATCTTATTTTGGAAAGAATGGAAGAGTTTTTCCAAGAAGAGTCTTATAGCAAAGTAACATTGAGGGGAGATGTTTTCGGACCGATAACACTTCCAATTAATGGTCAACAAAATTGTGGTTCTCTCCTGAATAGTCAGTCGATAATTAACGCGTCTTTCCAACTGGGTGATCCGCTTGTAGATTATTCATTTTATTCGGACCTTATTGTTGTTGTGGATGATTCTGCTTATTGCGCAAGATATTTTGGCGGTTATGGTTTAATGAATCAAACTAATTACCCTGAAATGCAGGACAATTATGGCTTTGCCCTTGTTTCTCTAGGATCCTCCTCAAGTGTTTCTGTTGCCGCTCATGAGCTTGGGCATGTTTTTGGGAGTCCTCATGATAATTTTTCTTACTGTAAACTACCTTTAGTGTGTAGCGCAAAGAATGATCGTTCTGTGGAGTATGGGAATCAGTATAGCACCATGGGGTATGCTTCTCCTAAGGGACATTTTAGTGCCGCAGACAAGAAATTGGCGGGGTTCTTGATAGGTTCTGAAATATTGGCTGTAACGCAAAGTGGACGTTATGATATAGCTCCGCTGGAAAGTCAGAGCACTTTATTGCCTAGAGCTTTAGAAATACCTCGCTACCAAGCTCCTCCATTGTATCTGGAATATCGTCAACCTATTGGGAGAGATGCAATTTTTTCTTCATGGTACCCAAATAAATCAGATATTTTTGCTGGTGCGCTCGTGACTAGTTCAGATGGTGCAAGAAGTAATCTTATCGATCCGACTCCTTCACCTGCTCCAAATGCTAAATTCTCGGCTTTAAAAATTGGAGATGTATTTACTGATCCGGTGAATGGTACTAAAATATCTGTGGTTGCAAAAGATGCAACAAAACTTACTGCGGATATTCAGCTTGGACCCATTGGGGATATAAGTGTTAAAATAACGTCTCCTAAACTTAATCCTATTCCACAATTTACTAATCCTAAGAGTATTACTGTCTTGGCTAATGTAGCTGTACCTATTGGCAAAGTAAAACGAGTCACGTTTTCTATAGACAGCAGACAAAATGTTGTTGCCACGGATGCTACTGCGCCTTACGGAAAGAATATAAATGTAAAGACACTTTCTGCGGGTAGGCACAGTATTTATGTTACGGCATGGGACGAGTTTGGGTATTCCAGCTATTCAAGAGTTCGCGTAGATATAATTCGATAATACCAATAATAAAAGCATATGACATTCATAAAAAACCATTTCGTTGTCATTCTTGCTTTCATGCTCCCGCTTTTGCTTATTGGGGGGCTTGCGATAAGTACCTATCTTCCATCGATGCTCCTTTCAACGGAGTATGATTTTGTGTATGCGACATGTGGTGATGGAACAAACTACTACTATGAGTATAATTGTGAGACGTATCTCAACAGCCTTTATATGGTAGAGAACGGCAAGCTCTTGTTGCGAGACATAAATCCCACGCAAGATTCAGACAGCGACGGAACGCTAGATGTTGCTGAAAACTATGTTACGCGTTTGTTTTTACATGATACAAAAGCTAATGAAGGAAGGGAGATTACGCTACAAGAAGCTCAATCTATGGGTCTCAATGGACTTGTAACATCGCCGGATGGTGTGTCAGTTGAAAGTGCATATAACAATAGTGGGGACTTTTTTATCTTTTTTAATGGATCATCGCATTACGGTTATTATCTGACGAAGGGCAGTAAAAAAAGTAAACTTAACCTAGTGAATGATGATGATCAGTATTATTATCGCGATAGTTTTAAATTTATTGGCTGGGTAATCTCGAAGTAATTATGAACACGGACGAACTTTTACAGGAACTCTCTCGCAAAGTTACAACGGGCGAGATAAGGAAGGAAGAAATCATGCGGAGAATCGGCATTTCTCCCGACGTACGACAGGAGCATGAACACAACGAAGCATCGGAAAGGGCGCATCTTTCTCTTACCAAAATACTCTACGTGCTTGGTGCTTCTATAGCTATTCTGGGGATTATTTTCTTTGTGGCGCAAATTTGGAATGACATAGGCTCATGGGGACGGATTTTGGTTACGCTTGGATTGGGGTTCTTTATCGCCGGTAGTGGCTCATCGTTACTTGTCAGCAGACCTGAAAGTCATCTAGGTCAAGTGTTCCATGTGATTGCGGGTTTCTTGGTTCCCGGTGGGGCGCTTGTTGCGTTGAATGAACTTGGCACTCCTACTGATTCGTTATGGCCCGTAACAATTACTATCGGTATGGTTTTTCTATTTTATTTGATGTTAATGGTGTCTCATAAAAAGGAAGTGCTTACATTTTTTGCTTTGGTGAATGGCACTGCTTTCCTCTATTTGCTTGTTGAGTCTATTCTGGAAGGCCCCTTTTATCAACATGACGATATATACGCGTATCTTAGCATGGTTGTAGGCTTGAGTTATCTTTTGTTCGCATACGCGTTTCGTGGTGGTTGGAATAAAAACTTGGTCAGTGTTCTTAATTTTTTTGGTACGGTGGGTTTTCTTGGTGCGGCGTTTTCACGCGTGTTTGAGTCTGATTTGTGGGAGTTATTATTTTTCCTGTTGGCGATTGGGGGAATGGTGTTAGCGGTCTACATAAAAAGCCGGGGTATGTTGGTTGTAAGCACATTCTTTTTGATTGGGCACTTCATATATATTACAAATGAATATTTTGCTGATTCCATTGGATGGCCTATTTCACTTGTTGTTCTCGGATTTGTAATCATTGGTCTTGGATATACTTCTATTACTATCAACAAAAAATACATAGGCAGTGGTGTGATGCCTGCTTGATTCTCAGGGTGTTTTTGGGCTCGTTGAAAAACGGGCTTTTTTTGTTTAAGATATGTTCTATGCAGGAAAAATCAGAAAATAACAAAAAATCCGTGTCAGAAAAAGAAGAGGAGATACTCACATTTTGGCAGGATAATAAGATTTTTGAAAAATCACTGGAGCTTCGGAAAGGGGGAGAATTATTTACGTTTTATGATGGCCCGCCATTTGCCACCGGCAAGCCCCATTATGGTCACATGCCATCCAGTTTTTTGAAAGATGTTATCCCTCGGTATCAGACCATGCAGGGTAAATATGTTCCGCGGCGGTGGGGGTGGGATTGCCACGGGTTGCCGCTCGAAAATATCATTGAGCAGGAGCTAGGATTGGCGCATAAAAAAGATATTGAACACTATGGCATTGCGAAGTTCAACGCCGAAGCAGAGCGCGCGGTTCTTCGATTCGCCGACGCATGGAAGCAGTTTATACCGCGTATCGGCCGGTGGGTTGATATGGAAAACGATTATCGCACCATGGACCCGACCTACACCGAAAGCGTGTGGTGGGTGTTCAAAACACTGTACGAAAAAGGACTTATATATGAGGGATATAAATCCATGCACATCTGTCCGCGATGTGAAACCACGCTTGCGAATTTTGAGGTGAGTCAGGGGTATAAAGACATCACGGATATTTCGGTATATGTAAAATTTCAATTATGTGATGAGCCTAATACGTATGTATTGGCGTGGACTACAACTCCATGGACGTTGCCAGGCAATGTGGCGTTGGCTGTTGGGAACAAGATGGAATATGTAAAAATTCTGAAAGTTTATACAGGAGTTGAGATGTCTAAAAATTCTAGAGTCAAAGAATATTTTATTCTTGCAAGAGATATTTTTGAAAAAGAAGGGGTACAACAAAAAGTTGCTGGAGATGATGGGAATAATGAGTGGCGAATATTTCAAGGAGAACTATATCGTAAGGTTGATAATTTCCTTGGAGAAAAATTAACTGGAAAAAAATACAAACCCGTTTTTGACTACTACGCAAGAGATGAAAAACTAGAAAATCGCAAGAACGGATGGAAAATTTATGCGGCGGATTTTGTAACAACAGACGAAGGAACGGGTGTTGTCCATATTGCCCCTGCGTTCGGGGAAGACGACATGCGCTTGGGGAAAGAACACAACCTGCCTTTTATTCAGCATGTCTCCATGGACGGCGTGTTTAAGCCGGAAGTTGCGGATTTCGCGGGGTTTTCGGTAAAACCGAAAGAGGATCATCAAAAAACCGATATAGAGATTCTAAAATTCCTTCATAAAGAGGGCGTGTTGTTCTCCAAGAAAAAAATCACGCATTCATATCCGTTTTGCTGGCGATGTGATACGCCCTTGCTGAATTATGCGGCAACGTCTTGGTTTGTGAATGTGTCGGAGGCGCGTAAGGATTTGCAAAAGACAAATCAGGAGATTTCTTGGATACCCGCGCACTTGAAAGACGGACGTTTTGGAAAAGGGCTAGAAACCGCTCCCGATTGGGCTATTTCACGCACGCGGTTTTGGGGAGCGCCGCTTCCCGTATGGAAATGCGTCGCATGCGACAAGAAATTTGTCGCGGGGTCTTTGGAAGATTTGGAAGCGCGGCGGACGAAAAAACCGAATATGTTTATTTTGATGCGCCATGGCGAGCGGGAAGATCTTGTGTATGAGAAAGATAATCCGAAAGAATGCGGCCCTGTTGTTATCAGCTCAAAGCCTACGGTAAACATTCATCTTTCAGAACGGGGAAAAGCGGGTGTAGGGGAAGTGGCGGATGAACTTAAAAAAGAAGGGGGAGTGGATCTTATCTACTCTTCCGATTTTATCCACACGCGCGAGACGGCAGAAATTATCAGCGAAGCGCTTGGAGGAGTGCCCGTGGTGTACGATGAACACTTGCGGGAGTTGAATCACGGGACTTTTTTTGAAGGCCGTACCGTTGCGGAGTACTACGCGTTTTTTGCCTCTCCTGAAGAACGTTTTACCAAAAAACCCGAAGGAGGCGAAACATTGCATGATGCGCGCGGGCGCATGATGCAGGCATTGCGAGAAATAGACGCGACGCACGAAGGAAAACGGGTGCTCGTTATAAGTCACGGTGACCCGTTATGGATGCTGGAAGGAACGCTTAAGAATATGACAGAAAAAGAACTCTTGGTTTTTCGGGATACAAAGTATATGAAGCAGGGGGAGACACGGCCTGTGGATTTCAAGAACTATCCGTATAGCGAAGACGGGCGGCTGAATATGCACCGGCCCTATATTGACGAGGTGGTGTTGCGGTGTGAATGCGGGGGCGAGATGAAGCGTATTCTTGAAGTATTTGATTGTTGGTTTGAATCGGGTTCCATGCCATACGGTCAGCACCATTATATAGGAACACCGCTTCCTGAATTTGATCCTGTGACCAACAAAGGATTCCCCGCGGATTTTATCGCGGAAGGCTTGGATCAGACGCGCGGGTGGTTTTACTCATTGCATGTCTTGGCAACTAATCTTTTTAAAAAGCCTGCCTACAAGCATGTGGTGGTGAATGGCATTATTCTTGCCGAAGACGGGCAAAAGATGTCTAAGCGGCTTAAAAATTATCCCGATCCGATGGAGGTTATTGCGACATACGGCGCGGACGCATTGCGGTTGTATATTTTGTCATCTCCTGCAGTATACGCGGATGATATGAATTTTTCGGAAAAAGGGGTTAGTGAGGTGTACAAAAAAGTTATAGTGCGGTTCTTAAATGTTGTTTCGTTTTATGAACAATACGCGAGTTTGGACGATGCTGCTCCCGTTTCATTTGGTGACTCACTTCATGTGCTTGATAAGTTTATATTGGTGGAATTGAGGAATGTAAAAGAAGCGGTTGAGAAAGCGCTTGACGAGTATCAACTCCAGCGCGCAAGCCGCGCGTTGGCAGGTTTTATTGAAACTCTTTCAACATTCTATCTCCAGTATTCGCGTGATCGCTTTAAGGAGGACAATCCGCGGCATCTCTTAGTGCGCGATGTTCTTCGCTATGTACTCGTACACATTGCGAAGGTAAGCGCGCCGCTTGTTCCTTTTCTTGCCGAGCGGGTTTATGGAAGCGTGAAATATACTGACGCGGCCGAATCGGTACACGTGGAGGATTGGCCGACGCTTGATGTGGCTGTCGCGTCGTTTGAGGCGGATGCCGCGGATGCCGCGGAAATTCCAAAAATTGTGGAAGCAATTCTAGCAGAACGAAGCAACGCGGGTATTCCGGTACGCCAGCCTTTACGGCTTGGGAAAGCGGCGCGTCTTCCAAAAAATGAAGAGTGTCGCGAGGTTATACGCGCGCGGGTAAATGTGGAGCGTTTGCGAGAGGATACGTCGCTTCCTGCGGATCATCCCGCGTGGATTGACTCGGAAATTACGCCGGAGTTGCGTGAGAAAGGCATGGTGCGGGAGTGTACGCATGGCGTGCAAGAAATTCGTAAACATATGAGGCTTAAACCGCATGATCGTATTATTCTTGAAGTGTACACAAAAGACGAAACAATAAAAGATTTCTTCGGGCGTCACAAAGAAGAAATAACGCGCGCGGTACACGCGGACGCGCTGGTGTTTGAGGAAGAACCAGGCGAACATGAAATTGATTTAGGCGATCACAAAATAGCTATTTCGCTTATTCGCGTGTAAGGATTCAATCTTTGCGTGTTCCATGTCCTACCAACTGCATCAAACGGAAGGAATTGTATTGAAACGCTGGCCGCGCGGGGAGGGAGACGCGGTTCTTAGGCTCTACACAAAAGAGTATGGAGGGGTGACATTGGTGGCAAAAGGCATACGTCTTGAGAAATCAAAACTCCGCGGGGCGGTGGATTTATTTTCTCAATCAGCCATTGGGTTTATCGCGGGTAAGGAAACCTATCGCCTTGTGCATGCGGATGCGCAACATACGCGCGCGCGTTTGCATGAGGATTTTTTGCGATATCGTGCGGCAGGATACGTCGCGGATTTATTTTGTAGGGGCGTGGCGGACGGCGAAGCGGACTTACATCTTTGGTCGCTTCTTGAAGAGTCAATTTCATGTATTTTAGGAGACGCGTTTCAAGAAAAAACAACAGCTCTTTTTTTGCGCTCTTTTGAAATAAAATTTTTAAAGCAGTTGGGTTACTTGCCCGAAACCATGCCTCAAACCGTGCGCGCTATGGTAACGGCGCCATTGGGTTCTTTTATAAATATACTGCCTTTGGAAGACAGGGAGGAACTTTCTCTTTTTCTGCGGCCTTTGCTGGAAGATGCGCTGGCTAGGCAATGGGATGACGCGCAGGCTGTTTCCATCAGCTAAAAAAATAAATGGTGTTCATTATCCACATCTATATTGACACATCAACTACATCTATAGTACGGTGTAGACATACGCGCCCCAGCCAGCCGCAAGGTCCGCTGGGGTTTTCTGTTGTTTTCTCATTGTGATAGAATTTCATTATAAAACCAAGATAATGAATAAATGCAGTACTTGCAAGCAGATAATTAAAAAGCAGAAAAAAGAAACCCTTTTGTTTATAGATGGAGAGAACTTTAAGCACAAATTGGGTGCTGTATATCATGTCCATGGTAAATCAAAACCTGAGTGGCATTGCTATAATTTTAAGGGACTACTCGATAAGGTTTTATTAGGTTTCCAGATAGATAGAACGGTTTTTTATTTTGCGAAAATAAAAGAGCATCCTGAGACAAAGGAAAAATCAAAACAACTAATCGAGTCACAACGTCTATTAAAAACAAGTTTAGAACGGCAAGGTTTTATGATTGTTTTAGCTGGGGGAGTGAGAGGTCAAAGAGAGGGTGATTCTGTAAATCCACTGATAGTTTTTAGAGAGAAGGGTGTTGATGTGCGGATTGGTGTGGACATGGTGTCTTCTGCTTGTGACGAAGAGGCATCCACCATTATTTTAGGAAGCTCTGACTCAGATTTACAACCAGCAATTAAAGAAACAACTAAGCGAGGAGTGGGGTGTGTGTATCTTGGTTTTGAAACAAATCCTAACAAGGGCTTGTCTTTTACCTGTAAAAGGACCATTCTGATCCGAGATTCTGAGGTCTTTGAATTTGAATAGAATGAGTTCGTCGCTGTTTTGGTCGCGCAATATGTATTATTATGTATTATAATGGAGGATAATCTATGTCATCTCTCGAAGAACTCAAAAAACAATTGTTTCGTAAAAAAGATACGTTCCAAGAACGCGAGCATGAGCCTACATTGAGTCCGGTGTCTATGGCAGGACCGCGATCATGGGGAAGCGGGGAAGATCCGGAATTGGAACGGCAAATACAAAAACAGCGCCAACGCCGTCTTATGAGGTACGCCTTGTTTGCCACGGTAGGGTTCGCGGCGCTTGCATTGGCGGGGGCCGCCGTGTTCCTTCTTTTTTTACGGGAGCGCGCAAGTGTAACAAAAGAAAACATTTTTTTGTTGATTGAAGGGCCTTCCCAAATTACCGTGGGGGAAGAAGCTGTGTTTGATGTGCGGTTCGCGAACAATAACGATATTCCGCTTGAGAGTGTCGATATTATTTTTGAGTACCCGGAAGGCGCGCGGCCGGTGTTTGGCGAACCGCCGCGCCAAGGACCGTTTCGCGAGCGCGTATCTATCGGGCGTTTGCTGCCGCATGAAGAACACCGCGAGTCGTTTCGCGCCTACTTATTTGGGAACACAGGAGACGCGCTTACGGCTCGTTCTACGCTGGAATATCGCCCTCAGAATTCAAGCGCGCGGTTTGGGAAGGATGTTTCTTTTGCCGTTGAGATAGCGCGTTCACCCGTTGGGGTGGCTATTACTATGCCGCACGATGCAACAGCGGGGCAAGAAATTGAAATAGTGGTAGATTATGTTTCCACCACGGAATCTCTCCTTGCCGATGTTTCGCTTGATATGGCATATCCCTCCGGATTTACATTCCTCTCAGCCGAACCTGCCCCTTCAAAAGATAATAATCTCTGGCGTTTGGGGAATGTGCCACCTGGGGGCGAGGGGCATATTCGCATTAGGGGCGCTATTACAGGAAATGCCGAGGAGTCAAAGGTTTTCACGGCGCGAATTGGTCTGTCAGATGAAGAGACAAGCGCGTGGAGCTCTTATGGACAGGCGGTAGCGTCGCTTGTTATGCGTGATGCGTTGCTTGCTATCACGGTGGATGTCGCGGGGTCGGAGAAAGAAGGCGTTAGTCCGGGTCGGCAGGCAACGTTTAAAATACATTGGCGTAATAATTTGCCGGTAAGCGCGCGTAATGTGGTGCTGGAAGCTACTCTTTCGGGGGCGGCTATTGACTACGCGCGCGTGCGGTCTCAAAATGGTTCATACGATAGCGCTAACCGTCGTATGGTCTGGACCGCAAGCCAACTTCCGGAGTTTCGGTTTGTAGAGCCTGGCGCGGCAGGTTCCGTAGAAGTTTCAGTGCCGGTACTCGCGCAGTTGCCGATTCAGACATTGGCAGATAAGAATTTTGTGGTGCGCTTGGATGCGGTATTTTATACAAACACGGTTCCGGAAGGATTTGTCGGCGTAGAGACAGCCGGAAAAACAAGTGCGTTTGCCAATGTTATCACGCAGTTTGGTTTTGCTTCACGGGGACTCTATCGGGATGGTGTGTTTGCGAATACGGGGCCGCTCCCGCCGCGCGCGGGCAAGGAGTCCACGTATACAATCAATTGGTCGGTAACGTCGAGCGGAAATGATATGGAAAATGTGTCGGTGCGCGCTTCTTTGCCGGCGAATGTGCAATGGAAACAGAAGATAGAACCTGCCGCTGAACATGTGTCGTATGATCCTGATACGCGCGAGGTGGTTTGGGATACAGGGTTTGTTATCGCAGGAACGGGATACACAAGACCCGCCCGCGAGGTTTCATTCCAGGTGGGCTTGGTGCCGGGCGTAAGTGATGTGGGGCGGATGCCGGTTCTGGTGAGTTCTGCTGCCGTGGCGGGGATCGATACCTTTACCGGTTTTCGGATAGAGGAAAAATCAGCCGCGGTAACCACACACTTGTTGGATGATTCACAAGTAAATACTAATGAGTATGAGGTGGCGCAGTAGACTATACCTTCATCCGATGACCTCCACATTGATTTGCATACGTACATGTCGTTATTTTTACCACACACCATGACAAACACTGTAACAATTCAAGGCGGTCATCGGATGAAGGTATATTTCCTAATGTAAGTAAGTAGTACGATATGGAAAAATCAAAATCAGAACATATAATGGACAAAATTATATCGCTTTGTAAAAGGCGGGGGTTTATTTTCCCCGGCTCGGATATTTATGGCGGGCTCGCAAATTCTTGGGATTACGGCCCCTTGGGCGTGGAGCTTAAACATAATATCAAGCAGATGTGGTGGAAGCGGTTTGTGCATCAGAGAGACGATATGGTGGGGATTGATGCCGCGTTGATCATGAATCCAAGGGTATGGGAAGCATCCGGCCATCTGAAAGAGTTTTCGGATCCTTTGGTTGAATGCAAGAAGTGTCATGAGCGTTTTCGTAGTGATCAATTGGGAGGCAAGAGCGCATGTTTAGTATGTGGCGGAGAATTAACAGAACCTCTGCAATTCAACTTGATGTTAAAAACATTTTTGGGCCCTGCGGAAGAAAAAGCAAACGAAGTATATTTTCGTCCGGAAACCGCGCAGGGTATGTTTGTGAATTTCAAGAATGTGCTGGATACCATGCGTCCGCGGCTTCCGTTCGGTATTGCCCAAGTTGGTAAGGCGTTTCGCAATGAAATCACGCCGGGTAATTTTATTTTTCGCACGCGGGAGTTTGAGCAAATGGAGATAGAATATTTTATACGTCCGCCGGTTGGAGATGAGTGGAAAGAAGTATTTGATGGGTGGAAATGGGAAATGACGCAATGGACAGCCGATTTGGGCGTGAACGCGTCGCATGTGCACGAAGTAGAAATTCCCGACGGCGAACGCGCGCACTATTCAAAACGTACCATTGATTTTGAATATGATTTTCCTTTTGGCAGAAAGGAACTCTACGGCCTTGCGTATCGGACGGATTTTGATTTAAAAAATCATGAAGAATATTCCGGTCAAAGTCTGAAATATCGGGATCCGGATACAAACGAAGAATTTTGGCCGCATGTAATTGAGCCCACGTGGGGAGTTGATCGTTCGGTATTGGTAACACTGCTTGAAGCGTACAAAGAAGATACAACCGAGAAGGGCACGCGCGTGTATCTGAAACTCCCGCCAAAGCTTGCGCCTTACAAAGCGGCGGTGTTTCCGCTTCTTGCAAACAAGCCTGATCTTGTGGCAAAGGCGCGCGAGATTTACAGCGCGCTCCGCAAATCGTTTCCCGTGGCATGGGACGATCGCGGCAATGTGGGCAAGCGGTACTATGCGCAAGATGAAATTGGCACGCCCTGGTGTATCACTGTTGATTTTCAAACTCTAGAAGATGAGACCGTAACCATACGCGATCGTGATACGGGAGAGCAGGTGCGTAAACCTGTTGCTGAACTGGATGGATACTTGGGAGAGCTTATACAATAATTTGAAAATAACTGCCGTGCATGCTACGATTTTTGCATGCGTCACACAAAAACTACGCTCAAAAACGGGATGCGCGTGATAACCGTTCCCATGAAGGACACCAAGAGTCTTACGCTTTTGGCTCTTTTTGGCACGGGTTCGCGCTATGAAACAAAAAAGACGAATGGCGTGTCCCACTTTTTGGAGCATTTATTTTTCAAAGGAACAACATCACGTCCGCGGCCGGGTGATGTATCGCAGGCGCTGGACGACGTGGGCGCCGAACATAACGCGTTTACCTCGAAAGAATATACGGGTTATTGGGTGAAAGCCGCCTCGCGCCATGTTCCATTGGCGCTGGATATTGTTTCCGATATCTTGCTCGAGCCGCTTTTTAAGGAGGAAGAAATTGAAAAGGAACGCGGTGTTATTTTTCAGGAAATGCATATGTATCTGGATACGCCGCGGCGCTATGTGCATAATTTGTTTGAGTCGCTGGTATATGGTGATGATCCGCTTGGCTGGGAAATTATCGGCACATCAGATAGTCTTAAACGTTTGTCGCGGGATGATATTCTTGATTATCGGAAATCCCACTATGTTGGCTCAAACGCGGTGTTGGTGGTGGCTGGCGCATTTCGCGAAGAAGATACGCTACGGCGCGTTGAAAAGGTATTTGAACGGCTTTCTGCGGGAACCGCGAAGTCTTGCGCGCCCTTTCAGGCAATTAAAAAAGATGCTTCCCGTGCTCACCTGGAATACAAAAAATCTGATCAAACGCATGTGGTGCTAGGCGCGCGCAGTAATTTCAGCATGTTTCATCAAGGGCGATATGCGGCTGCGTTACTTGCCACCATACTTGGCGGGAAAACAAGTTCGCGTTTATTTCAAGAGATCCGCGAAAAACGCGGACTTGCCTATACGGTTTCCGCCACGACGGAGCAGTTTTTGGATTCGGGATATTTTTCCGTCTACGCGGGGGTGCCTCATGGAAAAACAAAAGAAGTAGTGCGGCGTATTCGGGATGAATTTTGGCGCGTGGGAGAGAATGGTATTTCATCGCGGGAGTTGCGGCAGGCAAAGGATTTTTGGCGCGGGCAGTTTGCCATTAGTCTGGAATCATCTGATGAAGTTGCTTCATTTTACGGGACTCACGAGCTGTTTTATAAAGACATTGTTTCTCCGGATGAAGTTATGGAAAAGGTTGAGCGCGTAACGCAAGAGGAAGTAAATTCTGCCGCGCGTGAGATATTTCATAAACAACCATTGTGCATGACGCTTATAGGCCCGCACCGTGATGAGGTAGCTTATAAACAACTTATTCATGTATAATAGGCGTATATGCCAAATCGACAAATCATAGAAATTTCCACAAATACCATACTAAAGATACTCTTGTTTTTACTTGGCATCGCGGCTCTATACCTTGTGCGTGACGTGGTTCTTATTTTACTTCTTTCAATCGTGATCGCGTCGGGTATTGATCCTGGCGTGCGAAGGCTTCAAAAATTGCGGTTTCCGCGCCCCATCGCGGTGCTTGCTATTTATGTTATTATCATTGCGTTGTTTGCGTTTGTATTTTATTTATTGGTACCGCCGTTTGTAAGCGAGATGCGTAATTTTGCCCAAACCTTTCCTTCTTCATTAGAAGAGACGGCCGCGTATTTCCACTCTCAATTGAAAATATTTGTTTCATCTGCGCCGGAATATGTTTCTATTTCCGTCGACTCACTAACGAACCAACTTGAAACAATGGTAAACAAAAACATTGTATCTTTTTTCTCCGCTGGTTCGGCGGTTGGTTCATCGGTATTTGGGGGGTTGGTATCGTTTGTGTTTGTGGTGGTGCTTTCATTTTATTTTTCCGTGCAAGAAAACGGCATTGCTCATTTTTTACGAATCATAACACCATTGGAATACGAAGCGTATGTGATTGATTTATGGACGCGGTCTCAATATAAAATAGGGAAATGGCTGCAAGGACAAATCTTGTTGGGAGTTTTGATAGGTATTCTTGTATATGCGGGGCTTACCATATTGGATGTTAAATATGCTCTTATTTTAGCGTTTCTTGCCGCCATATTTGAATTAATTCCCATCTTTGGACCCACGCTGGCTGCTATTCCCGGAGTTATTTTTGCTTTTATTCAAGCGCCCATTCTCGCGGTTTGGGTGATTCTGTTGTATATTATTGTGCAACAGATGGAGAATCACCTCATTTATCCGCTGGTGGTTCGAAAAGCTCTTGGTGTGCCACCGCTGTTGGTTATTATTTCACTTCTTGTAGGGGGAAAATTAGCGGGATTTATCGGACTTGTTCTTGCTGTTCCCATTGCCGCTGTGTTTCTTGAATATGTAAATGATATCGCGAAAGAAAAGCATATTTTCGAATAAAACCACAGAGAGCGGTTCATCTGCCTTCGTACTCGCATGCCGAAGTTTTATATCACAACATCTATACCGTACGTAAATGGTCCTCCTCATATCGGACACGCTCTTGAATTTGTTCAAGCCGACGCGATTGCCCGCTGGCGGAGAGCGCAGGGAGATGATGTGTTTTTTTTGACGGGAACTGATGAACATGGGGCAAAGATAGCGCGCGCGGCGGAAGCGGCAGGTTCTGATACCCGCACATTTGTGGATGAATCCTCACAGCATTTCCGTAACTTGGTGAAACAGTTGTCAATCACACCCGATAACATGATTCGCACATCGGATAAAGAACATCATTGGCCGGGCGCGGTTGAAATGTGGAAACGTATAACTGAGCGCGGAGACATGTATAAAGGGGTATATAAGGGCTTGTACTGTGTGGGACACGAAGCGTTTGTTACAGAAAAGGATTTAAAAGATGGCATATGCGAGGATCATGGCAAGGCGCCCGAATATATAGAAGAAGAAAACTATTTTTTCCACCTTTCCGAATATGCGGAGGAAGTTAAGCGGCAGATCGAAGAAGGATATTTGGAAATTATTCCTCACACGCGCGCGAATGAAGTGCTTGCGTTTCTCAGCGCGGGCGTGGAGGATATCAGTTTTTCTCGTCCGGCGAAAGATATTCCGTGGGGGATTCCTGTTCCGGGAGACTCATCCAATACCATGTATGTATGGTGTGATGCTCTTTCAAACTATGTCTCAGCTCTTGGGTTTGGCACTTCGTCAGATGAGCGTATGGGTACGTATTGGCCTTGTGATATTCATTTGGTGGGGAAGGACATTGCACGGTTTCACGCGGTTATTTGGCCGGCAATGTTACTTTCCGCAGGCTTGCCTTTGCCAAAGAAGATTTTTGTGCATGGTCATATTCACTCGGGGGGAAGAAAAATGTCTAAAACGCTTGGAAATATAATAGATCCGTTTTCTCTTATAAAAACATACGGCGCGGAAGCGGTTCGGTATGTATTGTTGGGTCATGTGCCTTTATTTAGTGATGCGGATCTCACGCCAGACCGCATTCATGAGCTCTACACGGCACATTTAGCAAACGGAGTTGGTAATTTACTATCTCGTGTTTCTGCCATGTGTCTGCAGTATTTCGACGGTCATATCACGCGTCCTGCCGACGTGCTTTTGGCATCTGTTCCTTTCAAGTTGGACATTGATGTACTAGACGCGCGGGATCGTGATTTAAAAGTGGGAAGCGTTACGCCTGAGTGGTTCATTCATGAAAAGACAATCCCGCGGTATCAGGCGGCATGGGAAGAGTATCGGCTTGACTCAGCTTTGCAGGAAGTGATGCAATTATTTCGGCAGCTTGATCGTTATGTTCAAGATTATGAGCCCTTCAAGTTGATCAAGACCGACCGCGAACAAGCGCAAGCTATCTTATGGAGTTTGGTTTCTAGCCTTCATCATGCGTGTCGATTATTACCTTTCTTTTTACCGGAAACCGCGCTTGCGATTGCGGAAGTGTTGGGAGTGCCTCTGAATGAAACAGATGAAATTATGCACAAACGAACGGTGTATACAATAACAAAAAAAGAACCTCTCTTCCCGCGGGTAGAAAAATGAGTTTTAATGAAGTGTCCCGACTGCCAATTGGTGGTCGGGACGCTTCAGTGTACAATATAGATCTATGCCACGGCGATCATTTGAAGAACGGAATATCCGAGTTCTTATGCGCTTTGCAAAACGCAGTTTCGCGATTACGCTTCCCATCGAAGTTATTCGGGATCTTGGCTGGCAGGAGCATCAACAAGTGCGTATACGGAAAGCGGGCAGAAGAATTGTTATAGAGGAAGAACGGCGATCCTTATAACATAATTGTGAATAAAGAACATCTGCTACCGTGAATTATGAAACACATCCTCATCCGATGACCGCCACGCGAATTGATAATGAGTTGAACAAGATATATAACGTCTTGCGATGACCCAATTTGGTCATCGCAAGACGTTATATTGTGCTTGCGTATGTAAATCGATGGGAGGTCATCAGATGAGAGGAATACATGTGTTTCGTAACACAAAGTCTGCTAGATTTTTATAAAAGACACCTAATAACTATGTCCTTTAGGTGTCTTTTATATTAATGTCTCTTATGTCCTTTATAATTTGACACTAAAGGACATGTCTCATAGATTATATCTATGTCCTGCAAATCTCAAAACGAAGACATTTCTCTGGAAGATCGTGTGCGTAGAGCGACTGCGGCTTTGTATCGTGTTACAGACACTCTCTCCGACAATGAACCTATGAAGTGGAAATTACGGAATGATGCTGTAGAACTTGTTGATTCCATAGTTGCTGTTAGTCAGAAAGAGCAAATATTTTCAGAAAATTTTCATTATCCGCTTCTTATTGCAGATCGTCTTGTGTCAAAAATTGGTATTATCTCTGCCGGCGGCTATATATCAAAAATTAATTTTCAAGTTTTGGAACATGAATATACAAGAATATCAGACATGCTTTTTGATAAGATGTCTGATATAGATAAAGGACAAAATATTCTATCAGACATTTATATAGGACAACATAGGAAACATATAAAAGACATAAAGGACATTAAAATTGAAACAGATTTTACGGTCGAAAAAGATAAGAAAGATAGTAAGAAAATATCAAATGAGCCGTCATCTATAAGCGAGCGGCAGAAACGTATCACAGTCGCTCTTGTGGGAAAAGGGTGGCTGCATGTCGTGGAGGTCGCTAATCTTTGCGGGGGAGGAGCAAGCACAAAGACAATTCAAAGAGATTTGGGTTCCCTTGTGCAAAGCGGCGTTATGCAAAGTAAAGGAGAGCGTAGGTGGCGCACGTATGCTTTAGCCGAGAGTTATAAGGAATCAACTGGATAGTTTTGTAAAGTGTTGACGGAGAGTCCCATGTCAGCTATTCTGAAATTACTTTGTTTATCCACAGTTTTAGTCGAAAGAGGGCTTTAAGAAGTTGTTTCCTATCTCTACAATGAGTGCATGTGTCATAAACGCTGTTGTGGGCGGTTTCGTTCGTTTGTAACAAAAGGACGATTTATGGTCTCTGTCGTGACTACCTAATTAAACGAGGAAGCGGGCAAGGTGGTTACCAGTGAGTCCGGAAATTCAGGAACGTGGTCAGATATTTCTTGATCGTTGACAAGTCAATACTTTAAAGTATGTAGTCATTCACTAGTAGTGTTTATTGGAAGAATGGCGCATGGACATGTTTTAAAACATGTTCTCAAAAGAGCGAACTCTGGTCGAGAGATGCTCTTTTACGCCAATTAATAATTTAGTAGGAAATCATGCATACAAATAAACTTATAAAAATAGCGAAAAAAGTTACGTCAGTATTCGTAAGCTTGACGACCGCAGTTTGGCTTTCCGGGTTTGGGATTTTGATGCCAATCGTAGCACAGGGGCAGACCGTCTCAGAACTACAGGCGCAAATCCAATCCTTGCAGGCTCTCATTGCAAATCTTCAAGCGCAAATTTCTGGGGTTAGCGGAGGAACGCCTTCCATGAGCTCGACTCCGTGTACGTTTACCAAAGACCTCACAATGGGGTCTACAGGTATGGACGTAAAATGTTTACAAGAATATCTTAACTCGGCAGGACACATGGTCGCTTCAAGCGGCGCAGGGTCCCCGGGTATGGAATCAGAATATTTCGGATCACGGACGCAGTCAGCTGTTTCAAAATGGCAGGCGGCGAATAGTGTAAGTCCATCGGTGGGATACTTCGGTTCCAAATCGCGCGCGAAATATACCATGCTTATGGCAGTGGTTCCACCACCTCCTCCAACAACCAAACCACAGTGCTCGGATGGCATAGATAACGACGCGGACACAAAGATTGACCATCCAGCCGATACAGATTGCACTGATGCAAATGATACAACAGAGGCTGCGGTTGCTATGGGTATGGGTCTTACCGTAGGTTCGGCAACACAACCAACAGCGACGCTTGCAGTGAAGAGCTCAATTCATTTGCCGTACACAGCGTTCACTCTTACCGCTTCTGCTGATGGAGATGTGTTGGTTGATTCTATTACGGTAGAACGAACAGGTCTTGCAAATGACGCGGCGTTCAGCGGTGTCGTATTGCTTGATTCTGACATGACGCCAATTACCGCAGTCGCGAAAACATTAAACTCAACACATCAAGCGGTATTATCGGATGACTTTACGGTTCCAAAGGGAACAACAAAGACATACTATCTTGCAGGAAATATGGCCTCCAGTCTTACGAATTACGCAGGGCAGGTCGCATCTCTTACGCTTGTTGCAGTTAACACAGCCGCGCAAATAACGGGTACGCTTCCTATAACAGGAGCGGCTCATACCATTAATGCGTCACTGTCTATTGGTTCTGTTACACTTGCTCGTGGTGTTTTGGATCCAGGTAATGTGAGTCCTACAAAAGAAGTAGGAACAACGGGTTATATTTTCTCCGCATTGAAGGCAACAGCTGGATCTGCAGAAGATGTGTATATGAAATCTATCCGTTGGAACCAGTCTGGTTCTGCCGCGAAAGCAGATCTTTCGAATGTGATTGTGAACGCTGACGGCACGGAATACACGCCGGTAGTAAGCGCAGATGGCAAATACTACAAGGCGGTGTTTACGGGAGACGGCATTCTCATTAAGAAAGGTGAATCAAAAGAAGTCTACATAAAAGGTGATATTTCGTCTGGCTCTGGCCGTACTATTGACTTCGATTTGTATCGATATGATGACATGGTGTTTGTAGGCAAGACCAATGGTTACAAGTTCCAAGCATCTGCCACGGAAACAACCGCGGACAATGATGATGACGCAGAATTCCAGGATTCCGATCCTCGGTTTGACGCTGACCAGGTAGAAATCGGCGCAGGCTCTCTCCGTGTAGAGAAATCAAACAAAATTAACGCGACTAACATTGCAAACGGAGAAGATAATGTCGCCCTTGGCGCGTTTCTCTTCCATGTTGATGGTGAGCCTGTTACCTTCAATTCGTGGGTAATAACACTTGCAACAACAGATAGTGATAGTGGTGGCGGAAAGGCGGTGCTTGATAATATAACTATTTATGATGAGAATGGGAATGCAGTTGGCGGTCCTACTGATCCGACCATTGCAGGTACCGCGCATACGGTAACTATTACCGATTCCATCACAGCTCCTGTTGGTGAACATGTATATACTGTTCGCGGTAACTTGGATAATGGTTGGGCGAACAATGATACTATTACAGTGAGCTTCCAGCCATCTACCAAAATTACGAATGCGAAAGGTGATACGACTGGAAACACTATTACTCCAACTCCAGCGGCAGTTGTTACGGCAAACGTACAGACGATAAAAGCGGGAACGTTGACGGTTTCCATTGACCAGTCTCTCGGTGCGCAATCGTATGTAGAAGGTGGAAATGGGGTGTCGCTTGGTCGCTATGTGCTCGACGCGACAGCTTCCGGTGAAGACTTAAAAGTAAATGTAATAAAGATTCGTGCCCAGATATCAACCGGTGACTTGGACAACTATCAGGCACTTCAATTGTGGGATGGAACAAAAGCTCTGAACACAGGTTCAAATGTAAACAACCCATCTGGCAACTCGGCAAACACAGCGGCGACGCTTTCATTTAACCTTGATTCTCCAGGTCTTGTGGTTCCAAAGGGAACAACGAAGGTTCTCGTGTTGAAAGGTAATCTCACTACGGGTCATGCGCTTGATGACCATGCTCGCTTCAACTTTGTCGGTTTGACAAACGGAGACTGGGGCACATCTGGTGTTGGCACCAATGCTGATATTACAGAAACGTATTCTTCTTCAACATCAGCCAAAATTACCATAAAGACAGGCGGAGGCTTTTCAGTGGCGGCCGCTCCTTCCCAACCCACTGAAAAATGGGTTACCGCGGGGGCAACTGGCGTAACTGCTAACGTATTACGCTTTACTTCCACTACAGAAGAGTTCGCGCTCACCGACCTTCGCTTGCAGATTGATACCACCGGTTCTTCGTCGGCATCCGACATCAGCAAGGTGTATCTCTATGATGGCGACGTGCTTGTGCAAGCAAAGACTCCTTCATTTGTGAATGGAGTAGAGGACTTCACGTTCCCATCTAGCGGAAATGGGTCGTTTGTGGTTCCAAAAGACAGCTTCAATGAATTAACAATCAAGATCGACGTCGCGCCTATCGGCAATAGCTTGTCTGGTAAGGCAGGTCAGTTAACCGGTATTGATTATGATGGTGCGACATCTTCCAAGAACAAAGCTCTTGGTAAGGAATCAGGGGCAAGCGTACATTCTTCGACCGCGTCCGATGTGACGGGCAACGGAGTTGTATACTTCCGCTCTATTCCAACCCTTGAACGCGTAGCGCTTCCGGTAACTGCGCTTACATCCGGTACCCATGTGCTCTACAAATTCAAGGTCACAGCTGATCCGGCATATGATGTAGCGGTGCATAAGTTTACCTTCAAGGTTGCGACAACCGGTATTACAGGTTTAGGCGCGTCGCTTCCGAGCTTCACGCTTTGGAATACAACAGATAACCGACGGGTAGCTGCCGCTACTGGTGCCGCCGCGGCATTCTTCGCGGAGCAAGGTAACTATGACAACAGTGCGCAGGTAGTTGTACGTATATACGCGGATAACACAGATCTTCCAAGTGGTCAGTGCTCAAGCACTACTCATTGTTGGGATATAGTTCCCGCAGGATTATCTCGCACATATGAGCTTCGCGGCGCCGTTACAACGGACGGTTCTGGTGATTCTATCTCCACGAAATTGCTTGGAGATGATGCCCGAAGCCCGCGCTTGGTATTGACTGGCTCTTCTGCGCAAACCATGCAGAATGTGTCTCTGGTTGATCTTGATAGACGACCAGCGCTTGCTGCGGTAGGTTTTGTCAACGAATCGGCGAATGTAGCTTCAAGCTCAAGCTTTATCTGGTCTGACTTCTCATCTGATGCCACAACAACGCACGGCATTGATACGGCAGATTGGATGAACGGCTTCAAGTTGCCAGGACTTCTCTCGACGGGTCTTGATTCATCAACAATGTCGAACTAAACTTTCGACGTATAAAAGCCTAGTGTCCTTGTGACTAGGTCAAACCCCCCTCCTTCCGGAGGGGGGTTTGTTCTTTTTAGAGAGGAAAACTCCGGACTTTAGTCCGATGCTTTCAGCTTGTACGCGGTTCAATGCTAGAATGGGGACATGGCAAGCCAATATCGCCA
>Ga0155009_110_pt1 | contig 63511 bp, 72 predicted proteins | sample RifCSPhighO2_01_FD_105977 | JGI IMG/M metagenome (GOLD analysis project Ga0155009, IMG submission 105977) | Candidatus Ryanbacteria bacterium RIFCSPHIGHO2_01_FULL_45_22 | reverse complement strand
TTGGTCATCGCAAGACGTTATATTAGAAATTTTTAATGTAAATATTATCACCTGAAGTTTTATGCTTACATTCTTACTTTTTTTATTGGTTATTGCTGTGCTTGTGCTCTCTCACGAGTTCGGTCATTTTATTGTTGCCAAGTGGAAAGGAATGCGGGTGGACGAGTTTGGGTTTGGATTTCCACCGCGATTATTTGGCAAGCAACATGGAGAAACATTCTATTCTTTTAATTTATTGCCGTTTGGCGGGTTTGTAAAAATTTGGGGTGAAGACGACGCAGATGGCGCAAACGATCCGCATAATTTCGCGGCTCGTAGCGCGTGGGATCGGTTTTTGGTGCTTGTGGCGGGGGTAGGAATGAATTTTGTGCTTGCGTATGTTCTTTTTACTATTGGACATGGCATTGGCATACCAGGCGTAGTGGGCGCAGGGGAAGATGCGCGTGATGCGATGGTGCGCGTGGTGGATGTGATACCCGGGTCTCCTGCGGCCGAAGCGGGCGTAAAAGCAGGAGATTCTATTCTTGAATTGATACCTTCCTCTGATACGGAAAGTTCTTGGCATCCCGTAACGGTACATGTTTCGGAAATTGAGCAGGTGCAAAATTTTGTAAAAACACACGCGGGTGGAGATATAACCATGGTGGTGGAACGAGTGAATGAAGAACTGCGTTTGCCAATTAGGCTTCGGAAAGAAGCGCCTGCGGGAGAGGGCCTTTTAGGGATTGCGATGGCAAAAGTTGGTATCATACGAACCGCTTGGTATCGGGCGCCTTGGGAGGGGTTGTTAACGACCATTGCTACTACAAAATTTGTAGCGGGAGGTCTCGCATTCTTTTTCGCGAATATCGTTAGCTCGGATGTGATAAATTCCGTCGCGGGGCCGGTAGGTATTGCCAAAGTCGCAGGGCAAGCAAGCGCGCTTGGGTTCGCGTATCTTTTGCAGTTGATAGCAGTGCTTTCTATCAACCTTGCCATTTTAAACATTTTGCCCATTCCCGCGCTGGATGGCGGGCGGGTGCTGTTTTTGATAATTGAAAAACTACGCGGAAAACCGATAGGCGTGCGCGTAAGTCAATTTGCCCATACGTCTGGATTTATAGTGCTGATTCTTTTGATGCTGGTTGTTACGTATTTTGATTTGACGAAGATTTTTTGAAAATAAGTAATAACTTGTTAAAATTTAGTCATGGAATCACCTGAATTTAATGGAGAATCTCATGTTGAGCAGGCTGATAAAGTCATATTTGCCTGCTTTGAAAATCCCGATACACTATCTCCCGAGTCCAAAGAAAAAATAGACCAAATAAAAAAGGAGGGGGTGAATATAGATTGGCATGCGACACAAGGCGAACTAGAAAAAAGAGATATGAAGCATGGTTGCGACGATGGCTCATATGCAATTTCTCCTGTTGACAGTAAAGATAAATATTCGGAAGGATACTTTATCTGTCTTGGTATAGTTGCCGTAGGTAGAAACAGGGAAGGAGAAAACATATCTTTCATGTCTCACCAAAATCCCGGAGCAACATTTGTGGAAGAAATTGAGGAAAAATTTAGCGTTAATTTAGCTGAATGTCTCACGACGTTAAAGGAACAATCAATAGAAGGATCAATCGATATTGTCTTTTTAGGTGGGCAGTATCCACGATTTGACAGCTCAATAACCGAAGAATACTACTGGGATGCCTATGAAGAATCAATGAATAAGATGCGCGATATAGTTTTCTCAACCATAAATATTGAGCCGACAATTATTACAGGTCCAAAGACCGAGGAAGATGCAACAAAAGAGAATGAAACAAACGCATATTTTTCTACTCACGACAGGCGTTTGTATGTAGTGCAAGATGATTATACACTCGGTCAGGCAGGTCGGGTATCAGATATCCAAAAGATTTATAAAAGATGATTGTGCCAGAAATAAAAAAAGGGCGCTATCGGCACTATAAAGGAAAGGACTACTTGGTAATCGGCGAGGGATGCCATCACGAAACACGAGAGCCGATGGTTTTGTATGTGCCCCTATACGGTGAGTTTCGCATTGAGATACGACCGAAAGAAATGTTTTTGGAAGAAGTAGACATGCCGGAATATAACTACAAAGGCCCGCGGTTTCGATATATAGTGGAGGATGAAAAGTAAAACAGGAAGGAACCTTTATGAAATACAACAAGCTGGTTCGAAACGAGATTCCCCGTATCATAAAAGAAAAGGGACAGACACCGACATGTCGAATTGCAATTCCGGGTGAACGCCGCAATTATGCAGTAGAAAAATTATGGGAGGAAGTGCGGGAATACGCGGACGCAAAAACGAAAGAAGGAAAATTGGGCGAACTCGCGGATATATTAGAGGTTGTGCGTTTGCTTTGTAAGGTTGATAAGATTTTTTTTAAGGAAGTGGACAACGCGCGGAAAAAGAAAGCAAAGAAACGAGGCACATTTAGTGAGTGGGTTATTCTTGAACAAGTGGTATAGTATCGCAAGCGGCTTTCCAAAGCCGCTTTTCTTGTTTCAACCTGTTGAGCTTTCATGGTACGATATATTTATAAAAAATTCCTAAATATATCGACGGTCGTTCATTATTTTAGGAATTATATTTTGATTCTATTCATCATGTACGAACATAAGAAAAAATTGATAAGCGGTTGGAGTAATGAGTTTCTTCCTCAATTGCCGGAATACAACGAAAAATTGCCCGTTAGCGATGTGGTGTTGGGTATTATAGGTATTGCTGGGATTGTGAGTATTGCCATTTTGGCACCCAATGCTGTTCAGATACTCAAATACGTAGAACCAAAACGTTGGAAAAAAAATAATCCGCGTTACCGGATAAGCGAGACTCTGCAAAGGTTTATTAAGGATGGTATTCTTGCTCTAGATCATGTGGAAGGAGAAACACCCCATGTGCGACTTACCAAGAAAGGAAGAATGCGCTTTGAAAAACTTCAGTTTTATAAAAACTCACCTGAACCATGGGATGGTAAATGGCGTATAGTGATGTTTGATGTAATAGAAAAACGTCGTAAGATAAGAAATCATCTTCGTGTTGAACTTCGGAATATAGGGTTTCGAAAACTGCAGAATAGTGTGTGGGTATATCCATATGATTGTGAAGAAGTTCTTGCCTTACTTAAGACTGATTTAAAACTAGGATACGAGGCGCTTTATTTTGTTACAGAGAAAATGGGAGGGGATGCATATCTTCGGAGATTGTTTTTTTTACCAAAACAGACATAGAAATACAAATATAGAGATACTGCACAGTAGAGGATAAAAAAGTTCGTGTGAAATAACCTGTCGTGGAATTCCTAAAATAATGGACGACCGTCGATATGTTTAGGAATTTTATACATACGCATGTATATGCCTGCACAATTGCTATGTGATGAAAGATATGCTAAACTCTTAAGGAAAATGATACAAGGAGGTGGTTTGTGTTTAAAAGGGAACGATTGCAAAAATTAAGCGGATGTAGACTGCGTGGATACGTATTGCAACTTGTGTTCACTCCTACGGAGCTTGCCCAGATAACAAATGTAAAGTCAGAGGATATTCATAAGTTATTCAGGCGGACAACAATCCCGAATGGTGATATTGGCGTGGAGCATGCCGAATGGCTTCTCTATGATAAGTTGTATATGATTTACAGTATTGTCTCGTCGCTCTTGAGGTTTGTTGGTTACGAAAAAAATGCAGATATTCGTATGAGAGAGTTCCTCACGGAAACAAGCATGTTTCGTTGTATGAAGGAAGAGCCGCCTTGGTATCCTTTGCCGAACGTGCCCTCGAGAACATTTCCGGCTTGGCAGCCAAAAAATTTGCGTGAATATCTTTTGGAGGGCCGCATGGTTGCCGTGCAAAATGCGCTTCTGTGGTTCCATGAAAACTGACAAGTAGCTCCTTCTTTCAGAGGCCTGGTTTTTCCAGGTCTTTTTCTTGTGCAATGCTCGGCTTTGCACATTTTTTCATTTTTTGCCTAATTTCGGGTTTTTTCCTATACTGCATGCATATGCAAAGAATGTCGCAATTGTTTACCAAAACCCGACGGGAGGCCCCGGCGGATGAATCAAGCCGAAATGCCCAGCTGTTGATTCAAGCAGGCTTTATTCATAAGGAAATGGCCGGGGTATATTCGTATTTGCCGCTTGGGCTTAGGGTAATCAATACTATCAAGCGTATTGTTTCTGCCGAGATGGAAGCTTTGGGATCCCAGGAACTTATTATGTCAACAATACAAAACAAAGACATATGGGAAAAAACAAACCGGTGGAGCGATGAGGCGGTGGATGTGTGGTTTAAGTCGCAATTAAAAAACGGAAATGAAATCGGGTTCGGGTGGTCGCATGAGGAACCTATCACAGACATGATAAAAGGGCACATAGCGAGCTATGCGGACCTGCCGCGGTATGTGCACCAGTTTCAAAATAAATTGCGGAACGAGGTGCGGGCAAAAAGCGGCATCATGCGCTGTCGCGAATTCATCATGAAAGACATGTATTCCTATTCTTTGACTGAAGAACAACACATAGCGTTTTATGCTAAAGCGACTGATGCGTATATGAATGTATTCCGAAATGTCGGACTTGGCGATCGTACATTTGTTACGTCGGCATCCGGTGGATTATTTACGGAAAAATTCAGCCACGAATTTCAGACAGTATGCGAGGCGGGCGAGGATGTTATTTATGTACACAAAGACGGTACGCATGCGCTCAATGGAGAAATCTTTACTGATGAAACTCTGCAGAAAATGAACGCGGAGAGGTCTGACTTTGAACAGAAAAAAGCGGCAGAGGTTGGGAATATTTTTACGTTCGGCACAAAAAAATGCGAGGAGTTGGGGTTGTATTTTACTGATGCGGAAGGAAACAAGAACATGCCTTTTCTTGGCTCGTATGGCATCGGCATAACAAGGCTGATGGGGGTCATCGCAGAAGTTTTTTCAGACGACAAGGGTCTTGTCTGGCCCGCCTCTGTTGCGCCCTATGACGTGCATGGTATTGTATTGGATGGTAAAGAAAGAGAGGCAGAGGGTATAGTTCAAGCATTGGAGCAAAAAGGTATGAATGTGATGTATGATGACCGCGCTGACCGTACGGCGGGTGAGAAATTTGCCGATGCGGATTTGATTGGTATTCCATGGAGAATCGTTGTAAGTAAACGCACCATGGAGAAGGGAATGGTGGAGGTAAAGAATAGACAACGTTCGGCAATAGAATATGTATCAGAGGCAGGTATTGTTGAGAAACTCAAAACTGTATAGATTCGTTTTTTAGGGTATCCCGCCTCCCATGGTGGAATAATCGTTTCACTCCTTAATTTTTTGGCACATATGTTCAATAGATTATTTAGATTTTTCTCCAAAGACATTGGTATTGACCTCGGAACGGCCAACACATTGGTGTATGTTCAAGGGGATGGTGTTGTGATAAACGAACCGTCTGTTGTTGCCATAAATCAAAAAACAAATCAGGTGGTCGCGGTGGGGAACGAAGCACGGCGCATGGTGGGGCGTACGCCGGCACACATTGTAGCGGTGCGTCCGTTAGTGGAAGGGGTCATTTCTGATTTCGAGGTAACGGAAGAAATGATGAAATATTTTATCCGCAAAGTGCACAACGTGCGATACGGTTTTTTGGCGCGTCCGCGCGTGGTCATCGGTATTCCTTCTGCCACTACCGAGGTAGAGCGGCGAGCAGTACGCGATGCGGCGGTGAACGCGGGCGCTCGGGAAGTTTATCTTGTGGAAGAACCCATGGCCGCGGCAGTAGGTATTCGCATGCCGGTACAAGAGCCGGTAGGAAACATGGTTGTGGACATAGGCGGCGGCACTACGGATATTGCAGTTATTTCCTTGGGCGGTATTGTGGCATCGCGTAATATAAAAATAGCGGGTGATAAATTAAACGAAGACATTATTACATTTACGCGTGACGAATTTAAGATGCTCATTGGAGAACGTACCGCGGAGGATATAAAAATGGCAATCGGTTCTGTGTGGGACGGCGATGAAGAAATGGAAACCACTATGCGCGGAAGGGATCTTATTACCGGTCTGCCGCGCGAAGTGCTTATTTCGAGTACAGACATGCGGGAAGCTATTTCCCGTTCCATAAAGCTTATTATAAGCTCTATAAAAGCTACCGTAGAAGATACGCCACCGGAGTTGGTCGCTGATATTATGCATCGCGGCATCGTGCTCGTGGGCGGCGGCGCATTGATTCGCGGGCTTCCCAATATTATTGAACGTGAAACGCGGATGCCGGTGCGGATTGCGGATGATCCATTGACTGCTGTTGTGCGTGGAACCGGCATTATCTTGGAGGATCTCGACATATTGCGTAATGTCCTTTTGGAACATGAAAACGATGTGGTGGTATAGGCGAAAAACGCTATCCATCCTGCTTATGTTTGCGATAGGGCTTGTCCTGTATTTTGGAAACAGCATACATGCGCTGTTGCTGGATGGTTTTCGTCCTGTGATGTATTCATTTACAAAGATGGGCTATGTGGTTGGCGATGTGCTGGATGTATTTTTACATAGTTCGCGGCGAGCGGAAGAAATCCGTCAGCTTCGTCTCAAGAATCAAATACTTGAGACAGAACGTGTTTTTGGTGAGAATATAAAAAGAGAGAATGAGGAATTACGCGCTGTGTTGGGAAGAACGGAGGATAGAACGAAATTGGTATACGCGCGCGTGGTTGGACATTCCTCTTCGCGTGTAGATGACTTTTTGGTGGTGGATGCGGGAGAGCGCGAAGGAGTGAAGAAGGATATGCCTGTGCTGGTTGCTGAGGGTACTATACAAATAGGAACGATTGCGGACGTTGCGTCGCACACTTCGGTTGTGCGTCTTCTCTCTCATGTGGGTGAAAAAATAAGTGTCTCATTACCCGAGTCTGGTGTTTTGTCAGTAGCGACAGGGCAGGGCGCTGGTGTGCTTGAAATACAGGTGCCAGCCAGTATCCCGGTGCGCAAAGGAGAGCCATTGTTTTCGGTTGGTCCGCCAGACTATATGCTTGGGTATATAGAACAAATAGAAAAGTCCGATGCGGGACCTTTCCAAATAGCGCGCCTCAGCCATCCCATTACTCTTACGGATGTGCGTCGCGTTTACATTGTTATAAGTGTGTCTTATGAATAAGGTATTAAAAAATATGGCGGCGGGCGGGGGAGTAGGCGCACTCTTTTTGTTTCAGATTATTGTTGCTTCCGGAAGTCCAAATTTTTTGTTTTTTCCGGCCGCCTCATTGTATCTTGCTACTTACATGACGCCGCCGTTTGCATTTGTGTTGGGAGTTCTTATGGGCAGTATCTGGGATAGTGTTTCTCTTGCGCCTTTTGGTGTGCATGCGCTCGGTCTTGGAGGGAGTATGGCAGGTGTAAGTTTATACATGAAATTGATGGATGAACGGAGTATAGCCGCGCGTGGGTTCGTGGCTTCTCTCGTGTGGGGAATATACACCATAGTTCTTGGAGCACTGTATCTCTTTTTGGAAAAAGAATCTCAAGTGATCATGCTGTACGGATATGATAGTCTCTTGGGTTTTTTAACTCTATTGGTGGCAATGGGTAGTCACGTGGTTTTACTAAAATTATATAGACGCGCATAAATCAAGTATGAATTACCAAAGAAAACTTACCGTGGAGGAAACCTTAGTTGATACAGAAAATTTGCCCGGGTTTGATACCACGCGGTTTGAAGGAGTTTTTGAACGTCCTATAAGCACGCGGGTATTTTGGACAGTCGGCGGTATTTTTTTTGTTATAGGCGGTCTTCTTGCCGTTCGCGCTGGATATCTTATGCTTGCCCAAGGAGGAGCGTACGCCATGCGGGCGGAGGATAATCGGCTTGTGCATCAGACCATCCTTCCCGAGCGTGGTGTTATTTTTGATCGCGTGGGTGTTCCCCTTGCATACAATGTGCCGGGTTTTCGCGTAGTGGTGGATACGCGCGAAGCTCAAAAAAATGTACTTTTGCCTCGTCTGGAGGAATTGGCTCGCCTGTTAAATCGTGACAGCGCGGAGGTTGTGGGGATTATAGAGTATCATTGGGGGCAAGGAGAGATCGTGGTTGATTATATACGTGAGTGGAGCATCGCAAACGATATCATGACGCGTTTCAAAGATGAAGACTCTATTCAGGTGGTACCCATGCCGCTTCGCGCCTACATGCCGCATCCTGCATTTGGACATGTGGTCGGTTATGTTGGCGCCGTTACCGAAGAAGACATAGCGAAGGATCTTTCTATGATTGGATGGATGGAAGCCGGAAAAACAGGAATTGAAGGAGCATATGACGGAGTTTTGCGCGGAAACCCGGGTGTAAAGATTGTAGAGACAAATTCTCATGGCGCGGTATTGTCCGAAGGGGTATATAGGCGCGAAGATCGGGGAGGAAATCTCACACTAAGTATTTCCGCTGATTTACAGAAAATTACCTATGAGGCAATTCAAAAAATAGCGGAGGAACGAGGATTTGCTGGTGGCTCCGCAGTAGCGCTTGATGTAAAAACGGGAGATGTCCTTGCATTAGTAAGTTATCCGGGGTTTGATGCCAACGTCATGAGTACGGGTGTCCCGCGAGAAGAAGTTTCCCGTATATTATCAGACAAAAACCATCCGTTATTTTTTCGCGCCGTTATGGGGCTCTATCCGCCTGCCTCCACCGTAAAACCATTTCTTGCCGCTGCCGTTCTTGACGAGCATGTCATAGATCCAGAAAGGGTCATATACACGGAAGGGCGCATCGTAGTTCCAAATCCATTTGATCCTGACCATCCGGCTATTTTTAAAGACTGGAAAAATCACGGCCCCATTAATATGCTACGAGCTATCGCTGTCTCTTCTGATGCATATTTTTATACAGTGGGCGGTGGTCATGGCGCTATTAAGGGGTTGGGGGTTGAGCGGATGCATGATTATTTCTTGCGGTTTGGTTTTGGTCAGCCTACAGGTATTGATCTTTTAAGCGAAGAGGATGGATTGGTGCCGGACAAAGCATGGAAAGAGCGGACGTATCCCGATGATCCATTGTGGCGCGTGGGGGATTCTTATAATATGAGTATTGGGCAGGGTTGGTTTCTCGTGACTCCGCTTCAGATGGCACGAGCTACATTGGCGCTTGCTCGCAAGGGAGAACTTTTACAGCCGCGTCTTGTACAGACGATTGCCCGTGATGGAAAGAAAGAACTCAGCGACATCCTTAGTACTCAGACACCGCTTCCCATTTCTATAAGCGGCTCAAGTCTGGATATTGTGCAGAAAGGAATGCGCTTGGCGGTAACGGAGGGCACGGCGATGGGTGTTGCCAGTATAAGACTGCCCGTTGCGGCAAAGACAGGTACAGCTGAAGTTGACAAGTCAGGGCGTACTCATTCATGGTTTATCGGATTTTTACCCATAGAAGACCCCAAGCTTGTACTTGTAGTAAACATGGAGAATGGGCCTGCGGGAAATCTTGTTGGCGCTACAGCCGTGGCACATGAAATCTTACAGTGGTGTTTTCCACAGGGTTTGTTGACAAACAACTGTTAAATAGATAGGATAGGGACTCATATATGGACGATCGAAATAAAAATAACGATTCCACAACTCCTCTCAACGATGCAGGCGGGCAAAGTGTTGAATACATGAGTCGTGAGGGATACGAGAAGCTCAAAATAGAACTTGAGACTCTCAAGACGCAGGAGCGCATTCAAATTGCAGAGCGTTTGGAATACGCGAAGAGTTTGGGAGATCTTTCTGAAAACGCGGAATTTGATGCCGCAAAGGAAGAGCAGATGCTGAACGAAATGCGCATTGGAGAACTGGAGCAATTATTGCGTCGTGCTACTGTTGTTGATAAACGCGTTTCCACCACATCAATTGGAATCGGTTCAACTATTGTGGCGCGCATGAAGGAATCGAATAAAGAAGAAACATACATAATGGTTGGGTCTTCCGAGGAAGCAGATCCTCTTACGGGTCATATTTCTCATGAGTCTCCGTTGGGACGGGCGTTTTTTGGTTGCAAAAAAGGAGAAGTGATAACTGTTACAACTCCACGCGGAGCCTCGGAATATGTTATAGTGGCAATTAGCTAGGATCTAGAGAGACAGGCTCTAGGCGCTAGAATTCAATGTTGGAAGAAATTCGCCGAATACGGCTTCATAAAATTGAACTTCTGCGGGAAAATGGCATGGATCCGTATCCATCGGATCCAAAACGCACGCATACCATCCATAACGCGCACGCTGATTTTTTGTCTTTAGAACATTCCGGACAGCCTATTTCCATTGTAGGGCGCGTGCGTGCCATGCGAAGCCATGGCGGTTCCACGTTTTTAGATATAGAAGATGGCACAGGTACATTGCAAGGTTATCTCAAAGAAGACATATTAGGAAAAGATTCCTACGATTTTTTTAATTCTGTCGTAGACGTAGGGGACATTATAGAAGTATCCGGCACGCTGTTTGCAACCAAAAAAGAAGAAGAGACATTGAAGGCTGCAGAATGGCGCATGCTTGCAAAATCTCTGTTGCCTCTGCCGGAAAAATGGCACGGATTGGAAGATGTTGAGGAACGGCTTCGCCGCCGCTATCTTGATCTCATAATGGATCAGAACGCCAGAGATTTGTTTGTAAAAAAATCTCTTTTTTGGCAGGAAACACGCACGTTTTTAATACGGGAAGGCGGGCTAGAAGTGGAGACTCCGGTGTTAGAAAGAATTCCTGGCGGCGCTGATGCTGAACCATTCAAGACACACTTAAATGCTTTAGATATTGATCTGTATCTTCGGATTGCTCCGGAACTTAATTTAAAACGTCTTATTGTCGGCGGCTATGATAAGATATTTGAAATCGGAAGAATTTTCAGGAACGAAGGTATAGATCGCGAACATTTGCAAGATTATACGCAAATGGAGATGTACTGGTCTTATACCGATTATAAACAGCTCATGCAGATAGTTGAGCGTCTTGTTACATGTGTTATAGAAAAAACACTTGGGGGTTTAACTCATGCGTATCAAGATAGAATGATAGACTGGTCTTTGCCGTGGAAGCAGATAGATTACTATGATGTCTTTCACGAATACACCGGATTACATTTGGCTGGCGTATCCGAAGAAGAATTAAAAACGTACGCTCGCAATAACAGCATTGATACGCAAAAACATGCGGGACGCGGCAGGTTGATAGATATTATATTTAAAAAGAAGGTCAGACCCAACCTTTGGGAACCCGGGTTTTTAGTTTTGCCGCCGGTTGATATCGAACCGCTTGCCAAGCGATGGTCTGAAGATACGGGCAGGGTTGAGCGTTTTCAGATTGTGGCGGGAGGATCGGAACTTGGCAAAGGATTTTCGGAGTTAAATGATCCTTTTGATCAGCGAGAACGTTTTAGGGAGCAAGCTCAACTTGGCAAGGCGGGAGATACAGAAGCGCAGAGAATGGACGAAGATTTTGTGGAAGCATTGGAATACGGCATGCCGCCGACAGCCGGTTTCGCGTACTCAGAGCGGTTGTTTGCGTTCTTACTGGATCGCCCAATCAGGGAAACGGTGTTTTTCCCCTTAATGCGGCCGAAGTAATATATTAAATTAAATCTATGTCTCCAGAAGGAAAAAAATTTCACTTTGATGTTGAAGTTGAGGAGTTTCCAGATTCTGTTCTTGTGGGATTACCAGAACAAGTAGAGCGAGATATAGCAAAGGAATCACTAAATAGTCCGCTTTCGATTACGAGGCGTATGCTCTTAGAGGCAGAGATTCCTGATGAAGAAGTGGAGCGGTATGTTCAGGCGGTTTGGGAATTTGCAGGACGTAAGTCAGTTGTTGAGCTGAATAAGGAGGGAGCTTTTGGGTTTGCGCCCCAAGAAATGTATTTTGGTTCCCATGTTATATTTAGCCAACAAGTTTCGGCAATGCCGGATTTGTTAAAGAATGGACCCTTTAAGCCGCATTTTGGCAAAAAAGAAGGTTTTACATTAAGCACCAAAACCATAGATGGGGAAAAAGTTCTGGAGTCTATTGTCGGTGCCAGTGAGAATCATAAAGATCCCACAGCATTTGAAAAAACGCTGGTAGTATTGAATCGTCTTATGTATAGGTTCCATGAGCCCATTCATATCAATCAAGGCTTAGCGCCAGGCGACCGTTTTAATCGCTTGAAAGATCATATAGTACTGGAAGATCTTGTTGATACAGAACATGTAACGGCATATTTGCGGGAACATACAAGCATGGGTGATGGTTTTGAGATATCCAAAGCAGATTGGATGGATGAGTCGTTGCTTATTATGCCAAATCCACTAGAAGATTCTGAAAAAAGTATGTATTGGACTGACTTGCTCATCGCCAACAATGAGGCGACCATGGATATATTAGCAGATGATGCAGTATCTGGATATTTGCGTAGTAATCCCGAAACAATGGTTTGGCTACACAATACGCTTGCTTATTATATGGAAGGTTTGCGAACGCTCAAGGAACGGTTGAGTAAGGATTTCGACAGAGATGATTCAACGCAGGAAGAAATGAATAAAAAAATACTTCAGGAAATAAAGAGCTCGTTAGGATTTTTAACGCGTCCTTATTTTGCCGCTTTTGAGTCATCTCTTGAGGCGGAGGAATTTTTACAAAATAGTCACTCCAAAAAGCTAGGCCGCAACGTATCCGGTGAAATTGCGAAAGTCGCGCCGTTTGATTATGCAGAGGTGTTAAATATTATGGGGGACATAGAGAAGTTGATGTATTTTCAATATGCGGTTCATGACCACGCGCCTGGTAAACCCAAGAGGTTTTTAGGAACTACGGTGGCGGATTTGGCGACACATACATTTCCTTCGGGAGTAACACATTTTTTGGCTAGTGAAAAAACGGCAGATAGATATATACCTCAGTCAGATCCCATCACTCATGACGGGATCTACAATACCGCCTCATTGTTTGCATCAATGGTTGAAAAAGGGTTTTCTAAAGATGTTATTAAAAACACATTAGAAGGTATCAATGATTTTTTGGATCAAGAAGATGAGGAAGGACTTATTCGTGCAAAGGAAAAGCTACAAAAAGAGTACAGTATTGAAATTAGCATTACTGATCTCAAGGAAATGTACAGAGTTTATGAATATCTATATTTTGATGAGTTATTAGATGCAAACTATCCATATAATTTTTTGGTTAGAAAAGAGGTACTTAAAAAGCTCAAGACGGTAGCTCCAGAAGAAGCGCACAAACTTATCCGGGGAATGTTTTCTTTTGAAGCGCAGACTTCTAAAATAGATACTTTTCTTCTCACGGGCTTTGGCCGATATGTGAAAGGAAAATTAGTGATACGTCTGTGGGAAGAGATTAAGAATGATAAAGAATTGGGTATTTTTAATCTTGATGTACCAAGGCTTTCCAAAGACCAACAACAGGAAATGGAGACTATATACCAAGAGCTAAACAAAGAAGCTGATGGAGTAGATTATGAAGATTTGATTGCAAAGGTTGCTGACATAAAACGGCAACAATAAATATCTCAGAATCACTCGAGGATTGGCCGATTGAGAAAATAATGCGACGGATCGTTGAAAAGAATAAATATCTTGATCGAGATGTTGTGTACGAGACGTTGATGGAAGAATTACCAGCAGGAGAAACAGGATAGAGCGAATATAAACCTGTGGAAAACATGTGTGGAACGTTGCCAGATATATTACGGGTTCATAAAAAACGGCTTAAAATAAGGCGTTTTTTATTTTGTGTGACAGAGTGGTATTTCATTGGTATAGTGTAGGCGTAAGTGGTATATTTGTGTATGAAAGTGGGAGTAAGTGGGATAGTTTAAATTTTTGGTATGTTTCTTGGCGAATACAAACACAACCTTGATACAAAAAAACGGCTTTCAGTGCCGTCGAAGTTTCGGCGCGAGTTGGGCGGGAGCGTGGTGCTTACGCGCGGATTGGATTTGTCTTTGTTTCTGTATCCGCGCGAAGAGTGGGAACGCATTGCTGAAAAATTGAGCGCTCTTCCCGCAGGGCAAGCAACTACGCGCGGGTTCGTGCGTTTGATGCTCGCGGGCGCGGAAGAAATCGCGCTTGATGCCTTAGGGCGCATGCTTATTCCCGAACACTTGAGAGCGTACGCGCGGTTACGTCAGCAGGTTGTTATTACCGGCGTATATAACCGGCTTGAGATTTGGGATGAGCAATTGTGGAACAACTACAAAAAAAAGGTGGAAAAAGATGCGGATATGCTTGCGGAAAAATTAGGGGAGATTGGCGCATTTTGAGGGGGCGCTAAGAAACCTTGAATAATGAAATATGATGTCATCGGATGTCTGTTGCGTAATTCAAAGCAGGAAAAACCCATGCACATACCTGTACTACTAAATGAAATCTTAGACCATCTTAATCCACAGCCGGGCGGCGTGTTCATTGACGCAACCATAAATGGCGGCGGACACGCAAGAGCAATAGCGGAGCGCATTGGAAAAGAGGGAAAACTTTTAGGAGTAGATCGTGATCATGAGCTTGTTGAAAAATTACAAGATTCAGATTTTACGGTTGCATGTGATACGTTCGCGAATATTCGGCATATTGCTGAAACGCGCGGATTTTCAAATGTAAATGGGATAATCTTTGATCTTGGATTCAGTTCTTTTCATGTAGAATCATCCGGAAGAGGGTTTTCATTTCTTCGCGATGAACCGCTTGATATGCGCTACGACACCGATTCAGGTATATCAGCGAAGGATGTGGTTAATACATGGCCTGAAGATAAACTGCGCAACATAGTATTCACATTAGGCGAAGAACGCTTTGCGCGCCGTATTGTGCGGCGCATAGTAGAACAGCGCGAGCGCGGACGCATAGAAACTACCGCGGAGTTGGTTGAAATTATACGAAAGGCGGTACCGGGTTCGTATCGTCGGGGTCGAATTCATTTCGCAACACGAACATTTCAGGCATTACGCATGCGCGTGAATGATGAATTGGAACATGTTGCGAAAGGAATTGCGGAGGCAATTTCTTTATTGGCAACAGGCGGGCGCATAGCGGTTATTTCATTCCATTCGGGAGAGGATCGCATTGTGAAAGAGTGCTTCCGTGAAGAAGAACGAAATGGCATCTTACGCCGCATTACAAAAAAACCCATACGCGCTTCTGCCCAGGAGTGCAGAGAAAATCCTCGTTCCCGGTCTGCAAAATTGCGTGTAGCCGAACGTATCACATAAAAACATTATGAATATGTATAAAAAAGCTCCACAGATAATGATCTTATTCACGCTTTGTTTTGTCGCGTTTGGAGCTCTTTATATTTACGGCATAAACAAAATTGCTGTTCATACCTATGGCAAGTCAGCTGAGAATAAACACCTCGCGGATGTAGAGGAAGAATTGCGGGCACTAGAGACAGAGCGTACTCATTTAGCTGTTGGTTCTTGGTTGGAGGCACGGGCTCGACGGTATGAATTGGTTGCAGGGGGGAACGTGCATGTTCTTTCACATGATACATCTGTTGCCCGTGCAGAATAACATACTAGTATGAATCGATTTACTGTTTTGGGAGGTCTTTTGGTCGGTATGGCGGGGGTAGTTCTTATACGCCTCTTTTTTCTCCAGGTTTCTTATGCGGATGTATATGGAGAAACGGCGGCAAAACAGCACGCAATCGCGTTTTCATCGCTTCCCACAAGAGGTGATATTTTTTTCTCGGATAGGCAGGGAGCATTGGTGCCTGCCGCTGTTACAAAACGCGCGTATATGCTTGCGGGTAATCCGCAAAAAATTACTGATATCGCAGCAGCGTATGAAGAATTGGCACGCATCATGAATTTTGACAAGGAAGAATTTTTTTCACGTGCTTCGGCTACAAGCACGTACGCGGTGTTTCTGAAGGACATTCCCAAAGAGAAAGCGGAGGAAGTTATGCGTTTGCAAATTCCTGGCGTATGGATTGCGGGAGAGGAAGGTCGGATATATCCGGAGGGATTAATCGCAAGCCATGCGCTTGGTTTTGTGGGATATGTGGACAATGAACGCGTCGGAAGATATGGAATTGAACAGCAATATGAAAAAATACTCGCCGGTTTTTCAGGAGATTCTACCGATAGAAGATCGAAAGGAGGCTTTCTGTCTTCATTTGGAAAAACATCACTCACAGAAAAAAAAGAGGGTGCCGATATCGTATTGACCATAGATCCGCATATACAATCTATTTCTCATCAAATTACGGCAGATCTTATGGAAAAGTGGGACGCGGTTTCCGCCGGAATTCTTGTCATTCAGCCGCAAACAGGGGCTATTCTTGCCATGGAAAGTTTGCCGAGTTTTGATCCAAATGCCTATAACACGGTAAAAGATTACGACGTATTTTTGAATCCCTTTACGCAAAAAGTTTTTGAGATGGGTTCTATTGTAAAACCCTTAACAATGGCGGCAGGGCTTGACGCATATGCTGTCTCAGAAGCTACCACGTATTATGACGCGGGCTTTGTGCGCGTACGGGATGCTGAAATAAAAAACTATGATGGAAAAGGGCGCGGCACGCAAAGCATGTATGATATTTTAGATCAATCATTAAACACGGGAGCGGTGTTTGTTATGCAACAGCTTGGTATGCCGCAGTTTAAGGATTATATGGAGCGGTTTGGTTTGGGAGATACAACAAGCATCGACCTTCCGCAAGAAATAGCGGGAAATATGCAAAATTTGGAGGTAGGAAGAGAAGTAGAATATGCGACGGCTTCGTTTGGTCAAGGTATTGCTGTAACTCCCATGGCGCTTGCGACCGCGCTTTCGGCAATTGCGAACGGAGGGGAGTTGGTGCGGCCGTATATTGTGGATCGCGTTATGGAGGGAGACACACTTGTTACAAAAACAGTTCCTTCGGTGCGCAGACGCGTGTTGCGGCAAGAGACAACGGAAATCGTTTCGCGCATGCTTTCAAAAGTTGTTGACAAGACACTCGCGGGCGGTTTGGTAGCTATGCCTGGGTATTATATTGCCGCAAAAACGGGGACCGCGCAGATGGCAGATGCCGACGGCGGATATTCTGATTCTTATTTACACACATTTTTTGGATATGCCCCCGCTTTTGATCCTCAATTTTTGGTATTGATTTTTCTTGAAAAACCAGTCGGGGTGCGCTATGCTTCTCAAACACTATCAGAGCCATTCCATAAGTTGTCAGAGTTTATAATCCATTATTATGGGATATTACCGGATAGATAAAAATCCTGAAACCTTGTATATGAGTTCATTCTTAAAAAAAATTGTTTTGGCAATTCTCGCTTGGGAAGCGCGAGCAGTGCTTGTAAAATTCAAGCCAAAGATTGTTGCGGTAACCGGAAGTGTGGGCAAGTCTTCCACAAAAGAAGCAATTACGGTTGTGCTTGCCGCGAAGTATCATGTGCGTAAAAGTCCCAAAAGCTATAACAGTGCTTTTGGCATTCCCCTTACCATACTGGGGCTTTCCACTGCGTGGCGGTCGCCGATAGGATGGGGAGCGGTGATTATGCGGGGGTTTTTGGCGCGTTTTCAAAAAGAGTACCCCGAGATACTGGTATTGGAAACGGGTGTGGATCGCCCGGGGGATATGGATAGTATTTTATCCATCATAGAACCACACGTGAGTGTGATAACAGCCATTGGAGAAATTCCTGTTCATGTGGAGTTTTTTTCTGGTCCGAAAGAGCTTGCGTTCGAGAAAGGAAAACTCGCGCGTGGAACGCTATCTACGGGGTTGGTGCTCTTAAATGCGGATGACGAGATAGTGTATGATATGCGGAACGAAGCTCGCGGAAAGGTTGTTACGTTCGGTTTCGGAAAAGGCGCTGATATTCGCGCGTCTCAATACACTCTTTTTACACAAAAAAATGCCCTGAATATAGAAGTCCCTGCTGGTATACGTTGTAAAATCGATTACCAAGGTTCTACGGTTCCCCTGCATGTAGAGAACGTTTTAGGAAAACAGCAATTATATATGGCCGTAGCGGCTATTGGGGTTGCGGGTTATTTTGGCATCAATGCGTTGTCTGCCGCGCGCGCTCTCGAGGGATATCAGCCGCTTGCGGGTCGCTTGCATATTTTGGAAGGCATAAAAAATTCCATATTGTTGGATGATTCCTATAACGCCTCTCCTATTGCAATGCACGCCGCGCTTGATACATTACGCGATGTTCCTGCGCGTAGACGCATCGCGGCGCTGGCTGATATGCTTGAAATTGGCAAATTCACTATTCAAGCACACCAAACAATGGGAGAACTCGCGGCAGGTTTTCTAGATATCCTTGTTACCGTGGGCCCCCGGGCAAAATTTATCGCGCGCGAGGCAATGGAACGCGGTATGAAGCGGGAATCGGTGCATGAATTGGGAAGCGCGGTGGAGGCGGGGAAATTGCTTCAGAACATGTTGCAACCGGGGGATGTGGTGTTGGTAAAAGGTTCGCAATCTATGCGGATGGAGCGGGCGGTGGAAGAGGTTATGGCGCATCCGGAACTTAAAAAGGATTTGTTGGTGCGCCAAGAGGAATATTGGACAAACTAGATAAAGAGCGTGGTATACTGTTTATCAAAGGGGGATTTTTTGTGAAAGGACATGAAAAAGAAGCGTCTGTGAAAAGATGCTTCTATGATCGGTTTTGTCGATCCGGTGAGCGTGGTGGAAGTTGGTGCAACGAAGTGAGTTGTATTGGTATGAAATGCCCAAGATGCGGAACTTTGTTATCATTTCGAGCTGATGTGAACGGATGGGAATGCGGCGTATGTAAAGATAATGAGCGAAAGAAAACAAAGCATAACGATAAATCCCCGTCAGCTTAGGGGATTTTTCTTGAATTATTGCGCATATACAGTATAGTTAAGTATGTTTTGACGTGGCCCCATCGTCTAGTGGCCTAGGACAGATGGTTCTCATCCATCAAACCGGGGTTCAATTCCCCGTGGGGCCGCCACAGATACGTTTTATGCGCACAAGAGAGTGTAACTGGTGGTTCGCCTGTAAGAGCTATCATTAGCAACACCACTTGGCGGTCCGACCGCCAAGTGCGATAACTTCTCCACAGATAGGGGAATTTTTTTGTTTGCTCACGAGATGGTAATATGCAGACATGATATCTCTTCAAAAGAAAGATGCGTGGCACGCGGTTTCAGAACACGAGTTGTCTAAGCATTTTGAGGTACATCCACATGAAGGATTAGGAAAAGAAGAGGCGAAGAGACGGAAAGAGCGAATAGGGGAAAACCGTATCAGCGGCAGTGAAGAATTTCATCTTTTGCGTATTATTTTGCATCAATTCGCAAACCCGCTTGTTCTTATTCTTCTTGCCGCGGCGGTTATTTCTTTTTTCCTCGATGAACGCGCCGATGCTCTTGTTATTGTATTTACCGTGCTCGTAAATACGGTGGTTGGTGTTGTACAGGAAGGTAAGGCATCACGCGCGTTTATAAAATTGCAGGAACATGTAACGCGCCGCGCGGTTGTGGTGCGCGACGGCGCCGAACAGGAGGTTATTTCAACCGATATTGTTCCGGGTGATGTTATTGTGTTGCGCGCTGGTGATTATGTGCCGGCGGATGCGCGCATGCTTGATGGGCGGAATGTTCGCATAAATGAATCAGCGCTTACGGGTGAGTGGATTGGCGTTGATAAAAAAATCGGCACGCTTCCGGAACACACGCATCTTACGGATCGCACGAATATGGTATGGGCGGGTACATTGGTGGAAGAAGGTCTCGCGCGAGCGCTTGTGGTTAATACCGCGCATTATACGGAGTTTGGGAAGATAAGTCTTATGGTTGGCACTACCCGTAAAGAAAAAACACCGCTTCAGCGCGACATGGCTTCTCTCGCGAAGCTTATCAGTGTTGTTGTTCTTGGAACGGTAGGCGTTATTTTTGCGCTTGGATTGTTGCGCGGGGAGTCTGCGACAGAAATGTTTCTTACGTCGGTTGCCATCGCGGTTGCCGCGGTTCCCGAGGGGCTTCCGGTGGCGGTTACGGTTATTTTAGCTCTTGGGATGGAACGGATTTTAAAAAGCGGCGGATTAGTAAAAAAGCTTACCGCGGCAGAAACTCTTGGATCCACTAACATCATTCTTACTGATAAAACAGGAACTCTCACACAGGCGAACATGCAGGTTTCCAAAGTTGTTACCGGCAGTCAATTGTTTGGAGATCCGTCCGATGTTCTTACGCAGGAGGCGCACGCAAGCGCCGCGCTCATCATTGGCGTTTCCACATCCGGCGCGTTTATTGAAAATCCAGACGCGGATTTAAGTGAATGGATAACACGCGGAACACCCACGGATCGCGCCATGCTTTTGGCAGGTATTCAAGCAGGCGTGCGCCCTGTGCATGTGTTTGCTGAAAATCCACGCATTGATTTTTTACCTTTTGAAGCCGAGCGACGGTTTTCCGCTTCATTACATAAAACGAAAAAAGGTACCCTGCTTCGTATCACGGGCGCGCCGGAAGTGTTGTTGAAATATGCCGCGCGCGTGTATGTGGGGGGGCGCACATTGATTCTTACCAAGCAACGTCTCGAAGCTCTGCAAAAAGCTCATGAACATCTTTCCCAAGGCGGTAACCGCGTGCTTGCAACCGCGTTTCGTTTGGAGACAGCAGAAAAAATACCAACGGCGGATACTGCTGATTTTTTTGAAAAACTGGTGTTTGTTGGTTTTATTGCGTTTCATGATCCATTACGCCCCGACGCTGTAGAATCTATGCAATTGGCGCGCCAAGCAGGGCTACGCGCTGTTATGGTAACAGGCGACCATCGTCTCACGGCGGAGCGCATAGCGAAGGAAGTGGGAATTGACACGGCGAATTATGCCGTTGTAGAGGGGGATGATTTAGAAGCAATGTCACCGGAAGCATTGGCGGAGCGCGTGGAATCTATCGCGGTATACGCGCGTGTTTTGCCCCATCAAAAGCTTCGTATTGTGGAAGCTTGGCAAAAAAAAGGCGCGGTGGTTGCCATGACCGGAGACGGCGTAAATGACGCGCCTGCCCTCAAACGCGCGGATGTGGGAGTTGCGCTTGGTTCTGGTACGGAAGTTGCGAAAGAGGCTTCTGATATTGTGCTGTTGGAAGACAGTTTCAGTGTGTTGGTGAAGGCTATTGAGCAGGGACGCGTTATTGTGGACAATCTTCGTAAAGTAATTACGTTTGTGTTTGCTACGGGATTTACGGAAATTATCCTGGTGGGAGGAGCGCTGTTGTTGGGTTTTCCGTTACCGGTGCGCGCTACGCAAATTTTGTGGACCAATATTGTGGGAGGGGGTTTGTTGACATTCGCATTCGCGTTTGAACCGAAAGAACAAGATGTCATGAAGCCGCGTGGTAATGGCGGGCGTGAACGGCGTATATTTACGCGTCAAATGTGGTTTCTTATTTTTATTATAGGCATTGCTACTGATTTGGTGCTTTTTGGACTCTTTTTATATTTACAATGGAATGGATATGAACTTGCGCGCATTCGCACGCTTATGTTTTTAGGGCTCGCGATTGATTCCATTTTCTTTGGGTATTCCCTGCGAAGTTTGCGCCGCCCGTTATGGAATATATCATTTCTTGGGAACCTGTTCTTTTGGCTGGCGCTTGCTATAAGTTTATCGCTTTTAATGCTAGCCTTTTTATTTGAGTCGCTTTCAAATATACTTTCTTTAGTTTCTATTTCATTCTCCGATGTTGGTCTCATTCTATTATTTGGTATATCAAACATCCTATTGATTGAAGTTGGGAAATGGTGGTTTATTAGAAGAGAACAGGTTGAATAGAACTTAAAACTTGAAACCTATGTATTTCTACAATATCTTTACCATCGTAGTACTTATGCTAGGATTTGCCGTCCTTATATGGCTTATTTCCCGCATGAAAAAAAAACCGGAAGATAATCAATCGCTCATTCTTCTCCAAAACCAAGTGCAGGAAATCGCGCGTACGCTTGATCGCAACATGGGGGAGTCGCATAAATCTATGCAGGTGCAATTTCAGCACAGCAGTAAAATTATTCAGGATGTTACCGAACGCCTCACGAAGCTCGATGAGACAAACCGGCAGGTGATGGGGTTTGCCGATCAGCTAAAAGGCTTGCAGGATATTTTGCGCAACCCCAAACAGCGCGGCGTCTTGGGAGAATACTATTTGGAAACGGTGCTAAAAAATGTTCTCCCGCCCGGAAGTTATCAAATGCAATATGGGTTTGAAGACGGTTCTTTGGTGGACGCGGTGGTATTCATTAAAGATAAAATTGTTCCCGTGGACTCCAAATTTTCACTCGAAAATTACGAGCGCATTCTTGCCACGAATGATCCGACAGAACGCGAGCGATTCGAAAAAGTATTCAAACAAGACTTAAAAACGCGCATTGACGAGACATCCAAATACATAAAACCGGCGGAGAATACCATGGACTTTGCGTTTATGTTTATTCCGTCGGAAGCAATTTATTATGACTTATTGATAAACAAAGTGGGCGCGGTGCAGGTTTCTACCCAAGACTTGATTGAATACGCGTTTAAAGAAAAACATGTCATTATAGTTTCTCCCACATCGTTTCTCGCATATTTACAGACCGTGCTTCAGGGGTTGCGCGCGCTTCAAATTGAAGAATCCGCGAAAGATATTCGCAAAAACGTGGAAGCGTTAAAAAAGCATCTTGTAAACTACGACAGTTATGTAATAAAAATGGGCACCCAATTGGGTACCCTGGTAGGAACGTATAATGTCGGCTATAAGGAGCTCAAGAAAATTGATAAGGACATTGTCCGTATAGCCGGCGGAGAGGGGGCTATAGAAGCGATACTTTTGGAGAAGCCGGTAGGGGAGGAGGATTCTTGAAGTGTTTCCAACTGCCCTAAATAAGGAATGGGACACTGTTAGTCATTCCGCACGCATTGCACGTTACGTGTCGTTTCGTCATGGGTCGCACTAGGAACATCTGACAACCATTACAACGGAGCGGCTGTATCCAGCGATACAGCAAAATGAATCCAATAACCACACCTGTCAGAATGAATACTATGTTCATCTTTTTACTCCTTTCGAAATGTTGGGCCTTTTAAAAAAGGTCTTGTTGGATTTGCATATTTGCTTTAGGTTTGTTATAGACTTCTCTGATGATTCTAGCCACTGTCTCAACTTCCCGCAAGAGCACTTCTTTTGAAATAATCTCCTCCGGCGAGGTGAGATCAAGTGTTTTGTATCCTCGTGGTGCCAGATGTGCCTTGAATATTGTCTCTTGGGAAATGCGGCAAGAAAGCACGAAAAGCGTTTCCAAACTAGTACTGCCTTCGTACAAATTAAATGTGGTTTTGAAGACAATTATGGCTTTTGGTTCTTTCACATCAACCGTTATACTATGACTCATCGTGATTCCTCCTCTTCAATAAGTTCAACCACATCAGGGTAATTCCCCAAAAGGGCTTCCTCTGCAGATCCGATGATCCCCATCTCACTCGTTCTTAGTTTAACCCAACGAGCGGTCTGTCCTTCTATTGGATTAGGTATGCGTTGCACAACCCATACCCCTGGCGGGAGAACAACATGTTCGTGCGTGCTCGCAATACGGAGCCAGATCTCTTCCGTGTTAATGAGCTTTAGTGCCATACCTGCCTCCTTTTTTCTTTTAAAACTATCATAGTAGTTTTTTTACTATTTGTCAAGATATACAATATGTTCTTAATTTGGTACTATTTTTTCATGTCTTTTGCAGTCATCAAAACAGGCGGGAAACAATATGTTGTGGAACCCGGAAAAAAACTCAAAATAGAAAAACTGCCTATTGAAGAAGGGAAGGACTTTTCGTTTGATGAAGTTTTGTTGGTGGCAGGAGAGGAGGGAGAGGCAAAAATCGGTACTCCGTTAGTGGAGGGCGCCAGCGTATCTGCGAAAGTGCTTCGGCACGCCCGCGCGAAAAAAATAACTAATTTGCGGTATCATTCAAAAACCCGCCGTCGCCGCAAGCAAGGTCATCGCCAGCATTTTACGGAGGTTGAGATAACGAAAATTTGAGTCTGTGAGGAAATAGGCGACTCGACCGCCAATTGGCGGTCGAGTCGCCTAACACGCAATTTTATTTTCTATTTTTAAGTGCCTGTTCCAACGTAAGCGGATCGGCATATTCAATCTCTGCTCCCGTAGACAACCCGCGTCCGAGGCGGGTTATTTTTATTTGGAGAGGTTGGAGAATGCGTTCAATGTAGGCTGCTGTTTGATTGCCCTCAAGTGTGTTTGAAGTGGCTATAATAACTTCCATGGTACTGCGCGCGGGGTAAGTTTTTACGCGTTCAAACAATGCTCGTAAGCGCAGTTTTTCGCCGGGATTTTTTTCAAGCGGGGAGATAGTACCACCGGTTACATGATATGTTCCCTGAAATTGTTGATAGGTTTCAAATTGTTCTACGTCTGACTCTTTTTCAACAACAAGAATGCTATCTTTTGCGCGCGAAGGTGAACTGCATATATCGCAATAAGAAGACCCGCGTTGCTCCATAACGCGAAAACAAAGTTCACAGCGCGAAAGTTGCGCGTCAAAGGATTCTAGTAATTGAGCTAATTCTTTTCGCCATATGATATTTTTTTCCGCAAGAACGTAGCTTAACCGCAGTGCTTGGCGCGGACCTATACCGGGGAGTTGTCCGAGAAGTTCTGTTGTTCGCTGAATATGTTTAGGATGTGCCATGGGTTTCTAAACTTCTGAACGAAGTTATTTCCTGATTGAAATAAAGACTTACTTTTCCTAAAGGTCCGTTGCGATGTTTTGCGATTTGAAGTTCCACAATGTTTTTATTGTCATCGGAATCTTTGTATCTATCTTCGCGATAAATAAACATAACAACATCCGCGTCTTGTTCCAAGCTTCCGCTTTCCCGCAGGTCAGAAAGTTTTGGAATAGATGGATGGCGTTGTTCAACCGCGCGTGAAAGCTGGGAAAGGGCAATAACAGGAACGGCAAGTTCACGCGCGAGTCCTTTTAAGGCGCGAGAAATTTCCGTGACTTCGCGCACTAAACTTTCAGAACCTGCTTTATGGTAGGTGATAAGTTGTATGTAGTCCACAATGATAAGCCCAAGACCATGTTCTGCCTGCAGGCGCCGCGCCATGGCGCGCATTTGGAGTATATTATTGGAAGGTTCGTCATCAATAAAGAGCGGGGCTTTTGAAAGGCGTCCAAGAGCATCGCGAATGCGCGTAAAATCATCTGAATCATGTTTTAAGCGGCCGGTGCGGAGCCGCCACGAATCCACGTTTGCTTCTGCGGCAAGCAGGCGGTCTATAAGTTGTTCCGTAGACATTTCAAGGCTAAAGATGCCTACGGGAATATTTTTGGTAACCGCGGCGTGCCGGGCGATATCAAGCGCCAAACTTGTTTTTCCAAATGACGGGCGGGCTGCCAAAAGAATAAGGTCAGATTTTTGAAAACCTGAAAGCAAATTGTCGAGCTGGGTAAATCCGGTAGGAACTCCGCGCAATGCGTTTCCGTCTTGCATGTTATCAATGCGATCCCATGCGGCCTCGAGTCCTTCCGAAACGGGGGCAAACCGTTGGCGCAACGATCCGTGAGAAATACTAAAAATCTTTTTTTCAGCTTCATCCAACAATGTCTCTACTTCATCTGATTCCTGGTATCCCAGCTGGTTTATTTCTTGTGATATGGAAATGATGTTTCGCAGGGTAGATTTTCTCTGCACAATTTCGGCATAATGCACGATATTGCTTGCGGTCGGCACCATGGTAACAAGCGACGTAAGATAACTCATGCCGCCCGCGGTGTCCAGGTGCTTTTTTTCACGGAGGCGGTTTGATGTGGAAAGCACGTCTATGGGTATCCGTTTTTCAAACAGATTTTGCATGGCCTCAAAAATAACGCGATGCTGATCGCGATAAAATGCTTCCGGACGCAATACATCCGCAATTTTGTTATAAGCCTCTTTATCAAGCATTAAAGAACCCAAAACTGACATTTCGGCTTCCACGTTTTGGGGTGGCATACGAACGCCGGCAATAGGCGCGGATTGCATGGAAAAAGAGGTTTTAGACGCTGAAGTGCCTGCCATATAGGATAAGTATAGGCGAGAGTAATTTTAGAAACAAACACCAAATTGGAGGATAACGTGTAGAGAATGTGTGGGCAACAAGCAATCACCGTTTTGTGATAATAGAACCGTGGGCAGTATCTTTTACTTCCCAGCCCTTCTTTTGAAGCTCGCCACGAAGGATGTCTGCTTCAAGCCAATGCTTTTTTTGGCGGGCCTCTTCGCGTTTTACTACTAACGTTTTGATGGTAGCAGGTATCTGTATGGATCTAACAGCGTAAAGGTCAAGTCCTAATAGAGCATCAAATGTTACCATGAGCTCGTAAGCTGATGCAGGGTGTTTTGTTTTTGTCGTGCGATAGTGGCGTATAAATTTCCAAAGAACACCTAAAGCTTTTGGAGAATTAAGATCGTCGGTAATTGCCGCTAAAAATTGTTTTTTCGCGGACGCGTAAAAGGCAGGCAGTGGTTTTTTAGGATCTTTTTTTTCCGCAAGAACTTCGCGTACAAACTCTTCCAATTCTTTGCGCGCATGTCTCGCGCTTTCCAATGATTGCCAGGTAAAATTCAATTTTGAACGGTAGTGTGCTCCAAGAACAAGATAGCGAAAATCAAGCGGAGAGAAGGCTTTCTCCTCAATATCTTGGAGTGTGTATATATTATGAAGAGACTTCGACATTTTTTCTTTATCTATGAGCAAATGTTCACTATGGAGCCAATAACGGACAAACAGTTTTCCTGTTGCCGCTTCCGATTGCGCGATTTCGTTTTCATGATGAGGAAATATAAGATCAACTCCTCCCGTATGAATATCAAACGTCTCGCCAAGTTCTTTCATAGACATAGCTGAGCACTCAATGTGCCACCCGGGGCGGCCTTTACCAAAGGGCGAATCCCAAGCAGGTTCATCAGGCTTTTGTTGTTTCCAAAGAACAAAATCCTGAACTTCATCTTTAGAATACTCATCTACATCCACGCGTGCTCCTGCTTTAAGACCTTTCTTGTCCAAATGTGCTAGTTTGCCGTATGGCTTGAAAGCAGAAACATCATAATATACGGAACCATCTTTCATGTAGGCGTATTGGTGGGCGACAAGTTTTTGTATTACATCGATCATTTCGGGAATATGTTCGGTGGCGCGAGTAAAGGTACTTGGTAATATGATGTTGAGTTTCTTGAGGTCTTGGATAAAGGCAGTTTCGTATGTGCTCGTAAATTCTTTCAAAGATATTCGCGCGGCTTTGGCACCTGCAATGGTTTTGTCGTCTACATCCGTAATATTCATTACATGATTGATCTGGTACCCATTTTTTTGGAGCACACGTTTTAGAATATCTTGGAACAGGTAAGCTCTAAGATTTCCGATATGTGCAAAGTTATATACCGTAGGGCCGCATGTGTACATGTGAACAACCCCCTTTTTGAGGGGCTTGAATAGTTCCTTTTTTCGCGAAAGGGTATTGTAAAGTTTTAAATCCATTTTTTCCATTTGAAAAATATAAACATTCCCGTAATTCCGGCGAGCATAATGCCTACAATAACCCAGAAATCATAGGGGTTTCCGACAATGGGAAAGAACGCCACGTTCATGCCAAAAATGTTTGCCACAAGAGTAAGCGGCAAAATAATAAAAGCCATGATGGTGAGGTTTTTGGTTATCTCCGTAGCGCGAGATGAAAGAAGTGATTCATTTGTTTCGTGCAGCGCTTCCACGGTTTCTTTGTGATTTTCCAAAATGTGCCACATCCGAAGATGATTTCCCGTAATACGGCTTATGTACGGCTGCATATGTTTTCCAAAAAATTCCCTTCCTTCATCCGCCAGAGATTGCAATACCGACTGTTGAGAATGAATAGTGTGACGAAAATCGAGTATTTGACGCCGCAGAAGAGAGATGTTTTCTATATAGTCGCGATTTCGTTCTTTGAAAATAATATTTTCCATGGCAGAAATGACCGTATCCATTTTTTCGAGTTCGTGGAATGAATCTCTAAAAAGATCGGAAAGCAGGTAATACAGGAGCTCACCGACGCTTGTGAGATATTGTTTTGATTTTCGCTTATCTGTTTCGCAGGCGTTTATGAACTGTTCACATACAGGCATACGCGCGTATTGGGCGGTAATAAAAAAATCTTTTCCGATGACAACATCAATCTCGGTGCCATGGGTTGTATCGCGAGTGTCAAAGCGGGGGAAATGGAGTACGAGATAGATATAGGAATCATATACCTCTATTTTTGGATGAAATGTGGGATGCAAAAGCTCCTCAACTACCAGCAGATGAAGGTCTCGATTTTTGGCAATTTCCAATATGTCGTCTTCCGTTGGTTTTTCTAGGTGCGTCCAAATAAAATTTTTTCCATGGATAACGGGCATATGTTTAGTGTACCGTACTTGTAATTTTTATGGAAGTATGATAGGAGTAAGTCTAAATCCACACAATAAGGAGGTCTTATTATGCAGAACATTAACAAAGCGCGTGGAGCGCTCTTGGGGGCAATCGCCTTTGTGGCTGGTGTGTCGGTATATCTTTTTGGGTTATCACCAGAAAGTAACCAAGGCAAGTTATTATTGGACATAGTAAAAGTGGTATTGGTGTTACTTGAACTTTCCATGCTCACTTTTTTTGCATTTCTTTGGTCGGAAGATTTTTACCATACTTCGTATTCTCGCTATATGGAGACGGTGTGGGATTCTTGGAAAGAGTATTCTGGGGTTTCGGTATGCCGAGGATCGTGGCTTACTTTTTTCACTCTGTTTCTGTGGCTTGTAATGCTGGCATCTATGTATGCGATAATAAACACTACCTATTCAGTTGGTACGGGAGGGTATGATCATTTTTTTGCCTGGAATGAAAAGGATGAATTTACAAGCATGCTTCATTTGATAGTGTGGTCGATCTCATACAACATAGTATTCACGTTCCTGTATTGGAACCTTGTGCTAAAATATAAAGCAAACAGTACAGTAGCCTTTTATTTTCTGGCGCTGTTTGTGAGCGCCAATGTAGGTTTTGTTTGGATTCTCGGGGGCATACAAACTTTTGGCTGGAGTGCTGTGTTGGGGGTTTTCTACTGGCTTGGTATTGTGGTTTTTGCTATTTGTCTCGTTGTTGCCTTTGTTATTGTAATAGCAAAACTGCAAATGTTTAAAGGTGTGACCGCTCAAGGAAGCCTGTTTATGCAAAATATCACGGCACTATATAAGGGATTTTGCCCGATTATTCCAAAGAAAGGCGAGGAAGAAAAATCTAAATAATAAACGGTATCATCAAAACGAAGTTGTTAGAGCTTTGGTCAATTGACCAGAGCTTTTTTCTTTGCGATACTTAAGAAATGCAATGTATGAGAAAAATAAGTTTGGTTGCTGCTGCGTTTCTTGTTATAGGAGCGGGGTTTGGCGTAGGGGTGTATGTGGGCTACAGTCAGCGGCCGACGATAGACCAAGTGACATCGTTATACAACAAAGAAACCGCAAAACCGGCGGAAGTCGATTTTTCGCCATTTTGGAAAGCATGGAATTTAATAGAGGAGAAATATGTCGCAAGTGATGGGCTTGATAGGCAGAAAATGGTATATGGCGCTATAGGCGGTATGGTTGCCGCGCTTGATGATCCCTATACCGTATTTTTTCCGCCGGTAGAAAAACAGCTTTTTGAGTCAGAAATTGAAGGAAAATTTGAGGGTATAGGCGCGGAGATCGGCATGCGCAAGGGGGTGCTCACTGTCATTTCTCCGCTTACGGGTTCGCCCGCAGCGGGAGCCGGATTGCTTCCAGGCGATAAAATTGCGCGTATAGATGATGTCATAACGACAGAGTTGACGCTTGATGAAGCTGTGCGCCTTATTCGCGGGGATAAAGGAACCGTTGTTGCGCTTACTATTTTACGGAGCGGGGAAGACGAAATGCGTGTTATAAAGATTACGCGCGATACTATTCATGTGCCCATTCTTGATATGGAGAAACGAGACGGCGGTGTTTTTGTGATCCATCTGTATAATTTTTCAGAACAATCTCCGCTTGAATTTCGCAAAGCGCTTCAAGAAATGGCGCGTTCGGGAAGCAATAAACTTATTCTTGATTTGCGAAACAATCCCGGCGGGTTTTTAGAAGCGTCAGTAGATATTGCAAGTTGGTTTTTGGAGTCGGGGAAAGTTGTTGCGCGGGAAGCATTTGGTGATGGCACTGAACTTCAGCATAGAAGCCATGGATATAACGCGCTCAGCAATATCCCCACAGTAATACTTGTGAATAATGGTTCCGCGTCGGCATCCGAAATTCTTGCAGGAGCCTTACGTGATCATTTAAAGACACAGCTTATTGGCACCAAAACATTTGGCAAAGGTTCTGTGCAAGAGCTGGTTGATGTCACGAATACTACCTCATTGAAAGTAACCATAGCGCGTTGGCTCACTCCATCAGGTATTTCACTTTCTGAAAACGGTCTCGATCCGGACATTGTGGTTGAAATAACCCCGGAAGACGTTGAAAAATTACAAGATCCACAGATGGAAAAAGCTCTTGAAATAATAAAAGGAATGGAGTAACATGGAGGCATATGCAGGTAATTTTACGAAAACAAGTAGAAAAACTCGGACACGCAGGTGACGTAAAAGATGTCTCATCCGGGTATTTTCGCAACTTTCTTTTCCCGCGCGGACTTGCCCACTTGGCAACAGCCGCCGGTTTGGAGCAGGCAAAGCGTATGCAGAGAGACGCGGCTTATCAGCACGCGAAAGATCAGGAGGCATTTGCCATGTTTCTGGAGGCGTTGCAAAAGGAACAGATTGTTATCTTACGGAAAGCGACTGACGAGGGTCATCTGTTTGGATCTGTTACAGAAGCGGATATCGTAAGTGCATTAGCAGGGAAGGGACATAATCTTGATGAGAAGCACATTCATCTGGAAGCGCACATCAAAGAACTGGGAACGTATCCCGTTACGGTAATATTTGACGACATGGTTACTGGCATTATTTCCATAACAGTGGAGCGTGACCAGAGCCCCTCTCAAAAATAACCGTGCATTAACAAAGATATATGTAACTACTTGAGGGCTATAATACTTATATTTCTACTGCACGAAATCCAAGCATTCTAGTTTCTCATTATTTTTGAGATGGGCTCTAATCATAACACGCGGTATATTTTTGTGGTGGGGGGAGTGATGTCCGGCATTGGCAAGGGTGTTGCGACGTCCTCCATCGGTAACATTTTGCAATCACGCGGATATCGCGTAACGGCAGTAAAGATAGACCCCTACATCAATGTAGATGCGGGAACCATGAACCCTGTAGAACACGGGGAGGTTTTTGTTACTACTGATGGCATGGAGTGTGATCAGGATATTGGCAACTATGAACGGTTTTTGGGGGAAGAGATGCATGCTTATAACTACATGACAACGGGGGCGGTGTATCTTTCTGTTATAACAAAAGAGCGTAATCTCGAGTTTGACGGCAAGTGTGTGGAAGTGGTGCCCCATGTGCCGGAAGAGGTTATACAACGGATTGAACGCGCGGGCACGCGCACGTCATCGGATTTTGTTATGGTAGAAATCGGCGGTACGGTAGGTGAGTACCAAAATTTATTATTCCTGGAGGCGGGCCGTATGATGAAATTACAACATCCCGATAAGGTTCTTTTTGTGATGGTGAGTTATTTTCCCATACCGCAGATGTTGGGAGAGATGAAGACAAAACCTACGCAATACGCGGTGCGTTCTTTGAATACGGCTGGAATTCAGCCGGACATCATTCTTGCGCGGTCATCGGTTCCGTTGGATAAACCACGGAAGCAAAAAGTGTCGGTATTTTGCAATATGCAAGAGGAAGATATTATTTCAGCGCCCGATGTTTCTTCTATTTATGAAGTGCCTTTGAATTATGAAAAGGAAGGCTTGGGTGATAGGTTGTTGAAAAAATTTCGCATGTCGGTTTCGAAAAAAAAGAAGAACATGAGTGCGTGGCAGGAGCGCATGCGGCAGGCGCGCGACGCAAAGAAGCCGATAAAAATCGGAATTGTGGGAAAGTATTTTGGCACGGGCGCATTTACGCTTTCTGATTCTTATATTTCGGTAATTGAGGCGCTGAAACACGCGGCGTGGACGGAAAAGCGGTTTCCGGAATTACATTGGTTAAACGCGGAAGAATATGAACGTGATCCAAAGTTATTGTGGAGCTTGCGTGATTTTGATGGTATCGTGGTGCCCGGAGGTTTTGGCAGTCGTGGTGTGGAAGGAAAAATACGCGTTATAGAATTTTGTCGAAAAAACAACGTGCCCTACTTCGGGTTATGTTACGGTATGCACTTGGCGGTTGTAGAGTTCGCGCGGAATGTCGTTCACATGGAAGGCGCCCATACCACGGAAGTAGATCCAAAAACGACATATCCCGTGATTGATGTGTTGCCGGAACAAAAAGAGAATATCGCCACGCGTCATATGGGCGGTTCTATGCGTTTGGGATCGTATACATGCCGCTTGCAACAGGGAACAAAGGCGTATGGCGCGTATGGTTTGCCACGCATAAAAGAACGCCATCGCCATCGTTATGAACTCAATAATATGTTTCGCGAGCGTTTAATAAAAAAGGGTCTCGTTGTCTCCGGAGTAAACCCGGAACGAGACCTTGCGGAAATAATCGAGCTGCGAGACCATCCCTTTTTCATGGGAACACAATTTCATCCGGAATTTCAATCTCGGTTTTTAGACCCGCATCCATTGTTTCTTGCTTTTATACAAGCCGCGATGAAGAAAGACGTCAAGAATTAGCAACGACGCTTACCACTTTCTTTCGTGTAGTAGTTCCATCAAATCGTTTCTTTCGTTTTGCAGAGAATTTTACAAGACCAGTTCGAATGGCATAGAGCGTAAAATCGCGTCCTTGGCGAACGCCTGTTCCCGGGAGAATGCGTAAACCAACTTGGCGGACAATAATATTGCCTGCGACAGCGCGGTCTCCATCATGTATTTTTACACCCCGATATTTTGCTTGTGAGTCGCGAACATTCGCGGTAGAACCCGCAGATTTTGTATGTGCCATTTTTTAGACTCTAGGCTTTAAGCGCTAGGCAACTAAGATTAGTATATGCTCCAAAGAGTAGCAAGACTTAGAGAAAATAGCAAGGAGTGGTGGGAAGAGAGCAGAGATAGCGTGTTTTGGGCGTGTACGGCGTTTTTAGGCGCTGTGCTTATGGCGGGTTTGCTGCGGATTGCTCTATTATGGCAGGAACGGAGTCCGATACAAGTCGAAGAAAGACAGATCAATCTGTCAGAAACGGATGTTCGTGATACCTACATGGCAGCTTCCGGGCTTCCGGGATTGGTGGCAACAAGTCGAAATGGCACGCGTTATTACTATCCATGGTGCGGAGGGTTTAGCCGCGTCAAGGAAGCAAATAAGGTTTGGTTTCCATCAGCGCAAGCAGCTGAAAAAGCAGGATACACTATTGCGTCTGGGTGTGAGGGATTATGACGCATGTTCTTCGAACGTTTTTTTTATAGTTGCGGTGAGCACTTCAAATTTTTTCGCAATCGATCGGGCTTCCAAAACCTGCTCTTTGAGAGGAGAGGGCAGGGAAGATATAATAGTTTTTAATTTTTTGTCATCTGGTTGTAACAGCGCGTTCCATATATCAAGACGATTATGTGTTTCGAGTACGGCACGAATTTTTTCATAGTCATAGACGTAGCGTTCTTGTATGGTTTTTGAAATAACACCTGCATCTCCAAATACGCGGGTGAGACCTTCTTGATCCATGTATGCTTTGATATCCATCTGCAATTCCGCAAGCCGTTTTGCGTGTTTTTGTGTTTCTTTTTTAATATCAAAATACTCTGTCAATATGCCCATGATATTTTTTTGTTCCATGGTACGTGTTCCATGTTCCATGAACATGAATTTCCAGGCGGGACACATGGCCTTATACCCACACCAGTCGCAGAGCGCCGATGGTTGGGGAGGGAAATCGTTTTGGGTGGTACGAGCTTCGATATCACGAATGGTGGCAAGTACGTGTTCCTCGACACGTTTCGCGTCTTCGCTTTTACGAGCCGTTGTTATCTTTTCATTATGTTTTACATAGTAGAGGGAGAGCGCAATGTTGCTTGCCTGTATATGGGGCCACCGGCGCAATAGACCCAGGTGATACAGCGAAAGCTGCAGATCAGAATCTAGATGTTCTTGCGATTTCATGGTGCGGCTTGTTTTGTAATCTATAATTTCAAAAGTATCGTCCGTGGGTTTATCGATACGATCCATAATGCCGGCAATATTATGTGTAGTTCCGGTTGTAGGGTCAGTGACTGAGAGCTCAAAACGAGATTCCATGTCTACCACATTAAAATTCCACGGCTGGTTTTTCGCATAAAATCGTTTTAATATATTCTCACCTTGTGCCAAATACAAAGAACGTTCCTCTTCTGTCATGTTTGCTATCTCAGACGCACGCCAGGAGTCGCGGAAGTTCGCAATTACCTCATCGAGAGAAGGGTACAGCGGGTCGCGTGAAAAAAGAAATTTAAGGGAAGCATGAATGAGTGTGCCAAAAACCGCCTCCTTTGATTTGGGAGTTTTTATCTTGTCTATTTCCTGGAATTTATATTTTTGCGGGCATTGCCGGAGTGTTTCCAGCGCCGAATAGGAGGTACGCATGGTTGTTACTAGGAATTATGTTTCCCGCGCTTTTTTGTAAAAAAATTGCGCAGGGAGGGGGAGTGTACAATAGTACGTCGCACAATATATCTTTTGCGACATTACGACCCTATTGTGCAACATGTAAGCACGTCGCACAATCCTGCCCCCGCTTACTATTTGTTTTTACTTTATTAAAAATCACTATCGTAACTCCTGAATTTTCTGCCAAAGCGTCTGCAGATAAGGCGATACGTATGTCCCCCATGCGTGCAGAACAAAATCCCACACGAACATAAAATTTTCTTTAAGCGTTTGATCGGTAAACAATGCGCGCAAACTTACGCCCAGCAGGCTTAAAATAATTACGGAGAGAATGATTATAATAATGAGTTGTATAATACCTTTATTCATGATTCATTATAAATATGCTAGTGGATTCAAATAACCTCCATACGGCAAGAATTGACAGTTGCTTCCTGCTATTTTTGATGAACGAAATTGCATGGTGCTCGCGTCGTATACGCCAAAATGGAGATGCGGTCCGGTAGCGTATCCTGTCTCCCCTGTGTATCCTATCAAATCCTCCCGCGTGACGGAAGTTCCACGTGTGACTAGTATTTGTGAAAGGTGCGCATACAGGGTGGCAAGATTGTTGGGATGTTTGATAAGAACCCATTTACCATAAGATAAACAACCTGCATATGCGTCTGTATTGCCTGTCTCCCATACCTCGCCTGAATCAGCGGCATGCAGGGGTGTGCCAATAGGAGCGCGCAGATCTATGCCATTATGGGGTTTGCCATTGTATAGAATTTGAGAATCCGGTGTATTCCCAAAACTTTGGGTAAGCGCAACACTGCCTTTAATGGGCCAGGCAAGAATGCCGGCGTGCGATCCGGGGATGGTTGAAGGATCTATAAGTTTTCTCAATTCATCTTCTGTACGCTGTATTTCATTTAACATCGCTTCCCGTTTTGCTTCACGATCCCGCACTAACTTTTGATAGCGCGCTTCTTCATTTTTTGTTTCTGCAAGCAGGGTATTTTTTACTTTTTTGGCATTTTGTTCTATGACGCGTCGGCTTTGCAGTTCACGGTCAAGAGCAGAGAGTGTTTTTTTCTGTTCCGTGCGGGTGGCGTGCTCATCCTCAAGAACTTTTTTTGATTCGCGAAGAGAGGCAAGATTGCTATTGATAGATTCTTCCAGATGTTCCAAATCTTCCAGGTTTCCAAAAAAATCAGAAATACGCTCATGTTGCAATAACACCTCCATAAGCGAATTCGTATCTGCTTGATATACCGCTTGTAATGTTTCGGCAAGTGTCTGACGATGTGCTTCCATTTTTGATTGGCTCTCAGCTATATTCCCATCCAACTCTTCTATTTGAAGCTGTGTGGAGGCAAGGCGATTTTGAGTAAGTCGCATATCCGCGTTTACTTTTTTTATTTGTGTTTCTATGCGTGCTACTTCCTGCTGGAGTGTTTTTGATTGTTCAGTGGTTTGTGATAGCGTTTTGTGGTATGCGGCAATTTCTTTTTCCAGTTTTTGTATTTCTTTTTGCTGTGCTTCCATTCGCGCCCGAAGTTCGGATTCTGTGGCCGCAGAGGCGTATGATAATGGATGCATAAGAAAAACACCTGCCAATACCACGAGCATAGTTGTTGCTATTGAAGCTGTGCGCGTTTGATGAGACATGTATGTTATGTGTCAAGAAGTTTTATCGCCTTGTCTATTCTTTGCAATGCTTCTGTTTTTCCAATAACATATATGATCTCAAATGGCCCCGGCGACTTTTCGCTTCCGCAGAGCGCAACACGAAGCGGCCAGAGCACGTTACCTCTCGAATGCGCGGTGGCATAGGGCATAATCACGGCCTCAATATGATGCATGTCATAAAAATCTGCTTCAGGAATGTCGCACAATAATTGTCTCACGTTTTTAAGGTGTCCGATAATTTCAGTATAATCCTGCGTTCCTTTCCATCGGAGGAGTGTGGAATCATATACGGATGTTTCCGTATAGAACGGAAGATTTGTTTCTACGTCTTTTAGACGCGAGAGGCGCGGTGCTTCCACATACGCGATGCGTTTTATAAAATCCGTAGACAAGTCTTTCTTGCCTGCTTGTTCTATGAATGGCGTAAGATTTGAAGCAAGCTGTTCGATTGAAAGACTGCGCAGATAGGCGCGGTTCATCCATGCAAGTTTTTCCTCATTGAATATCGCGCCTCCTTTTTGCACTTTTTCCAATGTAAATTCTCTTACGAGATCTTCCAAAGTGAATAGTTCTTGGTCTGTGCCTGGGTTCCAACCAAGAAGCGCCAAGAAATTCACTATCGCTTCAGGCATATATCCTGCTGCGCGATAATCGCGGACAGCGGTATCGCCATGCCGTTTTGATAGTTTTGAGCGATCAGCTCCCAACAAAAGCGGAAGATGCGCGTAGATAGGCCGAGAAAAACCCAACGCTTGTTGGATGAGAAGTTGCTTAGGAGTGTTTGGAATGTGGTCTTCTCCTCGGATCACATGCGTTATATTCATTTCGGCATCATCAACCACGACCACGAAATTATACAAAGGTGATTCCAGTTCCCGCGCTATGGAAATATCTCCCAGGAGCTGTGGATCAAACGTGATATCTCCGCGGATACGATCAGCAAATGAAAGCGTGACGTCCGTATCGTTTCGTAAACGAATAACACCTGATTCCCTCCCCTCGTCTCGTTGACCGCATATGTGTCGCGGGATTGCCCGTTCTTCCATTTGGCGTTTGTGTTCCGTTTCGAGCTCTTCTTTGCTGTGCGCGCAATAAAACGCTTTCCCCGATTCCAAAAGCTGCCGGAGATATGTCTTATGGATTTCCAAACGTTCCGATTGCCGATAACATTCATCCCAGCTAAGACCTAACCAGGAGAGTTGCTCCGTAATATCGTCTTGGAATTCTTTACGGGACCGTTCCTTGTCGGTATCTTCTATCCGCAATACAAGCGCGCCGTTGTGATGGCGGCTAAAAAGATAATTAAAAAGCGCGGTACGCACATTTCCCACGTGGAGCCAGCCGGTAGGGCTCGGGGGGAAACGTGTTCGGATTTTAGGGTCTTTTGTTTCCATAGTATGATTGCTTATGAAGACCCAGGAGTATGACTTCCCGGGCTATTTTTTCCGCTGCATCAATGCGCGCAAATTTTTGCGCCGCGGCTGACATGCGGTTTCTTCGCTCATCATCGGAGAGAATCTTTCGTGTTTCATTCAATAAAACTGTCGGCGTAAGATTGGATTCTTCAATCACGCTACAAGCGCCATTTCGCGCGTACATGTAGGCATTGTGGCGCTGGTGGTCGGCTGCGGCTTCGGGAAGCGGGATCAAAATACTGGGAATGCCCCATGCGGCAATTTCAAAAATGGCACCGGCTCCCGCGCGAGAAACAATCACGCGCGCGAGATGAGAAGCGTTTCGGAGTTGGTCTTCAGTAAGGAACGGGAATAAACGATATCTGCTGCGATGAGGGGATTTTTCCAATAACACGGACGCTTGTTTGAGAACATCAGTATAGTTATTCTTCCCCGTCTGATGTATAACTTGGCATGTTTCTATAAGTTCTCCTACGATTTGAAGAAATACCGTATTGATTGATTGCGCGCCCTGCGAGCCGCCAAGAACAAGTATGACAGGTACATGGGATTCCAACGCGAACAAAGCAAGGCCTTCATTTTCATTACCGCCAAGAATTCTGCTGCGTATGGGGTTGCCCAGGTATGCCGTTTTTTCTTTGGGAAAATATTGCAATGTTTCAGGAAACGATATGGCGATGCGATCTGCAAATTTTGCTGCCCATGCATTTACGCGTCCCGGGACGCTGTCAGATTCATGTATGATTACCGGAATGCCGTAGAAACGCGCGGCGGCAAGTATGGGAAAGCTCACAAACCCCCCCTTACTAAATACAACATCAGGAAATTCGCGATACAGTATCCAAAATGCTTTCAAAAGCGCAAAACATGTTTTAAACAGGTCGACGATATTCCATAATGATGCATATCTGCGCATTTTTCCCGAAGATATTTTAATAAATTGAATATCGTCCATACGAAGCGCTTCGGGATCAAATGGCTGGTCGGCAATATATAGAATAGTAAGAGAGACAATTTTTTCCTCATCCGCGATACGGCGAATTTCTCTGGCAACGGCAAGGAGAGGGGTAAAATGTCCTCCCGATCCTCCGCCTGTCATAACGATTTTCATATGCGCGTGTATTTAGAAATATTCATTAAAATACCGACAGCCGCAAGGTTTATTACAAGCGCGGATGATCCATAACTGATAAACGACAACGGAAGACCTGTAAGAGGTACCAGGCCGCTGATGGCAGCCATATTGATAAACGCTTGAATGACTATAAGCAGGGTTATTCCCATTGCGAGATAACTGCCGAAGGAATCAGGTGCGCGGTTCGCAATACGTATACCGCGCCAGCTGAATATAAGAAACAGCATAATAAGGATGATGTTGCCCATAAAACCAAATTCCTCGCCAAAAACCGCGAAAATAGAATCTCCGGTAGGTTCCGGCAAGTAATAAAACTTTTGTTGGGACATACCAAATCCTTTACCCCAAAAGCCGCCTGAACCGATAGCAATAAGACTTTGGTTTAATTGATATCCAATTCCTTGGATATCTTCGGTTGGTCTCAAAAATACCGTAATACGGTCAAGCCGGTAAGGTTGTAATGATACAATCATCCATAATCCCACTATGCCTATAAGACATAATATACCAATCTGGGCAAGTTTGCCACCGCCCGCAAAGAATAAAAGAGTGGCTGTTATCGCAAGAACTCCCAATGTACCTATATCTGGCTGTAGAATGAAAAAGAGAGAAACGGTGCCCAACATGACAAGAAAAGGCAGAAACCCTGTTGAAAATTTTCTAACATCTTTTTGTTTCGCTTGCAGCCACGCCGCTATGTAGATGATGAAAGCTAATTTTGTTATTTCGGAGGGTTGTACGGTAATAGGACCCAGCTCTATCCAGCGAGCGGCGCCTTTTAATTCAAGGCCGACTCCCGGAATAAACACGAGCGCCATAAGAAATAGGCTCGCGACAAGTATGAGCGGCGCTGTTTTTTTCCAAAAGGTATATTTTATGCGCCATCCTGCAAGAAATGTTACAGCTCCCACCCCCACCCCCACGAGCTGGTTTTTTAGGAAAAAATATACTTCTCCAAATCGGGTCTCGCCTATCACAGGAGAAGCGGATGCGATCATGAAAACGCCCACCAATACCAGAATAATGGTAACAATAAAAAGTTTGTAATCAGGTGAATGGGCGCGAGAAGCAACCATATGCCAACGTATATTATCCGGCTAGTAAAATGGCGCCAACTCTTTTTTCGGTGAGTTCTCCGTTTTGTACGGCAACCACACCCCCTACAATAACCCATGGTATGCCGACGGGATATTGAAATGGGTTTTGGTATGTGGCCAGGTCTTGTATATGAGCGGGGTCAAATATCGTTATATCGGCGGGCGCGCCTTTTTTTAATAATCCCCTGTCGCCTTGTAAGCGCAGAAGCATTGCCGGAGCAAGAGTCATTTTTGATATCGCGTCTTCCCACGCAAGCAAAGATGTGTCGCGCACAAGGTGCCCTAAAAATTGCGCAGTAGCGCCAAATGATCGCGGATGTGTCACATTATGCGCCATGATATCGTTGGTGTTTGGTATTTCATATCCTATGCCATCCGTCGCAAAGTATGCATAGGGCTCGCGATAGATTGCTTCCATATTTTTTTCATTGATTGTTTTGCTATATATTGTTACGGCAAGATCGTTCACCATAAGGACATCAAGAAACGCGTCTTCAGGAGTTATGTTCCAGTCTTCGGCAAGTTCCTTGAGAGACTTTCCCGTAATTTGTGGCGTATGTTTGGCAGAAGCAATGAATATGGCATCGTAATGTAATGTAAGATTACGAAGATTTGCGATTAAAAGACGCCGGCTCTGTGGATTTTTTATTTGGTGCAAGATTACATTTTTCCCGCCATCCCTGTTTGTCGGAGGGAGAAGAGTATACAGAAGTGATCCGGTGCACTGGTAGGGAAACGTGTTTATTGTAATGTCCAGACCTTCTTCCCTGCCACTGCGCAATAAATGAAGCGCGCGAGAAGACTGATTCCATGTGTCTCTTCCAAGCAATTTGAAATGAACAATATGTGTGCGCGCTCCAGACGCGCGCGCTATGCGTAATGTCTCGGTTATCGCAGGCAGAATATCTTTCCCTTCATCGCGCAGATGCACGGTAAGAAGGCGATCACGGGCCGCGACAATTTTGGCAAGTTCTATCAGCTCTTCATCCGTGGCTGGCCGCCCATGACTAAATGTAAGGCCTAACGAAAGACCAAATGCATGTTCTTCAAGGGCCTGATCAAGGAGATATCCCATTCGCTGAATTTCGTCCATGTTTGCAGGACGTACGGCATCTTCCATAATACTTCGCCGCAAAGTGCCATGCCCTACCAGAGTTCCAAAATTAACTCCTACATTATGGCGTTGGAGTTCTTCAAAAAACTCTTTCATGCGAAGCCAGTTGACATTGATTTGCGATACATCAACCCATTTCTGAATTGATTTCGCGTTCACGGATCCGTGGACTAACGGAGCAAGCGATGTGCCGCAGGATCCGCCTATGACGGAGGTGATGCCTTGCCGCAACATGCTTGCTTGCGAGGGGTAGTCAAAGAGCGTCCAATGCGTGTCGGAATGGTTGGTAATGTCTATAAAACCCGGCGAGACCATGTGACCCGTGGCGTCTATAACAGTTGTTGCGTCCCCTTTTACGCGCGCGCCGATATCTGCAATTTTCCCATCTTTTACGGCAACTGATCCCGCGCGCGGAGTTTTTCCACTGCCATCCACAATGGTGCCATTTTGTATGAGAATATCATATTTCATATAACATGGAACACATAGTTTTATGTTATGTATTTCGTGGTACTACCGTCCCACTAATGCAATCGCTACTCCTATGATAGCACAGGCAATGCTTACTACCCAGAAACGCATAGTAACTTGATGCGACGGCCAGCCGAGCGCTTCAAAATGGTGTTGGATGGGCGCTACGCGAAAAACTTTTTTCCCAAATAATTTTCGCGCGGTGATTTGTACAATATCCGAAGCACTGGCAAGCACAAGCGGGAACGCAATAATCGGGAGCATGAGCACGGAATCGGTAAAAAATGCTATTACGGTCAACGTCGTCGTAAGTCCGATGATACCGGTTTCGCCCATCCAGAACTTGGCTGGCGGTATGTTGAACCACAAAAACGCAAGGAGCGCGCCCACAATGGCCGCCGCAAATGTGGCTACATCTATTTGATTTTGAAAAAACGCGATGCCGGCATACGCAGTGAACGCGGAGGCAAGCACGCCTCCCGCGAGGCCATCAATGCCATCTATCACACTGCCGCTGAACGTGGCTATCATGGTAAGTACAAAAAATGGGATATACCATGCGCCGATAAAGAGATTCCCCATGCCGGGGACATATATGGTGCGCCAATCAAGCTTAAAATAAAACCAAAACGCGCCGACAAGCGCGATCAAAGAAACAGCCGCAAGCCGTGTGGCAAGGTCGATGCCTCCGGAAAGTTTGCGGTGGCGCGATGTCCAAATTTGAAGCATGTCATCTGCAAGGCCCAAGAGCGACGCGGCAGCAAGCGTAAATGCAAGAAGCCACGTTTGAGATCTTGAGAAAAAATTAAGCTTTTCCAGAACAGAGTGATCTGTGAGCGTATCAAAACTCCAGAAAAGAAATAATAATGTAAGTACGCTTACCCAAATAAGAATGCCCCCCACGCGCGGCGTGTTTGTTTCATTATGCAATGCGTTAAATAGTTTTGCTTCCCCGCCCGCAAGCGCTTTTTTTCCGCTATGTGTTTTCCAAAGTTTCTTGCTTTGCATGAGCCGCACAAGAGGCGGCGTAAGGGCAAGCGCGATAAAAAAAGCAGCTCCTGCTGATCCAAGCACTTTTATGATGTTAACAGTAAGGTCTGGCGTATTCATTGGGTGCGGAGCCAATCAAGTAAATGCAAGGTATCTTGAAAGCGGTCATTGCGCGTGGAACCCAGGATAACAACAATGGAGAGTTTGCCAACAGGAATTTCTGCGACTGTCGCGAGCGTGCCGCCTGCTATATCAGTAAATCCTGTCTTCCCGCTGATAACCCCGGACTCGTTCATAAGTAATACATGAGTAGGAGAAAGAATGTGCACATTGCCTTCTTCAGATAAGAGCGTTGAGAGAGTCGGACTCATGGTATAGAGGAGTGGATACCGGAGCGCGTATCCTATCAATTGTGCCGTTTCTCGCGCCGTTGACACGTTGCTTACAATGCCTGCTGTCTCATCAATATCAAGGCCGGTAGGGTTTTGGAACTGTGTATCTTTGAGGTTCCTATTTTTTGCGGTTTCATTCATAAGGCGCACAAAAATTCTCTGACTTTCTTCAAAGGAAGAAGCCCCCTGGAGAAATCCGACGTGTTCGGCAATGGCAACTGCCGCATCGTTGCTTGATGCAGTGAGCATAAGAATAATAAGGTTATGGAGAGTAAAATGTTCACCGTCCAAGAGTGCTCCCTCATCGCCTTCTGTTTCGATTGCTGATGTATGAACTTCTATAATGTCATTTTCTCCTACGCGTTCAAGCGCTACGATTGCTGTCATTATTTTTGTAATACTTGCGATACCGGAAGGATCATCGGCGTTTTTTTGGAAAAGAAATTCATTCTGCAGCGGATCATATATAACTGCCGCCTTCGCCGTAATATGCGGCGGCGAAGATGAGCCTGTTTTGGAAGCATCACGCGTGGATGTATCGGTGGCGTTTAATAAGGTGGCATATGATGTAGCTTCGTTCAAATTGGTGCGCGATGGTTTAATGGGCAGAGCTAAAAACAGTACTCCTCCCGTGAGTGCGCAACAAACTACAATAAATCGGAATGATGATCCCATGGATTCAGTATGACTCTTTTTGGGGCGCTTGTTCAATCCCCCGCGTAAGTTCTTTTTGCACAGTTTCAAATTCCGGCAGTTCCGTAAATGAAGTGATGCCCAAGAATTTCATAAATTCTATTGTGGGCTGGTAGCGGTATCCTCTTCCGCTTTCAGCGGATAGACGTTCAACAAGTCCTCGCTGGGTAAGGCTACGGAGCGTAAAAGAAGAGTTTACACCGCGAATATAATCAACATCGGCGCGGGTTATGGGATGGTGGTATGCAATAATGGTAAGAGTTTCCAGACCGGCTTTTGAAAGATCGCCCAGCAATTCTTCTTTGATGAGTTGTTCTGCATATGAGGCAAGATGCGCTGCTGTTACGAGTGAGACAAGCTCATCTTTTTGTAAAATTCTGATGCCGCGCGTCTGGAATATTTTTTCTAATGAAACGATTGCTTCCTTCACTTCCCCCGCGGAGCATCCGGCATGTTTTGCAAGCATAGAGATCGACAAGGGTTCTCCCGCAACAAAAAGAAGCGCTTCTATAATGGATGGGAGTTGTTCTTTGGGTGATATCATGTGGTTGTTTGAGGTTTGTGCTGGATGGTGATATCCCCAAATGCGTTACCTTGATCAACAGCGATATGCCCTTGCTTCACTAACTCAAGAAGAGCCAAAAAGCTTACAATAATTTCTGATTTTTCTGTTACCGAACCCATGAATGTCCGAAATGAGTGTGTAAATGATTGCTCCACGCGCGTCATGAGTTCTTTTATTTTTTCCTCTAGCGATATAATGTGTTGTAGGGTTTTTTCTGGTAATCGCACAGAAGAAAACACAGGCAATGCGCGCATAAGCGCCCGCATGCGTTCATGGAGGAGTACCGGCGTAACTTCTTTGGGCGGGTAAAAGAGCGCGGGAAGATCATAGCAAGCAGTACGTTCAAACATGCGGTTTCCCCCGGTCGCACGTTCTGATATATGCCCTGAAAGTTCGCGCACGCGGTGCAAATGAGCAAGGCGATTTTCCAGTTCCTGTATGTGCGACTCTTCTTCATCAGTGACGGGGAGGTTTGGCAGAAGCGATCGAGATTTAATAAGCATGAGCGTCGAGGCAACAACCAAAAAATTAGCGATTTCATCAGGTGCGAAGGAAGCTCGCGATTTTACTTCTGTTACGTATGCATCCGTGATGGCGGCAAGAGACACTTCGTTTATGGAACGTTTTTGTTTTTCAATGAGGTCAAGAAGGAGTTCGAGAGGTCCTTCAAATGTATCTGTTTGGACAACGTACACAAGATTAAGGTGTTTTTTTAATTTCTATGCCAAGCTCATCCAGTTGTTTTTTTGACGCAGGGCTAGGTGTGTTCATCATGGGATCACGGGCTTGTCCTGTTTTCGGAAATGCAATGACTTCCGCGATGCCCGTTTCTTTTGCGAGGATCATGACAAGCCTATCCAGACCAGGTGCGATGCCGGCATGCGGCGGTGCTCCATAGCTGTATGCATCGATAAGGTGTCCAAAACGCTCTTCTGTTTCTTCGGGGGTAAGCCCCATGATCTCGAATACTTTTCGCTGTATCATTGGGTCAGAAATACGCACACCCCCGGAGGCAAGTTCATAGCCATTGCAGACCAAATCATACTGCTGTGCGCACAGGTGCTCCAGATCTTCTCTGGCAAACAGTTTTTCTACATGTTCTGGTTTGGGAGCGGAAAACGGATTATGGGCAAATGTAATGTGTCCCGTTTCTTCGTCTTTATCAAATAGCGGAAAATCTACCACCCAGGCAAACGCGAGCGTATCGGGATCTTTTTCGGTACGCAGATCAAATTTGTCGGCGCCAAATTTTTTCATGGCTTCTTCATGGGTAAAAACAGGAAATGGTTTTTGGAGTACTTTTTTTCCACATCCTTCGACCACATGTATCATCATTTCTTCTGCAATTGCGCGCACGTCCTGTTCGTTTACAAAAGACATCTCTATGTCTATTTGTGTGTGTTCGTATTGTCTGTCTCCGCGTGGATCTTCATCACGGAGCGCGCGCGCAATTTGGTAGTAGCGCTCAAAACCTGCGATCATCAACAGTTGCTTATATTGTTGGGGCGACTGCGGAAGCGCAAAAAAATTACCCGGGTATTTGCGTGAAGGAACTAAAAAATCCCGCGCGCCTTCTGGCGAGGTTTTAGTGAGCAGGGGTGTTTCTATTTCAATAAAATCCTGATTATTCAAAAATTCTCGCACCAGTGTGGTTGCTTTATGTCGAAGGCGAATGTTTCGTGTCATGCGTTGCCGGCGCAGATCAAGATAACGATATTTGAGGCGCATCTCTTCTTCAATATCACGGCCATCAGAGTCTAGGGGGATAGGTGGTGTTTTTGCTTCACTTAAAATTATAAGTTCCGTTGCCTGGAGTTCCCAATCTCCCGTTATGGTCTCGGTGTTTTTCATGCCGTCGGGACGTTTGCCGATTATGCCCGTAACTTGAATTACCCACTCGGGGCGCAGGGTGTTTGCTTTGGCATAGAGTTCGGCATCTTTTGACATAAACAGCACTTGCGCGGTGCCCGTGCGGTCTCGCAGATCAATAAAAAGAAGTTTCCCATGATCACGCCGAACATCAACCCACCCCATGAGAGTAACTTCAGAGCCTTCCTTGTTTAGTATATCTTTGGTATAGGTACGATTTTGTTCCATAGATTGAAATAATAATACGTCATTCGATGACCCCCTATCGAATTATTTCAATATAGCATTTTTCCCACCTTTTTCAATTCCTTGGTTTGCCGTCGACAATTCCAAAATAAAGGTGCTTCCCTTTCCTATTCCCGCGGATTCAGCCCAAATGCGGCCGCCGTGTTCTTCCACAATAAGCCGCGCAACGTATAGTCCCAACCCAAAACCTGCCGTCGTAAGGTTGCTTTTTCCTTCAACTATGCGCGTAAATTTGGTAAAGAGTTTTTGAATTTGCGGCGCGGAAATTCCCCTGCCGGTATCGGTTACGGAAACACGAATGGCTGTATCGTGTCGTGTTACGGCAACCGTGATTGATCCTTTTTCGGTATATTTTATGGCGTTATCAAGCATGTTAAAAATAACATTTCGGATTTTATTGAGATCCACGCGGGCGCGGAGTTTTTCTGTTGGCGATTTCCAGATGAGTTTAATGTGTTTATGTTCCGCTGTTACGCGCACTTCTTCTACCGTTTCTTGAACGATGTCCGGAATGTTTTCTTCACTCCAGTCATATTTCATGCGGCCTTCTTCCACGCGGGAAAGATTAAGCAAGTCTTCCACGAGAGAAATAAGCCGTTCATTTGAAATGAAAACTTTTTCCAGCTGGTCTTTTGTCATTTTGGTTATTTTCCCGAAACTTCCCTCAAGGGTCATGGAAATATATCCTTTGATGATAGACAAGGGTGTTTTTAATTGGTGTGAAGCCATGGAAATAAAGTCTGATTTTGCTTGGTTTATGCGCGCAAGTTCTTCATTTGCTTTTTCTAAATCTCCGGCAAGTTGTTCTATTTGCTCGCGGATTTGTACTTCCTTTAACACGCTCCGGATGATGAGATAGCTCAAAATAGACACCGCGGCAAGGGTGATTGTCTTTATTACGAATTCCAAAATTGAATTCGCCGAAAATACCTCAATAACAAGAATGAGAATAATAAGAGAAACAAAAAACTCCGTGGCAACAATTTTTACATTGAGAAGGTTATGCTTAAAAACGGCGTAAGCAATACAAATTACAAAAAAAATGCCAAAAATAGGGCCCATCGCAAAAAAGGTAAACTGTCCAAAAGCAGGTAAAATAAGATTTGAAATAAGCGCAGGGACGCTTGCCATGATGCTACCAAAAAACACGTAAAGAATAGGTATTTTATTAGCATCATGTTGTCTTTTATATTTTTTGAATAGTATTATCGTCCCTGCAACAAAGAGTGCTAAAGTGCATAAGGTATAGAGGGTATAGCCAATATTGTTAAAGATGACTTGTTTTTGATTTGCAAGATCAATAAAAAATGATGTAAATAAGAAATTACTTAATATGAGGGCAAAAATAATAACACTATCAATAAGCGTAATGAGAAGAGGCAGTATAAGCGAGCGTTTTGTTCGTTCCGGAAAATAAACTGAAAACCAAAAAAAGCTAAGAAATATAAGATTACCCGCCACATAGTGTGCATATATGCCAATTTTGAAGAGTAAGGCTGATTGCGAAGTTGAAACAGTAAGAAAAGTGGCAAGTCCCCACGCCGTGAGACAGAGTGATAGTAACCCAAAAAAAATCTCACTCATCTGTCGTCGGCTGTGTGCGTAGACGATACCACCTAGCATTAAATATATAGCCGTGACGGTAAGAGCGACGATGTTTATAAACGTCATCTAGAGATGAGATATGTTAGCCTATACACACGCGTTTGCTGACGCGAGGAAATCATCCACCACTTTCATAATTTTACGTGCGGCAATTTCAGAAATGTTTTCATCATGTTTTCTATGAAAGGCTAAGGCTAATTGCAGTTCTAGATTTTCATGTGATATATCGCCATGATCAATGGTGTGTACTAGAAACCACTTCATTCCTTTTTCGCCGAGGGTTGATTTAAAAATATCTGAGTGTATCAAATCTTTACTTACAGATTCCGCTATAATTTCAATGGCAACGTATCCAAAAAGCATTTCTGAAGGCTCAGTTTCATTCGCAACTCCATCTTTCCAAACTTGTGTTTGTGGGCTGATGGGAGCATAATTTTCTGGATATTCCAAACCAACCGCAGATCCGGAATCAAGCCATAACAAACGATGACTTTTTTCATCACTCGCTATACTTCTTAAAAACACAACCGTATTAGATGCAAGTGACAACATGTTTAGTGGTCCATGTCGAAAGTACAACCGTGGATTAGTAAAAAGATACATATATTTTTGACCTACCAGTCGTGGAAACACATCAACAAAAGGCCACAAACCAACTATCAGTTTTTTTATGCTTTCTTTGTCGCCTCGTCGGCATGCTTCCGCAAATGGCGCTGTGGTGATTTTTTTATACGCTTCTTCTTTTACATCCTTAAACCATACAGGGGGCGGGGTGTTAAATTTTTGTTTGAAATTAACAAGGGTAGCTGTTTCCATATGCCACGATTATACCATATATCAATAAATTTTACAAGCCGGTGCTAAAGGCTGTGGATAAGTGAAATAACTTGCAAAAATTGGTTTTTTATTGCAACCTAGTCCACAAGGACTCTATCTTTGGCACAACATAATTAATTTCTTTCAAGCTCATACCCGTTCAGAGGTGCAAACCAACCAGTATCATATACATACTCCAGACATTCTTTCATTATCTTGAAGTGTTTTTTGTTTACTGCGTGATCCATATTTGCTTTCTTTTTTGCTTTTCCTTCTACTGTTCCATGTGTATATATTACATAATTTTCTCCTTCTTTTTCAAAAATAACGCATTTCTCATGGACTAAGTTTTCTTCCGAAATAGTAATAAGCGCCTCCTCGTAACGAGTAGTCATTAATTCATGACACCAAGCTTTCCAAACTTCCAGCTTGCCCGATTTTATTTTCCAAATTGTATACTTTATGTTCATATTTTAATTAAAAACGGCAGAGAGCAAAAAAACTCTCGGTCTTATTCTTATTCATCTGTTTCCCGAATAATTTCGGAAGTGAAGAATTGTTCTTGGAAATGTGTTGATCTTCGGATTTCTTCGTCGTCTACATCACCAAGTGACACCGGTATCACTACAAGCTTGTCATCGGCATCATTGAGGCGATGAACGACGGCGATGCATTTACCTGTATAAGTCTCGACTGGATCATCGATGCCAAGAAGATATGCGTCTATTCCCTCGCCGTCTGGAGCCTTTGTGTTTGGTATAAATCCATAGTTGATCTCATAAACAAAACCATACTTCGGATGTTTCGAATGAAGGGGTCGATCAATTATTATTTCTACTTCTTTGCCGATAAATTGTGTAGCGTAATTGCCTGACTGTTTAGTATTATCCTGCATATTTTTTATTATAGTGGATAAAAAAAGATAGGCTAGGCAACTTTATTGTTGCTTAGCCTATATGAATTTTTGAGAGGACCAAATTGAGTTAGTTGCTCCATTAGTGACTTGTGTGTTTATTTTTCTCCTCCTTGAGAATGAGCTAATAATTTCCTTCGCTGTACACCCTTATGTAGGTTTGGGAGAGTTCTATATGTTGTAAAAATCGTGAATAACGTGCCGTGGATATTCTAGGATGGAAATGTTAGGTTACAAATGGAGTATGGGCCATCCTTCAAACCCACACTTATTCGCGTGAGTAATCAAGCAAGAGAGGGGGTGATATAAAATGGTTGTTTCTCCATGTCTATAAACGTGCACATATTATCTAGTTCAAAAGGTTTAAATCCATTTGTGGAAGAACTGTGCTCTGTAACAAAATCTATAGGGATGTTAATAAAAAAGCTCGTGCCACTGGAGGATATTGATGTAGTTTTTTATAATAATCCTGGGGCGACTTTCAAAGAAACTGGTATCGGAGGGTATACGCCCTGTGCCAATGTTGTATTTATTTCACTGGATCCACGAAATTCAAAATTTCAAGACGGAATTAAAAAAGAGCTTCCTTATATACTTGCCCACGAGATAAACCATGCCATTCGTTTCCGTACTCCTATACACAAAGAAACATTATTTGAAGCCATAATATCTGAAGGACTCGCCGACCATTTTGCTATAGAGGTAACGGGCAGAAAAAATCCACTATCGTGGTCTATTGCATTAACTCAAAAACAAAAGAACATATTTTTAGAACGAGCTTCTAAAGAATGGAATATGTCCACATATGATCATAACGCATGGTTCTATGGTTCAGTAGTAAGGAGGATTCCTCGTTGGACAGCTTATACTTTGGGGTATGATTTTGTTGCTGCCTATTTACAAAAATATCCAAAAACACTAGCGTCACAACTTATTTCTTCCAAGTCCTCCCTTTATTTAAAAAACTTTAATTTGTCAAATAGTTTTTCGCATACCAAAACAAAAGAGTTGTAAAGAAATCTCCGACGTATGCACAGGTTTGGGAGAGCTTTGAGTGCGAACTATGTGTGGTGCGCAAGAGTGCCTTTTATGCCAGTACTTTTATGTTAATATACTGTTTATGATTGACGATATAAAAATTAAAGTAGGTGCGCTTGTAACTAATCAGGTTGGCGACAAGGCTCTGTTCATCAAGGAGAAGATTAAGAAAAAAGATAGGCCTTTATGGAATATTATTCAGGGGACATACGGAGACAGAGAGAATGAAACAATTCTGGAAGCAACTATCCGCGAATGTAAAGAAGAGGCTTTGGTGAATGTTGAAGTTAAAAACTTTCTAGGTGCTTACATTTCCTCCGATGAAACGAAATTCCGCGCTCTGTTCGCGTTTTTGGTTGAAGCAACTGAAGGTAAGCCAGCTATCCCGAGGAAAGAAGATCAAGATTTGCGGCAAGAATCAATTATAGAAGTCAAGTGGTTCACGAGAGAGGAAATCGCCAGTATCCCAAAAGAGGAATTTATCTCTTCTCGTTCATTCGCTATTGTTCATCAATGGTTAAGAAATGAATCTTACCCGTTGGCTATGTACAAGCAAATTCCTTTTGATTAAAAATTAAAAAGGGAGACGAATCTCCCTTTATGGGACTAAACTGACGCGTTTGAGTTGTAAAACAAAAACGTCATGAATTAAAGTTCCATCATCCAGCTCTCGAAATACATAGCCAGGATATACTTCCTTGATCCAAGCGATGTTCTCTTTTGTTTTCCCGTGATTCCGCACTCGGCGTTGATTTCTAGATATGATTATGGAGTTGAAGCCCATACTCTCAGCGATAGCAATTAAGGAAGGTCTGGTATTATATGGGGTATCAACTCCTAGAAAATCAAAGCACAGGATGTATAGCTGTCCGTTAGTAGTCAGGAAGGAAGAACAGCCTTCTATGATTTTAAGGATGATTTCTCGTCCATCCTCTCCCCCATAGTCATGCAGTTCCCCAGGAGTTCTCATAGGCATCTGTGGTGGATTACTAACTATTATGTCATATAAAACATCCACCGTGAGCTTAGCAAAGATGTTGCTTTCTATCCATGTTATGCTCCCCGCTCTCAAGTCCATGCTCTTTGCATAATGCAAAGCTGAAGCTTTTATATCTACTGCAGTAACTGTTTGTACTCCAGCCGCAATTAGACAATGTGCTAGAATTCCACTCTCTCCTGTCCCGATATCGAGACCATGCTTGGAAGTCAGTTTGTTTCTGATTAGTGCTTCTCCTAGTATTAATCCACTACGCGGTATAAATCTTTCGTGCTTAGCCCCGATGAGGATGTTATACATAGGAGAACCTAGAAATACGCTACCATCTGGTGAAGAAAAAAGGACAAAGTTATCGGAGAGTTGCTCTAGCTTTCGTAAGCTCCCGAAATCTATCCTTTGTGTCGGCGAGTTTTCTGATTTTTTCAACAACTCGCGTGTAGGCATCTAGTCCTCCGTTTCTCCCGATCTTTTCAAGAAAATCCATAGGGAAGTATACCACTCCGTCCAACATAAATGGTGTAGCGGCGAATACCATGATGTCCTCAACGTCCTCAACTTCTCTCCCCGCGTAAGCCTCTTTCCGTCCGAATTGCTTCTCGAGTATTCTGCGTCTTCTCATAGAAGTAATTTTGGTTAAATGGATGTGTTCCATTGTTTCCCCCTTAAGAGACTCAGAGAAAACCTTTTTCTGTTCAGATTTGAATAAAAACGATGAGAACTCCTCGTACGCATAATTGCGTACGAACCTACGGAAGCTGGATTCATCAACCGATGTGCTTAGGAAGCATTGTTCTCTCTCGAAATCCATTATCCTTACTAAGCGCTTTTTTTCTTGGATGACTATGTTTCTTGGAGCGCAGTCTCCCCATAGAAATCCTATCGAGCGCATCTTAGAAAATAAATCCTTGCAGAATATTAACCATGAGGATCGTTCTGCGAGACTTGTTTTTCTAAGAATGTGTTCTAAATTCTCACCATCACAAAATAGTGTGGTGAGTAAGGACTTTTCATTTTCCCAGGACACTAAAGGGACTGGTTTAACAGAGTAGATGGAACCGTTTACTAGAAGACTCAAGGGATATCGCGTAAGATATTGGTGTGCCTGTAGTATCCCCTCATATTCATGGGGGATGGTTCTTTTTCTTACAACAACCATGCCTGCCTTCTGGTCGACCCATACTTTCTGGGGGTCATATGACAGGACTGCAAACATGAACAGCCCTCCTCTTAGTTAGTAAGTTTGTACCCAAGTTTTTGATACAGGGATATTAGCTGTTGATTCTCTACAAGTGAAAAAATCTCATTACTTGTCAGGATATCAATCCAGCTTGTATCTTCAGAGATTGTATTTCTCTCGTCAAATATCATACGGTTACCTTTCAGTACATGCCCTCGGTCCTCTTTGAATTGCAACATTGACTCATTGTAGGTTACACCTAAGAAGTTGCATACCTTGCGGATTGTGCCAGATGGATTTGCACAGAGATCTTCGTATCGGAGGAGCAAAACAAGACTATGAGACTCCAATAATCGTAGTGCTCTTTGCGCAAACTCAATATAGACTGGGATTTTTGATGAGACTGACCTAGGCACATTCTTCCGAATACCCGCGAGTTTATTCGAAGAAGCCAGACCCCGAGGATCCCTAGTCAATAAAAGGATTTTCCGGATAATGGGGTCAGTCCCCATTCTTTTTTGGTCGTCCTGGCGCATGAAGTGTCTGTTCCAGTCCGAGTTTAGTTGATATTTTTTCAACCCAGGCAACATCGCCGTAGGGTTTGCTTTTAATGACACTGTGGCGTATATCTTCTAATTCTGGTGCGGTTTGCGGTTCATTGATAAATTGAAGATACTCATCAGGAATTTCTATTGGCCATTTGGAAAGGAGTTTTTGGTCTTTTACGATACCGTATTCCCTTCTCCATAGACTGGACCATTTCCAGTTTTCTGCCTTTACTAATAATGGGGACTGACCCCATTTCCAATCTGCGTGAGGGATTTTTATATGGTGATTTCCTGCTTGAACGCGCGTTCTTTCATAATGATATTGGTAATACTTTTAGGAACTATATGTTCATTACTAATATTACATTTGTTAAGAAAATCCAAAATTTTTTCCTTAGCACTATTTTCTTCTCCTTTTAATGACATAATCTCGACTTCTACCGCTCCGCCAAAATCAATTATATCTTCAACACATATCTCCATACTATCCAATGCGTAAACATATCTCGTTTTCTCTAATTCAAAGAAAGGTTTAAATTCGGTGGTGTCTAGTATTTCAGCGGCTTCTAAAAAATCATTGACCTCAACCTCGTGTTCTTCCCATGCATTATGATCACCATAATTAGTAATGGTCTTTGTGTTGATGGTGATATGTTCATTTTCTCCTTCCTTTTTTGATTTGCGCAGACGAAGACTATATGATCCGATTTTATTCATTTCTACATCCTCAACTTTGTTTGCGGTTTTTAGACAAAAGTAGATATCATGCACATAGAGCGAAGATACTTGCTTTACACCAATAGTATTAAGTACTTTTCTAAATTCGGTTGTATTATCAAGACGCGCACGAATTTCAACCTCTATATTTTTAGATTTTATTTGTTGCATAACATCATCGTAACAATTTTTTTAGTGTAATAAAAGAGGGGCGACCAATTTGATCGCCCTTTGCTTAGTTTCCAAGTGCCGCAATTATTATGTCGGCGCATTGGTTTGGAGAAAAACGTTGCGTATCAACGACGATGAATGGGATACCAAGTTCCAGCGCATTCTGATAGAAAGCCATGGTGATTTCCCGCTGCCGCTCGCTTCAAACCGCTTGGTAAAGTTATGTACTTGACAAGACTATGCTAGTTCTGTATGATGCTATCAAATTCACAATTAGGAGGTACAACATGGTTAACCAAAGCGCAAACCTTCCTGGTTTCGGGGCACTGGTAGCCCACATGACAGAAATTGCGCAGGCAGCTCTAAGGGGGAGTAAGGCAGTTACCAGGGGCACGATAACAATTGCAGGGGAAAGGTTGATTGAGGTTATTATCACGCACCCTAGTGAAAACAAGTGTCTAAGGGTGCACCTATCTACAAAAGGACAGGAAGTTGTCAGCAACACGTGGGGGGACCCATGGGAAGGAAGTCTGACCTCCCCAAAGCAACAGACTTTTGTCTGCAACATGTCGCCCGGGGCGCTTCATGAGCTCCTCAATTATATTTGTGGTGGTGAGCTGGAGAAGGCGGAGGCCGCTAAATCCCCAGTTCAAAAAATAGAGTTTCCGAAGATCACTATCGAAGAGCTCCCTTGGCTCTTGGAGCATATTTCTCGAAGCTCCGAAGAGTGATGTGCCTAGCAACCTCAAGCCCAACGCCCTGTTTCGCGACACGAAACAGGGCGTTCATACGTTTATGGCCGTTATTTACGGCAATTTTTCTGCTGACCGCAGTTATCTCAAATATCCAATCTTTTTTAACCAAAACACATGTTCCCATTCCCAGAGGGTTTTGGCCGCGAGAAACGCTTTAACATCACTATAATAATACGGAAATTCTTTGAGCTCCACATCACCCTCCATCTCTCCCCACTCGTGCTCGTCATCGGTACAGACATTCTCAGGTATGCGTTTGCTCCGTACTTTGGAGCGACCTCCTTTCTCGCGTAGAGTCGCCCGACATTTGAGGCACACCCGATGCTGGTTGATACGCAAAATCCACCGCGTCTCGATATTACGCGGGAGCTCAAGACTCTGCTTTAGCTCTTCCTCTTGCAGGGCGAGCACGTAGGCGGCTGTTTGGAGATTATATTCGCGATAAAATCCTGTGGAGGTTTTAATATCTAGCACTCCAAACTTGCCATCAATGGTAGCGAGCGCGTCCACCGTGCCCGCGTATCTATTTTTGAAAGACACGACCGATCGCTCGATAAATTCTGGATGAAAAAATATGCCGCGCGCATCGCTGAAATCCCGAAATACATTCACCGCCGGTTCTATTTCTTTCGGTAATGGGTAATGGTAATGGGGTCAGTCCCCATTCTTTTTTGGTCTTCCCGGTGCATGAAGTGTCTGTTCCAGTCCGAGTTTAGTTGATATTTTTTCAACCCAGGCAACATCGCCATAGGGTTTGCTTTTAATGACACTGTGGCGTATATCTTCTAATTCTGGTGCGGTTTGCGGTTCATTGATAAATTGAAGATACTCATCAGGAATTTCTATTGGCCATTTGGAAAGGAGTTTTTGGTCTTTTACGATACCGTATTCCCTTCTCCATAGACTGGACCATTTCCAGTTTTCTGCCTTTACTAATAATGGGGACTGACCCCATTTCCCATTTCATTCTTGACAATATGTATATTTCGTAATATAATAGCAAGTGGACTGTTAGGTATGATGCCTCTTGCGATAAGAGACCATTGCCTTCTCTTGGAGCAGAGCTTGGCCGGCGCGGATTTCCAAGCCGCACAACTCCCACGGAGAGTATCATGCCCAAACGCACTTTGAGAGGTTCGGGTGAACAAGGACAACTAAGAGCTCTTGGAATATTCAGTATGGAGTACCCATGTCCAAAATGTAGTGCACCTATTAGTGTATGCGTTCCTTACTGTTCCCGATGTGGAGCAAAGAACGAGCACTTAGACGGCGCTCTATGTGAGGAAGTTTTCGAAGATACTCCTCAGGTATTGTTCCAAAAGTGTCAACGTCCTGGACATCAGTTAGGATGGAAACCGGAAGATATTCCAGATCTTCAGGAACAGCCATTCTGTGAGTTCTGTGGTTCTCGGATACCTATACCTTTCAACTAAACAGTCATAACCGGTGCAAATCCAAGCACCGGTTTTTCTTTTGATATTAGGATCAGCCACTATTCTTTTTTCCACTCTCCATCCTAGAAGAAAACCGCCAAATGTGTGTGCACATTTGCTACGAGTAAGCACTCACACCTCTTTTTATGAAAACCCTTATTTTACTTTGTTTTTCTGGATTTCATGCAAAAATGCTGAACTGTAAAACTATTGGAAAATAAGGACTTTTTGATAGGTGTGAGCAGTTACTGCTATGAAACTTGATATTTACAATATATTTATATATAATAAAAACATTCTTTTAAAATCCCGTAAGTCCTGAACCGCAAGGGCAGGTGGGGGTTATACCAGGGAGGTAAGTATGGGAGCACCCGGAAAAGCAAGGTTCTGCCAAAAAGGACACCTTTTCGAATGGATCGGAGAGGGATCCGATGATGAGACTCGAGAAAATTCGTGCCCATGTGGCCAAGAGACAGCCTTGAACATTGCCCATTACGGAGATGTGAACGATTGTCAGGAGACTCCTCTCAAAAAAGTGGGTGAGGAGGTTCTTCTTTCTCGTGTACAGAACCTAGTGGATCGGAATGGTGAACCTTTGGAAGGATATGTCCCCCGTACCTTCGAGGTGTGGGATGTGTCATCCTTTTCGTAGAGGTAGGGAGTTTCTGATTCCAAAAATCCCAAGCAAACGATACCTAACAAAGGAAAGGAGGTGATAAAAATGTTTACGCCTGAAGAGATCGCGATGATTCGCGAAGCTGTAGAAGGTCCTAAACTTCCTCGTCCACAGTTTGGCACATGGTTCCAGCGGGCGCGCGAAGGATGGAACGTCGAGTCACTCATACTCGACATGGACGCGTATTGCACAGGGAAGATGCTAGAGCGTTACACTAAGCTTCACGCACTCCTCCACGCCCTGGCTACTCGTGAGACAGGCAATAGCAAGCGTCGCTTGCTGTTGGCCGAGGCACTTAAAAAAGTTTTCCTTCTCCAACAGTAGTCAGAAAAAATTTACCGACGTTTTCTCTGCGTCGTTAAAAATCCCTAACGAGGGTATATCCAAGAGAGGAGCTGTCCTTAATCCCTAACGAGGGTTTCCTGTGGGAGAAAGGCGGACGATTGTCTTCCTCCCTTCCATATCACGGGAGGCACAAATGAATGTTCTTTTTTCAAGAACCCAATGCTACGGCAACGGGTTCTTATTCATTTTAGGTAATGGTAATGGGGTCAGGTAAGTAATGAGGTAATGGGGTCAGTCCCCATTCTTTTTTGGTCGTCCAGGCGCATGAAGAGTCTGTTCCAGTCCGAGTTTAGTTGATATTTTTTCAACCCACGCAACATCACCGTAGGGTTTGCTTTTAATAACACTGTGGCGTATATCTTCTAATTCTGATGCGGTTTGCGGTTCATTGATAAATTGAAGATACTCATCAGGAATTTCTATTGGCCATTTGGAAAGGAGTTTTTGGTCTTTGGGTGTGCCGTGTTCCCTTCTCCACAGACTGGACCATTTCCAGTTTTCTGCCTTTACTAATAATGGGGACTGACCCCATTTCCACCATTTCCATTGGCAAGTATCAAAACGACTTCCTGTGCAACCGCAGACTTGATACCCATAAGCCCGTCTGGGCTATCCTTAACTAGATCTACCAAAGCACTAATATCATCTAACCGCGTCATACTTACCTCCTGGTACCATGTACCAATCTGAGGGTTATTGAAAGGAACTACCTAGGGACTCCAGAACTACCTAGGGACTCCAGTGTTCCAAAAAATATACCATTTGAATATATTTCTGTCAATCTCTGTTAATTTCTACAGTCAAACATACTTCCAAGAAGATAGTAAAACAAAAAATCGCCTGTGCAGATGCAGACGATCATATACTTGTCTATCATGCCCGGGCCAAACGAACATACGTACCTAAATATAGTTACTGCATTTCTCGCTTGATCTTCTCGATCAATGGCCCTTGGGTGAGGCGAAGTATGGCACCATTCTCAAATAAGACATCCCAAGTTGTACGATGAAACTGTCCGACGTAGTGAACACGAGAGCCGGGGAACAGCCCTAAAACCTCCGAGACTAGCTTTTGGTAGGTTATGACCTCATACGGCTTGTTAGATTTCCGTGGGTAAATCTCTATGTGGTCAAAACCATCCTGTTGGCTACCATCTGGTTTTTGATCTGCAAGCTCCACAAAAGATATGGGACCGAAGGGGGCATGGAGAGCATGGCATAAAGCACTATGGAGTCGAAAATATGCAATCCGCCTTCCTGCAATACATGACTGATGCACATAGTCACTCACATACTCCCCCTCCAAGAGCCTCCTCATGGCTTCAAATGACTCGCTTGAGCCACATTTGTAAGAAACGTGGTCAGGTGAAGCAAGATCGGCTTTTCTTAGTGTTTGAACTCTAGGATCTGCCGCTAGAGAGGCGAGAAACTTATACGCCTCGACCTCAAATTCTCTGGTGGTCATTGATTACCTCCTCTGTACTTCTGCCTGGTATCATACACTGGCACACCAAAAATTAAAAGAGTGAAAAACTCAAAAATGTCCGCTCAAACCAGCTATGACGGCTCACCATGTGCAACCGACGAATAAGTGTTAATGTTAATGGGGTCAGTCCCCATTCTTTTTGGGTCGTCCAGGCGCATGAAGAGTCTGTTCCAGTCCGAGTTTAGTTGATATTTTTTCAACCCACGCAACATCACCGTAGGGTTTGCTTTTAATAACACTGTGGCGTATATCTTCTAATTCTGATGCGGTTTGCGGTTCATTGATAAATTGAAGATACTCATCAGGAATTTCTATTGGCCATTTGGAAAGGAGTTTTTGGTCTTTGGGTGTGCCGTGTTCCCTTCTCCACAGACTGGACCATTTCCAGTTTTCTGCCTTTACTAATAATGGGGACTGACCCCATTTCCCCGAAGCCATAACCGCGAGTATACGAGTCTACTATCTAACTTCATTGTACTACTTTTTCGAGGAATTGAAAACGCCTGTGCATACATCATCTGCACAGGCGCAAAAGTTTCCAAGGGATCAAGGATCAAATACTACAAGAATCCAAGATCCCAAGGGTTACTACTTGCGAGAACGGAGCAGGCGAGAGCCGGAGTCGAAACCGTCGTCAAGCCAAGCGAAGCCCAGGTCCCACCGCCGACCGCGCCAGCCCAGACACACAACGCGCCGATCGCCATCCGAGCCCTGCCAAACAGTTCTGGGAAAGAGCAAGTAAAATTTTCTGAACTCCTCGGGAATTTCCTCCTGATGCTCGAGCAACCACTCTGCATCCTCCTGCCCATAATCGGCGTTTAGGCCTCGAGCACGACGAACCGTCTCATCGCCGCTTATGAATCCCTCGCCCTCCTCCAGGAAGGAAACAAGCTCGAGGGCACCGACCGAGGCCACACTACGAGGGATGTGTTCCAGGAGCTTCCACCCCTCTTTTCGCATGTCGCGATTGACCTGCGCTGTCGGCTGGAGATCGAACTGACCCCCGGCGATTTGGCCAACAAGGTTAAAATGCTCAATGAGGCGTTGAGCCTCATGGGCATCGAGTTTTGCCTTTAGCTCAAGCCATACACGCTCGAGCTGTATTGCTTGCTCGTAACTTGGCTTTACCATAACACTGCCTTTCTTCCCGCAAGGGGAGATTAACCTTCCTAGGGCACACTGTTGCCCGCAGAGGTAAGTTTATGAAAGAACACTCATGTTTCTATTTTTATATAGCACTTTTTTATTTATTTGTCAATAGTTCAAACAAGACGACACCATCGTCGTCCCCAAAGAGAATGTTCACTTGTTTTAGGTTGCTATAATTTTCGTAGCGCTTTTATTCCTCCTGTTGTTTGTATGTGTATCTTTGAAGCCATTAAATCATTAAGGGCTACGAGTACAATGCCACGAATATCCACTGGTGATTTTGCAATACGCAACGGAGAAATAATTGGCAATTCCGTTGTCTCGCAGGCAATAACAACAATATTTGTTGGATCATAAGCGTAGTGCAAACCGCAATCTTCATACCCACCCTCATAGGGGGCAATGGTAAGCGTTTTGATTATGCCTGCTCCTCCTTGTCCTCGGTATGCCAATGCAAATACCTCATCTGCGATGTTAATGAGGTGCGGATTGAGCGCAAAAGAGGTATCAAATTCAACAGATTCAGCGGGGAAATGGGGTCAGTCCCCATTCTTTTTTTTAGTTTGGTGTGGGATGGATAGCGTTGCTACCCATCCCATTTTTCTTTTGGTAAGATGAATGTATGCAGTCTGACTTGGTCAAAATTAAATTTCAGTTTCCTAGCTTGTCGCATAAAATAACGAACCAACGAGAGCTTGTTGGCTTGCTTATGGAGGCAATGCGGAGCAATGGAGATAGTAAATATGCGGGGTATCTAAAAGAAAAAGATTTCCATGAAGATTTGTTGCGACATATAGGTAATACGGATATTGTGCTCTACAGAACGCCTTCCCTGAAACAAAAAAGAAGTATTGAAAAAATAATTTACGCGACGGTGAAGAAGTGTCACAAAGTTCTGCCGCACCCCGATCTGCCTATTTTTGCGTTTGTGTATCCGTGGTTTCCAAATATAGATAATAGTGTTTTGTTTGGAGGAACCACCGCCATTGCGACATATTATACGTTGCATCTTTTTATTGATTTACGTTCCTACACTCAAGTGTCTCTTAAAGAAACGATTGCCCATGAATGGAACCATCTGGTGTTTTATCGGCACCACCCCGAACGCCACTATGCACTTCGTGATCATATACTAATGGAGGGTCTTGCAGAAATTTTCAGAGAGGAAGTGATGGGTGGCAAACCAGCTCCGTGGGCACTGGCTTTGACGGGAAAAGAAGTACAAAAACAACTAGAATTACTCAAGCAAAAACTTCATACAAAAAGCATGAAAATATACCGGGAGGTGTTTTTTGGAAACAAAGAGTACAAACGATGGACGGGGTATTCTATTGGCTATAGACTGGTCAAGGAATTTAGGAAGAAGTATCCGAATATTTCTTGGGGAGAGATTATCAAGATGAGACAGAAAGATATCTTGGTTACTATTAAAAAAAATAGAGCGTGACAGTTGTCCCTGCCTCCGCTCTGCGAGAAGTATGCTGGTTAGTTACCCAACGTGGGTTTGCCTCCCCCACATTTACCTCCACCACATTTGCCATTACCACCGCCGCCGGAACTGCACTGTTCTTGGAAGTAAACGGTTCCTAGTATAGGCTTTGGTTTGGTAGTGACCTTCCAAGAAAACCTTTTTGGATCTTTCATGATCTCACCTCCTTTTATATTAAAATGACTAACTACTGATAGAGTAGCTTAAAAAATATAAGTTTGTCAAATTTTTTCGTACAAGAAATGGAAATGGAAATGGGAAATGGGAAATGGATGAAATGGGGTCAGTCCCCATTCTTTTTGGGTCTTCCCGGTGCATAAAATGTCTGTTCCATGTCTGAAAGTTTATCTTTTGCTTGTTCCACGGCAGTTCCTGTCAGCAATAAAAGATCGTAGTCCTTATTGTCGGTCAATTGGCGGAACCAATCCTCTTTCTTGAATACTTTTTCAACAAAGTCTCTGCAAGTTTTACTTACACTATTAATCATAGAATTTTCAAAAAATTAATCTTACCTTTTTGTAACACTGAGCCAGACAGCACAACATAATTAATTTCTTTTACTACTTTACCATCAATCTTTATACCGCCATGATCTAAAATCCTCCTCGCCTCTGATTTTGATGATACAAGTTTACTTTCAACTAAAATCAAAACAATATTGTATGAAGTGGGCTTGAATTGTGGTATATCCGACGGGATTTCTTTTTGAGTAAACGTCTTAACAAAATATTCTCGAGCATCATCTGCATCTTCCTTAGAATGGTACATTCGGACAATCTCAAGGGCTAATTTCATTTTAATATCCCGAGGGTTAGCGCTATCTTTCAAGTGTGTTTTGTATTCATTAATTGTTTTCATCTCAACTCGTGTGATCAAAATAAAGTATTTGATGATTAAATCATCTTTGAGTGACATTATTTTGCCGAACATGTCATTGGGCGTGTCAAATAAATTGATGGTATTGCCAAAACTGGAACTCATTTTTCTTCCGTCTAATCCTTCTATAAGAGGATTGGTGAGAATGTCTTGCGGTTTTTGACCATAAAGTCTCTGTACATCTCTTCCCGTTAAAAGATTAAAACGCTGATCTGTCCCTCCGATTTCAACATCCGCCCGTACTTCTACAGAATCGTATCCCTGCATTAAAGGATATAGTAATTCGCGTAAAGATACCCTTTTACCATCTTCTAGTCGTCGGCTAATATTCTCACGGGAAATAAATTCATTAAGAGAAAAAACATCAGCTTGGCGACCGATATCCATATAACCCAATTTACCAAGCCATTCGCTGTTGTGGCGAATTTCTGCCGAATCAACATCAATTATTTTAGCAGCCTGTTTAATGTATGTTTTTAAATTTTCTCTGACAGTTTCTTCTGATAACATCGGCCGCTCGCTATCTTTATCTGAAGTGTCGCCAATTAAACCGGTAAAATCTCCGATTATCAATATAATTTTATGACCCAATTCTTGAAAGTCCCTCAATTTAAGTAATGGAATTGACCTACCTAAGTGTATATTGGGACTCGTTGGATCAATACCAAACTTAATACGAAGCTGTTTTCCACTTTTCAATTTATTTTCAAGATTGGGTCTATCGATTATTTCCTCTACACCCCTATTTAATAATTCTTCAATTTTGTTTGATTTTGATAAACTTTTTTTCATATTTTATTTAACTTGCTAATTCCGACTCAGCTTGTAAGTGGGTAATGGCTAGTTAATGTTAATGGTTAATGGGGTCAGTCCCCATTCTTTTTTGGTCTTCCTGGTACATGAAGTGTCTGTTCCAGTCCGAGTTTAGTTGATATTTTTTCAACCCAGGCAACATCGCCGTAGG
>Ga0155009_120_pt1 | contig 64551 bp, 67 predicted proteins | sample RifCSPhighO2_01_FD_105977 | JGI IMG/M metagenome (GOLD analysis project Ga0155009, IMG submission 105977) | Candidatus Ryanbacteria bacterium RIFCSPHIGHO2_01_FULL_45_22 | reverse complement strand
TCGGAAATCTCCGGATCAAAGGTTGCTAGACACCTCCCCGAAGCTTATCGCAGTCACGCCACGTCCTTCATCGCCTCTCAAAGCCTAGGCATCCACCATATGCTCTTATTAGACACCACTAAAAAACTTTAGTGTATTCATCATTTTACTTTTCATTTTACCTGCTCCCAAACCACACTCTCTTTCAAGAGTAAGGTTCAGGATTTTTTGATTCCAGCACCGACGAAAAGACCCAACTGGTGCTGGAATTGCTTGATTTTTTAAATTGTCAACGTTCTAGCCTGCTGCCAAACTTTGAACAAGGAAATATAATGACATACGATGTCTATTTCATTGTTCAAAGATCCAATCAAAAATCCCGGTTTTCCGGGACTCTTTTTCCGCAAAAAAGCGCAAAAAGGCATTATGTCCCGATTGTGGAGATTTTTATCAGTCGTATCATGTATTTTCTTATTATACACAAGCAATAAAAGGTGTCAATCTGCCAGTTAGCAAACGGTGGATAGTATGTGAATTTCTATGACAATTCAACTTTCTTCACAAAAAAGACCTCTTAAGAAAAGAGGCCAATACCGAGAAATTCTACAAAAAACTTTTCACCTTCTTGGAGCTGGTAGTGGTAATCCTCGCAACTTACGGTACCACATGTGTGTAACCATGATTGCCAATAATAGGGGGATAACAACAACGCCCGATACCTCGTGTAGACGTCCATGCCACCACAGCAAGATAGGCGGCACCAGTGCGGTAACAAAGAAAAGCGACCAATAGTATACTGACCACCTACTAAAACATAAAGCGTGAAGTACACCGTACATGTTACAAACCTCCAAAAGAAACTTTAATAAGAGTCTACTAAATTACTTATAGGATGTCAATAAACCCCCTCCAAGGAGGGGGTTACTTATTGCTTTGAATTACGAAGTGCACTCTTTTGTCATACCGGACTTGATCCAATATCCAGTACCATTGAAAAAATATAAATATATTTCTTTATTGAAGTGGATCCCACATCAAGTGCGGGATGACACACATACTTACTACTTATTAATATCCGCGCGCAAACGCTCAATAAAACGAGCCGCGGCATCCTTGCCGCCAAGCCCAAACGCCAAACCGCCGCCAATGGAAACCATTGCAACAAAACCGGTAAAGAGCGTTTGTACCAAGGGTCCGGCAATACCAAGTTGATAGAGCGCCGTTAAAATAGCGAACACCCATATCGCCCATTTCGCAACACCGCCCAAAAACGCGGCAGACGGCAAATGCGCCGCTTGCGCGGAACCGCGCACCAATCTCTGCGAGATATCGGCAAGCACGGCGGCCGCAACCAAAATAATAGCCGCCACAATAACATTCGGAATATACAAGAGCACAATGTCGCGAAGAAACGCGGTAACTTCGGTCAATCCAAGAATATCAACCGCGGTCATCAAGAACACCACGATAAAAAACCAGCGCACCAAACCGCCGAAAAACGCTCCAGAATCAAGTTTAAACCCGCCGCGATTTGCCAACTCTTTCGCGCCAAGCCCTTCCAAAAGAACATCAACCTTAAGCCCTCCGACCAATTGCTGAATAAGACGCCCAAGCGCAATGGCAATTACCCACCCGAAAATAATAACAATAAGAGCAACTACTAACTGGGGCAAGAAAGAGATAACGCCACCCCACAACATCGAAAGAGAAGTAAAAAATACCTCGCCTCCCGTTTGAACCGCACTTTGATTTGTATACATGAAATTTTATTAATAAATAAGTGAATAAGAAATAAAAATTAAGAAAAGACCTTTATAGATGTACATAAGTTGACGTATGTTTGTCTTTGTATTGTACAACAAAAACAAATAGGGTTTACGTCAACAGTTGTGATTTCTGTGGATATCTTTCTTCATAGCTTACTTATTTCTTCCGATGTAAACTGAAGCGTCCCACCGCGTTGCAAAGTGCCTTCAAGTAATTTGCGCGCGATAATTTGCTCCACGCGGTCAGCTATGGCCCGGCGCATGGGGCGGGCGCCCATGACCGGGTCGTATCCCATTTCCACCACTTTTGCAATAAGTTCTTCCGTGATAACGAGTTCTATTTCTTGTTTTTTGAGATTGCGCGCAAGTTCTTCCAAAAGAAGTTTTGCAACCTCACGCAGTTTTTCTTTGTCTAACGGCTCAAATACCACAATGGCATCAAAACGGTTTAAGATTTCCGGCGTGAACATTCCTTGCTGACGTATGGCATCTATCACTTCTTTTTGAAGAGCCACCACATCTTTTCCTTGCTGGACCATGTCCCAGATAAGATTACTGCCCGCATTTGATGTGGCAATAATAATCGCATCCCGTACGGAAACACGCTTGCCACGCGCATCGGAAAAAAATCCTTCTTCCAATATTTGAAGAAACAAATTCACCACATCCTGTGATGATTTTTCAAATTCATCAAACAACAGAAGACTAAACGGCTTTGAGCGAAGCGCGTTTGCGAGCGCGCCGGGAGTACTCGTTTCAAACGATCCAATGAGTTTGTTCACTCCTTCGGGTCCCTGGAATTCAGACATGTCAAAACGCATCATCGCATCCTCGGCGCCAAAATAAATTTGCGCGAGCGCTTTTGCGGTTTCTGTTTTCCCTACGCCCGTAGGCCCCAAGAACAAGAACGAGCCAATAGGGCGTTTGCCTGCGTGCAACCCCGTACGCGCTCTGCGTAAAGCGTTTGCCACCGCAGTAATGGCGGCATGCTGGCCAATTACGCGCTGATGAAGCGCTTCTTCTATATTCAAAAGTTTTTTCGCTTCCTCTCCGGATGCTTTTTCCACGGGTATATGCGTGCGTTCTTCCACTGCGCGCTCGGCATGCTGTTTGGTAACAAACCGATCCCCCGCGTTCACCGCTTCTGTTACGGCGCGTTCCAACACATCAATCGCTTTTTCCGGCATGGCGCCATCGGTAATGTATCTATCAGCTAAGTTTGCCGCTGACACCAGCGCGGGGTATGTAATAAACACGGCGTGCGTCTTTTCCAAGTCGTATGCGATTTCTTCCAAAACAAATACCGTGCCCGAAATATCCGGTTCCGCAATTTCCACGCGTTCAAAGAGTTTTGTAACAGTAGAATTCGGCTCAAGCACACGGTGATATAAATCTTTGTCTGACAACGCGACAACTTGCAATTCCGTTCCCTCTAAATAAGGTTCAAGAATGGAAATAGCATTTACCCCGATGTGCCCGGCAGATTCTATAAATTCAGGGAAACGCTCAAGCACCAGTACTGCATTGCCAGCGGTGGCCGCTTCATTCATAACCTTCACAAGCAACTCTTCCAATTCCCCCTTTTGTTTTGCGGCGGCGATAAGCGCTACCGAATCCATCGCGATAAGCCGTTTTTGCCACAGCGCGCGAGGAGCCGATCCTTCCAAAATAAGACGCGCTATCTGTTCCAAAATTGCGGTCTTACCCGACCCGGGATCGCCCACCAAAATTACATTTGCTTGATCCGAACGCGCAAGGATATCCGTCATTTCTTGCAATTCCTTTCCATGCACCGCGCCTTCCGGAATAATGGCGCCCTGGCTCCCCGCGTTTATATCGCGCGCGAACTTATCAAGCGTATAGGTGTAACCGAAAACAAGACTTGCTCCAAATGTCGGCATACGCCCGAGGATTGCCCGCTCCCACCAGCGAAGTTGAGATTGTTTTACTTGAACCAATGTAGAAACCCAATGCGCGGCTCCCCGGAGATCTTGTTTACGAATTTCATGTCGGAACAAAAATTCTTCAAAATCCTTATCCATGTCAAAAAGAAGCATGGCGAATTCGCGTGCTGTTATCATGTCAGACTTTGCTTCCCCCGCCTCATACACAAGTGTCTGAAACAAAAGATCGCGCGTTAGGTATAATTCTTTTTTTTCTTTCAATGCGATAAATTCTTTTACGTCAGTAAACGCAATGCCTAATCGCAAAAAGACCTGTTGCATGAAAGAATCATCCGGCAATGTTCGGTAGAGCAAAGCAACATCCACCTCCATTTTTCGAAACGCGTCTAAGCGCCACAACCGGCGCGCCGCCCCATAATTTAGACTAAAAAAGCGCGAACCGTCTGGCAAAAATGCTTCCAAAAACTGTACCGAACGAGAAGTAGTAAGAAAATAGAATTCCGCTATGACAAAAAACCAAAGAGGAGCTGACATAATCAACGTAACCCCGCCAAGTAACGCATGAAAAAAACGCGCGCCGTCTGCTCCAAAAAATAAACCACCGGCAAGCAACGACAAGAGCCACGATAAAAAAAGAAACAGCGTAAGGAAAAAAAACGAAGCAAGCATGCTATGCCGCAACGGTCTCGGCATCAGTGCTTCCAGACGCACTGCGCGGAGGATGCCTGCAGATGCCGCTACGAGTGTTATCGGCGTTTGAGTTTGCTTTTGTTCCATAATACGTACAAAACTAGACGAGAATAATGAGTATACCGGCAAGAATACTGAGCGGAATAGCGACAGGCGCCAACAAAAACCACAGAAAAAGAATACCTCCCGCCACAAAAACAACAGCCTGAAATAACAGAGCAGAAACAAGTAACACACTTCGCACCATAACCCCCACCAAGCGTGTTACCACATTAACCAAAAATATCTGCGCCATTGCCGCCGGGTCAAATCCCCGACCATATGACTCACTTGTGCGGCGAAAGGGCCTAAAAAACGTCCGCAATAGCAACGAGATAGAAAACACACGCCACAAAAACCAGTGAATATTCTGCCATGCGACGATGAATTCACGGACTCCTTGTCCATACTGCCATGTTACATATTCGTAAAATACTATTACGGGCATATACGTATCATAAAACGCAAAACGTGAAACGTGAAGCGTTTACATTTTTTTATTGAACATTGAACTTCATCATCATCCCTGCCTCCAAATGCTCGGCAATATGACAGTGTGCCATCCAGTCACCCGGGTTACTTGCATCCAGAAGAATATCCACGTACTGGCCCGCGGGAACTAACACCGTATCTTTCCACACAAGACCTGCCTGTCCGGTAGGCAGGTTTGTTTGCGATACCCCATTCCGGTCAAGCACCAAAAATTGCTGCCCGTGAAAATGTATAGGGTGTTGCATCGGATGCATTGAATTAGGATCATTGAAAATACGAATTTTGACTGGTTGATCTTTTTTGAAGTTCCAGTTTATATCACTGTTTTCTTTGCCAGTAGCCTGATCAATAATTTTCCACTGCACGTTGTCGGTGTTTGACATGGACCCCTGCATCTTGTTTTCGTCGTCCCACTCTATGCCATCAGGACTCCCACCCATCATTGATCCGCCCATCATTTGCCCATTAGGCATCATGTGGCCGCCTCCCATAGATTGTTGCATCTGCATAGGCGCGCCGCTCATGGTCATGGTGAGCTTGATTTGCTTGTCTAGTGCTTTATCAAAGTACGAACGGAAAGGATCAATGCTTTGCGTAATTGCACTGTGAGTTTTAAGTTCTGCAAATTCTTTTGCATAAGACACCGCGACAGGCTCGCCGGAAATGTTTATTGAACCCAGAGTATAGGTTTGGTTCGGCGTTTTGTTTTGGATGGCAAACGTGTCTCCGCCAGCCGGCGGATTGTCAAACAGCGCCTCCACAATCACGCGTTCCGAAGGACTGATGATGACAGAATCTTTCCATTGGTCTTTTTCATGCGCGCCCCCATCCGCTCCCACGAGTTTGAGTTTTGTTCCGGCAATGGCAAAATTGAACGGCCGGGCATTGGCGGCATTGGTTATGTAAAATCGTATCACTTCTCCTTTTTGTGCAAGAAGTGAATAGTTCACTTCGCCGTTTACCAACATTACATTGCCGAATCTACCCATGAGCGTATGGTCGGCCTCGTTTTTGCTTAAACGAATTTGACCATTTTCAATGAGAATATCATCAAGAAAGAGAGGCACTTCGCGATTCACAGGCGGCCAGTAATCAGTGCTTGCGGGCACCACAAGGAAATTGCCATAGAGCCCTAACTCCTGCTGATAATCTTCTCTCACATGCGGGTGATACCAATACATGCCGGCATCGGGAAATTTCAACTTGTATGAAAATAGTTCTCCCGGTTTTATTTCTTCTTGAGTTGTTTGCGATCCATCAAAGGCATTGTCCATCCGGACACCGTGTGAGTGAAGCAAGGTGTCCATATCGGTATTATTCTTGAAGTTGATAACAACTTCAGCCCCTTGAGCAACTTTTATAAGCGGCCCCGGGATAGAACCATTATAAGCAAGCATGCGGTACTCCGCGCCATTGATATTCTTTTTAACATAGCCTGCGGTAAGGTCATACGAATCACCATTTTTCAATTCAATTGTTTCTGTTTGTTTGGACACCACAAGTCCAGCCGTATCGGCGCTTGAATACTCGCCGCTCATTGTGTACGGTGGCTTGTCTTGGGACAAGAAGACCGCCCCGATTATGATAACCGCAATGCCAAGACCAATGTAAAGAAATGTTTTGTTCATATATAACTATAATCAAATAGGCAATCTTACAAGAAAAAAATAAAATGCAAGATGCAGCAGGTAACTTAATCCAATGCCGTATTTTGCCCGCTCTATGAGCGAAACAAACAGTATTGTTCCGAACAAGGAAAATAAGGTAAAAGCAAGCCCCCATACAACTGGCATGAAAAAGACCAGTAGTAAATGGCTTGCTCCGTAAAATAGCAATACCCGCCAGAGAGTTTGCTTGAATGTGGATTGTGCCATAAAAATCAAAAATGCAATCATAATCTGCTGGAAGAACACATGCCCCGCGACAAGCATGCCGTTCGCAAGCGATATCGGGTGCCATATACTCAATACCAGAGCGCCCGCCGCCATTATGGCAGTTTGTGCAAGATCCATTTTTGACAACCACATCTTGCGTTCCTTCGAAAAAAGCGAAAATGCATTAGTAATTCCAACAAGAAACACGATCAAAATCATACCGGGCATTTCAGTCAGTAGAGGTTCTCCATGCCATAACCGAAGGGCAACCCCCCATATCACGAGCCATAAGCCAAGCCACATGAAAATTTTAGTTTTTTCCAAAAATATTACCATATGCTCACACCTTCAATTTAGGTTCAACACGTTTCAGAAGCACGGCGTTGATGGCGACTGCGACCGAGTCGCCGGACATAAGAAGCGCGGCCCATTCCGGACGTATGGACAAACCAAAAGCAGGATATAACAGGCCTGCCGCAATAGGAATCGCGAGAGTATTGTATGTTGCCGCCCAAATAAGATTTTGTTTCATTTTTCGGACTGTTGCTTTTGAAAGCCGTATCGCCGCGATGATATCATAAGGATCCGACCTCATGAGCACAATATTGCCGGTTTCAATCGCCACGTCCGTTCCCGCGCCGATGGCAATGCCAACGTTGGACTGTGCAAGCGCAGGCGCATCATTCACGCCATCCCCCACCATCGCGACGAATTTTCCTTCCTGTTGTAATTTTTTGACAAAACTTGCTTTGTCCTCTGGCAGAACTTCCGCAAACACGCGATCAATACCAAGCTCTTTGCCAATCGCCTCCGCGATTTTTTTATTGTCTCCGGTAATCATCGCCGTTTCAATGCCAAGTTTTTTGAGCTCCATTACCGTTTTCTTTGATGTTTCGCGCACCGAATCAAAAATACCAATAAGCCCAACAGCAACAGCATCAACAGCAACAATGCTTACCGTTTTTCCATCTGCTAAAAGCTTTGCAATCGCATTTTTCATTTCTCCCACGCCGATACCGCGATCCTTGAGTAAACGTTCAGTGCCGGTAAGAACATGCTTGCCGCTAACAACAGCTTCCAGACCCAATCCGGAAAGCGAGCCGAATTGCGTAACTTCATTTGAGATAGAAACGCCGCGCCTCTTTGCTTCCGCGAGAATAGCTGATGCTATCGGGTGATTGGATTTTACCTCAAGACTTGAAGCAAGCCGGAGAATATCTTTTTCAGAGAAACCTCCAAACGCAATGATATCGGTAACGTTCGGCTTTCCTTCCGTAAGCGTCCCTGTTTTATCAAGAACAATGGCGTTTATTTTGGAAGCGCTTTCAAGCGTCATGGCATCTTTGAAGAGAATGCCGTGCTTAGCGCCAAGTCCCGTGCCAACCGCAACGGCCGTGGGGGTCGCAAGCCCAAGCGAATCGGGGCACGCAACGACAACCGCCGCAACCGCAAAGGTAAGTGCAGTAAGAAAACTCGCATCTGCGATCGCATACCATCCGAAAAATGTTACAAGACCGGCTCCGATAGCAATTATGACGAGCCACCCGGCTGCTTTATCGGCTATCCGCTGGCCGGGAGCTTTGGAATTTTGCGCGGTTTCCACCATTTTAATTATCTGCGCGAGAACCGTGTTCGCCCCCACCGCGCTTGCGCGAAATTTTACCGAGCCGTTTTGGTTGATTGACCCACCGATCACTTTATCCCCCATTTTTTTGGAAACAGGGAGCGACTCGCCCGTAACCAATGCTTCATCAATCGCCGTCTCACCCTCAACAACTTCACCATCAACCGGAACTTTGTCACCAGGTTTTAAGATAACAGTATCGCCCAACACCACTTCCGCGCTCAAAATGATCATTTCTTTTCCGCCACGGATCACCCGCGCCTGTGGAGGCACAAGATCAAATAATGCCCGCAAAGCATCCGATGTACCACGCCGCGATTTCATTTCCAACCAGTGGCCAAAAAGGACAAACGTAACAAGCATTGCTCCTGCTTCGTAAAACGTCTCTGTTCCTCCAGAAAGCATAATGAACGTGCTGGAAAGGTAGGTCGCAAGCACCCCGAACGCGATAAGTACCGCCATATTGAGTTTACGCGCCTTCAACGAAAAGTATGTTCCCGTAAGGAATATAGAACCAGTCCAAAACACTACCGGGGTCGTTAGTATAAACAAAAGCAACGCAACCGGAATAGGTGTGGGAAGAGTTATTTGTAAGAGACCTTCTCCCGCGGGAGAGTAAAGAAAAATCGGGATGGTAAGAGCAAGGGAAATCCAAAACCGCTGCCGCATGTCTTTTTCCATCTCCTTGGCCATTTCAGGGCTTTTCATTGCCGCCTCATGATCCATGTGGCTCATCTTAGACATATCATGTCCCGCGTGTGCCACAGGTTCCATACTCGCATCATGCGTTTCATGCCGGAGTTGTTCATCAAGTTTATATTCATACTGTTTCGCTTCCATTCCGCAACCGCAGTTGACAGATAACTTTTCGCCAGAACAATTCAAGCACTGCCTGCCGCAAGCGCAATTGGCATGGGAAAAATTGTGATTGTATTGCTTCATGTTATTTTATTCTATATTTTGAGATAGGTTCTATCTCATAAAAACGGTAACCACTGGAGAAATCCATATGCATGTACCGCGACATACGCAAGCGCCACATTAAAGATAATGTTCCCCACCCCTAATGGTATCATCACCCGCCAGAACGGATAATGCGTAAGACCCATGGGAATCGTTATCACATCATTGGAAGTCGGCATAAAAGAGCCATAGAGGAAAAAGAGGAGCGGCAACAAACGCGGATGTTTATCGCTAAACAGCGTCACGCCTTTTAGAACTTTTTCCTGAAAACCCGTTGGTATAAACATGCGCCCATGATATCCAAGATAATATGAGGTGGAGTCCCCCATCATAACACCCGCCGCGGTTACTATTCCCAAAAGAACCGGATTAAGCCCACCTGTGGCAAGCGTAATGAGCACTAAATGATACGGAACTCCGCTGAATGTGGTGAGACCACCCAAAAGGGCGAGCACAAAAATAAGGAGATACGCGTTCTGGACGCCCAAAAGGGCGATAATCTGGTCAGGAGAAGAATAGGAGAACAAAAAAGATGCCGAAAGAATGAAAACAATCAATACGGCTCCGGGAGCATATCTTGTAAAATTTTTCTCCATGTATGCTATCGAACCGGATAAGGAGACACGCCGCGCACCCCTCGATTTTCATCAAGAAAACGAATAACACGCGCTTCCACGCGCCCGTCCCCGCCAAATGTCCCGATCACAATTACCGCGTCCCCAACCTGTAGGTCGCTTATTACTGTTTCTCTTCCTTTTCGCATGATTGTTTTTTCGTTTATAAGAACAGTAAATTCTTTGCCATTGCCCTCTTTAATAACAAAACCACGATCTCCGGCGCTCACTATCGTTCCAAAGTAATAATCTTCCTTCCAATGGATATACGACCTCATCGCGCCCACAAACATAAACCCGATGGCAAGTATGCCGAGGACCACGAAAAAAATCTTCTTAACCTGATTGTATTGATGCATTTATTTAAGAACCATTAATCGAACCATAGCTCAATTTTATCCTTATCGCGCATTATATAATTCTCGTATTCGGTGTTTTCTTTGCCATTCACAGTCATTTTCATATTCGTGCCGAATGAACGCATATCCTTGCCCCAATTTTTGAAAAACTTGCTAAGTGTCACGTCTTGCCTTCGCGCCATTCCTTGAAACTCCATGTGAATAATTCCTTGATCACTATCATCATGAGTATGGATCGGCTGATGCACCGCGCCAATGCCAATATTTTCCGGAATCTCCTGTTTTTCTCCCTTGACGTATATAACAAGCTCCGGATGCCAGTGGAAAGCGCTACGGGAAACAATATCGGATTCCGGTACTGGAGGCCTTGTTAAGGCATACCAAATAAGACCGCCGATGACTGTGATGGTGATACCACCGCCTAAACCCCATGAGGCAATTTTCTTAAAGCGGCGTTTCTGTATAGTAGCTTCTTTTACCTCAAGTTTCTCCTGATGTTTGAGCTCTCTATGTTCCTTTTTGGTTAGTAGTTCTTGCGTATCCATATTTTTAATGGCTTGCATGATCACCCGCGCCTCCACAGCCATCTGATAGATTCCAGACCTCGGTAACTTGCTCGCCTGTAAAATTATATTTTTGGATGAGTAACTTTGCTAAACCCCCATAAACATACCAACGCCAACACTTACAACAGCAGGGTCCTTTTTCCATGGAGTTTTGCATGGCATAATCATACGCCCTCTGCTGTTCGGAAGTAAGTTCCACATCGTAGTAATCCTTGAGCATCTTTGCTAAGCCTGTATCAATGTCATAGGGGTCGGAAGGAATCTCCGGAATATCTCCGTATATTTTGAGTCCGTTCACTTGTTCCTCGTAGCGATGCCTGTCCATGGGAGAGCAACACGACCCCCGCAGGCGGCCGCCATCAGGCATGATATCTATTGAGTTCGCGAATGTGCCGGAACAAGAAGAATTTCCGTTTTTGCTGACCATGTCAAACTTCGCCGCAAAAGCTGTATCGGTCATAAGCAGTGAAGTTCCATTCTTTTTTGAAAACGAAAAGTACCCTGCCCCGCCTATGAAAAAAAGAGCAATGATAAGTGAGGTTGTTATATTTTTATGCATGATTATTACAGATTACTGTTACAAACCAAAGGGTTCTGGATTTGTTTTGCGGTGAGATGAAGCGACACAATGAGCAAAATCACTCCAAGAATACCAAATTCCCCCCCATCAAGCGGCAAAAACGCCAATACGCCTGCCACGCCAAATAATGAAAGAATGCTTGATAAAAGAAACGATCCGCACGCCGCGCATCCCATTCCAACCACACCGCTCGCTATACCAAAAAATCCGGTTGTGATTCCGCTCCGCTTTACTTCGGCGACCCTGCGCCGCAAAAAATAGAGAATCATGGACAAATTCGCGCCGAATAAGACAGCAATGGCAATTGTGTAGGAAGCCGAGAGCGGAGTAAAGTTTGTGGCAATTGATCCTAAGAGACTTATCGGCAAATCAAGTTTCTGTGAAATAGGTATTCCGGGATGCCCCATCACCTTTATAATCAATGGCATGTTTGGAAGCCACACCGCAAAAACAAACACCGTCATACTGGCAACAAAGGCGAAGAGCGCGTATTGCGGTCTTTGAAATACTTTTTGCAGAGCTTGAAATAGCATGGCTATTTTTCCCGTAAAGCAAGCTCAATCAATTGCTTCACTGCAACATATGGCTGCGCGCCGGATAACGGATACTTTTTTCCGTTCTTCGCGACCACAATGCTCCATGGCGTGCCATTGCCGCCAGTAGCTATGGCGTTTTGTGAATCTTCTTCAATATGCTGAGCATATTTAGCACTCGTAAGACAGGTGTTGAATTTGGTTACATCAAGTCCGACATACTCTGCAATCTTTGGAAGTTCTGCGGGATCAAGACCGTCGTTCGATGGCGTAACCTCAAACAGCCGATCAATATATGACCAAAATTTATCCGATCCACCAAGCTCGTTAGCGCATTCCGTTGCTTCGGCTTCTTTAGAAGCTTTGGAATGCAGTTGTGATAACGGAAACTGACGATAGACCCACGCCACCTCGCCTGATTTTCCGTATTCGTCCATAACTTGCTTCATGGTATCGTGGAAACGTTTACAAAAAGGGCACTCGGTATCTGAATACTCCACAATTTTAACCGGCGCATCCGGATTACCACGTATGTGGTCACGTGCTGAAATTGCCGCCATTTGTTCAAACGATCCGACATCCTCCACTTTATTGCCAATACTGGGGGATGGTACGGGAGTTTTGCCAAAGGAAAAATACACAGCTCCGGCAATGAGAGCACCCGCTATAATAATTGCCCCCGGCACTGCATAATTATCTTTTGATGGTATTGATTGTCGTACATGTTCTTCTTCCATAGGTTATTAGACTTAGAAACAAACACTGATAAAAACAAGTGGGAAAAATTCATGGAATGATACCGCGCGCTAAAGCCCACTTGAGAGGATCAAGAATATCTAGCATTGCGTAAGATCTTGTTGCCAAACTTCTCACAACTTTCGGCGCGCGCGACCAGATATTTTTGTATGTTGCTGACGCAAAAACAAACAATAAAATCAAGGGGAGGAGATCAAAAATTTTCTGCGGAATAACACTCAAGAAATTTTGCCAAGCGGAAATATGGTGCCGCGCGTCTGTGCCACACATAACGCACCCATCTGAAGAATCATCCATATTCATGGTATGCGTGTTCCATAGACAAAAAACACCTAACATAAGAAAAGAGAAAAGCGTGAGAAAGGCAAAATTTCTTGAATGAAATATAGACGCCATTGATTATACTGTATAATCTTTCGCATACTTAAACAATGTCTCACACGGAGCCCGGGTTTTAAAAAAACAGTTTGCTTTTTTTAAAATACCCTTCGAATCCCACATATCATGTGTACTGTTTTCCTATGGAATAGGAAACTCTTATTGCATCTTTTTCTTTTTTAATTTTACGAATACCACTTGAGATAATCTCTTTAAGATTAGATACATGGGTACCCTCACAAGGAATACCATATTCTCCATAAAATACGGTTCTCATTTGCTTTCCGTTTTGAAGTTTATTTTCATCAAATACAATTTTTGTTTCGATATTTCGTGAAATGATCTCATTGCATTTTTTCTCAATCTTTGTCTTTAATTTTTCAATATCCAATCCATCAATTTTTCCGTGGTACTCAACATATGCTCCTTGCGGAAAATGGTACCCCTTTCCTGGCGTCCAATCAATATTCAACTCTTTCAGCGCCATATCAATCAAATGACCCGCGCTATGTATGCGAGTATTAAGTCGTCTTCGATCTTCATCAACAAAACAATTTACTTCCATACCTATTGATAAATCGCCGTTTTCAATGACCCCAATATGATGAACTACACCGTCAATAAATCGTACTTCTTGTACTCGAAATACAAGATTCCCATCACGGCTTTTTATTGATCCTGTGTCATATGGTTGACCTCCGCCTTGTGGGTAAAAAATTGTTTGATTCAACACTAATATCGTTTTATCTCCATCTTGATGATGGTCAACAATTTTTGATGAGCATTGTATTTGACTCATGTTTTTCATGTATAAAAGTTCTGTGTTCATAATGTACGTTTATTGTTTTTAGAAAAATGAGGGAGTTTTCGCACTCCCTCGTTGCGTGTTCCGATAATTTCGGAGCAAGATCTAATTGGACCTCAGATCGAAGAATCCCATGAGTGGCAGTCCTTCGGTACTTCCTTTTTCCGAGAGGTGAGAAAGAACCTTGAGCCTTTCAGCTTCCGCTTCCTCCTCTGTCTCGAAGCACTGGAGGATTTTCTTCTGTTCTCCACAATGCTCTTGTGGCGGAGTACCGAGGAAATACTTAAAATCCTTCCCGTCCTCGTGGACATGCAAGCCGATCAAGAATTTCCCAATCTTGAGAATCGTCCTGCAGACCTTGCATCCCTGAATGACACCCGCAGGATATTCAACGACCATCACCTGACACTCGCCGTCTTTCATGATTATCTCCTTTCTGTTGGTTGGAATGTACAGCCTGTTTCAGTATAGGAAGTCCAAAAATAAAAGTGAAGTTTTGTATCAAACTAAACATATTTGTATCTTTTTGTTATATATGATATATTTTCGCTATGATAAAGGTAAACGATATTGTTGAGTCGATTTTATTCAAAGATGAAGAAGCCCTAACTGCTCTTGCGAAGGGTTATATGAATTTGTCTAAATATGCTAAGAAAATTCACAATCAGGTAGAGGAGATGACCAAAAAAGAGGTTGGAATTCCTGGAATTGTGGTTGCCTTGTCGCGTATTTCAAGAAAGCTGGACTCGAAACACCCCTTAATTCAAGATGTGCAAATCAAAAATATTACGACAAAAGCCCCGCTCTCTGAAATTGTCTATAGCAAAACTTCCGAATCTATTTCAAAACTTGCAAAAATATACGCTAGAGCTAAAACCGGAACCGATGATTTTTTCACCATGACACTTTCAACAAATGAGATTACGGTCATTTGTAGTGATAGGATAAAAAAAGAGATTGAAAAAATACTCAAAGAAAAACCCGTCATGGTTGTAAAAAATCTCGCTTCTATTGGTCTGTCTCTTGATCCAAAATACTATCCCATGCCAAACATAACTTTCTCCTTAATTCGTAGAATTGCACAAAAAAGAATACCTCTTGCAGAAACAATTACTACTCGTACCGAGATAATTTTTGTCTTTGAGCAAAAGTATGTATCGGAAATGGTTGATTTGTATGTGGTGAAAGAAGATTAGCCCGCCACAACTTTATCAAAAAGAGTGGCGAGGCACAAAATCTGTATGTGCTTGCCCACCCGCCCTGTGCGCGCAATGGATAAATTCGATGGTTTCTTTTTTCAAAGCATCGGTGGCGGTATTCACATGATACGGATAGTTACCCCTGCCATTGAGATTAGGAAAAAATACCTCGATAGTCTTACAGGAATTATGGAGAATTTAGAATTCCCAGAAATCGTGCCGTATGTAAGAGTTGCGTGTAACGATTTAGTGCAACGAGGATATGTAAGGAACAACGACTAGAAAATATGAGCGAATGACAATCACAATCCACAGTAGAAGAATACGCCACAAAAGCGCTTGACCCATTATTGGCTGGTATGAACATGAAGTAAATTTTCCTGATTTGGTCAGACTGATACCAAAAGTCCCCGAATCATTATTTGAAAAATATAACGTTTCCGAAGTTTACAAAACAACTCCAAGCAGACTAAACGTTAAGGTTATTAAATCGAACTAGTGAAGCGGCGAAGCAAAACCAAAAATTTACTTTCCATTTTTTTGTCGGCTCCCGTCACACCCCCCACCGATTCAATCTGGATCTAAAACTCTTTTCTTTAAATCCTCCACATATTCATCTTTAAACTTCCGGTATTGACCATAGTCATCGGGATATTTCGTGGCCAATTCCTTTTTCAGTTTAGCATATTTTTCTACCTCTTCGGGATGATCTCGGAAGTAATCACGCAATCCAATCATTTCTTTAATATGTTTATGACCTTTCGGAAAAATATGCACATTAAACAATCGATCAGCTTTTTCTTCTCTTTCCTTAACAAATAATCTCGAGTCAGGCATAACGTACTCTCCAAGATATTTATATCCATGAGATTTCATTTCCGCGATATGCTGGTCGGTAATAGTAATGTTATCCGCGATAATTAGAATATCTATGGTCGGTTTACTATCCAAATTAGGAATAGAAGTGCTTCCGATATGTTCAACTTCAATTGCATCGCCACCAAATATTTCTTTCAATTCCTGCGATTCTTTTTCAAAAGTCACTGACCATTCTGGATTATGCGGAACAACTTCATACTTTCTTCCTTCATAATTTATTTTATTATTTTTCATGTTGAACATCTGTTGGTTTGCGAATTTTTATTAGATATGCCCTGGCAAGCAATTTTACTGGCTTGTGATTTACCTACTCATGGGTGTGGGGAGAATTCCGCCACGCCCGAGCCTGCCTGTCCGGCAGGCAGGCGTTCCGCCGGAGCGAAGCGGAGGCGGTTAGTTCCGTTCAAAAAATGTTCGAGCAGAGTTATATAATTCCACCACAATTAAACTTTCAGGAATTTTGCCAATAGATTTTGTCGCGCAAAGCACGTCCCGCATTTCAGCTTCTCAAAAAACCTTTGGTGCCGGAGGTGGGATTCGAACCCACAACCCTTTTCAGGGCAAGGATTTTAAGTCCTCTGCGTAAACCATTCCGCCACTCCGGCGATATTTTTTTATGAGTATAGTTACAACAAAGCTCGAAACCATCTCCTGCAAAATTGCATCAGCAATTTTGCAACTTCCCAAAGTCCGCTCGGGCGGCGCGGGAAGGAGGGGCGGGGGGAGGAATACCCGCACCGCCCTCGCTTGGAAAAAATTATCGCCGCCACATTCAACTTCAACAAGTAAAGAATAGCAAAAATATGACAATAAGAAAAGATTTCGAAAATAGAAAAAGGGCGTTGCTGAGTGAACGACAACGCCCGTGGGTCGGACTAGAGTCCAAGTTTTTGTTGCCATTTTTCCGCGACTGTTTTTGCTTTCTTGGTGGCGATGCCTGTGTAAAGAAACGGGTTCGAGATAATCTGCCTTTGGTACGGAGTCATCCTTTCAAGATAGTCTTTCATCTCCACATCGCCGACAACGACTTCTTCGAGCGGTCGTGCCTCGCGTTGGGCTTGAAGTGTGAGCGTTCGCACCTTCTCGTGCGCGTCGGGATGTCCCTGCGCGGCGAGAATGATGTAGAGCGGCTCGGCAACCACCAAGCCTTTCTGCATGGCGAGGTTGCGCTCCAAGTTGGCGCGGTCAACAGTGAGCTTCTTCATCGTGCGCGTCAGCCGCTTCGCGGTCGAAACCACATAAGCGATAACCTCGCCATAGGTCCGCGCAGACGCGGAATTGGTAAGGTCACGTTGGTGCTCGCTGATTTGATCCATGAACACCGTCACGATACGCGGCGCGACAATCTTCCAACAGCTCTTTGCGTTCTCGAAGTTGATGGGGTTTCGCTTTTGCGGCATGGTCGAGGAACCGACTTGCGCCGCTTCAAACTCTTCGCCAACTTCCCCGATTTCCGTCCGTTGGAGATTCCGCATGTCGTCGGACAAATTGGCGAGAACGCCCGCCGCGATCGTGACTTCGCAGAAAAGGCGCGTCAACGCCTCTGGTGGCACGATTTGCGTAGAGTGTTCGGCTGGAGCGAGTCCCAACTCGGCGAGTACTTCTGCCTCGAAACCTTCGGGGTCATCGAAGAACAGCGAAGAAGCATTGTATGCCCCGACTGCTCCCGAAAACTTTCCGGGAAGTTCTGCGGCGAGCGACTTCAACGCTTCGATGGAACCGCCGAGACGGCTGACATATCCGGAGAGCGCGAAGCCGAACGTAATCGGGACAGCATGCTGGCCGTGAGTTCTGCCGACTTGCACTGTCTCCGCTTCGCGGAGCGTAGTAGCGATGAGTACCCCCTCCAACTTCACGAGGGACGGAACGAGTACTTTCTGCACCACATCCTTGTAGCGAGCGGCGTTCGCCGGATCAATGATGTCGTACGAAGTCGCCGTCATGTGGATGTACGGCTTCGCACCTTCACTGACTTTGGCGCGTACGCAATTCACGAGCGCGCGGATGTCATGCCGAATCCGGTCTTCCTCCTCGTACACTTCCTCGGTGGTCACTTGACCGCAAGCCGTCTCAACTTCTTGGACGGCGATTTCGGGACAAATTCCGCGGCGATAGAGTACCTTCACGAGTGCAAGCTCCACGAGGAGCTTGTAACGGGTAAACCCGTTCTCGGAGAGGTACTTCGCCACTTCTTCATCCCAGTACCGGTAGTCAACCGGCGAGAGACTGTCGAACTGGTCGCGTGTTTTCATATTTCCTCCTGTAAAAAAGAGTTTTCCCAAAACAAAAAACTGGGATGTTCCCAGTTACAACTTACCAGTTTTTTCTTAATTTTTCAATGGTCATGCGGCAGTAATTTTTTCCAAGCGAGGGCGGCGCTTCGCGCGGCCAATGAAAAAGTTAGCGTTATAGAAAAAAGTTTGATTATGTGAGGCATGGGGGGGAATCGAACCCCCGTATAAGGGTTTTGCAGACCCTTGCCTTGCCACTTGGCTACCATGCCAGCTGAAAATCACTTTCAGTATATATTATTTTCCCCCTCCTTCCAACAACTTTTCAATCCGTTCCTGCTTCAATAGAGCATCATCCAGTTTAAAACGTACTGCTGGAATGTGTTTCAACCGCAATGCTTCTTTCGCGTATACATTGAATTCGTGTTGCCATGTTTTAAACTTATTCAAAAAGACACCAACGCGAGTCGTTGGAAAAATAGAAATAAATACGTCCGCGTAGCGACCATCTGCAGAAAGCGCCACCTGTGTTACCGTACACAAAACGCCCGGTGGAATATCTGCATGCATTTCCAAAAAAAGAGCCGCTTCTTCACGAATCAACGAAGACAATTTCTCAGCTCTGTGCTTCATCTTCCTCAAATATATCTATAACATCGCCCGCAATCATACGCCCCGAAAACGTAGCGGCAATGCCGCATTCAGATCCCGCGGCCACTTCTTTTACATCCATTTTACTTTGCTGTACATTCGTAATGGTTCCACTTCCCAAGACCTCTTCTCCATGTTTCACCTCAAACAACGCGTCTTTTTTAACCACACCGCGTACCACTTTCCCTCCAAACACAATTGATTTTCCTTCTTTCTTGAATACTCTTAAAACTTGCAACGCGCCTATTTCAGTGCGCGCGCGTTGTTTTGGTATTCTGCGTTCAAGTTCTATACGAAACCAATCAAGCAACTCGTAAATTATGTTCGCCGTATGAATAGTAATGCCATAGCGTTGCGCCAAAGTTTCTGCTGAAGATGACACCTTCACCTTGAACCCGATAATAATGGACCCCGGCAACCCCGAAGCTGTCTTTACATCATCGTCCGCTATATCGCCAATATCGCTTCGGAGAACTTTTATGACAAATAATCCACTGCTTACCTTTGTAATCTCTCCTTCCAATGCCTCGCGAGATCCCGCAACATCAGCCTTAATTATTAAAGGCACCACCATGCCACCTTCTTGGACGACAGGTTCGCCCACATTTGTTGATACGACTGCGGGTACTATTGATCGTTTTGCAGCTTCTTCCGCCTGCTTTTTGCCCATATAGATTTGAAACGCGTCGCCGACCGAAGGCGGTAAAGAAAACCCCAGCACCTGCACAGGACTTGAAAACGATACCGATTCAATTATATTTCCATCACTGTTTTCCATAACACGGATAGTGGCATACTCCGCTCCGCTTTGTATCCAATCGCCTTTGCGGATCGTGCCGTTTTTTATAAGAAGCGTCGCCACCACGCCGCGCTTCCGGTCACGGTGTGATTCAATCACCACGCCGCTTCCCGCAGAGTCTGGAGAAGCAACAAGTTCTTCCATCTCAGAAGCAAGAAGAATAAGGTCAAGCAGTTCAGGAACACCGGCGCCTGTTTTCGCTGATAGTTCAGCAATCGGCACGTTTCCGCCCCACCCTTCCACTAATACATCATGCTCTGCAAGTTCCCCCTTTACCCGATTGGCATCTGCTTCGGGTCTGTCTATTTTATTCAACGCGACGAGAAACGGAATACCGGCTTCTTTTGCCGCGCGAATCGCTTCGGCTGTCTGGGGCTTTACGCCTTCATCTGCCGCCACTACAATAACCGCGATATCAGCAACACGCGCGCCGCGTTCCCGCATGCGCGAAAACAGCTCATGTCCTGGTGTATCAAGAAAGGTAATACGGTGTCCGTTTCGTTCCACCTCATAGGCGCCAATATGCTGGGTAATATGCCCCGCTTCACCTATCGCCACGTTTGATGAACGAATAAAATCAAGCAACGTTGTTTTTCCATGATCAATATGCCCCATAATCACAACTATAGGGGGGCGCGTTATCATGGTTGCTCCTTGATGTGTTTCTCCGTTCATAAAAAATAAAAAATCCTGAATCAAGAATCAGGAATGGCACCACTTCATGACTCTTTAATTGCTTTTTTGATAACCTCTTCTTCTTCGGAAGAAAGCTGGTACGTAGACTTGCCGGCAGAAATTGGCTTCCCGTATACGCGCACGCCGTCACGAGAATACAAGCTTGAAATCACAATTCCGTTTTTTCCTTCATCTAACAATGCTATGCAAAAACTTTGGTCGCCGCCTGCATCGCGAAAGGGGTTAAACCGCACAATGCCCACATTCTGCACGCTTCTCTGCAATTGCTCACGAGTTTCCCGTATACGCGCATCTACATCTTGCATAGTTCTTCGCGCTTCCATCATTTCTTTCCGAAGCAACATGAACACGTCTTCCAAGCTCTTTGCATCTTTCCCAGAAAAAAATAGCCGAAGCTTTTTTTCCATTCTCCACAACCACCAAGCAAGCATGATGATGCCAATGGATAAAACACCAAAAACGCCCCATATAATTGTCTCAAATGGTATATCCATAAAAGAAACGATACGGTATATTGTATAATATAATTTGCAAATAAACAAGGTACTTCTTCTTATGGGCTTGTATTTTAAGAATTGGAGTGCTACGTTGGATAAAAATTACCCCTTAAAGGAGGGTCAGACATGGACATAGGAAGAGTCGGAGAAGCCGTAAGTTGCGCGTTTGTGTTCCTGATAGTGTCCCTGGGAATAGTAGTTGGTCTAGCTAGTATAATCCTTGGGCCGGTCGGGATAAACACACACATGCTCCCGTTTGATCTGGAAGATTATCACATGTGGATGTTCGTCGGTGGCGGGTGGTTCCTCATACTATGGGTAGCCGCTTCTGTCAGTCTTTACCGGTACCCAAGAAAGCACCAAGAATAAGACATCGAATACACCCGTCGAAAAAACCACCCGCCATAAACGGATGGTTTTTATTTTTTCTATACTTAGGAGACTAGCGCAAGCTCACATTGCGCACTACCGTTGCGTCAATGGTCGCGCCGTCTGCGGCTCCGTACACGCGGACATGATCACCCGCTTTAAAAGCAGAAAGGTCTACTTTTGCCCATTTGGAATTAAGCACCGACGTATCCGAACTTATATTCACCGTATAATCAATTCTGCCAAAAGTAACTATAATAACAGCAGGAGTGCTGGAACTGGTATAGGGAGTCTTGAGACGGCCTCCTCCAAACACCCGGCGATTTTGTACGCGGATTTTTACATGGTTCGCCTGTAATGTGTTGGTACTTTGTTCCCAAAGACCGTTGACAGAAAGCATATCACCTACTTTCAGCGTGGAGAATGTACTGGTGATATTAGCCTTGGTAAAGATCGTCTTTTCGTTTGTAGAGACTTTTACATCACCGCGTTCTTCAGTTCTTAATACAAACGTCTTTGCAACAGCATCAATGCTTGATACCACACCAAACGGATTAATCTCTGTTTTCACCACAGACCAATCACGAACCACCTTCGCCACTATTGTTGGTTTTGAGGCCGACATATCCAGCATACCCTCCACGTTGATATAATGCCCGGGCATAATTTCAGACAAACTTGTTTTGCCGCCGCTACGACGGAGAAACTCGGTTGAGCCGTCGGTTTTAATAACGCCTGCAAAACTCGCTGAACCACCCCAAGAAATAGTCGCATTAATGGTACTGCCGTCTACACTTACCACTTTTGCTCCCTGTAACGAGACCCTGCCATGTTCATTAATCGTGAGTGATTGGCGAGGTGCGTCAGACTCGGATTGAGCAAACACCCAACCTATGCCAAGAGCAAAAAAAGTTCCTAGCATGACTCCTAGAATAGTTATTTTTTTAAACATACTGGCTTATACGTTATTAATAATATTCACAGCATAACACAAGAAATGAATACAAGCAAAAAAGAAGCGGGGTTGCCGCTTCTTGTATTGTCTAACTCCTGTATCCATGTCTCTTGCGAAGCTTTTCAAGTAACATCTCAAACACAATCACATGTGCCGTATCATCAAGCGATCGGCCTTCTGCTTTGCTTCGTTCATAGAGCTTTGTCATGGGAGCTTGCATAATGGCACGAAGTTCGCGTTTTGTTTCTTCGTATATATGTTCCATGTCAACCTTGTGTGGCACCATACCCAAATTACGCGACCATTCCAGAAACGATCCGACCACGCCTCCCGGATTCATTACGATACCGGGAAGCACGGGGATGTTTCGATCCGCAAGTATATCGTATGCGGCAGGTGTAACTGCTTCATTCGCAAGTTCCACAACAAGCTTTGCTTGAATTTGTGAAGCATTTTTGTCCGTGATCTGATTTTCAAGAGCGGCAGGCACAAGTATATCAACGGGCAACAAAAGAAGCTCCTCGTTTGAAACCGCCTTCGCATGCGGATACCCGACGATAGTGCGATGTTCCGTCATCCATGCGCGCACCGCAGAAATATCTAACCCATTTTCAGCGTACAATCCGCCATTTTTATCACTCACCGCAAGAATGGGATACCCTCCGTACTCTGCCGAAGAAGCCAAGCGCGCAAGATTCTCTCCCACATTGCCGAATCCCTGAATCGCAAGAGTGGGTTTTTGCGAAAATATCTGTGTAAGGGAAAGATATTTTTCAAGCGCATCAAGCCCTCCGCGAGCAGTTGCTTCTTCCCGCCCGGGCAACCCGCCATTTTCCACCGGCTTACCTGTAAGAGCCTGATAAGGCGGTGGACCGACATCGATGTCTCCGGCTTTATTAAGCATCCAATACATAACCCGCTCATTCACGCCCATATCCGGACCCGGCACATCTTTATGCGCGTGAAGACAATTATTCTTTGCAAGTTCAACAGTAAATTGTTCGGTGATATCACGGAGTTCCCTCTCGGTGCATTGTGAAGGATCAATCGGTATACCTCCTTTTGCTCCCCCAAAAGGAATATTCACCCAGGCGCACTTGTAAGTCATATCTCGTGCAAGTACTTGTAACAATTCCTGTGTCACACCCGGATGAAATCGCAACCCGCCCTTGTATGGATACGAGCCTTTCGGATGCGGGTTAACATCATGCACCCGCCACGCAGGTATAGAAACTTTCTCGCCTCCAACCGTTGGGCGAATTTTCATTTGATACACATTCTTGGGCAATTTCAACTCTTCAAAAAACCACACGGGGGCATGAATCATTTCGCACCAGCGCAAAAGCCGCTTTGTATTTTCTTCAAGCATGAGACTCTCCTTCTTGATTGGTATTTCATCCATGGTAAAGGTTCATTATTATAATAAATATTCCAAAGCTTTATAGTAAAATAGATTGGAGTATATTTTCAAGCCCCCTAGAAGAGCGAGAAAAACCTTACCATACTTTAAATTACGAAACACGCTCTCATCTGATGACCTCCCATCAATTTGCATACGCAAGTACAATATAACGTCTTGCGATGACCAAATTGGGTCATCGCAAGACGTTACACATCTTGTTCAACTCATTATCAATTCGTGTGGCGGTCATCGGATGAGGGCGTGTTTCGTAATTCATGGTACCATACTATTCCATGTGCACTTGAATGATCATGGGGTTTCCACATCATGGAAACCCTAATTTTTATTCCCTCACACCCCATGACACTTCTACTTTTTCAATAACCAACCGCAGGGATTATACGAAAATTTCTAACAATTTTTTCTCCGCTTCTTTGATATCAGAAAATACATGGTAGCCATATTTCTCCGCTTCAGCAATATACATCGGCTGTTCGCAGTTATAAAACGCTTCGGCCTCCTTCCTTTGTAATTCCTCCGTTTTGCCCCACCGCGGCTCTTTTTTATTCCTTTCAAAAATATCTTTGAGCGAATTGCCCGCTAAGATTATTCCCGAAAATTGTAAGTCTGTAGCCACTAAATGCGGTAGTATATTTACTCCTTCAAAAATTGCTGGGTTTTCTGATTCCTGTACTTTTCTAATTCGTTTCAGTATCGCGGGCCAGAATGCTTCTGATTGATTCTTTAAATTCTCCCACTGCTGATCGCAACTAGTATTCTTCCAATACTCAACTTCATCCTGATCCCAGAAAAAATCAACCCACTTTCTTAATTCCATATCGTCTCTCATCTCCTCACGCAAATCATCAATTTCAACATGAAGTACGCCTACTGCTTTAGCAACTTTTGCCGCAAGATAACTTTTGCCTGATGCTGGTATTCCGCTAATAAATGTGTATTTCATAATCCTCACACCCCATGACACTTCTTATATTTCTTTCCGCTTCCACACGGACAGGGGTCGTTGCGCCCAATCTCCGCAAATTTTGGATCCTTCGGAGATTGCGAGCTCTGTGCAAAACTAGCGCTTTGTTGGGGTAATACTCCCGCGGCAGATGGGTGAGATAATGTAAGATTATGGTGCGGCGCTTGAATTACCTGTCCGGAAGCCGAAGAATTGAATTTAAGAATATTTGCCACAATGACATGGGCTACCGCGCTATTAAATTGCTGAAATAACCGCAGTGCTTCGTTTTTATATTCAACAAGCGGATCTCGCTGGCCATAGGCGCGAAGCCGCACAGAGCTTCGCGCGTAATCCATAACCTCCAGATGATCCGTCCATAAATAATCAATCGTCTGTAAAGCAAAATAACGAAGAACATTTTTTGCATTCTCGCCTATCTCTGCTATTTTTTCCGCAAAAGCGACGTTTGCGCGCTGTTGAAGAAGCTCAATCATCCGCGCCCGTTTTTCTTCATCGGCGAGACTATCATGCTGTATAGATAATAACGCTTCGGGCAATCCTTCAATTGAAATATTCATTGCATTTACCTGTTCAACCATTTCTTCCGTATGCCACGCGCCATCAGAAGAACCCAAACTTTGGTTTACAGCATGCCCGCTCACCATGTTTCGCATTTCTTCCTTTATCATATCCTCCACGCGTTCGCGCAAAACTTCTAGAGACGCATTCAAAAAATCTCTGCGCATGCGATATATCGCTTCCCGTTGTTTGTTCATAACATCGTCGTATTCGAGCAAGTGTTTGCGGGCATCAAAATGAAACCCCTCAATTTTAGATTGCGCCGACTCAATAGAACGCGACACCATGCGGTTTTCAATCGGCTCGTCTTCAGGAATGCCAAACGTGCCCATGAGCCGCTTAATTTTATCCGACCCAAACACGCGCATAAGATCATCTTCCAAAGAAACAAAAAACTGTGATGCGCCCGGATCGCCTTGCCGCCCCGCGCGACCCCGCAATTGGTCGTCAATCCGCCGCGCTTCATGCCGCCCGGTGCCAAGCACAAACAACCCCCCCGCTTTGCGCACCGCTTCCGCTTCTTCAGGCACGGATGGATTTCCCCCTAAAATAATGTCTACGCCGCGGCCTGCCATGTTCGTAGCGATGGTTACCACACCCTTACGACCTGCTTGCGCAATAATGGCGCCTTCCTGTTCGTGGTGTTTCGCGTTAAGAATTTGATGCGGAATACCTTCACGCTTCAACATGGCGCTTAAAAGCTCATTTTTTTCAATAGAAACCGTACCCACTAATATGGGCTGATCTTTTTGACGACATTCTTTTATTTGCTTCATAACAGCCTGATACTTCCCCGCAACACTTTGATACACTTTATCAGCCTTATCATCCCGAATAAGCTTTCTGTTGGTTGGAATAGTGGTAACATCAAGATGATAAACTTTGTGAAATTCTTCCGCGGACGTTTGCGCGGTTCCCGCCATACCCGCGATCTTTTCATAAAGCCGGAAATAATTTTGGAATGTAATGGATGCCAATGTGCGCGATTCCCGTTGCACGATAACTCCTTCTTTCGCTTCCACTGCCTGATGCAAGCCTTCCGACCACCGCCTACCCGGCATTAAGCGCCCCGTAAACTCGTCCACAATAATTACCTCGCCGTCTTTTACCACATAATCGCGGTCATGCGCAAAAAGCGTGTGCGCTTTGAGCGCCTGCTCCAAATGATGCACGTAGCGTATGCCTTTTTCCGTATAAATATCTTGTACTCCCAGGAGTTGCTCAACTTTTTCAATGCCCGCCTCGGTCAACGTGACAGCTTTCACTTTTTCGTCCAGATTATAATCTTCGTTTTGTTTTAATTTAGGAACCAGTGCGGCAAACACCTTATAGAGATCTCCTGATTCTTCGTCGGGCGCGGAGATAATAAGCGGTGTTCGCGCTTCATCAATCAAAATAGAATCAACTTCATCAATAATGGCAAACGCGTGCTCTCGTTGTGAAACTTGATCGGATTGATACGCGAGGTTGTCACGCAAATAATCAAACCCATATTCATTATTTGTGCCATACGTAATGTCTGCCGCGTACGCTTCTTTGCGAGTACACGGACGCAAATACTCCTCCACCACCTCGAAATTTCCCTTCGCGTCGCGTTTTGTATCAAGTACGCTGGATGCGTTAGAGTGGTCAGGATCATACACATAACTCGTGCTGTGCGTAATGCATCCGGTTTGTAAACCAAGCAGATAATACACCTGCCCCATCCACACCATGTCTCGGCGCGCGAGATAATCGTTTACCGTAACCACATGCACTCCATTTCCTTCAAGAGCGTTTAGATAAATAGGAAGAGTCGCGGTAAGCGTTTTTCCTTCGCCAGTGCGCATTTCGGCAATTTGTCCCTTATGAAGCACCATGCCGCCCAATAACTGCACGTCAAAATGCCGCTGGCCGAGGGTGCGGCGCGCGGCTTCCCGCACCAGCGCAAACGCCTCCGGAAGCAGATCATCAAGCGATTCACCTCCGCCAGCCGGCGGATGAAGACGTTCTTTGAATTCTTGTGTTTTCTTTGGAAAATCCTCCAAGACAAGTTTCTGCATTTCAGGCTCAAGCGCATTTATACGCTCCACCAGCGGCTGTAGCCCCTTCAAAAACCGAGAATTGGCGTCGCCAAAAATAGAGGAAAAAATTGACATAGTTCCTGCATTATAGTACGAATAAGTGGAAAAGCAATCGGAGGTGAAAGATGAAGAATACCTTTAATCAATGCTTTGACAAGTTAAAAGAACCGTATCGAATTTGCATCTTTATTGTCATAGTTTTACCCGGCATCATCTTAATGAATGACAAAAACCCGCGGTTTATTTTGTTGGGAGCAATTTATCTTGCATTCCTATTTTATCTGCGATGGCCGTCCCGAAAGCATACCAACAAACAATCAAATTGATAGGAGGAGAAATATGGCCATACCACACATAACGCAAGGCAATCGTGCTTGTCCAAATTGTGGAGTGAAAAGCTTATACGGAGCAGTATTTACTAGTAAGATTTGTCTCCACTGCGGTCATTATGGCGATACAATAAATGACATATTAGACATGGGGAGAAAATTAAAACATGGAGAGCTTTGTCCAGAGTGTCATGAATTAACCTTGAAGCCTCTCGGTGTACCCTGTATCGGAAAGCTTTGCATTCCTTGTGGCTACTTCGAAGAAATATCCATATCACCCAACCCCCCATAAGCCGCATTCACGCGGCCTTTTTATTTTCATGACTAGAGCGCGTACTTATAACCAGGAGTTACAACCCTCCGACTCGCTTCGTTCGCTCAGGGTGATTTCGCCTAAGCGAAATCACCACCCAAACAATTTCCCTATCTCTTCCGCCGTTTCCCGCTTGCGCGCTATGGTCACAATGCCGTTCTGGAGCACAATCTTAAGCGGTGAAGACAATAAACAATGATGTGAAGCAAACGCGTCCTGATACGCGCCGGTATCAAAAATAGCAAGGTAGAGATCTTCCCCATGGTCTAATTCTTCCAGCCGCGGGAGCGTGAGATACCCGTCTTTCGCCGTATATTTATCATCCGAGTCGCATGACAAGCCCGCAAGCCACACGCGGTTTTTCTTTTTGGCGTCCATTTTATTTACCGGCACCACATGCCATTTTTGGTGAAGCGCCCATGTATCCAACAGATCATTCATAAAACTGCCGTCAATTACATACCAATAACGTGCAAGCCCTTTCGGCACTTCTTTTGCAGAAACAATTTTAAACACCGTTATCTGCGCGGGCGCGACCAGATACCGTCCCCATTCCACAATAATATTCGGATGTGAAATACCTGCATCATCCGCAAGTTTTTTCATGGTTTGGACAATGCGACGACTGATAGCATCAGCGCTATATAATCGTTTTTTTCCATAGGGAATAGCAAATCCGCCGCCCATATCAATCGTGTCCAAAGAGGAATGTACCTCACGTAATTTTTTATATACCCCGAAAGCCTCCTTTAACGCACGCACAATATCTTCCCCCACTTCAATCTGTGAACCGATATGGTAGTGAAGTATCTTTAAATTGCGAATTTTTCCAAAGTTCAGTAGTTCTTCCGCAGTTAACCCGAACCGATCTGCTTTTTTATCCCAGTGAGATTTTACTTTTGTCTCCAGATTAATACGAATGCCTATGTCCCCTCGAAATTCTTTAAACAAATCAAGCTCTTGTAAATCTTCAATAATGGGAACAATACGCAATTGACTGGCTTGCATATGAAAAATAAGATCAACATACGAACGAGTTTTGGGACCATTGCATAATACACGGATGTTATGGTGTACCGCGTCCCCTTCCCACAGTTTTCGCACCAACGTAAGTTCATTTACTGATCCTACCTCCAGATGCGCGCCTTCCGATACCAACGGCAGAACCGCTTCCTTGTTCTGGTTCACTTTCATGGGATAGTGGTAAAAAAACTTTCCCTTGTAACCCGTCTGTTTCATGTGCCCGATAAACACTTCCGTAAGTTTATTCAAGCGCTCCTCAATCACAAATGGCATAAATATCTCAAGCGACGTTCCAAATTTCCGCACCAAATCATATACGTTATACTGGTAATGTCCCTCGCGAATAATAAGCTCACCATTTTTATTCACGTCAAATATCTCGGTTCCCACATCACGGTTGCCGAGTTTCCAGAACTGCTTATATGTTTTTTGTTTATCCACAAAGATTGTTATCGCACACGCCGCTCATTTTCGCAAGAGTGCTTCCGTATTACTTTCCCTCTTCTCGTACTCGGCCCTTGCGACGAAACTGGGCAACCTTGGCAATAGTCGCGTTTTTCTTAGCGCGTCGGGCGCCTCTCCGCTCTTGGGCATGTTCTTTCCCTTTAGATTTTTTTACCTCGCGGATAAGTTCTTCTTCAAGAAAATCCACCACTTCCTGAAAACTCTCGCCCGCTGTTTCTGCGCGCAGTAATTCCTTGCTCCACTGTATGGTTGCTTTTGCTTCCCACACAGCACCTTTTCGGTGATGCCGCGTACTTCGCCCCACCTCTACAGCAAGCACCATATCGGATGCATGCTGTTTTCCCGCAACTTTTTCAACACGGTCAACTATCTTCTCCTCTACATATAATCTCATCGCATCTGTCAGAGATATATTTTTTGTTTTGAGTATTGTTTCCATGCCGCCAGTATATCACGGATCTCCCAAGAAAAAAAACTCCCCCGATACTATCGGGGGAGCAAGAAGACTACATACGCTTCTTTGACTTTTTTGCACCTCCTTTCTTTGGAGCTGCTTTCTTTGTTTTTTTTCGTGCCATGAGTATGAAAAATATTATCTTGAGATAAGCGACCTTTTTTAAAATCTATTTTTATTATCGCACAAAAAAAATCCTAAAAAATATTTTTTAGGCAAAAGGTGTGCACAACTTTTTATTTTTTAATCAAAACCGATGTATTGAATTTCTTCTTCAAGCATGACGCCAAACTTTCTATGTACATATTCTTTCACAAACGCAATCAGCATCACCACTTGTTCGGCAGTTCCCGCATCATCACATACTAAAAAATTCGCATGTTTATGAGAAATACCGACACCACCTATTTTTTTTCCTTTTAATCCGGCCTGCTCAATAAGAAACCCTGCCGAAATCATGCCTCTCCGGTTCTCAAAAACCCAACAAGCGTTATCAGGCTTTTGGAAACGCGCGTCATATTGCCGCATACATCCTACCGATTCATCTGTGAGTGAAACACCCTTAAAGGTGCTCCCCATAGTGCGTTCACCAATTGCCTGTTCCGCCACACGCTCACGCATCATGTGCTGGATCTCTGTCTGTTTTTTTATCTTTTCTTCATCTGAAACATGCCGTAACTTCAATGTAGCTCCCAAAATAATCCAATCTTTGTGCTTCTTAAAAATACTATCGCGATAATTAAAAAAACAATCTGAATTTGAGATGTGAGATTTGCTTGAAGATTGGAGAAAAAACACATGCTCAACTACGTCTTTCATTTCTCCGCCGAAGCAACCGGCGTTTCCATACACCGAACCGCCCACGGTTCCCGGAATGCCTGCTGCCCACTCAAAACCGGAAAGATTATTACGTAAAGAAAAGGCTGATACTTGCGCCATGGAAACGCCAGCACCCGCGTACACACGCTCCCCATCACATGAAAGCTCGGAACAGCGCATGTGTATCACCAACCCATCAAAGCCTTTGTCAGCAACAAGAACATTTGACCCTCTGCCCAATATGGCAACAGGCACATTTTTATTCTCGGCCCATGCGAGGGCTTCATCTAGTTCTTTTTCTGTATCAGCTTCAAAAAAAAATCGGGCGGATCCTCCCACTTTCATATACGTATAGGGTGCCAATGCAATGTTTTCTTTTATATCCATCGACTGTATCGTAACAAAAAAACCCGCCATAAAGCGAGTTTCTTTGAAGGAACCGACGGAGTAAACCCCAATCTACATCAAAATATGGGTGCTGCCGCCGATTCCATATGTATTCTAGCACAAGAAATTCTAACACAAAACCCCGCCGAAGCGGAGTTGTGTGCGATGCAGATTAGTGTTTTTAAACACCCAATACCCGAAGTGTATCAGACTACCTGCAAAAAGTCAAGTATACTTGTGCATAACGATCGCACACACTATCCGACACGGCTTTCAAACCATGCAATCATGCGCTTCAGTCCGTCTTTAAAAGTTACTTTTTGTTCATAGCCAAGCATTTCTTTTGCCCTGGAAACATCAGCATGCGTATGCGGCACATCGCCCACTCGTGCTTGGCGTGTTTCCAATATAAGCTTTTTTCCTGTATATTCTTCAATCAATGCTCGTACCTCATTGAGCGTGGTGCGTTCTCCATGGGCAATATTACATACACCCCCACCAAAGATCCCCATAGACTGCATTGCTAATATGTTCGCCGCCACCACGTTATCCACATAGCAAAAATCTCTCGACTGACTGCCATCACCCTCCAGAAAAGCTTTTGTTTTTTGTTGGGGAACATACAATGCCTCAAGCCACGCAGATATGACAGTAGCATAAGGCGAATCCCCATACTGGCCAGGTCCAAAAACATTGAAATAGCGAAGGCAGATGGTATCCAATCCAAACAGTTCGCTAAAAATTCTGCAAAACCCCTCGCCCGTATATTTTTGCATTGCGTAAGGAGATCGCGGGTTTGGCATATTTTCTGATTCTTTGGTAGGCAATACAACGGCACCGCCATACACGGAAGAAGATGATGAATATATAAACCTCTTTACCTTATGATTTTTTGAAGCCTCCAAAAGGGCTACAGTACCGATAATATTCACTTCACTCGTACGACGCGGGTACTCCACGGAATAAGAAACGCGCGGAAGCGCCGCGAAATGAAACACATACGCGGGCATATGCTTCGAGAAAATCTGCTCAATCAAAATTTCGTTCAGAATAGATCCTTCATAAAATATGACAGCGGGATCCAACGCGTCCCTGCGACCCGTTGAAAAATCATCAATTCCAACAATAGTATCGCCAGGAAATTCTTTTTTGAATTCTTTTACGAAATTGCTCCCGATAAACCCCGCGCATCCGGTTACTAAAATCGTCTGAGACATGTGAGATATATGTTAATTATAAAACAGTTCTAAAATAATCTATTGTTTCTCTCAAGCCCTCATCCAATGAGACAACGGGTTGCCATCGGAGTTTTTCTTTTGCGAGGGTGATATCCGGCTTGCGCCGATGCGGATCATCTTCCGGACGATCTTTTAACACCACAGCAGATGAGGAACCCGTAAGCCGGATAATACGCTCCGCAATTTCCAGAATAGTCAGTTCTTCCGGATTGCCCACATTTGCCGGTCCTGCAAAATCTTCGTTCATCAGACGATACAAACCATCCACCATATCTGAAATATAGCAAAAAGAGCGTGTTTGTTTTCCGTCGCCATATACTGTGATATCTTCCCCTCTTAACGCTTGCAATATAAAATTAGAAACCACCCTGCCGTCGTGTTGCGCCATGCGCGGGCCAAATGTGTTAAAAATTCTCGCAACCCTGATATCAACCGCATGGTTCCGATAATATTCAAAAAAAAGAGCTTCCGCAACGCGCTTTCCTTCATCGTAACATGCCCGCCGCCCGATGGGATTTACGTTGCCGTTATATGATTCTGTTTGCGGATGAATGAGCGGATCGCCGTACACTTCTGATGTGGATGATTGTAAAATGCGTGCTTTGTGTTTTTTAGCAAGACCGAGTACATTTATCACGCCAATAGTATTTACCTTGATGGTTCGTATGGGATTTTCCTGATAATGCACAGGAGAAGCAGGACATGCAAAATTATAAATATGGTTTATGCGCGCGTTTTCAATATACAGGGGATCAATAATATCTTTTTCAAGAAATTGAAAGCGGTTATGGTTCAAGAGATGCGCAATATTTTCTTTTCGTCCCGTAAGAAAATTGTCTATACCGATCAGACAGCAATCTTCTTTTCTTAAAAGATAATCGCAGAGATGGCTTCCTATAAACCCCGCGCATCCGGTTACTACAACTGTTTTCATATATCGGCTAGGTAGTATATTTTTTGACTTTTTTTTCAACCCATTCTTTATCATGCACACTTACATCGTCGATGGTAAGATTCTGTCCCGCAAGCAGTTCCTTGTTATACTCCCACATGGCCTCCAAAAGACGAATGCCTTTTTCATATTGATTTTTATGCGGATGGTTTTCAGGAAGTTTCTCCAAAAGTTCCTTTCCATGCGCAATAAGCGCGCTGACATCTTTAGGAAAACAATATCCTCCAAACCCCCGATACAATCCATGATCCACGTCAAGCCATGCGTCTCCAATACGATGATCATGGGCAAGTATCATACGAACATTATCATATTGCACGGGCACATCCTCGCCGTTTCTTTTATATTCAGCCTCCATCATCCCGCAAAAATCGGCAAGAATATTTGCAAACGCAACTTTCAGCGCGCCAAACGTATTTCCCGCATACTTACCCAATTCTGCTTCCGTGGCATTCACGCGCGTGAATGTATAGGTACCTAACGTGCCCGGCGAGGAAAAAAAGGCTTTGGGGAGAAGTTGTAGTACAGTGCTTGCCTGCTCAAGAGACTTTGAGGTATAGCCAACCACTTGACGATCAGGCCGAAGCATATCTTCCCACGCGCGCGATTCCGTAAGAAATTCCGGATTAAACAGAAACGCGTGTTGTGGGTATGCGTGCTGTACCTGTTCGGTAGTCCCGGGTGGAATTGTCGATTTTAAGACAACCACCTTTGGTTTTTTCAGCATGCGTACCGCATCTTCTAATATCGAAAGATCACACGCGCCCGTATCGCCGCGGCGGGGTGTTGGTACGCATACAAAGACAATTGAGGCTGCGTTTACATCATCGGCGTATCCTTTTGCCGGATCTTTGTCAAACAAAAAAAGTTCCTTGCCACGCTGATATTTTTGCTCGTCCAAAAAATAGCGCGTAAGCTGCCCGCCCACCATACCAACTCCGACAATGCCTATAGGAATACGTTCCATAATCTTGTAACGATACAACATCCGCGAAAGTTTGCAAACAAAGCACCTTATGGCAATGTACCTAAAAACGCCTCAACCTCGTATTTTTTCTTTGGATCAAGCTCCAAAACTTTATAAGCCGCCATGCGAGCGTTTTCCATATCGCCTGCATATTGATACAACGCGGCTAAATGCGCGTAGAATATCGCGCGATACGCAGGAGACGATTGATGCTCCTCATCCGCAAAGCGAACAATCTGCTCCTGAATTTTTACTGCGTCTTTATAACGCCGCGCCTTAACATAAGCATCGCGGATTGTTTCCTCGCGTAATTCATCATCGCCGCCTAACCAACTGCGTTCTTTTGCTTCGCGAAGAGTATTCCCTGTCTCAATCGCGAGAACCAACGCGTTTAGATGACCAAAATAAAAATCTGGCGCCAATTGTATTACATAATCAATATACTCCCACGCCTTATCGTTATCCCCCTGCATCTTACGCACTTGGGCGAGTTCCAAATAAATTTGCGGCCTTCCGGAAGACATATCCCGCGCGCGGATAAAATCTTCTTCCGCTTTCTTGGCAAATGATACGTCAAATTTCTGCGCGAATAAACTGTAGAGCTCTCCCCGATACATAATCCATTTCACATTCTCCGGTTCTGCCGCGATATTCTGTGTCATTTTTTCTATCGCATAGCTCATAAGTCGCCGTAATGGCTCATCGGCGCGCTTTCCCCCTTGTTTGAGAAACTCAAATACATATTCCGCGGCAAATCTTCGGGCATCCACGGAATAACGCGTAGTATATGAAATACTCTTTTCAAATTCTATGATTGCCGCCTCATCTCCCCCATCAGTACGAAGAAGTTCCCAACCGCGGTGCATAGATATATTCGCAAAAAGCGGACGTGCCGCCGTGACATACCCCACAACCCCTAGAACAAGAACGGCGAGACACCCAGCCGCAAAAACATGCCACATGCTTTTTGTGTTTCGGATACCCGCTCTCGACATATCATGGTCGCTGCCCGTGTTTGCATGACTATAACCAAACACAACTAACACAACCAACAGCGAAGAAATTGTGTCAAACGTAAAAAGATTTTGCGCAAGATGCGCGCCTACGAGCGAACATATCATAGCCATATGCCAAAACGGCAATGTTCCCCGCTTCCATTTGCTTACAACCATATAACAGGCCGCGCCAAACATGCCGACATACATAAGCAAACCTGCTATGCCCATGGTAGAACCGTAATCGAAAATAAAATTATGCGCGCGGTCAAACCATGGCTCTACCATATACAATTCCGGTTTGTAATGCGTATTAAACAAAATGGAAAAATTTTCCGGCCCCCAGCCGAAAAGAAAGCGTTCCTTCCATCCTTCCCATGCGATATCCCAAACAAGAAAACGTCCCGCGGCTGTTCGACTCTCTAATGAAAAGTCAAGAAGCCCCGCAAAAGGTCCGGGAAGATTATGTGAATTACTGGAAAACAAAAACGCCATGACGCCAAACAGCATCAAAACAAATAGAGTCATCGCTCCCATATATTTTTTAAGCGTGCTGTTTGGCAACCCCAACGTGTATTCTTGGGAATTTCCAAAAAATAAAAATAAGAGAACGCCGATGCCGCCGCCTCCCAAAAGCCCCACAACTCCCGCGCGCGCCTGTGTAAATACAAGCGCTCCCAAAAACAATATAAGAAGTCCTATATAGAACCAGACGCGCTTTGTGAATCGTTTTTCCTGCAATGCGAACATGCACACAAGAAAAAACATCGGCACTATGTAGGAAGAAAGATAAGCGGCGTTTCCGATGGTTGAGATACTCAACTCACTGGTAGCAAATCCCTGCCATATAGCAACAATCGCGACTACAGCCGCCGTACCTATCACTGCCTTCCATACCATTTGCCATTCCACATCCTTTCGGACAACGCTTGAAAGTACCAGAAAAAATGCGCCCGCATGCAACCACGTTATAAACCCCATCATGCGTTCGTATTCGGACCACACGCTTTTTGAGCCATCGACCCCGCTATACGACGCTATGCCCATACAAACAAGAAATAGTGCAAACACCCCCATAACGGCCGAAAAGCGCGGACGGTATTCCTTGTGCGCGATAGCAAGCATAACCCACATCACAAACACAAGTTCTGTCAGAACATAAAAAAGAATCGTCTTTATGAACGTGTACGGAAAAAAAACGCCGTGCCAAAATACCAGCGGTACCGCTACGCATATGGACACAAGAACCCATATTATGTAAGAAGAGAGACGCTGTGTCGTCATAAAAACCCTTGTTACTTATGAAGTTGCTTTTCAAACTCCTCAACAACGGGAAGCTGTGCGGGTCTTGCGACCGTGCGAGCACGTGAGATATATACATTGACTTCGTCCCATTTTTTAAGTTCCGCAGCCGTTTCCGCAAGTCCTAAGAGAGTGGCGGATTCTTCCTGCACTTCAAGAAGCGCTTGCAAGAACCGTTCACGCCCTTGAGGATCATTGATTGCAAATGATCGTTTTATGACTTCGTCCAATTTTTCTGGCTCAAGAAACACATGCGCCGGATACAAGGGCGTATTCCCCAATGATTCATATCGTCGCACCTGCTGAATTGCGCGCTCCCAATCACTATTAAGAATACTTACAGACAAAAGCGGATAGATAAACGTATTCGGGCGCAGCATTTCTTGGAATATGCTATCCATTACATCAGAAGCTTTCTTTGTATCACCCGCCACCAAATATACTTCCGCAAGACCAATATAAGAAGAGGGGTACTTGGGAGCTTTTTTGATTGCCTCCTCATAGACAGCAATTGATTCATCATGATCCAGTTGACTGCCGGAAACAGTAAAACGAAGCTGTAAAAGCTTGGCGAGAGAAATAAGAGACCGCACATTATCTGGATTACGTTCAGATTCCTTGCGTATTTCACCAATGCCATGAGAAAGGAGAAACAACAGATCTGACGCAGACGCCTGATCTTTTTGACGCGTTACCGAAAGCAACACATCCACAAATCGCTCGCGTACTTCGCCGGTACCAAACGTATGTTGCGCGACCATCGCGTCCACCTTGTTTGTAAAACCTAACGCAGTCCCGCCGGCAGATGTACCGCTCAACATATCAATAATTCCACCCGCAACTTGGATTTGTTTTGTGTGCGCGGTTAAAGCTATCGCAATGCCACCAATAATACAGAGTGATGCAAATATCACCGGGTATCCGCCCTGCGATTGCGCGGGAGTTTTTTTCTTGACATCTTGCCCATTCGCGTCCCGTATCATTGAAACTGATACGCTTTGCACGAACGCAAGAAACAGAACAAAAAAGAGATAGGTAATCACGTTATCAAACACAAACGTGTTTTGCACGAGATACGCGATAAGAAAACCGACCAAAAGAGCGCATGCGGCAGGATGCAACACGCGACTCCGCCATGCCTGCCACAGCCCATACAAACTTGATCCAATTACCAAAAGATATGCTAAAAACCCCGCAACGCCGGCGGCAACCAACCACTCCAAATGCATATTGTGCACACGATCGTACCACGGCTCACTCCCATATAAATTGGGGTTGTAATATTTAGTATAAGGAATAAGAAAATTCCCAGGACCCCATCCCAGCACAGGCCGTTCCTTGAATGCTTCTTTTGCGATACCCCAAATCATAAGCCGTGACTGGGCGGTGGAAGACTGCGTGTTAATATCGGCAAAACGTTGCAGTAACGGATACCGAGCCACAAACGCGCTGTCGCGTATCATAAAAAAACCAATTAAGACAGCAACACCAACCGCCATAACGCCACCCATATAGACCGCCAGCCGCTTGTTATCGCGGAGAGAAAACAAAAAGAGCGTAAACACGGTTGCCGCACATCCCGCGACAAGTCCAATCAAAGCACCGCGCGTTCCTGTGTGTAAAAAGATATAAAATTCAAAGAGGCCCAGAAACGTGTATAGCACGCGCCACCAGATAGTACGCGTAGTAAAAAAAAGAAACCCAAGAATAAAAAAATGAAATAACAAGTACGCGGCAAGATATATTTGGTTTCCCAAACGAGAAAAAATACCAATGCCGCTCATTCCCGCAGTAGAACCCGGTATCGCTATTATATTCATCAATTCGAGAAAGCCGTACATCCCAACAATAAAACTTGCCGCGAGCGAAATATGAAACGTAAGCCGCCAATCCGATACGTTACGAAATACGGAAGATGCCATAAGAAAAAGTGCCGCCAAATGAAGGTATGTTACCATCCCCTCCATCCGCTCAAAATTTGACCAAAAACTCTGGTACGGATCCGCGCCAAAAATGGTAGCAAGCCCCAATATACTTATGAACCCCAGAAACGCCCACAGCACAAATCCGCTCCGAGGCCGAAAACGCGCATCCAAAGCAATAAGCGCAAGCCACACGCCAAAGAACATTTCGACAACAATGCGGAAGAAAAAACCCTTCCCTGTGATATACGGAAAAAACCACGTGGGAGCAACCACCAAAGGCGTAAATAATAACAGCCAAATACCAACCCGCACAGTCCACAAAAGCGCTTTTGAAACCGCATGTTGTTGCATATGCGTTACACTATAGCACGCAAAAGAGCAAAAAGAAATTGCATAGACAAGAGGCATCTAGCGACAGCGCAATCTTTTTGATAGGATGTCAGCATAGAATTACGCCAGCGTAGTTCAACGGTCAGAACAAGGGACTCATAAGCCCTGGACAGAGGTTCGACTCCTCTCGCTGGCACAGACAAAATCATTACAAAACCATGCCTACGAAACAACAACTTCTAGACGAAATCAAAAAGGAAATAGAAGTGAATACCAACCTACCGCTTTCAAGTACGGCAAACCTTGTGTTTGGGGAGGGAAACCCTGATGCAGAAGTTTTGTTTATTGGCGAAGCTCCCGGATTTCACGAAAACAAACACCAACGGCCATTCGTGGGTCTTGCGGGGCAACTCTTGGACAAACTGCTTTTGGAACTCAATTGGCCGCGAGAATCGGTTTACATAACCAACATTGTAAAACGGCGCCCGCCTGAAAACCGCGATCCACAGCCTGAAGAAATAGAAGCGTATGCTCCCTACTTAAAAAAACAAATAGAAATTCTACAGCCTGCAATTATAGCCACACTCGGCCGGTTTTCTATGAATTATTTTTTGCCAGACACAAAAATATCTCGCGACCGCGGGCGACTGTTTCGTGTAAACGAGTATTTCATCTACCCTTTATACCACCCCGCAGCAGCGCTTCGTTCCACTACCGTGCTGGAAGAACTGCGAAAAGATTTTCACCGCCTGCCCCAAGCGCTGAAACGCGCCAAAAACGGCGGAGTCATGAAAGAAGAACCGCAGATACGGCAAAAATCGGAAGAAGCACTCCATGAGCAACCTTCCCTTTTTTGAAACATCTTGCTATTATATTGAGAGTCTGCGGGCGTAGCTCAGTTGGTTAGAGCGTCTCCCTGTCACGGAGAAGGTCGCCGGTTCGAGTCCGGTCGCCCGCGCATCATACATACTTAAAAAACTCAGCATCGTAATGAGATTTTTTATTGAAACTCCTCCACTTTCTTTCCCACCCGAAACAACGTATCCTCTTCCAACCACCGGCCCATGAATTGAATTCCAATCGGAAGACCTTCGCTCGACATGCCGCACGGAACAGAAAGCGCGGGGATTCCCGCAAGATTCGCTGAAACTGTATAGATATCAGAAAGATACATTTCGACAGGGTCGTTTGATTTTTCTCCAAATTTGAATGCGGGCGTGGGAGTGGTGGGAGAAGCAATGACATCAACTTCTTCAAACGCTTTTTCAAAATCGCGTTTTATAAGGGAACGCACTTGTTGCGCTTTTATGTAGTACGCATCGTAATATCCCGCGGATAATATATAGGTACCTAGAAGAACTCGACGGCGTACTTCCTCGCCAAAACCACTACGGCGTGATTTGGTATATACTTCCAGTAAATCATCGGATTTTTCGGAAAGACCGTAGCGTATGCCATCAAACCGCGCAAGATTTGTGGAAACTTCCGCCGGCATAATGATGTAGTAACAAGGAAGGGCATAATCAGCATACGGCAGTGATATTTCCTTAAGCTTGATCCGCCAACCAGCAGATGAGGCCTGAAGTTTTTGTAATGTATTTTCAACAGCTTGTTTTACTTCGGGATGCAAGCCTGCGCCAAAATATTCTTTTGGAATTCCGATCCGAATTTCTTTTGCTGATTGTTCAGGTATCACAGCTCGTTCAACAGTAGTTGAGTCCAAAGGATCTTTACCTTTTATCACGTTGAATATAACTTCCGCGTCTTCCACTGTTTTTGTAATAGGACCAATCACATCCAAAGAAGATGCCATGGCGATAAGTCCATGCCGAGACACCGCCCCATATGTTGGCTTCAATCCCACCACACCACAAAGCGCGGCAGGCTGACGGATGGAACCACCTGTATCGGAACCAAGCGCCGCCGCGCACTCACCTGCCGCAACTGCCGCCGCTGATCCGCCAGAAGACCCGCCGGGAATACGCGAGAGATCATGGGGATTTTTGGTAGTGCCATACGCCGAATTTTCCGTGGAAGAACCCATGGCAAACTCATCCATGTTTGTACGGCCCACAATAATAGCGCCCGCATCCCGAAGCCGTTTAATAACAGTAGCGTCATACGAAGCATGATATGTTTCAAGCATGCGAGAAGCGGCTGATGCAAGGTGTCCGGAAACTACTATATTATCTTTTATCGCAATGGGAATACCCAAAAGCGGTTTTGCGCCACCTCCTGTCCTAACGACTTCATCAACCATGCACGCTTCTTTAAGCGCGGACGATTCATATAACTCTAAAAACGCATGAACAGTGTTTTCTTTTTCATGAGACATCTCAAACACCTTTCTCACAAGGGCTTCGGAAGTCATATCGCCATTTGCAACAGCTGCTGCGGCGTCTTTAATAGTAGGGGTCATCTCTTTTTCCATACGCTGGGAACTTTAACAAATGATTGATCATGACCCGGCGCGGCGTCAACAAGCCCCGCTACGTCTGCCGGCACCACCACTCGCGCGTCGTCTGAAGTCGCAACATTGGTCATCCCTGTTACATTCGTAAATGCTTCGACCGTTCCTGTTTCCGCGCGGCCTAATTGCTCCACGTATTCCAAAACACGCTCCAGGTCGTGTCGAAGTTTTTCGACTTCTGATTCACGCACCTCGATGCGCGCAAGTTCTGATAGTTTTTGTATGTCTTGTTTGGAAATCATGTGATTAGTTGCAAAAATTCTTTTTCATGAAGAATGGTTACACCAAACTCTTGTGCTTTATTATATTTCGAACCGGGATTTTCTCCCACCACCACATATCCTGTTTTCTTAGAAACTGATTCCGACACGTCTCCGCCCAACGCGCGCACTTTTTCTTTTGCCTCATCGCGGCTCATGTGTTCCATCTCTCCGGTAAATACAAAAGATTTACCCCGCAAACTCAAACCTGCAATTTTGAGCTTTGGAATTTCAACATGAATACCAACCTTATCGAGTTTTTCCAGATATATAATATGGTGCTTATCATGAAACCATGAATAAATGCTTTCGGCAACCTTGTCGCCAATACCTGGAATATTTTTCAAGTCATCTACAGATAACCCCTGTAAGATGGGGGTAAGTTTTGAAATCTTACCGTGAGTAGTTGGCAGTGAGTGGTGAGTAGAAATATATTTTGTAAGGAGCAGCGCATTTTCTTCGCCGACATGCAACATGCCAAGCGCGTAGAGAAATCGCGAAAACGGAACTTGTTTCTTCTCACTAATAGCTTTTACAAGATTGGATGCCGATTTTTCGCCAAATCGTTCCAGCGGCGCCAAATCCCCTTCTTTCAATTCAAACAAATCCGCCGCGTCTTGCATAAGCCCCTGGTCGAGAAGCACATCGATTATTTTCGGGCCAAGTCCATCAATATCAAAAGCTTTTTTTGAAACAAAGTGATACAATCCTTTCTGCTTCAAGGCAGGACAGTTTTTGTTTACACAGCGATATGCGACTTCCCCTTCCGCGCGATCCACTGAATTTCCGCACACCGGACATTTGGTTGGCATATGAAATGTTTTTTCTTTTCCGGTCCGCAAATCTTTGAGCACTGCGCGTATGTCGGGAATTACGTCGCCCGCTCTGCCCACCACGACCGTATCCCCTATTTTTATCCCGAGCCGTTCTATTTCATCCGCGTTGTGAAGCGTGGCGCGGCTCACCATAACGCCCCCAATATTCACCGGCTCCAAATGGGCAACAGGAGTTAAAACGCCTGTGCGCCCTACTTGCGAACGAATATCAACCACCCGCGTTGTTGTTTCTTCGGGCGGAAATTTAAACGCAATTGCACCACGCGGCGCTTTTCCAACTACCCCCAATTTTTGAAATAGCGTATTATTATCAACCTGCACCACGATACCATCCACATGATAGGCAAGATTGTCCCGTTTCTTCCCAATACTGTTTCGAAACTTTGATACCTCACGCAAACCCTGAAGACATAGTGCCTCCGGATCGGACTTAAATCCGAATGCTGTAAGTAATATATGCTCCTCGCTATGTGTTTGCTGGCCGAAGTCGGTTACTAAGTCATAAGCAAAAAAATCGAGATGGCGCGAGGCGGTAATCGCAGAATCAAGCTGGCGGATGGAACCTGCCGCGAGATTCCGCGGGTTCGCATATATTTTTTCTCCCTTCTTTTTTTGCGCGGCGTTTATACGCGCGAAATTTTTTTTGGTGATAATCACTTCCCCCCGAACCTCTACTGTGCCAAATGCAAGAACGCGACTTATTTCCTTTTGATACAGAGAAACGTGTTGGGGAAGCTTTCCATGAAGTTCCAATCGTAACGGAACAGACTCAATTGTTTTTATATTTTGCGTAACATCTTCCCCTATTTCTCCGTCACCGCGCGTGGCAGCCTGCAGCAATACCCCATTTTCATATAAAAGACTTACAGCAAGGCCATCAAATTTCAGCTCCCCAAAAAATCCCCCCGGAAATCTAACGTTCGGAGGCGAAACCTCCGATTTTGATTTGTCGGAGGTTTCGCCTCCGAACGTATTGAAAAGTTTGGTAATACGGTCTGTCCATTCCAAAAACTCTTCCTCGGAAAACACATCTTCGAGTGAGAGCATAGGTACGGCATGGCGCACTTTTTGAAACTTGTCCAACGCCGCACCACCCACGCGCTGAGTCGGGGAATCAGGAGTTATAAGCTCCGGAAATTCATCCTCCAGTTTTTTTAATTCATGCTTGAGCGAATCAAGAGCCGTCTCGGAAAGATCCAGACGGTCTAACACATGATAAAGATACCGTTGATGATGTATGACCTGCCGCAGTTTTTCTATGCGTTTTTTTGCTTCCGTCTTATGCATACCCCGCTATGGTAGCATTTCTTGCGCGAGTATTTCCATATAAGACATGAGTTTAAAATGTATCGGGACATTCAACAGGATCTTTCCATAAAAGCCCACGCTGTACTTTAACACTGCTGCTGCCACCACAAGCATTCCCTCCAAAGGAATCTATACGCAAACACCGTGAAAAAAGATTTCCATCAGTGTCCGTAACATTTTCACGCACTCGAACCGTAACATCAACACAGGTTCCATTATCAAGATCCATCGTATCAAATGTATATATACGGGCACCACTACCACTCATACTATAAGTTACCGCATTATTATTCCCTAAGCACGCAATAGAAAAACTACTTGTTTGTGTCGGTCCATATTTAGATAGTGATGGATCCTGATCATCCCAATAATACGCGCATTCCACCCCCGCATCAGCAGCATAAAACGCTTGAAACGAAGGTAAAATTGTGCGTGTTATGCGAAGTTCACGAAAAGAAATAGTAGAAACACCAATACCTACAGCAAGCGCTATGCTTATAATAACACCCGTAAGAAAAAGAGCTGTTCCTTTGTTTTTATAGTATATATTCATCAGAATGCCGCCCTTCGTTTGGTAATAGCTGTTTGCATTCGCATACGCGACTCGCCACCAGGACGATTAAGATCACCTGCTTCAACTTCAATAAGAATCGTCACGCGTTGAGGAGAACCAATACCCCCGGTTGTATAGAAGACAAGATCTGTAATGGTCCTATCAGGATCAGTTATGGGTACAAACCCACTAGTATTAACCTGACGTTCCACGCTTCCATTATTTAGGCGGTAATAAATAGTATCGCCACTAAGTGACTGACGGAATGAGAATAAATTACACCCATTTGACCAATCACAAGAGCTCACCGACATGCCATCACTTTCTCTCTCACAACTATTACCAACACAATAACTATCACCTGTGCGAATTTCGCGAGAAATAGTATCTAATGTATACCGTATATTATCATGGACATTTTGCAAATTGATCGCGTGACTTTGCGCGGTTTGTAACATAACAAGCGCGCCTGCACTCAAAATTATAACAATAGAAAATATAGAAAGCGCTATAAGCATCTCAAGAAGCGTAAACCCCCATGCAAACCTTCTTTTTATAATCACAATTGCCATTGAAATAGATGAGTTTCAAGTACTAAGTTTTTTACACCTGAAAGACCCTCCCACTCCATCCGTACTTGTACCTCTGCTTCATCTGACCCAATTGGTGTTATGTAAACTGATCGTCTAAACTGCGTCAAACTTCCTCCGAGATCATAACTAAACACCCCACTTGTTGAATCAAAAAGTAACTTGTCACAAGAACTGCCCGTACACCGGTCAAATAACACCGATCCATCATTTTGTAATTTTGCAATACAACCCTGCGGGTTATTGCAAATAGGAGGATTATCTACGAGACCCTCAAGCCATCTACTCGGATCACCTGTTTCTATGTTTTGATCGCGCCGTTCTCGAACCATTTCCATTGCTTCCTGTGCCAACATAGCGGCGGTTACACTGTCTTTATAGTCGCGTGCTATCTGAAATGAATTCTGCAACAAACCAGCAACACTTGCTAATACAAGCGAGAGCAATAATGTGGCGACTAGAGTTTCTAAGATGGTAAATCCTTTATTATTTAAAATCATGGAACTTTTTTTATTGCTACAGCCCCTGTAGTCCACATAATAACCCGCCGCGAAAGAGAGCTGTCTTTAGATTCAATTTCTATCGCATAACTTCCTGCTCCTAAATTAATGATAACACAAGGACCTGGATTACAAGATCCAATTGTCGCACCACGCATTTCAATAATGGGATTTGGTCTTTTATACGTTACACTCAACTGATCAAGATCTGTAGCACAAGTATCGCCCGCATTATTCAATTTACAAATATTACGAATACGCACACCACGCTCAATTGGCACTATCTCAACCTCTTCCCCTGCGGTAAAAAAATTATCTGGGGTTATAGCATCAGAAAAAAGTCTATAACTCCTGGAATCCGCCTTGTTAAAATGCACACCAAATGGGGCTTGATATTGTCCTGGTGGTCCTATGGGGCTTTCCAAAGTAGAGACTGCGCGTTGCTCGATATCACGTATGGCAAGCGCTATTAATTGCGCCTGACTGTCAAGCACAAGCAGCTCCCCAAAACGCGGAAAACCTGAAACAAGTATAGTGGTTACAATACCCATCACCGCCATCACAACAAGAAGCTCAATGACAGTAAAACCCCTAGTAAGTTTAGTCTGCATATCTACAAAAAACGTTACTGCTCGCCACCTCCTGGATCCGATGCACGTATTATAAGCGTCAAGACAATATCATCCATTATAACAGAATTTCCCGTATCTACACCCCGCATCGTAACGGTAAATGTTTTTGAGGCAAGAGGGTCTGCCTCGGAGGTTTTAACTCGTGCTTTAAAGAATGTGCCTCCCCCATACTCACTTGACCCAATAATATCATCAGGTGTATACACATCAAGAAAACCAATGGGAGCTGACGGACTCACATCAACAATAGAGAGTTGCACACTTCCGCTATACCCGCCAGATGGAATAACTTTTATTTCAGCTAATGTTGAAAATGAATAGAAGAATGATGAAGCAAATACCGTAACGGTACATGGCGGATCTGGTTCTGGATCTACATCACTACACAAAAGAGAAAAGCCTGCGGGTACCACGACAGACGCATCAACCCGCATATCGTCGGAATCACTAAGTGTGCCATCGCTTACGGTAAGGCTAACGTTGTATGTCCCTACTTTATCGGCAATAAATGTGGGTGATACTGAATTTGGATTTGAAATTGTTGCCGTACTTCCACCTGGTTTTGAGTTAAATGACCAACTATATGTTAGCGGGTCGTTATCGGGATCAGATGAAGCAGAACCATCAAGATTGACCAGAGCACCCACGGAAACATTTTGGTCAGGCCCCGCGTCAGCGTTAGGAGCCGCGTTTTCGGGAGTATACATAAACACCACTTTCGTTACTTCTCCCTCGGTAACCGTTATGGACTGGTTACAATCACCAGTAACGTCATCACAACTGATGGGAGAAAAAGTTGATACATTACACCCCGCCGTATCTCCAATTGCGTAAGTACAGGTAGCAACGGTTTCAGTGTATCCCGATAAATTACTCACGTGTGCTCCGTGTCCGCTTGGATCCACGCCAGAAAAAAGAGAAGGATTATCCAAACAGACAGATTCATCCCCCCCGGCACATGGTTCACCTATTAATCTATCCACATTTGCTTTTGTGGCAACACTCGCGCCCACGCGTTCAATTTGAACTTTACCCGGCGGTCTGCATTGAAGTGCATGATCAGTCTTTTTAACAAACACAGGTGGATCGTTCTCAAACACACCAAGTGGTACCCAAACGCCCGTAGAAACGCCAGCGGAATCAACATCTTCCGCCTCAACTAAAATGAGATGCGTAAGCCCGTCGGACATGGCAGAGTAAATACTTATAGGACTTGTCTTACCAAAAAAACAAGAAACCGAATCACCAGCCGCGGCGGCACATCCTTTACCAACCCACCAGCCGTCGGCAGTTACCCCGTTCAGTTGGTTTGCCAGTACCGGCCCCGCAATAACCACTCCATCTTTTTTGACCCGAATATTTATATCTCCGCTTGGATAATCGGGATCGCCCGCCCAACCTTCAACTTTGCAACTCAATGGATCTACATCGATGCCCTGTGCACCTTGGTGATCTCCTTGGGGGATTCCAGCAGGCCGCACGCCGAACCAAACCCAGTTATTATTGGTATCAACCCATTGATCTTCTCCTGGATAGACTGTTACATTTTTCTCGGGAGTCGTGGAAACCCAACCTGAAGGTGCGGCCAGAGAGACAGTATAGGTGCCGGGAGGGATCGAGCCCGATGTATAGTAGGGCATCTCAGTTGAAGTGAGACATCCAACAGCCTCGACGGAGAAATTGCCAGTGGTAAGAGCGCCCGGTCCAGTACCAGAGACGACCGCGCCCGGAAGAACCAGCTGGTCGGCGTAACCGATACATCCGGCCTCCGAAATAATAGTTTGCTCACCCATATCGAGATCACCGCTACCATTGGCGTCGACAAATATCAAACCCGATATCCAGCCGTTTTGCCGGATACCAAACCAGGGGTGATCAGTAACAGTGCCCTGCACAACTCCCAGCCTACCTGGCTGCACATCTACCCTTAGGGTTCCTGTGGTACCCACCCACCCCGAAGGGGGAGTCACCTTGATCACATAGGTACCTGCATCCAAAGGACTAGTAGCATAATACGGCCCCTGTGTATTGCAATCACGCGGGCTGACTGAACCAAAATTTGTTGGCCCCGAAACCCACTCAATTTTTACATTAGCCAACGTTTCGATTGGAGCGCTACCATTGCCGGCACAACTAACACCATCGTCTTGAATATATGCCTCTTCGGCATCAGGAGAGACACTGCCATCTTTATCATTAAACACGCGTCCAATGATATATCCTTGAGCAGGGGCGGTTGGAACAACAATAAAAGTGATACGACTCTCTGTAGAGAGACCGCCCCGCTCCACTATGACTTTTGCCGTATAGGTGCCTGGATCATATGTGTGTGAGGTAGAAAGGCTAGTTACAGATTGACCATCAGCTTTGTAGCCATTAGCGGGATCGTTTGGATTGCCACATACAGAACCCGCGGAAGCGACCCCAACACTAGTTGTGGGGTCCGAGCAATTCCACCAAAATGTATAGTTGATAGTACCGGCGGCGGTCCCTGACACGTCAGCGCGGAATGTCTTGTTTTGTGCGGAACTTGCTAAATCTGGAGGATCCATAGAAAACGCGAGGATGATATCTTGGTCCTGCTGAATACCGATCGGGGCGGCTACATTTGCGTAATCACCACTGTTGCGGTGCAGTGTTTGCGTCGGGCACACTGACGACTGGGGGGAACACCGCCATCCGGAAGGAAGTTGGGCGGTTACGGTAATATCGCCTACTATAAAAAATATGTGGGGTGTTTGATACGCGGGCGCGTCATCGGCATCTGTAAGAGACCAGCATACATCCGGAGCATAACTCGTTCCGAATATGTTAACGGAAAGCCCTGGTACCAGCATCTTTGCTCCTGTATAAGGGCATCCCGACCCGCCAGAGTAAATCAACTCTTCGGAATCTTCTCGGGTTCCGTTGCCATTTGCATCATTGAAAAATCTGCCTACGATATTGCTTAGAACACCGATAGGAGGGGCGACCGACCCACTTCCTGTACTTCCACCTCCACTTCCGCCACCGCCACCAGCAAATGCAATATCAACATTAAGAAAAAACCCAAAGAAAATGACAAAAACCAACAATATGGGAGCCGCGAGAGCTTTTGCAAAACCTGATATCCGCATGCATCCATGATACCACTCTTTTTAATAAAAACGTTTTTCCCTGATATGTCATTGTGGATAACGCCTATACAGTAGCCCGAGCGCCAACAACACCCCAGCTAATGGAACCGGCCACGCGCCCCATCGCGCATACGGCGTAACAATATGCAAAAAAGGCACCTGCCCAGCGACCCCTTCGCTCCCTCCAGCTCTCAATGCTCGCACATGGCCTACACTATCTATAATGGCTGTCGGCCCTGCGTTGGACGCACGCACCACAAATCTTCCGGACTCTATAGCCCGCACGCGTGCCATTGAAATCATATACCTCGCATAGAGATAATTTCCTCTAAACAGGGTGTCGGACGCCTGAAGAAATATCACATCAGCGCCATTTTTACCAAGAGATCGTACCATGTTTGGATTTGAGGCCTCCGAACATACTATGGATGCGTACGTTCCTCGCACGTCCGTGACCGGAGGTCCCTTTTCGGCGACAGCCAGAGCGCGCGCGTCCTCATAAGTGCCAACAGCGTGTTGATAACCAAGCAGAGAAAGAATAGACCCTACAAAAAGCGGCACATATTCACCGATAGGCATCAAAATATGCTTGCCTTGAAACCCCACAATCCCCCCGTCCGGCCGCCAGTAGAGTGTACGACTTTCCACACCATTCGCTTGCCGCGTATACACATGATCCACCAACAGGGTGTTGTTTTTTTTCATGCGGTCTATAAGACGCATGCCATTCAAGGCATCAAACGACAACATATCACCGTCTTCAGGAGCTACGAGTATGTCAATTGCTTGCGGGAGCGCAACAACGTGGCCGATAGATGCGCGGAGAGATGCGGCCCTGTCAGATTGTGCGTAGACAAACGCGCGCGGTATATCGGTGCGCATAGCAACCACCTCATACGAACGCGCCGAGCGATTTGCGCGCTCGTGCCACTTTACGAAAAACACGCCACCAAGACTAGCAACACCCATTACGCCCGCAAGAATAACCGCGCCACCGAACACTCTTTTTTTCTTTGTACTTGCAGTGCTCCACCATAAGAAAACCAGAACATTGGAGATTATGATCACTAAATTCACCAGATATATCCCTCCTACAGACGCAAGCAATACCACCCACCCATCCGTCATGCCATATACCAAACTCCCCAATGTCCACTCCGAGAAAAATGAGCTACTCCCAGAAGCAAATCCCCAAAAACCAATCACAAACGACCGCGCATATTCGCACAGTACCCACAGCCCCGCTATAGATAGCGCGTATAGAATTTTTAAGTTCCAAGAATGACTGCCCATCCAAATCGACAGATACGCCACACCCGCCCCAAACACGCCCCACCACAGAGCAAACGAGCAGACAACCAACAACCACGCCGACACAAATAAGGCATACGCTATAGATGCAGACTCAACACCAGCCCATTCCAACGGTAGCAGGCTAAACATCCATATAAGCGTGATTCCAAAAAAAAGTACCCCGCTGAAGAAAAAAAAGAAAAATGATTTTTTATATGACCATTGCTCTTTTGACAAATATATAAGCAAAGGCGCAAATCCTACCAACACCAATGCCTCCCCCACATAAGGAACGAAAAAACCCAATGCAAAAAGAATAGATGTTATAAACGCGGCGGCGAATGCGTGTTTGTACATGATATGGTTATGGTACAGGAAAAAATTTTTTGCAAAAAGATAGTAATACTCTATACTTATAATAGGAAGAATATAAGTTTAATAGTAATAACATGAACATAGAATCTGAATCCAAGCGCGACATGGGGATGCCCGTCGCCATCGGTATAGTGGCGGTTGCCGTCATTATACTTGGCGCCTGGTACTATTATCAAAAGAATGCATCCGTGTCTGAGACGCCCGTACGCAATGAGTTGGAAAACAAGATGATCAGAGTACGATTGGATCCTTTGAATGGTTCCGGTCAAATGGGTACGGCATTCCTGCGCCAAAAAGACACTATGGTCTACGTAGACATTAATGTCTTGGGTGCCCCCGCCACTAGTTTGCAACCCGCGCATATTCACACGGGCGCGTGTCCCAATCCGGGTGAGGTAATCTATTCGCTTAACGCAAGCCAAAAAGGGGTTTCGGGCACATTGCTTGATACCTCCCTTGAGCAAATCATCGATCAGCTTCCCCTCGCCATCAATATCCATGCTTCAGAGAATGATCTGAAAACCTACACCGCATGCGGCAACATTCTTGAAACAGGCGTTGTTCCAGAAAAATAATCAGCTGTATAAATTAGAATAGGAGTGATTGATATATTGCAAGCATTTGACTACCAGCAACCCAAGAAATAAATGTTCCGGCCGCCAAAAACGGACCGAACGGTATTTGTGTTTTTAAGCCGCCTCCCCCCAAAAGAACAAGAGGAACCGCGATAAGCGTGCCTATCCAAAAAGAAAGCACAATGGCAACGGTTGTAAGCCATGGACCCAATAAAAACCCTATGCCAAGGGCAAGTTTCGCGTCGCCGAAACCCATCCATGTTCCTTTTGAAAAAAACCAAAGGGAAGCAAAGAACGCAAATGCTCCCCCGCCGGCAAGAATTTTCGGAAGTCCAACTTCCAACAGTTCAGAAATTGGAGCTCCGAAAATTTCCCCGAAAAATGCCAACATAATAAAAAAATAAACAAGCTGGTTGGGAATTATTTTATGACGTATATCATACACAGAAATCACAATAAGAAGACTCCAAACAATAAAAAGAAATCCTAAAAATATCCAACCGCCATTAAATCCATCCTTCCAAAAAGAAAGCCCTGTCAACAAAAACACGACTCCTGTGGTAACTTCAACAATTGGATACTGCCATGAAATTCGCGAGCCGCATGAATGACATTTTCCCTTTTGAATAATAAAACTGATCAAAGGAATAAGCTCGCGCCATGTGAGAGTTCTTCCGCACGAAAAACAACGCGACCGCGCGTTTCCGATCCGCTCCCCGGTCCCCAGCCGATACGCAACCACGTTCAGAAAACTACCAATGATAGTTCCCAGAGCAAAAACCAATAAGACAATCGGAGGCGAAACCTCCGAAAATGTATCCATATGGCTTTATTGTACCAAATAGAAACTTTCGGAGGTTTCGCCTCCGATTGTCTTATGATAGAATAAAAAAATGCAAAGACAGCAAACTACTACTGGAGAAATCTATCATATATACAACAGAGGAGTTGAAAAGCGTGATGTTTTTATGGATGAACAAGATTATTTACGCTTTATACATAATCTATTTGAATTTAATGATACTGCACCTGCTGGTAAATATTCTGTGAAATCGGAGGCGAAACCTCCGAAAATTGATAGAAATACTCTTTTAGATATTTTGGCTTTTTGTTTAATGCCAAATCATTTCCATATAATGATTCGTGAACAACAAGAAAACGGTGTTAGTACATTTATGCAAAAACTTGGCACAGGTTATACCGTCTATTTCAATCAAAAATACGAGCGTACCGGAGTTCTATTTCAAGGAGTTTATAAAAGTATTCATATCACCGATGATAGCCATTTTCGTTATCTTCCTTTTTATATCCATTTAAATCCTTTGGATCTTCTCTATCCCAACTGGCGTGAAGGAACTGTTGAAAACACGACAAAAGTGTTTCAATTCTTAGAAAACTATAAATGGTCCAGCTATCTTGATTATATGAGAAAGAAGAACTTTCCTTCTGTGATCAATAATTCTATTTTAGATGAGGTTCTTGGCAGACCTGAAGATCAAAAAAACAGCATGCTAGAATGGATTCGTCGTTATGGAGCCGAGGAAATAGAAAGTGTTTCATTAGAGTAAAAACAATCGGAGGCGAAACCTCCGATTGTTTGCCGAGATTCTGGAATTACTGGCAGGCTTCGGTTGTGGGGGCTGTTGTTATTTCGCCGGCAAAGCCTTCGCTGTCTACGCAAAAATAGGTTGTGGGCGTGAGAGACCGCAACTCGACCCATGCCGCATAGGCGGACGGACTTGAACTACAATCGGTGAGGTTTCCTGTTTGCTCTTCTGCCGCGGTTCGCAACACTGTAATTTGAGGCGCGTCACATACATCATCGGTACCGTTGTCGTATGAATAGCCGTTATCAATGTGAAAGATATTGGCGAAAATGCGAATATCACTCATGCTGGTTTTCGCGCTTGCGTTTTTACTTTTGTTGCGGGCATTATTTAACGGCACCAAAACAATAGAGGCAAAAATGCCGATGATGGCGATAACAACCATAAGCTCCATAATGGTAAAACCTTTCCGCATATACACACTATACAGAAAGTATTGTATCTACACCACAATTATTATCCACAGGGCAAAGAAAAACCGCCCGTGAAACGCCGGGACGGTTTTTCCGTAAAACAAAACTACATCCTATGGACAAACCGATCCTGTAGGATTCGCCGCCGCCAAAGCATAAGCACGAGATGCTCCCAAACTGTCTACACACCATCCGCTAGGAGATGAACCCACCAAACCAACATACGCCGCATATGCCGCGTTGCCGGCTGCCTTAACGATATACACACCCACCTTGCCACTTGCTCCAGTGTTAGCAGCAGCAGCAGTGGTACAACTACCTGCTCCTTGCTGACCTCTTATATCTGCATCAAGCTGACCAAGACTTGCATCAATTCCTGCACCTAAAGTAGTACAAGCTGGAGCAGTTCCGGCACCCCATGTTGGTGTCACGAAAGCAGCTGGATAGGTAGCGCCGTCATACGTTGTCTCGGCAATAGAGCGAACCTGAGCAATACTAGCCTGGATACGCGCATCTTTTGCTTTATTCCTTGCTGTGTTCAAGCTTGCCAACACGATACTTGCCAAGATACCGATGATGGCAATAACAACCAAAAGTTCAATAAGTGTAAACCCCTGCCTACCGGACAGGCAGGCTTTTTGTTCCTTAAATAATTTCATTGTAATTTTTGTTAAGAATAAATGTTGTGCACAACATTTATGAATTTCAAGAACCGACCTTTCAAAACTATTTGTGCTTTCCTTATTATAGCGAATTTAAAGCCTGTGTTTTTGGAATGCTGTGGATATCTATATTAAAATTGTCCGGTGATGCTGTATATCGGCATCAAGATTGCCGCAACTAACAACCCCACGCCCCCGCCGAGCACCAAAATCATCAAAGGTTCAATGAGATCAACCAAGTTATCTACCGCGCTGTCTACTTCTTTTTGATAAAACCTCCCGATATTTTTTAGTATGCTATCCAGACGGCCCGTTTCTTCTCCGATGCGTATCATCTGGCTCAACAACGGCGGAATATCGGGGTGCTGGGCGAGAGACGCGCTAATGGAACTGCCTCCTTTTACCGATTCAATGGATTCAAGCACCGCCAAGCGATATACTTCGTTGCCGACGATTTCAGCGGTTATGCCCAGCGCGCGTACGACCGGAATGCCTCCCGAAAGAAGCGTTTGCAAATTATCCGCAAACCGCGCCATATATAACTTTCGGTACAGCGTTCCAATAACAGGAATGGAAATTTGAAACCGATGCACCGCTAACCGCCCCGCGGCTGTTTGATAATAGCGCCACAAAAACAACCCAAGAGCCGCACATAACAGCAACGCAAGCACGCCAAACGCGCGCATACTATTGCTTAAACCAATAAGAATACGGGTGTAGATGGGCAACTCCCCGCCTACTTCATTAAGAATGGGAATAAGCTGGGGAAGAATGATAACGAACATCAATATCATAACAATAATAAACGTAGCCAGCACAAACGCCGGATAAATAAGCGCGTTGCGCGCCTTTGAAGAAAGCTCATACGCCCGTTCCAAATAATCGGCAAGATACGTAAATGTTTCATCGAGCTTTCCTGATTCTTCCCCCGAACGCACCATGTTAACGTAAAACGTGGAAAAAACTTTCGGATGACGCGCCATTGCCTGCGACATCGCCGCGCCCCCCTGAATGTCGTCTAGCAAACTTATAATTTCGCGTTCCAATAACGGGTTTCTCATTTCAGAAATAATCACCCGCAATGATTCCACCACGGGCACCTTCGCTTCAAACAACGTGGATAACTGCCGCGATAATATCACGATATCTTTTTGTTTTATGCGCCCGAACAACGCGAACGAACCTCCGGCAAACGATTTTTCTTCTTCCGGTTCCAAAGAAATTACCATAAGCCCCCGCCGTTGAAGCGACGTAACCGCGATATCAAGCGTAACCGCGTCTATGGAACCCGTACGGAGATCACCCTCTTGTGTTCGAGCTTGGTAGTTGTATTTCATAGACCATGATCCATGTTACGCGATTAGAGCCGTCTTGATAATGTTTGTAATTCTTCAGGATTGAGCGAATGATTCATTGCCGTTTCAATGGTAATTTCTCCCGCGCGCAGAAGGTCAATAAGCGAACGATTCAAACTTACCATGCCGTCTTGGGAACTTGTATCAATAACAAGATCAACTTCGTGGACTTTATTTTCGCGAACGAGGTTTCGTATGGCTGAATTTGCTATCATAAGTTCGTATGCCGGTATCAACCCGCCCGACACGCGCGGCAAGAGGCGCTGGGAAAATACTCCCAGTAATGTTACCGACAACTGCGAACGAATTTGGGGTTGCTGGGCGGCGGGAAAACTATCTATGATACGATCGATTGTTTGCGCGGCGCTGTTGGTGTGAAGAGACGAAAAAATAAGGTGCCCGGTTTCTGCCGCCGTAACCGCCGCAGATATGGTTTCGGGGTCGCGCATTTCGCCTATCATCGCAACATTAATATCCTGCCGGAACGCGGAACGGAGCGCCCGATGAAAATCTTGGGTATCCGTACGCACTTCCCGCTGATCCACGATAGACCTATCCTGCGTGAAAAGATATTCTATGGGATCTTCGATAGTAACAATGTGCTCGGCGCGTTCATGGTTTATCATGTCCACAAGCGCGGCAAGCGTAGTTGATTTGCCATGTCCCGTGGGGCCCACCACCAAAAAGAACCCCTGCTCTTTGCGCGCAAACTCGGTAAGCACGTCAGGCAAGCCAAGCTCCTCAAGCGTGCGGATAGTGTGTTGAATAAGACGCAAGGCGCACCCTATGTAACCGCGCTGAAAAAACGCGTTGCCGCGAAACCGAAGTTTATCTTTATATGAAAAAGAAAAATCAATTTCATGCTGGCTCTCCAGCTCTTTTTGCTCATGATCTTCCAGCATTGCCTCAACGAGCCCCGCGGTAACCTCGGGTGTAAGCACAGGCTTTTCGACAAGCGGAACCAACTGGCCCGCGATCCGAAGGGTGGGATGCCGTCCTACGGCAAGATGCAAATCCGACGCGTCGTCACGCGCCACGCTTAAGAGCAATTCCTCAAGTTGTTGAGAGTAATCCATTATCGTTTGCAGATCCCGAATCAAATTCAGGATGACATGTTACTTGCGTTTAGCCAGCAACTTTCGCACCTTCTCCACCACCTCGCTCGGCGTATAGTGCGCTTTTACAATGTAATCATCCGCGCCTAAACGCATGCCTCGTTCCGTGTCATCTTTTTGACTTAAATTCGTAAGCATAACAACCAGGGGTCCGTTTGGATTTTTTTCAGCACGCATTTTTTGCAAAATGGAAAACCCGTCCATTTCCGGAAGCACCACATCAAGAAGAACGATATCCGGCTTGACGCTTACTACTTTCTCAAGAGCCTCATGGCCCGTTTTGGCAATTTCCACCACAAACTCTTCTTCTTTAAATTTGAGAGCGTACATTTCCAGCAAAAATTCATCATCATCTACAATAAGCACAGTTTGTTTCATGTTTTTATATTATCGTATTTATATAATACCAACAAGTAACAACCTTACACTACCACTTCCGAGAGTTCCTCTACGCCAACGGTCCCTGCGAGCACTTTTAATATACCATCTTGCCGCATAGTAAGCATGCCTTGTCGACGCGCTTCTTCTCCAATGCTCACCTCGGAAGGCTGTTTCTCCAATATAAGCCGCTCTAACTCCGGCGTCATGGCGAGCACTTCAAACAAGCCCACCCTGCCGCGCGTGCCTTTCGGGCATGTGGCGGATGGCAATGCCTGATAAATATCTTTTGGCAAGCTTGTCACTTTTTTGATATCAGCGGGCATGGCAGAAATTTCTTTTTCTAATGCTTCTTTTATTTTTCCTTCTACGGGAATAGATTTCTTGGAATCAACACAAAGAGTTCGAACCAGCCGTTGGCCAATAACAAGAGCCAACGTGGAAGGTATCAAAAAAGGATCGACACCCATATCAATAAGCCGCGGGATAACACCAATTGCATTATTTGTATGCAACGTAGAAAGCACCAAATGACCGGTCAGCGCGGCGTGCACGGCAAGCTGGGCTGTTTCTTTGTCACGAATTTCACCCACCATGATGATATCCGGATCCTGCCGCAACACGCTCCGCAAACCCGCGGCAAACGTATAGCTGATTTCCGGACGCACCTGCGACTGATTAACTCCTTCAATACTGTATTCAACCGGATCTTCCAAACTTATAATATTTGCCCCTTCTTGATTCAATACCTGCAACACGGCGTACAATGTTGTCGATTTCCCCGAACCGGTAGGACCCGTAACCAAAATCATACCAAACGGCCGTTTAATAGTATTTTCCAATAACGCGAGATTGCGTCCCGCCAAACCAAGATCGGTCATGGATTTTACACCCGAAGCAGTATCAAGAATGCGGATGGCAACTTTTTCGCCAAAATACGTGGGAAACGTTGAGACACGAAAATCAATATTCGCCCCGCTTATCACCGTAGAAAATCTCCCGTCCTGTGGTTTTCGTTTTTCATCAAGCTTTAAGCGTGTAAGAATTTTCACGCGCGCAATCACGGCTTCATGAACACTCATAGGCAAGAGCAAACTCGTATAAAGCGTACCGTCAAGCCGAAACCGCACCCGCAAATGTTCACGCCCGGGTTCAATATGAACATCAGACGCCCGTCCTTCTATGGCATGTTTTAGTACCACTGCCACCAATTTAGTAACCGGCGTATCTTCCAGCAACGCTTCTTTTCTTTCAGCATCTTCGCTTTCCAGCCCTGTTACACCAGCATATTTTTCCTCTCGTTCCTGCTCAAATTCGCCAACCGCGCGCTCCACCTCACCACCAAGTCCCTTATACTGCTCCATCACCGCCTCAAAATCAGATTGAGACACCACATACACCTTGTAGGAAAGGTTTATGCTTGAGGCAATAAATTTCAATGCTTCGCGAGCTTCAATATCATCCGGCTGTACCATGCCCACGCTCAGCACCCCGTCTGAAAGTTCTACCGGAATTATTTGATAATGACGAGCGGATTCTTCCGATATGTGCTTGAGAATATCAAACGGAAGTTTGCGGCTTTCCAAACTATAGGAAGGCACTCCAAACAAAACGCTTTTCGCATTTACTATATCCTGTTCAGAAACATGGGCATCTCTAAGCAATACTTCCATGCGTTGCGGATCGCCTTGAGACTCTTCGGAAATCTGTCCTGCTTCTTCGCGAGAGAGCGCATTGTTTGAGACAAGTATGTCTAATAAGGTTCTGTGAGCCATAGAATATTTCTTGAGACCTGCGTTTTACGGTAAAAACGGGTTTCGTTTGGTTGTACTTGCCGTAAAAGGAGTTCCTTGGGGTTGTGGCGCCTCGGTGAGAGCTTGAAATGCCGGATCATCCAAAATAGATATATCAAGCTTCATCGCTTGAAGCGTTGCGATACTGCCTAATATCTCGGCGCGCACCGCCGCATATTTACTCGGCTGTTCCACGCTTCCCTCGGGTGATATATTTTCTTCTCCCGCGCCGCGTAAAAACCAAAACAACCCGAGCCCTCCTATTACCAGAAGACCAACTATAAACACTGCGTTTTTTTTGATGGATTCCATTTATAATATAGTGCGTTCTTGATAATAGGCTCGTAATATGAGCTTAAACCCCATGTCCCCGTCCTTGGGCGTTTGCGCGAGATCGATGCTCACTACGTCGACCAAGCGGAGGTTCTTTTCAAGCGACCTGAGAAACGATAGAAACTGAACATACGATCCATCCACGCCCAAGGTGATAGTAAGGGCGTTTCCCACTTCGGGAAGAGAAGGAGGAGGTGGACCGTTTTCAGAAAAAGAAATAGCCGAAATATGGATGTCTGATTGCCTAGCCATGGTATTCACATCTATAAAAAGTTCACTCAAAGCCGAGCCCGCAGGTAAAAACTTGCGAATTTTATCGATAGCAACGGGATCAATGCTGTTGTACCGGCTCAAAAGATCGTCCCGCAGACGAATAACTTCGCGCGCGTTTTTAATAGCATCCTCGACCACCGATTGTTCCGCACGCACGCTTTGAACCTTGGCTAACTCCGGCTGTACATAGGAACGCAACAAAAAGATTCCTCCCCCCGCAAGCGCTATGCTAATAATAATATGAACCATGGTTGCTTTTTAGCGAAAACGAAATATATTTTCAGCAAGAGTTATGCTTATAAAAAAATTAATTGCCGAACCTTCTTTATCTTCCGTGAGGGCAATGGAATCTAATGTAACCCGCGTGATAAGGGGAAAAGACCGAAATTCTTCCAACTGCCGATGAAGTGTTAAAAAATCGTCCGCCTTGCCACCCAGAGAAATACCTTTTTCAAACGTATAAGCAAACTTGGTGTAATATACACGGGGAAGCGTATGGTCTTCCAACAGAGAAAAAACATTTGACGAATGGATATGCGCCGCAAGGAGAGAGCGTGCTGTGCGAAGTCCTCGATCAACACGCGCCATCTCTTGAATATTTTTTACGTCGAGATCATGTTCCAACTGAGAAAGTTCACGCGTAAGCCCGTCAAGTGATTTTTCCAAATTCTGTCGATATAAATAGACACCGCCATACACGCCTCCAACCACAACCAAAAAAAGGAGTGCAATGATTGTGAGAATACCTAACCCGCGCCCTCCTTCACTTTGGCGCGAAGGATGCGCGTATTCCATTCTTGGTTTTGCAATGAGAGATGGGTCTGCCATAGTACTTAAAACTTGAAACTTTTTATTTTTATGATCCGCGTTTCAGATTTCATGCTCCAAGATTTACTTGAGTCCTCGTAACGCAAGCCCTACCGCAACAGAAAATGACGGGCCTGTTTCTTTTAATACGGGCTGGAAAAATGCCGGATATTCAAGGCGGGCAAACGGATTTCCCACCAGCACTTCAACACCGAATTTCTTTACCATGTAATCAGAAAGTCCCTGCATTGTCGCTCCCCCACCCGCGATTAATATCTTCGATACGGTTCCTTTGTGTTTACGCGTATAGCCAACCACAAAGCGTTCAATCTCAATAAGTAAAAAATCGATAAGCGGATTTATCACCTTCATAATTTCTTGATGCTCCACACGGCTTGATATGCCCACTTCACGCTTCAAAATTTCCGCCCGTTCGAACCCAATATCAAGCGACTCCGAAAGCGCAACTGTTATGTCCTGGAGACCTTTCTCAATGCTGTGATTTGCCCGAATGATACCTCCTTCAAGCAAAGCAATTTTGGTGGATGTTGCTCCAAAATCAATCATCAACACCCCCGCGCGTTCCCGACCCAGCAAAGAACGGATAGAACTGAACACTTCAATCTCGAACGATGCGACCGTGAGAGACGCGTCGGCAACCATGTGCTTGTATTTCTCCAGAATATCTTTTGGCACTGCCACCAAAATAATTTGCGTGGAGGTTTTCGCGGGCGAAGCAACCGTTCCTTCTTCATCCAAAACAGAATTTGGCACCTCCCACCAATCCATAACAACTTCCGTCAAAGGAATAGGTATGTACCGCCGCGCTTCATACTGCATGATACTCTTTATATCTTGATTCGAAACACGCGGAATTTCCACCGTCGTCACAAAACTGTGGCGCAAAGGCATTGCCACCACCGCGTCTTTGGCGGTAGCTCCCGTTTCTCGGATCAAATCGGTCAACACCTCTGTTGCTTTTTCATTTGAAAGGCGTACGCTCTGCCCGATGCTCTTTCCCGCGTAGGGTCCCGTCGCAAGTTCACCGTATGTTTCAAGTATTGCCCGCTCTCCATCCAAACGCACTTGCACCAGTTTCATTGATGCCGAACCCATATCAATTCCCAACACGCTCTTTTCCTTTCCAAAAAAAGAAAATCGCGGTGATTGGAATGTTTTAAAGAAAGGTATGTCCATGGTATTATACCACTGCGTCTGAATAAGACATAAAAATAATTATCCACATGTGAATATGAGATGAGCTATACTTCTTGGAAACACACGTTGCTTGATCTCCTGTTCCCAACTTCCTGCGTGTCGTGCGGCGTGTTAGGATCTGTTTTCTGCGCCCCATGCACATCTGCGATTCCTTTGTCAGAGCCGGCTTGCTTTGTTTGCAACGCCCGTAAATCTTCAGGTTCCATTTGTGACAGGTGCCGCCCGCGCGCACCCCATCTTACCCGCGTGTGGTGGGCAGTCGCCTATGAGAACGAGCATGTGCGAAAGGCAATTACCGAATTCAAATACAACAGCAACCGATCACTCGCAGAAACCCTCGCTGACTTTATAGTAGCATCTGTAAAAAAACGCGCACAAGCGCATAACGCGCATATTCCGGCGGATGCCATTCTTCTTGCAGTTCCCCTGCACACCCAAAAAAGGAGATTGCGCGGATTCAATCAATCAGAATTAGTAGCTTCTCACATCGCGCGCGCTCTTTCTCTGCCCCTGTTGCAAGCAAATGTTCTTACGCGCACGCGAAACACCTCCCCGCAAGCACAAGCGGGCGGAAGAGAAAAAAGAATGAAAAATGTGGATCATGTGTTTATGATACACGAAACAGTCGCGCACAAAATAAAAGATCGCCTCATAATTTTGGTAGATGACATAGCCACCACCGGAAGCACGCTCAACGACGCCGCGCGCGCATTAAAAGAAGCCGGCGCGGCGCATGTGTGGGGGCTTGTGGTCGCAAAAGGATAACTGTATCTACTCCGATGTCTTGCCGTCAAAATGCTCTTCACCTGCTTCCGCTTTTGTGGGATGCGTGGTGCCATCGCGATGTTCTGGTGGAGCATAAATACTGTAGAGTTTTAACATATCAGAACCCGTGTTTATGACATTATGTCGCGTGCCTTGTGGAATCACCACAGCATAATCAGCGCCAATCATGTATTCAACTCCATCAAGCACCGCCATTCCTTCCCCTTCTTCAAATCGAATAAATTGATCAAGCTCGTGCGTCTCTTCGCCAATTTCTTCCCCGGGACGCAAAGACATCAAAACTAGCTGACTATTTTTTGCCGTATACAGCACACGGCGATAGTCTTTGTTTTCCTTCGTCGCATCTTCAATATTTATGATGTATCCTTTCATATATATATTATATCGCGCTTGTATCCGGCTGGTGCACTCCAAAAATATTTCCTTCCGTATCTTTGTAGTACGCTTGCCATGCCATACCGGGGATAGCAAACTTCGGAAGCGCGAGCGTGCCGCCGGCAGTTTCAATGTTAGTAATCGTTTCGTCGAGGTTTTCCACTTGCACAGTGCACACATACGCGCTCACTGGTTGCCCGTCTGCGGGAGCCGCGCCCTTTCTCTGCACAAACCCGCCATTAATACCTGCCTCGGCGCTACCTTTGGGAGCGGTCATAATACCCCAATAAGTAGTCTCCCCCATCGGCCACCCCTCAAACGTCCATCCGAACACATCTCCATAAAACTTCTTCGCCCGCTCGACATCTTCCGCGTGTATTTCAAAATGTATTACTCGGTTCATAATAATAAATTAGTTTTTATTCTCTCGAGTGTTTAGCATATCATGAAAGTAATACTATACTCAATGGCGACTGGAATTTACAAATATGAAATGCTAGCATGGATACGAAAGTAATACCTATGGAGGCGTGGCCGAGCGGCTTAAGGCAGCATCCTGCTAAGATGTTAGGGGGGAAACTCCCTCGAAGGTTCGAATCCTTCCGCCTCCGCGTTTGATCTGCCCCTCGTAAGAGGGGTGGAAAAACATTGATGAGAGGATGAGAAATCTATCCTGAGCGAACTCCGCATTTGATCTTTCACAATCAATCACAAAGGAGGATACAAAAGATGGAATACCGAGCGGTAGGAAACCGCTGCGCGGTTGTCCTTGATTCTCTGCGTTTGCCAGTCTTGCGTGAAGATATTTTGACTGTACTGAACCATAAAGGTTTTGTCTTGGTAGAAGTGAACATTGTCGCGCTCGCTCGACAGTGCGTCGGCACATCACAATATCGCCGGGGCGCACGGCCTTCCGAAGCTCCTGCAATCGTTGATTGTTCCAGTCTTATAAAGTGGATCTACGCACAAATGGGTATTTGGTTGCCACGACGATCAATTCAGCAGCGCGAACTTGGCGAAGCAGTTGGTCTCGACGAACTTGTCGCTGGTGATATTGTGTTCGTTTCCGGCCGAATTGACTATTACCATGACGACTCTGCAAACGGAGTTGGTCATGTTGGTATTGCAACCGGTGATGGAACAGTGGTACACGCCGCAGACAGGAAAGCTAACGTAGTGGAAACTCCTCTGGATAAGTTTGTTGGCAAAACCAAGTTTCGCGGCGCGAGACGCTACCTTCCGAAAGGTATAGAGGTTCTTACGTTCAAAACTCCAACTGAAAGAGAGGTGGAAATTGCGGACGATATTAGATGGATTGTTCTGCAATCACTTCCAAAATAATCTTGGGCTCCGCGTACGGTTATGCGGAGCCCTTTCTTTTTTGATTTGTTTTTACTTTTCACTAAACATAATGTTAGATTGTTAATCAGACAGTACATTCCCAAACGAAGCTTAAGGAGGCGAACAGCATGGCCAGTTTTCGTATTGTTTCGATACCGCAAGGGGGAGCACCTGAAGAAATACGCAAGGAATGGATTGGTATAGTTCTTCCCCTGAAGAAATTGCTCAGTCCAGATGAGGGATCTTACGAATACAACCTAAAAGTCAGGCGCCAACAGCCGCGATCCTTTGTAACCGTTCCCGTCAGGACGGCTCTCGAGAAACTCACAAAGAAGAGTCGGGTCGCGGCCGAGTGGTTCTACGTGAACTTGCCTTACCTCTGGTTAGATCGCGACTTCTGCTTCGGAGTCGACGAGGTGGAAATCTTTGAGTCCGACTAGATGCTGTCGTGGGCGGGCAAGAGAAATCTTCCCGCCTCTTTCGTTCTTAATTTGAAAGAACTACTTTGTGCCTGCTCCGTACGCTCGAATTTGTATTTTGCCAAAGAACCTGTCAAAATTGATAGTATATCAAATCATTTTCATACTACACTTACCAAGATTGAAAGCGGAATTATCAAAACGCCGTCTGTGCTTATGGTGGAAAAAATCGCCAAAGCCCTAGATGTCGCAATAAAGGATTTGATAAAATAGATATGAAAATTGCAACGCACAACATTGAATTTCTGTTTGAAGAAGGAACGCATACTCATTCAGGAAAAGAATGGAATTACACAAAAGAACTTGTAGAAGCTAGGATTCCCACATTCAATTTACAAGTGCAACCGATGGATAAAAATTTTTGATATTTTTTCGTAACGACTTTTGATGTAATTTGTTC
>Ga0155009_110_pt2 | contig 164084 bp, 193 predicted proteins | sample RifCSPhighO2_01_FD_105977 | JGI IMG/M metagenome (GOLD analysis project Ga0155009, IMG submission 105977) | Candidatus Ryanbacteria bacterium RIFCSPHIGHO2_01_FULL_45_22 | reverse complement strand
GGCGACACTTTGGTTTTGGAGGAATGGGACAAAGATAAAAAAGATTATACGGGAAGAAAAATTGAGGTTGTCGCCACTTACATTCTCAAAACTAAAGGTCAAACTTTTTGGCCGCCGGAGGAAGTTGAGAAACATGGTTTTCAGATTATCCAATTTGAACCAAAGGAAAAATGAAAATCACAAAAAGTAAAATTCAAGTGCTATTAGTTCATGGAGGAATGACCTTCAAAAATGAGAAGGACTATTTGCATTATCTAAAAACTAAAAAAGTCTCGACTAAGAAAAAGATTTATTGGGCTGGAGATTATTTGGAAAAAAGTTTAGGTAAAAGGTTTGAGATAATTTCGCCACGAATGCCTTTGCAAGATTTTGCGAAGTACAGAGATTGGAAGATATTTTTTGAGAGATATTTATCGCTTATCAAAAATAAATATATTTTAATCGGTTCGTCTTTGGGCGGAGTTTTTCTTGCAAAATATCTTTCTGAAAATAAACTTCGCAAAAAGGCCTTGTCGGTATATTTAGTTTGTCCGCCTTTTGATAATACATTGCCAGACGAAGATTTGGTCGGTGGCTTCACACTCGGTAGTGATTTGTCGTTGATTGAGAAGAATTGCAAAAATCTCCATTTATTATTTTCAAAAGACGACGATGTTGTGCCCGCCACTCATGCTGATAAATACAAGCAAAAATTGAATAACGCCCACGTTGTGATTTACAAGAGCAAAGGCGGGCATTTCAACATCGCCAAATTTCCTGAAATAGTTAAGATGATTTTTGCAGATATTAAAAGAAACTAGCCGCCGATTTTTTCAAAAAAGAAAGCCGAAGCCCGCGCGGATTCCTCCCCGAGACCTCGCTCTTCCGCACTCATGAGTCCGTCGCCCCACCTCCTTTGCCCCAGAAAAATAGTGGCGGGGCGCGTCATTTCAGATTTCACTCTGTGCCCTTCCGTAGCTTTATGCGAAGGAGGGTTTTGGATTTGTGTATCAGATTTGGCAAAATGATTTCAAAAGCATGCCCCGTAGGGAACTTGTTCTCCTTCGGGGTTTGCGAAGGTTTTAATTCGGGAGCTTAGAGCATAATCCGTCACTGAAAGTTGGCAGGTACTCTAAAAAAGAATGGGGACTGACCCCATTACCCATTACCATTACCATTACTCACCCCATTACCCATTACCCCATAAACACCTTATATCCAATCCCTCCGGTGTCTATGACCACAAACCGATCCCCTTTGAATGTAATTTTGCCCTCGAGAGTAGAAATCATGGAGAATAGTAATTAGACTTTAGGCGCTAGACTCTGGCAAGATACAGGTTATGTTCTGCTAAAATCCGACACCTTAAACCAAAGCTATGTTATGTTAGTATAACGTGGCCACCAGGAAAAGAAAAAAGGCCGGACAGAGTATCCGACCCAGAACTTGGTACAAGGGCTAAAGACGACCCACCAAATCGGTAAGTTCAAGTGACAGACCGGAGAGATAAATCTTTAACATCCGCTTGATTTCCTCCCCCATCTCGCCCAAACGAACAATGGGGAGCCCCATGACATGAAAATCGCTCAAGAATCCCTCCGAGACTTCCAAATATTCGCCATCCGTCGTTAAGAGATAATTCGCAAAAAAAGCATCACCAGCCTCGAAACGTAGGACTGTTGGACGGTCTTTCCGGAAGAAGAGAAATCCAGACAACACATATCTGCCAGGCTCTGGGAACGACTCATACAGATGCGATATCCATTGTCGCATCTGCTCCATCACAAGAAGATCGTCTGTCTCCAACGGACGTTCCATTTTGAGCTCGACTACTATCTCCATAGCCCTATCCTCCTTTTTGTAAATGTGCGATATTGAGAGGCTCTAAGACTTACTTCTCATGCGTCTCTTCAGGGTATGAAAATAGTCTCCTTTGCGATCAAAGAACTTCACCATTATGTCTCGAACATCAGATGTAACCTTCTTGATGTATGCCTCTTTTTTCCCGATCGAGGAGAGGCGCCGCCACGTTGAATCAGGTTCAATAATGATAGACCCTGCTACTTCCTTGTCATCATCCCCCCACCAGCAACGGCACAGAACAACATCAGATCGGGATGACCCACGCCCCCTTTTTTCTTGGCTAACGGATATATCGAACATCCCCCGCCAAATTCTTAAATCCTTACATATTTCTGCCACAATCCCTGGCATTACGGTAAAAAGCCATTTTCTGAGAGAGTGGCCCGAACCATCGCTTTTTTTCATAACTTCTCCTTTCACTTTAGAATTCTATTGCGGATTGTATGTCCTTCACCCTCAAAAGTCAATACTCTGTATCCACAGACTGATTGAATTATGGACTGGTACAGGCAGGGCTGACAAAGCCTTGTTTTTCTTTGATTTTTCAAGGGTTTTGTGTGATTATGACGGTATACGCCCTCCGTTCCGGAAAGAAAATAATTATAGAAGACTGGGAAAAAGGAAAAAGAAGGTAGGGGGTAGACAAGTATAAATTTATGGCTAGAGAAGCATCAATCAAAAATCTTACAAATGCTAAACGGGCAAAGAATGATGAGTTTTATACTCAGTATATTGATATTCAAAAAGAGATTGAAAAGTATCTAGATTACAATCCTGATACATTCCGAGCAAAAGTAGTATATTGCAACTGCGACGATCCTTTCGAGAGTAATTTCTTTCGTTATTTTGTTCTCAATTTTAATAAGCTCGGATTAAAACAGCTCATCACAACAAGCTATAAACCATCACCTGTCGCCAATACGCAACTAGGACTATTTGGCAATGATAAAACTCTCACGAAATCAAAAGGCCGTCCAAAGGTAACGGCGAACAAGTTCATTATCAACGAAGTGCACGACATGGACGACGATGGCGAGTTCAATTTGAAAGATGTCGCAAAACAGTTAAAGGCAAATAAACACAACGAATGGACGTCGCTTGAGAAAGACGGGGACTTCAGAAGTCCCGAATGCATAGCATTACTGGAACAGTCTGATATTGTGGTAACCAACCCTCCGTTTAGTTTGTTTCGTGACTATGTTAAGCAACTTTTCGATTATAATAAAAAGTTTTTGATTATCGGCAATATTAATTGCATTACTTATAAAGAAATATTCAAAAAAATTAAAAATAATGAGATATGGCTTGGTAATGGGATGGGAAGGTGGATTTCTGGATTTATTGTTCCTGAATCGTATGACTTGTATGGATCAGAAGCCCAAATAGATGAAAATGGAAACAGAATTGTTGCCACTAACAATTGTTTGTGGCTTACCAATCTTGATCATGGGCGTCGCCATCAACCATTGCCTCTTATGACAATGGCGGAAAATTTAAAGTATAGTAAACATAAGGAAATTAAAGGTAAAAAAGCATACGATAAATATGATAATTACGATGCCATAGAAGTACCGTTTACCGATGCCATACCGAATGATTATGGTGGCGTAATGGGTGTGCCGATCACGTTTCTTGATAAATATAACCCAGCACAATTTGAAATTGTAGATATCAATCCTCACTTTTTTATGGTAGTAGAAAAAGGACTGCCGAAACCTGCCCAGCTAAAAATTATTGGCTATAACGATCCGTACGCACGTATTTTAATTAAAAATAGAAAAGCAAAAAAATAATATGAAAAATGGAGAACCGCAAAATGAAATAATTATTTATGAGGGGAATAACGGTGTCCCTCGTATTGAGGTGCATATAGAAAATGAAACAGTGTGGCTCAATCAGGATCAGCTTGCCGAATTATTTGACAAGGGTCGCTCGACTATTGCAGAACATATACTTAATATCTTTAAAGAAGGAGAATTGGATGAAAAAGTGGTATGTCGGGAATTCCGACGAACCACAGAGCATGGTGCTATAAAAGGAAAAACCCAAGAAGTATCAGTAAAACACTACAGTCTAGATGTAATCATATCGGTTGGATACCGAGTAAGTTCCATTCAGGGTACCCGTTTCCGTCAGTGGGCTACTGCGCGACTTCGTGAATATATAGTTAAGGGTTTTGCTATGGATGATGAGAGACTCAAAGCTACCGGTGGCGGTGATTATTGGAAGGAGCTGCTCAATCGCATTCGTGATATTAGGAGTAGTGAAAAGGCGCTCTATCGCCAAGTTCTTGATTTATATGCCACAAGTATTGATTATGATCCGAAAGGTGAGACATCAATAGAATTTTTTAAAGTGGTACAAAATAAATTGCATTACGCAACAAATCAACACACTGCCGCCGAAACTATTCACTCGCGTGCCGATGCGGAAAAAGATTTTATGGGGCTAACGACATTTGCCGGGGTGCTACCAGTGCTTTCAGAAATTGGTATTGCAAAAAACTATTTGACCGAAGACGAACTGTTTAGGCTAAGCAGAATGGTATCCGCCTTTTTTGATCTAGCGGAAATAAAAGCACAGGAACGTACTAAAATGACTATGGTTGATTGGGTTGCCGAACTTGATAAATTTGCTGATAATTTTGGCAAAGGAGTACTTAAAGACGCGGGAAATGTGAGCCATAAAGAGGCGATAGAAAAAGCAACGGAAGAATATCGTAAATACCAAGCCAAGACCCTTTCACCAGTAGAAGAGGCATACTTAGATAATATTAAGGCGTTGCAGAAAAAGGTGGAGAAAAAAATAAAGGACAAAAATCAATAAAAATTCCTAAAATAATATGAAAACAATTTTAAAAACTAACATCACTGTCAAAGACATTTGCAGCGGATTCGTCTATAACGAACTGGAAGGCAAGGGGCTATTCGGTTTGTCTGGCAAATTGACCATTCAACCGGAGTATCAGCGTAACTATATCTATGCCTCCGACGGCGGAAAAAGAGAGATGGCTGTTATTGAATCACTACTCAAAGGTTACCCAATAGGTTTGATTTATTTTAATAAGGTTTCTGAAAACAGTCTGGAAGTTTTGGACGGACAACAGCGCATCACCAGTGTTGGGCGTTTTGTGACTGATAAATTTGCCATAAAAGATGAAAATGGCATGGAGCAATATTTTGGTGGTATGGCAAAGGACAAACAAGGTAAAATTTTAAAAACTGCTTTGCTTATTTACGAATGTGAAGGCGCGGAGAGTGAAATAAAAGAATGGTTCAAAACTATAAATATCGCTGGAGTACCACTCGTTCCTCAAGAATTATTAAATGCAATCTATTCTGGGCCGTTCGTTACGTTGGGTAAAGAGGAGTTTAGCAACAGCCAAAATGCCAATATTCAAAAATGGAGCGCGTATATAAAGGGCAGTGCATACCGACAGGCATTTTTTGAGAGGGCTTTAGACTGGGCGAGTAAGGGAAATATTGATGATTACATGAGTATTCATCGCAACGACAAAAATATCAATGAGTTAAAAAAATACTTCAACAGTGTGATTGATTGGATCTCTAGTGTGTTTGCTGATGTAGAAAGCGAAATGCAAGGACTAGAATGGGGACGATTGTACGAAGAATATCACAAAAAGGCGTATGATTCTGCTGAAGTATCAAAAGAGGTACAAAAGCTCTGCGGTGACCCATACATCAAAAACCGCAAAGGTATTTTTGAGTATATTCTCGGTGGTTCTGGTGATACAAAGTTGCTTGAGGTTCGAGTTTTTGATGAAGCGACCAAAAGAGCTATTTATGAAAAACAGACTCGTGAAGCTAAAACTAAAAAGAAATCAAATTGTTCACTTTGCGCGGTAGGACACGACGCTAATAAGGAAAAGATTTGGAGTTTTAGCGAAATGGAAGCGGATCATGTATCAGCGTGGAGTAAGGGCGGTGCTACTTTAGCGAAAAATTGTGAGATGTTGTGCAAGACCCACAATCGAGTAAAGGGAAATCGATAATGTATTGAAGACATAAATTATGAAAAACATAAAGGCTAGCGATAATAAATACGATTGGGTGGTATTTGCTTTTAGTTATTTTGATATAGCAAAATTAGCTTGTCAGGAGTTATTAGATAATAGAGAAAATAAGCATAGTAAATCAGAATCTATGCCAAATTTTGTCTATAATCCATCAGATTTGTTTATTTCTATTGTTTTTAATATAAAACACGGAATGGAAGTTTTTATTAAAACATTGAGTATTTTTGCGTATGGAGAATATGACATGTCACATGATATTAGTGATTTATTTGAGATAGTTCAGAAAAAACTCAAAAAGCTTAACATACAACCTCTATCATATAATGGTGATAATGTAACTCAGGAAGATATTGATAATTTGCCAAAAAATCTTACAAAAATTGAAAAATCCATAAAATATTTTTATACTCTTGATTTTCTAAAAAAGAAGATCGCTTCTTATTATATGGTGTCAGATACTATGAATGATATTTTTAGATATCCAGATAATGCTGCTAGTGTTAGATTTAACTGGGATTCAATTTTAGATAATAATATAGATGTACATGATATCAAGGAAATATTTAAAAAACTTTTAGAACTTCACGATTTATTCAGTCGACATGGTTACATTTTTTCTGTGATAGATGCATATTCGACTAAAGATATGTAAATGAATCAGGAATCGGTGTCAGGTATCTTTTAGATCTATACATCCTATGAAAATCTACGAACTGGGGCATGTGGTTTTGTATGTAAGCAACCTTGAGAAGGTTGCCGGGTTTTATCGCGACACGCTGGGGTTTACGGAGATCCACCGCGGGGGCGGGGTGGCGGCGTTTTCCGGCGGGCGCACGCATCATGAGCTTTTGCTCATAGAAGTGGGCGGCGTGCCTGCGGCTCCGCGTGAACCAAAGCCGGGGCTCTATCACATAGGTTTTAAAATAGGCGAGAGTCCCGAGGACCTCCGCGCGGCGTACCGCGAGCTCAAAGACCGCGGCGTTTCCATTGTGGGCGCGGGCGATCACACCGTGACGCATAGTTTGTATATTTTAGACCCCGACGGCAATGAACTGGAGCTGTATGCTGATGTTTCCAATGAATGGAAAACAAATCCCCGGGCAGTTATGACCCCCGTACGCCCGCTCAATTTGGAGTAATTGGACCAAGGGGAGGAAAACCAGGTGAAGAAATCACAGGGGTTAAGGGTAAGACGCTCCCACCTACTCCAAAAGCGGGGTCATCATATAAATTGGTAGACGCAACTAAGCACTAAGGTTATGGCAAACATACAACACTACATTTTTATTGATGAGTCGGGCGGAATAAAGCATATCACGCACGTTAATTCAGAATATGTGAACGCGATGCAATTATCAGACCTCGTGAGTGGAGCTATAAAAGATTATTTCACTGGTAAAAATAGAGATTTGAGAAAAGTCATTGAGAAAAAATATCTCTACAAAATATGGTAAAAACCAAAAGAGCGGGCCCTAGACCTAGGACACGCTCTTTTGGTACAAAACCTTCTAAAATAAGGCTTCATCACTTACACTGATATACTAGCAGATTTGGGATTAAAAATCAATGAGTTGGGGATAATTCAAACCCACATAACTATAGACTGAGAAATTTGCTAAAATTTACAATCTAAAACACTAACTTTATAAAGTTTGGTATTATTTGCTTAATATGAATACTCGTCAAAAGCTGGAGATAATTCAAAAGATGCTGGGATTAACCCAGACCAAGCTGGCTCTAAAGTTCGGCGTGTCTTTTGCCGCTTTTAACAGTTGGTGGACCGGCAAATCCAATCCACGACCAAAAATGCAGGCTTTAATTGACGAGCTCTTTTTAGAAGTGACTGGACAGAAAACAATTCCTTCCGATCAACTGACAGCGAAGAAACAAGCTCTGGAATAAAAGCGAAGTTGAAGGAGTTATTCGATTCGGCTTTGGCCCGTTCGATGAACTCAGGACAAGCGAGGTCAATGACTAATAAATAACAGTTTTATGTCGTTATTGTCTCGTGATTCGATATTGTATATAATATAATTAATGAAATTTCCTCGCTCAAAGAAACTTATTTTTGTAAATAACAAGGGCGGAGTCGGTAAAACTACGCTGGCTTTTAATTGCGCTGTTTCGTTTGCTAGAGAGGGATATAAAACGGCTCTTATTGATCTGGACCCGCAATGTAATCTTTCCCGTTTGGCTATGGGTGAAGAATATTATACAAAAAACCTTTTTTCAGAAATAGAAAAAACGATATATGATGTGTTGCGCGGCGTGATTGAGGGCGGTAGCGATATAAATCTTGCCGTGAAATTTCTTCCTGTTAAAGCAGATAAAAATCTTCTGCTCCTCAAGGGCGACATAAACCTTTCTGTTTACGAGGGCCTGCTTTCAACCGCTTACGGGCAAGCGGCCTCCGGGCAGCCGATTGGGTATTTCCAAACAAGCGCGATTGACCGGTTTTTAAGAGAGAAGGGACTGAACGAACAGATAGATATTTTCATTATTGATACCTCACCCTCGTTAGGGTTGCTGAACCAGATGATTTTACTCGGGGCTGATTATTTTGTTGTGCCTATGATGCCGGACGCTTTCAGTGTTCAAGGCGTTGAAAATTTAGGAACCGTTTATGAAAAATGGAAAATACAATGGCGAAATTCCGCAAAAGCGCTTGCTGGCAACACAGAAACAAAACTGGTGCTTCCCGGAGACCCTCTTTTCATCGGATATATTGTTAATTCGTACAATGTGTATGGCAAGCAACCGATTGCTGACCATCGTGCGTGGATGGAAAAGATTCCAGAAAAAGTACGCACATATCTTTCGGAAAAGCATTGTCGGAACGGACTTGTAGAGGAGAGCTGGAAAAATCCATTACATAGTATTCAGGATTATGGCAGAATTCCAGCTAAATGCCAAGAACTTGGGGTTGCAATTTTTGATCTTGATCCGGCATTGGTAGCAGACAATCAGCAAGGCACAAAAGAGAATATTGAAAAATCGAAAGAAGAATTCTCTAATCTTTCAAGAAATATCTTGAAAGTTCTTTCGGCATATTAAACATTGTTTTGAGCTTAAAGAGTTTATTTGTTGGCTAAAAGAATCAGCCTATAAACGCACAAAAGACCCCGTTGCCGAGGCTTCGGCGGGGAAATTATTAGAGCACAAAAATAAAAACATATGATCAAAGAATATATCGCGTATCTAAAAGATAATCCGCAGGGGTATTGGTTTAAAGCTCGGCTCTACGGCTGGGGCTGGGCTCCGGCGAAAAAAGAAGGCTGGCTAGTGTTGCTGGTCTATATTGCCGTGATTATCGTAGCAGGATTGCTCGGTGGGTCTCGTGTGGAGAGCGACGAGCAATTCCTCAAATGGTATTTGCCTTTGATTATTATCTCCACGGCAGTGCTTATTTGGATTTGTTATAAAAAAGGCGAGAAACCCCGATGGATGTGGGGACCTCCGGACAAATACAAAACAAAGCGTTAAGATATGAATATGGAAAAATATAAATTTACCAGTCTTGCGATATTTATAATCTTTTTTGGGACAGCACTTTTTAATGCGTTTCAAAAACAGAATTGGATAGAGGTGGCACTCTTTTTAGCCTTGGGTATGTTGTCGTTTTGGGCTGATTCTAAAAGGAAATAAGGATGAAAATCAACAACGCATTCAAACTCATTATCGCCCTCGGCATATTCCTCGGCCGCGTGGTTACTTGTGCCCTATATTATTTGGGTGAGCTTTGCCGCTTACCTCAACTACGCAATTTGGGTATTAAATTAATTATTGCTAAAATATAACTATGAACGGCTATGTCACCAACATTGAAAAACTTTCTCTTGAGAACGAAAACTTTCGCAAAGTTGTATATACCGACAAAAACAGCCAGCTGGTGTTGATGTCGCTTTTGCCCGGAGAGGAAATCGGCGAGGAGGTGCATGGTGTGGGTCAATTCCTGCGTGTGGAAAAAGGAAGGGGCAAAGCTGTTTTGAATGATGCTCCGCACGAATTAGCAGGCGGAAGCGTCATTGTCGTACCGGCAGGAATTAAACACAACATAGTCAATACCGGAAGCGAATCGATGAAGCTTTATACTCTCTACATGCCGCCGCACCACAAAGACGGAGTTGCCCATAAAACAAGAGCCGAAGGTGAAGCCGACACTACCGACGAATTCGACGGCACGACAACGGAGTAATTTTAGACATATGCAAACTATCACGGAACTCATCAATCTTAGAGGTAAAACCACCATCGTCACCGGTGGCGCAATGGGTATTGGTTTTGGCATTGCTAATCGTCTAGCCGAGGCCGGAGCTAATGTTGTCATCGCTGATATGAATGAGGATGTCGGCAAAAAATCAGCCGAGGAATTAATACATAGGGGCTTTAAGGCGGAATTTAAAAAAACTGATGTTGCCGACGAGAAACAGGTTAAGGATGCAACTAACTTTGCAGTAAAGACGTACGGCGGTATTGATATTCTGGTTAATAACGCCGGCATTTATCCGATCATACCGGTGATGCAGATGACGCCTGCTGATTTTGAGAAAATCTTGGCAGTTAATCTCAAAAGTGTTTTTCTTTTCACCAAGTCAGTTGGAGAAATCATAATCATGCAAGGCAAGGGCGGAAAGATTATAAATATCACTTCGATTGACGCACTGCATCCTTCTTCGGTCGGGTTAGCCGTTTACGATGCTTCTAAGCATGGTCTTTGGGGATTCACAAAGAACACCGCCTTGGAACTTGCGCCACACAACATTCAAGTAAACGCTATTGCTCCCGGGGGCATTGCAACACCTGGTACGGGATCAGGCACACCGCCCACTCCGGAAATGGAAGCAATACTCAAAAAGTTCTTGGAAAAAATTCCAATGAAGCGAATGGGTGAGCCGGATGATATCGGCAAAGTAGCTCTATTCCTTGCTTCCGATCTTGCAAGCTATATGACCGGCTCTCAGATTGTGGTGGATGGTGGCGTACTGTTGTCATAATTGCTTAATTTTTCTAAACTTAAGCAAATCGTCCCACGCTCTCAAATTTGGTTTTAGGGCTCGCCATACGGGCAACCATGTGGGGAATCAGGGTTATCCAGCCTGCTGTTCCCGTAAAACTCCCATAGTGGATTTTTTTGCTACAGCTCATCAAAGTACATTACGCTGTTCAAGTTGATAAAAATTTGCTACAATGAGGGCATGAAAAAACTTTTAGTTTTAATCTTTGTTTTTGGATTAGTCTTTGTGGTTGCCGGCTCGGTGAATGCTCAAATGATGGGCGGGTTTTCTAACACGACAGTCGATTGGAACGAAGTCGTTGAACACACCGCCCGCGAAGAACAAGAAGGCAAAGAACTTTGGAGTAAACTGCAGGCCAAAGAGCTGGTTTGCGAGAGTTTAAACGATGAGCAGTATGGAGTGCTTGGAGAATACTTCATGGGTCAGATGTCCGGAGATTCTCACGCCGCCATGAACGCCATGATGATTCAAGCGCACGGCGAAGATGGCGAGGAACAAATCCATATCGTTATGGGCAAGCGGCTTTCCGGTTGCGATGCGTCCGCGGCATTTCCGGCAATCAGCGGCGGCTGGATGCCGATGATGAATATGATGTGGGGAGGGTGGTCGTCTCCCTTTAATACTAATCAATCAAACAATTCTATGATGAACTTTGGATTTACGCCTTTCGGCGGGTTCGGCTTTATTTTTATGATCCTCTGGTGGGTCTTGATAATCGCCGGCATTGTCGCGCTTGTCAAGTGGCTCACGGGTCAATCTTATGAAACACGCGACCATGCAAAATCCGCGCGCGCTATTTTGGACGAGCGATATGCTAAAGGTGAAATAGACAAGAAGGAATTTGAGGATAAGAAAAAGGATTTGAGTTAGGCTCCTATGAAAATCGGCATTATCTTACAACAGGGGCAGGAAAATTCTTGAAAGATGAGATGGTTTTGGCTGAGTGCCTATCTATATTTTAAAAAGCGACATACCAGTTGGAAGTGTGATTGTATTTTTGATTTTTGGCTTACACAAAGAACGCTATGTTTAGAGAATTCGCCAAATTTTTACAAGAATTTAATATTGTCGCTTTGGCCGTCGGTTTTGTGATGGGCACGGCTTCAACATCACTGGTAAATTCGCTGGTCAAAGATGTGCTCTTGCCCATCGCCACCCCGCTCATGGGAGCGGAGTCATGGAGAGAAGCATTGTGGCATATCGGCCCGGTTACCATCGCCATTGGTTCGTTCATCGCCGAGCTTTTTAATTTTCTAATACTCGCCCTCATAATTTTTATCATCGCCAAAAAGCTTCTTAAGATGGAAACGGCGAAGAAATAAAAAATAATTTTATGAGTTATAAAGATTTACCAAAAAATGTTCTCGCTCACTTTCTCAATGTGGCTAATAAGAGCACATATGCAAACAAAGATGCGCCCAAAGTAGAATCAAGCCGTCTGAAATCCGAAGACTACCACTTTGAAAAAGACGGGCTAATCTACCATGATACATATTTCGGCGTCAGAGATTTCATCGGCGAAGAAATTGTCTATCAAGACGAAAAGCCATCATGGGGAGCAAATTACTATGGTTTTATTCTCGATGAGGGCATTGATGAAAAAGAAGTTTACGGCTTTTTAAGGAAAGCTCTAATACAAGAATACGAGAGATCAGTTCCTGTCCGAGGCCCGCGCAAGTTTGTTGCCAGCGACTGGGAATACCGGTTTAGCATTGACGGTGATCTCGTAAGATTTGTTGGCAAGGAAGAGATATTATTTAATGGTAAAATTGTTTATCGTTGTTTTGTGCATGGCGGATATATCCAATAAAGGTGAGACTAATCAAACAAATACTTATTCCGAAGCAATTTACTGTAACTAAATTTATGACAAGAAAAATCTCGAGCGTCTTGGTTCTAATTTCACTGCTTTTTTCTCAAACGTCTTTTGTTTTTGCCAAAAAACTCCTCAAGATGGAAGCGGTGAAGAAATAAAACTTATGAATCTTAGATTAACCTACAACAGGATAGCTAAAGATTGGATGCAAGACCATGAAGAAGATATATGGTGGATAGGTGGTATTGATAAGTACCTCTCCTTCCTTAAGTCGAACTCATTAATTTTAGATATTGGATGTGGAGCTGCTATAAAATCTAAGTATTTAATCAAAAAGGGTTTTAGGGTTATTGGAATTGATTTCTCTGAAGAAATGATCGCTCTTGCTAAGGAACAGGCGTCAGCAGGTCATTTTTTTGTAAAGGATATTAAACAACCACTTGATCTCGAAAAAATATTTGATGGAGTGCTTGCTCATGCAGTCTTACTACATATCCCCAAAAAAGAGGTACCAGATGTGCTTAAAAACATCATAGCTCCTCTTAAACCAGATGGTTATTTCTGCGTAGCAGTAAAAGAACAAAAACCAGGCAATTTTGATGAAGAACTACTAAAAGAAAATGACTATGGCTACGAATACGAAAGGTTTTTTAGTTATTATACTTTAGAAGAAATGGAAAATTACGTAATCAATGTAGGACTGCATATTGTTTACAAAAATATAACGACTTCTGGTAAGACAAATTGGATTCAGATAATAGCAAAAAAATAATATGAACCAAATCACCAGCTTCCTCGTTATAATTTCACTGCTTTTTTCTCAAACGTCTTTTGTTTTTGCTCAGACATTGGATATGGATTCGACAGGCTTACCGCAGCCGCTCCCATTGAAGAAACCATGACGCCTCTCGCTGATACCACCGGACTGGCTTTTATTTCTGTCGCCACCGAAAACTGCTGTACGGAGATTTCAACAAGAGCAAAACATCAGTCCAGCCGAGGGCTTCTTCGGTCCCATCACCAAAAAACGCATGCTCAATCTGATCCGACTTCGAAGCGTTTCGTTTTGATTGTCTGTTTTTTGAATTCAGCTATTACCCGAACGTGAAGGTGAATGCTTTGAGGCCCGGCTTTTGGATTTTGAGCTCAAGCTTATGAGTTTCTGATTTCTCGCCCTCTATAATTTTATAGAGCCGCGCTTCTTTTATTTTAAGGACAGTCTTTCCGTCGGGAGTTTTCACTATGTCGCTTCCGGCTTCTGAACCAAGAGGATTGCCGTCGCGAAGAACTTCAACGATAGTTTCGGTGTCTGCCTTTGCAACAAAAAAAACATCTTTGGCTGTATATGTATAAACTATGCTTGCACCCGTAGAATTATTTTCGGCAAATTCGGGTTGTATGTTCCAGCTATCACGGGGAAATAGCAGGCTCGCTTGCTGGTTATTGCGCGCCGATCCAAAATAGGTTTCGGGACTTTTTGCTTCGTTCTGAGCAGAAGTATCTTTCGTAAGCGACTGGGTAATTGTGCCATCCTCTCCCAAAACAGCCATGCGCTCCGAAAGAGCCTCCTGGATTTTCTTTTCCGTCTCCTCGTACCCTCCTTCACCGATGTGGTTGTATACAACATAACCATCTATATCTATAAGATATTTTCTCGGCCAGTATTGATTCTTGTATGCGGTCCATGTTGAGTAATCATTGTCGAGCACAACCGGGAATTTAATGCCAAATTTTTCTACCGCCGTTTTGACATTGGTATAATCTTTTTCAAACTCAAATTCCGGTGTGTGCACACCAATAATAACGAGCCCTTTGTCTTTATATTTTTCGTACCATGTATTTAAATATGGAGTGGTGCGCTGGCAATTGATACAGCTGTATGTCCAGAAATCGATCAGCACTACTTTTTTGCCGACAAGCTCGCCAATGGTAATGGGAGTTGCCTGCCCTGAGCTTGTTGAAGGGGTATTTATAAAGCCGTCGGGGGTTGTAATTTCTTTGGCGAGTTCATAACGTTTTGATTTTGCTTCCGCAGAAAGAAACGTACGAGACGTGGTATCTTTTGCGGCTTCCGTAGGTGGAGAAGCTGTTGTACTGTTCGATGCAGAGGGGACTCGTGGCGCAACCGTTACCGTCTCATCTGATCCGCCTCTTTGCACGCTCGTCGAATTAATGAAGTAGATCGCGCCACCAAGAATGATCACGACCACGATAAGAATGTATTGCTTTGCGCTGTTCATTTAGGTAAGAAGCAGTCTATTGAGAAAATCAAAATTGGCAATGAGCGCAAGTTTTTGGGTAAATATGAGGACGCCAAGAATAAGCAGAATGACTCCAAAAACAATATTGAGATAGGTGAGGCCTACCGCGTGGCGGTTGATAAATTCTGAAGCCTCTGCGGTAAAAGCGCCAACAATGAGAAACGGTATGCCAAGCCCCAGCGCATAGGTGAGAAGCAGGATAAAGGCCGATCCAGGCTGTGTGGCGGCAAGACCAAGAATGACTCCCAAAGCAGGGCCGACGCAAGGAGTCCATCCGGCGGCAAAGGCCAAACCAAAAAGAAACGACGTGGCGTAGCGGGATTTGAATTTTATCTTTACGCCAAATTTATATTCTTTTTCCAAAAAAGGAATTTTGATGAGCCCCACAAGATAGAGACCGAAGAAGATAATCATCACTCCTCCGATGCGCGAGAGCCATGTCTGCACGTCATAGGCGATACCTTCAAGGAGAGTATTGAGTAACACCCCGAGAAGAGCAAAGACGACTCCAAAGCCAAGCACAAAGAACATACTGTTCAAAAATATTTCTTTACGCTTCGATCCTGTCTCGCTAGTGCTTGAGCCGGCAAGATAGGCAAGAAAACCCGGAATGATGGGGAGGACGCAAGGGGCAAGAAAAGAAATAAGTCCACCAAGAAACGCCCCGATGAGAAGACTTTCTGTCATGTATTATTGAGTTAGGGCCTTATTGATCTCTATATCGTAACGTTTGTCGTCCCAACTTTCCGGTGATTTAAGAATTCTTGTACCGTTTTTCACAAATACTTTCGTATGCTGGTAGGCAACGCCGAATTCTCGCGCCAGGTTCTTTTCGGTATCGTCGGTCTGGTCGTCATTGTAATTAACTCTGAAGCCGACTACGGCATCTGTTTCCAGCTCATTGAATGCTTCTTGCATGATGGGAAATTCTTTCTTGCAGATCGGGCACCAGTTCGCATAAAAATAGAGAACGACCAGTTTATTCGTTTTTATGGCCGAGTCATAGTCTGCCTTTGTAAAGTCAAGAAGGGGGGCTGATGTTCCGGCAAGCACCGCACCGGAATATGTTCCGCCTTCAGCGGGCATCATTCCGTTCTTGTCATTGTCCATCATGTTGGCTTCCTCCTTATTCATCATTATGTCTTTCTCTTTCTGTTCCATCGCCTCCTGTTCCCTCATGGCTTTTTCCTGCGCCATTTTATCATTTGTGGTTTGTGAACGGTTCGCATAGAATACGACTCCGCCTAACACCAAAACTATCGCGACGATTGCGATGGCTGTCGGCATCGCGAACCCTTTTTGTAAATTATTTTGCATATGTTTGGTTAATTATATTTTAGACCTGATGTAAGTATAAAATAAGAGGATAGAATGTAAAGTACTTTAAATTACGAAACACATGTATTCCTCTCATCTGATGACCTCCCATCGATTTGCATACGCAAGCACAATATAACGTCTTGCGATGACCAAATTGGTTCATCGCAAGACGTTATTAATTCGCGTGACGTTCATCGGATGAGGGTGTGTTTCGTAATTCATGGTAAAGTAGCTATATGTGTCTACTCGGTCAAAAGTTCAGAAATCATTACGTAGCCCACGAGTGCAGTGTAAAAATTTGACAAATAACAGGAAAAATGCTACACATGGGATTAGTATCTTTTGCGTTGAAAACCAAATAAGAATAAGGAGAATTTATGATAAAAGTAAGAGATAAAATCGCGACGATGATGGAAACTGTAGACTTAACTCCGAAATCTAAGGTGTGGTCGTTCCTAAACCAGGTTTTCGTTGGAGTCGTACCTCACGCCGAAATAGACTTTGAGCAATACAATCTGCTCATTGCCATCATGGCGGAAGTAAAAGGTGCTATGCATACTGCCATCATGGATGATGACCTACGAAGTCGGCAGTGGGCAATGCAGGTTGCAACTTGGATCAATGGGGTCCACGTTGCCAATAAATGTCTCTGATACCACTTGACATACCGCATGGTTCTTACCACGCGGTATTTTTTTTGAAAAACAAATTTATTCACACACATTCTGTTGTTGCAATCGTTGATAGAGTGCCGCATAGATAGTTAAGGGGTATATTTCAACAGGATTTTGCAAAGGAAGTTTTTTACCTATTTCAAATACATGGTCGCGTACGATAGATCGGCTATGTTTACTGGCGGAGAAACCAACATCTTCACGAGTAAGCCAAGGTTCTCCTAAACGTTGGGCAACCATTTCACAATCAATTTGTTTTGTTAGGCAATAATGAACACGAAGTTCAATGTGATCGTCCATGGCGTGCAGAGCGTTTGATATTTCCGTGCGGGCTTGGTTGAGTTTTCCCATACTACAATATTTCATCATATTGGGAACCCGATAGTCACACATTTTGCGGAGTTTTTCAGGACTTCGTAAACATGCCCCGTGTTCTATGCAAGTTTTATTGTCGCGGTCTTCTATGAGCTGGTCATATGCGGCACAAGACATATCACGCAATTGGGTAAATTCTTCAGGGGAATAAGCTAAACCTGCTTGCGTGGCGGCAGAAACTATGTCTGTTTTGTTTGCAATACCCCATTGTATTATTGTGGCCAATACAAGAAAACTAAAACACGCTTTTGTAAGAAATACCAAATCAATAGCATCATTGGTCTCTTTCATAAAAGTTTTTGTCATTAATTTATAATATATATCCCTATACCATTATAACATAATGGTATACAATTTGGGTAGTTACGTTATAGAGATCAATATGAGAACAATATATATTGCATCTGACCATGCGGGGTTTAAGTTGAAGGAAGAGATGCGCCATTTTTTGGTTGGGGAAGGGTATAGTATTGCTGATTTAGGTCCAAATAGAGAAGCGCCTAATGATGATTACCCTGATTTTATTCGGCCGGTCGCAGAACATGTTGCGAGAGAAGAAGGTGCGGTGGGTGTCGTGTTTGGCGGTTCTGGTGAAGGGGAAGCAATAGCGGCAAATCGTGTTTCCGGCGTGCGGGCTGTGGTGTGGTATGGAAAGAACGACCGTATTATAACGCTTTCCCGCGAGCATAATGACGCAAATATACTTGCTATCGGCGCGCGGTTTGTGGATACGGAAGAAGCAAAGCGCGCAATTAAATTGTGGCTTGAGACGCCGTTTTCTCATGAACCACGCCATCAGCGACGGATTGACAAGATTGATAATTCATGATACCTTCGAAGTAAAGGAGGTCTTTATGACACATTGGTATCAGAAGGAATATGTAGTTGGAGAGTTACGCAAAGCACTTTGGGAGACCGTCTATTGCTTCTCATCAAGAATATTTAAGGCACATTTTCTTGAAAAAGAGAGTTTGGTAGACGACTCGACCATATTCAGATTGATGCTACAAGAACTCTGTGTTTTGGCGACCACCACCCCAAATATAAACCTGATCCTAGAACAAGGGAGTTTTATGTTAAAAGGGCAAGTGGGGCAGGGTGGGGTCGAGGGCTATTATAAATGTAAAAAAACTGCGACAGGGTGGCTGTTTAAAGTTGGAGGTAAAAGCACAGATTTTGGAGTTAAACTTAAAAACAAAAAGGTAGTTCTTGCAGTTGAGTTCGGCTGGCAGAAGTTGAGTAATGAACATCCTCTTGAAAGTACTACAATCATTGGACCTTCACGGCAGCAAAATTTTTGTGGAAAAGACACGGAGGTATGACATGTATGTGCGCATGTTCTATATTGTGCTATTGGTTTTAACAAGCACAATATTTGGCGGAATTGGGTGGCGTATTGGAGGGTCAACAGGATGTGCAATCGGAGTTGCTGTGTCATTCGTTTCCACACTACTCGCGCTTGGCCTTTGCGCAGTAGCGGGTGACGAGAGGCCGTTGCTTAATAAACAGGAGAAACAGACATGAATTGGTTGGAAATGGTAGTTGTCTTAGGTGGTATCTTGTTCATGATCTTCATGTACAGGGAATGGCGTAAATAAGATACATAAGAGTATCTAAAGGTGTCGCGTGCGGCACCTTTTTCTTTTATCTTTTTCCTTTATACTTTCTATATGAGCGAAATCGAAATTATTCCTTCTATAAATGCGGAGACATTTACGGAAGTAAAGAAAAAAATTGAAGCGGTGGAGCCGTATGTTTCGTGGGTGCACATAGACGTTGCTGATGGTTCGTTTACGGACATACAGTTGTGGCACAATCCAGAAGATCTGCTTGCTTTGCAAACACCTCTATTGGTGGAAGTGCATCTGATGATTGCCGATATTGATGAACGGATTGGGGAATGGTTGCGGCCTATTGTGCGGCGGGTTATTTTTCATCGTGAAGCATCACGCGACCCTGATGTGGTTATTCGCGCATGTCGGTCTTCGGATGTTCGGGTGGGCATGGCGGTTTTACCTAATTCATCGGCGGATGTCGTGTTGCCGTATCTTTCCAAAATAGATCTCGTGCAGACACTTGCGGTAACGCCCGGACGTTCTGGCCAGTCGTTTCAACCAGACACGCTTCAAAAAATTACCGCGCTTCATAACGCGTGTCCTTCCTGTGCCATTGAGGTAGATGGAGGGGTAAATACGACAACAGTCGCATCTATTGTGCAATCAGGCGCTTCATTGCTTGTTGCCGGTTCTGCCATTTTTTCTCCCTCCGATAGAGAACACATTGATATTAAAAGCGCGATAGAAGATTTGCGACGTCATGCAACCGCATAAGGAACGTTCACATGTATTGTGGGGTATTTTTGTATTCCTGTTAGGAGGCGTGTGTATGGCTATTCCTATTTTTTTTATAAAACACATTGCTTCTGATACGTCATTGTTATGGGCATCCAATTATATTTTTATCACGGGTACAGAAACGCTGAAGGGTGTTGGTGGAAGCGGTGAAGAAACTGTGCGCGTGGCGGACACGTCTCTTATGAAAAATCGGCCGCAGGTGTATGAGACACGGATTCTTTCCCAGCCGTCATTCTCTGTGCCGGAGAGCGGAGTTGCGCTTTTTGCAGATTTGCGCGAAATGATGATACGTCTCTATCGCGACGGAAAATTAGAAACAGAATTTCCTATAGTGTCCAAGGGAAAGCCCGGCTCTTTATGGGAAACACCAACGGGTTCTTATCGTATAAAGACAAAGGAAGAAAATCATTATTCTACTATGGGGAATGTTTGGATGCCGTATAGCATGCAGTTTTTTGGAAACTTTTTTATTCATGGATGGCCTCGTTATGCCGACGGAAGCCCTGTGCCGCAAGGTTTCTCCGGCGGGTGTATTCGGCTTTCCGAGGAAGATGCCAGGAAACTTTTTTCGTTGGTTGATAAGGGTACGCCCTTATTTGTAACAAATGGCGCCGGTCCTGCATTGATTCTTGCCTCAGCTGATACGCGCGAAGAAGAGCGATTGGGATATCGGGGAATTGATACGTTTTCACCTCCGCCGGCTATTTCAGGGTACGCCGCGCTTGTGGGAGATCTGGAAAACAGTTTTCTTTTTTTTGAAAAAAATTCTGAGGAGATACATTCTATCGCTTCTCTTTCCAAGTTAATGACGGCTCTTATTTCCGTGGAAGCAGTGAATCAATTTGAGAAGGTTGAGGTAACGAACGCAGATGTTGCGGCGTATGGAGAAGCGGGCGGGCTGGGCGTGGGAGATCGCATGGAAGCGGGAGAGCTTTTGTGGCCGTTGTTGCTTTCTTCTTCAAATGATGCGGCGTATGTTATTGCGCGTCAGCTGGGCACCGAACAATTTGTGCGGCTGATGAACGAAAAATCGGAAAGCCTTGGATTGGTGCGCACGTTCTATGCGGAGCCGTCGGGGCTTGATCCAGAAAATAAATCTACGGCCCTGGACACGTTCAAACTTGTTCGGCATTTGTGGGATAATAAACGGTCGCTTCTTGAAATGACGGCAATGCGGAGTCATAAAACGTGGCGCAACATTCATCCCTTTGCTTCCAAAAATTCATTTGAAGGCGGCAAGACAGGTTTTATACCGGAAGCAAAGAAAACAATCGTATCTGTTTTTTCGGTGCCGTTTGGCGAATTTGCCGAACGTCATATAGCTATTGTGGTGCTGGGTTCGGATAATCTTCAATCTGATGTGGAGAGATTGCGCCTCTGGGTGAAACAGAATTTTTCATACGGTTTGGAATCTTCGCTCGAGAGTCAACAGGTGGAATATACCGCGGAAGATCTTCAGGATTCGTCTCGCTCTCTTTCCATGCTTTTTACGGGCGATATCATGATGAACCGCGGGGTGGAGCAGGTAATTCATAAATACGGCAACGATGACTGGATGTTTCCATTTCTTTATACGCGCGATGTTCTTGCGAACGCGGATATAACATTTGCGAATTTAGAAGGTCCGGTGTCCGACAAGGGGACCAATGTGGGGAGTGCGTATTCTTTTCGCATGGACCCGCAGGTAGCGAGTACGCTTGCGTTAGCCGGATTTGATATTGTCTCGCTTGCAAATAACCACATGGGCGACTGGAGTCGTGATGCGTTCGAAGACACCATGCGCCGTCTGCAACATGCGGGGGTCGCGTACGCGGGCGGGGGATGGAACGAGAAAGAATCTTTGGAGCCGACTGTGTTTGATGTTCGCGGGAAGCGTATTGGATTTCTTGCATTTAGTGATGTAGGTCCTTTGTGGATGCAATCGAAAGAGGCTCTTTCGGGCATTGCGGCAGTACCCGCAGGGAATGCGGGCAAGACATATGTGGAAAAGTCCGTATTACAAGCTGCAAAGAAGGTTGATATACTAATAGTGTCGTTTCATTTTGGAGAAGAATACGAACAAGCGCCGAATGCGCGCCAAAAGGATCTTGCACGTTTAGCAATTGATTCGGGCGCGCGCGTGGTAATAGGGCATCATCCGCATGTGGTAGAGGGCATTGAAGAATACCGCGGGGGTGTTATTGCGTATAGTTTGGGAAATTTTGTTTTTGACCAGGGTTTTTCTGCTGAGACCCGGGAAGGTCTTATGTTAAAAATTGAATTTGATGGAGACAACTTGGCGGCAGTCATTCCCATTCCGGTACGCATGAATGAATATTATCAGCCGGAAGTTGAATAGGAGCTGGGCTTTATATCAGGAATACATGTTGACTCAAGAAAAATTACAATTTCTCGAACGAAAGGCAAACGATATTCGCGTGTCCGTAATTGAGATGCTCATTGAGGCAGGATCGGGACATACGGCGGGTCCTTTAGGCATGGCGGATATTTTCACCGCTATGTATTTTCATATATTGAAGCATGATGCAGACAACCCCGATTGGGAAGATCGCGATCGTTTGGTACTTTCGAATGGGCATATTTGCCCGGTGCTTTACGCGACTCTTGCGCATGCGGCATATTTTTCTCTCCAAGAATTACGGACATTGCGTAAACTGGGAACGCGCCTGCAGGGCCATCCGCATCGGACTTCACTTCCGGGCATAGAGACTACATCAGGGCCGTTGGGATCCGGTTTGTCGCAAGCAGTTGGTATGGCGATAGCATTGCGAATTGATGCAAAACCGAATCAGGTTTATTGTTTTACTTCAGACGGCGAACATGACGCGGGAAATACATGGGAAGCAATTATGCTTGCAGGAAAACTGCGGATCGCAAATCTTACCAATATTATTGACCGCAATAATATTCAAATAGACGGCATTACGGAAGACATTATGCCCCTGGAACCGCTTCGTGAAAAATACGAGGCGTTTAATTGGCACGTGCTTGAAATAAACGGGCATAATTTTCATGAAATTATAAATGCGTGCGAAGAAGCGCGCGCCATTTACGAACGACCCGTTTGCATTATCGCGCACACTATTCCGGGCAAAGGAATTCCCGAAATTGAATTTGATTACCGGTGGCACGGAAACCCGCCCGGAAAAGGTCCCGAGGATAAAATTCCAAAGCAAGAACAGGGCAAGCGGTTTTTAGCGGAACTGCGGACGCTTGGCGGTGTCATAACAAGCGAGCATGAATAGTATTTCGTCAAATTTTACCAGAGGCCAGCGTTCCGCTCTTTCATTTTTTGTAATGACAGCAATCGCGGGGTACATGTCGCTCTTTTTAATCGACAAAGCAAACGATGCTGTGGATAACCTTGATGCGCTTGACAACGCGCCTTATTTTCAACAACTGCGGACATTGGAAAAAGAACTTGAAGGGTATACTGATACTATGATGCAAACATATGCCAGTCCCGCTCTTAAATTTTCTGTTTCCTATCCTGTCGCCTGGCAGATAAAAGAGCAAGATATGCAAGTGGATTTTCTTGATCCTCTGTTTCAAAAGAAAGGATATGTGAATAATGTTGCAAGTATAGAAGTCCTTAGGGAAATATCGCGGGAAGAAGCAATCCGAAAGGTATTTTTTGTGGAGGACAATGGACTCTATTTTGCGGTAGGGCGGCTTGGCCGCAAAGGCGATCCGGCGGTATCTTATTCGGTAAACAATAATAATATTATTGTGGGAGATACGGCAGTAGCGGTATATGATTCAGTGGGGACTTATTTAGGTATCGTCAGCAATTATCGCGCCTTGATTTCTCATGGTAATCGGCATGCCAGTATGAACGTACTCGGCAGTCGTGAATTATTTGATGCTCTCGTCTCTACATTTACGTTTATTAACTAATCGTGATATATGTTTGCACGAGAAAAACTAAGCCATGTTGTCGCGGTTGCTTTGTTACTTGTCGCCGTGCAGGTTATCACGTTTGTGGAGTATTTTGGTCTTGTTGATCGAAAAGAAAATTCTTTTGCTAGCGCTGTTGGTCGCCTCGTTCCCGATTGTACATTGACGGAATGTCCGAGTCCGCAAGCGATCAATCAAACGGTATTAAACGCTGAGAGAGATTTGTTGGCTTTCAACATGGGAGATAGTATTATTTTATACTGGGCTGATCTTCCTTCTCGTGCCAAGAGTCTAGTGTTTTATCGATCGGAATTAAAAAATGGCCCATGGCTCAAAGTGCTTTCATTGCCGGTTACTGATTCTATGCCTCAACAGGTTGTTGATTCTGTGATAGGTGATAGAACATATTGGTATCGTGCGGAGGGTTTGGCGAGCGACGGCGCAATATTAAAGTCGTATAGTATTTTACAAGTGCCAAGATATATTGAGGATGATCCAAAAGAAAGTAGCGCTCTCTCATGGAAAACTTACCATAATGAGGAGTATGGGTTTGAGTTTAGATATCCTCCTACATGGCAGATAGGCAACAGTGGAGTCCAAAGTTTTTTTCAAGATCAATGGGGGCATGGTGGCATAGAACCTTCAGGAGGCATGACTATAGTAATACAAAAAGGCTGCGATCCCAAGACTATAAACGCAAACTGGATTCAAGATTCATACGGGCCAGGCGTGGCTACGTTTGAGGAAAAAGAAATATGCAAGGACAATTTTCAAATATTCTTGCATACTCAAACTGTTGGAAACAAAGAAAATAAATCATTACTCGAAAGCATTTTCTCCACTTTTAAATTTATTGATTAATTTTCTCATTTTGCATGGTCATGAATGATATACTGGTGTCTTATCAATATTTACAGTAGTATGTATATATGCCTATAGTTACATCAAAACAGTTGAATAGTTTATTTCACCGGCAGGAGAAAGTAGAAAAGGAACTGGATTTATTGAAAAAAGTCGTTCTTATGGATGATGAGCGTTTTATACGTTCAGATATACTCAAAAAATGGGAGCGCGTAAGCCATAATTTGGACAAAAAAGAAGGGCGGTCATTTACATCTATTGCCGAGATGAAAAAGTGGCTAACGAATCTGTGATGGAGGATTCTCGTTCACCCAACGTTAGTCATATTGTTTACTCACCTAATTTTGAGCGAGTGGTGAGAAAATGTAAAAAGAAAGATCATAATCTGTTTGAACAACTTTCAAACCAGATGGAGAAAATAATTCGCGAACCAATTTTGGGAAAACCTCTTCGTTACACGCTTAAAAATCGACGGCGATTACATGTCGGTTCTTTTGTTTTGGTTTATGAGTTTTATAATGGTGAACTTAGATTCATAGATTTTGCTCATCATGATCGAGTTTATAAAAATCAATAATCGAGTTAACTTTACATAAAAATATGTTTGCACGAGAAAAACTAAGCCATGTTGTCGCGGTTGCTTTGTTACTTATGGCAGTGAGCATTATTGCAGTAGCAAGTTATTTTGGCGTTCCCCGCAAGGCACAGCACTCTTTTCGAATCTCGTGCACGCTGGAAGCAAAACTCTGCCCTGATGGCTCGTATGTAGGGCGCACGGGGCAAAATTGCGAGTTTGAGGAATGTGCAAAGCCAAGCATTACACAAGATGACACATCAGACTGGAAAACATACCTCAATGAAGAGTATGGGTTTGAGTTTAAGTATCCATCTTCGTGGTCGATAAGTTTGTCGAAGTGGCCTATTCATCTTATTGAGGGTGGGGATGATATTATTGTGATATCTACTATAGATTTAACGCTTGCTGGTATAACTTATTGTGAAGCTTACCCTCAAGACATGAGATGTGAGTTGGCTGGGGCTTGGATGATTGATTGGGGAGATTCAACCACAGTAACAGCCCAAATGAATTATGCTGATGGAATGACAGCCATGCTAACTACGTTGTACAAGACATCAACCAAAAACAAAAAAGATTTTAAACAATTTCTCTCCACGTTCAAATTTATTGATTAGTTTTCTATGATTCCAGAGCACATAAAACTTGTTTCCGATATCCTTGATTTGAAATCTTTGGATCAAAAACCTATTCGTGAGGGGTTTGGTTTGGGTTTGGTGGAAGCCGCGGATGCAAATCAAAATGTGGTGGGATTGTGCGCCGATCTGACCGAATCAACTAAAATGGAAGCGTTTGCTAAAAGATATCCCGAACGGTTTGTGGAAATCGGGGTTGCCGAACAGAATTTGGCCGCGGTTGCTTCTGGTATGGCGGCGTGTGGAAAAATTCCCTTTATATCTTCATACGCCATGTTCAGCCCCGGGCGTAATTGGGAACAAATTCGCACCACAATATGCTACAATGAACGACATGTGATAATTGCGGGGTCTCACGCGGGGGTTTCAGTTGGTCCCGACGGCGCGACTCACCAGGCAATTGAAGATATTGCCATTATGCGCCCCATTGCCAACATGACCGTTATTGCGCCATGCGACGCACATGAAGCCCGAAAAGCAACGGTTGCGGCCTCGGGGTTGTCAAGGCCTGTGTATATCCGTCTTGCGCGTGAAAAAACACCCGTGTTTACGACGCCAGAAACGCCGTTTCAAATAGGGAAAGCATATCGCGTGTGGGAACCGACAAACCCACCCCCACTTGTAGCTATAATCGCGTGCGGGTCTTTAGTGCACAATGCGATCCTTGCCGCCCAAGAACTTGAGAAAGAAAGCATCGGCGTTCTTGTGGTGAATAATCACACAATAAAACCTATGGACGAGGAGACGATTATAGCGGCCGCCAAAGGTACAGGCGCGGTTGTAACGGTGGAAGAACATCAGGTAATGGGCGGTATGGGGTCTGCGGTGGCGGAAGTGTTGGCGCGAACACATCCGGTTCCCATGGAGTTTGTCGGCGTGCAGAATCGGTTTGGTGAATCGGGCGAACCTGCCGAACTTTTAGAAAAATTTGGCATGGGGGTATCTTCTATTGTTGCGGCGGTTAAAAGAGTGGTACAAAGGAAGTAGTCTGCAGCTAATAAAAAACTACGCATGAAACATTTTTATTCAAGATCTTTCTATTTTATTGTCGTCGTTATGTTACTTTTTGCGCTCTCGGTACCGACTTCACCCTCGGCCGCTTCCACGCACGCGTCGCTCCTTGAAAGTATCCAACAACAGCTTAATGAGATTATTGCCGCCGTTGCGCGCATACAGGTTCGCCTTTTGGAGATTATTGCCGAAGAGGCGCGACCTCCAGAAAAAAGCACTGTTGTTGAGTCGTCCGTACCTGCCAAGACAGAAGAAAAAGCTGTTTCTACATCAACCGAAGCTGTATGGAAATTTGTTTCGCTTCCTTCCGTGTATCTTTCACAACCGCTTGCAATCTTGTACCGTTTTTCTATTACAGGAGGCGCGGTAGATACAATCATTCCTTCCACAACATACGCTATTTCTCTTTCTGATGTTTCCATAAAAGATCTTGAGGTATACGCGTATTCTGATGATCTTTTTTCTGTTCCGGCATTTCTTCGCAATACTACTACTAAAGAAAATCGCGTAGGAAAGCAAATTGGCTTTCTTGATTCAGCGTCAAGTGCGGTATCTATTCTTTTTGATCAAGGCCCGCCCCAGGTACAAATTTCTGCAGGGGAAACATATTATTTTGAGCTTCGCGGCACGGTGGTCGCAAAAAACAGGAGTGCGTTTGTGACTATCGCCGTTGACGGATTAACCGAAATAACATTAGAGTGATATGTCTATGTCTCAAAAACAGTATGATTTTGTTGCTATTGGTGATACGGTAACGGATGCATTTATACGCATCAAAGATGCATCGGTGCATTGTTCGGTAGATAAAGAAAAATGCGAAATATGTTTTCGGTTTGCCGACAAAGTTCCTTATGAAGAAGTGTATATTGTTCCTGCGGTGGGAAATAGCGCTAATGCGGCGGTTTCAGCTACCCGGTTGGGTTTGGAAAGTGCGCTTGTAAGCAATGTGGGAAGTGATTATTTTGGCAAGGAATGTCTGGATGTGCTTGCGGCAGAAAAAGTAGGCACCGAATTTATTTCTATCCACCGCGGTCAAAAAACAAATTATCACTATGTGTTGTGGTACGAAGACGATCGTACGATTTTAATTAAGCATGAGCAATATCCATACGCGCTTCCCAATTTTGATTCCCCCAAATGGGTGTATCTTTCTTCTTTGGGTGGCAATTCGTCTGAATTTCATGAAACCGCTCTTCGTTATTTGGAAAGCCATCCCGAAATTAAACTTGCGTTTCAACCCGGCACCTTTCAAATGAAGATGGGCATTGAGGGGTTGAAAAAAATATATGAACGGGCGGAGGTATTTATCTGTAACAAAGAAGAGTACCAGCGCGTTCTTCAAAAACCCGAAGAGCACGATATAAAGGCGCTTATGGCCGCCATGCACGAGCAAGGACCAAAAATTACCGTGCTTACCGATGGTCCGAAAGGGGCATATGCTTCTGATGGAGCGTCTGTTTATTTTATGCCTCCATACCCCGACGAAAAGCCGCCTTTTGAACGCACGGGCGCGGGAGACGCATTTTCTTCCACGTTTGTGGTGGCGCTTGCTTTGGGAATGAGTATGGAAGACGCGCTTCGGTGGGCTCCGATAAACTCCATGTCTGTAGTACAATATATTGGCGCGCGGGAAGGGCTTCTAACGCGTGAGAAACTTGAAGAATATCTCCAAAACGCGCCGGCAGATTATAGACCGAAGAAAATCTAGATCCCATCTCAAAAATAATGAAGAGTTACATGTTTAGATTTCGTTACGAACATGATAAACAGGTCTATTATGAAAACCATACCATATATGGGTCTCGCGCTTGAGTTTTTGAATGCGACAGAACAAGCGGCCATTGCGGCTTCCCGCTGGGTTGGCAGGGGAGATGGAAAAGCGGCTGATAGGGCGGCGGTGGATGCTATGCGGAAGGTGTTCAATAAGATTGATTTTTCCGGTGAGGTTGTTATCGGGGAAGGGGCCAAGGATGAGGCACCGGAGCTTTTTGTGGGGGAAAAGCTGGGAACGGGTCGAGGCGTATTGGTTGATATTGCGGTGGATCCATTAGAATGTACGGATAGTGTGGCATACGGACGCCCGAACGCGCTTGCGGTTATTGCCACAGGTCCGCGCGGTTCTATTTACAAAGCGTTTGACGGATATATGGAAAAAATTGCCGTCGGGCCGGAAGCGCGCGGGGCGGTTGATCTTGATATGCCGGTAAAAACCGCAATTAAAAAAGTCGCGCATGTTTTGGGGAAAGACGTGGGAGAAGTTACGGTTGCTGTGCTTGACCGGCCGCGCCATGAGGACTTGATTCAACAAATTCGACACGCAGGAGCGCGCGTGCGATTGTTTAGCGATGGGGATGTCGCGATGGCGATAGCCACTTGTTTGCCTGAGTCTCCTATAGATATGCTCTTGGGCATCGGGGGAAGTACGGAAGCGGTGTTAGCGGCCGCGGCGTTGCGTTGTCTGGATGGTGAGATTATGTGCCGCTGGAAGCCGAGTGATGAACGTCAGGAGAAAGAACTGAAAAAATTAGGCGCGCGGGAAGCAAAAAAAGTTTTTTCTGCACGAGATCTTGCCAAAAGCGAGTATGTTACATTTACCGCTACAGGCGTTATTGATGGGCCTCTCGCAGATGGGGTGGTGTTTGAAGGGGAGAGTATAATTACACACTCGGTAGTGATGTCTTTATTGCCTCGCACGCTTCGGTTTATAAAAACAAAGCATATTCTAGAGACGTAATATAATTGTGGATTACAAAATTATTACTACCCCATTGCGTATACTAAACATGTTCTACGACGTCCTTCTATGTATACACCTGTTGGCCGTAAAGAACATGTTTAGTATACGCAATGGGGTAGAACGTAACTCAAACATATGAGAAAAAAGTTATATATTTTGCCTTTTGATCATCGCGGATCTTTTATTAAAATGTTCGGATTTGATCCGGCACATGTGGATGAGACGGCCACTGCCGTTCTTTCCGATTATAAGCATATTATATATGAAGGGTTTCTTATGGCATTGGAGCAAGGTGTACCATCCCATGCGGCTGCCATTTTAGTTGATGAACAATTTGGATCGCGCATCCAAAACGAAGCAAGAGAACGCGGCGTAACGCGTATTCTTACCATAGAAAAATCCGGACAGGATGAGTTCGATTTTGAGTATGGGGATGATTTTGCGGAGCATATCGAAAAGTTTTCGCCAGACTATGTAAAGGTTCTTGTAAGATATAATACGGGGGGAGATACCCAAGGAAATAAAAAACAAATAGAAAAACTTGTCATGTTGAGTGCGTATTGTCACAAAGAAGGATACAAGTTTCTTTTTGAATTGCTTGTGCCAGCTACTTCTGAACAGCTTGCATCATGCGGCGGGAGCGAAGATGTATATGAAAAGACAATGCGTGCGGGGCTCATGAGGTCTGCTGTGAGGGAGTTGCAAGCGGATGGCGTGGAACCAGACGTATGGAAATTGGAAGGATTAGAGTCGTCAGAAGACATGGGGTCTATTGCCGAGGCGGCGCGAAGCGGTGGCAGAAATGATGTTGGTATTGTAGTTTTAGGGCGTGGGGAAAGCGATGAGAAAGTGCGCGTATGGCTGGGTGCTTCGGCGCGCGTAGATGGGGTCATTGGTTTTGCTGTGGGGCGGACGGTCTTCAAGGAGCCGCTTCTTCATTACCACGAGAAACATGCGACTCGCGAGGAGACTGCCCATACTATCGCGGACAATTTTAAACGGTATGCGGATTTATTTGAATCGGCGGGCGGCAGGTAGACCATGGTTACTTATTTTTTCCTTAAACCTTGAGCGTGGTAAACCATCAAAAATGTGCTTAGAAAAAGTCCTCGGCTCTCCTTCGCTATCGCTCGGCCAGACTTTTTCTAAGCACATTTTTGATGGTTCCATGGGCCATCTTCCCAGAGTGAGTCTTCTGTGCTAGCCTTAGTACATGTTGGAGTTAGTAGCAAAAACACGTCTGGAGCTTGGTAAAAAAGCCAAACATATTCGGAATAGAGGCTCTATTCCAGCTGTTTTGTATGGCTACGGAGTAGAACCCAAATCAGTGGAAGTTGATTCTCGCGTGTTTGAGAAAGTATGGAAAGCAGTAGGCGAAACTTCTTTAGTTTCGTTGAGTTTGGAAGATGGCTCGCAAAAAACTGTTCTTATTCAGGATGTTTCACGAGATGTATTGCGAGATTTTCCGATTCATGTGGATTTTTATGCGGTGCGCATGGATCGCGAATTGGAAGCCGATATTCCTCTTGTGTTCACCGGTGAAGCGGAAGCGGTTAAATCTTTGGGCGGTGTTTTGGTGAAAGTTATTCATGAATTGCCTATTCGGGCATTGCCGAAAGACCTTCCTCATGAAATTGCCGTTGACATATCGGTTTTGCATGCGTTTGAGGATCAAATTTTTGTAAAAGATATTCCATTGCCGGAAGGAGTAGAGTTGCGCATAGAACCTGACCAAGTGATAGTATTGGTAGAAGCGCCACGCAGTGAGGAAGAACTTGCCGCGATGGAACAACCAGCGGAAGTTTCTTTGGAAAACATCGAACTTGCGGGAAAGAAAGAAAAAGAAACCGAAGAGGAGTCAAGTGAAGAAATTTCCACAACTGCTGAAAATAAAGAAAAGAAATAGGCTCTCTATATTTATCGCGTATTTTTACCTTTTAAGCGGTTAGATTTTGAACAGGCTTTTATATAAGCATATATATGTTTTATTTGCGGGGGCGCTGTTTTTGTTAGCGGCGGCGGGTTTTGCGTATGCGGAGGAAGCAAGTAATGTTGTGCAGACGCGGAGAGCGCAGTTGCAGTCAGAATTGAAGGATCTTGAGAATCAGATTGCGGGTTTTGATATTCTTATTGCCAAAAAACAGAGCGAGGGCGCTTCTATAAAGCGTGACATTGATATTATTGATGCCGAAGTTACTCGCGCGAAACTTGAAATTCGCCGAAGAAATCTTGCTATTGTGGCGCTTGCCGCTTCTATTGATCAAAAATCTCTTTCTATTCAAGAAATGTCGGGTGTTATTGGTCGCGAACGCGCGTCTCTGGCCGAGGCGTTACGCAAATTACATGAATATGACAATGTGTCGCTTATTGAGTTGTTGCTAGGGTATGATGATTTGTCTGATTTTTTTGTAGAGGTCGATACGATAGACTCATTGCAGTTTGCTATACAAACTTCATTTGGCAATCTGCGCGCTGATATTACGCGTACTGCGGATGTGCGGGAAAATTTACAGGGAGAGAAACAGGAACAAACAGAACTTCGTACGTTGCAAGAAATCGAGAAACGCCAGCAAGAAGCAAAAGAAAATGAAAAGCAACGTATTTTAAAAGTTACACGCGGAGAGGAGGCAAATTATCGTCAGCATGCCGATGCAAAAAGAACGCGCGCGGCGGCTATTCGAAGCGAGCTTTTCACGCTACAAGGGTCTCCAGCAATTCCATTTGAAGAAGCATTGCGCCACGCGGAATTTGCCTCCAGTCAAACCGGAGTTCGTGCCGCGTTTATTTTAGGCATCATCGCGCAGGAATCAGAGTTGGGGCGAAATATCGGACAGTGTAATCTTGCCACTGACCCGCCGAAGTACAAATGGCAGAGCGTAATGAAACCTAGCCGTGATCATGAGCCGTATCTTCAAATAACAAAAGAATTAGGGCTTGATCCAAACGCTATGCCATTATCGTGTCCTATGCGCGATTCAAAAGGAGAGCAGGTGGGGTGGGGGGGTGCCATGGGTCCCGCGCAGTTTATTCCTTCCACGTGGATTTTGTATAAAGAGGCAATTTCTCGCCTAACTGGCAATGCGCCGGCCAATCCTTGGGTGCCGCGTGATGCCTTTACCGCTTCAGGCTTGTTGCTTCGTGACAACGGTGCCTCGGGCGGGAGGAACGCGGAGCTTAAAGCCGCCGCGAAGTATTTTGCCGGAGGAAATTGGGATTCCTATCTCGGCCGTTCCTACGCGAACCAAGTACTTGCAAAGGTAGATACGTACCAGGAACAAATCACGTTCTTGCAGAGTTTGGCTCAGCAATGATATATTTTTTATGCTGTTTTCGGTAATAGGAAATCGCGAAGCGGTGGGCTTCGTTCCGTATTTGTTGCAACAGATATAAAAGCGAACGTGGCATTTCTTGCAGTTTGAAGGGTGTTTTTCGATTCGGTGCGTAAAGTTCTTCTTCTCGTTTTGCCAGAGACACAATAATAAGATTGCCTTGCACGGCTTTGCGAGCGGCGTTTAATTGCCCGCGCCCGCCGTCGATAAGCATGATATCCGGCAGGGGCCAGTCGGAGTGGGTGAGCCGGCGCGTAAGAACTTCCCGCAACATGGCAGTATCGTTCGCGCCTTTGACGGTGCGTATGCGGAATTTTCGATACATGTTTTTATCAGCAATACCGTCGGTGAACACGACCATGGATCCCACGGCATGTGTTCCTTGTATATTTGATATATCATATCCCTCTATTCGTTTGGGGTAGGAAGGAAGCTTTAAGAGGAGACGAAGCTCATGGAGCCCTTTTTGATTTTCCATCGCGTATTCTTTTTTTAGCGGGGAATGATGTTCAAAAATGCGTTTGAGGGCATAGACATAATTGCGCAGGCGCGCGGCAGTTTCAAATTCTTGGTGTTTGCTTGCGTGGTTCATATCCGTGTGAAAACGATGAAGGAGTTGTTTTTGTTTTCCCTGCAGTACATTTTTGAGGAAGCGTATATTTTTTGCGTAGGCGCCATATTCATTTCGTGTAGCATTATAATTTTTTTGACAGCATATTCTAGCGCAGAGCCCCAGCTCGCCGCGCTGGCATACGCGGTTATGGTTTGTCTTGCATGTGCAATAGGGAAATGTTTTTCGAAGCGAACGTAGTAGATTTTTTATGATTCTGCTCTCGGTGAACGGTCCTATAAACTGTGTTTCATGTTTCATGTTTCGTGTTCCAAGAGAAAGGGGCTGATGCGTAAAAAAGATGCGCGGAAATCGTTCTTTGCTAAACCCTACAAAGAGATATTGCTTGTCATCACGCATTACGATGTTGTAGGGCGGGATGTGTTTTTTAATAAGAGATGCTTCCAAGAGAAGCGCTTCAATTTCTGTTTCTGTCTCTTGCCACGTTATGTGTTCTGCTTCACGGAGCATGCGTCGTTTTGCCGCTTCCAACAGGGTGCTTTTAAGAAAATATGAAGACAGTCGAGAACGCAAATTTACTGCTTTTCCAATGTAGAGAATAGTGTGTTCTTTATTGCGGAAAAAATATACCCCGGGTGTTTGGGGAATGGACTGTCGTATGGATGAAAAGAGAACCGACATGCCTCTGTTATACGCTGTGGCAGAATTGCTTGCAAGAATAGCAACTTTATTATACTGTTTGAGCAAATAGAGCTTGGAGGTGCGCGATGCAAGAGTATACGAAGCCTTTGTCGCGTATGGCACGATTAAGGCATTTTTTCAAAAATACTCACGTGCGGTATGTGTTGATCTTTAACATAGCTTTTACTTGCGGCGGGTATTTCATGTGGGGTACCGCTACCATTGGCACGTGGGAATGGTTTATCGACGAATGTGCTCATTTGATATGGCCTAGTTTTCACATGTGGATTCTTCTGTCATATTGTGAACGATATCATCCAATAGAGTTTCAGTTCTCTCGCCTGAAAGAAGAGGCACTTTCATGGCTCCTCATCATCTTCTTGTCTGTTTTTGCATGGGAAGGAATTGAGCTCCTCTATGATACGAGCGGATTTTTCAACAGTATTGCGCAGGTGGGGAATGGTGATACCATGGCGGATATTTTTCTCTCAGGCATAGTCGCACCATTTTTGGTTATCAGTTACCGGCGCTGGAAAGATGGCTTGAATCTTTTTTTTACCCCGCCGAATAAAAAACATGCGATAGAAAGAAAACTGTCGTATATAGGTATCCTCGCGGCACAAGTAGCAGAAGATACTAGTAAAGGGGAACCGGATATTATGCATAGTTTACGCGATATGATACGTGAAACATGGCATGGAGATCCACGGGTGTCGTCTGTGCTAAAAATGCTTCACGCAGTAGCTCGTGGTAGCAGACGCGAGCGTCGGCGGCGTCGAGCATATATGCGAAGTCTACGATTGCAAAAAACCGATTGAAGGAGGTTCTTCTATGTCTGGAAGGTATGTTGTTGAGACGGTTGAAATGGGTGTTTTTCCTGTAACAAGGACCCTTCTTATGCCTGTTCATGGGTATAACGGCAAAATCATAGTGTTTTGCTATGGCGGGTCGCTCACGTTTTCACGTTACAAAACAATTCCATTTCTTGAACTGTTTGTAGATGCAGGATGGGGGGCCGTAACGTTTGACTATTATGGCATGGGAGTTGGATGGTTGGAGAAGAAAATAAAAGAAGAAACAGGACTTTTTACACGTGTGAGAGATACCAAAGCGGTCGTTGAGCACACGAGGAAAACCTATAACCCTGAGGAGTTGGTGGTCATGGGGCATGGTATGGGTTGTCCCATCGCGATTCATGCCGTTGCGGAGAGACAGGATGTCGACGCTTGCATATTGTCTGCGCCTGCAGCTTACGCGCGCAAGGTGATGGAGCAAGATATCACCTTTCAAAATTGGGAGCCCCAATTTTCTGAAGGATCATGGCGGGACTCGGAAGTTTTTGGCATCTTAGAAAATATCTCACGATGTCATATCATTCGATACCGTGGTGATGCTATTGTAACTAAAACATTGGGTGACATTTCTGCTGCTTACTTCAACCATGCAGCTCGTTCAGGATTGCAAATGAGTACGATAGATGGCGGGCGGCATAGATTGTTCGGAGATTTTCCAGATACGTTCGCAATAGAGCAGAAAGTTGCTACTATGTTACTCGAATGGCTGGGAAAGGTAGAATGGGATTGCACAGAAGAAGAAGCGATGGCGGTGCAAGAAATTTGCCGCCTCACTGAATAATGCTTACAAAGCCTATATTTCATATGTGAATATGATGATATGGGCTTTTTTCTTTTTTATAAATGAGGTACAGTCGGCATATGCGTATAGCAATTCTTGGGTTTGGAAAAGAAGGAAAATCAGTACTTCGGTTTTTAAAAAGAACGCCCCGATATAAAAACGCGGAGATTGATATCCTTGATAAGAAACAAGGCAAAACCTATCTTGGGCATCTTGACGCATATGATTTGATTATAAAATCACCCGGCGTTCCGTTTTCACTTCCGGAAGTGGCAAAAGCTTATGCAAATGGCACCATGTTTACCAGTGCGACTGCGCTTTTTTTTGATCACGCGAAAGGGCTTCTTATTGGTGTTACCGGAACAAAAGGCAAGGGGACTACGAGTACGCTTCTGTATCGCATATTGAAGCAGTGTAAAAAAGATGCCTATATTGCGGGCAACATCGGGATTCCCATGCTTGATGTGTTGCCGAAACTATATAATACATCTATCGCGATTCTGGAGCTTTCCAGCTTCCAACTGCATCATCTTTTGTTTTCTCCACGAATTGCGGTTGTGCTTGATATATTTCCTGATCATTTGGATGCGCATGAGTCGTTTGAAGAATATCTCGAAGCAAAAGGGGGAATTGTGGCTCACCAAAAAGAACAAGACGTTGTTTTTTATTTTTCGGATAATACGTACGCCACAGACCTTGCAAAACAAAGTCACGGCAAACACATAGACATTCGGCCAGAGGCGTTTACTTTATTTTCCGTGAAGGATCTTCAAATGCGGGGGATGCATAATTTTCGTAATGCAGTGATGGCGGCGTCTGTTGCGTTATATCTTGATTGTGATCCAGCTATTATAAAACGAGTGGTTCAGAGATTTGTCGGTAATCCGCTTCGTCTACAAAAAGTGCGCGACCTTGATGGTATTTTGTTTTATAACGATTCAGCATCAACCAATCCCATCTCAACTGCCGCCGCTATTCAAGCGTTTGAAACGCCAACTATATTGATTGCGGGCGGGCGTGATAAAGGGTTTCCCTATGACGCGCTTAAACGTGTGGCACGTTGGCCCGCGTTGCAACATGTGGTGCTTGTGGGCGAAAATACTTCGTTACTTAAAAAAGCATTCAAGGGAGAAGAGATTACAGAGGTTCATGAGTTGGAAAAGGCAGTGCGCACGGCTTTCAGGTACGTGATGAAAAGGCGAAAAAAGGGAGAACTATGGAACATTGTATTTTCCCCCGGTGCTGCGAGTTTTGATATGTTCAAAAACTATAAAGAGAGAGGAAAGAAGTTTAATGAGATAGTCAAAAGCTTAAAAATATAGTACTCTAAACCTTAGGTGGATAGCCGCGTTTTGAGTTTTATATATGCTTGATATTGGTTTTATTCGTGATAACCCTGATTTAATAAAGGAAGCCGTCCGGAAAAAGCGGGCGGATATTGATGTTGACAACCTTCTGGGGCTTGATGAAAAACGTCGTGGGCTTATTAAGGAAACAGATACATTTCGTGCCCAGCAGAATACAGCAAGTGAGAAAATTTCTCATATGGCCGGAGAAGAGCGGGAAGAAGCTATTGTGGCTATGCGAGAATTGAAAGAACGAATTTCCCATAAAGAAGAAGAATTGAGAATAATTGAAGAAGAATATACGCAGTTGTTGCTTTTGGTGCCCAATATCCCCGATTTATCGGTTCCTGATGGTAATTCAGATGCCGACAATCAAGAGGTTCGAACGTATGGAGAGAAACCACACTTTACGTTTGAGCCGAAGGATCACATTACATTATTGCAGGAACTTGATCTCGCGGATTTTGAACGAGGCGCGAAAGTTTCAGGATTCAGGGGTTATTTTTTAAAGGGAGATGCGGCAATGCTTTCATTGGCGCTGTGGCAGTTTGCGTTTGAGGCGTTAGAGAAAAAAGGTTTTACCGTGCACATGGCGCCGGCGCTTGTAAGAGGTGCCACGTTGGTGGGAACGGGGTGGTTGCCACAAGGAAAAGATGAAGTATATAAAGTGGGAAATGATTTGTATCTTTCAGGGACGGCGGAAGTATCCATGATGGGCATGTTTGAGGACGAAATCTTTGAAGCCAAAGATCTTCCGATGACTGTTGCCGGGTTTTCTTCGTGTTTTCGGAGTGAGGCAGGCAGTTATGGAAAAGATACCAAAGGATTGTATCGTGTGCATGAATTTATGAAAGTGGAGCAGGTGGTTTTATGTCAGGCTGATCACGAAGAATCCGTTAAGTGGCATGAAGAACTTACGAAAAACGCAGAAGAGATGCTACAGCAGTTGGACTTGCCCTATCGTGTGGTGGTGAATTGTGGAGCTGATCTTGGATTGGGGCAGGTGAAAAAATATGATATCGAAACATGGATCCCAAGCCAGCAAAAATATGGCGAGACGCACTCGTCGTCTTATTTCCATGATTTTCAAACACGGAGATTAAATATTCGCTATCGTGACGCAGAAGGGAAATTGAAATTTGCCCACTCGCTTAATAATACCATGATTGCTACCCCTCGCATTTTAATTTCGCTTCTAGAGAACTACCAGCAGGAAGATAGATCAGTGATGGTGCCGGAGGTATTACGGAAGTGGATGGGGAAGGAGAGGATCGAACGTCGGAAGTAAGAATCAAGAAGTAAGAATAAAGGGGTCTTTTATCCTTGATTCTTAATTCATGGTTCGTAATTCTCATATGTATAAAACCTGGGTTGAGGTAGATGCCGTCTCGTTGCGGCATAATTTTTTGGCGCTCACGAAACATCTTGGCAAAGGTGTCGCTGTAATGGCAATAGTAAAATCCAACGCCTATGGTCATGGTATTGTCAAAGTTATCAAGACAATCGGAGGTTTCGCCTCCGAATATTATTCGGAGGCGAAACCTCCGATTGTCTGGTTTGGGGTGGATTCAATTGACGAAGCTCTCATACTCAAAAAATCTGGCATAAAAAATCCAATTCTCATCCTCGGCTATGTGCCATCTGCTATGCTGGTGGATGTAGTCAGGAATAATTTTCGCGTGTGCTTGTATGATATTCCAATGCTCAAAGAGCTTACGCGCCTTGCGAAAAAAATGCGTAAAAAAGTTTTTGTGCACGTTAAGCTCGAAACAGGCACTCATCGGCAGGGTGTGATGCCCGAAGATGTGAGTGCGTTTGCTCGGGCGCTTAAAAAATCTGCGCCGCAGGTAATAGTCCAAGGAGCCTATACACATTTTGCCGATACAGAAAACCCAAAGTCACGTTACTACAAAGAACAGCTTTTGGCCTTCCAGAATGCGATCAAGATTTTTGAGGAGGAAGGTGTACGTCCGCAATATCTGCACACCGCCGCGAGCGCAGCTTTGTTATTGTATCCAGAGGCGCATTTTACTATGGCACGCTTGGGCATTGCGCTCTATGGTATGTACCCATCTCCCGAAGTAGCTGATAAAGTAAAAAAGCAAGTAGCACTCAAACCTGCTCTTACCTGGAAGACGCGTGTGGCTCAAGTAAAAACCATTCCGGCCGGAAAAACTATTGGGTATGACCGCACCTATAAAGCACAGAAGGAGATGAAGATCGCCGTTATTCCCATCGGGTATTGGGACGGGTTTGACCGCGGATTTTCAAATAATGGCGCGGTGTTGGTCGGCGGAAGGCGTGTACCCATAGTGGGCAATATTTGTATGAATATCTGTATGCTTGATATCACAAAGCTCCGTGGCGTGAAGCCCGGAGATGAAGTGGTGCTTTTAGGACGGCAAGGCAGGGAATGTATCAGCGCTGAAGAATTGGCAAGTCGCATTAGTACGATCAATTATGAAATCACCACGTGCATTAATCCATTAATACCGCGCATAATTATATGAGATCGGTTTTAACACAACACCGAACCAAACAAAAACGCGCGAAGATGCAGAAGTTTTTTTTGCGTTTTGGTATTTTTTTTGTCTTAGTAACGGGGAGTATCCTCTTTTTATTATTGTCGCCGCGGCTTCGGTTCGGACCTATTTCTCTTTCCGGCAATGCATCAGTTTCATCTGAAGAGATTATGAATATCGCAAACAGTTTTCTTTCCGAGCGCGTAGCATGGTTTTTTCCACGGAGCAATATATTGTTGTTTCGCCCGCATTTGTTTGAAGCACATATCTTGAAAACATTTCCCCAGCTTTCTACCGCAAGCGTTTCCCGTTCTTTTTCACGAGAGCTTGCATTGAGTGTTTTGGAACGTTCTCCGTGGGGTTTATATTGCAAAATAAGCGTACGTGATTGTTTTTATATTGCTGAAGATGGTGTATTAGTTACCGAAGCCCCCCAGCTTAGTGGGAATGTGCTATTTCGTATTACGGATCAGCGAGTTATATCGGCGTTTTTTATGTTGGGAGAACGGGCAATAAAAGAATCAGAAGCGGTATTTTTGCGCCAGGTAGTTGATATGTTGGCGGACCGCTATACGATTATTGTACGAGAGGTTAGGTTGGGGCGCGTGTTTCAGGATCAAACTGAACTTCTTACAGATGACGGATGGTATGTCTTGTTTGATGAACGCACAAATAAAGAGCAAGCGCTCGAGAATTTGAGACTGGTATTGGATCAGCATCTAACAGACCGCGCAAAACTTGAATATATAGATATTCGCTTTGAGGGAAAAGTATTCTACAAGAAGCGCTGAACACCACACAACTTATCCACAGTCCTCATATACACTTCTCCCATTGGGGGGGGGTACACTTGTTGGTATGCATGACATTCACATACCTGCGTTTACGATACGCAAAGAAATTATTGTCGGTAGTATTTTCTTTATTGCCGGAGCGCTTCTGTTCACAGCATTTTCTACCATCGCGACAACAATCGGCACAAACGTAAGCGTAACAGGGCATCTTTTTGCAACATCTACGGTGCAGGCAACGGGGAATATTGTGGGATATTCAAATGCGCTCTTTGGGGGAACAACAACACCAAGCGCACTTCTTTCTGTTGCCAACCGCGCTGCTCTCTCCGACCAAAAATTTCCATTATTTACCGTAGCAAGTTCTACACTTACTTCCACAAGCACCTTGTTTACTGTTTTAAATTCCGGCAACGTCGGCATCGGGACAGCGGGACCGAGGATGAAATTGGATGTAATTTCTGCCAATACTATACTGTCAGGTGGTTTGGGTCAGATAGGAGCATTTACATCAGACGATATGGCAATTGATTTGGGTGGTCAGATTGTCCTTGGTGGAGTTGATACAACAGGTGGTGCTCCAAGCAGGAGTTTTGCCGCAATTGCAGGAAGAAAAGAAAATGGTACGTCCGGCAACAGGGCGGGCTATCTCCAACTCTCGGCTCGTGTCGGGGCTTCTGGTGATTTGACGGAATATATGAGGATTACAAGCACCGGCAACGTCGGTATCGGGACGACGAGTCCGGCTTCTCTTCTTTCTCTTTCAAGCTCCGGTACCACCACTATTCATGTTGGCACCACAGCCACAACGAAAGGGAGCTGTTTTCAGATGTATGATGCCGCTCATGTTGCTTACCGCGCCTTTATTTCAAAAGCCGGCGCCTGGACCGTGGAAGCAGGCACCTGTGAGTAGTTGAAGAATATAGATTTACGGGAACTTGTAAATAAATATAGACATGCCTGCGCGGCCGATGGGTTCTTTGCCGCGGAGCCAAGGGTATGTTTCTTCTGGTTTGGGTGGTGTGAGACGCGGATCCCATGAGGCAAGCGCGCCTTCCCGCAGGGTGGAAGAGATGGCGAAATATCCCTGTGGCATGCCACGTGCTGACCACCAGCCGTCTACGCGGCTGGGGAGGTAATAATCACGGGAGGCGCCTCCAAAATAATCCAGCGCAATTTTTTCAATGCCATGCTCGTCCATATATGCGCGAAGGCGTTTGAAATCTTGCCCCCAGTCGTAGTTGGAGTCTACCGCGATACGGTATCCATTTTCCGTGCCGCCACCGAGTGCGTTGTAGTAAGAGAGATAATACGGATATGCGCGAATGGCAATGCCGGCTAAGAGAAGAACAATTGCCATACACAGCGCTTGCGGGATGCGCGTGGTTTGCCATCTGGCGGAGCCGTCTGTGTTTGTTGTGAAAAATCTCTCCGCGCCATACGCAACAAGTACATATATAAAAGGAAATGTCGGCAAAACATGCCGCAGGCCGATATTGAGCGGAGAGATAAGTGAAATAGTCCAGTATACTCCAACCACCGTGCATGCTCCTACAAGATTAAGATGTGAGGCAATCCATGCTTGAATACGCTTTCGCAGAGACATGGTTCTCCGTTTCCACACGCGCAATAAAAACCCTGCAAGTGCGGCTGCGCTTAGAACATGAAGAATGATCTGTTCTTTTACGGCATATAAAAGCGGAAAATAAGCGAAAGAGCCGCTAGAAGATACCGTGCCAAGAAAATAGGTGGTGTTGCCGCCAGCCGCGCGCTGATTCGCAAGAAGTACGCCCGTGAGATATTGCCCGAGAGGGCGCGTAATGCGGTGCTGTATTAAAAATTCTGTTGCTTGGACGTGTGATCTAAATCGATACGTTTTAAGCAGGGTAGAAGCGTCACGTAGGTTGCGATCAATCGGGTAGCCCGCGGTTACTTGGGCATAAGCAATCCACACGACCGCTATGCCAACAATTCCCACGCCTATGGTACGAGTCGCATAAACAAAAAACATTGTAATGCGTTCACGAATGGTGATAAAATCCGGATGCGACCATGCCCACAAAAGCAGAAGAATGCCATACATGGGAATAAGAAGAATAAGCGAAAATTTTAAAAGCTGTGCTATACCAAATGCGATACCGGCAATAAAAAAGCTTGACCATGTTCTTTTTTGAAGAAACGAGACGAACGTGGTTATGCCGATAAAAAATCCAAGCGATGCGCCGATGTCGGTGGTAACGTAGCGTCCATGCGCAAGAATGGTTGGCGAAAATGTGTAAAGTGCAACGGCCAATAGTGCGACGCGTCCTCCAAATTGTCGGTAGCTCCATGAATAGAGAAGAATACCCAAGAGGAGAGTGAGAAGTATCATAGGCACGCGCGACCAAAATATAACAGCGTCCGCGTCGTTTCCCGATTGATACAGAAAAATAGTGCCGTGGTCCCACTGCGCCCATTGGTTTTTTGTTTCATTTTGCCAAGGCGCGGTGTTTGTCGGAAAATAGGGGTGTACCGCAATATCCGCGCCCAAAGCTGCAAGATATTTTATCAGTGGCGGATGTTCTGCATTTAGGCGATAGTCTTGCTCTTTGAGATACCCAAAGCCCGCTGCAATGTGCGCAAGTTCATCAAATGTAAGGCTTTCATCAGAAATGGAAGCTATCATAAGGGCTCCCATAAGAAGGAAAAAAACGATGGCGAGTATGTGATAGTAGTTCATATATTTGTTATCTCGCTTTATGCGTTCTCCACTTTATTTGTAAGAAAATTGTTCTTTATGGCCGACAGGTATAAGCAAATAGAGGCCATCGTAGAACAATTTTCTTACAAATAAAGTGGGAGTCTGACATTATGGTTTGTAAGAGTACACCGTAAATCCTCCGTAGGTTTCTTTTATCAGTGAAGGGAACGCGCGCTCAAGTTCTTGTTCAAGCGCATTGTCATGAAATGCCACAAAACCAATGATGGCAGGCTTATCATCAAGCGTGATATGGCGCAGAGTACCCACGCGCGGAAGGTATGTTACATTATGTTCATGTTGTGATTGAGTGGTTGCGGTGTTTGTAAGATACACTACCGATTGCGCCGAGACAGGAAGGCCTTCGTGATCAAGTTCCACAATAAGATATTTTTTAGTTTCTTTCGGGAGTGAACGCACATACATTGCAAGTTCCGACAAATCTTGTGAGAAAGCGGATGCGGTGGAAGGCGCTTTTGCCCATACATTAAAATATAAATATCCTGTTGTGAGTGGAATGGAAACAAGCAAAAGAAAAAAAATTGTTGTTTTTTTATTTTGAAATCCCTCCCAGCCTCCCTTTTTCAAAGGGAGGAGTTCCCCCTTTGAAAAAGGGGGAGTAAGGGGGATTTTTTTGTCAGAAAATAACTTTTCCCAAAACACATACGCGCCAAACGCGGCAATAATCATTACGGGCGGAATCATGCCGATGGAACGCAGGGCGTGCGGCATGCCCTCACGCGTAAGAGTAGCGGGAAGTGAAAGAAAAAATAACCAGGCAAGTAATGTGGCAAAGGTAAGACTGGTTGGTTTTTTTATCATCAAAAATAATCCATAAAAAAATCCAAGCGCCAAAAACGGGTGTAGTACGGGGAAACAAGGAAAATTATGCCGTGAATTACAGTCACCAAACACACTCACCATGCCGATTGTTTTTATGTTTGATACCGCAAACGCGCGGAGCGGGTGCTCATCGGCAAATACAGAAACCTGTCCGGTGCGCGTGGCAAAATCATTCGGGTGTTCCGTAAAATACATGATAAGCGGGGTGCAGGTGGCAATGACAAAAATTCCTATTAACACAACCGCGCATGGGAAACACGTATTTGGGGCTTCCGGCATAGAATTTTCTTCGCCCACCACCCCAACGCCGCCCTCCGAAAATCCTATGCCGGAAGCCTTCCATTCTGTGCCGCGTGGTTTTGTATTCCACCATCGCCAAAGGCCGATAAGAACAGGCACCGCAAACGCGAACGGAAGAAACCGGAACGCGATGTAACCGTTGAGGCCAAGGCCTAGCATGATGCCCGAAAGCGCGAAATCAACCATGGAGTTTCTCCGCATGCCGCGGAACAGAAAATAAAACGCCAAAATGGAAAACGTGGGCGTGGTAATTGCGCGAAACCCAAGACGAGAAAGTGTAACGTGCCAGTAACTGGTGGCAAGGAAAAAAGAAGAGAGGAGGGCAATTATTTCGGTTTTTAATTTTGAGTTGTAGTTTTGAGCTTTGAGTTTTGAGCTTTGAGTTTGCGAGTCGCCGTCCCAAAATAATTCTCGTGTCAGCAAAAAAATCCCCCAAACTGCTACTATCCCAAATATCGCACTTACAAACCGTAATACCCACGCTTCATTTCCCAAAAACCAAATGGCAAGAGCTTGCAGATTAATAAACAACCCTTCGCGTCCGTTATTGTCTATATAGTAAGCGCGGAAATTTCCGCTTTCAAGCGCCTGGAGCGCGTTTGAGCCGTTCATCGCTTCATCGGGATATAATCCCGGGGGAATATCTGTTATGTGCCAGAAACGAAAGAATATGGCAAGAAGGAGGATGCCAACAAAAACTAAAAAATGCTTCTTTGATGACGCCATATGACCATTGTATCATGCGTATATAGTATGCGTACATATACCTATATACTTTAAATTACGAAACACATGTATTCCTCTCATCTGATGACCTCCCATCGATTTGCATATGCAAGTACAATATAACGTCTTGTTCAACTCATTATCAATTCGCGTGGCGGTCATCGGATGAGGGTGTGTTCCATAATTCACGGTATATACAGTAATCGCTTTTTATTTTCTATCTTGCTATACTAAAACCATGCCTGAACAAGAATCTATACAATCACTTGAGGAAGAGCTTCGCGTTTTAGAGGAAAAACTTGCCGCACGTAAAGAAGAAGGGAAAGAGGAAAAGGATGTTTTTCGCGATGTGTTGCGGGAACATGTGGAATCCGCAAAGGAGGACGCTGAAAAGCAAGTAGCCGCAGAGTCAGCAGATTCCGCGAACACACCACCCCCGCTACCTTCTAGCCACATTGCGCATGCTCGACAGAACGCAGATGATCTTCGTGAAAAAGAACATCACGAACAAGTGGAGGCGCTTGTGGAAATTGCGCTCACGAAGGGTATTCTTGCCGCGGTATATGTGGCGCGGCATCTGGGCGATCTTCATCTCTTGGATGATTTTCATGATATGCTTGTCGATGAATATTATGATAAGGTAATTCAAGCTCGGAAGGTTACGTAGCTCACATGACATCAAGTCTTTTTTATCTTCTCATCTTTATTGCTTTCGGGGCCGGCGCGGGTACGGCAGTGTGGTATTTTTTTCAGCGGGCGCGGGAACATAACCGCGTGTCGGGTTCGTTGCAGTTGGTGCTTTACGTAGTTCTGTTACCGCAGGAATCGACGGCAAACGAACAAGAACGGCGGGATCCAAAAGATATTATTTCCATCATGGAACAGTTTTACGCCGGCATGGTGTCGCGCGATGAAGTGCGCACGCTTGGATTTCTTACCGATCGGCCTTCTTTTGCGCTTGAAATTGCTCTTCCATCCGTGGGTGAAGAAACCACGTTTTATGTGGCTGTGCCTCGCAAGTGGAGCCGTGTGTTTGAAAAAAAAGTCAGCGCGTTGTTTCCACATGCGCGGGTGGAACAAATAAAAGATTACAATATTTTTAACGAAGACGGGGTTACGGTGGGCTCTACCTTGCGCCTCAAACGCGCGCCATTTTTTCCTATTAAAAGTTATCGCCGGTTGGAGGCAGATCCGCTTGAGGTATTGACAACGGCGTTTTCAAAAATGAAAAAAGAAGGAGATGGAGCCGCTATTCAGTTAGTGGTAAGGCCGGCGAGCAGTGAGTGGCAAGAAAAAGGCAAGCAGACGGCTCGATTTTTGAAGAAAGGCAAAAGCTTGAAAGAAATTAGCAAAACTGATTCATGGCAAGGAGCGGCTACAAATGTCATGGGAGAGTTTATTTCTGGTCCGAAGAAAAAACAAAAAGAAGACGAATTTCAAAAGTCACCTGATCCGGTGGATGAAGAATTGGTAAAGCAGGTGGAAGAAAAAGCCGCCCGCGCGGGGTTTGACGTAAACATCCGTCTGCTTGCCTCCGCGGCAACACAAGAAGAAGCGCTTGATATTTTGCAAAGTTTGGAAGATGCGTTTTTGCAGTTTTCCGACCCACAGGCAAACAGTTTTATCGTAGAGCGGAAACGTGGGAGCTCACTGGAAGAACTGGCATACCAATTTTCATTTAGGATGTTTCAAGAAAAGCAAGCTGTGTATTTAAGCACGGAAGAGCTTACGAGCTTGTACCATTTTCCCATAGGCGCATTATCAGCATCTAAAGTAAAATATGTAAAAGCGCGGGAAGCTCCTTCCCCGGCAAACTTACCTACAGAAGGTATTGTGCTCGGGGAAAATGTATTTCGCGGGGAGCACTCGCCTTTGCATTTTGAACGTGATGATCGGAGACGTCATCTCTATGTGATAGGTCAGACCGGTACCGGTAAGTCAAATTTCTTGGAAGAAATGGCGCGCCAAGATATTAAAAATGGCGATGGGGTTTGTTTTATTGATCCGCACGGCGAGTCTATCGAAAAGTTGCTCACTCTTATACCGCGAGAGCGCATGGAGGATGTGATTTATTTTAATCCGGGAGACATTGACCGACCCTTGGCGCTTAACATGCTTGAATATGATCCGCAGTTTCCTGAGCAAAAAACATTTGTGGTTAATGAACTCTTTAGCATATTTCAGAAGCTCTACGGCGGCGTTCCTGAATCGATGGGGCCGATGTTTGAGCAGTATTTTCGCAATGCAACCATGCTGGCTATAGATGACCCTACCGAGATTGCAACTCTTTTGGAGGTAGGACGCGTTATGGCTGATAAAACATATCGTGACTATAAACTTTCAAAATGCACCAACGTGGTGGTCAAAACATTTTGGCGCGATGTGGCGGAGAAAGCCGGCGGGGAAGCATCACTTGCCAATATCGTTCCATACATTACATCAAAGTTCGATGTGTTTTTAGCCAACGACATTATGCGCCCGATGATTGCCCAACAGCACTCGAGCTTCAATTTTCGAAAAGTAATGGACGAGAAAAAGATTTTATTGATCAATCTTTCCAAGGGCCGCTTGGGCGAGCTTAATTCAAGTTTGCTCGGGCTCATCATTGTCGGTAAACTCTTGCTTGCCGCCCTCTCTCGCGTAAACGTGGAGCGCGAAACACGCAATGATTTTTTCTTCTATATTGATGAGTTTCAAAATGTGACTACGCCCTCTATTGCCACTATTCTTTCAGAAGCGCGCAAGTATCGTCTCAATCTGGTGATATCGCATCAATTTATCGGCCAGCTCTCTGATGATATTAAAAAAGCGGTATTCGGCAACGTAGGATCGATGGCCTCGCTTCGTATTGGAGTGGAGGATGCGGAATTTATGGAACAACAATTCGCTCCTGTCTTTACCGCCCAAGATTTGATTAATCTCGATAATGGCAATGCCTACATGCGCCTGTTGATTAAGGGTCAGACGTCTCGGCCTTTTAGCATGCACATATTTTTATCACCCGACGGTGATAAGGTCGTCGCCGAAGCGGTAAAAGAATATTCGCGCATTAAATATGGCCGGCCGAAAGAAGAAGTAGAGGCGGAGATTATGAAACGGTATGAACATGAAGGATAGTTTGGTATACTAATAAAACAATGCGTAACGATTATACTATTGCAGCGATTATCGGATTCATTACGGCGGTTTTTATAACGCCAATTCTTGTTTTTTCCCGTACGCCGCTTGCATACGGAAGTTTCAATCTGCCGATATGGTCGCTTTTTATCATATTACCGGCGGGCGAATATGTCGCGTATGTCATCGCTTCAAAATTATTTTCCCATGTGACCGCGCTCAAGCAATTGGGGCGTTTTGGCATTGTCGGTCTTATGAATTTTTCTGTTGATACCGGCATTGTCTACACCTTGCAGTATTACACGGGCATTAGCCTTGACGATCCGCGTATATTGTATCTTTTCGTAGCATCAGGCGCTGTTGCTATTGTGAATAGTTATTTTTGGCAACGCACGTGGACGTTTAGCGAGAAAGCGCCTCCCAGTACCAAAGAGTTCATGGGATTTTTACTGATCACCTTGTTAAGCATTGGTATTAACAGCGGTGTCGCTTTTTGGGCGGGTACCTTTCTGTTACGGCTTGATATTATTGCGCCAAGCAGGGTACTTGGCGCGGCAAAAATTATCGCTACTGCCGTGTCGCTCTTTTGGAACTTTTTCGGCTATAAATTGTTTGTGTTTAAAAAACAATAAAATACATTTTTGCACTTTTGTGGAGAAATTTTTAAAAATTGTTAGAGGTTTGTCAAAAAATCGTATGTTTGACGACCAGAGGAAGGAGTTTACGATTTTTTTTCAAAACTCTTACAATTTTAAATTTCGAAGCATCTGTGCAAAAATGTATTTTATTGTTTTTTAAACACTATAGGGATAAAAAAAGAGACAGCCTGCCTGGACTGTCTCTGGTTGTGTGTGCCATCTATAGTACTATTCTACCAGTACGAGCCACATATACTCACGTGATGAAAAATTATCTCCTTCGTACTCGAGATGTATAGCTCCTTTCTTAGTGCCAATTACGAGGACACCATTCGAGTTTGCAGGAGATTTCGATCTCCAGGATTCATCCGCACATCCAATGCTCCAATGGTTATCATGGAAAGGGAAATTCTCTTTAAAGACAAGAATCCACTGTCCCCTAGCCGGCTCTCCAAAATTCTTTTGGATATAACAGCGCACGCTCCCAGCATCAAAGCCTCCTGCTCGCTGGAGTTTGAATTTAGCTGTTTGGATACCTGTCAATGGGGTCCCCTCATATTCACAGTTTTCTGTTCTGCCAAGTACTTTTATGAGCTTTTCAGGGGTGTTAACATTAAAATCCCCTGTCATCTCAAACACCTCTCCCTCCTTCGGATATAGTCTGTTTTCCATACATATCTCCTTTCAAAACAGTTTTGGCTCAAATATACTCTGATTATACATGTTGTCAAGTATCACAGATTGAATTTTCGTTTATTTTTGGTACAATATCCACATGTCCGAGCACGTTTTATACCGAAAATATCGGCCGCAGACATTTGCGGATGTGGTGGGGCAGGAGCATGTTACCTTGTTGCTTCAGAATGCTATTCGCCTAAATCGCATCGCGCATGCGTATTTATTTTCGGGCCCGCGCGGCACGGGGAAAACCACCGTGGCGCGCCTGTTGGCAAAAGCGGCAAGCTGTGAGAAACCGAAAGACGGCGAGCCTTGCAATACCTGCGGTATTTGCAAAGAGTTTTCCGCAGGCACGGGGCTTGATCTCATTGAAATTGACGCGGCTTCTAACCGTGGCATTGATGAAATCCGCGAGCTTCGTGAGGCAATTCGCCTTGCGCCTTCCCAAGCAAAGTATAAAATCTACGTCATTGACGAGTGCCACATGCTTACCAAAGACGCGTTTAACGCGCTTTTAAAAACATTGGAGGAACCGCCTGCCCACGCGATTTTTATTTTAGCAACTACCGACAAAGAAAAGGTTCCTGAAACAATCATATCACGCACCCAGCATTATGAGTTTCGTAAAATATCCATGCCGGTTATTGTGCAACGTCTTGGGAAGATGGTAAAAAGGGAAGGTATTACGGCAGACAAGGATGCTTTGCAATTGCTCGCGCTGTTTGCCGACGGCGGCCTGCGGGATGCCGAGAGTATGCTGGGGCAGGTGCTGAGCGGACGTGATAAGCTAACCACAGGAGATGTGCGGCTTGCGTTAGGCGCGCCGCCGGAAGAAGCGGTGCTTTCATTTGTTGCCGCTCTTTTGGAAAAGGACCCGGCTAAGGCGGCGCGCGTGGCAAACGAAGCTGTAGATCAAGGCATTGATCCGCAATTTTATCTTAAAATGATTATACGGAATGTACGGCACTTGTTGCTTGGCCGGCTTGATGCAAGAATGGCTACTCAAGTTGCTTCCGATATGACTGATGCCGAACAGCAGTTCATAAAGGAACACTGCGCAAAAGCATCGGTTTCACAACTGGAACAGATGATGAAGTCATTGATTGATGCCTACTGGATGAGTTACCGTACCGTGTTTCCGCAATTGCCATTGGAGCTTGCGGTGGTAGACATTTTGCGGGATACGCTTGGAGAGCCGAAAAAAGAAGAGGTGAAAGAGGTTTGACAAAATTATTAGTGTATATACAATGTATATATGACTACAAAAATAAAAATGTGGGGCAATAGTTTAGGGGTGCACATTCCGAAACATGTTTCGGAAGAGTTGAGCTTGCACGAAGGGAGTGATGTTCAAGTATTCGTTCAAGATGAACAGATATCCATTCGACCCATCAAAGCTAAGAAAAAGATTACTTTAAAAGAACGAGTTGCTAAAATTACGGACGAAAACAAACATGGAGATGCGTGGAAAGGTTGGGTGGGTCCTGTTGGGCGGGAAATATGGTAAAGCAATCCTATATACCTGCAAGAGGAGATATAATATGGGTTACTCTTGATCCACACCGAGGGCATGAGCAAGCGGGACGCCGGCCGTCTTTAGTATTGTCTCCAAAATCGTACAATGGCCGGATGAAGCTCGCGCTTATATGTCCTGTAACGTCGCATGTAAAAGGGTATCCATTTGAAGTTTTGTTAGGGGCGCAAGGGAAAAAGATAGGAGGAGTTATTCTTGTAGATCAAGTACGTATTGCAGATTGGCAAACACGGAAAGCTGTATATATAGAAAAGGTTCCACAGAATATTTTGGAAGAAGTTATAGAGCAACTTATATCATTACTTACAGAGGAGTAATCTATAAAATCTATTGCCAGATCGTCTAATGGTAGGACACCGCCCTTTGGAGGCGGGTATCTAGGTTCGAATCCTAGTCTGGCAGCTGCGGTTGGGAGTAAGGATCGTATTTATGGATAATTTACAAAAAAAGCTACAGTAAATGAAAAAGCACTGCCAAGGGACGGAACCCAAGGAAGTGCCTTTTCTTGTGAAAAAAGCAAGTATAACAGTTTATAACCTAAAAGTCAAAGTTATCCACAGCAGGAAATTTCCATAAGGTTGTCTTATGGAAATACGAGGGATTATTTCTATGACCTACTACGTATACATTCTCCAATGCAAAGATGGGAGTCTTTATACAGGTTCTACCAACGATTATAAACGGCGGTTTTTGGAACATAAGGAAGGGGAAGGCGCAAAGTACACGCGGGCAAAAGGCGTCCAAAAAATTGTTCATGTGGAGGAATTTGCCACACGGAATGAGGCGCTGAAACGCGAAAGCAACATAAAAAGTCTTACTCGTGAAAAGAAGTTAGCTTTGATTGATAAAATGATATGAATTGGATTTTTCTTTCCTTACTTGCGCCACTATTTTGGGCCTTATCTAATTTTGTGGATAAATATATCCTTGATAAATATACGAAGGGAATTTTTGATTTTGTTTTCTTTTCAACCATCACGAGTTGTATTTTCTTTGCCGCAATTTTTCTATTTGTAGGAATGCCAGAATTAAGCGTGTACTCTTTGATACCGATTGCAACTGGTATGATACTTATTTATTCCTATGGTTTCTATGGAAAAGCACTTAAGCAAGGTGATACTTCCTCCCTTGTAATTCTTTTCAAACTTATACCTGTCATAATCACTATTTTGGCTTTCGTCTTTTTGGGGCAAACATTATCTCCAAACGAGCTTTTTGGGTTTGTAATCGTTCTTGCTGGTGCAACTATAATTTCGTTTGAAAAAACCAAAGGGGTTTTTATCAAAGGTCTTGGAATGATATTGATTGCAATTCTTATGTGGTCGGTAATGACCTTGTTTATAGATTACGGACTGACAAAAATGTTTTTTTGGAATTACTTAATGCTTGATGAGTTGGGCTCTGCATTAGCTGGACTTACGCTTTTCATTATTCCAACAGTACGGAGACAAGTTATCGAGGGAATAAAAACAGCATCCATTAGAAAATATATCTGGTTTTCTTGGAATAATGTTTTAGATTTTTTTGGCCAGATGGTCATTAAAAAAGCCCTTGTGATTGCTCCTTCCGCTGGTTTAGTTACAGTTATTATGCAGGTGCAATCTTTTTATGCAATTATTATCGGCGCATTGCTCACTTTTTTAATTCCAAATATTATCAAAGAGGATATTTCTGCACCTATGCTGATTAAGAAGTGTATTGGGGCGACAATTATGTTTTCGGGTGTTTATATATTATTAATGTAATTTATGAACCAAATTACATACGATGACTTTGAAAAGGTGGATATTCGAGTCGGGAAGATCATAGAAATCCTTGATTTTCCGGAAGCTCGAAAACCTGCTTACAAATTGAAGATTGATTTTGGACCGGAAATAGGTATCAAGCAATCAAGCGTGCAGGCGGTGGGCGCTCATACGAAAGATGAGCTGTTAGACTCGCTTGTGTGCTGTGTGGTGAATTTTCCACCTAAACAAATTGGTCCGGTTACATCGGAAGTTTTAACGCTCGGTTTTAAAAATAATGCCGGTGAAGGCTGGGTTTTGATACAACCAAAAAAAGATTCCATAGATATTGGCAGTAAGCTTGGTTAAAAATATGGAGAAAGTTTGTGATCATACAAGCGTCGGGATTATGGTGTGGAGAGGAGACAAGCTCTTGCTCATAGAAAGGGCTAAGTTTCCAAAGGGTTTTGCGGTTCCCGCGGGGCATGTTGATGGGGATGCAACCTATGAAGATTCGGCAAAAAGAGAGCTTAAGGAAGAAGTCGGGTTGGATGCGATGGGATTGCGATTGATTGCGGAGGGTAGAAAAGAAAATCCTTGCCGACGCGCGGGTGGCATCTACCATTATTGGAAACTGTTTCAAGTTGAGGCGCATGGTACTCTGAAACGTAGCCAGAAGGAAACGAAACAGGCAGGCTGGCATACAAAAGATGAAATAAAAAAGCTGGCAGAAAAAACGGAGAGGTATGTAAAAAAAGAAATTTCGGAAGACGAGTGGAATGAAAATCCGGGCTTAGAACCGGTGATGTATGAATGGTTTAAAGAATTAGCTATACTATAAATATGAAAATAACTGTTTGTGGAAGTATTGCTTTCTATAAAGAAATGGAAGAGCTCAAAAGTGCACTAGAGGCCAAAGGCCATGAGGTTCGCATTCCACTTTTGCGCAACGAAATTCCAGAAATGGGCGGGGACCGGAAAATATATTTTGCCAAATATATTGAAGATAAGGGTGGAGTGGACGCGTTTCCGGTAGGCCATACGCTTTGGGACATGAAAGAAAGTGCAATCAGAGATCACTATGAGAAAATTGAGTGGGGCGATGCCATAGTTGTTGCCAATCATGAAAAACGAGGTGTGGCGGGGTATATTGGCGGTAATACTCTTATTGAAATCGGTGTGGCATTCTTTTTGAAAAAACCCATTTATATACTCAACCCGGTTTCTTCCGAACTTTCTTACAAGCAGGAAATATTAGGCATGAAGCCTATTTTTCTTGGTGGAGATTTGGATTTGATTACATAGATTGTATAGTGGTACTTTATTTCAATACGCCCCACATCCCGGGATCTTGTCCGCCGTCAAACTTAAAGACTGCCACGCCGCGTACGCCTAATTTCCGCGCGAGGGCGACTTTGTCCGCAATAGCTTTTGCGTCACTCCAGGTTAGGTAATTTAAAGAAATGAGCGTGCTTACGGGCGGAATGGTTGTTGGTTCTGCTTCTGTGGCTTCGGCGCCCGCGGGAACTGATGTGGCTGAAGTTGTCAGAAAACCTAACTCGCCCGCGCCGGTTCGAGTGGGGGTGATGCCGATTTTTTTGGCGATATCAATGGCGTATCGGGGGTTAAACGGCCAAAGCACCTTATACTCAAAACTTGCGTCCGGAAGAAGTGAAATTTGATATTCATAGCCATAGGTGGGGATGCCCACTATGATTTTATTTTTTGAAATGCTTTTTGCCGCGAGGGTAACCAATGTCTCCACCCATGCCGGATCGGCAACCGGCGCGTATGGTTTTGACCGGATGCCATTCAGATGCACGTCTATGGTGCCTTGGTCATATGCCATGATTTCTACGCGGTCACAGTATTTGTTTATTTCTTTGTAGTCGTTGGCGTAATCCATGGCATCGGGTGGTATGACAGCACCAGGGCTGTAGCGATGGTCCAGCGGCATACGAGCCTCAATTGTGCAGTAGAGCAATTTGTTGCCGAGGCGCATATCAAGCCCTTTCAGAAACGTGGAGAAATAATCTATGGTTTCATGTTTTTTTGCTTCAAAGTCTATATCAATGCCGTCAAACCCACTTTGCTTTACTACGTTCGCTATTTCATCTTCCAGCGCGATGCGCGTGGCGGTGTTGCTAAGTACGCGGTGTATGGTCTCGCCATTACCCCACATCACAGTGGGAACAACGCGGACATTTGCTTTTTTTGCCGCCGCAATAAACGACGTCCAGGGTTCTTCCCTAAGTTTCGCGGTATCGGCAAGCGTGCCGTCGTTTTTCATGGTGTACCCGAAAGGCATTACGCTTGTGAGTTGCGAGAGGTGGGGGAGAACATCCGCGGTGCCGGTGGCTGTGCGCCAGTAGGGTATCCACCCGGAAAACTCAAATTGATTGATTGAGCTAGCACCTGCCAGAGCCGCTTGCGTGCGAGGTCCATATACGCCGTAGCCGGAAGCACGTGTTCCCGCGCAGACGATGTTTTGGTCGCACTGGAATTTTTTGATACCGGCTTCTGTGAGGGGGCCGAAATACCCGGTGGCTTTTCCCGTGGCAAGATATCCTTTTTCAATGAGGACGTTCTGCAACGCCGCCACATCACTGCCCGAGAGTCCGATTGAGAGCGAACGCGCCGCAAGAGCGCGGGATGGCAGAAAAAAGGATACTAAAAGGAATAAAGACAACATGGTTGCGAGAATGCGTTTCATATTCACATAGTAGCAGACGCGTAGGATAATTTACAAAGTTTTTCAATTTCTATACGGAGGTTTTTAGGCTTTTTTTCCTAAGACGATATGTTATAATAAACCTCTATCTATGGAAAACGAATTGTTTCAAACAATAAAAGAACAGGGCGCGAAGCTTGATGCCATTTGGAAATCAGTGGAAAAGACGCGCAAATATTTTCTCGTGATTATTTGGGTTACTGTTATTTTGTTTGTACTGCCACTTGCGGGGCTTGTCTTTATTATTCCGCAGTTTTTGGATGTGTATCTCGGTTCATTTAACGGTTTGTTGTAAATACCAAACATGGATGAAAACACAAAAGAAATCATTTCGTATGATCATTTTTCGAAGCTTGATTTTCGTGTGGCACGCGTAGTGAACGCCGAGCGTGTGAGTGGTTCAGAAAAACTGCTGCGGTTGGAAATAGACACAGGAGATGCTACTACGCGCCAAATTATTGCAGGTATCGGGAAGGCATACGCGCCGGAAACTCTGACAGGAAAGGAAATTATTGTTGTGGCAAATCTTGAACCCCGTGTGCTCATGGGTTTGGAATCACAGGGCATGTTGCTTGCCGCGCGCGACGCAGAGGGTATGCCCGTACTTCTTTCAGCAGAAAAAGACGTACCTCCCGGTTCAAAAATTAACTAAGAGGTTGGTCGCTTTTTTTCCGTACGGCATGAATAGCCGCAATATCATCTTGTAAGCGTATAACCCGCGGCCAAAGAGTGATTATCAGATATTGCGCCAGGTAAAATAGAGAATGGAGTTCAACGCGTTTTGTTATAATTTTTTGACGAAAGATATATAATTTGTTTTCTATAAATTCAAAGTCGTATCCCTGTGCCCTATCAATTAATGCCGTCATTACTTCGGGGGTAAATAGCTCAAATGTTTCTATATCAAAATCTTCGGGCGCGTATGTTTTAAAATAATTCTGGAATGCGCTTTCAAGCGGCATTTCTTTTTGAGAGGGTTTTTTGAAGCTATTGAAGTCAAAAAAGTTTTTTGATTCTACAAGAATGTTTGGCGCAATGCCTGGCAATGTCAGTTCACATACGGTATGGTCATACGTTCGCCGGTGTTTTCCTTGACCGGTGGAGAACTGATAGTTAAAAAATCGCATTCGACGGTTGTTGTATCGTCCATAAATCATATTACTTGCTACTTTGCTGTGTCCCTTTTCAAAAAGAGCTCCTTGCATATCAGCAATATCTTTCTCAAAATACTCAAAGCCGTTTTTCACGGCAAATTGCCTCATAAATTCTTTGAGTATTTTTGTGCGAGCATAGAAATATCCACCTAAAAACCACACAAGCGGGAGAGTAACAAGTTCTGTATCTTCAAAATAGTATGTGCCGTATATAATAAGAATTGTCAGTATAACTCCGGGTGCATAAAACCACGCACCCCACCGGCGGTTGATGTATGACATAGTGCTTGTGGAAACATCCTCAATGAGTTCCATAGGTTCTTCTTTAACAGTCATACGTGTAGTATGTACGAGAAATATAAAATCTCAAGAGACGCGCTATTCTTTTTGGTAGCGCGCTTTGTATGTTAGCATGAAAACATATGAATTTTCCGTCTATATCACTTCGCGCTTCTTTGTTGGCAAGTACGTTTCTTATAGTATTATTTGCCGGCATTTTATATATGATGGGTCAACCATTAATATGTGAGTGCGGGTTTATAAAATTCTGGCATGGACCTACCGTGCTTACGTCTGAAAACTCACAGCACATTTCCGATTGGTACACCTTTTCGCATATCATCCATGGTTTTATATTTTATTGGGTTGCGTGGATCGTTGGCAAAAAACGCGGACCTGTCCTCCGAAGCTCTACTTGGAGTGCAGGAGGATGGTCGGTGGGGTTTATGTTACTGCTCGCCATTTTTGCCGAAACGGCATGGGAGCTTTTTGAAAACACGGATTTCATTATTAATCGATACCGCGCCATTACTATCTCGTACGACTATTTTGGCGATAGTGTGGTGAATTCAACCAGTGACGTGCTTGCTATGGTTCTTGGGTTTTTTCTTGCGTGGCGCTTGCCGGTGCGGGTTACTGTTGCGTTGCTTATAGTCATGGAAGTATTTGTGGGGTATTGGATTCACGATAATTTAACACTTAACATTATTATGTTGCTCTACCCGTTTGAAGCAATTCTAGAATGGCAACGAGGTGGATAATGCTATGATAAAATTTATTTTCCTATTTATTATTCTTGTGTATCTTGGTTTTTCCGGTGTGCAATTTTTTCGGCGTGTACAAATAAGCGGACGTCTTATAGAGGTCACAACTCCTTTTTCTTTTCCTGCAGAGAAATTAGGAGCAAACCGATACAAAAGAATTCTTGTTGCAGGGGATAGTCTTGCGGTGGGGATTGGATCAGTTCAGAGCGAACATTCTATTGCAGGCAGACTTCATGCAGATTTTCTAGACGCGGAAATTGTGAATACCGCTCTGAGCGGTGCTAAGCTTGCAGGAGTTACAGAACAAGTGAGTGGTGTAGATGGGCGGTTTGATCTTGTTGTTATCATGGGCGGTGCGAACGACATCATTCGTTTCCATTCCATAAAAATAGCAGAATCTGACGCAAGCCTTCTTTTGAAGGCAGTCAAAGAAAAAGGAGACCACGTTATCTGGCTTGTTTCCGGAAATATTGGGCTTGCTCCCATTTGGCCATGGCCCATAGAATCCATCTATACATATCGCACGCGGAACTATCATGCGGTATTCCGCGCACTTGCGGAGAAAGAAGGTGTTGTTTTTATAAATCTTTTTAAAGAACATGCCGACGACCTATTCGCAAAGGATCCTGAACGTTACTATGCCAAAGACGGTTTACATCTTTCTGATGATGGGTATGCGGTTTGGTATGAAGCGATAAAAGAAAAATTATGAAACTCATTTCATTAAACACGTGGGGTGGACGAGCCGGGAAGGAAAAACTTCTCGTATTTTTTGAGAATAATAAAGATGTTGATATTTTTTGTTTGCAGGAAATTTGGTCTGCACCTTACGAACATCTTGAAGGGCAGGCGGTGGGTGGGCTTGAACTTAATCACTCCAACATAATGGTTTACGGTATGCAAGATATTTCCGCCGTTCTTGATAGGCATACATCGTACTTTCGTCCTCACCATCTTGATAATTATGGTCTTATGATGCTTGTTAAGAAAAGTCTATCTGTGGTTGAGGAAGGAGATATTTTTGTGTACAAAGAACGGGGGCACGTACCACAGGGTGATGTTGGTTTTCATGCACGGAATGTAGAGTATATAACTTTTGAAACACCTAGAGGAAACAGAACAGTAATGAATTTCCATGGGATGTGGAATGGAAAGGGTAAAGGTGATAGCGAAGATCGGTTACTACAATCAGATAACATTATTCGTTTTATGCAAACTATTCAAAATCCGTACATTATTTGCGGGGACTTTAATCTCTTGCCCGACACAAAGAGTATCGAGAAACTTGAAGAGTTCGGACTTCGTAATTTAATAAAAGAATATGGTATTACTTCCACACGAACAAGCCACTACACAAAACCTGAAAAATTTGCTGATTACGCATTTGTGAGCAAGGGAATAGAGGTAAAGGATTTTAAAGTGCTACCGGATGAGGTTTCGGATCATGCGCCGCTATACTTGGAGTTTGAATGAAAAGAGTGATACTATTTATTGGTAGTATTATTGGCAGTATTAACGATTTCTATGGATATTCAAATAAACTACTTGGCAGTGTTGGCTGCGGGTGTAAGCAACATGATTTTGGGAGCATTGTGGTATGGACCGTTGTTCGGAAAAATGTGGATGCGTTTGATGGGGCTTTCGGATGATCGTTTAAACGAACTGAAGAACCGTGGCATGGGGAAACTTTATGCAAGCGCGTTTCTTATGGCGCTGGTGATGGCGTTTGTGCTTGCGCATTTTGCGGCCGTGTGGGGCGCCGTCACGGTACATGGCGCGTTTTTGCTTGCGTTTTGGGTGTGGCTTGGTTTCATTGTTACTACCATGATCAATTCGGTGTTGTGGGAAGGGAAGTCCATGAAACTGTATTTTGTAAACATTGGCTACCAATTGGTTGCTCTCAAAGTCATGGCGCTTATTCTTGTGTTGTGGCGGTAGATAGAGTGTCTTTACGCTCTCTATTCGCGATGGGCAAAGAGGATTGACAGTTACCTATGAATATGATATGTTTTCGCTAGGTAAATGGGCGTTCTTTTTTAACTAACAACGAAACAATAAACTGTAGGCATAAGGAGGTGTAGGATGTTTAGAGAAGAAGAACTTGTAATAGGAGATGTCTTTCCAGCGGCAGTTTTTATGGTAGGAGGCAGGCCCGTTACATGGCTTATCGTGTTACCCGTGATCTTTGTCTCATGGCTAAACAACTCATGGGTGATGTTACTGATATTGGCAGTTCTTGCCGTGTTGGTGTTGTTGGTCGTCATGTACGGATTAAACAAAAGGAGATTGTTTCCTGAAGACCCGGAAAATTTCTGGCTTGTTAAAAAAGATCAAAAGATATTTGCTTCCGGGTTTTGTGAAATGAAACTAGCCCCAGAAGGCTATACGCGGTATACGCCGCACAAATATCCACGGGTTTTGAACATAGGAATCAAGAAGACTATTGATTCCATAGTATGGATAATAAGGGCGGATGTTCATTTCCCCAAGGAAACATGGGGTCCGGTTCCATTTTTTAAAGACGATCCGACAACGAGGAACAACCGTTTAAGGGAAACACTTGCCTCTTTATCGTCAGAGGACGTTAATAATGAGGCTTTGGCGGAGTCATTAAGAAAGGAGTATGACTTTATGATTCCCGGGGTGCGTGTGATTGTAACAAAGCATCCTGAATAAACTGTTATAAGGCTGGCCATGCATATCTTGGAAATGCATGGCCTTTTGTTATGGCACAGTTTTTGCTTACCCATTGCTACGAAAGATTTTTTACTCTATCCTTACTAGTCTCACTATGCTTATCGACGAAATCACCATTACGGTAACATCAGGAAAGGGCGGCAGAGGCGGCGTTGCTTTCAGTACTATCAAAATGAGTTTGGGGCCTACGGGTGGGAATGGGGGAAAGGGTGGCAGTGTCTATGTTGAAGGCATTTCTGATCTGGGTGCTTTAAGCCAATTTAGATACAAGAAAGATATTGAAGCAAAAAACGGCGCAAATGGGAAAGCGCAATTTAGCGATGGGCCGGACGCGCCGGATGTTGTGTTGCGCATTCCCGTAGGTACGGTAATTCGCGTGGTTGAAACACAAGAGACAAAAGAAGTTTTAAAAATCGGCGAGCGGATTTTGGTGGCTAAGGGCGGCAGAGGCGGTAAGGGAAATTATAAATTTCGCTCGCCTACAAACACAAGTCCTCGGGAGTTTCAACCGGGCCTCCCGGGGGAACACTTCACGCTCAAGCTTGAGCTTAAGCTTATTGCTGATGTAGGGCTTATTGGGTTGCCAAATGCAGGGAAGTCAAGCTTGTTAAACGAGCTTACCGAAGCAAAAAGCAAGGTGGCGAATTACGCGTTCACTACGCTTGAACCGCACTTGGGCGTGTACTATGATCTTATCCTCGCCGACATCCCGGGAATTATAGAAGGAGCATCCGAGGGGAAAGGTTTGGGCGCTAAGTTTTTAAGGCATATTGAACGCACAAAAATTTTGTTTCATCTCATATCCGCAGAGTCCGCGGACCCCGTAGCAGATTATAAAGTCATAAGAAAGGAGCTTTCATCCTACAGTAAAAACCTTGCGGAAAAAACAGAATATATATTTCTTTCAAAAAGCGATGTTGCCACTCCTTTAGAAATAAAGAAAAAAATTACCGCTCTAAAAAAAGTCACCAAAAATGTATTTGCGCTTTCTATTCACGACGAAGAGAGTTTGGAAAAAGTCAAGAAAATTCTAAATAAAATTAATGATGAAAAGTAGTTGACAATATGGTTTGGCTATGATATACTTGAGTGTATCAATGCAGCGCTGATCCAGAGAAATGGATCGAGTCTCTATCTTCAACGTATTTTGCTTGATATTTTATCAACTTTTCTTACTTCGCTTTTATGGAAGAAGGAACAATTGCCCGTCTCACCGACAAGGGTTTCGGGTTCATCAAACGTGAGGGTCAGGAAAAAGATCTCTTTTTCCACTCTAACGAGCTCGAAGGTGTAACCTTTGATGAGCTTCGCGAAGGTGATCGGGTGACCTTTGAAGTCGCCGACAGTCCGAAAGGACCGAACGCGGTTAAGGTCAGCAAGATTGCCTAGGCAGTGATGCCAAAGCGTAAGCGCCCCATCCGCTCTAGTTGGGGCGTTTTGCTTTATCATTATGGAAATCAGAAACATCGCAATTATCGCGCACGTAGATCACGGTAAAACTACTCTTACCGATGCGTTGTTGCGCCAAATGGGAGCCGCAAAAGAAGGAGTTTCCATGGATTCCAATTCTTTGGAACAAGAACGCGGCATTACCATCTATTCTAAAAATGCCTCTCTCTTTTATAAAGACACAAAAATAAATATCGTAGATACGCCCGGTCACGCGGACTTTGGTTCTGAAGTCGAGCGCGTATTACGTTCTATTGATTCCGTGTTATTGATAGTGGACGCGCAGGAAGGGCCTATGCCTCAAACTCGTTTCGTGCTCAAAAAATCTTTAGAGCTCGGACTGCGTCCCATCGTGGTAATAAATAAAATTGATAAACCGGCGGCTGATCCTCATCGCACGGAAGAAAAAGTGCTTGAGTTATTTTTTGATTTGGGAGCTTCCGAGGAACAAGCCACATTTCCCGTGATATACGCCATAGGCCGTGAAGGCATTGCCAAACGCACATTAGATGCTGAGTCAAAAGATCTCTCGCCGCTTTTGGATGCCGTTTTGGAACATGTGCCATCGGCATCTTCTGAAAAATTGGCATCATGCGCGCTTCGCGCCCAACCATTTAATCTTGGATACGACAATTTTGTTGGCCGCCTTGCGATAGCGCGTGTCTACGAAGGCGTTATCAAAACAGGCGCTAATCTATTTGTTAAAAAACCAGACGGTCAAACCCGTTCGGGAAAAATTTCCAAGCTATTTTTGTTTCATGGTCTTGAACGAGTGGAGGCCGTTGAGGCTTCAGCGGGAGATGTGGTTCTTATCGCGGGTCTTTCGGATATTACTATTGGAGAAACCATAACAACCGATGCGAATGTTGATCCACTGCCGGCAATTGCCATTGATGAACCAACCATCGCGCTTTCATTTTTAGTGAACAATTCCCCCTTTGCGGGACGGGAAGGAAAATTTGTTACATCGCGCCAAATTGCTGAATATCTTACGCGCGAACTGGAAGTGAATGTAGGTCTGAAAGTAGATTTCGCTTCTGCCGATAATTTTCGCGTGTACGGCCGGGGGGAACTTCATATTGCGATTCTTCTTGAAAATATGCGGCGCGCCGGCTATGAAGTGCAGGTATCACAACCAAAAGCAATTGTGCGGGAAGAACAGGGTGTTACTGTTGAGCCATTTGAAGAACTTTTAGTGGATACGCCAAGCGAGTTTCAAGGCACGGTTATTGAACGCCTGGGCACGCGTGGATTTGTGCTAAAAAATATGGCAACCCATGAAAAAAGCGTGCGTATGACATTTGAAGGTCCCACGCGCGGTATACTTGGCTACAGGAATCAATTTGTAATTGATACAAAAGGTGAGGGCATCCTTGCTTCGCATTTTATCGGTTTTCGTCCTTATGTAGGTGAAATTAAAAAACGATTGGTTGGTTCCATGATTTCCATGGCGACCGGCAAAGCATTGGGTTATGCGTTATGGGGTTTACAGGAACGTGGAACGCTTTATATTGGTCCTGGTACGGATGTGTACGAAGGCATGGTAATTGGTAATACTTCAAAAGGTGAAGAAATGCGGGTAAACCCAACGAAAGGAAAACAACTCACGAATGTGCGCGCGTCAGGCACGGATGACGCGATAGTATTAGCGCCGCCATTTTTGCTTACCATAGAGCGTGGCATGGAAGTAATGGCTGATGATGAATATCTGGAAATAACACCTCATAATGTGCGTCTACGCAAACAGTTTCGCACCGAAGCAGAACGGGCACGCGCGCGCAGGAGTGTATAATTTAGAATAAAATAATACGGACGTTCTCTTGGCCGCTTTTCATGCAAAGGCGACCACTTTTTTGTATACTAAAGCTATGATAAAAAACAAATTCAACATGCGAGCAAAGGTGTGGTTGTATCCGGCGCAACACGCGGCTTGGCATTTTATTACGCTTCCCAAAAAACAATCGGGCGAAATTACCAAACGCTTCGGGCTTTTAAAGCGTGGGTGGGGCTCGCTTCCCGTGGTTGTTACCATGGGAGATACAAGCTGGAGAACTTCTATTTTTCCGGACAAAAAGCAGGGCGCGTATCTCCTGCCGTTAAAAGCGGAAGTCCGCAAAAAAGAAAAAATCAAGGCGGGAGATATGGTATTGTTTTCTCTTGAGGTCCGGGTATGAAATTACGCCTGGATTTCCGTGTTGATTTTTGTCTTGATATATGTAATGCTGATTGAAAATCCGGACAGGAGGTTTTTTTATGTCATTCATAGAGCCGAAAGATTTCGTTGTCGGTGAGCAGTATAAGCTTACGGAATTTGTGGAGAATCAATTGGTTTCTTCGGGTTATTATTACTTACATTCTATAGAACCAATTCCCAAAAGCCTAAATCCGGCACTTGGATTTGTAAAAAACGGGTTGGTGGAGAAATCGGACGTCTGCCTTGTAGAAGCACATGCTCAATTTGGCGGCCCTTGCTGGAGAAGGGCTTTCAAAGTTGATGGTCAGTGGGAACTCTACTGGCCTGCGGGAGGGCGTACATGGGGTTGGTCTTGTGTAGTGGTTGAGAAAATTCCAAAAACAGAGGAATAAAGTTGCGTAAGCCGTGTGGTTCTACCATGCGGTTTTTTTGTAAAATTCAGATATTGCGTTATGTGCACAAAGTATGCTTAACGGCAGGGGAGGCGCGGTGTATACTACTGGTATATAAACTAGCTTATGTTATGAACACAAAACACGTTGAATGGGTTTTGCGAATTGCCGTTTTTGGCGAATTTTTGGGCCACGGATCATTTGCTTTACAAGGTAAAAAAGATTGGATTGGGTGGTTTAGCAACTTCGGCATAACGGATGCGGTCTTAGCCGGCCAACTTCTTTTTATTATTGGTCTTATAGATATCGCGCTTGCGATTCTTATTTTGTTGCGACCGGTACGATTGGCTCTTTTGTGGATGGTGTTTTGGGGGTTTTGGACAGCTTTGATACGGCCGTTGGTTGGCATGCCGATTTGGGATTTTATGGAGCGATGGGCAAATTGGGGAGCCCCGTTGGCATTATTTCTCTTACGGGGGCGACCGGCATCTTTTCGGGACTGGTTGAAGTAGTATTTCATAGTATCAAACATATATGGAAACTCATATGCGTACGGAATTGTCGGAAGAGCGACTTCGAAGCTACATGGAAGTGGTCCGCTCGTTGGGGACAGCTTTTGATTTACTGGATGATCATGTAATTATTACTGATCCCGATGGAAATATTATTTATATGAACGAATCGGCGGAACGGAACACGGGGTACTTTCGTGAGGAAGCGCTTGGAAAGAACCCTGCTGATTTGTGGGGCGGCAATATGCCACAGGAATTTTATGAACGCATGTGGTTGCGCATTAAAAAAGAAAAAATGCCGTTTGTGGGAGAAGCACGCAATAAAAAAAAAGACGGCACGGAATATTGGCAGGAACTGCATATATCCCCGGTTCTCTGGGAAAATGGAGATATTAAGTTTTTTATCGGAGTAGAACCTAATATCACTAAAAAGAAGGAAAAAGAAAAATTTCGGGAGGAGTTTAGCTCCATGCTCGGGCATCAGTTAAAAAATCCTCTTACATCATATAAATGGGCGCTTGAATGGCTTTCCAAAGAAGGAAATCTTACGGGAGATCAAAAAGAAATGATCCATGCGCTTTATGAGCAAAATGAATCGCTTGTGAATCTTGTGGGTGATCTGCTTATGTATGCGCGTGTCGGCACTCTTTCTGATATGCAGAAGGGAGAGATTGATTTGGCGAAAGAAATTGAGGCAGTTTTGGAGCGCGTGAGAGCGAAACATCCGCAAGTGGTTTTTTCTTTTTCCAAAGGAGATGGTTTGTTTCTCTACTCGTCATATGTCTCGCTGGTTTCTCAAGTGTTCACAAACATCATTTCTAATGCGGCGGAATATTCTGACGCACAAATGGGGAAAGTGGATGTATCTCTTGGAAGGGAGGATAATGCTATTCTTTTTTCTTGTAGGGACAATGGGGTCGGCATACCCGCCGAAGATAAGGAACGCATTTTTTCGAAGTTTTTTCGCGCCTCCAATGCGATGAAAACCAAAGGAAAGGGCACAGGGCTGGGATTATTTATCGTCAAAATGATTGCGGACAATTTAGGATGGAGTGTGTCATTTGAAAGCCCGGCAGAAAACAGTCGAGGAACAATTTTTCGTATAAAAATTCCTGATATGTTGTAACCGTGGTTAGGATCCTTGTTATGAGTTATACTTTTTACTATGTTGACCCAAAATTTTGTACATGCTATGCTCTTTATTATCAAATACGCTACTGCAAGAAAACGAGGTCGAGTTTTACCTTCAGTAACACGTTTGACATTACTCGATTTAGTTTTCTTTAAGAAATGCAAGAAGGAACAATTGCGCGGCTTATGGACAAAGGCTACGGCTTTATTCGCCGAGAAGGCCAGTCCAAGGATCTCTTCTTTCATTCTAGCGAACTTCAAAACGTAGCTTTCAACGACCTTCGGGAAGGTGACAAGGTAACGTTTGAAGAGGGGCAGGGAATGAAGGGTCCACAAGCGACAAACGTAAGCCGTGCCTAACACATAAAAACAAAACGTCTCTGGCTTGTGCTGGGGGCGTTTTTGTTAGATACGTTGTGGCAGAGTACTTCGTCATTTATACTTATTTCTATGGACAATTCCATCCGTCCGATTTTGCGCGTATTTTGGCAGCACGCGCGGCGTTATAAGCTCGCGGTTTTTCTTGTGGTATTTTTTCACGCAGGCGTGCATATAGTAGAAACAATCGTACCGCTCTATTACAAAAAATTTTTCGACGTACTTGCAAACGCTTCTGGGTCAAATGATGATGTTATGCAAGAGCTTTTCTTTTTGATCACGATGATCGCGGGCTTGTATGGGATTACGTGGCTCTTTCACCGTGTTAACCAATTTGCCAACGTATATGTACAGCCACATATTAAGGCTGATCTCATGCGGACATCATTTGCGTATGTGGAACATCATTCTTATAAATTTTTCGCGAATAATTTTGCCGGTTCTTTGGTGCGCCGTATAAACCGGCTGGATCGTTCTTTTGAGATTCTTACTGATCAATTTCATTATGTGTATCTTCCATTCCTTGTTACGTTTCCCATCATTATAACGGTGCTTTTTATGCGGCACTGGTTGTTGGGTGTCGTATTTACTGTTTGGCTTATCATATTTATCTCAGCGCAATATGCGGTCACTATTTGGAAGCAGAAATATAATATTATGCTCGCCGCCAAAGATTCTGAAACGACGGGTATTTTGTCAGACTCTATCTCAAACATAACAACCGTTAAATCGTTTGCGGGTGAAGCAAAAGAATATTCCATGGTGTATGGTATTACCGAAGAGTTACGGCTTTTACGTTTTAAAACATGGACCATAGATGAATGGATAAATACGGCACAGGGCGCTCTTTTTATTGTGGTGGAGATTAGTCTTTTATATGTTGCTGTTTTGTTGTGGCAGAGGGGGATTGTAACAATAGGTGATTTTGCGCTTATTCAGGCCTATATTATACGCGCGTTTGAACGGGTATGGCATTTGGGGCAGACGGTGCGTAAATCGTATGAGGCAATTGCGGACGCGCATGAAATGGTTGAAATTTTAAACCTCCCGCATGAAGTGCAAGATCACGCGCGTGCTAAAAAACTTTCCGTGACAAAAGGTGAAATTCATTTTAACAACGTTTCATTTAATTTTAATGAAACACGAAGTATTCTTAAAGATTTTAATCTTCATATAAAAGGCGGCGAGAAAATTGCTTTGGTGGGCGCATCGGGTGCTGGTAAAACAACTGTCACGAAATTACTCTTTCGCTTTTACGATATAATGGCCGGGGAAATACTCATTGATGGCCAAAACATTTCGCGCGTAACGCAGGAAAGTATGCGGAACGCAATTTCATTGGTGCCCCAAGAACCTATTTTATTTCACCGCACGCTTATGGAAAATATCCGCTATGGCAGGCTTGACGCCTCGGACGAAGAAGTAGTGGAGGCCGCCAAGAAGGCGCATTGCCATGAATTTATTTCTCGATTGCCGGAAGAGTATGAAACCTATGTGGGCGAGCGGGGTATAAAATTATCCGGCGGGGAACGCCAGCGTGTTGCCATTGCGCGCGCGCTGTTAAAAAACGCCCCCATGTTAGTGCTTGATGAGGCAACAAGCAGTTTAGACTCCGAATCTGAAATGCTTATTCAAGACGCGTTATCCGTACTCATGAAAAAGAAGACCGTCATCGTCATCGCGCACCGCTTGAGCACCATTATGAAAATGGATCGCATTATTGTCATGGAAGAAGGGGATATAATCGCCACGGGTACGCATGAAGAATTACTTGGGCAAGGCGGTGTTTATAAAAAACTGTGGGAAATACAAGCAGGCGGGTTTATTCAATAGTTATTACGTGGTATACTATCGCATATGGCAATCCCATATCTTTATGCGTTTACAAGCGTACTCATTGTAAGCGGTATTTCGTTGATAGGCGTGTCTACGCTGTCTTTACAGACAAAACGTTTGCGGAAAATATTGTTTGTGTTTGTAGCGCTTGCGGTTGGCGCTTTGTTGGGCGATGCTTTTTTCCATTTACTTCCGGAGGCATTTGAGCATACGAACGATACCGCAGTCACTTCACTTCTCACGCTTGCAGGACTGTTAACTTTTTTTTGGCTGGAAAAACTTCTTCAATGGCACCATGGCCATCATGGAGATGTCGTTGAAATTGAGCGAGAAGACGCCATAAAACCTCTTGGGAAACTGATATTATTTTCCGATGGCCTGCATAATTTTCTTGATGGGCTTATTATCGGAGCGAGTTATCTTATAAGCGTTGAGGTTGGTATCGCAACTACTATCGCAGTTGTTTTGCATGAAATACCACAGGAGATTGGCGATTTTGGCGTGTTACTACACGCGGGATATTCAAAAGGTAAGGCCATTTTCTATAATTTCATTTCTGCACTCACCGCGATTGCGGGGGTGCTTGTAATAATGGTTATGGGTTCTTCGTCGGAGCGCGCAATTGGTTTTTTGATTCCGTTTGCCGCAGGCACGTTTATTTATATCGCAACCGCGGATTTGGTTCCTGAACTGCACAAACAACGTGGGTCAAGTACCGTGCTTGAGTTTGTAGCAATACTTATTGGTGTGGGAGCAATGTATGGACTCTTATTCTTAGAATAAGTTTGCTTTATGTTAATTGAATTCTATGGAACTGAATGTCCTCATTGTATACGTATGAAGCCGTTGGTGGAGCGGCTGGAAAAAGAGAAAGGCGTGGTGGTGGAAAAATATGAGATGTGGCACAATGAGGAGAATGCGGAAAAGATGAATCAATACGACACGGGGCTTTGCGGTGGCGTGCCCTTTTTCTTCAATACGGATACGAAAGCGTTTATTTGTGGGAGTACGTCGTATGAAGAATTAAAGAAGTGGGCAACCTAACTCTTTTTACTCATTCTCGCCCGCCGGCGCGGGCTCCGAGGATGAAGCCTTTTTGATCCCGCTAAAGCGGGACACCAGGCCAAAAGGGCTTCATAATCCGTAAAAAGAGTTAGGTTGCCCTTGGTCAAAGAGAAAATGAAAATAACTCAATGCAAAAGCACACAGGAAACGCAAGCGCGCGCGGGAGAGTTACTGCGCGCTCTTTTGATGGATGCAAAAGAGCATACACAATCCGTACTTTTGCTTCTTTCCGGCGGGTCGGCTTTTTCATTGCTGGATGCAATACCGAAAGACGCGCTGGGGGAACAGGTGACTATTGGCGTGCTTGATGAGCGTTTTAGTCAGGATGAAGCAGATAATAATTCTTTTCAGCTTACGGGAACCAAATTTTACGCGAATGCGTACGCGGTTGGCGTTTCGTTTATAGATACGCGCGCGGGTGCAGCTGAAACACAGGCTTTATTGGCGGATCGTTTTGAAAAAGCGCTTCATGAGTGGGCGGAGGCGCATGTGGATGGCGTTATAATTGCAACCATGGGCGTGGGGGCGGATGGCCATACGGCAGGTATCATGCCGTTTCCGGAAAACCCTGTTTTGTTTCAGAAATTATTTGAAGATAAAACAAAATGGGTGGCGGCATATGACGCGGGTACTAAAAATCCATATCCGTTCCGTGTTACCGTTACGATGCCTTTTTTGCGCACACAAGTGGATCACGCCGTGGTGTATGCGGTTGGAGAAGAAAAGAAATCTGCGCTTGAAAAAGTTCTTTTGGTGGAAGGCTCGCTTGCTGAAACTCCCGCCCGTATTTTTCATGAAATGAGCGACGTGCGTATGTACTTCGTTAGTATCTGACTTTAAATTACGAAACACATGTATTCCTCTCATCTGATGACCTCCCATCGATTTGCATACGCAAGCACAATATAACGTCTTGCGATGACCAAATTGGGTCATCGCAAGACGTTACACATCTTGTTCAACTCATTATCAATTCATGTGGCGGTCATCAGATGAGGGTGTGTTTCGTAATTCATGGTATCTGAATATAAACACCGTACGTTTCCAAAGAAAAAAGGCCTCCTGTGAGACCTTGGGCAAAAGGGAGAAAGGGGAGCGAGGAGGGGTTAATCTTCGCTCCCCGGCAACCACACCTAAAACAAGGAAAAAAATGTGGTTTTCATGTATATCCTAGCATGGCGTTTTTTACTGTCAATGCTCTTGACCTGCTACGCTACGTTAGCTATCATATAGACGCTTATCTATATGATATAGCAAGAAGCATTATGATTCCTGATGATACATCCGTATACGATAAAGCAGACACGGCGCATGAACGATACCGGGCTGGTTTTGGCGTGAGTGAAGATTTGATACGCGAGATCTCGCGGCAGAAGAATGAGCCTGTATGGATGCTAGAAAAGCGCCTTCGGGCGTTCGCCTTATTTTTGGAGACACCGCTTCCCCAATGGGGACCGGATTTGTCGGGGCTTGATTTAAACAAAATTACCTATTTTGTGCGGCCTGATGCCGGTGAATCAAAATCGTGGGAAGACGTGCCGGAAGATATAAAGCGCACGTTTGATCGTTTGGGCATACCCGAAGCAGAACGCACATCTTTGGGCGGAGTGGGGGCGCAATATGATTCAGACGTGGTATATCACAATATAAAAGATGAATGGGCACGGCAGGGAGTTGTGTTTGAAAATATGGATACCGCGGTTCAAAATTACCCCGATCTTATACGGAAGCATTTTATGACAAGTTGCGTGCCTATAAATGATCACAAGTTTGCCATGTTGCACGCGGCGGTGTGGTCGGGCGGTACGTTTATTTATGTGCCCCCAGGCATCAAAGTTTTGTTTCCTCTACAAGCGTATTTTCGCATGAATGCCGAACGTGGCGGACAGTTTGAACACACACTCATTATTGCGGATAAGGGATCAGAAGTTTCATATATTGAAGGATGTTCTGCGCCTCGCTACATGACAAGCGCCTTGCATGCAGGATGCGTGGAATTGTTCGTTGGCGAAGGGGCAACCATTCGGTATTCCAGCATAGAAAATTGGAGCTTGAATACGTATAATCTTAATACAAAACGCGCGCTTGTGGAGAAAAACGGAACCATTGAATGGATAAATGGCAACATGGGTTCTGGTACTACCATGCTGTATCCTTGTAGTATATTGGTAGGTGAAGGAGCGCGTTCCGAAAGTTTGGGTATTGCGGTTGCAGGTCCCGGGCAACATCAGGATACCGGCGCTAAAGTAATTCATGTTGCGCCGCGAACACGATCTATCATACGCGCAAAAAGTATTTCACGGGGAGGCGGTGTTGCTTCTTATCGCGGGCTTGTGCGTGTGGGAAAACGGGCAGATGAGACAATTTCGCATGTTACCTGTGACGCGCTTATTTTGGACGGCGCGTCACAGTCGCACACGTATCCTTTTATAAAAACAGAAAATACAAATTCAGAAGTGTCGCACGAAGCGCGTACGGGACGCATCGGAGATGATGAATTATTTTACGCGATGAGTCGCGGGCTTTCAGAAGAACGCGCGATACAAATGATTGTAGGAGGATTTGTAGAAGAAGTTTCTAAAAAACTTCCGCTTGAATATGCCGTTGAATTTAATCGGTTAATAGACCTTCAAATGGAAGGCGCGGTGGCATGACAAAAACACAGGAAATTTTTGTTCCCGAAAACAGCACAAAAACACTGCAATCATGGGATGGCGCTATTGTGGTACATGTTTCTGCACACGCGTCGCTTATAATTACAGAGAGGTTTGAAACACCGGTATCTAAAACCACGCGCGTAACCGTGCGCTTGGAGGGAGAAGGATCGTCTGTTGTTGATACAAGCCGCTATCAAGGTTTTAAAAACGCGGTTCTCGATATGGAACGCGTAATAATACATGCCGCGCCGCATACCGTATCACATGTAGACGTCCGCGGTATCGCGCATGACGCGGCGCGCGTCATGTGGCGGGGACGCGTACTAGTAGAAAAGAGCGCGAAAAACGCGCGGGCATTTTTACAGCATGACGCAATGCTTACCGGCAAAGAAACCCTTATAGATGCCGCGCCGTTTCTTGAGATATATACGGACAACGCGCTATGTAAACACAGCGCGTCTGTGCGCCGCGTTCAACCTGCGGACATATTTTACATAAAAAGCCGTGGAATTTCAGAAGAAAACGCGCGCGCTATGATACGAGAAGGATTTTTAGCATGAATGAAACAGAAATAAAAAAAGATTTCCCTATCTTTAAAGCACAATCGCGTGACGGCGCGCCTTTTACATTTTTAGACAGCGCGGCAACAAGCCAAATGCCGCAAGTGGTGATTGACAGCATGTTAGAATTTTATAGCACGTACAAGGCAAATGTGCACAGCGGAATATATTCTATCGGGGTACGGGCTGTGGAAGCATATGAAGGAGCTCGCCGTAAGGTTGCCATGTTTCTTGGCGCACATAGCAATGAAGTTATCTTTACCAGTGGCACGACTGCTTCCTTAAACATGCTTGCGCGTATGCTGGAGGTGCGTATATCCGCGGGGGATGAAATTATGGTATCAGCCATGGAACATCATAGTAATTTTATTCCATGGCAGGAACTTGCAAAAAGAACAGGTGCTGTTTTTACGGTGCTTCCGCTTGAAAAAGATGGGACGCTTTCTGCGGGCACCATACGCGCCATGGCAGGGCCGCGTACAAAAATAATCGCGGTTACCCATGTGTCGCATGCCACGGGTTCGGTGAATGATGTGCGCGAGATATCTTCCATAGCGCGTGGTGTGGGCGCGTTCTTCGTGCTTGATGCCGCGCAAAGCGCGCCGCATATGCCTATCGATGTGCAGAAGATTGATTGCGATTTTCTGGCGTTTTCAGGCCAAAAAATGCTGGGGCCAACCGGAATCGGTATTTTATATGGAAAGGAAAAACATCTTCGAGAAATTGCTCCTGCGGTATTTGGAGGGGGGATGATACGAGAAGTAAGAACGGATTCATCCACATGGGCAGATATGCCACAGAAGTTTGAAGCAGGCACGCCACATGTTGCGGGCGCAATTGGTTTAGGCGCTGCTATTTCCTATATCGAAGTCATAGGACGTGCGGAACTTATGGCGCATGAACGAAATCTTGCGGACATGGCGCGCTGCGCTCTTACCAATATGCCGGGTATTCATGTATATGGACCTCATAATGAACATGAGACAGCTGGCATTGTCTCGTTTACAGTTGAGGGAATGCATGCGCATGATGTTGCGGAAATTCTTTCGCGGGAGAATATTGCGGTGCGCGCGGGGCATCATTGTGCGCTTCCCTTGATGAATCATTTTGGTATTTCAGGAACGATCCGCGCCAGCTTTTATCTGTATAACACGGAAAAAGACGTGGAACGGCTTCTAACAGGTGTAAAAAAAGCGCAGGGTATTTTTCATGCATAATATGGAAGACGAACTATACAAAGAAAACGTGTTACACCACTATCGGAACCCGCGAAACAAATATGCGCTTGCGGGCGCTGATATTGTTGGAAAAGATACGAATGCGCTGTGCGGAGATGAAATTACTATCTACGCGCATGTGAACGGTGATAAAGTTATAACGACCATGTCGTTTATGGGCGATGGATGCGCGATAAGTCAGGCGGCCTCGTCTCTTCTTACGGAATATGCAACAGGAAAGCGTATGGAAGAAATTCAAAAAATGACACAAAAAGATATGGAACGCTTGCTTGGTATTTCGTTGAGCATGGTGCGCGCGCGTTGCGCGTTGTTGCCGATTCAGGCGTTCCAGCATATTATCATGCATACTCACCGTGAATATCATGCTTGAAATTAAAGATCTACATATTGTGGCAGATGGAAAAGAAATTATACGCGGGGTTTCTTTGCGTATTCAAAAAGGACGCATTGTCGCTCTTATGGGTCCAAATGGTTCCGGAAAAAGTTCACTCGTAAACGGGATAATGGGGCATCCTCATTATGCCATTACGCAAGGACACATACTGCTTCATGATAAAGATATTACACACATGCCGCCGCATGAAAAAGCCCGCAATGGCATATTTCTTTCCATGCAACACGCGCCTGCGCTTCCGGGCATAACTGTCTCGTCATTTCTTCGCAACGCGTGTTCCGCGCTTACGGGAAAAACTCTTCCGGTACTTTCATTTCAGAACATGCTTGAAATAGAAATGAAAAAGCTTGGCATAGATATTGAGATGGCTGGACGGCATGTAAATGAGGGATTCTCCGGAGGGGAAAAAAAACGTCTAGACGCCCTGCAGTTGGTGCTTTTTAAACCGCAGTTCGCGCTCTTAGATGAAACAGACGCGGGGCTTGATATAGACGCGTTAAAAATTGTTGCCGAAACAATTAAACAAGCATCCGCAGTCATGGGAATATTGCTTATTACCCACTATACGCGAATATTGAACTATCTTACTCCAGATGAAGTACATGTACTGCAAGATGGAATTATAACGCGAAGCGGTGGCAAAGAATTGGCGGAAGAAATAGAAAAACAGGGATATAAAAATGAAAGATGACATTATAAAAGCATTGCAAAGTGTTGATGACCCAGAACTTGGAGTGGATATTTATACGCTCGGACTTATCTATGATATTCAAGTTTCTGATACGGGAGATATATATATCAAAATGACGCACACAACCCCGCTCTGCCCGTTTGGAAACGAAATTACAAAAAAAATAAAAGAAGCGCTCTATCAATATACGCACCCGAAATCACTTAAAATTGAAATAACCTTTGACCCGCCGTGGAAACCGCCAAAAAAACTCCGTGAAATGTTAGGAATGTAATACCTGCAAATATGAACATAAACCATAAAAAAGAATTTACCGCGTTTGTCTTCTTTCTTTTGTTTCTTGTTACTTGGAGTTTTTTGATCTATCAGTTTTCTCCAAATGAAATTGTGGAAAATTTGGGTGTTGGGAATGGGTATCTGGTTGCTTTTGTTGCCGCGTTCTTGGCCGGTATTTCCACGTTTACTTCTGCACCATACGCTCTTATAGTAATTACGCTTGGCGCGGGGGGTCTCTCGCCGTTTCTTATTGGACTTGTTTCCGCGTTTGGACTTTTTTTGGGAGATTCAACTTCTTATGTGCTGGGATATTATGGCCACCACGTGGTGCCGCATGGACTGCAGGAAGAATTACAAAAAGTGCACGCGTGGCTCATGGCGCGGAAACGAGCGTGGACTATACCTGTGTTTATTTTTTGCTACGGCGCGTTTTTTCCGTTTTCAAATGATCTTGTAGTCATTTCGTTCGGGCTTGCGCGTTATCCTTTTTGGCGCGTAATGGCTCCTCTTGCGTTAGGAAGTATCGTGTTTAATATGATACTTGCATATCTTGGGAAATATGGCGTAGGATATTTTTTCTAAGTCGGCTCTCTTGCTAAGAGTGCGTCTTGGAGATACATTTTCTGAAAGCGTAAGAGGAGGATCATGTGGAGGGATTAACACCGTTGATCGTTTTTCTTATTCAGACACAGGGTGAAAATATTGTTTGCAATGCTTGGTGTGATAGTTTCTCGAGACAATGGCTTGGCACGAGTGAGTTGGCATAAAGGGTGCCACGCCAAAATTCGGAATTCAAATTTCCGCCAAAAATATGGTCGGCGCGACCGCCTTCTGAAAATGGGGACTGACCCCATTAACACGTTAACTAACATTAACCATTAACCCGCGAAGCTGAAACTAAAAAGAAATCAAATTGTTCACTTTGCGCAGTTGGGCACGACGCTAATAAGGAAAAAATTTGGAGTTTTGGCGAAATGGAAGCAGATCATGTATCAGCATGGAGCAAAGGCGGTGCTACTTCAGCGAAGAATTGTGAAATGCTGTGCAAAACCCACAATCGGGCAAAAGATAATCGGTAATTTTTTACAATGACAAAATTTAGGATTTATGCACTCATTCACGGCCAGACCCTCCCCCTCGAAAAGATAGCTGGTTGCGAGATAAAACAGATGGATTATAGCGAGCAAAAAAGACGCGGTTTTTCCCCCATTCAATATGAGTTCTCTGAAAATCGGGATGGTTATACCTCCTACGCCACAAGTCTTCCTTTTGTTGATCCAATGAAACTAAGCACAAATCATATCGTTGTGTTTGATATTAAGGAGTATGACGCAAAAGCCGCTTTGGGTGGAGCGGTAAGAGCTTTTGATAATTTATGTTCTAAGCTATTTCTGACTGGAATACGAGATTTTAAATCTGCTACAGACAGATACATAGGGGAAACCTATCTATATCAAATAAGCAAAATTTATCAGCTTGATGAGAATGACAATGAGCAAGATGTGATTCTTGAGCTTCAGAGCGGACATATTTTTCTTCCAAATAGACCTGATCGTAATGAATGGCAAAAAGAAGAATCTAAGGAATTTTTAGAAAAGATTCTGGACTTCAAAGACCCTGTTTTCAGTAAAGCACTCAAATATTTGTACAGTTCTTCTGTGGGTCATTTTCGTTTAGCTAGTTTTGAGAAAGTCGCTCTTGACCACTTTAAATCCATAGAGTTAATCGTAAATACACTGAGCAAAAAGAAGACATTCAAAGAACGAGCTAACGAAGCCGGTAAACTTCTTGAACTAACTGCCGACGAAATTAAAGAAATTAAGAAGTATTGGGACGCTCGGTCAAATGGAGATATTGCACATTCTCACCATCACGACCCTGTTGCCTTCTATCCAAATCAGTTTCCTCTTCCTCAAGGTGGAATGGAGTATCCGTGGGCACACTTGGACAGATTAAGCCGCGTAGTGCTTTTGAAATACTACGATGTGCGAAGAAGATATTTTCATATTGATGTCCACGAACCATATGGAGATGGTCCAGCTAATCCAACTCTCGGGATAACGAACGAACATTCCGACTGCAACCATTTGTTTTTCGAAACCAAGACTAAAAATAGAGAAGATGTCTTGAAAGAGATAAAGACTGAATTTAGCAAAAGTTTTCAAACGGAAGAGGGGGACTTGGAAACAGAAGTTTTGAACTCCCAAAACAGAAGACATCTTTTTACAGTGGGACTCTTTGTGAAAAATCCAGATTTTTGTGCGGAAACTAACAGTATCCGAAACAGGCACATCATTATTTTTGGCTAGACTTACCACTAACGCTACCGAACTACCACAGAACGCGGAGACGGGAGCGCCTCGGGCCGACGCAAGCGACAGAGAAAAGGAGGGCGTAAAACTGGCAAAAATGCTAAACTACACTTATAAGCCTTTTTGGAGGAGTGAAGCGGCGGCAGCAAAACCAAAAATTTCCTTCTTTTCAAATGTTCCGCTTCGCGGGTGTGGGGGGAGCCGCAAATAAAAATGATAGGAAATTTTTGGGTTTTGCCCCGTGCGAGCTTGTCGAGCGCGGCCGAGGCGCAAGTGTCATTCGTCAAAATCCTGCGGATTTTGTCCGAAATACATTCGAACTTTGTCCAATACACACCGCAAATTTACCTTGTCTAAATTATTAAAGCGGTTTATACTTTCAACTATGACACTCATCAATCCTTATATAAATTTTAACGGAAACACCGAAGAAGCATTCACATTTTACAAATCAGTCTTTGGTGGAGAGTTTGAAAAGATAACTCGTTTCAAAGATATAGCGAGCGCTGAATTTCCAATACCAGAAGCCGAGGCAAACAAAATAATGCGCATTGCTTTGCCCATTGGCAAAAACTTTTTAATTGCTAACGACATCCCAGAGAGTATGGGACGAGTAAACGAAAACGAGAATCGCTCTAAAATTGCAATTACTACAGAAAGCAAAGAAGAGGCGGAGAACATATTTAATGGACTCTCGGTAGGTGGCACCGTTGAGATACCGATGGCGCAAAGCCCTTGGGGTACGCACTTTGCTATGTTTAGGGACAAGTACGGTATTGAATGGACCATAGAGTTTGACCCAAAACAGGCCGAAGTGGCCTAGTAGATTTTTAGGCAAAGACTGGAACGCTAAAATAGCTAGATTTTTCCTTGTATATTCGGCGTAATTCCTTTACAATTCTGTCTATACGATTGAAGGATATTGTTGTTCTAGGCTGTGAAATCGGTTCAAAATTCCGCCAATTGTTACCGCCAAGAAAACTTTTTATTAGTGTTATCTTATTTGTTTGAGAATCACCACGAAGATTTATATAATAATTTTAATACCATGATACCCAAGAACACTATTTGCATCTGGTTCGATAAAGATGCGGAAGCTGCAGCCAACTTTTATGCAGCTACTTTTCCCGATAGCAACGTAACTGCTGTTTTTCATGCGCCCAGTGATTTTCCAGGTGGCAAGAAAGGTGATGTTCTAACGGTAGAGTTCACTGTCTGCGGAATTCCCTGTATTGGTTTGAATGGTGGCCCTGCATTTAAACAAAGCGAAGCATTTTCATTTCAGATTGCAACAGACAACCAAGAAGAAACGGATCGCTATTGGAACGCTATCGTTGGGAATGGCGGCAAGGAGAGTGAGTGTGGATGGTGTAAGGACCGCTGGGGAGTATCATGGCAGATTACTCCTCGTACACTAATTGAAGCAATGGCCGCAGGTGGCGCAGAAGCAAAACGGGCTTTCGATGCGATGATGACAATGGGGAAAATTGACGTCGCCGCTATTGATGCGGCACGACGGGACTCATAAATTTTTGTATTCCAAAATATCACCAGGCTGACATTCCAACGCTTTGCAAATCGCCTCCAAAGTTGAGAGGCGGATCGCTTTTGCCTTGCCGTTTTTCAACACGGAAATGTTTGCCATTGTGATGCTGACTTTCTCGGCAAGCTCGGTGACGCTCATTTTCCGTTTTGCCAGCATGACGTCGATGGTAATAATGATTGCCATGTTGGTTTAGTTATACCGTTAAATCGTTCTCGGATTTTATATCCATAGCACTTTGCAAAGTTTTTTCAAATACAGCCGTTGCCGTGGCAACTACGATAGAAATAAAGGTAGCCATAATAGACACGGCAATAAAACCCGCCGGATCGTCATCCGTGTTACCATCAAAAGATACCCTTATGTATATTGCTGCTGCCACAATTAAAACACTCAGTACGATTGCGCAATATTTTATATTCCTTAAAGCCTTTACAGAGCTCAATGAGAATACGTTATTTTGCCCGATATATCCGAGTAATTTGAACGCCTGATATAGGGCAACAAAAAATGCGATAGACGCTACGTAGCCATACACGATGAACGGATCAGCGTAAATACTAAACAGGTCTAAGTTTGTGGCTCTCCCTTCAGTCAAAGGAAACCGGATCATAATGGCCAGTGCCACGATGCCGATAAGTACAACGACAACCTGAAGAAATATTGTTGAGCTTTTTTTCATATGGTTGTTGGTTATGTTAGTGATTACAGCTTAATCTAGCGCTTATCGTTTGTCAATATTTATTTATCGTTATTTGTTGATAACATCGTGTTCCCATGGAGGATTTGATACAATAATCTTATGACTCAAGAGGAAATTGCTGGTGGTGTGGTACACAGAATGCCAGCAGATTTACGAACAGCCCTTATTTCAGCTCCAGCGGCGCGAACGGCATGGGAGGACATTACTGCACTCGCGCGCAATGAGTGGATCTGCTGGGTTGAGTCTGCGAAGAAACCGGAAACAAGAAACCGGCGGATTGAACGTACGCGTGAAGAGCTTATAGAGGGAATGCGTCGGCCCTGTTGTTGGGCTGGGTGTCCGCACCGTTGAAATAGTGGGGGCATTGGTAAATTTGAATCTCATGGAAAACAAGAATATTACATTTATAACTGGCAATCAAAACAAGGCTGACTATCTGGCTAAGTATCTTGGGTTTCCTGTTCAGCATGTGAAGCTCGATTTGAATGAGATTCAATCTCTAGACCTTAAAGAGATAGTCGAGCACAAAGTTCGGCAGGCGTATGAAAAGATCAAGTCCCCGGTAATCGTCGAGGATGTGTCGCTGGAATTCGAAGCGTTAAATGGTTTGCCTGGGCCGTTCATCAAGTTTTTTGTCGATACTATACCTTTCGAGACTATGTGCTCGATGATTGATGGAAAAACTCGCAGAGCTAGGGCAAAATGCGTTTTTGGGTATTATGATGGTAAAATTCTAAAATTCTTTGAAGGCGGCCTCGGTGGCGAGATTGCAGAAACTCCTGCCGGTGAGAATGGTTTTGGTTGGGATACAATTTTCATTCCTGACGGATATACGGTAACTCGAGCGCAACTAAACGAAGAAGATGATCAAAAGACTTATGTGCAAATAAAACCGTTTGCATCGTTGAAGGAGTTTCTCTCTAAGACATGAACAAAACAGTATGATTTTTAAAGAAGCGCCGGCGGATTTCAAAAAAGAAATAGATGTGGTGGGCTGTTATGTAGAGCATGATGGGAACTTTGTGCTCCTTCATCGTCAACCCCATAAGACCAAAGAGACTATGGAAATAAGACACCGATTTTTTGAATAGTTGTAAATGTCTCACCAATTCCATTACTATAGATGTATGTCTAATTTTGATGAATTAAAACGCGAAGCTCTTTTGGCTATTCAAGGCGCGGAGAGCGTGGTTAGGTTGCGAGATGTTGAAGTGAAGTATCTAGGGCGGTCGGGAAGGCTGACGGAAGTCTTACGCGGATTAAAAGATGTGCCCGAGAACGAGCGGAAAGAAAAAGGAAAAGAGGCAAACGCGCTTCGGGAAGTGCTGGAACGTGAAATTGCAAAGTGTCAGTCACAATTACAGGATGCGGATCATGAGCGCAAGCTTGCCGCCGAAAAAATTGATATCACACGTCCTGGCAAAAAACACCACAAGGGAAGTCTGCATCCTCTTACTGTCATCCGTCGCGATATCGAGCAGATTTTTGGCACCATGGGATTTACAGTTGCCGAAGGTCCCGAGGTGGAGACTGAGTTTTACAATTTTGATGCCCTCAACATTCCGGCTGATCACCCGGCTCGGGATATGTGGGATACGTTTTGGATTAAAGGCAAAAAATTAAAAACCGAAGGAAAAAAGCTCTTGTTGCGCACACATACGTCTCCTGTGCAGGTGCGCTACATGCAAACGCATACGCCGCCATTTCGGATTATTGCGCCCGGGCGGGTGTTTCGCTATGAGGCTACGGACGCTTCACATGAGATACAATTTTATCAGCTCGAGGGTCTCATGGTCGGGCGTGATATTTCGCTTGCCCATTTTAAACAAGTCATGCAGACATTCTTGGGCACATTATTTGGCAAAGATATGAACGTGCGTCTGCGGCCGAGCTATTTCCCATTCGTGGAGCCCGGCGCGGAGGTGGACATGAGTTGTGTGCAATGCGGTGGACGTGGATGCTCGGTATGCAAGCAGACAGGCTGGGTGGAGATCGCGGGCGCGGGCATGGTGCATCCTCACGTGTTTGCATCGGCCGGTCTCAATCCGAAAGATTGGCAGGGGTTTGCCTTTGGATTTGGGATCGATCGCGTAGCCATGATGAAATACAAGATTCCCGATATCCGCATGTTTTATCAAAATGATGTGCGGTTTTTGAAGCAGTTTTGAGTATGAAATTTTCTTACAACTGGCTCAAAGAGTATATTCCCACATTACCGAAGCCCGATAAGCTTGCCGATCTTTTGAACATGCACGCGTTTGAGGTGGAGTCTATCGAAAAACATAACAAGGATGTCGTGCTGGATGTCAATATTTTACCCAACCGCATAGCAGACGCCTCTGGGCATCGAGGGCTTGCGCGCGAAATATCAGCGATTCTTGGCACACCACTCAAAGACACGCGCCCAAAACTCAAAGAATCGCAAACGCCTACGAAAGATATTCTCAAAGTAGAAGTCAAAACCACGCTTTGCCCGCGTTATACGGCGCGCGTGATTCGCGGAGTTAAAGTTACCGATTCGCCTCAATGGCTCAAAGATCGGCTTTTGGCATGCGGTATCCGCTCGATTAACAATATAGTTGATGCTACCAATTATGTCATGCTCGATACCGGCCAACCATTACACGCGTTCGATCTTAAAAAAATATCTGGGGCTAAAATTATCGTACGCCTGGCCAAACGCGGCGAAAAAATCCACGCGCTCGATGATACAACCTACGCGCTCGATGAATCTATGATAGTCATCGCTGATGCCGAGAAAGCGCTTGCAATTGCAGGCATCAAGGGGGGAGCCACAGCCGAGATTTCTCCAACTACTCATGAGATTATCATCGAGGCCGCGACATTTGACGGGCCGACCATTCGCATGACTTCTCAAAAAATCAAACTCAAGACCGATGCCTCCGCGCGTTTTTCGGTAGGCATGGATCCCAATCTTACCTCTGAAGCCATGGAGCGTGTTGCCGCACTCGTTGTGGATATCGCGGGAGGTGAGGTACTCAAAACGCCTATCGATGTATATCCTAAACGCACACTGCCAGCAAAAATAGTCGTGCGCACAGAGCATGTACGCTCGGTTTTAGGTGAGGACATCAAGGATGCAGAAATGATCTCGATTTTGAAGCGGTTGGGGTTTGAGGCAAAACTTGCGCGGGGTGTCATGACTGTTTTGGTTCCTACGTATAGAGTGGACGTGCGTTTGGAAGAGGATGTCATAGAAGAGATCGGGAGACTCTACGGGTTCGAGCATATTGTCGCCAAACATCCCATGGGCGAGCTCGTGCCGTCGGAAGTTGAGCTTTCGCATGTCTGGACAGACCAGACCAAAGATATCATCGCAGGGTTGGGGTTTCGTGAAGCATATAATTATTCGTTTATCGGCGAGTCCGAAATTGCGGTCTACCACGAGTCTCCAGAGAACTATCTTGAGATCGAAAATCCCACGCGCCGAGAGTTTGCTTATTTGCGTCGGTATCTCTTGCCGGGGCTGTTGCGCAACATGCACGAAAATCTCAAGCACGAGCCAAGTGTGCGCATGTTTGAGATGGGTAGGACATATCACCCCACCAACACCAAAGACGGCTACACAGAAAAAAATAATCTGGGTTTAATTATGGCCGAGCGCTCAAGTACTAAAGACGCAAATCTTTTCTATGAGCTCAAAGGAGTGCTCGCTACTTATTTTGAGGGCATGGGTGTGGATGTTTGGTTTGACGAAGCCGAAGCTATTGATGCGCATGCTCCGTATCATCCATTTCGCCGTGCGGCTTTGCGGGCAGGGGATGATTTGGTAGGAGTTTTAGGCGAGGTCCATCCCGTCACCAGAGAAGAGCTCGGCATCAAGGCTACGGTTGTCTCGGCCGAGATAGATTTTGATAGGCTCGCAAGGTATATCAGCGCAGAAAAAGAATTCAAGGTTATCTCTAAATACCCCAGCATAATGCGCGATTTGGCGATACTGGTGCCGCTCGAAACCCGAGTGGAGGAGGTAACCGATGTGATAGAAAATACGGGAGGTGAGCTTTTGGTAGATTCTGATCTTTTTGATATGTATGAGGGGAGCGAACTGCCTCACGGCAAACAAAGTCTTGCGTTTCGGTTGGTGTTCCAAGCACAAGATCGCACGCTCAAAGATACAGAAGTAGATGCGATTATGACCTCTATAATAAAAACACTCGAGACGAATCTCGAGTGGGAAACTAGATAGACATTAGGCTTTAGGAAAAAGAAAACCCGGGCCATGGGAGATGGCTCGGGCGTTGGGTTTAAGTTTTTTCTACTTATTCCACCATCCTCTCTTTAAGAAGAGAGAAAAGATCGCAAGGCGAACTTCTTCTTTTTCCCATCGGATGAATCCGTCTTCCTTGAACGGGTCAAGACGACGGGAAACCCTTGATGGTATATCCACTAAAGATACTTCTTCTGTATCGGGTCGAAAAGATGGTATATCCACTAAAGATACTTCTTCTGTATCGGGTCGAAAAATTGGGACGCTGTAGATCACAAAATCATTAAGTCCCACTCTGATAGGACGAAGGATTGTACTGCGGAGCAGTTGCTCTACTCCCATTCCCACGTCTCCTGTATGTTTTGCCGCAAACATATTCCGTTGCGGATAACGTAGGCCATGCACGTAGGCGAGCGCACCGTTTTCTCCTCTGAACAGCATGAACACGGCAGGCTCGTTGTGGAATGTTGCAAACCCACCAACGAGCGACACTTCGATCAGTCTCTGTAGCTCGATGTACTCGAGCGCGTTACACCCGTACATATGCACTACACCGGGTGTCTCTGGTACACACATCTTCTCAAGTTCTGTGGAGCTTTCGCCATACTCCACAAGAGAGTTAATGAGTGCAATCTTTTGTAGAGTATCCAACTTGATTTTGAGGGTTATAATTTTCTCCTCATCTTCTTCGGTCGGGTGTTTTCCACAGGATGCAACCAGTGCATCCAAGTTGCGCTTTGTTTCTTCCTGTGCGCCAAACAACTTTTCTTCCAGAAATAATGTGTTACTCATCAGAGTACTCCTTTCCTGATTTTGGTTAGGTCTTTGGATGTTCTAACCAATCAAAGCGAACGCCATGACGTTTCTCAAGCTCCATAAGAATCGCGACAAAATCTCGCACCGTTTTTTTACCGACTTGCGTGGCTGACAAAAGAGCTGCCTGATTTTGGTATTGCGTGAATATTTCCCGAAGTGTATGCACATTTGCCACGCGCATGGACGTTTCCAAGCGAGTTGGCATACGCATATCGCCGTCAAATTCTGAAAGCGGAATTTCTAGAATGAGACGGAGAATGTATTTCTCATAGCTCACAACGAACCTCCTTTAGGGTGAATACCTCATCCTCCTTGTAGATTTGTCTCTATTATGCACAACGTGTGCTATTTGTCAATAGTGCTGGTGTTTAGAAAAGGTGATAAAATATTTATATCTATGTATGTGGAAATTTTTGTTAAACAGTTTTGGTGGGTATTTTTGCTTATTGCTTTATGGACGTTGCCATGGAAAGCAGTAGCACTTTGGAAGGCGGCCCGCCGAAATGAGCGCGGATGGTTTGTTGCGCTTTTACTTATAAACACAATGGGCTTGCTTGAAATTTTTTATATTTTTGTACTGACGAAGCAAGCAAATACAAACAATACAACTACTCATGGCTAAAAAAGAATCCAAAGAGAAAAAATCTGAAGCAAGTTCATCTTCCGACTACGGCGCGAAGGATATTTTTGTGTTGGAAGGGCTAGAGCCGGTACGCAAGCGCCCGGGCATGTATATTGGCTCTACCGGACCGGATGGATTGCATCATCTCATTTGGGAGATAGTGGACAATTCAATAGATGAAGCCATGGCGGGACACGCAAAGAATATTGAAATTGTTCTTCTTCCAAAAAACCAAGTTCGCGTGTCTGATGATGGCCGCGGTATTCCGGTAGATATTCATAAACAGACAAAAAAATCTGCTCTCGAAACTATTATGACCACGCTTCACGCGGGCGGAAAATTTGGCGGAGAAGCATATAAAGTATCGGGCGGTTTGCATGGCGTGGGAGCGTCGGTGGTAAACGCGCTTTCCGTGTATATGCGCGCAGAAGTATGCAAAGAGGGGAGTTTATATGCCCAGGAATACGAGCGCGGAAAACCAAAAGCAGATGTAAAAAAAGTCGGTAAGTGCGGCGCGAATGGCACCACTATTCTGTTTGAGCCTGATCCGCAGATATTCAGCGAGATTGAATTTAACGAAAAGCGCGTACTTGATAAACTTCGCCAACAGGCATATCTTACGCGCGGTGTTCGTATTTCATTTCATGATCAACGAAAAAGCGATGCCGCAAACGAGCACAAATACGCGTTCTATTTTGAAGGCGGCATCAAGTCGTTTGTAAAGCATTTGAATCGTGATATCACCGTCATTCACGACACGGTTTTTTACGCGGAGAAAACAGTAAACGATATTCAAATTGAAATCGCGTTGCAGTATGCTGATGACTTGCAGGCGCGCGAAATGGGATTTGCGAATAATATACACACCCCCGAGGGAGGCATGCATATTACGGGCTTTCGCACCGCGCTCACGCGTGTGTTAAATGATTATTCCCGAAAAAATAGTTACTTAAAACAAGATGAAGAAAATTTGATTGGGGAAGATGTGCGTGAAGGACTTACGGTTGTTGTCTCGGTAAAATTAAGAGAAACACAGTTTGAAGGACAAACGAAATCAAAGTTAGGAAATCCCGAGGCGCGTACCGCGGTGGAATCTTGTTTTGCGGAATTGTTTTCCTCGTATTTGGAAGAAAACCCCGCGGATGCGCGTGCTATCGCGGGTAAAGTTATTCTTGCTTCCAAAGCGCGCAAAGCCGCCAAAGCCGCCAAAGATACTATTTTACGCAAAGGTATTTTAGAAGGAATGACGCTCCCCGGAAAACTTGCCGATTGTCAGTCAAAGAGCGCGGAAGAATCGGAAATCTTCATTGTGGAGGGAGATAGCGCCGGTGGTAGTGCCAAGGGTGCTCGCGATCGGCGCACGCAGGCAATTTTGCCTCTACGAGGAAAGATATTAAACGTGGAACGGGCGCGGCTGGATAAAATGCTTGCGTCCAAAGAAATTAAATCGCTTGTTATCGCGCTTGGGGCCGCTATTGCGGAGGAGTTTAGCTTGGAAAAAATTCGCTATCACAAAATCGTAATTATGACCGATGCAGACGTGGATGGCGCCCATATTCGCACATTGTTGCTAACATTGTTTTATCGGTATTACCGGCCGGTTGTGGAAGCGGGATACTTATATATAGCCCAGCCGCCGCTTTATAAAATAAGCCGTGGGCGGGAGTTTCGCTATGCGTATTCGGATGCTCAAAAAGAAATCATATTAAAAGAGATGCAGGAAAAACGCGAAGCGCAAAACGTAAAACATAAAACACAAGAAGAAGATATGGACACAGAATCTAAGGGAGAGCAATCCGGAGAATCGGGTATTGGAGAGACATATAAAGGATTTAATATCCAACGGTATAAAGGGTTGGGTGAGATGAATCCGGATCAGCTTTGGGAAACTACTATGGATCCCGCGCAGAGGTTGTTATTGCGCGTAAGCATTCGGGATGCGGCGGAAGCCGACCATATTTTTGATATTCTCATGGGCGACGAAGTTGCGCCCCGAAAATCATTTATTCAAACACACGCAAAAGCAGTAAAGAATTTGGACATATAGAAGATTATTAACTAACTTATAAAATATATGGGATTTGAAGGACAAATTCATAATTATCCACAACCACCCGAAGAGGGTGTGCCGAAGAAAAAACCGTTTATAGACCCTGCTCCTGCAAAATTAGAAATAAGAAACGATCCTTTGTCTCAGGAAGAGATAGCAGAGGATCTTGAATTGTTACGAGCGACTCCTGATGCGCGTAAGGCAGCGGAGAAAGCAGGATTTAACCTTGAAACAGGCGAATTTCGAGAGGAGCAGGCTAAGCAACTCAAGGCGGGGGACAATGTAGAGATTTTAAGTGAAGAGGGCGAGAAGGAGGCACGAGTGCTTTCGGGGTTTGATCAGCAAACTGGTGAAGCGATAGTGAAAGTGGACATGGGTGGTGGGAGACAAGTGGAGGAACGATTGTCGCAGATCGAATTGTATGCGCTGAACAGGTCCGAGGGGGAAACGAAGCGTTTTTCTGTAAATGAGTGGATTCAACTAAGGAGTAGGTTTAAGGGCGATACAGAAGGCAGTTGGAAGTATACAGGGGAACCGCTGGACTTTTCTAAGACCATGTTAACACCCGAAGAAGCACGCACATTTTTGAAAGAAAAGTTTATTGAGATAAGGGATCCTAGGGTATCGCAAGCGCCAAACCGATTAGGATCGGAGCATGTTCGTCAGCAGCGTTTGCGGAAATGGCGAATAGCTCTGTTAGGTTTCTAGCTTTTGGATAGACGTATGGCCATCGAAAAGCCCACAATTGAAGTTGAAAATAAAGCTTCAAATTTTGAACAAGGCCCAATGGTGCAGGAATATTTTCCCACCACTACAGAACAGGCTAAAATGGGTGTTAAAAGGTTTTTGGAAGCGCAAGAAAAAAGTTCTGTTTTTCGGAAAGCAACTGAAGAAGACCCTGATCTTTTGCATGCGATCGCTGGATTGAAGCCGGAGATCGGTTTCTATTGTGTTTCCAGAATATATTATTGCTGACGATGCCTTCATTAATAAGAAGCTTACAAAAAATGAGCGCGTGGCTTATAATCGCTATATTCATGCCGATAGAGAAGTGCGTAAATTTCCAAAATCTATTGAGAAAAAGCTTTCTATGGCAGTAGCGGCAAAAGCAGTGAAGAATTTGGATATATAATTTAGGTTTATCAGCTAACATAAAGCGCAGGGTATATAACATAAGAAATGAAATTAAATGTTTCCAAGATTGTTTTAAGAGAAAGTTATATGTCCATTGAAAAGTCATTTGATGCGGAAACACGAGAAACAGTTAGTCTTGAGGAAGGAATAAAGGTGTATCAGCGGGATCGATCCAATCTTGAATTGAAGAAAGATCTCTTGGATCGCATACGAGCGCGCGCCGTGTTTCTTTCTCGTGAGCAATTTGCAAAGCGTGCAAAGGATGAAGGAAGGGATGATCCCGTTCCTATGTCTGAGTTTTTTGGTTTTGGCGGGGTAATGTCACGGCCAATTATAAATAAGGAAGCGTGTCCGCCGGAGCACCAGCCATATATTTTGACCCATGAGTGTCTGGAAGTTTTAGAAACTGGTCCATGGGTTGATGAGCGGGAAGCATGGAAGAATAAGCATGGTGCCGATAACCATCCACAACTTGCGGTCAATTCTCATAAAGAGGCAACACACGAAGAATATCGCCATGCGCAAACAGACGGTATGTTGAAGCAACATCATGACTTCATGGTAGGTTGGGCGGAAAAACTTGTCTCGGAATATAGCGGTACCGTACCAGGTTTGGTACAATTGGTGGAGAGGGAAACTGTGCAACGGAGGCATATTTTTGAGGAGATGTTACGAATGGAGGGTGATTGATGAATATCACGTCTCATGGTAGAATGTTGTCATGGCAACGGTAACCACGAGAAAAAAAAATAAAGGCACTACATCTTTACAGCGCATGGATGCTCATCGTTCGCTTGAGGCATGGCGCAAGAAATATGCAAGAAAACTTAAAGGATGGAATGCGGTAAAAGCGATACGTAATTTGCGTGACGGAAAACAGTCTACATGATTGTTCTTGATGCGTCAGTTGTCATTAAGTGGTTGCAGGAAGAAGCTGGTTCAGAGGAAGCCCGTGTTTTTGAGCGTCAACATGTTTCTGGAGAAGATGTAGTAGGAGTACCTGATCTTTTATATTACGAAGTGGCTAATGTGTTACGGCACAAGTCGGGTATTACGGAAGAAGGCGGACTTGCTGTAATGGACATTTTGACTGGTATGGAACTGCAAGCATTTAACTTTTCCCTGAAGGAATTAAAAGAGGTCTATTCTCTTGCTCACAGTCATAATATAACAGTATATGACGCTCTTTATGTGTATCTTGCGAGGCAACTTCATTGCCCATTTGTGACAGCAGATAGAAAGTTATACCAACACATCAAACAGTATGGTTGGGCAACGTTATTGTAGTGTACTCATTCAAACACACGCTAAATTGGTGAAGAATTTGGATATGTAATGAACACAAATGTAAGGACAAAAACCTATGGGATTTGAAGGGCCAAAACAATTTGTTGAATCTACATCTGAACCGTCAAAAGAGATGGAAGGCATAGAGAAGTTAAAACCACTTACACCAGGAGGAACAGTACCACGTTATTTATTATGGGAGACGCGAGTTACACAAGGAACGAGCCAAGAGCTTGCCGTAAAAACACCTGAAGGCGGCCATCTTCGATTACAGCCAGGAGAGCATTTTACTATTCTGCGAGACAGAGAAAAAGACTCCTATCAAGCGGTTATAAAAGATGATGAAGGTAAGACAATAAAAATTTTTGAAGAAGGAACATTGTGGGGTAAAGAGGGGGGAACAATACTATTTTATGATGGCGAGGCTATTGCAGGCGGTCGGGTAGTTCAAGTTCTAGAGAGCGCAGGTGAAGTGGGAAAAATATTTGCACGCGCATATGAAGCGGCAGCCGGAAATTTTCCTGAACTGCGAGACGTGGATATTATTTTGGGAGATCCAGAACGCGAGCCAGTGTTAAAGAAAACAGGAGGTTTTGCTCGTCATCAATCGCAAACTTTCAGGCAGAGACCTTCAGTGACAGTGAATGCTCGTTTAGGGATAGAACATTACCGTAATCTTATGAAAGAGCGCCGTGTGTCTGCGCAGATTAGTGCTGAGAAAGCAGGAATTGATCCAGATAAGGTGACACCTGAAATATTAGCAGCTTTTATTTTTCTCCATGAATTAGGCCATGCGCGGCATTATCTTATAGAACCTGATGGGGATAAGTATAGAGAGCAAAGGAAGATTGAAATGGAGGCGTTGCCTTTTGGAAATTGGAATCCCGGGCGGCTTGCGCTTGCACTTGATGCTGGAGGGAAATTAGATACATGGTATACTACAAATGAAAAAATTCTTTCCCAGAAAGGGTATCCTACGAGAGAATCAATTGTAGAAGCACAAGAGCGGGCTTATCACTCTATCAATACGGAAGATATTCCTGATCAGTTTGCCTCGAAGGTTATAAAAGAACATTTTAACAAGCTGTTTCCCTAAAAGAACTATTTTTCTAAGAATTTGACTTTCCTCCAGGCGTATAGTAGTATGACCGTATAAGGGCCTGCGGGCCTTTTAAAAAAGCTCAAAACTATGTTCACAAAACTTGCAACCTATTTTTCTGAAACAAAAACCGAACTTAAGCGAGTCGTGTGGCCTTCGCGGCAGGATACCACAAAGCACACACTCGCGGTTATTGGTATTTCAGTCGTGGTGGCAATATTTTTAGGAACGTTAGATATTTTGTTCCAATTTTTATTGGAAATTTTTATATTATAAATAAGGTTTTAAGCGAGTACATGGCTAAACAAACATCAGAATTTGGAAGAAATTGGTATGCGGTGCATACCTATTCAGGTTACGAAGATGCGGTATCCCGCAATTTGCGCCAGCGCATTGAATCTATGGGTATGGAGGATAAAATTTTTAACGTACTGGTGCCTATAGAGAAAAAAATAAAAATCAAAGGCGGGAAACGGCGCGTGGTGGAAGAAAAAATTTATCCCGGATACGTGCTTGTGGAAATGGTTGTGACTGACGATTCATGGTATGTTATTCGGAATACGCCTCGAGTGACGGGATTTGTGGGTTCTGGTACTACCCCTACGCCTCTTTCCCAAGAAGAGATGGATGTGTTATTGAAGCATATGAATCAGGACGAACCACGGCACAAAATTGACTTAGTGGCGGGAGATGCGGTAAAAATCACTGACGGACCGTTCAAAGACTATGAGGGCAGGGTCTCGGAGGTGGATGAAGAACGGGGTAAAGCAAAGGTTCTGGTATCTATTTTTGGCAGGGAAACGCCCGTGGAGTTAGACTTTTTGCAGGTAAGTAAACTATAATTATTATGGCAGGAAAACCAATAAAAATAATATTAAAGCTTCAGTTACCCGCTGGAAAAGCAACACCTGCTCCTCCTGTTGGTACCGCTTTAGGGCCCCATGGCATAAACATAGGTGATTTTGTCAATAAGTTTAACCAGGCAACGGCTGATAAAGGTGATTCAATTATCCCTGCGGAAATAACTATTTATCAGGATCGCACGTTTGATTTTAAGTTAAAAACACCGCCGGCATCCGATTTGCTTCGTAAAGCGGCTGATGTGGAAAAGGGTTCCGGCAGTCCGCTTCGCAATAAAGTGGGTAAGGTTTCCCGCGCCAAAGTACGCGAAATTGCGACAGTTAAAATGGAAGACTTGAACGCATACGATGTGGATGCCGCTTCTAAAATTATTGAAGGAACAGCTCGGAGTATGGGAATTGAGGTAGGGAGCTAGAGCACATATATGCCGCAATCCGCTAAGATTAGAATTATCGCAGTACTCTTGTTAGTCGCCGGCGGTTTTGCGGGCGTTTTTGCCTCGCCGTATACAATTATTCCGTTTCTTCCCCAAGTTCCGTATCGGTTGGGGCTTGATTTGCAAGGCGGCACTCATTTGTTGTACCAGGCGGATGTTTCTAGTATACCATCTGTCGATGTTGCGGAATCTATGGAAGGCTTGCGTGACGTGATTGAGCGCCGGGTAAACGCGTTCGGTGTTTCAGAACCGGTTGTCCAGATTGAAGAGGCGAGCGGGGAACAGAGGCTTATTGTGGAACTTGCGGGTGTGCGTGAAATTAGCGAAGCAATACGACTTATCGGTGAGACGCCTTTTTTAGAGTTTCGTACCGAACGGTCTGCTGAAGAACGGCAAGCGATTTTGGATGCTCAAGCAAAGGGTGAGCGGTTGGGAGAGGATGCTTATTTTATACCTACAGAACTTACAGGGAAATATCTTAAGCGCGCAGATGTTCAATATGGGCAAACAGGTATTCAAGTATTGGTAACGCTTTCATTTGATGATGAAGGTTCGCTGTTGTTTGAAAATCTCACGGAACAGAATATTGGAAAACAACTTGCTATTTATTTGGACGGGTTTCCTATTTCAGCGCCTGTTGTCCAGCAAAAAATAACGGGCGGACAAGCGCAGATCAGCGGAAACTTCACGGTAGACGAAGCGCGTGAACTTGTGCGCAGGTTAAATTCTGGCGCTCTACCCGTGCCCATAACGCTGGTAAGCCAGCAAAGTGTGGAGGCGTCTTTAGGGCAGGCGGAACTTGTCCGAAGCCTGAACGCGGGTGCGTACGGTCTTTTGGCGGTCGCGCTGTTTATGATTCTTTGGTACCGCCTACCCGGTCTTATGGCAGTGTTTGCTCTTCTTCTATATACGGCTCTGCTTCTTGTTATTTTTAAATTAGTTCCGGTAACGCTTACCGCGGCGGGTGTCGCGGGGTTTATTCTTTCCATAGGTATGGCTGTTGACGCAAATATTCTCATCTTTGAACGTTTCCGCGAGGAGATGAAAGCAGGTCGTACATTGGCGGGTTCTATTGAAGAGGGTTTCAATCGCGCGTGGGCTTCCATTCGAGATTCCAACATGTCTAGCATTATTACTGCTTTCATTTTATATTGGTTTGGCACAAGTTTGATTAAAGGTTTCGCGTTGACGTTAGGGTTGGGGGTGGTAGTAAGCATGTTTTCGGCGATCACGATTACGCGAACGTTTTTTCGCGCGTTGAAATTGCCAGATGGTAAAATTACCCGTTTTCTTTTTGGAGCATAACATTATGGATTTTGTTGCATTACGAAAGGTTTTTTATATGATATCAGGCGCGCTTGTTCTTACAAGCGGTGTTATGTTGGCTGTCTGGGGTCTACCGTTGGGTATTGATTTTACGGGCGGATCATTGATGGAACTTGAGTTTTCTGGTTCCGCGCCTTCTCAGGAGGCGATAGACAGTCATCTCGCCATGTTTGAATTAGGAGACGTGCAAATTCAGCAAACAGGCCAAAAGGGTATAATTCTTCGCATGCGTGACTTGGATGAAGAAACGCATCAGCAGGTTTTGGGAGCTTTGCGCGGCTTGGATTCAATGGTGCTAGAGAAACGTTTTGTATCTGTTGGTCCTGTTATTGGGAGCGAGCTTAAACGAAAAGCTGTCTGGGCGCTTGTCTTAGTTTTAGTAATGATTATTGCCTATATTGCGGTTGCGTTTCGGCATGTCTCGCACCCCATTTCATCGTGGAAATATGGGGTGGTCGCGATTATCGCGCTTATTCATGACGTGGCAATTCCGACGGGTCTGTTTGTGTATTTGGGCAGGTTTCATGGGGTGGAAATAAACGCGCTCTTTATCAGCGCGCTTCTTACCATTCTTGGATTTTCCGTGCATGATACCATTGTAGTGTTTGACCGCGTTCGCGAAAATTTGCGAAAGCATAGCGCCACAAATTTTGCAGAAACCGTACATGTGAGCATTCACGAGACGATAGTGCGATCTATAAATACTTCTCTTACGCTTATCTTAGTGCTCCTGACTTTATTTTTCTTGGGAGGCGAATCTACCAAATATTTTTCATTGGCGCTTTTAGTTGGCACAATTGCCGGTACTTACAGCTCTATTTTTATCGCAAGCCCGCTTTTGGTAACATGGCAGAAATGGCAAGAGAAAAAAGTTGGATAGCTATTGATATAGTTTTATTTCTATAGTACAATGTCTTCGGATAGAATTTTGCCCAAAAAGGAGTAGAAAAATGCCTGACGAGGAAAAGGGATGGCAGATTGGTTACACGGCCTCAAATAGTGGGCTCGTGTGGTTGGATAGTCTGTATACGGAGGAGGAGGCGAATAGGCAGAAGGATGTGGCAAATCTCATGTCGCGTCGTCCCGGTCTTCGTGGTTGTATTGATTTAACGACGTGGCACGTCCGCAAAAAACCAAACATGGATATAGAGTGTGGGAGCAAATCAAGCGATCCCAAAAAATAATTCTGTCTTTGTGACAAGTTTTTCTTTCTCTAATCCCGCAAGGATGTTTTTCACAGCTTGCAGGGAAAGATGTTTCAGGTGCCCGTCTGTTCTAAGCGATGCGCGGAGTTCTTCCACCGTCGCTTTTTTGTTTTCCAATAAGTAAGAAATTATCTTTGCGCGAACGTAGCGCGGTGAGCTTTCAAACCGGGATTGTTTCGCGTAGTGTTTACTCTTTCGATTCGCGTTCGGTGTATGTCTCAATGCTTCTCGCCCGTAATCCATAAGCGCCCAATACCATTCTTGGGTTTTCTGTGCGGGTTCTACTGCGGTCAAGACTTTTAAAACATCTTTGTCGTCAACTTGTTTTTTCTTCGGGAAAAATTCATGAATGATGACACGGCGGATATTTGTTTCAATAAACGGTTCGCAGACGCCGTATGCAAAGCACGCAATGGCGCGCGCGGAATAGTGCCCGATGCCCGGGAGTGCCTTAAGCGTATCTATGTCTTTTGGAATTGTTCCGGCATATTTTTCCATAATGTATTGAGCTGATTGTAAAAGATAGAGTCCGCGCCGATTGTAACCCATACCATGCCAGACAGAAAGGACGCGCCGCAGGGGAGCTTTTGCAAGTGCTTTGATGGTTGGAAAGATTTTTAGAAATTCTGGATATTTTACAAGCACCCGCGGGATTTGTGTTTGCTGGAGCATGACTTCCGACACGAAGATATGATAGGGGTTTTTTGTGTTGCGCCAAGGTAAAGCAGGGGTATGTAGGCGATACCATTGCCAGACGATTTTTTGAAAATTTTGACGTTTTTGCTCATTCATGGATAATGAGTATATGATGGCATAGAAAGGTTGATTTTCAGAGGGGGAAGCCTCTTATAAGATCTAACAAATAAAAGTATGTTACAACGACTTAACGAAAACAAGGATTTAATTATTGTTGCTATCGCTTCGTTTTTTATTGGATTTGGCGTGGCTTCTCTTTTTACGGGAGACACAAATAAGGATTCAAGTAAAGATTCAGCGATGAATCCGACGCTCGCACCGCTTCCATTTAACAAGGAATCTGCGGGCAAAGGAACTGAGACCAATGTGGCGGCAGGAATGATGCCATCATCCGGAACAGATATGGTTGTAGTGGAAAATCAGCGTGCAGGCGCTTCGGTTTTGGTACAGAAGGCTGATTTTTCCGAGGCGCGGTGGGTTGTGGTGCGGGAAACAAATGATGATGGCGCGGCGGGCAATATTTTAGGCGCGGGGTGGTTTCCGGGCGGTGTGCATGAGAATATGCTTGTGCCGTTATTACGGGATATGGTTGGCGGAGAGCGGTATAAAGCCGAACTTTTTTCCGATTCAAATGGAGACAAACAGTTTGATCACAAAACAGACGAGCCTGTGAAAGATGCGGCGGGGAATATGATTTCTGTTTCTTTTAACACAATTGCAAGCGCCGATGGCGAGTAATTCCATTATTATCTATGTCACGCGGAAAAAATTCTACAAAACGAATCGCGGTGTTGTATCATGCTGATTGTACCGATGGGTTTGGCGCCGCGTGGGCGGCATGGAGAAAATTCAAGGACGAGGCTTTTTATTTCGCGGTTCCTCCTAATAATTGCGAACTTCCCTTAAAAGCCGTACATACTGATTTATTTACCCTTGATTATTCTTTTTCGCTAGATGTGGTGCCGCGGATTCGCGAGCGGGTAAACTCGCTTACGGTCATTGATCATCACGAAACAAACAAAGAAGCCGCGTCTCTGGCAGACAGCAAGTTGTTTGACATGGCGCATTCGGGCGCGGTGCTGAGTTGGAAATTTTTCCATCCGGGAAAACCCGTGCCGCGCTTGTTGCGGCATGTGGAAGATTATGATATTTGGAAATTCCGATTGCGGCACACGCGTGAAATTGCCGAGGCTCTTTCATTGTATGACATGAATTTTAAAACGTGGGACAAACTTGTTCGTGACTTTGAACAAGGAAAGGAAAAGAAATATATCGAAGAAGGAACAACATTGCTTCGTTCGCGGGATAGACGCATAGGGCGGCTTATTGGGTTTGGAGAAGATGTTACCTTTGAAGGGCATAAAGCATTGATGGTGAATTCACCATTTTATGTTTCAGAAATTGGCCATTCCATTGTAAAGCATGGTACACCGGTTGCTTTGATTTGGTCGTGGCGGGAAGGTAAGGTTGTTGTTTCCTTACGTTCAGATGGCAAGGCGGTGAACGTGGCAAAACTTGCCGAGCGCTATGGCGGCGGCGGACACGCAGCCGCCGCTGGGTTTACGTTTAAAGTGAAAGATTTTTTGAAGTTTAAGAAAACTAGCAAAAAATAGGTTTTGTGGTAGAATGATGAGCATGGTAGAAGCATCACATAAACCATCTCCTAAGGACATTTTTTTGCAATTGTTGGCCATTGTGACACTCTATGGAAGCGTGGCAGGTGTGTTGACACTCTTGTTTCAGTTTGTGAACCTTCAGATTCCAGATCCGCTTTCTTATGGAAGCGCAGAGGGCGCGCGGTCTGCAATCCGTTTTGGGGTCTCATCGCTTGTTATTGTCTTTCCTGTATACTTGTGGGTGATGAGTTTTTTGGCGCGGACTTACGCGAAAGAACCGGAACGTAAAGAAATACGCATCCGGAAATGGCTCACGTATTTTACTTTGTTTGTCGCCGGACTCATTATCATGGGAGATCTTGTGGCACTCGTGAACAGTTTTCTTAACGGAGAACTTACCACGCGGTTTCTTTTGAAAATTCTTTCTGTGTTTTTGGTGGCGAGTGCTGTGTTTTGGTACTACTACTGGGACATGAAAGATACCAAGCCCGCGGGCATGGAGTTGTTCGGGTGGGCGGTTATAGCCATTGTGGCCGGTATTGTTGGTATTTCATTTTTCTTTGTGGGTTCACCAAAGACAGAACGCTTGCGGCAATTTGACCAGCAACGCGTGAACGATTTGCAATCTATTCAATGGCAGATAGTAAATTATTGGCAGCAAAAAGAAAAATTACCTGCTACGCTTTCCGATTTGAATGATCCGATAGGCGGTTTTCAGGTGCCAATGGATCCGGATCCGGAATCAGGCGCAGTATATTCATATGTCGTAAAAGGGGGTCTGACTTTTGAACTGTGTGCGGATTTTTCTCTTCCAAGTAATGATGGTGACGTTAATGAATATGCAGTACCCTATATACCAGTTAATCCAAGTATTAAGTTTGATGGGCGTTGGACCCATGGCACGGGGCGTACTTGTTTTGAGCGTACGATTGATCCGGAACTCTATCCGCCACAGAAAGGATTAGAGAAGCCGGTACCTGTTCCTGCGCGGTATTAACGGGATGAAAAATTACGCAAAACTTGGTAATCGGCAGGGGCGTACCGCCTATCGGACGCCTTCATCATTTCGGTATCGGAAAACGCAAGAAAGGAATAATTATAATTATGTTGAAACCCATAACATTTCATTTCGAAACCGGCGCAAAAAAAGCGCTTGATCCGGATGTCGCACGCATTCGGTTAGCGCACGCAAAAGAATCTTTGCTTATTCGCGAAGACGGTTTGGGTGTGCTTGAGGTTGGCGCGGGCGGCGAAATGAAAGATATTACGCGGCGCAAGCTGGTGTTATTGGCGCGCAAAATTGTAAGTGTTGTAAAAGCGCACCATATAGAACGCGTGCATATAGACGTTGCAGATTTATTCCGCCAGTTGGGGGATTCCCATCTTCATTTGAAAGAAGAAGAGTTAGCGGAGTTGATTTCCACGCATATGGAGCTCGCGAATTTTGAGTTCGTTGTATACAAGTCGGAACCGAAAGAAGGCTGGAAGTTTCTTCGGGATGTATTTGTGACAGGATGCAAAACAAAAACTGTCCAAAAAGCATTTTTGCGCGGGCAGGTAATTGCAAAAGAAATAAACGCATGCCGTTCGCTCGCAAATACGCCGGGTGGCGATATGACGCCCGCTCTCCTTGCTGGTGCCGCGCGTAATGCAGTGCGCGGGTTGCCTGTGAAAATCACGGTTCTGGGTGAGCGCGAAATAAAAAAAGTTGGCATGGGCGGTATTCTCGGGGTATCTTGCGGATCGGACGAAAAACCGCAGTTTATTATTCTTGAATACCGTGGAGGGACGTCAAATGAAAAGCCGGTAGTAATGGTAGGAAAAGGTGTTACGTTTGATACGGGTGGTCTCAATTTAAAACCATCTGATGCTATTTATGAAATGCATATGGATATGTCGGGGGGTGCGGCGGTAATTCATGCCGTTGCGCTTGCGGCGCGGCTCGGTATTAAACGAAATATTATCGGGCTCGTGCCGGCAGTCGAAAACATGCCATCGGGTTCAAGTTATCATCCGGGAGATGTGTTACAATCGCTTTCCGGCCGTACTATTGAAGTTTTGAATACGGATGCGGAAGGGCGCATTATTCTTGCTGATGCCATTACATACGCAAAACGCTATAAACCAAGACTCGTGGTGGATGTAGCGACTCTTACGGGTGCTGCTATGGCGGCGTTGGGACAGCGGTGTTCTGCAATTTTTACCGAGGATGAAACCTTGGAGCATAAGCTCCGTGTATGGGGTGAAGAATCAGGGGATTATGTATGGCCGTTGCCTTTATGGGAAGAATATGATGAAGAGATAAAAGGAACGTTTGGCGATATTGCGAACGTAGGCAAAACTCGTTACGGAGGAGCCATTACTGCCGCGAAGTTTTTGCACGCTTTTGCAAAAGATTTAGCATGTCCGTGGGTACATATTGATATGGCGCCGCGTATGACAAGTATTGAAGGGGAGTATTTAGCAAAAGGAGCCGTTGGCGTGCCTGTGCGCTTGCTTTTAAAAATAGTTGAGGATTTTTGATTGTCTATACATACATACCCTCATCTGATGACCTCCCCTCAATTTGCACACGCAAGTACCTTCATTTTTTAACATATCTCGTTCGACTCGCTATCAATTCGCGGGGCGGTCATCAGATGAGAATGTGTTTCGTAATTCAAAGTATTATAAAAACCATGCATATACTAAGTTCCGCATTTAAAAATACTGATCCCATCCCAAAAAAATATACCTGTGATGCGAATCCGCTAACGCGTGGAATAAACCCACCCCTTTCCATAAGTGATGTAGACCAGAACGCGAAAAGTTTGGTGTTAATTGTGGATGACCCTGACGCGCCTGGCGGCACGTGGGTGCACTGGGTGGTTTGGAATATCCGTCCTGACACGCGCGAAATTACGGAGGGGTCGGTGCCCGAAGGCGCCGCCCAAGGAAAAACAAATCGCGCTCATTCTTATCACGGTCCATGCCCACCAAGTGGCGTGCACCGCTACTTTTTCAAACTCTACGCGCTCGATACGATGTTGAGCATTCCTTTAGCATCGGGCGCGAAGGACGTAATAGAAGCAATGGAAGGGCATATAGTGGCAGACGCAAAGATTATGGGGACGTACGAAAAAAAAGAGCGCTAATTTCTTAGCGCCTGCGGTCCCGTTTCTGTTTCGGTTTTTAACTATTCATATGCTACAAATATTACTCCGCGCGCTATGGAGATTTACTTAGGCTGGTTGCGGTTCCACGTTAGCTTTTTTCCTGTACGCTCGTTTTACCTTCGGCAGTTCGGGTGTTTTTGTAAAATCTTCCGCGTTGGAGGAATCTTCAGTAAGGCTCCAATGCTGGCTGAATCTCTCGAACAGAATTCCATCTGTATCGCAAATTGTATCTAAATATACAACGACGCGCGCTCTATTTTCCAAACAAAGGGGGAGTTTTTCTCTATGCAACGCAAAATCATGGAACATATCTCCTATGTTCAGCCGCACGGTATGGTGTTTGTCTAGATGCAGGATGGCTGATGGTAATTCTGTGTCCTTGTAAAAGGTGTATTGCGTTGTTTTTTGATATTCTTTCAAAAAAACCTTGATAACGATCCTTACGGGAATAAGCATTTATATCTCCATCTTATAAATTCGAAACACGGGTTCGGAGCGTTTGTTTTCAAGTACAGTGTATAGTACAAGACCACTTTTCGTCAAGGTTTGTTCTAACTTCATGCCAATGTTGGTGAGGTATTGTTCCTTTTTCCACGGAACGTTTTCTGTCGGAAAGATATAATATATTTCAGCGAATCCAGCTTTTTTAAAATAATCTGCCCCTTTTTCATTTAGAAATTTTATGTAGGTGTCAGCGGGTATGATGGGCCAGGCATGGTACACTTGCAGGCGGTCCAGTATCCAGAGCTGGGCAATGCTGTTTATGTTTTTATCATATACAAAAAGTGTTGAGAGGGGTTTTTTACCAGCGCGTTCGTCGGTGGCGAGTGATTGTTTATGGATTTCTCCTATGAAATTATATGTAGGTTCGAACGCGAGCGCGGGCATGCGGTCATCTGTTTGTTTACGCATCCACAAATCAAGTTCTTCATACCCCCGATGATAATTTTCATAGCGCACGGGGGACCATGCCCAAAACTCCGGACCTTTGGGGTACGGAAGCAATTGAGAGTTGGCAGAGTAGAGGATTTCAAACAGAAGTAATATTCCAATAATATATCGGAGGCGAAACCTCCGAATATAAGTATAATTCGGAGGTTTCGCCTCCGCTAGTATCTGTAATACACTGACTGTCACAAGTATCATAAATGGTGTAAGCATTGCCAAGAATCGCAGAGAGGGACCAATGATGCCAATGATAAGAAAAAGAAGCCAGATGAGTGTTATGAAAAGAAAAGCATGCATTCGTGCTACTTCTTTCATATTCTTTTTGAGAGAAATAACACATGCGCCAATACTGATTGTGACAAGAGACAAGAAGAGCCATGAATTAAAATGCATTATGTTTGGAAAGAATGCTCTTGCACGGCTCACGAGTGTGGGAAACTCTTCTTTGCCGGGTTGCACACTCCACACTTCCGGGTTTTGTCCTAGTATATAAGAAAGTTGGAAATCAAAATGCCCGACTGCTTGATAGAGTCTAAAATTGTAATAGAAAACGGGTGAAAAAAGAAGAAAAGCGCACAGTACGCCTATGTACACAAAACGTGAAAAAAAATCATTTCTCCGAAAGAGGAGCATATATGTCAGAAACACAGGGATAAGAATTCCGCTCGTGTATTTAGTAAGCATTGCGAATCCCAGTACGATGCCTACGAGAATATAATACTTTTTTTGTTTTTCGGCTTTTAGAAAAAAATAGGTGGCAAGAAGAATAAAAAAGATTACGTATGATTCCTGTAAACCGAGGCGTGAGATTGCGACATGGTTTGTTGTTACGCCCATGAGAGCCGCCGCAAGAAGTCCCGCGCGTTCTCCATACAATAAAGATCCTATTCGATACAGCAAGTATAGGGAGGCAATTCCTAAAAGTGCCGATGGCAGACGAAATGCGAACGGCGTTTCTCCGAACATGCGCATGGATATATGTTGTACGGCAAATACAAATGGCGGGTGGTCGTGAAAAGAAAATTTTGTCCATGAGGGTATGTGTGGGTCGAACCATTCAAGGGGCGTTGTTTGTTCTGCCGCTTCATCAAAATCGAGCATGCCGATGGCGCGGAATGAGTATAGTACTTCATCGGAAAGCGTATCACCGCTACCGAGTGACCATAAACGAAGTACACTAGCGGTCAATAGTATTACTGGGAGAAGCCAAGAATTTTTTTTCATTATTCCTACCTTATTTCGGTTGTTTCTTAAACCTCAACATAAGTACTTTCCAAAAACTTTCTAGAATAATTCCCGCGTTAAACTTAGATGTTCCCGCTTTGCGTTCCGTAAAAAAAATAGGGATTTCGCATATACGAAAGCCCTTTTTCTGCGCAAGATAGGTCATTTCGATTTGAAAATTGTAGCCGATTGAACTTACCGCGGTTATGTCCATCGCCTGCAGAACTTCTACGCGGAAGCATTTATATCCGCCTGTAAGATCGCGATGTGGCAAGCCGAGAATAAGTGATGCGTATATATTGCCAAGACGGCTGACCAGACGTCGAACTATATCCCAGTTTTTAATGCTGCCGCCCGGAACATAGCGGGAGCCAAGCACCACGTCGCATGTTTGTACGCGTTCAAGAAAGCGCGGAATGTCGGAAGGGTTATGCGAAAGATCCGCATCCATTTGCATAATGAGCTCGGGACGCTCGTCTGAGGGAAGCCCGAGGATTTCACCAAACGCGTGCATGTATGCTTTGCCAAGCCCTTGTTTTTCTTTTCGGTGGATTACGCGGAGGGGATATTTTTTTGAAAGAGAGTCTGCGAGCGCGCCGGTGCCGTCGGGCGAATTATCGTCAACTACAAGCACGTCGAGGTTTTTAACCGGAAGCGCAAAAATCCGCTTTATAAGCTCCGGAAGGGAGTCTTTTTCATTGTAAGTGGGGACAACCACTGTTACACGAGGTGATTCTGACATACTTTGAGTGTATCATGACATGAAAATACCAGCTATTGACTTTTATATATAACTCATATATAATGCTTTCTTGTCAAGAGTAGGTTCGTCCGGCAGTTTGCGGATTGATCCCAAATTGGCGATTATGTCTAAAAAACACTTATTTATAAGGGCTTTTATGGCTTATGCGGAAGGAACCGTAGAAAAGCTTTCAAAAGGCCTTGCGGCAGGGTTTTTTACCGCTTCATCACTGTTCTCTATGTTTGGCGGTGGTCTGAATGGAGAAGGTGGGGCGGATGTGAATAACTTTGTCAAAGAGATTACAAGTGTAATTTCAGCCGTAGAGGAGCAACGTGATTATTCCCCGAAAGGTCTCGGCGAACATTATCGGGTAACAGGGGAAATTCCATACACAGTCCGCGAAGGTGATACGGTGCATACCATTGCCCGTGACATGAAGCGTGATGGTGTGTGGATAAAGCCGCAGCAAATTATTGAGTGGAATAATCTTACGTCTCCTGACTATCACTTAAAACCCGGCGCGGAACTTACGCTTTATAATCTTGAGTGGGAGTCGCAGTTGGTGGAAGCATCCTGGTATGGTCCGGGATTTCATGGAAAAGCAATGGCGAACACGCAGATTTTCGACCAAAACGATCTCGTTGCCGCGCATATGTATTTGCCGTTAGGCATGAAGGTTCGCGTAACAAATGTCGAAAATGGTGTGTCTATCGAACTCCGTATCACAGATCGTGGTAATTTTGAAAAATACGAACGAGGAATTGATCTCTCAAAGCAGGCGGCAAAAGTTCTTGGTTATCAGAAGGCAGGAACCGCGAAGGTTCTTATAGAACCATTGCCAAGCCTGTAAAATATAAAAAACACGCGCGAAGTAATCACGCGTGTTTTTTATATGGATTTTTTATTGTTGAGGATTTATGATGAAAAAGAACATAATTGGAAAGGAGGATTTTTATGTCAGTTGTGGTTTGTAGTATTCCATTTCATGGTGAGTGGAGCGAAAAAAAGAGAGTAGATGCGTATTTTAGAAAGGTTCAGAGAATGTATTGGCGCACACCTATTGAGCGTGTAGAATTCAAAGAACGTCTGCGTGATCCTCTTGTTCCGCGTCATAGTACACGAGGTAGAGAGTTATTGTTGGGTATGTACATGTGGGATGAGAAAGTTCTGTTTCTCAACCCAATGGGAAGATATGATGGCAGATTGCATGATGTTGGTAAAATTTTCCTTCATGAATTGCTTCATAAGCTCGATACAAAAGCAGGTGAACGCACGATAACAAAACGAGAAAAATGGCTATGGAGTTCGTTTACGGGCGACCAACGGAATTATTTATATATCTGTTTGTTTGCAAAACTAAAACAACCAATGCGGGGTATCCGCATCAAGGCTACTATTCCCAGAAACAGGCGAGTGTAATCTCGCCTTTTATTTTTTCTGCGGCGGAGTTATACTATACAGTATGAAACTGAAACTAGGAGATATGGCGCCCGCGTTTACTCTTCCGGATCAAAATGAGAAAATTCATACTCTTTCGGATTACAAAGGCATGTGGGTGCTTTTATATTTTTATCCAAAGGATGATACGCCCGGGTGCACCAAAGAAGCGTGCGGGGTGCGGGACGCGTTTCCTCAATTCAAAAAAATGAGCGCGGTGGTGTTTGGCGTGAGCGCGGATTCCGTGGCGAAACACAAAAAATTTGCTGAAAAATACACCCTTCCGTTTGTATTGCTGTCAGATGAAAATAAGGATATTATAAAAAAATATGGCGTGTGGGCAAAGAAAAAGTTTATGGGGCGGGAGTATATGGGTATTTTGCGGACTTCGTTTCTCATAGACCCGAAAGGAAAAATTGCAAAAATCTACGAAAAAGTAAAACCAGAACAACACGCGGAAGAAGTATTGCAGGATTTGCAAGTTTTAATTAAGAAGTAATATAATGTTCATATGGCAAACATATCTCGAGATGAATTTGGTAAAGCTCTTTCCACGCTTCGGCGAAATGGTTTAAGTGATACGGATATTAAAGATTTACGCAATGCCACAAGCGGTCATTTTGATACAGACGGGGCTTTTGGCGGAAAATCCATGACGAAACATGAAACGGAGAACTTGGTAAAATACTTACGTGAACACCCAAGCCATCACCATCTTTCAAAAAACCAAATTGACAAGGTTGAAGAAGAATTGAAAGAAGATTTAAACGATTAACATATTTGGACACATTCAAACAACACGTGTTTCAGGTTGTGCGGCGCATTCCTTCCGGTACCACTCTTACGTATAAAGAGGTTGCTCTGCGCGTGGGAAAACCGTTTGCGTGGCGGGCAGTAGGAAATGTTCTCAACACAAACTATGATCCTGCGATTCCATGCCATCGTGTGGTACGTTCGGACGGAACAATGGGAGGGTATAATAGGGGAAGCATGTTAAAGAAAAAACTGCTTGCAGAGGAAGAAAAATCATGATATAAAAGAACGGTAATGCACGAGATATTTCTTAACGCGGAGCCTCTTTTTTTTATAGGTACTTATCCGTTTACCAATACGCTTTTTGCTTCAGTCCTTGCTGTAGGCATTATTGCTCTCGGCAGTTATGTGCTTAGACGAATGTACGCTGAAGTGCCGGGTGCGGCACAGGGAATTGTCGAGTTTGCGTATGAAGAATTTGTTGGTTTGATGGATTCCGTCCTTGATAGCCGGAAAAAATCGGAGCACTATCTTCCCTTTGTGGTTACTATTTTCGTGTTTATTCTTGTTTCCAACTGGCTTGGCATTCTTCCCGGTGTCGGATCGCTGGGTCTTGTGGAAGAAACAGGTCATGGCCACTCTTTTACGCCGTTGTTGCGGTCTCCCGCGAGTGATCTTAACTTTACCCTTGCGCTCGCCATTCTTACGGTTGTAGCAATAAATGTATTTGGTATTATGTCGATTGGCGCATGGAAATATGCGTCCAAGTTTTTGGACTTTTCAGGCCCTATTCATTTTTTTGTGGGTATCCTTGAATTTATTTCAGAAATTGCTAAGATGATTTCGTTCGCCTTTCGTTTGTTCGGGAATGTCTTTGCGGGGGAGGTACTGTTGGTGGTCATCGCGTTTTTGGTGCCGTTCGGAGCGCCTGTCCCCTTTTTTATTCTTGAGCTATTTGTCGGGTTTATCCAAGCGTTTGTGTTTAGTATGCTCGCTCTTGTGTTTATTGCCATAGCAACAACGCAACATGCATCGGAGCATGAATAATTTCGGTCGACGTATTTATAAAACATAAAATCACTATAACAGCATGGAACCAGAAGCAGTAAAATTATTGGCAGCCGCTATTGCAATTGGGGTAGGCGCGGTGGGGCCTGCCATTGCCATAGGATTGATAGGTTCAAAAGGAGCGGAAGCAATTGGGCGCAATCCGGAAGCAGCACCCAAAATTCAAACGGCAATGATACTTGCTATCGCGTTTGCCGAAGCCATCGCAATTTACGCGTTGGTGATAGCGCTTATAATAAAATTTGTGTAATAGGTGGAAGCATTCATCAAACAATTTGGCATTGATTGGCGGCTCTTGGCAAGCCAAGTGGTTAATTTTCTTTTGGTGCTCGTGGTGTTGCGCGTGTTCGTGTATAAGCCAATTTCGGTACTGTTGCGCGAACGGAAAGAACGCGTGGAACAGGGCATTGCAAAAGCAAAAGAGGCGGATTTGCGGTTGCAAAATGTTAAAGAAATGGTGCGTGATCGTTTGCGTGAAGCCGAAGCTGAAGCAATGTCATTGTTGGGCGATGCGGAAGTAAAGGCAAAAGAACGCGAGGGGGTGTTGCTTGAAAGCTCTCGGAGGAAAGGAGAAGTGTTAATGCAGGAAGCACGCAGAACCATTGATACCGAACAGGAGAAACTACGGGCTGAATTTGAGCGGGAAGCGCGGACGTTGGTTCGAACGGCGGTGGCGCGCGTTGTGGAAATGGATCCGGAACGTGTTGATGATTCTCTTATCGAAAAAGCTCTTACGGGTGTAATGAAACACGCATGATATCTGTTTCTCCTTTTCTTTACGCCGAAGCATTTCGGAAAGCGCTAAGCGAAGGCGCGTCCGAAGAAGAGTTGGTCCGCAATCTGTCTCGTGCAGTGTTGCGTCACGGGCAGGGGGCTCAATGGCCGCGTATTGCCATGCAGGTTTCGAAGGAATTAGTGCATCACCGCAAGGGAACATGGGTTACAGTAGAAACAGCCCGTCCCCTTACGGACACCCAACGTAAAAAAATTGGGGAAGTATTTTCCAAAAAAGATTATATAGAAGAACAGATACGCCCTGATCTCATCGCGGGAATGAGAATAATTGTCGATGGGGAGCGCGAATTTGATGGGTCGCTGAAGAGGAAGTTGCATAATTTATTGTGATGTCTTACGAACTTATAGAAAAATTAAAACGCGAAATAGCAGACTTTCATGATGAGTCGAAATGGGAAGATGCAGGTGAAGTTATCGAAGTGGGAGACGGTATTTTAAAAGTATCCGGATTACGAAACGCTGTAAGTCAGGAGCTGTTGCGCGTAGAAGCGCGTGAAGGCAGCGAACGCATGGCGCTTGCGTTAAACTTGGGCGAAGAAACCATCGGCGCGTTGGTGCTCGGTGAGTACAAAGGCATTCAAAGCGGAGATGCGGTGCGAACTACGGGCACAATCCTTTCGGTTGAAGTGGGACCCGAAATTTTGGGGCGCGTGGTTGATCCATTGGGAAACCCCATGGATGGAAAGGGGCCGCTTTTTTCAGGGAAATCAGACACATCTTTGAGACAGCGAATGTTTTTGGAGGAGCAAGCGCCGTCCGTGGTGGATCGCGAGTCGGTAAATACGCCTCTGCACACGGGCATCAAAGCCATTGATGCTATGATCCCTATTGGCCGCGGTCAGCGCGAACTTATCATTGGCGATCGTCAAACCGGCAAAACCGCCATCGCGCTTGATGTTATTGTAAACCAGCAAAAAGAAGAGGGGGAACCGCCCGTTTGTATTTACGTGGCTATTGGGCAGAAAGAATCCAAAGTTGCCCGCATGGTGGAAACGTTGAAAGAACAGGGCGCCATGGGGTATACGGTTGTGGTTTCGGCTCCCGCGTCTTCGAGCGCGGCGTTTTGGTACTTAGCGCCGTTTGCGGGGTGCGCAATCGGAGAATATTTTCGCAATAACGGAAAAGACGCGGTGGTTATTTATGACGATCTTTCAAAACACGCATCAGCCTATCGCCAAATTTCATTGCTCTTGCGCCGGCCGCCGGGGCGCGAGGCGTATCCCGGGGACGTATTTTATTTGCATTCGCGGTTGTTGGAGCGTTCGGCAAAGCTTTCCAAAGAAAAGGGCGGTGGTTCTCTAACTGCGCTTCCTATTATTGAAACGCAACTGGGTGATGTTACGGCATATGTGCCCACAAATGTAATTTCTATAACCGACGGGCAAATTTATTTGGAGGCGGATTTATTCAACAAAGGCATGCGCCCGGCAATCAACGCGGGGCTTTCGGTTTCGCGCGTGGGGTCTACCGCACAGACTAAAGCCATGAAAAAAGTTGCGGGTAAGCTCCGTCTTACCCTCGCGCAGTTTCGTGAATTGCAGTCGTTTGTGCAGTTTGCGTCGGATGTGGATGATGAGACAAAAAAACGCATTCAAGAAGGCCGTGTTATGACCGAGCTTTTGAAACAATCCGATTTATCACCGGTTCCGTTTGAGCGCCAGGTAGTGTTGTTTTATGCGGCTATCAATGGATACCTTAAAGACATAAAACCTGAAGATATTCAAAAATTTGAAGCGGAGTTTACGGAATATCTCGAAAAATTCCACGAAGCGGATTTACTTGCTCCTCTGCGGGAAAAGAAAGCAATTGATGAAGAGATTGAGAAAACACTCAAAGAAGTGATTCAGAAATTTATTGATTCTTATAGATTTCCATAGATCTAGAATGTGGAATTGTGGGACTAAAATGTGTTATGAATAAATATTTGCGTGTTATTTTTATTGTATCTTGCGTCATTGTTGTCGTAGCTGTAAGCTTTCTTGGTTATTTAATCTATCGGTATAATCATACCCCATGGAATGATGTAAGATTAGAATTTGCTACAAATAATCAGGATAAAATACAAAACTGGAAAACATATCGGAATGAGAAGTATGGGTTTGAGGTGAGGTATCCCGCGGGGTTTGTTTTGGAAGACGGCTCGTCTTTTATCGCCGTGTCAAATTATATAGTTTATGACACAGCAAGTCCTGTTTATAGAATAAATAAAGATGCGGCTAAGATTTATAATTTACGTATGGTAATAATGCCACATACAAAGAGGCCGATGAGTGGAACATCAGCTCCATTAAGTGATTTAGCTATTGGATCAAATATATTTAAGACTTCTAAAATTAATTATGACGAATATGATATTCTTACAAATTACTATCTAGAAGAGCCGAACAATAACGGTTTTATTTACTTTGCCCATAGTTCATCTGCGCGTCACGAAGCAATAAGAGCTCATCAGGGTTTTTTAGAATATCCAGAGCAGGAAAGGCTGATACAAACTATCCTCTCTACTTTCAAGTTCATCAACTAATTTCTAGTTTCTAGATTTCAGTACCTAACAATCAAATATTATGCAATCCCTTCAAACAATTAAACATCGGCTCCGAAGTGTCAAAAATATTGGGCAGATAACAAAAGCCATGGAATTGGTAGTGATACTTGAAAACTATGTGAGAAAAGCATACTATGGGCTTATGACTACAATGGCAAATTCTACAACTACATATGTGGAAAAATTGGGGGGGGTTAGAAAAGGAACTTTTGAAATTGAAAAAAGGATCAAAACAATTTTCGACAGCTCCTGTTTCGCTTAAGGGCATTGGGAAAAGGGTGCAGATTAGTGAAACAGACATAGGAAAAGCGAAGAATAATCTCTTTAGGAGTAAGAGATGATGATATGAATATGAAATTAAAGATTCCCACTATAGACATAAAAAAGTATGGCGGTAAAGAGGTCGCCATTTTGAATGGTAAAGTTATTTTTGCGGGCAAATCACTTCCTGATGTCATAAAAATTCTAAAGAAAAAAATGCCGGCGCAACCGCTTCGGGAGGTAACATTTCTGCGTGTCCCGGAGAGTTTAATGGTCATTTACCATGTCTAACTCCATTCGATTTCCATATGGGATAACAATGGAAGTATCGGGACAGATCGCAATTTTCCCCGCGGCGAGGGTTGTCTTACATACCGCGCAAAAGGAAGAATTGCCTGTAATGATGTTGATTGATTCCGGGGCGACCATTTCTGCACTGCCGAAGAATATTGCGCCTCTTCTTGGTATTGATCTTACAAAAGGAAAGCTCTTGCGTATATTTGGCATAGATGGGAAGAGCATTCGCGCTTGGCGTCACGAAATTCCAGTAAAAATGGGATCATACGCTTTCCGATTACCTGTTGCATTTCTCAACAGTGAGAATGCTCCGCGTGTACTTGGGCGAGAAGGCATTTTTGATACCCATACAGTTATTTTTGAAGAAGCGATGCGTCAAAGCGCGCTTCTTGGTAGTAATACGCCGCATGCCCGCGATGTGCAAAAGACAATTTTTACCGTATCCTCAGATGAATAAAATTATTCTATCAAAGGTAATATAAACACATGCAAAAATATACCATGCAAAAAGGATTCGGTCTTATCGGAATACTCATTGTAGTCGGTATTATCGCTATTTTAGGCATCGGTGTTTTCAAGATACAGTTGCCGATAAAAGATAAATTTACTCCGACGAACGAAGAAAAATCTGCGATTGACATGGCAGAGCAGATGAAAGACGTAATGGAGGAGAAAAATAGTCAGGCGGTTGGTACTGATGACGTTACCGATGTACCTTCTGTTGCAGGAAATAATCTTGTTAAGTTCATGTTATCTGATCCTTCTGAAAAATGGTTGGGTGGGAGGGCACGAACTGAAGCACCCGGTTTTCTCGCGGTTCCCAATGCGTGGTCTTCAGAACAGCAAGTTCTTGTTCTTGCAGGGGATAATGATCATACGGCATTACTTGCGGTAGGTAGAGATTTGTACCTTCTTGATACAAATACATTTTCTTTCCAGCTCATACAGATACCCGAGTTGCCCAAAAGAGAAGCATTTCAACAATTTGATGCCGTTTATTTCCAAGGAAACTTCTTTATAGGTGCTGCTGAATCAGGAGAAATGTATTCTGAGCCAAGTATTTTAGGCGTGTATCGGTTTGATATAAAAAATATGAAACTCTATTCTATAAAACACAATAGTAGTGAGGGTTTGGGGCAATTTTTGACCGACGGCACGCATGTGTATACAACGACTGAATACATAGAATTTCCAGGTACCCGGGGGTTGGGATTCCATATTGTGCCTGAAGCTTTTGCAAGTGGTAAGTGGTATGTATGGGATAAAAAAAGTGACTCATTTATAGAAACAAATCGACCCAAAGACTCTGATTTTGGATTCAAGGCAGGCACAGACACTTATAGCTGGTATGTTCGGCAGACAGCAAGCCGTCTAGTTAAAGAAAATTTTGGAAATTATCTTTTTTCCGATTTCAGAGCAAGATTAAATGAAGCTCTAAAGTGGGATGGGGTTGCAAGTGGCTGGCATCAATTTATTTATTTTCCAAGTTTCGCTCTTTTATATACAGACGGCACTCTTATGAGGATCTCCTTATAGGAGTTACGTGTAAATTTATGCAATCTCTCCAAACAATCAAACAACGGCTCCGAAGTGTCAAAAATATCGGGCAGATAACAAAGGTTGTGGAACTTGCTCTTTTGGGATAAAAATAGCATAGTATTCTCATATGGAAAAAACGGTTATTGAGGAAAAAATCAATGGAATAAAGGATAAAATCGTTCGTGAGTATCAGCCGGAAAAAATAATTCTCTTTGGTTCTTGGGCTTGGGGAAAGCCACACGAAGATAGCGATATAGATTTACTCGTTGTTATGGAAAGTAACAAGCCACGTATCGAACGGCAGCGAGATGTTTTGAGTATGATGTATCCTTCCGATGTTCCGATAGATGTTCTTGTCTATACACCTCGTGAATTAGAAGAGAGTATCAATAAAAGCAGGAATCTTTTTCTCGAAGATATTGTGCATAATGGAAAGGCGCTTTATACGAATCCCGGCTTTCATATTTCTTTGTTACATGAACCGGCTGAGCTTGTGGCGGCATGAGCGAGATATCTAAATATGTAAATGATTGGTTTTTGCGTGGTGAGGACGACATGGGAACCATTGAAATTCTTCTTAAAGAACATGGCGTGCCAAATACCATCTGTTTTCACGCGCAACAAGTGGCAGAAAAGTATTTCAAAGGGTTTCTTGCATATAACAAAAAGAATGTTCGTAAGATTCACGCTATTGAAAACTTACTAAAGGCATGCGTTGCTATTGATAATTCATTTGAACAATTAAATGAAGACGCAGTATTTTTGGATCAGTTTTATACAGAAACGCGTTACGCGGATGATTATATAGAATTTAGCCGGGAAGATGCCCAAAAAGCGTTTGAAGTTGCAACACACATCAAAGAGTTCGTATTGGATAAGATTAAAAACTAATTACATACCATGCAAAAAGGATTCGGTCTTATAGGTATTCTCATTGTAGTCGGCATTATTGCCATTTTAGGCATCGGCGTTTTCAAGATACAGTTGCCGATAAAAGATAAATTTATTCCCACAACCGAAGAAACATCCGCGATTGACATGGCAGAGCAAATGAAAGATGTGATGGAGGAGAAAAATAATGGAATGATGGCAGATGCCGATGATGAAACAAATACAAAACCTCTAGAGACTAGTAATTCAAAGCAACCTACTGAACCACAGGATCAGAGCTCAAATAAGATAGTATGGAGAAGCTTTTCTTCTTCTGAAGCATTAAAACCAGTTGCTTCTGTTGAAGGGGATTTACTATTGTCGACTCTTCAAACGGGAGATGAGAGTGGAATAAGAACTGATATACAAATACATCCAAATGCAGATCTTTTGATGTTCGACATGAATTTTCTAGAACCGGGAGATGGGGATTGGTTAACCATATCTTTCGAGGACACTCTCTTGTTTACATTCCGTGGAGATGTATCTAGCAGGAACGAGTATCTGCCTGTAGAAGTACCTATAGCACATATTAGAGCAAAGGTGGGCGTCTTGGAGTTTAAGTTGCATGGATATGGTTCAGTAACGAAGAACGGAATTTCCATAGTAAACTTAAAAAATATTGCCATAATTAAGGATTAATGCAAAAAAAAACAACATATTGGAAAATATTATGATCGGATTTTATCTGATACTAGCTTTGTTTTTTTTACTGATTCCTTGGTGGTGACGCATCAAGAGCGTAAGGAACATCGGACCCGTCCTTGCTGAAGCTTTGGCGAGGCGAGCAGATTACGAAGGCGAAAAGCTGGAAAAATTAAGCGAAACATGCTAGTATGGGAGCATGTACAATTGGTCTGTAGACGAACAATCGTTTGAAATATCGGACCCGGAAGGGCACGAAAAGTGGCGGCTTGAGCAATTGATTAATTTTGGGTTGAACGGCGAGAAAATCAACGAGGCTCAATTGCGAAAATACTGGGATACGCTTCATCTCGATCCTCCACGAAAAAGATATTTAGAATTGGCTCTTGATATCGATGGATATTCTCACTAAGAATCAGATTACTTTTTTAACCGCGATTGGCGAGTCTCCCTTGTTTACAGAACGTTTTTATCTTACAGGCGGCACGCCCTTGGCGGCATTTTACCTGAAGCATCGCTATTCGGAAGACCTTGATTTTTTTTCTGAACAAGAAATAAACGATGTCGGAGCGCTTGAAGTGGCAGTGCGGACGATTCAAAAAAAAGTGTCCGCCAATAGCATCGATTTTCAGCAGAGCTTCAACAGGAATATCTTTTTTATCCATTTCGGCAATGAGGTATTGAAAACAGAGTTTACGTATTATCCTTTTCCACGCATCGAAACAGGAAGAATCGAGTATAGTGTATCAGTAGACAGTATTCTTGATATCGCTGTCAATAAGCTTTTTACTATCTATCAAAGAACAACTGCGCGTGATTATATAGATCTTTATCTCATTTGCCGTGAAAAAAACTATGTGATTGATGAATTAATGAAGAAAGCAAAGATAAAATTCGATTGGCATATTGATCCCTTGCAACTTGGCACACAGTTTATAAAAGCGGAGAGTGTGCAGGATTTTCCCCGCATGATTATAAAAATCGATCCGCGGGAATGGAGAACTTTTTTTATGGAAGAGGCAAAAAAATTAAAATCAGAGATTATCGGTTCATAAATTAGTTTTCAGAGTTTAGAGTTATGCAATCTCTCCAAACAATTAAACAACGGCTCCGAAGTGTCAAAAACATCGGGCAGATAACAAAAGCCATGGAATTGGTGGCGGCAACCAAAATGCGCAAGTCGCAAGAAGTGGCGCTGTTGTCGCGGCCGTACGCATATGTGGCGTTGGAATTTTTGGCGAATCTTTCGCGCGTATCTGTCGGTTACATGCCTCCCTTGATGGAAAAACGTCCTATCGAAAAAACTGCCGTCGTGGTTGTCGCGTCTGACAAGGGTCTTACAGGGTCGTTCAACAGCGCGGTCTTTCGCGCGTTTGAAAAATACGTAGCGGTTCAACCGCTACGTATGGATGCTTCAACGACTACGTACATTGCGGTGGGGCAGAAAGCAGTTTCATATTTAATGCGGCGCGGAGAGACTATTGAACAGAGTTTTGTGAAATTCGGCGATTACACAAACATAGAAGAAGTGCGCCCTCTTGCGGATTATCTGATTTCCGGTTACCTTGAGAAAACATGGGACCGCGTGCTAATATTTTACACAAACTTTCGGAGCGCCATGCAGCAGGATGTAGTGGTGCGGGAACTGTTCCCTGTTACATTTGAAAAATTGAAAGAAACGGCAGAAGAAATTATTCCTCAAACAGGGAAGTATGCGGCGGAAGGACATGGTGCCTTATTTCAAACAAACACAGGCGCAACAGAAAAAGAATATATTATTGAACCGTCGCCCGAAGCGGTACTTCGAGAACTGGTGCCGCATCTTATTATAATGCAGGTATATCACATTATTTTAGAAGCAAACGCGTCGGAACATGCCGCACGCCGTATGGCGATGAAAAACGCTTCAGATAACGCGTCAGATATCGTTGATGATTTGACGCTGGAATATAATAAATCGCGGCAGGCAGGAATTACAAAAGAACTTACCGAGATTACCGCAGGCGCGGAAGCATTATCATAACGTACTATCTAGCATGTATGAATAAAGGAAACATAATTCAAATCATAGGTCCTGTTGTTGATGTAGCGTTTCAGGAAGGCACTATGCCCGCGCTTTTTAACGCGCTTACCATTAAAGACGGGGATCGGGAAATTGTATTGGAGGTTGTAAAACATTTGGAGCCCGGGCGCGTGCGCGCGGTCTCTCTTGCTTCTACCGATGGTCTCAAGCGTGGTATGGAAGTAGTGGACGCGGGTGAACAAATTACCGTGCCGGTAGGGTCGGAAGTTTTGGGGCATTTGTTTGACGTGTTAGGAAATACGCTTGAGACAAAAGACGTCTTATTCAAAAAACGCTGGCCTATTCATCGCACAGCTCCTCCGCTCACGGAGCAATCCACCGAGACCGAGATTTTTCAAACCGGCATTAAAGTTATTGATCTTATGGCGCCTATTATTAAAGGAGGCAAGGTGGGGTTGTTCGGCGGCGCGGGTGTGGGAAAGACCGTGCTTTTACAGGAGCTTATCCGAAACGTAGCCGAAGAATCGGGGGGTGCATCCGTGTTTGCAGGCGTGGGAGAGCGGAGCCGCGAGGGAAATGATTTATATCATGAAATGCTTGAGTCGGGCGTTATTGGAAAAACCGCGCTTGTGTTCGGGCAAATGAACGAGGTGCCGGGCGCGCGTTTGCGCGTGGCGCTCTCCGCGCTTACGATGGCAGAATATTTTCGCGATGAAGAGAAGAAAAACGTACTTTTTTTCATAGATAATATTTTTCGCTTTTCACAGGCAGGGCTTGAAGTCTCTACCTTGCTGGGACGCATGCCATCCGCGGTTGGGTATCAACCAACGCTTGCTACCGAAATGGGCGAGTTGCAGGAACGTATCACGTCTACAAAAAACGGTTCTATTACGTCCGTGCAGGCAATTTATGTTCCGGCGGACGACATTACAGACCCCGCGCCCGCAACCACGTTTAGTCATCTAGATTCTACTATTGTGCTTTCCCGCGCGCTTACAGAAATTGGCATTTACCCGGCGGTGGATCCTTTGGCGTCTACTTCCACGGCGCTTTCGCCCGCAATTGTGGGGCGTGAACATTACGATGTCGCGCGCGCGGTGCAGGGCACGCTCCAGCGGTATAAGGAATTGCAAGATATCATTGCGATTTTGGGCATTGAAGAACTCTCGGAAGAAGATCGCCGTACCGTAAACCGCGCGCGGCGTATTCAGAACTTTTTGTCGCAGCCATTCTTTGTGGCGGAAGTCTTTACCGGCACCAAGGGGGCGTTTGTAAAACGAGAAGATACCATTCGTGATTTTGCCGCTATTTTAGAAGGGAAGTACGACGATCGTCCCGAGCAGGATTTTTATATGAAAGGAACAATTAGTTAGTAACAGGTATCTTTCATGTTATTTTGATCGATGATAGAGTTAAGGTACAACTTATTCTTAAAGAAGTCGTATGCAACATATATATAAGAAGATTTCGTTTTTATTTTTATTGGCGTGTGTAATACTAACGCCTTTTGCCTTTGTATCTGCCGATCACACCAACACGCACACCATTGAACAACTTCAACAGCAAATTACCACTTTGCTTGCCCACATTACGGCATTGCAAGAACAGTTAAACAGAGAGCCGGTTTCCTCTCCGGTAGTGCCCCCGGCATCTAATTTGTGCCCGCGTTTCACCTATAACTTTTATCTTGGCATGGATGATGCCGAAACAGGCGGGCAAGTTACGGAATTGCAAAAAATTCTTGGGGCAGATTCTGAAATCTATCCGGAGGCTCTTATCACCGGATATTATGGTCCGCTTACCGAGCAAGCAGTACGGCGGTATCAAAAGAAACACAGTATTGTCTCCTCGGGTTCTCCTGATACTACGGGCTACGGTGTAGTGGGGCCAGCAACGCGGGCAAAAATGCGTGGATTGTGTGGTACGCCAACACCACTACCTATTCCAGTATCATCTATGCGACCTCCAATCATCAGCGGAGTCAGTGGTCCGCAATCATTAGATATTAATCAACAAGGAACTTGGGTTGTAAAAGCCTATGATAAAAATGGAGGGAATCTTTCGTATTGGGTTACTTGGGGAGATGAAATGCCTCCATTTGGAACTGGTGGTGCGAATGGTATGCCGGGATATGCTCAGGGTCAACAGACTTCAACATTTACTCATAGTTATGCGCAAGCTGGAATATACAGAATTACGTTTTATGTCACGAGCGAAAATACAATACGTTGTATTACAACTCCATGTCCTACTAACGTAGAAACTGCGCAAACAAGTTTGACTGTAAATGTGGGTGGAGAAGTCACAAACCCAACACTTCAAGTTCTTTCTCCAAACGGGGGAGAAATATTTTATATGGGAGATGATAATGTGATTAGGTGGTCTGGAGGCGATTCTCTTATGGATATATATCTGGAAGACGCATCAACAGGCAGAACTGTCGGCTGTATTTACTCTAAAAAGTTCGATCTTGGCACTCAAAAAGCACTTTATTGGGATGGGAGTTCTGTGAGCAGTGACTGTCAATTTAGTGGAGGAACGGATACGAAGGTGGTAGCAGGAAGTAATTATAAAATACGCATTGTTGATGCGGATGGACCCTCGGACGTAAGTGACGCGCCGTTCAGTGTTGTTGTAAGTAGTCCAACAACTAGTTCTTCAATCCAAGTTCTTTCTCCAAAACAGGGTGATCAGTGGGTTGTCGGGAAAACGTATCGTATCAGTTGGTTGCCGTTTTCTCCGACTGCGGACACATTTGTCTATCTAAGCGGTGGAGGCAATACTGAAGGGTATTCCAAATATATCGGGGGTCCCTCAATCGGTACCAATTACTACTTTGATTATACGGTCACGAATTCCGATTTGCCTGCAAGGAGTGGTAGTAGTTGGAAAGTGGCTGTGTGTGATGGAAAAATGCAATCAGGAGGAAATAGCTGTGGTTGGTCAGAAGAAGTATTTGTAGCTAGCTCTCCGTCAACTAGCCCTTCAATCCAAGTCCTTTCTCCAAATGGCGGCGAGGTATGGCAAGTTGGTACTGATACACAAAACAAAACATCGCAGAAAATTTTATGGAATTTGTCAGGTTTTACGCCAAATGCACGGCTTTATCTGTATTTTCTTGAACAAGATTCTTATGGTAATTGGACTCAGGCTAATAAACTTACGAATGGTATAGGGTCGTTTCTTCCAAGCACCAGCAATGAATTTACTGTTTATCCTGATTTAGTTCATATGGGAAATAAAAAAATCAGAATCTCAAATAACCCGAATGAAATAAATATGCTTTGTATGGACTTTACTATTGCTCCAAATCCAAATACAAATTGCCCAATTTCTCCGGAAAAACAATATGTCCATGACGATAGCGACGCGCCGTTTCGTATTGTTTCGGCAACTACGGCTCAACCCTCTATCACTGTTCTTTCTCCCAATGGCGGGGAGACGTTGCAAAAAGGGCAAACATATCAGGTGAGATGGAATGCCTCTCCTTCAATTCCTAAAGTGACAATAGCGCTCCAAAATCAAAACCCAGGCGCTATCCCAAGTGCTTTTTTCAATGTTGTAGATGTCCCAAATACAGGATCATATAATTGGACAGTAAACACATATTCTGACGGGCAGGCTTCTATTATTACTGGATCATACAAAATTCGCATAGTTGAAGTAACCGGTCTCAATGTTGCATATGACGATAGCGACGCGCCGTTTACAATATCAGCCCTTCCTAACCCGCAACTTAGTTTTACAGGCACCCAAAATTATACCGGTTCTGACGGCAATCCCTATGTAAAGTATAACCTGTCGGTAACTAACTGGTCTTCGTATTCGGACAGCATGTTTACGTCAGCATCAAATCTACCTCCTTGTGGTTTGAATGCCAATTCCTCCCGAACATGGATCAACATCTACAATGCTACAAATAATGCCTATGTGTATGGTTTTTGTGCGTTAGGATCAGCACGAGACCTTACCACCATTTGGTTCGGCATTTTGCAAGGGTCCAATCCGCCACAGTCCGTCTACATAACAATCAACGATCGACAGACGGGTGTTGTCTATCGGTCGAACGCGGTTGTTACCCTGCTTCCCGATCTTACTGTTTCTGACATTTATAATGATGGTGGCAAATTATCTATTAAAGTTCAGAATATAGGTGTTGCCGATGCGCCTATTGATACGGGACACCTCTATATTTGGATAGACGATCAGTTAAAATGGACCTACAGTGTCAGCACTTGGTCGACTAAAGATTATCGTCTGGCAGGCGGTGTTACTATTGTTCAGCCCCAAATTCTTTCCGGATCGCACAACATTAAGGCAACCATTGATCCGAATGGTGTTATTAGTGAGTCCAATGAAAATAACAACATGTTGGAAAAGACTGTTACTTTCTAGGTTCCTATATGAAACTCGGTGTCTATTCACTCAAAAATACCTGTTATCAAGGGGAAGTAAAATCCATTACCTGCCGGACATCGGCGGGCGAGATTACGGTTCTTGATCATCATCGACCGCTTTTGAGTGTGCTTGCGCCGGGCGTGATAAAAATTACCGACACCGATAGGCGTGAGCACTACGTTCCGGTAGCGAGCGGGTTTTTGGAAGTAATGCAAACCAATGAATCCCGATGCATCATTGATCAAATTTAACAAGGCAGAGTTTCTCTCAGGCAAACAAATTATTGCTCTTGAAACTGCCAAAGATCATTACCATGCTGACGCGGCGGTTGTGTGGTGTTTTGATGATCGATTTAGCTCGGCGCTTTCGGTGTTTCTTGAAACAAAACAGATAAAGCGCAAAGATTTAGTTTGTATCGCGGGGGGGCTAAAAACACTTGCTTCTCCCGACAATGAAAATGATCGTACGTTTGTGTTGGGGCAAATCCTTGCTTCGATTGCATTGCATCATACACCAACCGTGTATCTGATGGTGCACAGTGACTGCGGTAAGTATGGAGGGCTACAAACGTTTGGCAATGATGAAAACGCGGAGCTTAGGCACTATCAGCTGGAAGCAAAAAGAGCGGTGGATTTTTTGACTGCCAATCTTGAAGCATCAATAAAAATCGAGCCGGTGTTTGTGGACTTTACGGGGGTGTGGAAAATCTAAGATGTTGATAAAATTTTGTAATGGTGGTACTCTGAAGTTTGGTAAATCTTTGTAATAGGAGGGTACAATGGCGGAAGTGCTTACGGGAAGGGATTTGGATCTTTTCCAGGAGTTGAAAAGGAGACAGGTTTTGAAACCTGTTAGTAAGGAAGCGCTAGAACCAAGAGATGGTGTCCTTGGTTTTGGATGCGGAGATGATCGCAATGGGCGGATGCGCGATATGTGCAGGTTTCATGTTGACCTTCAAGATGGAGTGCGCGAGGAGCCAAAGTCGTTTCTTTTTGCCTGGCCCGGAGGGCCCTTGGCATTAACGCCCGTATCGCCTCTTACGGGTATTATTGTAAGTGGCAACTTTATGGAGGAAGCGTTTTTTACTATCAAAAGAATGATGCATCTTGGCGGATTTGCATCGTTTTTATTGCATGCGCATTATCCGTGCTTGGCGGTGGAGGCGGCGATAGGCAAAGATGCTCTGTTCCAGACTATGAATGTTTTGTTTGCGGCAAAGAAATGCTCCAAAGAAACACTTCTTGAAATTCCGGTTGCCGCGCTGTGCCAGTTTGATCTCGGCGGAGATGATGACAAAAAAAGTTATTATCTTGACCGAGAATACTGGAATGCGGCTTATCCTGAATTACTGCCATATTACAAGTAGCCACTCTTTCTTTCCTATCACAATCCCGATATTAATCGGGATTTCTTTTTGTTTCAAACAGACTCTGCCGCCGTAAAATCCATACTTTGAATCACGAAACACATCCTCATCAGATGAGGCTCTGATTATCTCATCATTGGCCGTTGATTTCCGTTTTACCAAAAGGCGTTATGTAATTTGAAGTTTCTTCGGTGGAGTTTCTTGAGATACGTGATACAAACAAAATGAGAATATTGGTAGGAGAGTAGAAGAATTTTGTGTTGTAAAATTAAGTCTCGCGTGTTACTCTATTGGTAAGCTTTGAAAGAAAGGAACGCACACATGAATGCACAAGATCGTTTTAGTCTCGGGGTATCATTTATCGAAACTAGGGAGGATTTGCGGACTATCTGTATCCGCGGCGGTTACGATCCGTTTGTTGATCCGCACGGAGCTATTTTACCTCCGTTGTATCGCGGGGTTACCTATGCGATGCCCGATACAGAAACTGCGGAGCGCATGGTTTCCGGGAAAGAAAGTGGTTTTGTCTATGGTCGATTTGGTAATCCCACTGTAGAAATGCTCGAACAGTCTGTTGCTCAACTGGAAGGTTCGAACGCGCCAGCTCTTTTTTTGAGTGGTGTGGATGCTCTTGCGTGCGCTTCGGGGAATGCGGCGCATCGGCTTCTAATCACTCACTTTTGCAGTAGCGGAGACAACATCGTATTGTCGCCGTATCTGTACGGAGGCACGCGGCATTTGGTCCAACACCGTGTTTCATTCGCAAATATAGAAGCTCGGTTTGTGGAAGATCCAACTGATATTGAGTCGTGGCGGCGGTTGATAGACGATAAAACTCAATATCTTTTTGTGGAAATGCCTACCAATCCGCATGGTTACGTGTATGATATTCGCTCCCTTGCTGATCTCGCGCATAGTTTTGGAAAACCGCTTGTGGTGGATAGTACCATTGCTACGCCCATTTTGTTGCGGCCGCTGGAATTTGGCGCAGACATTGTCATTCATTCGCTTACCAAAGGAATGGCGGGTTTCTCTCAAGGTATGGGAGGCGTGTTGGTTGGGCGAAAAGATATAATCCACCATCTAAAGATCAGTGAATCTCGTGATGAGGGATCTGTCCTTGCGCCTGATGCGGCGTGGCTTATCCGGCTCGGGATTATGACGCTCTATGAACGCATGAAGAGGCACGCGGAAAATACACTCAGTTTAACGCTTACTTTGCAACATCATCCGCGCGTACGCAAAGTATGGCATCCGCTTTGCTCTGACCATTCTTCCTATGCGGTTGCGTCTCAGCTGTTAGATGGATACCCGCCCTTGGTGTATATGGAAATTGACGGGGGAGAAGAAGAGACGCGGCGTTTTATGGATGCTCTCCGGTTTTGTCGCAACTGTGTGCATTTGGGTGACTTAAATACATTCGCTACGCATTGCTGGTCTACTACGCATGGCGTATTAGAGCCAAACGAAAAAGCGAGCAGTGGCATTGTTCCCAATGGTGTTCGGTTTTCAGTGGGCGGAGAGGATATTGCGTGTATTGTTTTTGATATCATGCAGGCTCTCGACAAAATATAACATTGTTTTCTTATGGCGGCAGACGATATGTTCTATCGTCTGTTTTTTCTTTTGGAGAAAAGAAAATTATGCTACCATTTCTCCATGTCTGATGGAGCAAAGCACAACGTGGATTATCTTATTATCGGCGGAGGAATTGCAGGCACCACTGCTGCCGAGACCATTCGCAACAAAGATGATAGTGGCACGATAGCTATTGTAAGCAAGGAGCCTCATGTCCTCTATTCGCGAGTTCTTCTGCCTAAATATGTAGAGGGCGCTTTATCACGCGCACAAGTTTTTTTGCGTACAGTGGAGGATTACAACAAACGAAACATTAGTTTATATTTGGAAGAGGAGGCAACGGTGTTAGACCTTAAGCGAAACGAGGTGCGTACGAGGCGCGGCACTCTTTTTTTCTATAAACAGCTTCTGATCGCCGCGGGCGGGCATGCCAAACCATGGCGCGTGGAAGGGTCGGAAACGGTGCCAATAACACGGTTTCAAACCATCAATGACGCAGATGCATTATATAGTAAACTATCGGAGAAACATAAACAGGAAGTAGTTCTTGTCGGCGGCGGATTTATTGCCCTTGAACTTATAAACGCGCTTGTGCCGCGCGGAGTCTCGATGATCCATTGTCTTATTTCAGAAAAACGATATTGGCAAGACTATATGGATACAGAGGGGAGTGTATTACTGGAAACGCATCTCGAACGGAAGGGAGTTATTTTCCATCATAACGAATTAGCAACAAGAGTACGGCAAGACGAAAAAGGAACTATAACCGTATTTACGGGCAGGAATACGTCTTACGCGGCTGATGTGCTCGCGGTTGGCGTCGGGCTGGATCGTGAAGTCGAGACCTTTAGAGACATCGGTATGGAAGTAAACCGCGGCATTATCACGAACGAATTTTTAGAAACAACAACAGAACACATATGGGCAGCCGGGGATGTTGCCGAAAACTACCATCCGGTATTTGAGCAGCATCTTTTAACGGGAAATTGGAACAACGCGTTTTTACAAGGAAGAATTGTGGGCTTAAACATGGCTGCTTCACATATGAAAACCGGGCATCGGCACGCGTTTACCTATGTTCCCTTGTACGCTATTGATGTATTGGGGATGCATATTGCGTTTCTTGGGGATGTATCCGGAGCGATACAACATACCAACCGTACATATATTTCACGTTTCCAAGAAGGCGCGTGGTATGAGCGTTTTGGCATGGAAGATGGCAAACTTGTGAGCGCTGTGTTTATAAATAAATTCAAAGATAAGCGGGTTATCGAGCTTCTTATAAAAGAACAGCGAGACTGTGTGTCTTATATCCCTTATTTGTCCGATCCATCCGTTACACTCGCAGATTACATTACATGAGAAGCTTTTTTTCAAAAAAATATATTTTTACAGGAATGGGAAGCGCGGTCGTAGTTATTGCGGTTGTTTTTGTTTGGGTAATGAACAGAGGAACAGCACTGATATACATTGCGGACGAGTACGGTAGCGCAACTATAGCAACAGCGGTTTTACCTCCGCCGCCCCAACATATATCCACGCCGGATGCCGTTCGCGCCATTTATATGTCAAGTTGGGTTGCGGGGACTCCATCCATACGTGAACCGCTTGTAGAATTTGTTCGAACATCAGAAGTCAACGCAATTGTTATTGATGTTAAAGATTATTCTGGCAAGGTTTCTTTTCGCACGGGCGATCCGATAATAGAGAAGATGGGCTCGGAAGAAGAACGCGTGCCGAATATGCGTTCTTTTATCGAGGAGTTGCATCGTAATGATATTTACACAATCGCGCGTATTAGCGTCTTTCAAGATCCGCATGTTGTTGCGAAAATGCCTGAGATTGCCGTGCGCACAAAAGAAGGAACGGTGTGGAAAGATAGGAAAGGAATCACATGGGTTGATCCTGCCTCCACGGAAATGTGGAAGTATATTATTCGGGTTGCGCATGCCGCGGAAGCGGTGGGGTTTGATGAACTCAACTTTGATTATGTGCGGTTTCCATCTGATGGTAATATGAAAAATATTGCGTTTCCCGTGTGGGATGGCATTGTGCCGCGGAGCGATGTTCTTGAGAATTTTTTTGCCTATCTTGATACTGAACTTAGCAAACTGCCCATTCCTATTTCCCTTGATTTATTTGGTATGACCATGACAAATACCGATGACTTGAACATTGGACAAGTGCTTGAAAAAGCAGCGCCTCATGCGGACTATATTGCGCCCATGGTATATCCTTCCCATTATCCCAATGGATGGAATGGTCTCTCAAACCCTGCGGCACATCCTTATGAGGTTATTCATTTTGCCATGTCAGAAGGAGAACGGCGTCTAGAGGCAATGCGTGTATTAACTGCAAGCACAACTTCGCCTTTATATGGCGCGCACATTGCCGAGCTACGACCATGGATTCAGGATTTTGATTTAGGCGCGGATTACACGGCAGATATGATTCGGAAAGAAAAACAAGCAACGTATGATGCAAGGCTTGACTCGTGGATGGTGTGGGATCCAAAGAATGTGTACACGAAAGAAGCCTATTGATAGTTATGTAGCGGTTCAACCGCTACGTTCAGAAACCGAATTTTGCGTTTTATCAACTGTTTTGTATACTAGAGGCATGGTAAAAAAAGTCACAAATGAAGAACTTGCGCGTATGATTGCGAAGGGTTTTGAGAATACAGCAACGAAAGATGATATAAAACGATTGGATGGTCGTATGGATACGCTAGACGACCGTATGGATACATTAGACGGTCGTATGGATCACTTTGAAGAGCGCATGGATCGTTTTGAAGAGCGCATGGATCGTTTTGATGGGCGCATGGATCACATGGATGCCCGCTTAGGCAGAATAGAAGCCGACGTTGCGGAAATACGTGGTAATTTGGTGTATAAAGATGAATTTGAGGATTTAATGGCTCGAGTTAAATATCTTGAGATAAAAGCGGGAATAGATAGTGGAAAATAATATCATTATGTACGACGTCATCATTATCGGGGGAGGACCGGCGGCCGCGGGAGCGGCGGTGTATGCCGCGCGGAAAAAATTAAAAGTATTGCTTATTACAGGCGAGTTTGGCGGGCAATCCATTGTTTCTGCCGATGTGCAAAACTGGATCGGCACCAAATCGTTGTCGGGGCTTGAGCTTGCTAAAAATCTGGAAACGCACATACGCAATTATCAGGAAGAGGTGGAAATAAAAGCGCCGGAACTTGTTACAAAAATTTCCAAGAAAGATGGCGGTTTTTTGGTGGAAACCGACAGAGGTGGGGTATACGAAACACGTACGGTTATCGTTACGTCGGGGGCGCGCCGGCGCAAGTTGGGCATTCCGGGTGAAAAAGAATTTGACGGCAAGGGGGTGGCTTATTGCTCCACATGCGACGCGCCATTGTTCAGTGGAAAGGATGTCGCAGTGGTAGGCGGAGGAAACGCGGGGCTCGAAGCGGCGGTGGATTTGTTGCCGTACGCGAATAAAATTTATTTATTGGAATATACTGACACCTTAAAAGGTGATCCGGTAACGCAGGAGAAAATAAAAAGCTCGGGGAAGGCCGAGGTGATTTATCATGCCGAGACGGTGCGAGTAGAGGGGGAAAAATTTGTAACGGGGCTTGTATATAAAGACCGTGTATCGGGCGAAGAAAAAACGCTTTCGGTTGGCGGCGTATTTGTGGAAATCGGCTCGGTGCCAAATTCCGAGTTTATAAAAGATTTAGTAGAATTGAATAAGGCAGGCGAAATCGTAATTGACCACAAAACATCTGCAACATCAGTTCCAGGCATTTGGGCGGCAGGAGATGTTACCGATGAAATGTATAAACAGAATAATATTTCGGTGGGGGACGGGGTAAAGGCCGCACTTTCTTGTTATCAGTATCTGCTTAATAAATAATTTATCGTCTAAATGAAATCAACTATCGGCATTTTCTTGTGTATCGCAGGGGGGTATATAGGAGGTTATTTATTCGTTAAAATAACATACTTGTTTACCGTAGTGGATATTGGGTTTGGACTTATATTGTATGGGTTTTTGCCAGGAGTTATTATTACATACCTAATTCTACGTAGGTTTTTCCCAAGTCTGGTCGGAAATTCTAGTGCCAAAGGTAATTAATATATCATCTTATTAATTACTAACAACTAACTACTATTCTATGAAAATTGCAATAAATGGATTTGGGCGTATTGGCCGTTCATTTTTTCGAGCAACACATGGTCTTGATGAGTTTGATATTGTCGCTGTTAATGATTTAACGGACACTAAAACGCTCTCATATTTGTTGAAGTTCGACTCGGTTTACGGACGGTATGACAAAGAGGTCAGCGCAGACGAACAGCATATTATCGTAGATGGCAATAAGGTGAGAGTTCTTGCCGAAAAAGATCCTGCCCGTCTCCCATGGAAGGATTTGGATGTCGATATAGTAGTAGAGTCAACGGGATTTTTCACTTCGGGCGAGAAAGCGCGTGTGCATTTGGATGCCGGGGCCAAACACGTGGTCATTACTGCGCCTGCAAAAGGCGGAGTTCCTACGCTTTTGGTGGGAGTGAATGATGATGACTTTGAGACTGCGGGTAAAATAACGTGCAACGCGTCTTGTACTACCAATTCCGTAGCGCCCGTGATGCGCATTTTGATGGATGCGTTTGGAATTGAAAAAGCAGGTATGGTTACGGTGCACGGGTATACCGCCACACAAAAGTTAGTGGATGGACCCGATGAAAAAGATATGCGCCGAGGACGGGCGGCTGCGGTAAACATTGTGCCTTCCACCACGGGGGCGGCGGAAGCAGTAATTCAATCTATTCCGGAACTCAAAGGAAAATTTGACGCGATCGCGATGCGGGTGCCGGTGGTCGCAGGGTCCCTGTCGGCAATAACCGCACTACTTGGACGTCCGGTTTCCAAGGAGGAAGTAAATGATGCATTCAAAAAAATGGCTCAGGATCCTCGATGGTCAAAAATTCTTTCTGTGAGCGAGGATCCGCTTGTCTCTACTGATGTTCTAGGGCAACCCTACGGCGCCATTGTGGATCTCGCGCTTACTAAAGTAGTGGATGGGAATCTGCTAAAAGTATTTTCATGGTACGACAATGAAGCGGGGTATACGGCGACCTTGGTCGAACATGTGCGGAGAGTTGCTAAAAATTTATAGAAACAACCTGTGATAATGGAACGGTGTGTCTATGAAAATTTCCGGACTTGTGTTGATTTTTGTCTTGCTGGTCTACAGGATGTCTCTTCAGGAGAAATTGCAGTTATTCAAAGAGGGCATGATATCTTGCCTACCAAACCCAAACAAAGTTGTGAAAGTCCCCCATAAAGCTTTTTGAGGGAGTCCTCGCGGACTCCCTATAATTTTGTCCACAGTTGCTTGTATCTTTTATGGAGTGGTAGTATTGTTGTATATGAATCAGGATGGTATTGAATCACATTCAAACGGGAAGGAGGATGAAATGCCGCCCGGGGTGGAAGATATTTGGACGGAAGCTGATAGACAAGAGGAAGAATTACACAAATGGAATCAACAACGACCCGGCTACATGGAGGGAACACAAGCGCAGATGGTTGCTTTGCATACAGGCCGGTTTGGGAACGCGCTTGCATTCATGGAGGATGAGGAACATGAAGCTGATGTCATACAAGTGATCGGACAGGAAGCATGGGACATGTTTTGGAAACTGCGGGATATCTACTTCAATACAAAAATGACTCCGGCGGATTGGCATCGATCATCTGAACGCCTTCGTCTCTATGAAATGGTTGGCAAGGTTGCTCAGCATCCTCCGTTTGAGAAGTTTATTACAAGAGGCGTGGATGTGCCTGTTGAGAATGAGACAGTTCATTAAGGAGGTTTGTGCCAAGAGTTGCTTTCTTTCCTTCCACTTGCAACATCTCGATCATATAGAGACCATTTTTAGTACAAGCGGCAAGGTGGCCGCTTTTTGTTTTGAGAATAGTACCGGCTGGCACGGTTGATTTTTCATCCAGTGGATGTCCGGCAAGAATTTTTACCCGCTTAACACTTTCGGAGGCGAAACCTCCGATTTTTGAAAAAATCGGAGGTTTCGCCTCCGAAAGTGTAGACCAAGTGCCGGGCCATGGATTTAGAGCACGCACCATGCGGTCTATTTCTTTTGCTGATTTAGTCCAATCAATGTGTCCGTCTTCTTTTGTAAGAAGTTTTGTATAGGTTGCTTCCGGATGATGTTGCTCTTGAGGTGTGATTTCTCCTGCAATCCATCTCGGTAAAGTCTTTACAAGCAAATCTCCACCAAGTTCAGCAAGCTTGTCGTGAAGTTGGGCGTAGGTACTATTGCTATCTGCAATGTGCCAACTACAGGTTGCAATGATGGGTCCATGATCCATCTCTTTGTCTGTGAGCATGAGCGTTATGCCTGTTGTGCTATCTCCGGCGAGAATTGCGCTCTGGATGGGTGATGGGCCGCGGTGGCGCGGAAGCAGTGATGGATGGACATTTATAGTTCCTTTGAGTGGGATATCAAGAAGATTTTGGGGAAGAATTTTTCCATAAGACGCGATAACAAAGACATCCGCGTTGAGATTTTGCAATGTATGCAAGAAAGTTTCGTCTTTGAGTTTTTCTGGTTGAAATACAGGAATGGTATATTTTTCTACAAATGTTTTTACGGGCGGACTTGTAATGATATGTCCGCGTCCGGCGGGTTTATCGGGAGTTGTTACTACCGCGATAGGCGACATATGCGCGTCTATCAACGCTTTCAAAATGGTAACAGCAAAATCAGGGGTGCCGAAAAAGATTATCTTCATATTTCAGGTTTTATAGCGTGTATGTTCTTAATATTCTTTGCTTTTTCAATAAACAAAATGCCATTGAGGTGATCTATTTCGTGCTGCATGACGCGGGCATATAATTTTGAGGTGCCCCGCTGGAACTTTTTACCTGTTTCATCATACGCTTCTACGGTAATTTTTTCTGACCGTTCCACGGTGCCATATGTTTTAGGCACGCTCAAACATCCTTCTGTTTCAGATGTTTTCTTTTTTGAAGCTTTTCTTATGATAGGGTTTATAAATGTATAATACGTCCATTGTTTTTTCTTTCGATCTTCACGTGGCATGTCTTCAAGCTCATCCCACCGGAGGGCTTCTTCGGATGCAAGAAAGATTTGCAAACTATGTCCGATTTGGGGCGCGGCAATGCCAATGCCTTCTGATGTGCCGCGGAGTGCCGTCGTCATATCCGCAAGTATATGCTGGATTTTTTTGGAAGTAATTTCAACAATAGGTACCTCAAGTGCCCGTTTATGAAGAACGGGGTTTGGGTTGGTAACAATTTTTTTTGAGTTTTGAGGAGACATATACAGTTAGAATTTCCGCATGATACGCGCGACTTCTTCTTTCATGCTTGTTATGTCTGCATGAGTAAAGGGTTTCCACATGGATACTGTTTCCTTGCGCGGGTAGTATTGGTCCATGAGCGTATCTATTTCTTTCCAAAACGACGATTTATCCATTTCCCGCGTAAGCTCATCAAGCACGCGTGTTGAGAGCATGGTGCCGATAAGGGGCTGTAAGTTTTTCTTGCGTGCCAGGAACCACACGGTGAGTGTTTCCAATTTACCCACGGGGAGACGGCGCAATGCATAAGAGACAAGCTTGCCATCCTTTCCGCGTATAATGGTTGGTTTTTTGCCTATCATTTTTTCACCTGTGCGGACAAAAAAATCAATAAAGCGGAATATATCTGGGTTCGTAGCACGTGGGGCAGCCTTCGTCCTATTTGATTTTGTTTCTTTTTTCAGCATACTACTACTATACCATGAAGCAACATATTCTTGATTATAAGACGATTCATATGGTGGGTATTAAGGGCCAGGGCATGGCGGCTTTGTGTGAACTTTTGGTTGCCCAGGGAAAGCATGTAACGGGTTCGGACACAACTGAGCCCTTTTCTACCGACAGTGTTTTACGAAAACTTGGCATTCGGGTGCGGAGATTTCAAAAAAAGAATATCACAAAATCAATTGATGTGGTAGTGCGTTCAAGCGCTTATGGAGATAGTCATGTAGAGATAGCCACTGCGCGCAAAAAGGGCATTCCTGTTATGAATTATAGTGACGCGGTTGCAGAGTTATTTACTATCAAAAGAGGTATTCTGATTGTCGGAACTCACGGCAAAACTACCACTACCGCGCTTATTGGTCTTATGTTGGAAGATGCCGGATTAGACCCAACCGTGCTTGTGGGAGCCACGGTGCGGCGATGGCAAAAGAACGCGCGCGTGGGTCAAGGATCGTGGATGGTTGCAGAGGGAGACGAATACCAAAACAAGTTCTTGAAATTACGGCCGGAGATACTTGTGCTCACAAGTATTGAGCATGATCATCCTGATTTTTTTAAGACAAAAAAAGAGTACGAAGATGCGTTTCGAAAACTCGTATCGTATCTTCCCCAAAACGGTCTTCTGATTGGGGAAAAACATCTCAAAGGGATTCTCAAAAAAATTCCATGCAACGTTGTGTGGTACGGTATCGCAAGAAAAGGAGAAGGGAGACACATGGAGCTCAACAAAGCGGCTGCGCTTTGTGTGGCGAAATATCTTGGTATTTCCGCGTTAAAAGCGAGGCAGTCGCTTAATGCGTATGAAGGAACTTCACGACGCATGGAATTTTATACGTCCCCGACTGCTTCAACTATTGTGATAGATGACTACGCGCATCACCCGACGGAAATTCGTACTACACTTGCCGCGGTGCGCCGCCAATATCCAAAACATCGCATAACCGCGCTGTTTCAACCGCACACCTATTCGCGTACACACGCATTACTGAATGATTTTGCGCGCGCTTTCAAAGATGTTGACGAGGTGGTGTTGCTGCCGATTTATAGTTCCGCGCGGGAACGCAAAGAAGATTTTCCAACCGATTTGTTACCGCGCTTGCGAGACGGCATTATGCGGAGAGAGAAAAAATCGCTTGTACATATCTTATCTTTTCCGGAGGCGATTATGTATGGCAAGAGATTATCTTTTACCCCGAAACAACATGTTATCATTACGCTTGGCGCGGGGAATGGGTGGAAGATTGCAAAGGCGGTTGCGTAAAATTATAGGAGTGCTACCCTAGGAACGGGTATAGTGTTTGAGCGCAAGCAGGCGAGTGGTGGCGTCGGCTTTATAAAGAGACATTCTCTGGAACTTGAGGGTTAGACCTCACATTCTTGCAAGATTGCCAACCACCACGACCAAACCAAAGCGAGCCTGAAAACTCGCTTTTTTCTATGGAAGTTCAATCGCAAGCAGGGACCCATTATCATACACGTACAGTATTTTTTTATGCGGTGGCGCAAAGAAAGAAGGTTTGTTGCCTTTATAGAGAATATGTTTATTGCGTGTTCCGCCGCGTCCGTCGAGTTCTAGAGTATAGATCGTGTTCTCTTCCTGGATAATCAGATAGTGTTCTTCCGGATAGGGCATCACATTTTGAATGGTTTCATTCGATTCATATAGTGTTTCCTGCTGACTTTTTTGGAAAGAGGGGAGTTGTTGCTCGGGCACAATCCAGTGGATCGAGATAGTGTGATTATCCCACCAAAGCACGTAAGCATCAGTATGAAGTATGTTTTGAAGGTTTGATGAGTTTGTGGAGAGTTGGGATGGGTTTTTGCCTGAATTTGAAAGAAGCCACGTTTTATCCTTGCTTGCAAGTAAAAGATAGCTACCTATTTCCCGCATCTTGCTTTCTGTAATGATAGGAAAGGAAGAAGTGGCATACGGCCGCGGCTGGGTTGCATCAAATGTTGTGATTTGTGGCGCGCCGCTTTGCATGTCCCACAAGATAAGATACGTGTCTCCCACAAGAAACCCGCCGATACTTTGGAGAAGCTGCTGTGCGACGTTGGTTTTTGTGTTCCAGCGTGCAAAATTTGTTCCATCAAGAAAAAAATAGGAATCTACATTGCGCGGGTCTTCTGCCAGAAGACGCGGTTTTTTGCTCACGATATGTGCGAGCGGTGTTTGGCGGTAGAGTGAACGGACGCGTATGACATTGTCTTGGCGCGTGAGTCTGATCCAGTTATCGGATGTTTCTATCAGGGCACCGGTTTCTGATGCGTTCCAATTCCATACGGCATCCGGTGGCACGGAAGCTATGAGGGATTGAGACAGTGCGTCGGCGAACGGAAGTGTTTTGTGCAGGTTGGGATCAAATAGTTCATATATATGTTTGGCCTTCTTTGTATCATAGAGAATGAGGAGCGATGCGTTGGGAGACGCGCGCATGCCGGTGGATGACGCAGTCTTCAATACGGTTATTATGGGCGTGGCGGGCATGAGTACCGGAAATAATTCTGTTACCGTTTGCGCTTCTACATCAACCGTTTTTTCCCAAGACTGATAGCTTTTACGTGATACGCGTATGGTATAGGGAGCAGGGCGCAGGTTTTGGATAAACGCGTTGCCGGTAAGATACGATGTTGTTTGCTTGACTTCTCCAATGGCAAGGTCTGTCCCCGGCGGGTTTGTGTGTATAAAAACACCCCCCGTTTTATGTATGTCGAAGTTTGAAAGTGAAAGCCGATAGCCGAATGTGTAGAGGAGAAGAGGTCCGCTTAATGTCAGGAATGCGAGTATACTGAACAAAAAAAGGAGCTTCCGCGCACGGTAGGTCATACCTTGATGCTAGCAAATATGAGTGATAGAGTGAATGCGCTATGTCTCATTTTATTATTCGCGGCGGCAAGACGCTTTCCGGTGAAATTCCCGTTCGGGGGGCAAAAAATCATGCAACAAAGATGTTTCCAGCCGCTTTGTTATGTAAAGAGCCTGTAGTGTTGACTCACATGCCTGTTATAGAAGACGTTGCGCGTATGCGCGATCTTCTCTCTTCTGTTGGGTACCAAACGGTTGACACGGCATCTCGTTCAATTCGTATTATTCCGACCACACGCTCTCTTGCTACGGAACTTCCTCGTTCTATCGCGGAACGCATACGTCCATCCATTCTTTTTGCAGGTCCGCTTCTTGCGCGTGAGGGCCGGGCGCAATTTCCGCATCCGGGGGGTTGTGTTATCGGGCGCCGGCCTATAGATGTTTTTCTGGAAGGATGGCGCGCAATGGGCGCGGTGATCCGAGAAAATTCTGCCGGATTTGATATACGCGCTCGGGAGTTGCGTGGTACTGATTACACATTTCGTTTGGTGAGTCATACCGGAACGGAGGGGCTCATGATGACTGCTGTTTTGGCAAAAGGACGCACAATACTCCGAAATGCCGCTTTGGAACCGGAAATCGCGGCGCTCGCAAAATTTTTGAATGCGTGCGGTGCTCGTATACAGGGTGCAGGAACGCCTATCATTTCCATCGAGGGTACGGGAGGTAAACTGCTCAAAGGCGGGACTTGCCAGATAATACCAGACAGATTGGAGGCGGGGAGCTTTGCTATTCTTGCGGCTCTTTTAGGAAAAGACCTAAAGATTACACAATGTGATCCGGCGCACATGGAGGTACTTCTCGCTTATTTGCGTTCCGCGGGCGCGGGTATCGAACAGGGGAAAGATTGGCTTTCCATAACGCGCGCGGCAAAACTGCAGCCGGTGAATGTGCGGACGCATGAATATCCCGGGTTTGCGACTGATTATCAAGCTCCTTTTATGGTCCTTCTTACGCAAGCACACGGTGAATCAATGGTATTTGAAACTCTCTTTGAAGGGCGTCTTGCATATGTAGAAGATTTGAATCGTATGGGCGCGCATATTGTCCCGTGTGATTTGCATCGTGCTATCGTATTTGGACCCGCGAAATTACGTCCCCGTAATTTTGAAAGTCCGGATTTGCGAGCGGGTATGGCGTTTGTAATTGCTGCACTTGTGGCTCGCGGTACTTCACGCGTCAGTAATGTGTATCAAATTGACAGAGGGTATGAGAAATTAGATGAACGCTTGCAAGCGGTGGGAGCGGATATTAAGAGAGAATAGTCAGGCATCAGGTGCTGCTATGTTTAATTTTATTACAAAACTTGGCATAGATTTGGGTACGGCAAACACGCTTGTGTTTGTACCCGGGCGCGGCGTTGTTATCAACGAACCGTCGGTAGTTGCTGTTTCCACGATTGAAAATAAAGTTCTTGCGGTTGGGAACGAGGCAAAAGTGATGGTAGGACGCACACCCGAACATATTATCGCGTATCAGCCTATGCGCGACGGCGCTATCGCGGATTATCGCGTAACAGAAGCAATGTTGCGTTATTTTATTGCAAAAGCCCGCGGACGATTTCAGATATTCAAACCCGAAGTGGTGATATCGGTACCCGCAGGCGTTACGTCTACCGAACGGAGATCGGTGGTGGAGGCAGCCATGCGCGCGGGGGCAAAATCTGCTTATGTTATAAAAGAACCGATACTTGCGGCAATCGGCGCGGGTATTCCCATTCATGAGCCTACGGGTTACATGATTGTAGATATCGGAGGCGGTACCACGGATGTGGCTGTTATTTCGCTGGGAGGTATTGTGGCGGCGGCGTCCGCAAAAGTGGCGGGAAATAAAATTGACCAGGCAATTGCTGATTACATTAAAAAACATATGAATCTTGCCATTGGTGAGCGTGCGGCTGAAGAAATAAAAGTTGCCATTGGTTCTGCTATACCTGTGGAAGAGGAAGAAACACATGAAGTGCGCGGGCGGGATTTTCTTACTGGTCTTCCGCGCACAGCAGAACTTTCTACGAATGACGTGGTGGATGCCATTTCTGAGCGCTTGCAAGAAATGGTTCGCACCATCAAAACCGTTTTACAACAAACCCCGCCGGAGCTTGCGGCAGACGTTATGGATCATGGCATTATTATGACAGGCGGCGGCTCGTTATTGCGGAATATCGACGAGCTTGTGTTTCGCTCCACGGGAGTTCCCGCGCGCGTGGCAAAAGATGCCGCGCTTTGCGTTGCGCGTGGCGCCGGAGAAGCGCTGGATCATTTGGACGTGTACAAGAGAAGTATGGTGGCAAAAAGATAGTATAAATACCCTTGTAAAATAAGGGTATTTATTGTTGTGGGCATGGTTCTATTGACTTTTGTAGCATATATTGTTATAATTTAGGCAGATAGAAAGTCCCTTAATTTCATGCCAAAAACCGTGGTCCCGACGTTCGGACGAGGAGGAGAAGATGCCTGGTATTACGTTTAGTGTTACGTTTGTAGATGTTTGTTTGTTCGCAGTGGCGCTGTACTTTCTTTGTATGGTGATAAAAAGTACAGTTGACACTTTCCACGGAAAGACGGGGGTCAACTCGTTTGCAAACATCGTGGGGGTCGGGGTTGTAACCGCAATCCTCTCCATATTCTTGGGGGAGGGTGTGAGAGGGACGCTCGTTTTAACTATCCTCGTGGAGAGGATAGCGATTCTGCAGATGGGACAAGATAGACTGGCAGGAGACTAAAGTAGAGTTTCCTGTCCTTTCCGAAAGGAGCCACGAATGAGGTGAAGAAACCAAGGTGGGAAAACACCACCGTAAAAAGTTTCGGCTGAGGGAAAGTTCCGATTATATCGGAATGCCGTTACCAAGGAAGTTTGCAGAGACATCTTTGTAAACATCTTTCCCTCCTTGACTGAATTTTTATCCTGAGCAAAGTCAAAGGACCAAACCCAAGATAAAGATTCTGAGAGGAAAGTTCTTTGAACCATACACGTTCCCGGTTGCGATTGGGGTAATTTATAAAGTTATACTTGAATCGCGGTCGGAAATTACAATCTCACCTGAAGGAGGAGAGAAAGATGTTCAAGCACTTTACAGATGTTTTGTTTGCAGCCCTTCCTTACTGGCTGCCGTCCAACGTGACGGCAGTCGAATTGGTCCCATGTCGAAAGGCGTGGGTCCAAGATGGGAAAGTTCAGACATATGACTGGCTCGCTGTTTTTGTTTCATATAACTAGTGAGTATAGGGCAGGTATTGAAACCATCTGCCCTCCACATCCTAGTCTGTTAGACAAGTAATAGATTGAGACGTGGAATTTTAAAACAGCTCTTGTTCGCAGGGGCTGTTTTTGTTTGGTATGATACGCTCATGATTATTGGTCACTACCGTCAATTACAATTACTTGATATTCATATGCGTTCGGGCACTATGTCCCACGCGTATCTTTTTTCGGGTGCGCGGCATGTGGGGAAAATGGCGTTTGCTAAAAAAGTTGCCGCCGCGTTGCTGTGTGAAAAAAAAGAAACCGGAACGGAAACACTATTTTCATGCGGAATGTGCCGCGCGTGCGTAATGACGAAGGCGGGAACGCATCCAGATATGGTAGTGGTTGATGCCGAACAGACAGGAGAAACCACTCTTCATTTGGAGGATATTCAACAGGTGCGGGAACAAGCCGCTTTGTCGGCGTATGGCGGAACACGTGTTTTTATAATTCGGGATATTTCTCGCATAACGCGCGAAGCGGCAAACGCGTTTTTGAAAGTGTTGGAGGAGCCACGCGGGCGGGTGCTGTTTTTGCTTCTCGCGTGTACAGCAGATGATGTGCTCCAGACCATTCGTTCACGTGTGTGGCATGTACGGTTTTGGCCATTATCTGAGAGCGCGCTTGCTGCGGGTCTTGAAAAAGAACATCGGCTTTCTTCGGAACAAGCGGCTCGCGTAGCACGGCTCGCGGGCGGTTTTCCGGGTGTTGCTATTCGACTTATAACGTCCGTGGATGAGCAAAAACTGTTAGAGAAGGAACACACGCATGTCCATGCGTTATGTGGCGCTTCTATCGCGGAACGTATGAAGTACGCGGAAAAGTTACGTGAAAATCCGGAAGGAATGCAAAAATGGTTTACGGAAAGCATTGCTATACTCGCAAATAGAGTACATACAGCTCTCTCACAAAATAACTCTGAAGCTGTTATTGCGGCTGACCAATGTAAAATGCTTATGGAACACGAAGAACAGTTTTTGAAGCCCTATGGAGTAAAACGTATTATGTTTGAAGATGCGTTGATAAGGACAGGGTTTACAGGCTGATATGTACAGGATTTGACTTTGTTTTTTTATTGTGACACCATGGAGACATATTTTGATTTTGCTAATGGCGGTTTATTCGCGGAACAAAAAAATATAAGCATAGTAATACTATATGGATCCAATTCACATTCTAGAGGAAACACAAGTTCCTCCGTACGCAAAAGAAGAAGTAGTGCCGGGTGTTCCATTACTACCTGCGCCCAAAAGACATTTGGTGCGTTGGGCAGTGGCGCTTGTTGTGATTATTATTGTTCTCGCGCTTTTATATGTATTCAGGAGCACATTTGTTGTAGCGCTCATAGATGGAACTCCTATTAGCCGTTTCGCGGTTGTGCGCGAGTTGGAAAACCAGTCAGGGGCGCAAGTGCTTGATGCGCTTGTGAATCAGACGCTTGTAGAAAAGAGAGCCACGGAGTTAGGAATTGTAGTGAGCGACGAAGATATTGAGGGAGCTTTATCGGATATACGTGCGAGTTTGAGCTCGCAGAATATGACCTTAGAGGATGCGCTGAAGGCAGAGAATGTCACCATTGAACAAGTGCGAAAAACCATTCGCATGCAAAAACTCGCGGAGCGGCTTTTGGAAGATCAGCTTGTTGTTTCTGAAGAGGAAATAAAGGCATACACGGAACAAAATAAAAGTTTCCTATCTCCTACAAATTCAGCTGAAGAACAGAAGAAAATAGTACGAGATACACTGCGCCAGCAAAAATTTTCTTCCGCGTTCTCAGCATGGTTGAGCGCTACAAAAGCAGAAGCAAACATCTCCTATTGGAAGACGTACTAAGAGTTTTTTCAAATATATAAGATCATCCGTAAAAACAATCCTTGTTGTTTGCGCGGCGCTTGTTGCAGGGGCAGGCACGTGGTTTTTTGTCTTGAAAGAAAAAAGTAATGGCTATGAGACGCTTGTGGTGGAGCCCGGTGACTTTATTCAGCAGGTAGCCCTGGCTGGCACGGTTGTCGCGGCAGATAGTGTGGATTTGGGGTTTGCCCAGACAGGACGCCTCGGGCATATGTATGCAAAAGTTGGTGATGATGTGGTGGCTGGAGCGGTGCTTGCTGAGCTTGAAAATGATGATTTGTACGCGCAGGTACTTCAAAAAAAAGCGGCGGTTGAGACTGCGCGCGCGGAGTTGGATTCTTTGCAAGAAGGATCGCGGCCGGAAGAAATCGCGGTGCTTGAAGCATCCATAGAAAGCGATGGGATTGCGCTCGATCAAGCGCGCCAAGCCGTGGAAAACGCCTTACGCGACGCGTATACAAAAGCGGATGACGCAATACGGAACAAAATTGATCAGTTTATGTCATATTCCCAAACATCAGGCACGAGTCTTGTGTTTTTACTGCCGGACGCGCAATTGGAAACAACGCTTACGTCTGAGCGTGTGGCTATAGAAGGAGTGCTTGTGGAGTGGAAGGAACGCAACATAGCTCTTATCACTGAGAATAATGTATCTCAGATGGTGGCATTTGCCCAAAATGATTTGAAGCAAGTAAGTGTTTTGCTTGCGGATGCTGATAGTGCTTTGAGCAAAGCGGTGACAAGTTCATCTGTGAGCAGAGCGAATATTAATGATTGGAAAAGTGCTATCGTGACGGCTCGCACCACCATAAATACCTCTGTTTCTACGCTGACTAGCGCGGTCACAACTCAACAGAGCGCCGCCGCCACATTAAAAAAAGATATACGCAGTCTTGCGCTTGAGAAAGCGGGTGCTTCAGGGGCGGATACAAATGCTCAAGCGGCGCGGGTGCGATCTGCCCAAGCTGAAGTGACCCAAGCGCAAGCACAGCTTGCAAAAACCATCATACGCGCTCCATTTTCAGGAGTAATAACAAAAGCGGATGTACGAGCGGGAGAGAGCGTGTTATCGGGTTCGGCGCTTGTTTCTTTAATAAGTCGTGAGACGCTTCAGATAGAAAGTTATGTGCCAGAAATTCATGTAGCGCTTCTTGCCGCGGGGAATCCAGCGGAAGCGGTGCTCGACGCTTATGGCGCGGACATAGTATTTTTTGCTACGGTTGTTTCTATTGACCCGGGGGAAACCATTCGTGACGGTATTTCAACATATCGCGCCGTGCTTCAATTTACTCAACAGGATCCGCGTATAAAAACAGGAATGACCTCAAATATTACTGTTACCACGAGACAAAAATCAGGGGTTATCAGTGTTCCGCAGGGCGTGGTAACCAATCGCGGCGGCGCAACATATGTGTCTGTGAAGAAAGGTGACGTATTAGAAGAACGAAAAGTTACTACCGGCATGGTTTCATCGCTTGGATTTGTGGAAATTATTTCCGGTTTATCTTCAGGAGATAGGGTGGTATTGAAAATGGCAGAAGAATAACATGGCATCTTTTCTTACTATCCGTATTGGATTTTTTCTCGCGATACGGCAGGTACATAGGGCAAGTATTTGGACAACCAGTCTCATTATTTTTGTCATGGTGCTTACATTTCTTAACTTGGTGGTAGTAAGCGGTATTTTGGTCGGGTTAATTCAGGGCGCGGTTGATCAGGCTCGTTTTGAGTTTACAAGTGATGTTATTATATCGGCGCCCGATGATAAACAATATATTGAAAATAGCCCCAACCTGCTAGCGCTTATGAGGAGTTTTCCAGAAGTACAAGCAGTTTCCGGACGATACGGTAGTGGAGCGGTGCTTGAAGCGAATTATAAAACACGAAAAGAAACAGAAAAACGCAATACCGCAAACGCGCAAATTTTTGGCATTGACCCAGCGCAGGAAGATGCGGTTACGCATTTATCTGAATCGGTAACGGAGGGTGATTATCTATTGCCAACCGATTATGATCAGGTCATTATCGGGCAGTTTTTATTAAGTCAGTACGTACCGGTAGATGATCCTAATTTTGCCGCGCTGGATAATGTGGGTGTAGGGAGTAAAATTCGTATTACCGTAGGGGACGTTACGCGCGAGGTTACGGTGAAAGGCATTATAAAGAGTAAAGTAGACGCGCTTACCCGAAATATGTTTATGGTTGACTCGCAATTTCGAAGCATGATCGGACGGAACGATGGCAATGTGGCGCAAATTTCGGTACTTTTACGTCCGGGAACGGATCCCGCGCTCGTGCGTGACAAATTAAAGCAAAGCGGAGTTGATGGATACGCAAAAGTGCAAACGTATGTGGACGCCCAACCGCAATTTTTGAAAGATATTATTAATACGTTTAACATGTTGGGAACCGTGTTTAGTTCCATGGGTCTCGTGGTCGCATCCATTACGATTTTTATTGTGGTGTTTATTAATGCCATTACGCGGCGAAAATATATTGGCATTATGAAAGGTATCGGCATTGATGGCAGCGCTATTCGGATGTCATATGTGTTTCAATCGGCGTTTTACGCTTTGCTTGGTTCGGCTATTGGACTTCTTTTGGTATATGGTTTTCTTGTTCCGTTTATTGATGAGCACCCCATAGATTTTCCTTTTAGCGACGGCATTTTGGTAGCGCCCGTGGACGAAACACTTTTTCGTGTCGGGTTGTTGGTGTTTTCTACTATTATTGCCGGTTATATTCCCGCGTGGATGATTATTCGAAAGAACACACTTGATTCTATATTGGGAAGAAATTAAGCCTATGTGAAAATTTTGAAACATGCACGAGAAAAGTCTGGCCGAGCGAAGCGAAGGAGAACCGAGGACTTTTCCCCTGCATGTTTCAGAATTTTACTTGCACATAATTCCATGATTGAAGTAAAAAAATTAGTAAAAACATTTAAGAACGGGAGTGTGGAAACCCGTGTATTGAAAGGCATTGATTTTGCCGTGAGCGATGGAGAGTTTATTGCCATCATGGGGCGCTCAGGTGCAGGGAAAAGCACTTTTTTATATCAAATGAGTTTGCTTGATGAACCAACTTCCGGTGATGTGTTGGTGGATGGCCATAGCACGCGCGAGATGACTGATGCAGAAGAGGTTATATTTCGTCTACAAAAGTTTGGATACGTATTCCAAGATTATGCCTTGTTACCGGATCTTACAGCTATTGAAAATGTAGCGTTACCTCTTTTGATGCAAAACCTTATTTCCATAGAAGCATACAAAAAAGCGGATGATGCGCTTACCAAAATGGGTCTTGGCCATCGCTTATACAACTTACCGAGCCAGCTATCGGGCGGGGAGCAACAACGGGTATCTATTGCGCGTGCGATTGCGCATAATCCCAAGGTATTGTTTGCGGATGAGCCGACCGCGAACCTGGACAACGAGTCATCCGCGCTTATCATGGATATTTTTAAGAGACTGCACAAAGAAGGTCAGACTATTATTATGGTTACGCACGAAATTCAATACGCAAAACGCGCGGATAGAGTTGTAAAGTTTGACGATGGAAAAATCATTTCCATAGAACAGCAAACCATTGAGTGATTCTGCCCGTCTCCTCGTAAACCTTGAGCAGGAAAACCGTCGAAAACATATCTCTGTCGTTCTTATGTCAATTATATTCGTCGTGTTATAATTTCTTTATGAATCTTGCAGGAGAAATACGTTCTTTTTTTGAAGGTGATGTGGAAACATCTCCGAAAGTGCGTGATGAATATAGCAGAGATGCTAGTTTATTCCGCATAAAACCAGAAATTGTTGTGTTTCCGAAAGGCGTGGCGGATGTATGTAATCTGGTCTCCTTTGTCGCGAAGAAAAAACAAGGAGGAGCATCGATATCACTTACGGCTCGTTCTGGCGGTACGGATATGACAGGTGGTCCGCTTTCCCAGTCTATCGTGTTAGTATTCGCGCGGTACATGAATCGCCTGAAAGGGTTTGCGGGGGAGTACGCAGTTGTTGAGCCGGGTATGTATTATCGTGATTTTGATGCCGAGACAAAAAAACATGGATTGATATTGCCGAGTTATCCGGCATCTCGTGAAATTTGCGCCATCGGAGGGATGGTGGCAAACAACGCAGGCGGGGAGAAAAATCTCAAGTATGGAAAAACGGAACGGTATGTCAAAAAAATAACCATGGTGCTGGGCGATGGAAAACCTCATGTGTTTAAACCGTTGCATAAAGAGGAATGGAAGCGGAAAATGCAAGAGGATGGGATTGAAGGAGATATATATCGGCGGATGCGTGAATTGATTATTTCTCATCGCGCGATTATTGAAAAAGCGCGCCCCGCTGTTTCAAAAAATTCATCAGGGTACAATTTATGGGACGTGTTTGATGAAAACCGCGGTGTTTTTGATCTGACTAAAGTTATTGTGGGTTCCCAGGGAACGCTTGGTATTATTACGGATGTCACGTTTCAGCTGGTGCGTCCGAATCCGCATTCAGCGCTTTTAGTGCTCTTTCTTGATGACATGAACAATTTGGGAAGGGTGATTAAACGTATAATGCGTCATAAGCCGGAGAGTTTTGAATCATATGATGACCATACGTTTCGGGTTGCCATACAGTTTTTTCCGGAGTTTGCTGCGCGCTTGAAGAGTACCTTTTTTAAACTTGCCGTCTCATTTTTGCCCGAGATGTGGATGGTGCTTACAGGAGGTGTTCCCAAATTGGTGCTTCTTGTGGAATTTACAGCAAAGACCGAGAAGGAAGCGCGCCTCATGGCAGAGAAAGCAGAAAAGGATATCCATATGGTTTCAGGGTTACGCAGTAAAATTGCGCGTACCAACGCGGAAGCGGAAAAATATTGGGTTATGCGCCGGGAGAGTTTCAATTTATTACGGAGACGTGTTCGAGGATTACGCGCGGCTCCTTTTATAGATGATGTGGTTGTTCCGCCGGAACAGGTATCGGAATTTCTCCCCAAGTTGAAACAGATTATAGATGAATATGATGATTTAATTTATACGATTGCGGGGCACATGGGTGATGGAAACTTTCATGTGATACCGCTCATGGATCCGAAAAATAAGCGCATGAAGCAAACCATACGCGAGGTGGCGCGGCGCGTGTATGATCTTGTGTTTGCATATCATGGTTCTATTAGCGGGGAGCATAATGATGGTTTGATACGCGGAGCTTATGTAGAAGATATGTTTGGCAAAGACATGTATGGATTGTTTCAACAAACAAAGCGCATTTTTGACCCCAATGGTATTTTTAATCCGGGGAAAAAGCTTGATGTTTCCCTTGAAAACATGTTGGGGTATATAGAGACGAAATCTTGAGGTAAGTTTTTATGGAACCGCTTGCGTCAAAAATACGTCCGCAAACGCTCGATGAGTTTGTGGGGCAGGATCATTTGGTTGGCGAGGGAAAACCTCTCCGCGTTGCCATGGAACAACAGCATCTCTTTTCGTTTATTTTGTGGGGTCCGCCCGGTGTGGGAAAAACCACACTTGCGAAAATTTATGCAAAAGCGCTCTCTGCCGAGTTGTATGAATTATCAGCGGTCTCCGCCGGAAAAGATGATGTGAGAAAAATAGTTGCTATCGGAAGCCTCGGTAAACCAAAAATATTATTTTTGGATGAAATTCACCGTTTCAATAAGGCGCAACAGGATTATTTATTGCCGCATGTGGAGTCAGGCGCTCTTACGCTCATTGGCGCTACTACGGAAAATCCCAGTTTTGAGGTAATAGCTCCGTTGCTTTCACGATGTCGTGTATTTGTGCTCAATGAATTGTCTTGTGATGAAATGGCGCGCGTAATTGATAGAACAAACATGAATATTTCCGCAGCCGCTCGCGAGTGGCTTATACAAATGGCAAATGGAGACGCGCGCCAAGCAATTACCATGCTTGAGAACACAGAAAAATTATATGGCGCTGTAACCGTATCAACTCTCAAGGAAACACTCCAATCAAAACATTTGCGCTATGACAAAAAAGGCGAAGAACATTATACTGTTATCTCCGCGTTTATAAAAAGCATGCGCGCGGGGCAGGCAGACGCGGCATTGTATTACTTGGCGCGCATGGTGGATGCGGGGGAAGATCCCAAATTCATTGCGCGGCGCATGGTTATATTCGCAAGTGAGGACATAGGACTTGCGAACTCCACCGCGCTTGTGGTTGCAAATGATGTATTTCGGGCAGTAGAAACCATTGGCTACCCCGAGTGCGCCATTAACCTCGCGCATGGTGTCGCGTATTTATGCGCGCAAAAAAAAGATCGCCGCGCGTATGACGGCCTCATGGCCGCGATGGCGGATGTAAAGATGCATGGTAATTTGCCAGTGCCGCTCAAAATTCGAAACGCGCCTACCAAATTGATGAAGGATTTGGATTATGGCAAAGGATACGAAACATATGACAAGGAAAGCTATTTGCCGGAAAAACTGAAAGACAAAAAGTATTTATTATAAAAAAAGCCAACACACATTGGCTCTTAAAACGTTAAAGAACAAGAGAGGTATGTGGATATGCTGTTAGCAACGCGGGTATACTTATATTTTTAGATACCGAGGAGTACTCGAAGCTTCTCTTCATCAAAGCCGATAACAACTTCATTGTCTATGGTGATTACCGGCACACCCATTTGCCCGGTGCGCTCTATCAATTCATTTCGCTTTTCGGCATCTTGAGCAACGTTGTATTCTGTGTATTCAATGCCGTGTTCTCCGAAAAGCTCCTTTGCCATTTTGCAATATACGCAGGTAGGTGTTGTATAGATTGCTACTTTTTTCATATATGTTTAGAAGTTAGAAGCTTATATTACTACGTGTGGATAACCTTTTAGAAATCGCCGTCTAGCCTGTTGTATAATAGCAAAGTCTATGTAATTTGCAAAAGGTCGATTTGTCAAAATTGCTCTTTATTTTTTAATTTTATATGTATATGAAAGCATTACACACAGTAGCATTTATTCTCTTGGTGGTGGGTGGTCTTAATTGGTTGTTGGTAGGTGTTGCGGGTTGGGATATTGGAAAACTTTTTGGTGGCATGGATGCGCTTGTCTCAAGGGTTATTTACATTCTTGTAGGACTTTCCGCAATTATGCTGGTTGTAACGCATAAGAATGATTGTCGTAACTGTTCTGGAGGGAGTCCTACAACCATGCCACGTTGATAGATTATTCTTAAGATGTATTTTTTATGGAGCATCATGTATGTAAAGGGACATGTGGAGCTGTTTCAGAGCAGTCAGATACCTGTTCTGCGGAAGGCTGTACGCATAAGGGTGAAGCATTTGAAGAGTGTGGTTGCGGTGATATGTCGGCGCACAAAAAGAATGATGATAGCGATACCCTTGATGAAAATAGCCAGTAGGTATTGATAGTTACTGCAAACAATGACTCTGCACAATGTGCGGAGTTTTTGTTATACTGTCTTTATACCATACGCGGTTTCAGTGGAGGATATATTCTCCGCCCTTTTTTAATGAGTATTACGATTGCGCGTTTATTCTCGACAAGCCCAAAAAATAGATTATAATAGAAATATGAAATTTCTTTTTGATTGGATTATAAGCGCGGCTGTTATTTTTGTGCTTGCCTATGTGTTGCCCGGAGTATCCGTTGCGGGGTATCTTGCCGCGTTTGGCGCCGCTATTATTATCGGGCTTGCCAACGCAACCGTAAAGCCATTACTTATTATTCTTACGCTTCCCATTACTGTTATCACGTTTGGGTTTTTCCTATTGGTAATAAACGCGCTCGTTATACAATTTGCCGCGTGGATTGTTCCCGGGTTTTATGTGGATGGGTTTTGGTGGGCGTTCCTGTTCGGAGTTATTCTTTCCGTTGTGCATATGATGCGAAAAAACTCCGAACGGAATTATTACTCGGCTTCACGCTCGTAAAGAAACTTTACCGGTGCGCCACCCGCACTTGTTTTCCTTTGTGTTTTGCGTGCTTTCGGCGCGCAACTTTTTTCTTTTTGTACATAGGGCTATTGTAGCGTATTGAGTGTTACAAAACAATACGACCTTCTCCGCTAAACGATTCTTCATGTCTAAGAATTACTTGTCTCTTTGAATTACGAAACACATGTATTCCTCTCATCTGATGACCTCCCATCAATTTGCATACACAAGTACAATATAACGTCTTGCGATGACCCAATATTGAATTCTTTATTATTATTTTTCATATTTTGGTCATCGCAAGACGTTACACATCTTGTTCAACTCATTATCAATTCGTGTGGCGGTCATCGGATGAGGGTGTGTTTCGTAATTCACGGTTGTCTATAATGGCGGTCAGGTCGCCAAACGCATGATACTATTGATTGCAATTTTCTATTTGTTAGTATACGTTTAAATCAGATCTTACAGGAGGGAGTTGTCTATGAATGAAAGTTTATCTGACTACGCGCGAGAAGAGCTTGTATCTTTTTATCTTTTCGGTTTCTTTGTTGTCTTGGGTGCTTCGTTGAGCAGTTTTGTTTACGTATTCAGCGGTTTTTTGACCTTTGTTTTATTGGTTGGCTGTGCCGTAGGATGTATGTTGCTTATTAAAAATACCTACTTGGCAGGTCTTAACCGCGGACAGCAAACAAAGCCGACTGTGAATCAAAAAAAAGAACGACGGAATCGTCCGCTTGAAAAAATTCGACCCCCAAACAAAAATCCGCCACGTCTCGTGGTGAATAACACAAGAAGAGTGCATTGAACCTCTTCTTTTTTCTTTTTATGGCGCCGTGATATAATTGTATGCATGCACATGTCTCTAAAACGACTTTTTCTCTTCCTAGGTCTTATAGTATTGCTACTCATGGGCGCGGTTGTCTATAAGATAGGGCTTCCTGAAAACAATGGCGAGACGATCCACATTACAAGTTTCAAAGAATGTATGGAAGCTGGCCACCCCATAACGGAAAGATACCCACGGCAATGTCGGACTCCTAATGGCCAAACATTTACTGAAGAGATTGATAATAAGAAGGATAAAAGTAATCTTATTCGGGTTTCAGATCCCCAGCCAAACCAAGAGATTGTAAGTCCGATTACGATTACCGGAGAAGCCCGCGGCGGTTGGTATTTTGAAGCATCGTTTCCGGTTGTGCTTGTAGATTGGGACGGGTTAATTATTGCCGAAGGGTATGCCGAGGCGCAGGGTAAGTGGATGACGGAAGAATTTGTGCCATTTAAAGCAACACTTACATTCAAAGCGCCTGCCTATAAAAACTACGGCACGTTGATATTACGAAAAGATAATCCTTCAGGGTTGCCGGAACATGATGATGCGATTGAAATCCCTGTACTCTTTCGTGATACGCCAAAAGAATCGGCAGAGGAAGATATTGAAACAGGCCGAGAACGCGGTGGCTGTATGGTTACCGGTTGCAATGGGCAGGTGTGCGCGGATGGTGATGTTATTACCACATGCGAGTACAAGTCCGAGTTTGCGTGCTATGAACAAGCTGTGTGCGAACGTCAGGATGATGGCCACTGTGGATGGACGCTTACGGCAGCCGTGGGGCGATGCTTACAGGAATTGTCATCACCTTGATTTTTTATGTCTCAATACTACAACTCAACGCGCACAAAAAACATATACATTACCGGATCAAAAACTCCCTTTAAGTTGTCGCGTTCTAAAATTGAGTTATACACGGAGTGTCCGCGGTGTTTTTATCTTGATAGAAAGCGTGGCGTGGGGCGGCCACCCGGGTTTCCGTTTAATTTGAATTCGGCGGTTGATAAACTATTAAAAAAAGAATTTGATATACACCGCGCCGCAAACACCAAACATCCGTTGATGGAGCACTATGGCATAGACGCGGTGCCGTTTCAGCATGAAATGATAGACGAATGGCGGGAAAATTTTAAGGGTGTGCAGTTCTTGCACAAGCCCACGAATTTTTTAGTTACAGGCGCGGTAGATGATATTTGGATAAATCGTCAAAAAGAATTACTGGTGGTAGATTATAAAAGTACGTCAAAAGACGCGGAGGTAACGCTCGATGCCGATTGGCAAATGGGCTATAAACGGCAGATGGAGATTTACCAGTGGCTCTTGCGTCACAATCCACATGCCAAACATGTGGTGTCTGACACGGGGTATTTTGTCTACTGCAACGGCCGTACGGACAAAGAAGCGTTTGACGCAAAATTAGAGTTTGATATAAAAGTTATTCCCTATACAGGCAGTGATGATTGGGTGGATGGCGTGTTGGAGGATATAAAAGCTTGCCTTGATTCGGAAATAATTCCGGATGCGGAAAATGAGTGTGATTACTGTCAATACAGGGAAGCAGTCAACAAAGTTAATCATGAATCGTGAATTAAGAATTATGGAAAAAATTGTGGAATTTCTAAAAAAGCAAGCGGTCGTTAAAGGTTTTAGGAATTAGGGAGAAAGTCTGTAAACTCTTTAAATAAAGGGTTTTTGAAAAACCTTGACAAACTGACACAAATTTGCTATAAAGTCGATGTAGTTTTAGATCAATTTTTGCTCTTGTTCTTTGCAAATTTGCGAGCGAATTTCCTTGAGATTTTGAAATGAGCAGCGCATTGAGTGACTGAAATACCGCTTGTTGCGCTAACAGATATTCAATGCGCTGCTCATAACGAGTTAGACCTCGTCGCGTAGGACACGCGATTCAAAATCTCAAACCAAAAGGAGGACGCGGTGAAAGAGACGCTTATTGTACCTCTTACGAAGAGCCCCCACCCGCGCGGGCGGATAGGACCGACAAGGTGGCAGGACTGGTTCCGGGGGTTAAGACGAGCGGTTACAATTGCTAAAGTAATCCCAAATGCAGAAATTCTCATCTTGAGTAATGTTAGGGTTGCAAATCAGCCACACGAGGCGGATTTGTATTCTGAGGCGCTTGCTGAGATGGGGGTGATTTCTTTTCGCGTGATACGCGAATGTTACGAAACCATCGAGCAGATCAACTATTCGATTGATCTGGCGATTCAGGAAAGAAAGAATCTGATTTTTGTCTCCACCTTTTTGCACTATCTTCGTGTGGAATGGTTAATCTTGACACATCCGGATAGGAAGTTAGTGGAGGTGAAGCATTACAGTGTACTTGGTATTCCTCGTCCAAAAGAAGCACTTACCGACATCGTTTTAACAGTTCTATTTCCGCTCATTGACCTCGTGGGCGGTCGGCAATGGTTTCTTAGGGCGGTAAACTCGAGGAGGCTGACTGGGAAACATTAACACTATGCTCCGTTTCCAACTCAAGCCCCCCGTGGTAGCAACATCACCACGGGTTCTTTGAAGGAGGGGTCGTTTATGTGTGATTTTACGATGGTTTGGGTGGAAAAGGCCATCGCAGGAATGCAGGTAATGCGGGGCCTTGGGTACCACAAGCATCCTGTGTTCGCGGGATGCAAAGATGGAGAGGGGCGCAATGTGGACGGTTGGCAAGTGCCGACCGAAGACGTGGAAACCCTACAAGAATTACTTGCGGAAACAGGAGCGTATTTTTTTCTCAACACACTCAACACATAAGGAAGGAGGTATTATGGCGGTTGGTCAGATGTGTATGACCAGCCGTTTTTTTCTACGAAAGTGGATGTCGGATTGGGTTTGGTGTGACAATTTTAATCCACATGAATAGCGCGAAAGCGCTTTTTTATGTGGTACCATATATGTATGGAAGGAAAACCAATCGTGTTGGATGTTCTTGCTTCGCCCGGGTGCGTGCATTGCAAGGAATTTGAAGATTTTTGGCATACAATCGAAAGAGATTGGCCGAATGTAACATTTAAGCATGTTGACGTAACAACACCCGAAGGGCAGGAGATGGCAGGGAAGTTTATGATTTTTACTTCCCCTGGAATAATTTTGAACAGTGAACTTTTTTCCACGGGCGGAGTTGATACAGAACAGTTTATTACAAAATTAAAAGAGCTTTCACAATGAATGAACCATCACGAGCAACATATGCTATTTGGTCTCTTCGTCTGGGTTTAGCCGCCATGTTTGGCTACTCGGGTATGGATATTCTTTTGCATCCAACGGCGTGGTACTGGGCAGTGCGCGGGTTGCCACTATTTGTACAAAACATCATCAATACGATTGGTATTGATACATATTTGATGTTGCAGGGAGCAAGCGAAGTATTTTTTGCGCTAGTATTTCTTTTGTGGGTATGGCCACGCTTGACGCGCGCGGTGGCGTTGCTTGCCGGAGTTGAGATGGTTGCCATTCTACTAATGGTAGGAGTGGACGCGGTTACATTTCGCGATTTTGGCCCACTGGGTGCGGCGATAGCACTTTTCTTTTTGCTATAGTGCTTGACACACTATACACCTTCATTAAATGAAAGTAATATGCGCGTTTCCGCCTTGCCTGTAAGAAAAAATATTCTTTATGGCCGACCCAGTACTTATATAGAAGGACATCGTAGAATATTTTTTCTTACAGGCAAGGCAGGTAAATTCTTTATGGCTTTGGAAAACACATCTTCACAAACAACAACATCGGGGGCAGACGGTCGTGCGCGGAATGGTTTGATTCTGCTTACGTTTGGCCTGGCGGCGGTCATTGTGCTTGGGCTTTTTTCCGCGTTCTTTGGCTCGTCATCTCCGGAAGGGTTCGGCTGGTATCTGTTTAGCTATGCCATGGGGCTTACCATGATTGTGCTCCCGTGCACATTTCCATTGGCGTTTGTTATTGTACCGCTCTCGCTCGGGAAAGGACCGATGAAAGGGCTTGGTATGGCGCTTTCTTTTGGCATGGGGGTTGTGATAACTCTTAGCATGTATGGGGTACTTGCGGCAGTTATTGGAAAGACGTTTATTGGTACGCTGGGGGTGGAAGGAGAGGTGCTTAAAAATTGGCTTTATTTTGGAGCGGGAACCATTGCGTATTTGTTTGCGCTGGGTGAAATTGGCCTCATTAAATTTCGCATGCCGACCTATTCGGGCGCCGCGCCTAAAATAATCCAAGAAAAAGGCGATTACCTCAAAGCGTTTTTACTGGGATTGTTTTTAGGGAACATCGGCGTGGGGTGTCCGCATCCGGCGACCCCGCTTATTTTTTTGGAAATTGCGCGCTCGGGAAATATATTTTATGGATGGTCGTTATTTTTTGTACACGCGGTTGCCCGCGTCTTACCACTACTACTTCTCGTGATGCTCGGCATTCTTGGGATCAACGGACTTACATGGCTTACGGCGCACCGAGAAAAAGTGGAGCGGGGTACCGGCTGGCTCATGGTGTTTGTGGCGGCTTTTATTTTAGTACTGGGGTTGTTCACGCACGACTGGTGGGTAAATTCAGGACAGCATACGTTACTTGAATCAATAACCGGTGAGGAATCGGTTTTGAATATTCTAAGCGCGCGTCTTGGTGTCGGGCAGGCTCATAGTCATGGTCTTGAAGATGGCGCAGGACTTTTTGGCTGGCCGCTGGAATGGGGCAACTGGGTGCTTGTTGGCTTGTGGCTGTTGCCGTTGTGGTGGGCATATGGAAAGGAACACTATAATATAAAGGTAGAGAAACATTAGTATGCCCGAACCACTAGATCAAAAAACCGTACATGATAATCTTCGTCAGTGGCACTACTGGTGGCTTATTACATTTTCCTTGTTGCTCATTATCACGTTTGTGTATTACTTGCCGCTTCGATTTTTGTATCAGGCCTCAACAGGTGACCACAATGAGATGATTGATGAGCACAGGGAAGACATATCTGCGGATACCCATGAGGACGCAATGGACGCGCATGTAGAGGATATGCCTGGAGGAGATGACCACGGCGGCGGCCATGGTGAGACGGTTTTCCATGAGGAAGGTGATATCTTGGAGGGGCTTGTAAGCGTTTTTTCGGCTTTTCCGCTTCCGGCGCAAACCGGCGCAACTACCACGTTTGAATTTTTTGTAAACGAGAAACCGGATACCACTCCAGTACTTTCCGGCGCGTTGGAAATAGAGCATGAGAAATTGATGCATGTGATCGGCGTGCGTTCTGATATGAATGAGTTTTTTCATATTCATCCAACAGAGACAGAACGCGCGGGTGTTTTTTCGGTAAATCAAAATTTTTCAAAACCAGGCGTTTATAAAATTTGGTCAGAAGTTAAGCAAAATGATACCATTCATGTTTTCGGGCACCCAGAACTTTTTGTGCGCGGAGAGGGAATGGAATCAGAAAAACAGGTTTCATTTGAGCGACATGCGGTGGTGGGTGACTATCAGGTATTTTTACAACAGGGGACCATGGCAAAGAATGTGCCAACGCATCTTTCATTTGATGTGCATGATGTGTTTGCAGAGGATGTTTTGTTAGACGATTATCTTGGCGCAAAGATGCATCTTGCGATTATTAAAGATGATCTCACGCAATTAATTCATACCCACCCCGGGAGTGATTCTATAGAAGGCGCGGATGATCATCATGCATTTTCCCCGGTTATTTCAAAAGCTTATGCTCATGGAGAAGAAAATGAATCATCAGCGCCGGTGCCAAGTACGCATGAAGAGTCAATTGAATTTACTGTTGAATTTCCCGAAGCAGGACTCTATAAGGCATTCGCGCAATTTAGGCCGCACGGTATTGATATTCCTCCCGAAGAAGCGTTGGTTGCCGCGTTTTGGATTGAAGTCAAGGATATACCCAAAACCACTATATCTCCCTGGTGGATGCTGTTGATTGGGTCTCTTATTTTGATTGTGATAGTAAGCACATATGTGAAAAAATATATCGGAGAGGAAAAAGTATGAATAAATACATAACCATCGGAATAATTCTTGTAGTAGTTTTAGCGGGAGGCATTTTGTATCGCACCTATCTACTGCCGGAATCTTCAAAACCAGTGAGTACCGGAAAGGTGCGAGAGATTACTATCACAGCAGAAAAAAACGAATGGCGGTTTGCTCCTGATACTATCGAAATTGAGCGGGGCGATTTAGTAAAAATGACTGCCATCAATGAAGATGATTATGATCATGGCATTGCGATTGACGCATTCGGCATTTCCCAGCGCATGCCCGCCAATTCAACTATTACGTTTGAATTCGTTGCCACGCAGGCGGGGGATTTTCAATATTATTGCTCGGTGCCGTGCGGCGAGGGGGAAACCGAGGGCGAACACCGCACGCATTTTGATATGATCGGCACTATTACCGTTAAAGATGTGGTGAAGACAGAATGAGTTATGGTCGCAAAAAACGCAAATAGTTTTAATTGGTGTCATGTGATCTTGGCAACAAATGCGAATAATAAAAAACCACGATATTTATAGGATAAATTCCGATGGAATAAGTCGCCGAGAATAAAATAATTTTACTTTTTACACACAGTAGCCTTTAAGTAGGGATTCAAATGAATGATATTGTATACAATAAGTTTGCGATCGCAAGTGTACTATTTTATTTATTGAGTGTTGTATCGTTCAGTATTGCTTTCATTATTTCTGCATATGTGCCATTATATGATGGTTTGCTTGGTATTCTATTAGAGGAAGATAATTTTGGAATGTTTTCAATTGCATCCTTCTTTCTATCTATTTATATGGCATTACATGGCCTGTATCTTATTAAGTGGCGACATAGTGGAAGGGGGACAATGTTATGTATAACAGTCCTTATGTTGGATGTAGCAACATTTTTGTTTGCTATTATAATGTCTGTTCGTAATATAAATAGTTTGTACTAAAGATAGGTTTGTAATGTATAATTAATTTGTGACAAAACTTGTACTCAAAGTAAAAGGCATGCACTGTGCTTCGTGCTCCATCCTCATTGATAAGTTATTGGGGCAGCAGCCGGGGGTAACGTCCATAAAAACAAACTACGGCGCGGAAAAAACGGCGGTTGAGTTTGACGAGTCCAAAATTTCGCTTGAGAAGATGGACGAGTTGGTGCACAAAATGGGCTACGACATTATTCGCCCCGACGAGCAATCCGCAACTGTTGAGGAAGAAGAAGCAAAAGAAGCAAAGAAAATTGATGAAGCGCGCCGGCGCGTGATCGCGAGCTTTGTGCTTTCTGCGCCTATTATTCTCTACTACATGCTCATTCACATGTTCAACGTAACTCATGTGCATGAGTTCTTTGACTTTATCACTCTTTCTCAACCGGTAATGGGGTCAGCAGGATATGGGTCGTTCGTGGCACAATATCTTTTTTGGCTTGTAGCACAACCGTTTGCATGGGTAACGAGTTTTTTTGTTGATATCGCAAACCCCCCATTTAGTATCGATCTTAACTATTTTTATTGGATTCTTTCCACCCCTATTCAATTTATAATCGCGTGGCCGTTTTACCGCAATTCATTTACGGCAATTCGCGTGGGGTCCGCGAATATGGATGTGCTCGTGGCGCTTGGCACATCAGCCGCCTATTTTTATTCGGCAATCGGGTTTTTATTTTTCAATATTGATCACCCGTTTTGGGAATCGTCTGCCGCGCTGCTTTCGTTTATTCTTCTTGGGCGTTATTTTGAAGCGGTTGCGCGCGGGAGAGCATCCGCGGCTATTAAGGAATTGTTAAAATTAAGCGCAAAAGAGGCGCATGTCATGCGTGATGGGAAAGAAGTTACCGTACCCATAGATGATTTGAAGGTCGGCGAAATCGTGGTAGTGCGCCCGGGCGAGAAAGTGCCAGTGGATGGGGTTATTATGGAAGGAAAAACGCATATCGATGAAAAAGTGGTTACGGGAGAATCATTTCCGGTGGGGAAAACGGTAAACGACGAAGTGATTGGCGCTACTATAAACCAGGAAGGGCTTATTAAATTCAAGATAACCAAGGTTGGCAAAGACACGCTGTTGTCGCAGATTGTTGCCATGGTGGAAGAAGCGCAGGCATCGCGCGCGCCCATCCAAAACTTGGTTGATAAAATCAGTGAAAACTTTGTGCCTGCGGTGGTGGTGCTTTCCGTGCTTGTGTTTGTGGGATGGGTGTTTTTTGCGGCTCTCCCGTTTCGTACGGGCTTGGTGCGGATGATCGCGGTTCTTGTTATTTCGTGCCCGTGCGCCATGGGCCTTGCCACGCCCACTGCGCTCATTGTGGGTATTGGGAGAGCGACGAAATTCGGCATCATTTTGAAAGGCGGCGAGGCGCTTGAAAAAGCATATCGCATTCAGGCAATCGCGTTTGATAAAACCGGCACGCTTACTGTTGGGAAACCCGTGGTAACAGATGTGGTCATGTTACGGAAAGATATTATGGAAAAAGACGCGCTGCTTTTTGCGGGTGCCGTGGAAACCGGTTCTGAACATCCGTTGGCGCGCGCCATTATTGAAAAAGGAAAAGAACAAGGCGTTTTGCAAGAGGTGAAAAATTTTGAAGCGGTTGCGGGAAAAGGGGTGCGTGGCACTATCGGCATACGCGAAGTGCGTGTGGGGCAACCCTTGTACATGGCAGATCTCGGTTTGGATATCGCTCCCCATAAAAAAGAGCTTGAGCGTTTGCAGGGAGAAGCAAAAACGGTTGTATTTCTTGTTGTGGATAAACAGCTCACGGCTCTTATCGCGATGGCTGACACATTAAAGCCCCATGTGGCTGAGGCAATTTCCGCTTTGAAAGATATGGGAAAGGAAATCATCATGATAACGGGAGACAATCAAAAAACAGCAAAAGCGATTGCCAAACAGGTGGGGATCGGCCGCGTAATGGCGCAAGTTCTGCCGCAAGATAAAGCGAACGTTATTAAAAAATTACAGAAAGAGGGAAAAACTGTTGCTATGGTAGGAGACGGCATTAATGATTCACCCGCGCTCGCGCAAGCCGATGTGGGTATTGCGGTAGGTTCCGGCACGGATGTTGCGGTGCAGACGGGGCAGGTGGTGTTGGTGAAAGACGACATTCGCGATGTGGTAACCGCCATTCAACTTTCTGGAAAAACAATTAAAAAAGTATGGCAAAATTTGTTTTGGGCGTTTATCTATAACGTGCTTGCGGTCCCGATTGCGGGCGGTATTCATTTATTGGTAACACAATCGTCGTTGGGGGTGCCGGCTGATTGGGTGGTTTCGTTTTCGAGTCAGCTTGGAAGTTTCGGCCCCATATTCTATAGTTTCTCGCAAGCAACACTCCGCCCGGAAATTGCAGGGTTTGCCATGGCGTTTAGCTCGGTGTCGGTGGTAGCAAACTCACTTACACTCAAACGCTATGTGCCGCCGATGGAGCGCAAGAACGAGGAATATGTTAAGGATTTATAAAATGAATGAGCTATTAATATTAAACTATTTGTATGAATAAGTTCTTGGCTACTATTGTTGTATTGATAATAACATGCATGGCAGTGTTGGCTGTTTGGTATTTTTTCAGTGATGTGCAAACAAAAAAATTTAATATCCAGGAAGATCAAGAAAATATTGGTGGAGAAGAAATTTCTCAAGAAGAGTATGCCAACAAATTGGAATTTGATACTCATCTGAAAGTGTATATAAGCGAGATACAAATTTTACTGGAAGAATATCATTCTCAATACGGAGTGTTTCCGAAAGATTATGTCCCGCTTACAAAAAATAACCCGTTTCCTACGACAGATGTGGCAGAGCTGGAAAAAGCCATACAATACACTGCACTACAGGAAAATACTCATTATGAAATTAGAGCTCGGTTTAAAATAAGTACGAGGACGGTAATATTTTCACCAACCATATCAGCACTGCGTTATCAGGTAAAAACGGGAAATTTTATAGGAAATTAATTACATATGTATGGAAAAACTTGAATTGCATATCGAAGGAATGCATTGCGGGTCATGCGGGTGGTAGGTTGTTTATGACTCTTCAATACAGGCAGGCCATTATGGTATGATATAAACATGTACACTCTTGAAAAACGGAACCTTTTTTGGGATACAGAGGCAGGTAAAATTGATATTCAAAAGAATGCGCGGTTTGTCATAGAGCGTGTCCTTCAATATGGTGACGAAGAGGATTTTCGTTGGGCGCTTGATATGTACGGCGCAGATGTATTAAAGGATGTTCTTAAGAAAAGTAGAGTACTGGATAAAAAGTCCCATAATTTTTGGTGTATGTATTTTACTATTAATCCAGAACAATGTTTCCCAAAGCAATCAATAGGCAAACAGGGGGCGTTCTTGCGCAGGTAGGTGCATGCAATTTCATCAATGATTTTTATCTTGTGGGCGGCACGGCATTGGCGCTTCATCTTGGTCATCGCGAGTCCGTAGATCTGGATTTTTTTTCTCAAAAACGATTTGACGGCACGGTGCTTAAAAAAGAACTTTCTCAAGCTGGAACCTTCACGGTAACAAGTGAAGACGATACCACATTAAATGGCATCCTTGATGATGTTCGCGTAAGTTTCTTCCATTATGATTACAATCTTACCTATCCGCTTATTTCATTTGAGAAGATTATGCTTGCGGACGCTCGCGACATAGCTGCCATGAAAATAGACGCTGTTTCATCTCGTGGCAGTAAAAAAGATTTTGTTGATATTTATTTCTTGATGCAGGAATACGGACTTCCCGCGCTTATTAATTTTTTTGAGGAGAAGTACAAAGATATCAAATACAACAAACTTCATATACTAAAAAGTATAACGTATTTTATTGATGCGGATAGCGAACCGGATCCTATAATGATAAAACAAACTAAATGGGGAGAGATAAAAAAATCGATACAGGAAGCAGTAAAAGGGTTATTATAAGCTAAGATATTGTTGCTATGCAAAAATTAGAACTACACATTGAAGGAATGCACTGCGGGTCGTGCGCGGTGGGGATTCAGATGCTTACAAGCCAAATGGACGGTGTTTCCAAAGCGGAAGTGAGTTATGAAGGCAAAACGGGCGTGTTCGAAATTGATCCCGCGAAAGTAAAAAAAGAAGATCTCATTAAAGCAATCGCGGAGCTTGGATATACAGCGAGTTAGAAAAACGATCGTTTGGTGGCAGAAGTAAAGTACTTTTCAAAAAGAGGCTGTGGAGAGGGGATGGTCTTTTTGAAAAGTAGCTTTGCTTCTGCTCAACAGAGTTATGCATCGCTTTTTGGTGGTTCGCGTGAAGTGATGTATAATTACCGTAATGAGAAAAGAAGCGGAAGGAAAAACACGCATCGTAATACTAGGTGCCGGTTTTGCGGGCGTGTACGCTTACTTGCGTTTGCATAAGCTTTTACATGACACCAAAGAAAAGCACATTACGTTCATAAGTGAACGGGATCTTTTTACGTTTGTTCCCATGATACATGAAGTGGCTACCGGCACATTGTTGCCCTCCAGCATTACGCAGTCGATTCGGTCATTGCCACCCTGTTGCCTGAATCGTTTTATAGAAGCGCGTGTTATGCGAGTGGATATTGATGCAAAAAAAATTCTGGTTCATCATCTCAATCCTGAAGCTCCTGACCCTGGCAAGAGAATAAAAGAAGTATCCGAAGAAGAAGTGCCATTTGACTATGCCATTCTTGCTCTTGGTTCCGACGTGAATTTTTTTAATATACCGGGCGCGAAAGAACATACGCTTACGCTTAGCACATTGGAAGACGCACGCCGTGTAAAGAATCGGATTATTGAGAGTTTTGAGCAAGCGCAAATTACAAAAAGCGAAGCAGAAAAAAGGCGGCTGTTGCGCTTTGTGATTGCGGGCGGAGGTCTCACCGGAGTGGAACTTGCGGGAGAACTGGCTGATTTGCTTCATGGGGAATTGAAGAAAGCGTTTCCGCTTTTGTATCCATATGCAGAAATTCATTTGTACGAGGGGCGCGAGCGGTTTATATGTTTTGCCAATGAGTGGTTTGGGAATCGCGCGTTTCAGATTCTTTCAAGCAAGCATGTGCGGGTATTTTGCGGCATGCCGTTATCTGAAGTATCTTCTGAAGGAATCCACGCGGGAGGGGAGTTTGTTCCTGCAGGTACGGTGATTTGGACGGCAGGGGTACAGGCGCGTGAGATTGAAATTGTCTCAAAAAAGCGCGTGTTAAAAGATGTGAAATCTCGACGCATCAAAGTAAATGAATACCTGCAGGTTCTTTCTTATCCGTATTTGTTTGTTGCGGGGGATCAGGCATGGATTGAGAAAAAAGAAAGAGACCAGCCGTATCCCATGCGGGCGCAGTTTGCGGTACGAGAAGGAGAAGTTGCCGCGGAGAATATTGTGCGTTTGATGAGTAAAAAAGCTTTGAAAGAGTTTTTTTGGCGTGATAAGGGGCTCCTTGTCTCTGTGGGAAAAGGCACCGCGCTGGCTGAAGTGTCGGGAATTCAATTTTCCGGTGTGCTCGCGTGGGTGCTCTATCGGGTGGCGTATCTTTTGAAAATTGTCGGATTACGTGCTAAGTTTCGTACAGCCCTTGAATGGATACTTAATACGTTTTTACCGAGGGATATATCAAAACTTTAAAGTTTTCACATAGGATTAGATTTCGTTTTGTATCTTCTTCTATTGCTTGCAAGAAAAGTGTTCTACGATGGCCTTTTATATACATACTCGTTGGCCATAAAGAACACTTTTCTTACAAGCAATAGAGTATGGTGAGATATTATTATGGTTCCTGCGCTCGAAATAGAAAATTTGGGAAAGACGTATGGATCCGCTGTCGCGGTGAATGGTATTTCGTTTGTCATAAAACCGGGAGAGTTTTTTGGTTTTTTGGGACCAAATGGTGCCGGGAAAACAACCACTATTCACTGTATAACCGGCATTGCTCGTATTACATCCGGTAGTATCCGCGTGTATGGACATGATGTGGTGAAAGACTACCGTGAAGCGCGCAGGCACGTAGGGCTTGCTCCGCAAGAATTTAATGTGGATATTTTTAGTAGTGTCCGGGACATACTCGACTATGTGGGTGGGTTTTATGGTATGCGGAAAGCCGAACGCAAAGAACGCATCGAGCATCTTTTAGAACAGTTTGATCTTACAGAGCATGCAAAAAAAGAATTTCGTATGTTGTCGGGCGGTTTGAAACGCCGGGTAATGCTCGCGCGCGCCATGGTGCACAATCCGCCATTTTTAATCTTGGATGAGCCGACGGCAGGCGTGGATGTGGAATTGCGGCATATGTTGTGGGATTATCTCCGTGAATTAAACAAAGAAGGGAAGACAATTTTACTTACGTCGCATTATTTGGAAGAAGTGGAACTTTTATGCAATCGTGTTGCTATTATACATAAAGGATCCATAGCGGCGATTGATGATACTTCGGCATTTCTTAAAGATGGCAAACGTCTTGAGCATATGTATTTAGAAATTACAAAGAAAACAATAACTGCCGGCATATGAATATTATAGGATTGTGGACATTTGTAAGGCGGGAACTGGGACGATTTTCGCGGGTTGCCGTTCAAACATTAATTACGCCGTGGATATCGGCGCTTTTATATATTTTTGTATTCGGACGCATTGTGGGTTCACGTATTGATAATATTGGAGGCGTGGAATACATTGATTTCGTGCTCCCCGGAATTCTTATGATGAATATTATTATGGGGGCATTTATGCAAACCGCCTTTTCCTTGTACTTTCAGCGGTTCGCGCGGCACATTGAAGAAGTGTTGGTGGCGCCGCTTGCCTACTGGGAGATGATTATAGGCCATATTGTTGGTGGCGTTTTGCGCGCGATAGTAGTGGGTATGGGCATTTATGTTATCGCGGTTTTATTCAGTGCCGCGAGTTTTGCTCATGTAGGGCTTTTTATTTTTTATGCATTGTCTGTAGCCGTATTGTTTTCTCTTATTGGACTTCTTATCGGACTTTGGGCTCAAAGTTTTGAACAGCTTACTATTTTAAACACGTTTATTATTATGCCGCTAAGCTTTTTGGGCGGGATGTTTAATTCAGTCAGCATGTTACCGGCGTTACTCCAGAAGGTTGTTTTATTTAACCCTTTTTTCTATTTTATTGACGGTATTCGCTATGCTATGATTGGGGTGCATGAAGCGAGTGTGAGCACGGGAATACTCGTTATTATGGGCTCTCTTTTGGTTCTTGGGGGGTTATTGTGGCATTTGTTTCGTGTCGGATACCACATACGGGTATAAGGATGGTGGTAAGAATTATGGGATAAAAACGTCGTCTATGGTGGGTGTGGAAGAAAAAGAACAACAGATATTAACCGCTTATGATTCTTACGCGGATGCCATTTTTCGGCATTGCTATTTTCGCTTGTATGATCGTGAAGACGCTAAAGATGTGATGCAGGAGGTGTTTATCCGCGCATGGGAGTATGTGTGTGATGGGAATGCCATCGATAACACGCGAGCGTTTTTGTATCGTACGGCAAACAACCTTGTCATTGATCGTGTTCGGAAACACAAATCATATTCATTAGATGCGTTAAAAGAAAAAGGATTTGATCCGGAAGATCACGCGCAAGATGCCGCGCGGATTGCTGATATTGTATCGGGACGAGAAGTGCTTCAGGTGCTTCACCGATTAGAAGATCCATATCGAGCTGTAGTTATTATGCGCTACATTGACGACTTGATGCCGCGTGAAATTGCGTCGGTTCTCGGTGAGACGGAAAATGTGGTTTCTGTGCGGATTCATCGGGCGGTAAAAAAAGCAAAACAATTATGGGAAGGTGAATTCATACATGAAGCATAAAGATATACAAATGCATATGAAGTATGCCACCCTTACGTCGGAAGAAAAAACCATTCTTCAGCAGAAGCTTCTTCGCCGTATGCGTTCTTTACAAGTTCTGTCCCCGTTTGATTACGGGCATTTTTGGCAGTCGTTTCGAGTAGCAGCGGCCGGTTTTGCAAGCGTGGTGCTTGTAGGCGTGGGCATCTCATACGCAGCTGAAGATGCGTTACCGGGTGACACGTTGTATGCCATGAAAATAGAGGTGAACGAACGCGTGAGGACGTGGGTTGCCTTGTCTGAAGAAGCGGAGGTGGAATGGTCAGTTGTGCGGACTATGCGGCGACTTGAAGAATTGGAACGCTTGGCAACGGCAGGAGATCTGAACGATATATTGCGGGATCAAATCACGACTCGTCTTGAACAAAACACAGAAGAAGCAAATAAAGCGATTGAATCACTCAAAAAAGAACAGATAGCCGTCGCTGCGGATGCGAGTTCGCGATTGGAATCCTCTCTCCGTGTTCATGAACGAATGCTTGTGCAAGTTGCTGAAGAGCGCGCAGATATGAGTTCACAAATTGGTGTTATTCTTGATACTGTTCGCAAAAAAGCGGAAAGTGTTTCAGAAATCAGGCAAGAGATAGAAAAAGAGCTCGCGGACGCGGAAAATGATTTACTGTCGAAAGATGTGATCATAGAAGATGCAGACGCCACAAGTACACTTTCTGTGGAAGGAACAAAGGAAGAAGATGGAACGAGAGGAGTTGATAGTAAGAGAGATACAACAAATGGTCTATAGGTACTGTGATGTTGCGTCCTGCAAACATACGATCCATATATTCTTTTAATGACTATCGCCGTTTTTTAACTCATAGGGAAGCGGAGCGCTTGGAAGAATTAGCGCGTCAGCTTCTTGGTAAACGTATTATACATATTAGCGCGACGGACACAGGTGGCAGAGTCGCTGAAATTCTAGAGAGCTTGGTGCCGTTTGAACAAAGTTTGCCGGTGGAAAGTATGTGGCGTGTGCTTACAGTGAGACATCCCTTTTTTTCCGTAACAAAAAAGATTCATCATGCGTTGCAAGGGTCGCGCGCCACGGTAGGTGCAGATGGTATTTCAGAAGGAGAATGGCAATTCTATTTTGAACAAAGCAAAGATATCGCATACGCGATAGCTGGTGTTCACGCAGATATCTTACTTATTCACGATGTCGAGTTGCTGGCGGCAGGGCGCATTGCTGATACAAGCGCAAAAAAAGTATTTTTCATGCACGCAGATGAACCTTTCGGCAACAAGGTTTCTATGCGTCTTTTGCCTTGCCAAGAAGGATATTATTTGTCTTTTCTTGGTGGAGATTCATTATGGACGGATGCAGAGGATGACAGGCATCTGTCTTTTTTGGCTTGGAAAGCGCTTGACTATCTTGAATTATATGCTGAGGCTTTGCGTATGTTTTAAGCAACCATAGAGCTTCTCCTGATCTTCCCGATGAGAACGCTCTACGGTACCATTCAAGCGTATGAAGCGACTTTACCAAAAGGTCGCTTTTTTGAACGGTCACATGAGGACTTTTTACCTTGATTTTATGTTGAGATAGGCTATGATAAAACGAGTGAAAGATATTCTCAAAGAATTCGAACAAGAACTTGCAAGCGCGAACGCATGGTTTCGTGGGGAAATCGCATCGCTTCGCACAGGGCGCGCAACGCCTGCGTTGGTGGAAGATTTGCTCGTGGATTCCTATGGCACAAAAACTCCTTTAAAGCACATTGCTTCCATTTCCGCGCCTGATGCTCGGTCGTTGGTTATTCAGCCATGGGACAAAGGCGTGCTTGAAGCAATCGGGAAAGCTATTGAGAACTCGTCTTTGAATTTCGCGCCCATTGCCGACGGAGATCATATTCGGTTGACATTGCCTCAGCTTACCGAAGAGCGGCGAAAAGATCTTCTTAAAATTCTGAATGGGAAAACAGAAGAGGCGCGCATGAAAACACGGAGAACCCGCGATGACGCATGGAAAGATATTCAACAGTCTGAAAAAGATAAAATTATTTCAGAAGATGAAAAGTTTCGCGTAAAAGACGAATTGCAGAAAAAAATGGACGGATTCAACATAGAATTGGAGAATCTGCGAGAAAGA